>Ga0209754_1000005_pt1 | contig 379392 bp, 370 predicted proteins | sample MesohylBB_FD_187295 | JGI IMG/M metagenome (GOLD analysis project Ga0209754, IMG submission 187295) | Host-associated microbial community of the marine sponge Aplysina aerophoba from Gulf of Piran - sponge mesohyl, lysed by bead beating... | ecosystem: Host-associated > Porifera > Sponge >... | reverse complement strand
TTTCGCCAATCCGGCGGTGACCATGAAGGTTTGGAATGCGAACCTGATGTCGTTCTCGGATGCTCCGCCCTTCTGTCGCTCTATGACGAGGCTGAAAGCTTCCTGCTGGGTGCTGCTGGTCATTGTGGTCCTCTGGTGCCGTCGGTAAACGGCATCGTGCTGGGGGCATTGTAGCGGGTGTTCAGGAGCAGCGCTAAACTTGCGCTGAGGCCACGGAGACAGCCTTCTCTGGCAACAGGGTAGGGATGTCTTTGGCTCTGATGCGAGCCTCTCCGCGGCTCTGCGGTGTCAGAAACGCGGCCTGTCAGTGGATGTGTTCTTATCAGTGAGGTTCTGGTAGGGCGGACCTCTGACGAGGGCGTCGTGGCGACCTTCGTGGACGATGAGGGCCCGTTCCTCTGTTGCCAGGCGGCACGGTTTTTGCGGCGTCGGTGCGCGTCGAAGCTAAGGTCGGGGTCGAGGTGAACCCGGTCCCATTCACTCATGCGTTCGTTGGTGAGTCCACTGACGACGCTGGTGCAGATCACTTTCGGTCATGAGCCGGTCGATGTCCGCGTAGCGTATTTTCCTCTATTAGAGTAGTGCCACAGGAATCGCAGGCCAAGGCTTGGAGAGTCCGCCTCCTGTGGAGGTGTGGTGCACTTCTCGATTGGGCTGCGAATATAATCTTGCATTGGCCACGCATACTCCGTAGAATGCGCGCCGGTCACGATGTACTTAGGGGGACCGCCTAGTCAATGGCATTCCGTTTCATTCATTCTGCCGACTGGCAGATTGGCAAAGTTTTCCGCTTCGTTGAGGGTGCGGAGATGGGTGGCCTCCAGTTGGCACGACTGGAGGCGATTACACGCATCGGCAATCTCGCCGACGAGCACGACGTGAGCCATGTATTGGTTGCGGGTGATGTTTACGACCATGCAACTCCCTCTCTCCACACGCGCAATCAGGTCGTCGAGCGAATGCGCGCTTACAACTCGGTGCATTGGCATCTGCTGCCGGGAAACCATGATCCTTACCAGCCCAATGGGCTGTGGGATCAGCTCAGAAGGCGTGGCCTGCCCGACAACATCCACCCGCATACCGAATCTGCTGCCACCGTCATCGAGCAAGATGCCGCCGTCCTTCTTGCGGCTCCACTCCAACATCGTCGTACCCTTAATGACCCGACCGCCTGGATGGACGACCAGGTTAGCGAAGCCCACTTGGTCCGCATCGGTCTGGCTCATGGCGCCGTGTATGGCTTCGATACAAATGAGGAACAGAGAGCAAACCCAATCGACCCTGCGCGAACGCAGCTCGCTCGACTTGACTACCTCGCCCTGGGCGATTGGCACGGAGAGCTCCAGGTAAACGAGCGCTGCTGGTACAGCGGCACGCCCGAGACGGACTCATTTCAGACGCGCGGTATGGGCACAGCCCTGCTGGTAGAAATCGACGGTCCGAGCGAGTTGCCACGGGTCACTCCGTTCCCGACAGGTCAGTACCGCTGGGAATCGCTCGATGAACGCGTGGAGAACCGGGAAGACGTAGATCTACTTGAACACAAACTGCGGAACCTGAACGGTGACCTCAACCACACACTGGTCGATGTGAAACTCTCAGGAGCCCTCTCACTGGCTGACTTGCACCGCTTTGAGGAACTGATCGTCGAGGAAGCGGCCGCAGCGTTCTTTCATCTTCGGGTCGACCGCGGGCAACTGTTTCCGGAACCTACTGACGACGATCTTGACAGTATCGATCCAGGCGGAATTGTGCGCGCCGCTGCTGACAAGCTCCGAGGCATGGTAGAGGCAGGGGGGAGTGATGCCGAACTCGCTCGTGCCGCTCTTCATCGACTCTACATCGAACACAAGAAGCTTGAGTCGGGGCAACGATGAAGCTGCGCAAGCTCTCAGTCAACCAGCTCAAGCGATTCACTGTGCCGACACAGTTGGGTGAGCTCGGCGATGGTCTCAATCTGGTCGTTGGGCCGAACGAGCTCGGTAAATCGACCCTGTTGGATGCGCTTCGAGCAGTGCTGTTCGAGCGCTACAGTTCCCGGGCGCAGCCAATCGTGGCACTGCAAAATGATCGAAGTGGCGCGGCGCCGGTGGTCGAACTGGTCTTTGAAGTAAATGGCGCTGAGTACACGCTGACCAAGCGCTTCGTCAGGAGCGCCTTTGCAAAGCTAGAGTGCCCTGATGGCACATTGCTCGAAGCGGACGCTGCCGAAAACGAGCTGCGCAACCTTCTGGGTTTCGTCGAGGCAGGCAACCGGGGCGCAACTTCGGAATCGCTTGGCATGTGGGGCGTCCTGTGGGTGCTGCAGGGCCAGTCTTTCGGTAGACCGAATCTGCCCGATTCAGCCCTGGCGAGTCTTAGTGCAGGGTTGGAGTCCGAGGTCGGTACGGTCCTCGGAGGCCGGCGTGGCAGAGAGCTGCCGCAGGTCATACAAGATCAGCGGGGCGAACTGGTGACTGCGGTACGGCGTCAGCCGCGCGGCGCGTACAAGGACACGCTTGATGGCGTCAGCGGGCTGAATCAACGTCTCAGCGACCAACAGCAGCAAAAGTTGCAGATGTCGGAAACGCTCGAGCAGATGGCCACGACGACAGCACGGCTTGCGCGGCTTGAGGACGGCACTCAGGACCGCATGGATCAGGAGGAACTTAAAGAGGCTCAAGGGCAGCTCGGTGAGGTGATGCGGCACGACCTGCAACTCGAAGCCGCTCACAGCGAACTCCAGAACCGGCAGAGGCAGTTGGAGCAAGCCGAACGCGCTCAAGCCGAACGCGCATCCCGGCGCGTAGAGCTCAGGACGGATCAGGTAAAGCTGAGGCAGGACACCGAGCGGTTGGAGGGACTGCAACAGCATCAGCAAGAATCGTCGGCGGCGCTTGACGAACTCCGGCAGGCTGCGACGAACGCAGAAGCGACCGTTGAAGCAGCGACACAGTCAGAGGCAAGATGGCGCCGAATCCTGGATCGAATCACTCGCTTTGCAGAGTTGAACGACTTGCTCCGCCAACAGAGTGCTGTCGAAGCCGCGCAGGAACGACTCACTCAAGCCCGGCAGCAAGCCGAGCAGATCAAGGTAACGGACGAATTGCTACAGCGGATCCGCCAAGCTACGGACGCAGCCGAACAGGCAAGTGCACGGCTCAGCGTCGCGGCAACCCGTGTCACCTTTGACATTCCGAGCGACCGTCTTGGTGGCATTGAGGCCGACGGCGTTCCGTTGACAGACCCGCCCACGATAGTCGAGGCGGTCGAGCCAGTCGCCATCACCATTCCGGAGCGGGGAAGGATTCTCATCGAGCCTGCCGTCGCCGACCGTGACCAACTCTTACGGGCGGAACGGGAAGCGAAAGCGGAGCTGGACGCCGCTCTCAGCGAAGTCGAGGCGAAAACGCTTGCCGAAGCACAAGTCCTGCGTGACCAACGGCGCGATCTCGAAGTTACCGCCGATGCGGCCCAACAGGAACTGGAACGAATCGCACCGCACGACGGCGCAGCGGCGCTTCAACCACGAATAGACGAGTTGCGCCGCACACTGGAGGGCCTGCCGGCAGACGAGGATACGCCGGAAAAGGAACAAGCAGAAACCGCCTTGGAATCCGCTCAGACAGAACTGCAGAAGGCAAGGGGCGAGGAACGGGTCGCTCGCGAGGCTGTGGATGAGAGGGCGCGAGCCGTTTCAGAGCACATGGTGGAATTGCGCACATTGCAAAACAGCGTGGATAGTCAGACCGAGTTGGTTGACAAGCGTGACGAAAGTCTCCAAAGCGAGGCTGAAGGCGTACCTGATCAGCAACTCGCAGAGGCGTACGAAGCAGCGGCGCACGCAGTGACGGAACAGAAACAAACCGTGTCCATGCTGGAGGCGGAACGACCAGCCAGCGCCAGGACACAACTGGAAGCCCGCATCTCACGACTCCAAGCGGCGATTGAACAACGCGAAAGCACCCGAGTTGAGCTACGGATCGAGGGCGGCCGGCTACGTGAGCGCATTGAAGTTCATGATAGCGCAGGCATCGACGAAGCCATCGAACACACGCAGCATGAACTTGCGCTGGCCACGCAACGCTGCGAACATTTCGAACGCGAAGTAAGAGTCCTGGACCTCCTGGCAGAAACACTTCGCACAGCCGAGAGCGACGCCAGAGAACGCTACCTTTCCCCGGTCGTCAACCGCATCCATCCATACCTCCAAATGCTTTTCCCTGACGCTGAAATCTGCATAGGCGAGGACTTGTATATCACGGGAATGTCCCGCCACGCGGGATACGAGGAAAGTTTCGATCATCTGAGCATGGGTACTCAGGAACAGATCGCCGTCCTCGTTCGCTTGGCCTTCGCCGAAATGCTGATTGACCAAAGTGCGCCCGCCGCTGTGGTCCTGGACGATGCGCTCGTGTTCTCCGACGACCAGCGGATGCGGCTGATGTTCGACATTCTCTCGCACGCCGCACAGCGCGTGCAGATCTTGGTTTTCACCTGTCGCGAGCAACTCTTCGAGGGTCTCGGTGCACACCAACTGCAACTCGCCGAAGGCGATCCCGAGTCTCTCCGCACAGCCTAATCCTGTTCAGATTGGCGGGCTTTCGGAGGCGCGCCAGCGGTCGGCGTGGTCAGCGTCGCGCAGCCAGCGCCTGGGGTCGGTGTGGTAGGTCAGCGGTGCTTTGTTGCCGTCGTGATGGGACCGCCGCAGTAGAGGCCATTGTCTACCCTGTCTTGGTATACCTTCTCCGCTTCGGCGGGTGCCGTCCTCCGGTCGGCACCCCCAGCACCGACATCGCGGTTTTGACGGCTTCGGGACTGAAGCCCGCGTCCAGCAGGCTCTCGACGCACTTGGCCCTCCCCTCGAGAGTGGGCTCCGGAATTCGATGCTCGACGCCGATCATGTAGTACGCGTCGGGGTCATGGCCGAAGAGTTCGACCGCATACCGCGTGAACGCCGGTGAGTGGCCGTACTGCCTCGTCCGGCGGGAAAGGAACCTGGCCCGTTTGCCGTCAAGCCACCTGGGGCTGATGCCGCACCGCTGCAGCAGCAGTTGCTGGACATATGGGTGGTCGTGGAGCTTGAGCACGACCGTCCGTTTGGCGTCGTCATCGAGTCCGGCGTTGTCCATGGCGTCGTAGAGTTCCTGACCTGCTTCGCGGTCGAAGGCGTGCAGTCCACTCTGGGCTAGGCGCAGCATGGTATAGGCGCGGTCTCGGGCGCGACCCTCTGGGTGGTCGAGCAACTCGATGAACACCTGGCGGCACTGTGCCACCGCCGTTTCGGCCGTGTAGTGGGCGGGGAACGCGCCGTCGAAAGGTCGGTGCATGAGCCGTCCGCCGGGGTCGAGCCAGGACACGCGGCCTGGCTTCCCGTCCGGTGCTGGGGTGATGAGGCCAGACGGCGGGTTGCCGCTGGCGGTGTCCAGCGCGCGTTTGAGCCGCTGCTTTATTCCCCGCTCCGTGAGGGCGGACATCCGCCGGATGGCGGAGACCTCGATCCTGGCGTCGAAACACGAAAGCAGCCATTCGGCGACGGCGTCGCTCTGGTTCTCCTGTGAGCCTGGCATTCCCCGCCTGGCGGCTTCAGCCAGCAGCAGACCGGGTTGGTGTCGTTTCAGCTGGAGCTTGGTCTGGATCTCGGTCTGGGAGAAGCCGCAGCGGCGCAGGTCGCAGTACTGCTCGAGCATTGCGGTGAATTCCGGCTCCGGGGCGTCCAGCGAGGGTTGGGCCTTCCGGCTTCCGTCGGCTGTCCGTGGACGTCGCGGCGCCATGTTGTCGCTCCTCGGTGGCTGTGGTCGAATTCTGCTGATGGCTCGGGCACGAAAAAGCCGCCGGAAGCGACGTTGCCACCGGCGGTACAACGTTTCCAGCGGTTGCCGTACTGGGCCAGACCTGGACTACCGCGACGTGTCTGGCACCAGCCAGGTGTTGTTATGGTTTTCTGGGGGGTCCGACATCGTCGTTCTACGGATTATCCGACAGGACGCCATTCGTCTTCATGATGTTCGCGTGTCGGAGCCGAGGCTGCTTACGAGGTCAGATAACCACTCAACGGCTTCGGCGTAGTGGGCAAGATCGAGCACGAACTCCTGCCATCTGCCGACGCTCCGCAGGTAGGCGTGCTTCGCGTCATGCTGCCAACGTCAGTGGTCGGCGTGGTACGTCAAAGGCGGCTTGTCGCTGTCAGGGTAAAACCACCGTGGAAGACGCCATTGGGAAACTCCGGAGCCATTGGGGTCGGTCAGGATCCACTGCCGGTCGAACCTTGGAAACACTCTTCATCCCTTGGTTTCGCGCCCGTTGTCGTCGCGGTACTGCGAGAAGTGGTGCGGATGGTGGCATGCCCAGGTGAGGTCGTTTCCGCAGATCCGCGCCAACGGAGCCCATGGCGCTGGGATGTCCCGCTGCCATCCGCCGGGAAAGGCTGACTCTGGCCTCACGACCCCCGGAATTCTCTATGGCTCGTGTTTGACTGGTGGTTGGCAAGGTCAGGCGTTGGCGTTCGTTTCAGGCGGTGTGCGGCGGTGAAGCCTCTGTCGACTGGTCGAGATAGGTGCCCAGCCGTTGAATGAAACGTTTGGTGATGCGACGGCAGCTTCGTAGATCGCTTTCAGACAGGTGGCCGTGGTAGAAGTGCCCGTGCAGTTTGTTGGCGCAATCGAAGTCGGTCAGGACCACAGTGCCCGTACTCTTGGCCTGGAGGAATGTTGCCGCGTCGCGGTAGGAACCGTGATCTGTGAAATTCAGTGTGGGTTCGCGGTGTATTTCGATCAGGAGCAGTTGCGCGGCCGCGCCCCAAAGGATCTCGGCAGCGATCTGGTCATTGCCGCTAGGGTTGAATTCAGCGTCCGAACGGGTGAGGAATTCTTCGGACAAGAGCCGTCTGTCCCAGGGCGTCAAGGAGTTGGACCTCCGGTCTGGGTGATGAGGCCGAAGGCGTGTCGGGCCAATTGCGTTGCGGTTTCAGTCGTGTAGCCGAAAGCGTGGAAGTAGCCGTGGTCTACGGCTTGTAGGATGCCTGTAGCAGCGCCGTAAGCGCTGTTCAGATCCAGGTTTTCCTCAGCGGTGTTGTCGATGACTGCTCTAAATTGGGTCTGGTCGGCTGGGAGTATGCCGGTAGCGAGGCCGAGCATGGTGTTGATGTCGTTGCTGGCGTCAGCGTGTGGCCAGCCGCGAATGGCGGCTTGGCCGATTACGGCGCAGTTGACGGCGCTGCACAGGTCATGGGCGGCAGAACGCACGTCGCCCAGTTGGAAATTGCGGTCTGCGGCGTTGAAGTAGCGTTCGCCAGCGTCTTTGACAGCTTCGAGGATAGGTTGACGCCAACCTTGGGCTAGGGGACCGGGCGGAATGTCGGCTAGGTAGTTCAGGAACAATTCGGGTATTTGGGCAGGCCCGACGTCCGGCGGGTTTGAGGTGCCCATGAGACCGGTTGCCAGCGCGTTGATGGGGTAGGCATGCCAGACCTCGATGTCGGCGTCGGACAAGGCTTGGATGCACTCGGACACGCGTTCCGGGGAGCCGATGATAAAGGCTCGTTGCCTGTCGGGGAGCATTGACATGATGGTATGAGCTTCGTGGCGTATCTTCATGGGCGGTCCCTCGCGGCTGGTGGCGTCGAGGGTAAATTGTAGGTGGTAGGCCGTGCTGTGGCTAGTGTCAGGTTCGCATCGGAAGGTTGGGAAAATCGGTCTGCGTCTTTTGAACAGCAACCTAACCGGCTGGGCGGCTCAGACGCATCGCTTGTTCCCTTTGCGGGTACGGAGGTGTGTAGTTGCTGGATTTCGGCCCTGCGCCTTTGATGGGGCGCTGACCACGGTGTCGTGTAGGCGCGCTGGTGCCGCAGGCTGCTTGGGTTTTCAGGCGGAGATGGTCTCAAGGCGCGCCCGTTGGCATCTGCGATGCTGGAGGTGCCAACAGCCTGCATCTGGCTAACTCTGAATTCTCAGCGTCGGGAGTTCGAGATGTTGATGGGTCCGGCTCACGTCGTGTTCAGGGCGAAGCGGCGCAGTCCGGCGCGCATTTGGCGTGATAGGTTTGCTGAGCTGTACCAGCCGTCGGCGCGCCACGAGGCTGATCTCAGCCATGGCGTGTTGGCCTTTGCCAGGTGTACGAGTTTGTCGTGTGGGACGAGGTACCAGATGCCGTCCTGGTCGGGGAAAACTATGTACAGGCCGGTACTGAGCTGCTGCTTTCGAATGTCCAGGCGACCCGGGCATCTCACGGTGATGGCTTCCCCGTCTCCACGTCTCGCTGCGAGATAATTGCCTCTGAATTCTCTGGGTGGCGCGGAACAAGTGTAGCCGGCCGCAGTTAGCGCGTTTGCGGCGACGGCCAGGTTGGGATGGCGCCAACGCTCGGCGCTGCTAAGGGCTGGCGCCCCTCCAACGCTCGGCGTGGTCCTCGGCGGAGCTGGTGGCACGTGTGTTTCGCTCGAATGCGTTGTTGACGGGCTCGTCGGCTTTTCTTCAGCTGCAAGCGCATAAGGGAGGAGCCGTTCGAGTAGCACTGGTGATGGATTGGTGCTGTTGTACAGCCCGTTATCTTGCCAAGACGATGTGTTGAGCCAGTTGGTGTTTTGCCCGACCAGTTCAACGAGCTTGTCGTGGGGCACGAGGTACCAAGTTCCTTGGCAGGGGAAGTTCATCCACAGGTCTTGCCCCTCGTACTTGCGGTCGATGGTGAGGCGGGCTTTCAGCTGGACCTTGAGCGTGGTGGTGCCGTCGAAGTGATGGGCCAGAAAATCGGCGCCGCGCCAGTCGTCGGTGAGTTTGATGCAGTTGAAGCCGTAGTCGGCCAGCAGGGCGGCAGATTTCTGGAAGTTGTAAATCTCCTTCTGCCGTCCGTTGAGTTTGTCTGGGTTGATGCGTTCGAACATGGTTCCCTCCGGTGGAGGGCGTATTATCGCTGCGGTCGCCGCTGCACGTAAACTTTTGTTGTTGGGGACTTGCGCGTCCGCCTGCTGAGTAGGTTGGCGACCGCTGCTTCAGAAAGTATTGCTGTTGCTGCGCTTCGGCGGGCGTCAGCCGCTTGGCGGCACGCCCAACACTGACATCGCGGTTTCAACGGTTTCGGGACTGAAGCTCTAGTCCATCAAGTCGTCAACGCACTCGGCCTTTTGGATGCGATGGCGTGCCACGGAACGAGTCGCTATGCCGCTGACAAACCAACGCGTCTTGGCATCGGCGCCGTGTTTGAATAGCCAATGGTTTGCTACAGTGAGTCTCGGGAGTTGCCTGCTCGATCCGGTAAACCGCAAAAGCCAGGTCAATGACTGCGGAATTTGAAAGGCAAGCAACATCTGGGGAGTAGCGTCCGCAACCACAACACGGACGCCGCCAATCGCACCACTTGGCGGGACGCAACCGTTCTGGAAACTGTGCGGTGAATTTTGGATTTGAGAGGTCTGGCGGGATGAATGTTGTCTACAACTGGTTACCTTTGGTTGTTGTTCTTGGGATCATGTTGGCAGGATTTCTGTGGCCGGTTGCGGATCTGAGGCCCGCGATGTTGAAGAACATACCTTGCGGGTTCAGCAAGGTGACGAAAACTTGGCCGTTGGGTGATGGGGAGAAACCCAACTTTTTGAGAAAACTTCCGTCTCGGCAAGTAATGACGGCCAAAGGGTTTCATCTGTTGATGTTTTCCTTGTGGTCATTCCTACTTTTCAGGGCACTGGAGTCAGTTGATGAGGGGCCGTGGTGGCTGGCTGGTCTAGTGGCTCTACCGTTGTCTGTTGGTTTGGGATTTTTCACGGAAGTTGCCCAGGCGAGTACGGGTTGGCGAGGCGGGATTCTAGCTGATGTCGGAATCAATGCCGTGGGCTCGACTTTGGGTGTGGCCGCATTCTGTGCTTGGATTTTCTGGGTGAGGCATTAGCCGGAATCCACCGAATGTATGCGGTGAGGCTGGTCAGACGAGGTATGAAAAGTAAAGGGAAGGGCTGGCAAGGCCCTGGTTCCGACGGATTGGGACGGGTGCCGAGTGTGTCAGCGACGCGAAGGGGATTTTGACGGGCCGCAGCTCCAACGACGGGCGGGATCAGCGGGCGGATTGCAGCAGGAGACACGCGGGAACCGGCATGACGCGGGTCGGCCAGGTGATTGGGTAGTCCAGTGGACAGGCAGACGCCGTGGACATGGCCAGGATGGGAGTGCAGGGCGCGTAGTTTGGCGAGAGCGCGGCTGAACTGGTTTTGCATGGCCAGCCCTGGGGAAGATGCAAAGTGAGGCGGCGTGCCTTGCGGGTGATGCGGCCAGCCAGGGAGAAGAAGCGCCGCCGCAGGGTCTTGGTGGTGGCCACCGGTTCGCCCAGACCAATGCGGGTCGTCCAGCGGGCTGGATTGTGTGCCAGCACTGGCACCGGCAGCCAGGCGTTGGCGAAACGCCGCGGCGCGAATCTGGTACATTGCGACGGCAATTTTCGGACCACGTTCGGAGTGTGATGACCGACACAGGACAATCGGCGGTGCGCCTGCCGCTCCTCAACAAGCTGCTTTTCGCCGCCGACCACGTCGGGCTGCAGGCCATGTCCTACTTCCGGCAGCAGTGGGTGCTGTTCTTTCTGGCGCCGCCGGCCATGGCAGGTGTGAGCCGGGTTCCCGACGTGACGCTGCTGGGGTTTGACATTGACGCACGGGTGCTGGCGGGGGTGTTGATCTTTGCCGGTCGGTTCATCGACGCGTTCACCGACCCGCTGATTGGCTGGTGGAGCGACCGGACGCGGAGCCGTTGGGGACGCCGAATACCGTTCATCCTGTTCAGCACGCCGTTCTACGCCGCGTTCGGGGCATTGGTCTGGTTCCTGCCCACGGAGGGAAGCAGTTGGTGGAACGCGCTGTACTTCGTGCTGATGCTCGAATTGTTCTTCACGGCGGCCACGATGTCCAGCGTCGTGCTGGAGGCCCTCGTGCCGGAGCTGACCAGGACGGCCCAGGACCGGATGAGCGTAGTTAGCCTCATCTTCCTGTTCGCAGTGGTCGGGGCTGGGCTGGGGCTGGTGATGGGCGGTTTTATCGTGGACGCCCACGGCTTCCAGGTTGCGGGCACGGTCTTTGCATTGTTGGCGCTGGTGTTTCGCTACCTGTCCTTGCGGGCGGTGTGGAACCGAGCGCCGCGCGATACCACGCCGGCGCAGGTTTCATTCTGGCAAAGCCTGAAGGACACGCTGCGGAATTCGCAGTTCGTGGCGTTTCTGCCGACCTTCGTGATGTTCCCCACCGGGGTCGGGCTGCTCCAGGGGTGGGTGCCGTTTTTTGCGGTGGGAGTGCTGCTGCAGGATCGGGACGGCACGGCGTCGAGCTTTCTGTCGATGAGCGTCATCGCCGGCGTGGTGGTGGCGGGCGTTGTCATCTGGAGGCTGTTCGCGACGGGACGGGTCTCCAAACGGCGGATCTACGGAGTATGCCTGGTGGTTAGCGGCCTGCTGTTCCCACTGTTGGGACTGGTTGGTATGGCGCTGCCCGGTGGCCTGCTGGCGCAGGGGTTGGTGTTCATGTTCATCGCCGGCATGCCCATGGCTGCGGTGTTCCTGCTGCCCAAGGGGCTGATCGCCGACATCGCCGACTACGACGCCCTGGTCACGGGCGAACGGCGGGAGGCGATGTTCTACGCGACGCAGAGCTTCTTTGAGAAGGCGACCTTCGCGCTGCCGCCGTTGCTGTTGAGCCTGGTGCTGCAGTTGGGAGATTCGGCGGAGTATCCCCTGGGGATACGACTGGCGCCGCTGCTGGCGGGAGCGCTGGTCCTGCTGGGCTTTGTGCTGTGGCCGCGCTACAAGCTGCCCGACACCATCAACCAGGAGACGGTGACGGCGGCGGGACTGCTGCGGCCTGCGGTTTGATGGCGCCAAAACAATTGCTGTGTGGAGGTTCCCAAGTTCGGGACCGGTACGTCTCGCTGTTTTGAGAACGTCCTGCCCGTCGACCAGACAGCGGGATCGTTCGTAGGAACGTCAGCGGACTTGCCCAACCATGGGCTGGAGACTGCCGGAACCTCTGGTCACAAGCCGACCTCGGCCGCCACCGCGGCCGGCACGAAGGCCAGCGTTTTGGGCGTGTTGCTCTCCTTGCAAAGGAAGTTGCTCTAATGGATGGGGACTGGCGTGGTCTTATTCCCTTGGGTTTTTTCGGGTTTGCTGCCGTGTTCGCGCTGGTTGGTGGTTATCAGAAGTGGCATCTTGGGATGGAGGTCGAACCGACATGGCTTTTTGTTGCGGCTGTATGTTTCGCAGTAGTCGGGCTATGCGTAGCAATTGCCAATGTAGTATTGCGAGCCAGGCGGAGGTGAATGCCCCCAGCCCGAGGATGGTCCACCACACTGCCGCTACGTTTGCTCGCGTCGCAATCTCCGTTGTCTCGGAACCGAACATCGTCCTGTCTTCTCCGTATCCAATCGTTCGCGATGGTAGTGTCCCGTCGATAGACGTTGAGCATGATAATGCCGGCGGCTAAAACATCCTGGGTACTTCTTCGTCCCGGGGCTGTTCAGCGGTGTTTCGCTGCCGCGCTTCAGGCGGCATTTGTGCGGTGTAAACGCGGCTGCTCAGTTCAGGACGCGGGTTGCTTGGCTGTTGGATGGCTCAGGTTCGGCGGGCTGCGCAAGTTCGGTGGTGGTTGCGGCGGCTGCCTCACTGGATCGCCGTAAGGGATGGCACGTCCGGCTCGCAGTCGATGCAGGAGCACATTAACAACAGGAGCTGCTGCAAATAACGGTGGGACCGTTTGCATTGCCGTCGGTTGGCAGGATTGATAGTGTGGAGAAACGTCAGGGGACTTGTCCAGCCATTGGCTGAAGACTCCGGCGGTCTCCGGTTACAAACCGACCTCGACCGCCAACGCAATCGGCACCAGAGCCAGCGTCAGGATGAAGAACGTGAACGCCGCGATGGTGGCCAGCCAACTGATGACACCCGTAAACGTCTGGACGAATGAGCGGTCAGGAAGCCGGTTGTGGATCACGCACAGCAGGGCTGCCGTCATGGAGAAGAAGATGACCAGAGACGCCATCAGCACTCCGGGGTTCACGGCGGCGCCCAGTCCAAGGTCGATGTCGAAACCGGCGACGTTCACCCCTTCCAGGATCTGCACTACCTTGATGCTGCTCCCCACCGCGGCCATCAACAGGGCGGCGATGGAGGCCAGCACCAGGTTGCAGGCAAGCAGGTCGTAACGGGTGGGAGTTTGGTTCAAGGTTATGAGCGCGTGGGTCTCTAGGGCAACCCTCCGCGGCGGGTGCCGTAACCGAGACTGTTGGCTGTGTACCTTCCGGCGTCAGGGCTTCGTGGGCCCATTGTCGGCAGCGCGGCATTCGCTGTCAATTGGCAACCTTGGGCCCGCCATTTCGGTGTCCTTCATTATCGGACCCGCTTTCGGCGGTTCAACGGCCAGCAAGCGTTCGGCGACAACTTTCGAGATGGTGATTTGTTCGGCGGCGTCACACATGGTGCATATTCGTCGGACGATCAAGGAGCCATCCGGCTGCCGGAGTCGTTCCACTGCATGCTGTGTTGAACGCCGGCACTCGCCGGAGCATGTTGCCGTTACGGTTCCGACTGGCACAGGTGACGCGGCGACGGCGGACGGTGGGGGTTCCATACCGGGTATGGACATCTGCAAGGGTGCCGAGTCTCGGGCGTTCTTTCTCGCCATCGTTAACCTCATTACGTCTGTGAATGTTTGGAGCTCCAGTGGGTGGACCCCATTGTTTTGGCGGAGACCAGCTGGAGGCAGCGGCGGAAAGATTGAGAGCAGGCACATGCGGGGCCGGCAATTGCCAAGGACGGCAACGGGTTGTTGCTCCGGCTGAGCAGTCAGATGGTGGCTTTCGCCTGGGTACTGGCGGGGTTCACAGGCGTAACGCCGACTGCTTCGCCAATCGTGCGGCGTCGGCGCAGCGGGGATGGCGTCCGTCCGGTGTTTCTGTCTATGGCTGCGACATCCGGCGAAACAGTTCGGCATGATCCAAAATGCTCTGCTCCTCCGCCGTAGTGGCGGCCAACATAGGGAGAACGTCTTTCTGTCGCACGTCAAGAAGACCTACACGATCCTCCAAATATACGGGATGCTGGCGAATCGCGAGGCCCAGGAAATAGTTGACCGCTTGCCGGTATGCTCGGCTAGGCGGGTCTTTGCTCATCCGAACAATGACGACGTGTCGTCCGCTGTCGGTCACCAGGCCAACGGTGGGCCTCACGCGGACGCCCACTTCGTCCGTTACACGGACGACCGTGTGGGCGAATGCCGCGAACGTTCCCGACACTCGTCGCTGGACGCAAAATTCCTGGTAGGAGTCCAACACCGTTGCATATTGCACGGCGCGGTCCCTGCGGTTGGGGTTTGCCGCATCCTTGGCGCGCTCCTGGTCCAAAAAGGACGGCACGGTGCTCTCCAGAATCGACAGGTCGCCCGTCCTCCAGTGGCTCGAACGCAACAGACCGAGCACGGGCTGGTAGTAATGTCCGCCATCGCCTGCTTTCTTGACCTTGAACTGACCAATGAAACGGTCCTTCCTTTCGTCGGCGGTGGCGTAGAAATTGGCAAGGTCATTGAGCGGGATGACGAGCATGCGGGTGTCCGATTCGGCTGGATCTCCCAAGGACGGACATGGGGACTCCAAATATATCAGTGAACGGGCCGGCGCATTTAGGCGCGGTCGGCTGCGTTCATGATCCAGATGGAATACCCAAAAGCATTCCAGGCAGGCGAGAACGCCGTGACCTGGTTTGTGGTCGGACCACGCTACGTGGTCTCCCCAACGTACGCCATCGCAAAGTCTCTCATAGGTTCCTTGGACCGGGGAGGCCCAGAGATGTACGGTGCCTCCTAACCCTGCCGGACTACCTTCGAATACGTCGACCTGTGGGCCGCGTGCAGTCTGACCGAATTTGTCAATACGACTCATCGAAAGGTGCTGCTGCCGCAAACGCGTTCTGGTCGTAAGACGCTAGCAGTTTGGAGGCGATCAGCTGTACCGCCGGACGTGCAGCATGTCTGGCCTGGATGTCGGCATACCACATTTCCCCGTAAGTCTTTCATACAATTATCTGGTGCGGTCGTTACGGAACCTCAAGTTGCTGGCGTAAATCTGGTAATTAAATGCTCCGGTGGTTGTTCCGGCACTTGCCCTGGAGACCGCCTCGGTGACGGACGACGCCGAGCCGCCGGCAGTAAAGCGCGCGGTTTGCGAAGGCCGAGTTTCATCACGCCCGCCGGCTCAACAGGTCGCGCTGCTCGGCCACCTCCCGAGAAGCTCTCCGGTTTCTGAGTCCGTCGATGATCCAGTGTTTGTCGGCTTCGTCCAGCTGGTGATCCAGCTCCCGTTCGTGCGCCTCGCCGTTCGAAGGCCCTGCTGGGATTCGGTTTCGGTGAGGTAAGGCTCCTTCTTTTCGGATTGTAATGGCGGGTGCCGGCATCACCCCGGGAGCGCATTAACTGTGGCCGTTTGTCTGATAGCGCCTACGAGGCCTTGCAGCGACAGGCAGGGCAGGGCCCACGCGCCAGTTGGGCCTACGTAGCCCATCGCCGCACCCACGATTGGAGCAGCGCAGGGCCCACGCGCCAGTTGGGCCTACTCCCTGCGTCCGCCTCCATGGTCCGTGTCCTGTTCCGCGACGATGTAGGCTGGGTCGGTGGTCGGCAGCCTGATCGCGCGATTGGCGCGGGGGTTCAGTACCTGGGGCAACCGTTCTGTGTCCACACGCCCTGATTTACGGCGTCACCGGTCGGCGACTTTACGGTTGTTGCTGTGCTTACAAGGTTCGTGGTTGCAGGCATCCAGGATAGCCCGCCGGTATTCCAATCAGGACGGAACGGTTGCCGTTTGCAACCACTTGGAGCTTTTCAGGGGAAGTCCGGCACTTGCTGGAATGGCACGTCACCGTAGCGGGAAAATCTCGTGCTGCGTCCACGTGCGTGTTCTTCCCGCAGTCGCTGCACTCGAAGTCCAGGTAGTGGCTCCAGCTCCTGACCAGTTTCATCGTATGTCGCCGTCTCTGTTTCATGGGCCGTCGCTGCCGTGGTGCGGGACGCTTTGGCGGCAATCACGGCATTCAGCGTAGGCGGCGGCACCCTGAAAATCCCAGACAGGGCATGCGGGTTTGGGCGAATTTCGCTAAACGGACACCGGTTTCATTCGGTATGTTAAGGTTGGCCGAGCTCATTTGACTGTAGCCGGATGAAAGCCTGGTTGAGGACGACAATCAAGTACGAGGCCGGAGCAACACTCTGTCATGACGCCAATACTCATCCTCGAGGCGTTCGGAGAACTTCCGCCCGCTGCATTGATAGAGACTGAGAGGGACCGTGAGCGACGCGAGCGGGAAAGCCCGCCCACCGGCGCGTCGGTGGTGGGTCTCCTGCACAGGGTCTTTGATGCGCGCGCTGAGCTGATGGGTTGGTCGACCACATCACCTGCGTCTTCCCAGAGGAACCTGTGGGATATGTACGAGGCAGGGTTGACGGCTGACGGCACCGACCCATCCCTGATTGGGTGGGTCTACGTCGGACTGGCGAACGCGACGGACTTGAACGCCGTGGACGACGTCGTGATTCCGGAGAGAATTCCCGACAGGGCAGGTTACGCAGGTTGGGCGACGATCAGGATGCCTCCGGAGTACGGCGAGGCTACTGTGGGGCTGTCTTCCGCATTGCCGCCGTTGGTCCAGTGCTTCGATGATGCTCTTCGACGAATTGGCGCCACTGAGGTTTCCGGTTTTCAGGTGACGTGTTACGGTGCGGACCTCGGGCCTCGCAGCCGTTTCTCTGGTCATCTCACCTCTGGGCCGAGTTGGTTCGACGCCTTCGAACAGGCTGGACCGAGCGCTCTGGTCAGCTTTGACCAGGGATTCCTGGGCAGGTTTTCCGCAGTCGAGTTCACGAGCAATGTCCGCCGTCGGAATACCGGTGCGTTTGAATTCGGTGACGTTGTGTCTGTACCGGAACCGCACAAAGTCAGGATGCCGGCTGGTACGCCTCGTCCCGAAATTCCTCTGGAGCCTTCGGGCGTCGGCGTGTCTGTGGTGTTGCCGGAGTGGACGGCAAGTGCCGCGGGGTGGACACTGGCGACCGTGGTCGACGTGGCGCGCGTGATGACGCCCGAAACCGAAAACTTTGCCGTACGCCTCGCTCGTATGGAGTAGCCATCCGGGCATGATGGCGTTTTCGATGGTCAGCGACGCAGCCAGCCACGAGTGAACTAAATCATGGCCGCCGGTGCGGCGATGAGGCCGCCGCATATGGCCAACACCCCACGCTGGTGGTCAGGATTTCGGGGATGAAAAACGTGACCATGGCGGTTCAGACGCTGACCAGTCCGACGGAGGCCTGTCCGCGGGACCGGCTACCGCTGCGAACGGCGACACCAAACGGAATCAAGAACGCGAGCGCAAGCAATCCGATGTCAGGCAACAGGACTAGGTCCGGGGAGTCTGCCGTCGGTCGCTTATTGGCTGGTGGCTACGGAGCCTTGGGGTTTCATGTCCGCAACGACCCGGCTGGTTCGCGCGTGACGCAAGCCGTGGCGCGGGCAGGTTACGACCGCACCGTCGTCCAGCATGACAACTCCGAGGTCGGTGCCTTGGTGGGAAATAGAATGGCTCAACTTAGGGTTGGGTTGTTGAGGCGAATGCCTTTTGCTGCTTTGTCTGTTGTGTAGGTAGCAACTGCGCATTCTACGAGAATTGGTGCGACGTAGTTGGCGGTGCGCTGCTGATTCCCGCGGGCGTTCTGGAGGAATTGTTCAAGCGTTCCTTTATCGGCCCAGCCTTGGTAGGCTCCGATAGGAACTTCGCCGCCAGCTTGGCGCATTTCGCGGAGTGCCTCTTCGATGTGAGCAAATTGAACGAGGATGCGGCTGTTGGGAAAGCTAAATACCACCCACGAGTCGGTTACCTCACTGACGGTGAACGGGCGTTGGTCTCTTGCCGGGCTGCCCCGCCCTGGGGTCATTAGGATTTGCCCAGGCTGAATGTGTGCTTTTATGAGAACGCTGAGCGTCGAGCCAGTCATTTTCAGCCTCGGTCAGTTAGTTGTTCGGGATCTCGTAGTCCCGGATGTGGGCAATCTGATTGGCAGCATAGACGGTGCGGGGATTTCCCATCACCAATGCGCCGCTTTGTTCGGAGATGATCATGGTGGCTTGAGCCATGATCTTGTCCACCTCGGTTTGTGCTTCAGGTGATGCCGGAAAGTCGTGGCTGTGGATTTTACCATCTTTGGTTTGGATTTCTATTCTGATGAATCGCTCTGTTGATGACATTATGTTCTCCGTTGCATATTGTTCGACCAGAGGGAAATTGGGACCAAGCGGCCGATGACAAGCAGCGCGCGTAGGAGGGGCCTCGCCTGATTAGGACGCCGATTCGGCGACGCTGCCCGACAGGACAATGCTGCTTAGCGCGGATGGTGCCCTCGACAACGGCAGCGGGTCGGTTTCGGACGTAGTAATCTCTTTGGTGCTGTCGCAAGGCTCAATTCACGATTGCCCGTGTTGTGATGGCGAGCCCAGCGACTATTCCGACTACGACAAACACGGATTGGAAGACGAGGATCGACGTACGGTACTGGGTCTCGGCCGAGTTGGGTTGGTTATTCAGCGAGTGGGTGATCGCGTCGGTGCCGGCGACGACCGCCCAAACATATAGCAGAACTGCCAGGGCACCTACGGCGGGCATGGCCCGGTCTGTCGCTTTCGCGAGGCCTTGGATCCGGTCTTGAGTTTGTTCGGCCACTTCGACATCGCCGACGATTTCCAGCAAGCCGAACATCCCTACCAAAACGATAGTAGTGGCGCTGGTCAGACCGACAACTATGGTTTCCCGATGCCGGCGTTCCGTAGCCAAATCGTTGTCGGTCCGATGATCGCTCCCGTCACTCGGTGCCGTCATCGTTGTTTCCCGGATCATCGCGCGTTTGTGCGTGGCTCCTCCAGAGCAAGGCGGCAGCGACAACCAGTACTACGGCAATCGGCATCCAGACGTCTTTCGGTTCGCCATAGCGAAGACCCATACCGAGAGCCATAATGACACCGACGGTTACTATCCCCAGTGATTTCCACCAAGTGAAGCCACCCAGCTTCCGACTGGCGAGTATGTTGATCCAGTGCGTCATGGGCGGATTCCTTCGACCTTGTCGCCCTTCATGGTGTTGAAAAGGTGAAAACGTTACAGTTCAGCCAAGGGTGGGGCATTGTGCCGCGACTGCTTGTGGTCGCTCTGTCGTAGTCTATCACGGCTTTGGATCAGAACGAGGTTGTGCCGTTGAGTTTACGATTGCACTCACATGCAGGAGTCATGTCGGGCTGCAAGGGAGTCTCGCGTCAAATCGGGTTGTCATCTCGGGTTGTCATCCGACTTGGTAACGCTGTTGATGGTCAGCGACGCAGCCAGCCACGGGTGAGCCAAATCATGGCCGCCGGTGCGGCGATGGCGACGCCGCATGCGGCCAACAACCCCACGCCGGTGGTCAGGAGTCCGGGGAGGAAAAACGCAATTGCGGCAATCCAGACGCTGACCAGGCCGACAGCCGCCGAACCCGCAAATAGGCCGACCAGCAAGCTGTCGGAGTGTCGACGGGACCGGCCACTGTTGCGAAGAGAGACGGCTAGAGGAATCAGGAACGCCAGCGCGAGCGCAAGCAATCCGATGACAAACAGCATGGCGAGATCCGGAGGGTCCGTGTTCGGACGCCTTTTGCCTGGAGGCTTCGGCTCGTTTGGGTTGTCATGTCTCCGCCGTGTTCGCGACGATTCGGCCTGTGCGGACGCATCAACGCAGCCCGTGGAGCGGACACGTCACGACTCCACCGTCGTCCGGAACGAAGCCCAATAGGTCGGTGCCTTGGTGGGGGCAGATGTGGCCGTCGATCAGGCGCCGGTCGGCATAGACTTCTCTGAGGTCGTGGAGCCACGGGACGTTTTCGTGGGAGTAGGGAGGGTAAGGCCCTTGGTACTTGCGCGCACGTAAGGACATCCAGGACTCCGGATCGATTTCCAACCGGTGGATTTCGTCCAAAGCCAGCGGCTCTTCGCAACCATGCGGCGAGACGCAGGATATTGGCGTCGAATAAACCAGGTTGAGGTGCGATACGTCAGGGGAGTCGAAGAGGAGGCGGTCGAGGTATTTCCTGATTTCCATGTTCAGGAAGCGGTAGTCGACGTGGACATCTTGGAAATCCGCCCCGATGTGCTCGCGGTCGGAGTGTACCGGTCCCAGGACGGGGAGCCAGCGTATCCGATCCGTGGGCCAGTGGGCGGTAGGAGTATGTTCACAGTGGGTCGGTTACCCTTTCGGTCAACGACTGCGTGGATGCCAACGGGCTGCTGGCTATGGGGCCTGCTGGCTACCAGGCGCATCGAGGTGGCATCGTACGACCTTGACCGCGTCGGTCAACATGAACGCCACCTGCGCAGCGTGGAACGTGGTCATACAGAGTTCCTGTACATCGGGGTGGTTGTTCATGTGGTCCACGTTGAGGCCGTACCTCTGGAGGTCGTCGAGCGTGATGACGCTGCCATGGCCCAGGTGTTGGTAGTAGCTGGAAATCTGGTCAGCAATATGCTGGCTGGTAGTGACCTCAGGCGCATCCGGAGAGCGCGAATAGCTGTCGATCCAACCGCCGAGGGTCAGGCTCGACTCGGAAATGATGTGACGGGCGTCGTGGAATAGGCCGGGCGGTTGGGACACCAGAGCCATGAGATCTTCGCCGGTTCCCTCGGGGCTGCGCAGGCGCAGCAGCAGTTCGTTGCGCTCGTCCACCACGGCTTGGGCTGGCACCATCACGGAGCCGCCCATAGTCGGTACGACAACTAGCGGGTTGGTGGGGCTGAGCGAGGCAAAGCCTCCCAAGATGATCAGGTCGGCGGCGCAGGCTAGCATGGCAGCGGCCGACATGGCCCGCTGGGGCACGAATACCCTGATGTGCGCGTACCGGCCTCTGAGGGCTCTGACGATGGCCTGGGTGGCGGGCAGGGTGCCGCCTGGGCTGTGGAGAATGAGGTCGAGCTGGCGTTGGTCATGTGCGGCCATTGGCCGGTGAGGACCGGTGTAATGACCGAATTCCCGGTGCGCGCCGTGGGGATGCCGGTGGAAACGGAGGTTGGGATCGGGAACCGGCATTGCCCGGATAAAGCAGGGGTTTGAGTGTATTGAGGGCAGGAGGAAGGTTTTATGGGCAGGATGGGGAGTTTATGGGCAGGATTTTGAAATTACGGGCAGGTTGCCGAGTTTTTTGGGCAAGTGGTGTCGGGCTCTTGGCCGTGTGGGCCGGCGGCAGTGGAGGCTGAAGTTCAGGTCCGATGCCGAGGACGTGGCCCGATTTACCGAGATCCTGCTGTTGCTCCTGCTGCTGTTGATTGCACCTTCCTGGGGTCGATCTCACCCGGGGCCGGGAGGCGCCAGGCGGTTGGCCGCTGGTTTGAGAGCCAGTTTAGCACATGGGTGCGTGGGCGGCAAGGCGATGACAGGCGCGGGGAATCGCGCTTGTAGAGAAGGAGGAACGTACGATGTTGACAGAAACCGTGGTTATCCCTTTCTGGTTTTTTCTCGTACCCTGGCTGACACTGTTGATCGTCGGTGCCTACACCATGTACCTCGTAGTCACTCCGGCCGCACGAAGTCCGGACCGAGCCAAAGGAACAAAATCCCAGCGAGGAGGAACACAAACGCAAACCCCCAACCACCCTGGCTCACGTGAAAACGCCTGCTTCCTCGGAGACTGCGCAACCACATCCCCACAGGAACCAACCCAATCAGAACGGAAACAACCCCGATGATCTGAACTACTGCGACCTTGTCCAACATTTATCATCAACCTTGTGGAGGCTGAGTTTCTGGTCCGCTGCTGAGGAAGTCGCCCGATTTACCGAGGTCCTGCTGCTGCTGTTGTCACCTTCCTGGGGTCGATCACTGCCCGGGGCCGGGAAGCGCCAGGCGGTTGGCCGCTTGGTTTGAGAGCCAGTTTAGTACATGGGTGCGGGGCGGCAAGGCGAAAACGGGCGATCTGTTTTTGTGACAAAGCCATTAGGAGGCTAACATGGAAAACCATATCTCCACCATCCTTGGCGCCATTGCCCTTTGTCTAGGCGGTCTGTACATCCTGGTTTTGATATTGCTCATAGAGATAGAGCGATTACCGCGCAAACTGCAAAACAGGCTGCAAGCACACCAGCGGCCCACCAAATCCAATAGCGAACCCGAGTCCGACGACGACTCCAACGCCACTGAGCCAGACCGTAATTGATGACGCTCAGAAATATTGAGAGGCCGATACAGACCTGGGCAACATCCCACAAAATCCCGGTCAGCACTTCCACAATTTTAGCGTTTATGTCGGGCGACGAAAGGAGTACATCCATGGCGGAACAAGTCACCCGCGAAGAATTTGATGACCTCAAAAAAACGGGTCGAGGCCATCGAAGCGTGTCTCGCCGTAGAGCCGTTATGGCTCACTCTTCTAAAAGCTGAAGCACAGCGCGAATCTCAACCTGCGCCCAGAATTGGCAAGCCTTCCAATCTTCTTCAGGGACGCAACTGAGCAGTTCACTGAGTTCCGGCGCCCGGTTACGGGCATCAGCTCTCTCAATAATTCCTTTCGATTCATCAGGCGTCATTAGCGCCAGTATCTCTCCCGGCAAATGCCGATGGGTCAAGTTCGTTCCGAAGGTGCCAGTATCAAACGGTGCATTCGGCATCAAGTTCACCTTGGCCATAGTTGGGCGTCCTGAGGGTAACAGGTGTGCTGGCCGCCGGGAATACCGACCTAGTCAAGGAACTAGCCGACCAGCAGGACCCGCGCTACTGAGAGGCAGCCAATCCCACATTCCGGACCTCTGCAAGGCCAATCCAAACAAGAACTCTTCGTTTCTGCACGCTCCCGAGAACTCGAAACGTTGTACCTCAGCGATACGTACCGATACTCACTCGGGTCCACCCGACCAGAAAGCAAGGATGGTGAACCAATGGCCTACATAGTTCTGACCGGCATCGCCGCGGTCGGCGTCATCTGCATGATGGTCGGGCTCTACACCGGCGAACCAGTCACTATCGGCGGCGCCATCGTAGCGCTGCTGGGAGGTGTCGGCGGGCTGGCGCTGAAGGCCATGACCGGCGACTGAACCGCAGCGGATTTTATCGAAACGTCCTTGCTCGTCCCGCGCGCCCGAGATTTGAATGACGTGGTGAACTTCCTGCTCTAATCTCAAACTTGCCGAACTCGACCCACGCAACTTCGGATCGGAACAATTCACCAATCTTAGTCAAATCACGGTCGATTCCGCTACCGGGACGCAAAATCTTAATGTGCGGTTGGTAGTGTCGAGCCCCGAAAGCATTGGTCCAATCTGTTGTTGCCTTCCGGTTCTTGGTTGCTTTGGCGGTTTCCCTTCGGTACAAGTCTCTTCTCATATCTAAGACGGCACCGATAGCCCGGTTGCGCCTGGTCAGTCGAATTCCCACTGAACGTCGTGCTGGCTCCAGTTCCGGACGTGGGTTTTCCCCGCCTGGGGCCAACACCATGAAACGCGTTTCCACGGTATCGGCAGCAACCTGTATGGGTCGCGACGTAGAGACCAGGCCTTGTATGGGTCGCCTGGCCTCGTAAACGGTCAGATGGAGTCGCCGTTGGACCGCTTCGCTTGGGATGTTGCATTCATTGACCAGAAGGTCAGCAATTCTTTCCTCACATTGTTTAGTGACCCACAATAGCCCGAATACCCTAAAAGGCCGAAATACGGGATGACCAATTGGCATGAAAGCTCCGACATACTAAGAATATGGTCCCAAAGCGGCCTCGCCCGAAAAATGAAAATCACAATCGTAAAGTGTGGGCACTATGACGCTGGCAACGGTCGCTGTTGTGGCCAGTAGTTTTTCCACAAACGTTGCCTCGATTATTGACATATTGGCATGTCCAGTCTGGCAGTTCTATTTTCCATCTTGGACACGGAGTCGGTGCGTCAAATTGCGCCAGAGTCGTTTTTATGCTTTTTCGCCGTCCGACCGTCAGCACTTCGGGTAGCTGGGGCACTGGGTAGTCCGTGTTGATGGTTGCCAAAGCCTCTGGTTTGCCGATTATCCAAAGTGCGCTGTTACCCGGGTAGTACCAAGATCGTCCTGCGCCTGCATATAGGATTTCCAGGGTAAGTCCGGATAGCCTTTTTCGCAGGCACTCCGACCTGCCGATTCTGCCCGCAAGCTCTTGGACAGCTTTCTCACCGTCGAATCCGCTGTATGCGGCCGTGTAGTAGGGTTGAGGGATGTAAACAGCTGCGTTCTTCTCGACGCGGGCTGCCCCTTCGTGGTCTATCAAGATGCTGCCGATCCCGAAACTGAACCCCTCACACGGGTAGTGCCTGCGGATGGACCCTGTCGCGATGATGCCGAAGCACGGGTTGTTGTCTTCGGTGAAAAGGACACCTTGGTTAGCGTGTCTGAACGCTTCCAGCAGTGCCCGACCGTATGCGGTGAGGCAATCGCCGTCGTGGAGGCAGCGTTGACGGTAGTCAGTCAGCCCACTGTTGCAGTGGTCCGTTGGACCTGTCCCTGGTTCGTGAGTGAACTGCGGCATTACAACGTTCTCCCGATGGAAGCTGACTCATTGGCGGCTGTCGTCGTATCTCCACGAATTACACATGGTTTTCATTCGTCTGGCTCGATATCGCGAAACATCAGTTTGCCGTCGACACGGCTGGCATGTACCACCACAGATCCGTTCACCATGGAGCCAAGCCTGTCGTCCACTTCCTCACCCACATTGTTGATTGTCTGATTTTCACCGTTTTCGTCCACGACTTCAATCCAGTCGCGGTCTAAGTGCAGGGCGCGCAGTACGCCTCTGATCAGAACATCCTCTCCCTCTGCCGCGACTGTGGACGATAAAGCTTGAATTGCTCCGCTGATCGCATATTTGGTGTCGGGCATAAGAACGAGAGGGGCAGGCGAATCCGAAACGGCAATGGTCAACCGGTTGAATTGCTTACCATTTGGCACTAGGTCTCGTGTTAGCTTGAGGAAGGTCAATCGATAATCAACGTCCGGGACCATTTCGCTCAACATTCCTTCGGGAGAACCGGCGCACGCCTGCAATATGTCGTAGGCGCCGTCAACGATATCCTTTGGCGTCAACTCGTTGCTCTCAAGCGGCAGTTGCCGCGTTGGTTGGACAGACATGGCGAATCGGTAGCTGCCTGGGGCGGCTTGGAATGTCCAAGGTCGATATGCATCTCGTATTTCCTTGCTTGGCTCTCCGCGTCTGCGATGCGGCAGCTGCTTCCAGTGCTCCACCGTTCGATAGAAGACCGTGGTTATTTTACGAATTTTCGAAGTTACCAAATCTGATGGAGCGCCTCCGTGCATGATTGTTCCCCCACTGAGCGAAACAATCATCTGGGCGTGGTGCATCTCCGACAGGGCTCGCTGCCACTTCATGGTTTCCAACAAATGCTGCAATTGCTCTCGTGCAAAATCGGGCAAGTGGCTTGACCCCAAACACCGGTGCGCCAATATGCTTGCTTCATCGAGCTGCATGGCTTTATAGCGCAGCGCAACTGCACTGACCGCGATAATGCCGAGGGTGCGCGTACTATTCGCGTCAACTCCCTGAAGGGCTTTACCCTCGGCATCTGCAGCCTTTGCATAGAGTTCCATTGCAGCAGAGGATTCCCCACGGCGCGTGGCAGCTTCCGCGTCGGACGCGAACCGTTCGCTCTCAATGTGGCGCTCCACCCAAGTCACGGCTACTCCACTTTGCCTAGACGTATCAATTTAGATTGAAAACCAACCACGCCGGCCATGGCAGGGAGGTTGCTGTTTCCTGATGCCGCCTGCTGCAACTTGTCGTTTAATCTTCTGGAGATCGTTGCTGCGTTTCCACTGTCAACGCCTGACACTTCGAGACGGATGAAACGCTCCCAATCGTGAGGAGTGGCATCAAGGGGGGCCACATAGTAATCTGCTCCAGTTTCGGTTTCGGCGCGCCGAACTGCCACCAATGGACCCATCAACTCGACTGCGGCCAGGACACACGCATAGGCGCCCGCCTCAGTGGCGTCCGTCGTGTTGGCCCAAGCGTTTTTGATGCGTTCATCGGTAGAGGACCATATCGCCAAAGCGTTTAGCTGGTCTGCGTCCCAGCCGATTGTGAAATCGACCGGGGAGCAGTGGTGGCGGTCAAGGCACACTCGAGCCCCTTCGGTCCAATGTTCTGCAATCGAGTCGGTAAGGCCGTGATGCCGCTGCGACATGTCGGCTATTGGCAGGATCGGTTGGGACATCAATAGTTCCTGGGATCAAAATCGGTTGAGGAACGCATCGCGCTGGCGTTTTGTGTATGGCCATTATGGCAAGGTGGTTAGAACTAGGTACATGGCCACGCCGAATGCCGACAAGATTCCCAGACCCATCCCGACCCGTACAGACATGGGCATCTGTTGACGGAAGGGGCGCGGAGTCCGATGCCTAATTCGGGCTGCACGGGGTTTCTGTTTCCTGCTCATCAAACAACTCCTGAGGCTGCGCATTTCGCGGCCCCTAAGGGTTGACATGAGCATTAGGCAGGTAGTATCCTAAGCCGGTTTTTGCTTGTGTCAGCTCTTTCAGAGCCGCACGAATCCGCCGGGGTGTAAAAGGCGCCCCGGCTTTTTTGCGTGAATGATCGATTATTGAGTTATGGCGATATTGTTGCTCCGAGCCCCGAGTGGATGGGCGGTAGGATATCAGCCGGGAGGCTCGCCGGGAAGACCAGCCACAGGAAAGATGCCGAAGGTGGGTGTACGATTGGAACTGGGCGAAAGAATGGAGCCAATCGGTCCGAAGAGCGAAAACGGTCGCCCTATCTCGTGAGCTTCACTATCGTAGCTCGCTCATCCCGTCCTCTCTGCTCGGACGGGATGCATAAGGCGCATTCACAGGCGTAACATCACGAAGGAAGGCGTCGCATGCCAACCCTGTTTCCCGGTGTCAAAGTTTTCCTGGCCGTCTTGGCTGTTTTGGGGATTGTGGGCTTCGTCGGACTCGTCGTGGGCGTGTCGCGCCTGTACCTGGCGGCCACCGTCCTTGCCATGGTCTGGGCCGTTTGGGCGATCGTAGGCGCGGTCATGGCGAGATTGGACAAATGAACGAGTGAGGCCCTGATGTTCAGGTGTTGGCGGCCTTCTCGTCCGCCGCATCCACGGCCGGCGTTATCGCCGACCGGGTGAACAGGTTGGGCGGCGGGCGGAACCTCGGACCGCCCCACCCGCCGGACGTTGACCACGCCGGGGCTATTGCCCCGACTGCCCGTCCTGGATTGTCGCCCCGTCTTCGCAATTTCCACCTCACCGCCAGTTGCCACGGTCGAACAGGTCGATGTAAATGTTTTCGTAAAGGTCGAGTTCGCCCGGTCTGTCATCCCCCGCGTAGCGCACGTAGGCCCCCACTCGAACCAACATCGGCTCAGTCAATTTGTCAAAGTCCACGTAATCAGGCATTGGGATCTCGCAGGCCCGGCCATCCTCATAAGCGTGATGGTGATGCTCGTCCTGGGGGTAGATTTCGCATGAAGTCCCGAACGACCAACCTTGATACTCGACGTTCACATCCCACTGACTGCGTTGGAACTGCCACCCGTCAGGCGGCGGCGGGGCATTGTTCACTATCGTTACAACCAATAAGGAATGATCTGATTCGTGATAGTACGCCTCCGTGTGCAGGGAAACCTGGCCGGCCAACCCGAGAGCCGGATAGGGCGTAGGAGTCGGCGTCGGATGAATATGGTCAGTGCCGTCCTCGTGGGCTTGGACTATGTTGGCGACGGGTTGGGGCGACCATAAACCAGTGATGGCTATGACTCCCATCAATGCCAGGGCAGCCGCTATCGCCATGATCCCAAGGGTTTTGCGTGGCATGATTCGCTCCTTCGGTTGGGCCTGCCCCATAATAGAGGCCTCTGTCCCAAAATGCATCCCAAAACGGCTATTATGGGACAAAGCCCCTCCTCATAATGAACGAGTGAGGCCCCTGCTGTTCAGGTGTCGGTGGCCTTCTCGTCCGCCGCATCCACGGCCGGCGTTATCGCCGGCTGGACAGGAAAGGCCCGAGCGAAAAGCATGGCCGTGGTCTTGCCATAGACCAGCGCTGATTACGGTGGGAGGATTGGCTATCCACGGTCACAGTCCCACCTCGACCGCCAACGCTATCGGCACCAGCGCCAGCGTCAGGATGAAGAATGCGAATGCCGCGATGGTGGCGAGCCAGCTGACCACACCTATCATGGTCTGGCCAAAACTGCGGTCACGAAGCCGATTATAGACCGTGCACAGCAGGGCTGCCGTCACGGAACAGAAGATGACCAGCGACGCCATCAGGACTCCGGGATTGACGGCGGCTCCCACCCCGAGGTCGATGTTGAAGCCGGCGATGTTCACGCCTTCGAGGAGCTGCACCACCTTGACGCTGCTGCCCACGGCGGCCATCAACAAGGCCGAGATGGATGCCAGCACCAGGTTGCAGGCCATGAGGTCGTAACGGGCGGGAGTTTGGTTCACGACTCGGGCTCCTGGTGTGGGATTGAGGTCAGCGGCTTGGCGTGGCTGGCGAATGGCGGTTAGTGGATTGGCCCGAACGTGGTCAACGATAAGATAGTTCCTCTTCGCATGGTCGCCATGGAGTCAGTAGTGGGCGCGCGTGTACCGGCGGGCGCCGCGGCCGCGGCGGTTTGTCCGGTATTTGGCAGGATGCCACACCGGACCACGGAACAGCGCCTTGCGCCGTCTGGAAGGTTGCCGTGCTTTGCTCTCGCCAGCGGGGACGACACTGCCCGACCCGGTACGGGAAACGATGGTGGACTTGCCAGGTTCGGTGGGTGCGGTCCGCAACCGTTCACGCAGCCAGTCAAAAGCAGCTTTCATGGCGGTACCTCGGGAGCGGCTGTTTTGCCCGGGCGCTGCCGATGCCCGGGCGGTCCGCTGTTTTTAGTTTCCAGACACGCGGCCCGCCATGTCAACGAATACCTGCACCAATTACGACTGGTTTGAGCGGGTCACAACCTCCGGACCGAATCACGGGTTTCGCGACGCTGCATCAGCTGGCCAGGCTGGCGCCGGTCTCGTAAGTGAACTGCCACCCGAGCCGTGCGATGATCCAAAGGCCGTAGGCGGAAGTGGCTGAGGCGACGGCGATCGTCCAGGCTGTCACGAACATCGGCACCGCGACCGCAGCCAGAGATAGCACAGCGAGGGCCGTGGGGCCGGCGACCAGGAACGTCACCAGCAGGGCGACGGAGACCTGTTTTTGAAGGCTCCAGGACCTGGCGGAGGCCACGTCTGTAGCCAGGCTGGTGCGGCAGTGACGCCACGCCCGGGCGGTCCAGAGGAGCATGGTCGGCTGCAGCAGATGAGCCAGGTGCCATGCAGTCCACGGCAGTAATGTGGCGTCGGTGGTCGTGAGGGTGGCTATGATGCTCAAGAGCACGACGAACGAGGCGGTGTCCATACGACCTCCTGTTGGGTGTTGAAAAACAGCCCGAGGAGGTTGCACGAGTGGCCCTGCGACCTGTTATAATCGGTCGTGGACTGTGCGCCTCCTCGGGCGCGGTCTGTGCGCCCTTCATGGGCGCGGTTTGGGGGCCGTTACTCGTTAGCCTTGGAAGCGTTGGAGTGGCGGCCACTTTATTTCATTGGTATCGCATCATCCCTGGCCCTAGTTGGGCATCCTGATGGTATCAGGTTTGCTCGCCGCCGGGAACACCGAGCACAGAAAACGCGCAGCACCGGTTTGCCGGTGCTGCGCGTTTGTCATTTTGTGACCTGAGGGCGGCGCCGTGCTGTGAGTACAACCCGGTGCGGTTTGCGTTTGCCCGGCCCGGCCGATGAGGCTTTCCGTCCGGAAGACCCTGCTTGACATATCGTCAACCCGGCGCGTATAAGCGCGTCCGGCCCCGCAAACAGGCAGGCACTCGCTCATGAACACGCCAGAGGATGAAACGCCATGACCAGAACGCAATTACCGCGCACCCGTCTTGTACTTCTTGGATTGACTGCCCTGGTGGCGATGCTAGCCATCGGGGCTTTGCTTTGGGGTGGTTCGTTCGTCGGGACGTCCTCGGCCCAGGCGCCGGACACGCCGCCGGACCCGGACGCGCCGGCGGTATCGGACGGGGAGTGCGGGGTTCTGTTCACCAGCATTCCGTACAACATCCCGCTGGGCGAGACCAAAGAGTTCCGCTGGCGGTACGAGAACGTCGACGTCGGCACGCTGATCATCCACTCGCCGGACCCGGACATTGCTCGCATTACCGACAACACGGGCACATCGGTGTCGATGCGCGGCGAGAGCCGCGGGGTCGGCGAGATCACGCTATCGGCGCTGTGTGTGAACGAAGCCCAGAAGGGGCAGCGCATAGCCGTATCGTCTCCGGTGGTGGTCGACAACGCGGACACGTCCGAGGCGCACGAATGGCCGCCGGTGGATGGCGGCGTCACGGGCCAGCAGGAGGAGAACGCGCCCGATCTTGAGGTGCTGAGTCCGCTGGTGATTCCCAACCCTGCAACCGAGAAGAGCAACGTCAGGGTCGGCGTGCAGGTCCACAACGAGGGCGACCAGCCGGCGCCGGCCACGACCGTCACGTTCTACCGGTCCACGGACGCCGTCATTACTCGGCGAGACACCAGCCTGGCGACCTACAACGTGCCGATCCTGTTGCAGTTCAGGCACCAGGCCTTCTTGTATCGGTTCACGGCGCCCGAGGTGAACCGCCGGACCACGTTCTACTACGGAGCGTGCGTCGCGGCCGTGAACGGCGAGGCCGACACCACCAACAACTGCTCGAAGGCCGCGACCCTGACGGTGAATCCGGAAACCGTAAACCCGCCGGTCACGGCGCCGGAGCGTCCGAACATCAAGGCCTACTGGTCGGGCACCGGGTCGGGCGGTCGCTACGCCGAGGCCGAGTTCGAGCGGGTGGCTGACGACGAGGACTATTATCATTCCTACGCGGTGACCACGCTCTGCGTCGGCAGAACCTGCTCGTCCACCAGCACGTCAGTGGAGACCATCGTTGACGACACCCCCGACGACTGCAACGAGCTCAACGACGACGACTGCTACACCACAACGGAGCGCTACGTGTCGTTCATGACGCTGGGGCCGTCCAGCAGCGCGACGATCACGTTCTACGCCCGGGCGTGCAAGACCGGCAACGTCTGCTCGGCCTATGCGTCCAGCTCGGTGCGGCACACCACCCTGCCGCAGGTGCCCACGCCCTCCGGGCTGCGGGTGACCGGCGTTACCGGCAGCAGCGTGTCGTTGTCGTGGAACGCCATATCGGGCGCCAGTGGCTACAGGGTGTTCTACTGGCGTACCGGCTGGAACACGTGGCGGGTCGCGGAAACCCTGACCGGCACGAGCCACACCCAGAGGGGGCTGAGCGCCGGCGTGCAGTATTACTTCATGGTGCGGGCCCGGGGCGACGGCGTGACGTACTTCAACAGCTACGGCAACGCGTCGTCGTCGGTATCGGCGACCCCGACGAGACCAGTCACCTTCACGGTGTTCAACTTCTCGCCGAACCCAATTTACGCCGGCGGAACCAGCAACGTCTGGACGGTGCAGAACGGCGTGTCGAGCGTCTACATGGACGTGGACTACGCGGTTGGGAGCAGAAAGGACTCGTCCGGCGGGATCAACGTCCAGGTGCTGAATTCCAGCAATCGGGTCACGTCCACCGTGGTGGTCGACAACGAGAACGACAGCGGTACGTTATCGGGCGTGTCCGCCGGTTCCCGCATTCGGGTCATGCTGGAAAATGACGCCTGGGACCAGCATGCGTCGCTCGTGACGCTCACGTTCCATTCCGGGAGCAGCGACAGCGCTCCCGTAATCGCCCGGGCGACGCTCCAGAAGGAACGGGAGCTGAGCCGGCCGGAAGAGAACGGCAGCCCGACGATTGAAAACACGCGCTCGGGCGCCGTCACCCTGCACTGGAGCCGGGGAACGGAGTACGCTGGCCAGCGGCCGGACCACTACCTGTTGGTCATACCCGGCGCGAGCGGTACCTATTCCAGCGGGCTGAAGGTGGCTGACGCCGCCGACGTCGACCACCGGATCTCGTCCGCGCGCAGCAGGAATTTGGAGGGGACCCACACCGCCAGCGTGCGCCACTGCAACGCGGCCGGCGGGTGTTCCGATGCTCTTCCCATCACCTTCACACTGCCGGCCTACGTGCCGCCCCCACCGCCCGGTGACGTGTTCAACTTCTCGCCGAACCCAATTTACGCCGGCGGGACCAGCAACGTCTGGACGGTGCCGAGCAGCGTGTCGAGCGTCTACCTGGACGTGGACTACGCGATTGGACAGAACAAGGACCTGACGGGCGTGATCAACGTTCAGGTGCTGGACTCCCGCAACCGGGTCACCTCCACGGTGGAGGTCAACAACGAGAACGACAGCACGACGTTGTCGGGCGTGTCCAGGGGTTCCCGCGTTCGGGTCATGCTGGAGAACGATGCCTGGGACCTGCATGCGTCGTCCGTGACGCTGACGTTCCACTCCGGGACCAGCGATAGCGGAGCTGAGATAGCCAAGGCGGTCGTCCAGAAGGAACGGAGGCCGAGCCAGGTCCCGCCGGACGGCGACCCCACGGTCAACAACATGTGCCCCGGCACCGTCACCCTGCATTGGAAGCGGGGGACGGTGCACGCTGGTCAGCGGCCAGACCACTATCGAGTGGTGATACCAAACCCGACCAATCGCAACGCCGCTCCGCTGTACCAGAACCTGAACGTGTCCGACGCCAACGACCCCGTCAGCCTCCCAATCCGGGCTTCGCGGGACAATGGACTGGAGGGGACCCATACCGCCCGGGTGAGCCACTGCAACGCGGCGGGCGGGTGTTCGCTGCCGACGAGCATCAGTTTTACGATGCCGAAATGCACGACCGGCCCGCAGCCCCGTCCCGTATTCAACTTCTCGCCTAACCCGATTCGCGCAGGCGGGACCAGCACCGTATGGACGGTGCCGAGCGGAGTATCGAGCGTATACCTGGACGTGGACTACGCGACCGGGAGCATAAAGGACTCGTCCGGCGGCATCAACGTCCAGGTGTTGGATTCCCGCAACCGGCCTACGTCGACCGTGGCGGTCGGCAGTGAGGGTGACAGCGGGACGCTGGACGACGTGCGCGCCGGCTCCCGCGTGCGGGTCATGCTGGAAAATGACGCCTGGGACCAGGATGCGTCGCTCGTGACGCTCACGTTCCATTCCGGTGCCAGCGCCACCGGTCCCGCAATCGCCCGGGCGACGCTCCAGAAGGAGCGGGAGCTGAGCCGGCCGGTAGCGAACGGCAGCCCGACGATTGAAAACACGCGCTCGGGCGCCGTCACTCTGCACTGGAGCCGGGGGAGGGAGTACGCTGGCCAGCGGCCGGACCACTACCTGTTGGTGATCCCTGGCGCGAGCGGCGCCTATTCCAGCGGGCTGAAGGTGGCTGACGCCGACGACGTCGACCACCGGATCTCGTCCGCGCGCAGCAGGAATGTGGACGGCACCCACACCGCCAGCGTGCGCCACTGCAACGCGGCCGGCGGGTGTTCCGATGCTCTGAGCATCACGTTCACGCTGCCGGCCTTTGTGACGTCGCCGCCGCCGACGCGGCCAATCCCGCCGACCATGGTTCCATCTCCTCCACCCCCAACGAATATGCAATTGGGGATTCACGGTAGCCGCTGGGACGCTCTTTCCCTGACGTATTCCAACAGTTCGTGGAGCCGGAGCAACGACCACTACTATCAGTTCCAGTTGCAGCAGCGAAGTGGGAGCAGTTGGTCGGCAGTCGGCACCCAGGTTGTTGGCACAGATGCCAGCACCACCGTTGTCGTCAACTTCCCCAACCAGAGGGGAGATACCGAGACGTTCCGAGTCTTCGGCCAGCGTTGCACCAACAGTGGATACACGGTATGCGGCAACTTCGCCACCTCCGCAACGTTCGTTCTGCCCGCTCGTCCTCCCGCGCCAAAACCGGAGTCGTTGGCCGTGGACCCTCGCGTTGCGGGTACTCTGAACGCCACTTTTCGAACCCAAAGTTGGAGTTGGCAGAACGCTCCCCCCGGCCATTTCTATCAATTGCAGTTGCGAGAGCCCTCCACCGGTACCGTGGTGGACACCGTGGATGTGTCGCTGGCGAACCCGGGCACAATCTCGGAGGGATTCACCAACGTACCGTCGAACAAGGAATATCAAACCCGGGGGCGGCGTTGCACCTACGACACGAACGGGGTTTACACTCGCTGTGGTCCGTGGGGCGCGTCGGTTGGTATGCCGCCACCCCCGGTGATCACCAGGTTAGCGCCGCACGCCACCTCAAAAACCGCGGCCAACCTCACGTACACGTCGGGCAACCTGCCTGGCGTCAACAGCAGTATCCATCAATTTGAACGGGAGAAGCACGACGGCACAAACTGGGTCAGTCCGGCCATCCGTCACAGCGGCAGGTCTCCGCACGTCCTGACCGGCCTTGATGAAGGCGGGAGATACCGGGTCCACGGCCGGCGTTGCCTGGATCTCACCAGCAATTTCTGCGGCTACTGGTCGCCCCATTCGGAAATCACGCTGAACAAACTCCAGAAACCGGAAGTCACGGTGATGCCGGTTGCGGCCGGCACCACGCCTGGCCAGCGTGAAGTGACCATCGAATGGCCGAACGATCCATTGGCGAGCAATTACCGCGTCAATACGACGACCGTTGGGGCCACTAACCTTGCGCCGGTTCTCGTCGGTGCGACGTACTCGGCCAATCTGCGCCTGGAGGACGAATTGGACACGATGTCCGCCGAGTATTCGTTCGAAGTCGTTGCCGAAAACCCCGGCAGCAACTACGCCGACAGCGAACCGGCCAAAGTCAAGATTGTCCGTGACCCCATCAAACGGGCTGACGGAGACAGCCGTAACGTAACCGGGGGTCAGGCCGCCATCACCTGGCACGCCCAACCGGGAGGATCAAACTTCTGGGTGTGGTACTGGCAATTGGGCCACAACGACGATGAGCAGGTTTGGTCGGGACACGACGACTTCATTTCTGAACAGAAGTCCAAGGCCAACACCAACACCGCCCACACGGTGGGTGGACTGACGCAGAAATCAGTCTATGCGCTCCAGCTCCGGTGGACGGAGGGCGATACCGAGGTATTTTCCGGCACATTCTCTTACGTCTGGCCGCATGACGACTTTCCCAAGCGGGGACTGGGCGACCAGGGACGTGTGGCGTCGTATCCCTCATTCGGGCATTGGCCCAACCGGACCTACACCTACCGTTTCTGCGCAGATACGTTCGACCCCTTCCAGGCCGAATGGTCGCACGCAATCAACGAAGCTTTCAACACCTGGGGTGCGGCGACTGACGGTTATGTGAACATCGTTCGCAGCCCCGATGCCTGCACCGTGGGAGATCTGCGGCGCGGGCCCACATGGTTGAAGATGACCAACATGGTCGCAACGTCCCTGAACGTCAACGAGGTCTACATGGTGAACGATGATGATTGGTCGTTCTTGCATAAGCTCAACCTGCTGCTGTTCATCGACGATCTCCAGGGAATTTGCGGGTTGACCACGCCGTCGGGGTGCGCGATTTCCCGGGCATACGGACCCACCCAGAGCGCCAAGACGGAACTGAGCAACGCCGCGGGGTCGAAGAACGCGGTGGACATCCTGTTCCGCGGCAGCAAGTTCAGTATGGGTGGTACATTCGTGCGTCCCACGGATACGTATTTCAACCAGTGCGATGGCGCCCGGGACACGAATGTGCATCATTCCTATACCACGGCATTGCACGAGGCGGGACACGCGCTCGGGTTGTCGGGAAGGCTCATTGTCGCCCCCAACGATCTCTACGACGACATCGCGTGGGCCGTCTTCACCAGGAACGAACAGAGACTGGCGGAATTGTTCAACGACATCGGTAAAAACAGCCTCTATGAGGGTGGGCATCCCTCGGTCCCGATGGCGGTCATGAATTATGACCATGTTCCCGGAGCGTCTGGTGAACCGGACTGTTATCCCCACGCCTTCGACGTGATGGCAGTCTGGGCGGTCTATCAAACGGTGAAATGATGATGCGAACGATGCTCACCGCTCTTATCGTGGGACTCGTCGGTTCGGCATGTGGCTGGGTGGGTTTTGCCTGGGATTCAACCACTTATTTCGGACCACTCTCCCGACAGGAATTGTACGGCCCCGAAACCCGGGGGCTGGCGCCCTTATGGAGTCCCGATGGGAACCACGTGGCGGTGATCATCAAACGTGAACACAACGTATGGCACGGTTACAGCGTGCCGACCTCCGGGGGCGTTCTGCACCGCCTGTCCGCCGCCACACCGGAGAGCATGCATGGGTCGCTGACGATGAGCGCCGGGGGCCGGCTGGCCTACGTGGACTATTGGTACGAGCCGCGTCAAGGTTTTGTGCGGCAGGGCACCGGCCCACACCACGCCACGATCGTGACAACCAATTTTGACGCTACGGACCGTGTCGAGCTGGAGGTCCCATCCGCTTCGTACGTGTACGCCCTGGCGTGGTGGCCTGGACCTGACCTTCTGATTGCTCGCGTATTCAGTGAACAGGACCGCGAAATCAACGGTTTGTACACGGTCGGCGCTGATGGAAAATTGGCGCGATTCGACGGTCCGGGTTTGGGGGATGCTTCTTTGCGGTATGTCAGATTCCCGGTATTCTCGCCGAACGGTGAACACATCGCGTATCTCCAATATGAACATGAAAGCAGACCCCCCGGACCGCAGCGGAGAGCGGTGATCGAAAGGGTCGACGGTCTTGGCTCCCCGGTGCAGGCTCCATTCGCTAAGTCCCCATTGGACACTTCGGCGATAGCCTGGGCTCCTGACGGTCAAAGCGTGCTGTTTGCAACAATGAAGCAACCGGAGGGTGAGCACCACTGTGGGGACGAAACCGATACCACGATCTGGCGGTTGAGCGTAGATGGCTCCGAGATTGAACCGGTAGCCGAGCTCCCCTCTACCGGCGGGGTATATTCGGTGCTCCCGTCGCCGCGCGGGGACCATATCCTGTTCCTCCACCCATGCGGCGAAGGCCTGAACGTCCTGACGGAAGGAGAGGTGCACACTCTGCCAACAGTGTGCTGCGTTCATAAAAGGCACTTTGCAGCCTCGTGGTCTCCGGACGGAACGCGGATTGCTGTTGTCGACCAACGCCAGGACAAGCAGCAAAGGATCCCCGCCCTGCAAGTCATGAATCCCGATGGGTCGCAGGTCACTACATTGATTTATCGAGAAACGGACGGATCTTTGACACCGGGGCTGGAGCAGTCAAAAATCATCAAGGAGAACCATGCAGAAACTAACTAACGCCGCAAGCCCAATCCTGGTTGCGGTCTTCCTGGTCGTGGCGCTTTTGGCCTGCACGACAACGGAAGCAATGCCGGCGCCGGCTGCGCAGCCAGCACCGGATTCGGACTTCTCAACGCTGGAGCCGCCGTTATCGGAATCTCCCCATCCTGCGATGACGGCCCCCGCCATCGCCAGCACCCCGAGGGACGTGGGCCACATCACTGTGCTCCAGCCCCGGATCGAAGGGGCCATGTCCGACTACGAAATACTCGATGTCGAGACCCTGATGGAAAGCGGCCTTCATGGCTTCGGGGCGTCACCTGCCCACATCGTGGTCCGGGGCGCGCCGTCATTTGGTTCGGTCCGGTGCGAGTGGCACGGTCTGGCGCGCACCGCCGCACAGAGAGAAAGCGCACTGCGGCTGGTGCTGGACCTCGATGACACGGACACCATCCCGAGCACGGAACAGGCGCGAACCACGCTCACATCCTACGTGGCGCTCCTGGCGCCGGAATTCCGCGACGCCATGCAAACCAACTTGGATCACATCATTGACGGCGGTCTGCTCGACGAGAGCCGTATCCTGGCCTGTTACGTTGATTACAAGGTGAGCGCATACCTGGTCGGCGCCGGCCCCACCACGCTTACGGTGGCATACGACAATCTCGCCAAGAGCCGGTCCTACGAACTGTACAAGAAGGCCCATGCCGCCGGCCGCTATGGCGATGCGACGCTGCAGACGCCTGAAACATACGCCGCCACGGATGCGCAGGTCCTCGACCATTTCACTACCGAATTGACCAAGGATATAGTCGGCAGGGAGAGCGTGTTGTTGCTGGTCCCGATGGGAGCCCATAGCAACATCGCCGTCGAGGTATGGCAAACCATCGCCCAGTGGGATGTCCAGACCAGGAACGGCATGCAACACGCGGTGCGCTACGGTGTCGATGAACACGAGCCCGGGCATTCCCAGATTCTGGCCAACCTGGAAAGTCGCATCAGCGTGGCGTCGAAAACCGACGCTCATGCCGGCAAGCGCATCACCGACGCTTCCGGTTTGAACAAATACTACCGTGACATCGGCGCGTATGACGACATCACTCCGGGCGACGGCCTCAACGCAACCTTCATCCCCGACCAGCCGCCGCCGGTGACTTGGGACTGCTCTAACGGCAAGGCGGTGCCGCCTGCGCTATCGAACCCCGGGCTGCTGAAGGATTGCGAGACCCTGTTGGGTCTGCGCGATACGCTCGCCGGGAACGTGGCCTTGAATTGGCACGACCAGGAGTATATCGGCCGGTGGCAGGGGGTTTACGTTTACGACCAGGTCTCGGAATACCGGGTACAGGAAATCGCACTGACCGGACTCGGCCTCAGCGGAACGGTTCCCCCGGAACTCGGCAACCTGGATGAACTCGGACGCCTTGAATTGCAGTCCAACAAGCTCACGGGTTCCGTACCCGCTGAGTTGGGCGATCTCAAGGACCTGGGTACCCTGGGATTGGGCAACAATGCGTTGACGGGCTCAATACCCGCGGAGTTGGGATCCCTGCCCAGGCTGTCATGGTTGAATCTGGGCAACAACGGCCTGACCGGGGAAATTCCCGTCACGCTGGTGAACCTCGGCAGGATGGAGAACCTGATTCTGCGGAACAACCAGCTGACCGGTGGGATCCCCGCCGGGTTGGAAAACTTGACCAATCTCGTACATCTGCGCCTGGACAGCAATCAGTTGACCGGAGCCATACCTTCCGAGTTGGGCAGCTCTCCACGCCTCCGGCGGATGGTGTTGAGCGGAAATCGTCTCACTGGACAAATCCCCTCGACCCTGGGCAACATCGCCACCCTGGACCAGCTGTGGCTGGACGGGAACCAGTTGAGCGGGGCTATCCCGAGTGAATTGGGACGATTGGCTAAGGTGACGGACCTGGCTTTGACGAACAACCAGCTTACCGGCACGATCCCGCCCGAATTGGGCAACATGTCTCTCCTGCGATACCTGGACCTGGCCGGTAATTCACTCACCGGGTCGATACCATCACAATTGGGCAACCTGGCCAATCTGGAGGGGCTTCGTTTGCAGGACAACGGTTTGACGGGCGCTCTCCCGGCCGAGTTGGAAAATCTTGCCAGGTTGACTGGGCTGTACGTCGGGAACAACAGCCTGACGGGGTGCATCCCGGCAAAGTTGCTGGCGGTGGCGGGAAACGACCTGTCCACTCTAGAGCTGCAGACCTGTCCCGCGCCATAGATGGGGCACGACCACTGCTTGGACATTCCGGAATTCGCCGTGTATAGTGCGCGGGCCCGCTTCAGGCGGAGTTCACCATCCGACCCCTATTGGCGGTCACAACACCAAAGGACGTAAACATGACCCTTCCCGGCAACATCCGAACCCATCACCTGGCGCCGCTGGCATTGGCCCTCTTTTGCGCGCTGGCTCTGGCTCTGGCCCTGGCCGGCGTGGCCTACGCCCAGGGGCAGACGCCCTGCGCTCCCACCAACCTGAGCGTTTCTTCTTCCGACACCGAGGCCACCATTACGTGGCATGCCCCGGAACCGGGAGAGGGAACGTGCGAGCCCACCGACTACGAGGTATATGTGGACCGGGTTTCCGACGGCGACCGCACTGCGGGAAGCGAGGTACTGTCTCCGTGGACCGCAACCGGACTGGAGCCGGGCACCGATTACCAGGTCCTGGTCTTCACCTACTCCGCCGACTGTGACGATTATTCGACAGAGCCTGCGGAGGCAACCTTCACGACCGACGGCGTCGATGCGGCGAACGCCGAGGAACCGGCAGAGAAGCACGCGCCCAAGCGGGTGCGCCGAATGCGGGCCGAAAGGGTCCAGGGAGAGGGCGAGTCCGATGACTCGGCAATCCTGACCTGGAACCCGCCCAGCACCAAGAACGGCAAGCACCACGCCGCCACCGACTACGCGGTCCTGGTCATCCGGGTGGCTGAGAACGGCGACAAGGCCGAGGTCTCGAACACCGACGAAATCACGGCAACGCAGTTCACGGTGGAGGGGCTGACCGAGGGCAACTACCGCTTCAAGGTGGCGGCCTACAGCGCAGACTGCAACTGCTGGGGCACGTGGCGGTCGGTGAAGTACGCGCACGAATAGGGGACGGTCGCACTCCCCCGCATCCATGACCCGGCTTGAGGCTATCCCTGGACCCCAAGCCGGGTCGATGATTCCGTGGTCCGCCCCGAGCTCCCCACCGCCGAGCTCCCACCGTGAGATCCCGAATAGGCAATCGCCTACTGGCACCGGGCGTAAGACATGATTGTTGAAACGACAATGCGAGTTGAGAGCATAGGGCCCGAGGAATCGCGGGTCCTGTGGGGAGATTTGGAACTCCACGTGATGAGGACGCCCACCGGACGGTTCCGGGTGTACCCGAACTTCCATCATCCCGAGTTCAGCAGGTCCTTCAGCGACTTCACGCGGGCCCTGGGCGAGGCGGTCCAGCACTGCATCGAGCGGGCGCGGACCGACGGCTCCTTATCAGCAGGGCCGCCGACGTGAGGACCTACTTCATTTTCGTGTTCCTGTTCTTTTGGTGGCCGCTGCTGCTGCTCACCTTTGTGCCCGCCATGGTGACGGGCGTCGTCTGTGGCTGGCGCATGCGAGGCCTCGACTGGAAGAGGGGCGTGCTGGCGGGGTTGGTGGGCGGATTCGTCGGGCTGGGGTGCTCCATCGCCTGGTATGCGGTCGGAACCCCGGGCATGAACTTCACGTTCTGGCTCTACTGCAACCTGCTCCTGCCGGTTCCAAGCGTGGCCGGCGCCTGGATGATCTGCCGCCTCTGGTCGCGGACCAGGTTGCGACGGGGGCGGGGCGGCCTTGCTTGAAAATCGTCAAATCTCGAACGTTTCGGGCAAGGCCCTGGCGCCCTGCTTGCGCGCGCCGCTACCCGGCTGATAACCTTGGGCCAACAACATAACCGCGTGCGATGAACGGGCACAAATACGGTCTCGCTGGCAGTCACCAGCGAGACCGATATGGAGCGCACCTGAAGGTGCTATCCCCAATTGCCCGGACATTTTACGCAGTACCACAAAGCAGGTTCCGGGGCGGCAGCTATTATCCTGCAGTCGGCTGACGATTGCAAGCGCCTCCGCCGTGGAATGACGGCGGCGCTTGATGAACAAGAAAAATCGGCGGAAGCGGGTTCGGAATCGAACTCAGCCAGCTGTGCGTCAGCACATGTCGGACTCGATGAGAATGGGTATAGGCCTTGGCGTGATGTGTGCAGCTCTCATCCTTATCGTGCTCGCGCTGATGTAAATTTCCATGCGGTGACGGCAGAGGGCGATACCGGCAGGCGCCGTATCGCCGGATTGCTGACGGGACGGTGGTTTCGACAATCCCAGGATGAGCGGCAAAAGGCTGTAAGGTCGGTCGCGAGCGTTCGCCTGGCGCCGTCGCAATCCAGCAACCGCGAGTGATGTCGCTTGCTCCGGTCGTTGCCAGAATTGGGTGCTGATTGACAGGTTGCCCCTTCACGTTTCCAGGCAGGGGCGGTTCGAAGTACAAACCTTTCCACATTCCTGATTAGTGGTCGCGGAATCGCAACGCCGCCGTTTTCACGAGGCCGACTCCGTAAATGAGTCGGCCTCGTCGTTTCCGTTTTTCGTGAAATGCGGGCATCACCACGTCTTGACGTCCCTGTTATTATGCGTCGGGTTTTTTGAGGCGCGCCGTCACAGCACTCGGAAAAGCGCTCCGTTGCGGCAAATCCGGCGGCGCAATCAAAGACCTGTCAGACCATGCAAGAGGAGAGATTGAATTGCATTCATCGATGAAGAAACGACATAAAGCAACCGCAGCGCTGGTCGCAGTCATGGCGTTGGCGCTGGCGGCCACGTACTGGCTTCCGGGAACGGTTGGCGCGCAGACGGTGCCTCCGGACCCGCAGACCACTCCCCCGCCCTCACAGTCACCGGTCGTCACCTTCCGCGGCATCACCGAAGACAAGTGGAACGAGCTCAGCCCCAGGCCCGTTGGGCAATACCGGGGAGGGAACGCCGGCGACGATTACGGCGTGAGCGACCTGCGGCCCTTCGAGGGCGGGCTGGAGGTCGGATGGACGTTCGCGCCCGCCGACAACATCGTGGGCGTGAAGCTGGAACGCCAGATGAAAGTGGGCGACGATCATCCCCCCATGGGTTGGACCCTGCTGGAGACCTACACCGAGGACGCGCTGTACTATGATCAGACCGGCGCTCCCGGTTTCCAGTACCGGTACCGGATCACTCCCTACACTGCCATCCACACGGTCGGGACCATCCACGTGACGGATTTCACGGAGATGATTCCCAGAGATGGGTTCTTCGGCTACGCGCTCGCCGACACCACCCTGAAGGTGAGGGTCGTGCCCACTCCGGACTTCGAGACCACGGACGGCATATACAGCATCACCATGTTTGACAGCCGCACCGATAGCGACCCGTATGAGTACATTGGGCGCAAACCCAGCAGGGAATTGGAGGGGCTCGTTGCCGACAAGGTGTATCGCTTCAACGTGAAGATCGTCGAGCCGGGTGGAGCCGGTTACGAGACCGTGCAGGAGATTGGCGATTTCTACATCATGACCGGCTTGCCGCCGTTGCCCGAAGCTCCGTCGCCCATTGTTGGATTTGGCGTTGGCGGCAAGGGCATCAAACTGAACTGGTCGCGGGTGTTCAACCAGCACCGGAGCCAGTTCGCGTTCTTTGAAATCGCTCGCAGGGACGCCAAGAACTGGAACGCCCCGTTCGAAATGCTGGGCACCACGACGGGCCAGACTTTCCAGGAACAGCGGGTGACGGATTCGGACGTTGATCATTTCGAGTACGTGGTGAGCGGCGTCAGCTGGTTCCACCGGCACGGTCCCATACCGGAGCGCGGGCACGTATCGCCGGCGATTCCTCACCCCACCTGTGCCAACAAAGACACCGGTGACTCGTTGCCGGTCAAGTCTCTCGAACTGGCCCAGGGCCAGCCGAAAGCGCCGCGCAGCAACCGCTTTGCGTTCCAACCACAGCCGGTGGCGCTCGACCCGACGGCGGGAACTACGGGCGACAACGCCTGCGGCGGTTTCAGCCCGTCGGACCTGTCGGATTACTTTGTGCTCCGGGCCACGCTCTACCAGGAATCGCTGTCCGGCAAGTGTTCGGACCCGGACCAGAGCTGTGTGGTCGTCAACCGGAGTCCTGAGGACATGGACATGGACGACTTCGAGCCCGTCATCGGTTCGTTCCAGCCGGTGGGAGCCTCCGGTAGCGCGTCCATCTGGTACGACCGTGACCTTGAACCGGAGAAGGGGCTCTACCGGTTCGCCTACCACATGTGCAGCTACTCCGAGCCCCGGCTGTGCAGCGAGAACCCCTTCCGGAGCGACTGGCGGTTCCAGGGCGTGACGGACCTGCCGTTCAGTAGGTAACGAGGCTCAAACAGCAACGGAGCGCATTCCGCGACCGCGCCGGCCAGACTTGTCTGGCCGGCGCGAATGGGATTTGCGTCCCGAGGCGTTGTTGATATCTCATCTACCCCGGCAATTCCTGTTAAGATAGAATTGGGGCCGGTCTGGATTGAAAAACCACTGATGAGTAAAACTCGAGGAGGCGAGATGCAAACTACAATAGGATTTCGGCGATTGGTGGCGCCGGTTGGATTGATGGCGGCGGTCTTGACCGCGGCTGCTTTGCTTTGGTCAGCATCGTCGGTTGCCGCGAGCCCGCCGCACCAATTGGCCGCCGCTGCGGTCGAATCAATAGAGATCACGTCCAAGACGACGGACGGGGTTGGATTGACCATCCCCTACGGCGCGGGCATGAAGAAAACCTACCGGCGCCCGAGCTATTCCCGGTACGCCGCCGGCGACGTGGTGGAGTTCGCCGTCGAGTTCGACCAGGCCGTGTCGGTCACGGGGCAGCCCCAATTGAACGTCCTAGTGGGCTCCGCCACCAGGACTGCAACCTACGCCAGCACGGACGAAGCGACCGTGCTGTTTGAATACACGGTAGTGGACGGGGAGAGCGACCATGACGGCATTTCGGTCGCCGCCAATTCCCTGCGGCTGAACGGCGGGACCATCGCCGGCGCATCCGATACCGCGGCCGACCTGACGCACGTCGCGCTGCCGGCGCAGTCACGGCACAAGGTTGACGGGGTGGCGCCCCGGCTGCTGTCGGTCAAGCTCGTTTCCAGCACCAACACTGCGGACGATGTCCTCAGCATTGGAGAAGAGGTGTTCATCAAGCCGACGTTTTCTGAGTCTGTGCGGGCGTCCATCGCGGGACCGCCCAGCATAACGATCCAGATCGGAGAGGAACAGCGTCAGGCCAAATGGCACAGTGATTCCTTCGGCTTCTATTTCCGGTACTTCGTGCAGGAGGGTGACCTTGACCTGGACGGCATCAGCATTCCGGCCAACGCCATCAGGTTGAATGGCGGCACGATGCAGGACATGTCGGGCAACCACCTGGTGCTGGCCAACGCTGGGGTGCCGTCCAACTGGGAGCAGGCGGTTGACGGCGTGCGCCCGACGGTGCAGCAGTTCCGGATCGTGTCCGACCCGGGCGACGACCGGACCTATTCCCCGGGCGACGCCATCGTCATCAGGGTGGCGTTCAGCGAAGATATGCGTATCCCTGAGATCAGGACCACCACCGAAAAGGGCAGCCATCGGGTCGTTCCGGCGCTGGCCCTCAACGTTGGCGATCAGGTCCGGTGGGCTACCTTTCGGGATGAAAGCGAAAACCATGCGTTTTTCGTCTACCAGGTGCAGGATGGCGACCGTGACGAAAACGGCGTCTCCATCGGCGCCAACGCCATCTCGCTCACGCATCACGGCGTGAATGGCGTCGTCGCCATGATCCGGGACGCGGCCGGCACCAGCGGGTGGGGAGCGAACGACGCGGTGTTGACTCACGCGAGGGTACGCAACAACGCCTCTCATAAAGTTGGCGGGCAGAGTACCGGGGACTCGGACGACGGGCAGCAGCTCGAAAAGCCGGGAACGGTCTGGCCCATCAGCGTGGCTGTGGAGAACCAGATCGCAACCGTCTCGTGGGGCGCGCCGGATCACGGTGGCGCGGTGGAGCAGTACGTGGTCCGTCTGGGGAACGCCAACGGCAAGAATCGAACGGTCAAGAAAGTGGACGCGGACACGCTGTCCGTCACGTTCAACAAGAAGCAGAAGCGCGACAAAACCTACCGGGTCGAGATCTTTGCCAGGAACGCGGCCGGCAAGGGCGGGTCGGAGTACCTGTTTTTCCGGGTACCCGACTAGCGCCGGAAGCACGACCGGATTGTTTCGGCCCGCTCTCGTTCGGGGAGCGGGCCGAAACGTGTGGACCTGACCCGGCCCGGCCCGGCCAATTTGGACTGGTGGGTTGCGCGCTGCAATCTGTCGCCGTCGCCGGTGCGCCTGACGAAACCGGAACTCGAACGTATTGCGCGAATTACGATCTCGGCAGAGGAAAATTTTTGGAATTGCACCATCCGTTACCGCGGAAAAACACGGGACCGATTCGCTCGTGCTACCATTCCTGCCGACCCGTGCGACGCGTCGATATTGGTCCGAGCGTGAGCTCCGTTGCGGAGAGTTGAGGACGTGTCGCGGGGCAGAAATTTGCACCGAGGAGAGAAATGCAGATCACGAGAAAACACCATATATCGGCGGCGCTGGCGGTGCTGATCGCGCTGACTATAGCTGCCACCTACTGGCTGCCCGGAAACGTGAGCGCGCAGAGCGCGCCCGCAGACCCGCCGGACGGCCAGAACAACGACCCCGCCGCTGTGGTGACGTTCAACGGCATCGACAGGGCGAAATGGGACGAGCTCAGTCCCCGCGACACTGGCAACAAGCGCGTGCGCCGGTCCTCCAACAGCTACGGCGTGAGCGACCTGGTTCCCTTCGAGGGCGGCCTGGACATCGGCTGGACGTTCGACAGCAGCGTAAACGCTGTCGGCTACAAGCTGGAACGGCAGATCAAAGTTGACGACGACCACCCGGGCGCGGGCTGGACCCTGCTGAAAACCTACACGGAGGACACGCAGCACTACGACCGGACCGGCGCGCCGGGTTTCGAGTACCGTTACCGGATAACGGCGTACACCGCCATCCAGACGGTCGGGTCGGTCCACGTCACCGAGTTCACCAAGATGATCCCGCGCGATGGGTTCTACGGCTACGCCACCTCTGATACCGAGATGGCATTGTGGGTCGTGCCCACTCCGGATTTTGAGACGTCCGACGGCATCTATCGCATCACCATGTTTGACGGCCGTGACGACGTCGATGGTACGGAGGTCCATTTCGGGCGCGATACTGACGCGACCGTGGATGATGTCACGGCCCGCACGGTGTACCGTTTCAACGTGAACATCCTCGAGCCCGGTGGCGCCGGGTACGAGGTGGTGCAGGACCTTGGCGACTTTTACGTCATGGCCGGCCTGCCTCCGTTGCCGGACGCGCCGGCATCCGTCTCCGGCATGGGCAAGGGCGGTAAGGGCATCAAGATCAACTGGACAGCGCCGGCCAACGTCCACCGGAGCCAGTTCACGTTTTACGAAATTGGTCGCCGGGATGGCAAGAACTGGGAGTCCAAGTGGGAGATTCTCGGCACCACCACGTCGGGCGACTTCACGGAGCAGAGGGTGAAGGACCCGGCCATCGCGCACTTCGAGTACGGCGTACGCGGCGTCAGCTGGACCGGGCTGGTCGGTGCGTTCCAGGACCGGGGGCATGTGTCGCCCGTAGTGCCGTGGCCCACCTGCATCGACAGGCACACCCGCGAACGAATAGGCATTCGGCAGATCAAACTGGTATTCGACTACGAGAGCAATGCGAAGCGGGGGCCCAGCAACCGGTACGCGTTCAATCCGGAGCCGAACGGGTCAAACCCGGCGAATGACCCCAGGCACCACCAGGATTGCACCGGGTACCGCATGGAGGAAATGGCCGACTACTACGTGCTCCGGGCCACCATATACCAGAAATCCCTGTCCGAGACATGTCCGGACCCGGAGAAGACTTGCGACGTCATTGACCGGCGCAATCAGATCATCCCGCGCTCTGAGTACGAGCGCGTTCCTGGAGATTTCCTGCTGTACACTGGACAGCTCAATACCATGATCTGGTTCGACCGCCACCCGGAACCGGTGAAGGGCCGCTATCAGTTTTCGTACCACATGTGCAGTTACTCAACGCCCTCGCTGTGCAGCATTGACGCAAAATCGGGACCCGAGCGTGACGAGGAGGGTCAATAGCGTCCCGTTCCGCAAGTAGCGCAACCTGAACAGAAACGGAGCGAGCTCGAATCCTGGAGCCGGTCGGACATGTCCGACCGGCTCCAACCTTTTGCCCGGGTGTCGGGCAAAACCGGCTAAACCGGTTGTTGCCGGCCGTTTCGCGCACGCGCGCATCGTGCTACCATGCCGTCCCTTTGCGATAGCAGGGGGCTTTTGATGGCCCCGCCGTGTGTGGCCCGGCGGGGCCTGAACAATTTCCGAGCCCTGGACCATTTCCGCCCAAACCCGATGCGCCAGCTCTGGCAAGCCCTGCGCCGGGGTCTCTACAATGAACAGCGCTTCCACTGCTCACCATTCTCCCGGGCAGTCGGGAGCCGCTGGTCAGGCGAAAGCCGAAACCGGCAACGGGCCGAGGCGCTCAGTCCCAGCGCTTCGGCCCGCCGTGCATGTCCACAGCGCCCTGGCGCCCGGTCGGTTGCGAACTGCCGGCCCGGATGGTATCGTGACGGTAATCTAAAACGCGGCAGGTCCCTGAAAAGCGAAAGCGCGGCGCTAACAACACCACGCTCTCGTCGGAATGGGGGATACCCCAGCTAACACCCGGGAGGGTGTTGGCATGGTATTCCCCGGATTGTCCTATGTCAAGCCCCCGGCGAGGAATTTTCGCCGGGGGCTTTGCTGTTCCGTCGGGAGGATGACATGGAGACTATCCACGATGTGGTGACTGGTGTGATGGCCGGGGGCGTGCTGGTCGGTATAGGCGCCGGATGGCGCCGGGTCCGCCGGATGTCGACCTACCACCAGGTGGCCACCATGGGGCTGGCGCTGACGATCGCGGTACCGCCCCTGATGGCCCTGGCGTTACAGGCGCTGTAGCGCCAGGGCCGCGCCAAGCCTTGCTCAGAAGTCGGCAGTCACGCCCTCCCGGTTGGGCTCGACCTCCATCCGGTCCAGGCAATCCAGGGCGCCGACGTCGCAGAAGCGGCATTCCGAGCTGCTGGGCACCCGGCTGGGCGGCGTGTCCGAGCCCAGCCGTCGAATCAGGGCCCCGAGGTCCTGAACGAACTGGCCGGACACTGCTTCCTCGGGTATCTGCACCGTGTGGTCGGGGTACACGACCTCGCCGCTCACCCGTACGTCCCGGTACTGGGGATACACGAACGGCAGGGCGTACTGGTAGATCATGACCTGCACGCGGTGCCAGGCCTGCTCCCGGCCCGACTTCACGTCAATGATGATGGCGTCCCGGTCGTCGAGCACCACGAGGTCGGGACGGCCCGCCAGCGTGGCGGTCTTGCCGCAGAGCTTGAAATCGTTCTGTCCCTCGACGTACACGAAGCTGCGGCTGTTGGCCCGTTTCTCCTTCTGTTCGTTGAGCAGCGCCGTATGGCGCATCAGCCAGTCGGCCTGGTCGAAGTCGGAGGGCTGGCGGGTCCGGTTCTTGTAGTGGGCCTTGAACCACACGCTCCACTCGCAGGAGTTCTCGCCGGTCAGCAGTTTGGGCAGCCAGGTGGTCCAGATGTAGGGTTGTTCTCGTCGTTGCAGCATGTTGTGTCTCCTTTGTCGTGACGGCCATCGTCAACTCGCTCGAGTTGACGAGCGGGCCGTAAGATCGTGTTACGGCCCGCCGTCGTTAAAAGGACGGTAGGCGTGGTGTCGTCGGGGCCGGGTTTTGGACGTTCCCAATCTGCGCAAACTCGGGTTTCAGGCCGAGCTCATAGATGGAGCGGATCAGAACGTACAAATTGTTGGCCAGCAGTTTGCAAAGAACGTTGTTGGCCTGGCTGGTCGGCGTTTTGCCTCTCACGCTGGCCCTGTACTTGTCCTTGATGTTCGCGAACGTCGATTCGACCTGGGACCTCTGGTGGTAGTGCTCGGCGAACAGGTCCTGATTGAGCAGGAATACCGCGAGGTGCCGGTCCCACAGTGAATTGTCGTAGTGAAACTTCGAATTTTTGCGGAACGGTATCCAGGCGTCAATGCCCAGCGTGTACAGCCATTCCAGCGTGGGCTCGCTGAGATAGGCCGCGTCTGCCGTCAATTCGTCGACCGTAAATTGCGCTCCCCTCGTCTCGTTGAGCAATGTGGGCAACTGTGTGATGTCGCCCACCGGCTGCACCGACGCGGTGGCCGCAGTGATGATGTGGGTCCTCACCCCGACGAGGATGTGGGTTTTGACGTAGGTGGCGCCCGTATTGCCGCGGCCGTGCTTCTCCTCTTGCCACCGACCGTACGAGGTCGTGCTGAAGCCGGAGCTGTCCGGAGCAAACGTTCGCTCGATGCTCTGGAGGGGCCGGGCCGACTCGGTTATGAGGGAGCGCAGCAGGTCGGTGGTCTCCGGCTGATTCAGAAAGCGAGTGCCGATGTTGTGTGAGAAGGGCTGGGAGATGAACCCTTCCTTCGCGAGTTCAATGACGGCAGATTTGAAACGGCGGGAGGACAGACCGGTATACTCGCGGAATATCTCCGCGAATACCATGTCCCTGACCGAGACTGGTCGGCGACCCTTCCCGTGGTGGGTTGGTTCCGGCACCAGCGCGCAGAGAGCATGGAGAAGCTGCTGAAGTTCCGGTTTCTCGTTGTTCTGCGCGAGGTTATAGCCCTCCCAGTCGCGCCGTCGCTTCTTCCGGGCGCCCTTGGCCGGGGGTGCCGCGTTCTTGCGGTCCTGCTGCGCCTGGGGCGGATGGTGGACGGCATCCGGAACAACGGGCCCGAACGTGAAGGGAGACGCATTCTTGGCCTTGCCGTCTCGCTCCAGCACTGCTTGCAGCGCGACAACATGTTTGCATACCCGCATCGGGTCCGGGCAGTTGCAATGGGGACCGTTCTCATCGACCGTGAGCTGGTAGTACACGCCGCTGCGCGACTGGGACTGGATTGACCAGCCGGTGGATGTTTTGACGATCGGTGTGGAAGCCGCGATGCGCTCGCCGCGGAGGAGTCGGCCTCCGTCGACCTTGCCATTCCCGGCCACATGGGTGGAAATCAACTCGGCATTGCTCATTTTCTCATCTCCTGCAACGCGTTCCCAACTCGTGCGGCCCGGGGCACGGTCCTGAGCTTCCGGCGGTTGCGCGGTTGGCGTCAGACCGTTCGGCCCGTCGGCACGATTGGGTGGTGGTCCGGAGAGTTGGCGCGAACAGTGCCCGCCCGCCGCATCGGACGGCGATGGGCTCTGCCGGTTGATTGCAGACTGTGAGTAGTCTAAACTGCTGTAGGGCCACTGGGGACACGAACTCTCCGGTGGACTAAGCGTCGCCGAGCGTTCGCACCGCTCGGCTGCGCTGTTGTTAGAACTACTGTACCATTCGTCGTGTAAAACGGCAACGACGACGTCGCTAATGCCCCTCGGTCTCGCTGTCGTCCACATCCTGGTCGCGCAGACATCGGTAAACCCCCTGAGAAATCAGTTCCCAGTCGTGGGGATTTTCCCGTACCCACCGGTTGATGTCGGACCGCACCGTGTCGCGCGTGGCGCCGGCGGGCCACCACTGCTGTATGACGTACGTCGCCACGTCCACGTCCAGCCGGCCTCCGGTCGCGACGGCAATCCGGTGCAGCCGGTCGCCCATGTTTCGGCATCCGTCCAGGTTCACCCGGGGAACGGCGCCTCCGGCCCAGTCGGCGGGTGGAGCCGGGGGCGCGCCCAGACTCCGCTCCATGGCGTCGGACATGTCCTCCCACACGCTGGAGATGGCCAACCGCAGGGACCGGCATCTGGCTTCCATCCGTTTGTAGATGGACCAGGTGGCGTCGCGCTTCTGTTCCATGTCTGCGAGCGTGCGCTGCATGGCGCCGATGGTCGAGTTGGACCGTTGTATCTCCTGGTGGACAGTCATGGCATCCTCAATTTATGACGTGCGTCGTTCGGTCCGAAGCGAGTCGCTCACTCGACGTGAACGAACGTGCCCGGCTCGACGTGCTCCCATTTTTCGCTCTTCGACATCGCCCTGGAGATGGTCGCGCACAGCGAGCTGTGCTTGGCATCGCTGAGACCCCGCGTCTTGATCTCACGGGCCACGTCGGCGACGTGGACGCGCCCCGCCGTCAGTAGTGCCAGACTGCGGGCTACGTCCAGGTACATGGGGGTCATGCGACTGCTGCGTACTCTTGGATAGATTCGACCCACGTCGTGGACCGACAGCAGCGGTCCGCCGTCAAGGCCTGCCTCAAGGTCCTCGATATCTCGAACCACCGTGTCGGCCGGCTGGTCCAAGACGCGCAGGGCATCCCGCAGAATGCGCTTCTGCTCCCTGACGGCCTCGAGCCGGTTCAGCAGCCGCTTTTCGACCTGTTCGTATTCGTCGATTTTTTCATGAATCGCGCAGGCCATGGCTTCCTCTTCGCTATGTGGCGACGCCTCTTGCATAAAACTCTGGTCTTGGTATAATGACAACACGAAGGCGCAGGAGTTTCGTCCTGCGGTTTTGTTGGGGAGAAACCATCCAATCGGACAGCGCACTCCCCTCTCTCTTTTAGCGGCGGTCTGCCTGTCAAAACATGACCGCCGCTTTTATTATGACGGCGCGTCGACGCCCTGTCAAACGCGGCGGCACACTCAAAACCCACGGTTTCGCAACATCGGTCATACAGTGCGACTCCGAGTCGTGTTTCGGCCGCCCCGTCAGCCGAACGGTCGAAAATCCATCAAAACCGCTGGGGCTGGCGCTTGCCATAGCGCCAGCCCCCGTGAATGCCCGGCGTCCCGGGGCAGCCGCTACGTGGCGGATAGCACCCAGGCCACCACGCCCACCAGAACTGCCCACGTGAGGCCCATCAGGCTGACGCTGCAACCGAAACCGGTCGCATACCGGTCCTGGCGGGACAGGTCGCCGCGGTCCATCTTCCGCCAGAACCGGTACGCCAGCCAGCCCAGTCCCGCAATCGTCAATGCCGCCACCGGCGCCGCAATGAAGATGCTCAACATGGTTCACCAATCTCCTGTTCCCGGATTGAGGTCCGGCTGATAAAATCGGCCAACCAGGTCAACGAAACAGCCTGGCGGTCGCACGCCGGGTTTGGTCATCGGCCACCTGCGGGGTCGGCCCTCCCTTAATCGGAGGTCCCTCAGCCAGTCTGTCCGCCGTCCGGCGCGTCCTCCCTGAGGATCACGTGCTGTGCGAGGTTCATGCCCCTGCGCACTTCGGTGGCGTAGTTGGCGGGCAGGCCGGCCTGCTCAACGAATCGGGCACTGAGGCGCCCTTCGAGCTCGGCAGAGTATCTGATTCCGAACAGCAGACAGGCCGTGACCTTGGTTTTGCGCTCAGCGCCGTGATAGGTCCGGCTCAGCATGGCGACAAGCTCTGCCCTGGTTAAATCCATGGCCGGATTATATTGACGCCCAATTGGGCCGGCAAGGCGGCGCTCGCTCCAGCCAATTGCGAAACTGCTTGGTCACTGTGGCCATTCGGGCCGGCGACCTCACAAAGGACGAACAGCATGATGGAATCCGCTTTCAGAAATCATCTTCGCAGCCAGCTTAGGTGGGATGGCCGGCGCCGGTTCCAGGAAAGTACAATCCAAAATCGGATCAGCAACTGCAAAAACGTCGAGCGGCACGAAGGTGACCTGGACCATCATTTCGACGTCGACCGGTGCCACAACCTGCTCCACCGGCTGACCTACTCCGCTGCGGACCTGGACATGAAAAGAGAGCCCAACCATAACGTCCCCATCGATGGCGACATCAGAAACGGTTCCGCAACTCTGAAATCGGCTGTAAAACTCTACGCTGAATTTCGGCAACGCCGATTTCCAAAAGCCCTCCTCAATGACCAGATGCCCGATACGCTGGTGCGGAATTGCTCGACAGGACCACCAGTGACACCGGGCGCCTGGTAACTTATTTACGCGGCGGTTTGGCGTATTGGCAGAGCCGTCGCGATTGCATGGTACAGGGCAACCTGTTACCGTCCGATCACTGCGTCCGGGTTCTGCGTCATTCTGCGCTCCCAACATACGTGCTCAAGCAGCGGCGTTTGTACCGCCTCTGCGGTGCTTGTGCCGGGTCCGACGACCGTAGCAAAACGTTACCCGCGGTCTCAGGGAGGTTTCAAGTGCGTTTGTGGGTACCGATTGTTATCGCGATATTGGCGGTCGCAACCTGCCAAGACAGTTCCGTGAGCGCACTGGAATGGAGAGAAAGAGTGCATCGTGAGGATACATTCGGTTTCCCTCATCCGTCAGTATGCTACAGTTTGAGCCATGACGCTCCAGTAGCTGGCGATAATCAAGAGTTGTACATACAGCAAGTAAACACCTGGGTTGCCAGTCATGGCTTTAGTAGTTTGCATGGGGCTTATTGTATGACATTGATTACCGTAGCGTTTGCTGAATGGTCCGGTGATGTCGATAAATTTGCTTTTCATTGCGGAAATGCTGTCAAGGCAGTAGAGAAGTATGGTTCTGATGAGGACATGCATGGATATTTTACTGCCATGACGCTTGGACCGCTTGACCATTGCGTTGCCGCAAAATATTTTGATTAGCAAAAATGCGTTGACCGGCCGGGAGCGCTACGGGAGAACGGGGGCCAACCGCAACCGCACCGTGGGCGATTCTCCACTCGGGAATCGGTTGGTCCCGTCAGCGCTTCACGGGCGGCGCACCAGGAACCGGCTGCGACGGCAGATGGCGCACAGGGCCCAGGTTATGGCCGCGGTGGGTACGGGAACCAGCAGGTAGGGGACCAGGGACTTCTGTGATGGTTCCAGCGAGACCGTGGCGAAGTACCAAATCGCCATGAGCATCACGCCGGAAGTGCCGCCCAAGAAGCTGACCAGTAACCAGGCCAAAACGGTTAGGCGTTTCCAGAAGAAGCAGATAGCGGCGGTCAGGATCGCTGGCCCGAACGTCAACGGCAGGATGACGGTCCAGCCGGCGAACAGCAGCAGAAAGGCCGGAGCCAGCACTGGAATGGAGTCTTCGCCCAGCATGGATTCCTCTCGATATTCCAGATGGTTGAGGCGAACCGAGGCTCGATTGGGTGACGACATTCGTTGCCGTGACGCGGACCGTTGATGCTGCCATCAACGCATCCCCCCGCCTCTGCGTCCATTATAGGGCCCAGAGCCCCGTACGCCAGAGCTCCGTTCAGACCAGAACGGCCGGTTCGCCTCGCTGTGGGACATGACGGGTGGATGCCTGGACCTCCCTAACTCCAAACTATTTTGATTTGGAGCCGCAGCGCCGGCTCGCATCACGTCCGGGCGGACTTCTTCTCATGCGGCAAGCAGCTGAAGGGGGCAGGGTTCTTTGACCCTGCCCCTGATGATCTGATCGACGGCGTTCCTGTTGCGAATATATGCGCAATGTTGATAAATCAAATCTTATATGCCTATATTGTACCCAGCCCGATGCAAAGAAGGTGTTCTGAAGCCAACCAGTCCATAGCACGCGGTAGGAGGGATCTTCAAGGTCACCTGCCGAGGCGACAGCCTGCCACCTTGGCCGGCAAAGTTGAGGTGCGAGCTGGAGCATGAATACCTCGGGTATGAGTAAGGGCAACCAGAGGGTCCCATGGAAATCCTGTTATTGTTCGGCGTTTCCGCGTTCTGCCTTGGCCTGGGGGCTGCATTGGGCATTGGCGTCTGTCGCCTGATATGGAAATGCCGGCGTCGGATCCGGTGACACACCCAAACGGGCGGGATTTGCCTGCCCGTTCTTACGAGGGCCCGAGCTGATGCTCGGGATCCAATTTACAGACGATGGTGTATCAAACCCCAAACCTGTGTTGAGCATTTCCGATGAACGCAACGACCCAACCCGCCGGCGCCATATGGCCCGCCGCTCCGACACTTTTCGTCGAGGCTTTCGGACATCTCCGGACTCCGTTCGATACCAGCAGACTGATTGACGCCGAAGATGAAGACCTGTACAGCGTTTTCCGCACACGCTCCGAGCTGATGAGCTGGTACGGCGCGGACCGGACGACCCGGCGCCCCCTGGCCTGGGGTATGCACGAGGCGGAGATCACGGCCAACGCGGACAACTCGGGGCCCGACGCGACGCGCGTCGCCTATGTTCAGGTTGGAATGGCGTCGTCCCATCCCGCCGATGTCGCGCTCCGGCTGCCCGCGCTCATCCAGTGCTTCCACGACGCTGTGGACCGATTTGGCGATATCGAGCTCTCGGCCATCCAGGTAACGGTGGATTCGATTGCCCCCAGCCCCTCCAGTTGCTTGAGCGATCTGATCAGCCCCACAAACTGGTTCAACACCGTCACCAAGGGCCAGATTGATGCGATCATCACCTTCGACCAGGGATCCCTCGGGGATGCCGAAACCCGGCGCTTCGCCAGACTGCAAAGGGGAGTGAACGCACCATTCGCTTTCGGGCCACTGGCCAAGGCTCCCGCTGAGCATTGTATCGCCGAGTCCGACGAGATGTTCAATTCCTTTAGGGATTCCCTCCAACCCGCCGACGTAGGGCTACCGGTTACCCTGTCCGAATGGACACCCAGTGCCATCGGCTGGGTTCTGGCCGTCGTCGTCGATTGCATTTGCACCCACGCAGTGGACAGCCAAGAAATCATCATCCGGATTACGCGCATCGACTGACCTCGAACATTGGCGCCGCGGCTGCAATCGCCGCTGACCGGGGTCGTCCCTCCGACTGCGGTGGCAGCTCCGCTAGGGCTCCGGCGCGCCGTCTCCCATTAGGGAAAACACATCCCCCGTGACCAAACTATAGGTGGTAAAGCCGATCGCAAGAAGGACCGCCAACGCAAGGACTCCAAACGTGACCTGCTCGGTTGTCGAGCGTCGCGCCGATGTCCCGCCAGAGCGGACCTTGTCCCGTTGTTCTTTGACCAGCAGAGCGCATATCCACAAAAACCCCACCACCATGACGACTACCAACCAGAGCACGCTCAGGAAAATCAGGACGGCCCCGCAGCCCAAACCAGCGCTGGACGTTGATATTTTGTTCATGCGAGACCCTCCGGGGGGACCTGATTGAGCGCGTAATCGTCGGTACGGGGTTTATCCGCGCAGCGACCAGTCGCCGCATGCGCGAGTGGTTCATTGGCGCGGGACGGTCCACGGCGTTTCACAGTGGGTCACTGGGCGTCCCAATCGGTGGAAGTCGGGAGCGTGGGGTATGACTGAGGCGGTGGTGCCAATCTGTGTTCGTGTTCTTCAATCGCCAACGCATAAGAGGCTGCCATCCAGCAAAAGACACCAAAGATGATGACCCAGGGAAGAACCCAGACCGTGATGACCGTGATGGTATGCTTCCGCATCATTCAGCTCCTTACCGCGCCCTGGAGGATTAGACCATGTTTTCCGCGTTGATGAGCAGCACCCTCAGTCCCGATTTCACTGACTACCTTGGGCTACTTATCATGTTTGCAGTGCTGAGCCCACTCTGCCTTCTGCTGGGCCTGCTGCTGGGCCTGATTGTTGGTTGGGTATGCCATCACTTCATGGATGTGCCGCTGGGCCGGGCCATGGGGGCGGGAACTCTATCGGGTGCGGCATACGGTTTGTTTGCGTTCATGTTTCTGGTCAGTTTGGATGAAATCTCGTTCACAACTTTCTTCGTGGGCATTCCGGTGGTCAGCATCCTGGCCGCGGGATTCGCCTGCTGGATGCTGGACCGGGACGACGAATACACGAGCAACACAGAAGTGGCGGCGACTGGCGGTCATTAGCCCGGCGTTCCGCCCTGCATGGCCGGTCAGATTGTCGTCGTCATCCTACCACCCAAGCAGCCGGTGTCGGGCCAGAGACCCAACCGGGTCAAGAAGCCGGTGATCCGGCAGCTTCGGAACCGGACGGAACTCAACGATGTGAGCGGCGTTGCGCTGGCCCGGATACAAGATACAATGCCGGCAACAGCCACGGCGGTGTACGCGAGAATAAAAACCGGTCGGGACGGACCACCGCAGCGCATGGATTTTGCATGACGTTAGCGCCGCTATTCTCATCGGTGGGCGAGGGTTTTTTCGGCAGTGATATTCATTACACCCTGGTCCTGTTCTACCTGCTCTACGTGTGGCTCCCCATAGCGCCCGCGGCAGTAACCGGGGCCATCGGCGGCGTCGCCATCAGGCGCGTGGACTCGATACTGGCCGCCGCATTGGGCTTTGGCATCGGCTTTGCGGCCATGTGCGGCAACCTCGTCCTGTTCGCCGGAATATTGCGCGTTGACTCTTTTGTTCGCAACCCCGCCCCCTATGCGCCGGCAACGGCCGTCGAGATCGCGGCGCAGGCCGGTGGCGCCGCCGTGGGCGTGATCGTCACGCTGGCCATCCTGTGGGTCTGGCGCGCCGCCGAGAGGGACTCGTGATGAGAGGTTGCCTGCTGTCGGTGGTCTGGTCCTGCCTGGCGATACTGGTGCTCGGCACGGGAAGTTGCGCCCTGTGCACGGCATTGCTTCTTCCCCTTTCGGCCAAGATGATGGGTTGCACGGACTGCCCCGTGCTTGAGGTGGGCGACCCGGATGCTGCGTGGGACCGTCTGGAGCCGGACACCGATTATGTCCTGGTGGGATGCCAAAACGGCGAGTTTCACGAGGCGGATGGACACCAGTGGTTCGTCATCGGCAACGCCCGGCAGCACGAAGCCGGCGGCCCTCAGGCGGTTGCGGTGCGGGAGGGCGAGAGCCGTCGAAATTGCGGTGCGGGAGGTCCGTGTTCGGTGCGGATTTGGAGAAATGAATGCTTCCGGATGCTGGTCAGCTACCAGCCGGAGCATCGCGACCCCTCGGGCGCGGAGTGGCTATCGTTCGCCGTCCATGACTCAACCAACGACTTCGACGATTGAGCCCCGCCATCGCTCCTGTCGCGATCGACGGCGTTCAGACACGTCGCTCCGAATGGACATGGCTATCCTCTGAAAAACGGCTGGGGACGGACCTGCTCTTTGCGCGGGTTTTCGATCCATTATAGACGTCGAGTTCCGTTCAGAAAGGCCGGAGCGCCTCGCAGTGGGACGTGACCAGGCGGATTCCGTCGACGTCCCATTTTGCCACCGCCACGGTCGGCTGGCCCGGCTCGCTGATGGTGGCCGTCATGACGACCCTCTTTTGCGACTTGTTGAACGGGACCGAGTACAGGCCGCGTACCGCCGGCCGCAGCTCGCCCATGGCGCCCGGATTGATCTGAGTGCGGTCGGAGAGCACAATCCACTCTCCCTCAATATCGGCCAGCGACGGCGGCCCGTACTTCGTCTCCTTTTCGGGGTCGATGAATTCCTGGTAGAACGCCAGCAGGATGCGGACACTGCGGTGCGTCCGGTCGCGCAGCTGAGCCACCAGCGTGTCGGGGGCCGGATCGCTCTCGAACTCCTGTGCCCCCTGGCCGATAAACCACCGCTTCTCCACCCGCTCCCAGATCTCGTCAAAATCATCCTGTTCTCGGGACGTCAACTGCAGGCCGTCCACAAACTCCAGCAGCCCGGCGGCGTATTCCAGCAGAGCATAGTGGGGGACGTCGCGGTATTGGCTGAACGGATCTCGTGAGGAGCTGGGACGGTCTGACGCCTGGGCCGTGACGGGACCCTGCCAGTCGATGTACATGGTGCGGCCGCCGCGGGTGTCGCACTGGTAGGTGAGGGTCGGCGGCTGCGTTCCGGTCTGGTGCAGCGCCTCGTTCCAGAACCGGTGGACCTCACGGTCTCCATAGTGTTGCTGCTCATCCAGCATCCAGCTGCCAAACCGCGTGGTGGCGGGCGGCACGGGCGTCGGCGTAGGAGCCGCGGCCGGAGTTGCGGCCGGCGTGGGCGTTTCGGCAGCAGTATCGGCCGGCGTGGCGGTGGGGGTGATTGACGGGACCGGCGTTGCCGTAGCGGCGGACCGGGTAACGGGCGCCTGGCGCGTGACCTCCACCGTCTGCGGGACCGCCACTTCGCGCGTGACCTCGACGGTCTGCGGAACCACGACCGTGACGGGCACCTGCTGCGTCGCCATCACCTGGCGCGTGACCTCGACGTTCCTGACCGTTTCGACCGTGACGGGCACTTCACGCGTGACCTCAACCTCAATGGTTTCGGGCTCGACGGTCTCGGGTTGGCCGGTGCATCCGGCGACAACTGGCAACAGCAGCAGACTGATGGCGAGGATTGTGCCCATCGGTCGGGCAATGACTGGATTGCGAAAGTGTGACATGATACAAATTCCCGGGATTCTGGAAACGCTTCATGCTTGGACAACGGGAATCGCAGCATAAAGCGGTTGATTACGGGGAGGTACCGCCCAAGACTGCAGTACAAATGCACGAATTGCACTCTGTTACAATTCGTCCGTTTGACCCCACGGCAACCGCTAAATAGAATATTTGACGGCCTGCTTGGCCGAAGGGCTTCTCCGTCTCGGCGGAGGCTGCCCAAAAGTCGCGCCCGCTTCTTGCTCAAGCGGGCGTGACATGGTTGTCGGCCTATTTCGGACTGGCCCGAGCAGGGTTCATGGCAAACCCCGCGTTCGGTAACAGGTAGAGGAAGGACCCGCGGCAGCAATTCGTCCAGCGAAGCAGCGTCCGGGTCACGTCCGGTGGCGTCGCGTACTTGGGGGCGCCCGATGTGGCAGTGTTGAGATCAGCGGGCGCAGGCATGCTGAGACGCCCCTGGCGCGGACTGTCGTTATCTGCTTCAATCACCGTGGCACCTCCCTTGCAGTACGCAGGTTAGGTCGCTTGCCACAACGCCTATAGGCCCGGTTGAACTCCGCAAGGAAGGCATGGAAACCTTCTGCGTTGTCGGTTCAACCGAGTGTGCCCCGAGGGGACACAAGGCAACCATAAAGACGTTGTGGCGTCGCTCACGTTATCACAGGCGTTCCCGGGGTGCAATGCCGACCGCGCGGTACATTTTCTCTCCGTCCTTTATACATGGCAGGGCGCAATGGCCAAAGAGCGCTGCTGGAGAAATCTGAGACCGTTTGGCGGCGCGCGCGCGACATTGCGTCGCGGTATGGCGTGTGATACCGTCAGCCATGCCACAGTAATTGCTTATGCCACACGCTCGAAGAGCGTACCCACACTGGCTGCCCATTTAAGGACGGCAGGGAAGTTTTGCCTTCTCTGCGGCACAGTGTGGGGCGTCGTTACTGTGGCAAGTACCTGACCGTTCCGGTCGCAGGGGAGGTTCCACAATGCCTGATCGACTGAATTCGCGCTTCTGAGGCCGCATCTTTCGCTCGAACCCGCACTGCCTCCTTCGCTGCGACGTACGTCGTGTGGAGCAGGATGCCACTGCCGCCCTCCTGACGGAGTTGGCGGCCCCGGTCGTCCCGACCCATCTCTCAACCCATCGCCTGGTCAAGGAGTCCTGATGAACCCCGCTCGGGCCTCTCCCGCGTAGTCTTGAAAAGTCGTCGCGCCCGCTTGAGCAAGAAGCGAGCGCGACTTTTGGGCAACCTCCGCCGGGACGGAGGAGCCCTTCGGCCAGCAGGCCGCCGGGTATTTTATTCAGCGGTTGCCGTGGGGTCAACGGGATGAAGTGCGAACAGCGTCGCAATTCACCCTCCGTTCTACCGTCCCTGGTGGAGCATCCCCGGAGGCAACCGCTTCATGCTGCCATCTTCATGCTCCAGGCATGAGGTCGTGTCTCCGCCCCCCACTGGAGAACCCCTCATGCCGCTCACGACGGAGCTCAAGTTATCGAGACCCCCGGCAGGACGGAGCCGCCTGCCAGTTCTGGCCACGGCCCTGTCATTTTTGTTGCTGGGCGCCGGATCTTTGGGCTGTATCCCAAATCCGGCAGCTGGCGAGCAAACGCGGTCGTCATGGGGCGCCTGCGCAACCAGGACAGACCAACTGCCCGTTCCCGTCGTGAGGGCCGGGACTACCGACCGGCTGGTGTTTCTGGGCGTCTCCGTTTCCGACACCGGCAGCCAGCAGGCCGACGCGATCCTGCTGTATCGCTATACGGCGGACCGCGACATCGACCCCATCGCTGAAATCCCGCTGTCGGACGGTGCCGGTTCCCAGTCCTTCTATATCGTGCCGGACCCGGACGTCCACGAAGGGTTCGATGCCAGAACCATCAGGCGCAACGCCGTCGGCCAGACGGTCTGTTCCTTTGACGTCGGGCCGACCGATACCTTCTTCGATTATCGGATTGATTAGCCCGTGCCTCTTGGCGTCACGACGACGGACCAGACCAGGATGCAGAGGATGGAATCATGTTGAACCGCTACATGCCCGCCGTTGGCCTGGCTTTGAGCGCCCTGTTGGTCATGAGCTGTAGCCTCGCCACCGCGACCTCCGCTCCGGACCGTCGTTCCACTGATGCCTGCGCGGTCTACTTCATTGAAGATGTTTACCAAACGGCGGTTGGCGATTCCCTGCGCGTTGACTGGAGGCACCGAGGACCGGTGTACGCGGACCGAGGGAGGCTCAGGATCGAACGTTCACGCCGAGACCTGATCGTGCCCATGGCTGAGCAGCACTACACCCTTCCGAGCGACCACCATGCTGGCCCGGGCCAGTACGCCATCACCATCACGTACATCTGTGGGCCCGAGCCGTTGCAGCAGGCTCCCGCGGTTTACGACACCGCGACCGTGACCGTGCGTTGATGCGAGAGCATTCCAGGCGCACCACAACTTTAATGGCCAATCACGCTACTGACAGGAGGATCCCATGATCCACGCCCGAGCCAGCCCAACGTCTTGCTGAAATGATGTAGCCCCCGCTTGAGTAAGAAGCGGAGGCTACGTTTGGGCATCCACCGCCAGGACGGGGGCGCCCTCGGCCAGAAGGCCGCTGGATAGTTTATCAGCGGTTGCCGCAGGGTAAAACGGACGTCAACTACGACCAAATCGTGGCCGTCCGATCATCCTCCTTACCAGGCAGGGATGTTGCCCGGAGGCAACCGCTTTGCGTTGTGTGGTTCGTTCCCACCGCGTGACGCGGAGCCTCCTGCATTCACTTTTCATGGATACGACAGACTTGATTGTGGTCGTCCCGAAGTCCATTGGGATGATTCAATCTGAAGACGGGAGATACGAAATGGCTGGTTCTAGGAACACAGGCCCCACCACAAGTGCAACCGCGACCCTGCGGGCGACATTTGGGATGGTGGTGGGCGTCGCGATTGGATTCGTACCCTTAGTGTTTGTGGTGATTTTGCTTCCCGACAAAATAGACTTGGTCGTATTCCTGGCCGGGTGTGCATTGTTGGGATCCCTGGCCGCAGAATTGGTAGAAATGACAAGCAACCATCCGACAACACTGCAATCAGGACCGAGGTCAATGTATCGCCATTACGTGCAGACATTCAACTTAGCACGCTTCCTATGGAGAGTGGCCTCTTGGTCCATGCTGGCGACGGCTGGATATATCTTAGCCCAACTGCTGAAGAGCTGATAATTGCCGTGTGACCAGCGCTCTACGGTCTGCATTCATTTTGCCTGACCAAGAGGCCCCAAGGTCCCACGCCGGAGCCAGCCCAACGTCTGCCTGTCCAGTTTCGCAGAGACTTAAACCAAGGTCTCGAGGCCATATGCATCAGGTCCTGGACTCGGTTTGCCGGCGGATTCCAAAATCGCGTCGTCCCGTGACCGGTTCCTATAGACCGACCGGACTGACCTCACAGAATATAGGACAATCTTCCCCTGGATCTCTATCGCGGCCCGGCTGATGGGACCCACAGTATGTCCTTTAGCGTCATGAGGTTATCGACACACGGTCGACACTGGTGATTCTTCGCTCTGGGAGATATAAGGCGAAGAATCACCAGTGTCGACCGTTGAGTATTCGTTCGACCTTGGTTCCTCTTCCTTGGTCCCAGTGCCAACGTTGTCGAACGAAATCAAACGGTATAGGCCCGTCCCTCTTTCCGTGTCCCATTCGTCGCTTTGGCTGAATTGACCGTGTAGTGAAGATTTGACGCCACTGGGAGATGGCTTCCCTCCTTTCGCGTCACTGATGATCTTGCAACCATCCGCAAGCTTGAAGATCCCACCAGTGCGTCTGGCGATATCTTTCGCCATCTCCATGTATGTCATTCCGAGGTCGATTTCGCTGGTTTTGACGTGGGAGTGCAATCCGTAGCGGGTGGGGTCAGGTCCAGCGCCGACCCTGGATTCACACACGGCCAACGTCGTCTGTAACGATTGGATTTGATGCTCCGTTGTTTGCAGATCCGCCCGTAGATCGTCCGCCTTGGCACTCAATTCACTCATCAGGGCGTTCAGGTCGTCAACAGTACTGGTCTTGACCATGGCTTTCCTCCGGTTGGTCGAGCGTCTTTTTTCATCACTGGTGCAATGGGTTTGCAGGCCATAGAATTTAAGGGTGCACGGGGAGTATCCCGTGTTGGAGCCCGTAAGGGCAATCCAGAGAGGCGGACGGGTGTCGAACCCGCTTAGCGTGATTTTCGATCACGTGCATGGCCGTCATGCTCCCGCCTCCCACTCGATAGAGGGTCGGACGCTCTGCCCGTCATAGCGATGCGTCCGGCTCTCGGCACCCATTCTGACTGGGAGTATGAACCCCCGTCAAGCGGTAACGCAACGTGTCTTGCGGCACACAGTAGCCGAAGCACCTTTATATCGCGTAGCCGATCCAAACGGATGGAGATCCACATGCCCGCGTTCTCACCGCTTTGGTCGTTCCCTTGTCCTGTTTGCAACGAGGGACTAGACACCGTTGACTGGCGACCCCGCGGGCAGTGCACCAACTGCGGGACGATCGTTGCAGATCATGCAATGCCGAACGAGTGCAACCCGGCGAAATGTTGCCGTTGAGCCTCGGCCCATTTTCGTCGTTCCAAGACCAGGTCCATTGGTACTTGGGCCAATGTCCCCATTGTCGCAACGCGCAGCTTGATACTGGCGTTCGGTGGCCCAATCCCTAGGGCGGAGAGACATGCCGCTGCTTTTCTTGCGGCGGTGGCTTGGTCATCACGCTAATGTATACGATCCAGTAAACAATGGCTTTCGGACATGACAACCGTCCATTCGCACGCTGTCGCGGTGTACACATTCCCAGCGGTTCCGATCAATTACCCATCGATGATGGCTCGAAACAATCAGACAGACAAGAGGATGAGAAAATGAGTGATGACGACCGGATTCCGTACCTGGGTTCTGCTAAGTTGCACAATGTTTCTCCGTTTGGCTCTGAGGTCACGTTCCAATTCGACCCGAGAGTGAACGTTCTGATTGGCACGAACGGTACGGGTAAAACTGCTGCCCTGAAGACGGTCTCCGGAGAAGGTCGTAGCCGGTTCGCACAGTCTACCGACAAGCAGTCGGCGCGTGTGAAAAGAACCATGGAACCCGAGCGCGTTGACTTCGAGAATACGGCGACCGTCCGCGTCGGGCCGGCGCGAGCTCCGTTGACTCCTGAAATGGTTCTCAGCGACCTTCGGCAGCTCGACGTTCAGGGAATGGTTGCCAAACGGCTGGCATGGGTGAGCAACATCGCCTTCGGAGCGATGGCATTGGCTTGGATTTATATTGGAGCGCTGGCTGGCGCCTCCGCACGATCTGGCACGAATCCTCAGTGGCTGCAAATTGAGACAGTCAATCTGCTCGTTCCTTTTGTGGTCTTTGTGATATCTGTCATCTTATACCGGAGTGCCTTGTCGCCACATCGTCTCACATGGTTGCTCAACCTACTAATGGGCAATCGATTGCTGTCGGAGGCTTTGAGTTCCGAGTTCCAAGTCTCATCGATCTTCATGTTTCAGTCGGTTTTAGCCGTCAATCGGCGCTGGCTGAGGCCTAAAGCAAGGTCGGACGACGACCCGCGCTCTCGCGCTGCGAATGAAGCCGCCAATCTGGCCCTTGACTGTGCGAAAAGGATTGCGCCGGAGGTGTTTCCCGCAACTACGTCGTTGGAAACCGGGAAAATAAAGGTCCCTTTTAATATTCTCTGGATGAAGAAGACGCGTTCCATGGACGATCCTTTGTCCACCGTGCAGACGCGATACAACCCAACCCCCCTACATATCACCGATCTGAGCGCAGGCACTCAGAACACGTTGCTTATTGCTTGGTACCTCGCACTCAGTCTCGCCTACAGGAACAAATTCCGAGAAGACTGGAAGGACCTGCCTGCGATCCTCTTCATTGACGAAATTGAAAACCACCTGCACCCAGCATGGCAACGAAGATTGATCCCAGTGTTGCTTGAGCATTTCCCCAACTTGCAAATAATCGCCACAACGCATTCGCCCTTCCCGATAGCCGGACTGAAGGCAGGGCAGGTGCATACCCTGTATCAAGATGACGATGGGATAACCCGCGTGGAGACCAACGAATACGACATCGTTGGCTATACCGCTGATGAGATCCTGCATCGGTACCTGGAAATGCAGGACCCAACGGACCTGGAGACGGCGGAGGCAGTGGAGGTGCTGCGGTGGCTACAGAGTCTGTCGCCCCTGCTCGAAGAGAAGTCGGCGGAGACATGGAGAGCAGCGATGGTCAAGGAGTTGCGCGCTCTAGCGGCCGACGACGAATGGAGATTTGAGGACGACATAGCCATGCGATGGCTCACTGGCGAGATCAAATCCCCCCTTGCTGCCCAGACACCGCTTGAAGGTGATGCGGAATCATGGCGCCAGTCGATGATGGGGTCGTTTGAGTCGTTGGTGGGAGTGGATATCCTTTCCGGCGGCACGGTGGCAAGGCAGCGAAAGACATTGGAGGAGCAAATACTCAACGGCACGTTCCCAAAACATAAGAACTTTCAGGGCGATGAAGGTTCGGAAGCCTAATGCGTGGCGTAAACAGGGGTGCTCCTCCAAGGAGTGTGAATCTTGAAAAGTACCAGCACGCCAATGCTGAAGGGAGCGGTCTGACCAAGCACGACTATGACTTGTTGCGAAGGCGGTTGCATGGTGAGTTCGGCGGCTTATGCGCCTTTTGTGAGCGTCCAGTGCCCAGGAATAGCAGTCCCGGTGCGGTAGACCACTTCAGACCCAGGAACCCAGCCACCGGTTCACAACTGGCCCACTTCGGCGCTGACTTGACGTTCATGTGGCTGAACCTGATGTATGCATGCCCTGAGTGTCAGACAAGAAAAGGCAACAAGTGGCCGGGTACCCTGAAGGCTCAAGACGAACAGGCAATTGACAGAGGTCTCTCTCAGCTGGCTACAAGCGATGGATGGTCGTACTTGCCTGTCTCGGTCGATGTCGGGTACGTGAACCCCAATGGAATTGATGACCCAGCGGAGGGATATTTCGAATACGACGAAGTTGAGTACCGTATAGCTCCCTCCCGCGATTTGCCCGACGACCGGCGCTCGAAGGCTCTCCGAACGATATTCGACATTGGATTGGATGAAGAATCGTTGTCCCAGGAGCGCCGCAACCACATTGATGTCATCAAGCAATATCTCGAATCCAAAGGAACGCGAAGGAGGACAGAAGAGATAGGCGCATTGGTTAGCCGCCACCGCCGGAGAAAACTGAAGGATACAAAACCAAGTGCTTACGGGCCGAGCGTGCGTTTCACTGGATTGGTATTGTTTGCCCACCAACATGGGTGGTTGGAAACCGCAAACAACAGGAATATGCCATGATCTTATTTAATTCTTACGACACTTACCCAAGTCCCAGGATCACACTACAAGTTGCCAGAAACGCAAGGGACCAGTCCATCTTTGACAGCAGAACCGTAGACGCCATCGTGGACACCGGCTTTAACGGTTGGCTGACTCTGCCTTTTGAAACCATTAATGAGTTGTTTCTCGAGCCAGTCGGTACTGATACTCTTATTCTCGCTGATGGTACAACCACACAATCTCACCGATACAGGGCAAGCGTGTGGCTTGGACAGATTGAACGGGAGTGCTTGGTGCATCGGTTGCCAGGCGAACCGAAATTGGGCATGGCATTCCTTAGGCATGTAAACATCACGATAAGAAACGGCGAAGTCCAGGTCGACCCGCCCTACTAATTACACCCCCTTACGCACGCGCGGGGGTCGAGACCCCTGGGCCGTGTGCGAGTCCGATGCGCGTCCACGGTTCCCCGACAGTGCGAACAGGAACACTACGACGGTCGCGCGTGCTCCATCGTTTCGTGAAATCGGGCGTAGATGCCAGGAAGCATTTCTGGTATACAATCTGGCCACACGGCGCTAATCGAACCGTATGGCCCACGAGATTGTAGCGCAGGCAGCGCTGAGCGCGACGGCGTGACATCCAACTCTACTGACGCAAAAGGAGGCCTCGTGTTCCGAACCCGCACTTTCCTTTTGACCCTATGCGTGATGACAGCGCTCGCCCTCGCCTGCTCTTCCGCACCCACTACAAGTGACCAGCAATCGGTTCAATACGTCTCCAGCACCCTCGCGCCCGATCAGTCACACTGTGACTTGACCTACCCTACCAGCGCAGTTGATCACGTTTTCACTGTGGGTACCCACGTGAACGTGCAGGGTGAGATATGGGCGGATGGCGAATGCCAGGGCGTCACTCAAACCCTGCAAGGACTGCTCCCGAAAGGACTTACCTTCACGACTGATGGGAGCAGGCGTCGGTGGACAATCTCCGGCACTCCCACGCAACTGATGGCTAAAACGGTCTACACGATCGAGGCTACTGCTGAATGCTGCCGCGGCGGATTTCGGTCCACATCCACGTCAGTCAGCATTACAGTAGCGGAGTCAGGGTCAGTGAGTTATTGAACAATCCTGCTGAATGAAGGGACAAAGCTGAGGACCAGAAGCCATGCACTCGTTCATGTCCAAAATGCCAGGCCTCATCATGGTGGCGGTTGTGGTCTCGTTGGTGGCGATGGCGCTCACCCATATGGATCTCCTGCCGCCATCTTACAGAACCCCGATCCTTGACATGGTTCGGGATGAAACCGATTGCGCCACCGCCACAGGCAAAGACGACTGTGCCCATACCGTCATGCAACTACGGTCCCTGATGGCAGCCTTGGCAGCTGCGATGTGTACCATATCAACCGTGGCCGCGAGCACTAGGAAATGGCAGGCAATCTACGGCAGCATCGCTGGGCTCGCTGCTCTGAAAGCGGTGTTCCACCAGTTCATGTACATCATGGACGGCAGCCTAACGATACCGCTCACTGTGGTAATAGTCGCCGCCATGGTATCGGTGATTCCAGCTGTTGCAGTGCTTAGCATCAGCAGCTCATACGCTGAGAAAAAAGAGTGACCGACCTTCTGAGTGGGAGCATGAATGCCCCTACGGGATAGATTGAAATGCGTTGGAGTAATTTGTTGATACTCCTGCTCCTGGTCGCCGTCGCGTGCGGCTCCCAAGCCTCCCCCGCGCCCGATTTTCGTGCGGTCTGTACCAGGGCGCATGACGCCATCGCCCCCACGGTCGAGCAATACGTCCACCACGGCGCGCAACGGCCATGGGCCTACCAGCTGGCGATCTCTGACCATGCGCAACATCGGGGACTGACGCCGGCGACGCTGCATAAGGTCCTGGAGCCGTGCGCTGCTGAGCTCGCCCCTCTCAAGCGGCGATAGACTGTCGGCGCCAAAATCGGGTATGGTGAGCGCCGCCGCCCTGCAAGGCCCTCAGAGTTTATTTATGGGCAAGTCGCGGAATTTTTGGGCAGGTGACAGAATTTATGGGCAACTTCTGGAATTTATGGGCAAGTCGCGGAATTTTTGGGCAGAATCGAATTTTTGGGCACCGCCTCGGGAACCTGGTCCCGTTGGTTGAGTTTGTTAAGAGTGTCGCCGAAGGTGGCGATGTCATCTTCGTTGATGACGGCGTCGGGAGATGGTCCGCGGTCTCCGCGCCGGAATGCTCCGGCGTACAGGATGGTGTCCCGTCCCGTCTCCTCGCTCATTTGCTGGAGGTTGTGGAGGATGATGGATTCGCAGGCGGCCAGGTCGCCGCCGGCGTCGCGGATGGAGTGGACCAGTTCCGGGGGAGGGGGCATATCGGGAGTGTCCTGTTGAGGCGTGTACGGGTCGAATGGTGGTCCCCAGGCGTCCTCAGAGCGTCTGGAATCTTGGTACTCGGAAATGAGTTCGATGTAGTGCAGCAGCATTTGGTTCCTTTCACGGTGACGTGCGGCGTTGTCGGAATCTGGTTGATCCGAAACCCGCTCCGGCGTCTCACGGAAGGGACGTTCAGGCGAGGAATGCTGCTCTTGCTCTGGACTTTCCATGGTTGTCGCTGGCAGTCCGTGGTTGGGAACGTGTTGGCGGTGAATGTATCACGTCAACAGGCATTCCGTGAGATCCGGCAGCGGGTTCGGTGTGGCGATGTTGGCTGGACTACCGCGTGGTGGAACCAGCGGTCGCGTCGTTAGTGATGATGGCGGATTTTATTGATTGTCGGTGAGCAGCGTGCGGCAGGATTGGTTCCCGGGCATCAAAAATGGCCGGCGCGCCTCTGGTAACCAGAGGCGCGCCGGCCGCGAATCGTTGTTGATTGGGGACGCGTGGAAGTGTTGTCAGAAAAGGGGCATTTGAAGTTTCTTCGCGTTCTCCCGGCTGCGTTTGTGCGCGGCACGCTGGGACTCCGGCTTTGACGGCTGCGGAGCAGATTTCCCTCTGGCGCGTTTCGGTTTCATCTCGGCGGTTTTGACGCTTTGTTTGGCATCGGTCTTGCGATCCATGGCCTTGGTGCTCGAGGTGGCCTTGCTTGCCGCCTCGCTGCCCTTTTTCTTACGCTTTCATGATACCGAATGGTCGTGTGATGGGTGTTTTTTTAGTATGGACTGTGCTAATGTGAGAATCAATAGACGAAAGAAATGACCGGCGCGAGTGCATCCAGCACCATTCACTGGCGTCAATATTGTCATGTTGCCGGAAGAGCATGGTCCGGGAAGCGGTGCCGTCCGGCGTTAAGTGCATTGGTCAGACGGCTCGCTCCGACCCTCAAGTATTTTTCACGATGCGACGGGCGAGTGGCTGGTAGCGTCGCCGCATTTCTTTTGGAACTGACACAAGACGGAGGATATATGAAGGACAAAAAACGGAATCTGGCTCTGCAGTACTCGCGAACGGCTGTATGGAACGATGAGGAATCCGGCAGGTCACTCGGCGCTCAGGAGGAGGCCTGCAAGGAGTACGCGGCCAAGGTGGGCTTGGTCGTCGTCTCCGCGCGCGATTAACGGGAAATCGGTGACGGGTCGGTGACGGACGCTCACCGGCTAAACAAAAAGGTCCGTTGAATTCGGCCCAATGCCGGATTTGCTTTGGTCGACCGGCTGGCCGCATGCGGCCCTTGGTGTAATCGTCGCGGCGATGACCGACAGGGGCCGCTGATCTTCGGTCGCATGGTTGGGGCGGTTTCGCTTGCGAGTTCCGCTTACCGACATTTTCAAGTCTGGCCTGTGGCCTGGGTCGGCGACCGCCGTGAACCTGAAAGTGTTGGGCTCGTGTGCTTACGTAACCGAAAAATGGGGCGTTAGCAGCGCAGCCATCACACGCTTGTAGTCATCGGCTTCCCGTGTCGGAGCTCAGGCGGCTCACGAGATCAAATAGCCATTCTGTGGCCTCGGGGTAGTGAGCTATATCCAGCACGAATTCCTGTCGCCTGCCGACGCTCCGCAGGGAGGCGTGGTTCGCGTCATGCCGCCACCGTCTGAGGTTGGGGTGGTAAGTCAAAGGCCGCTTGTTCCCCTCTGGGTAGAACCACCGCGGCAGCCGCTATTGCGAAACGCCGGCTCCGTTGGGATCGGTCAGGACCAGCCGCTGGTCGAACCCGGGGAACACGCTCCGTCCTGCGACTTCGCACCCGTCGCCGCTCAGGTCCAGATGCGTGTCGCTGCGTAGACGGTGTTCTGGTTGCCGCGGTAGCTTCCAGAGAGGTGCGGATGGTGGCGTGCCCAGGGGAGGTCGTTGGGCCCGATGTCGGCAACCCGATACTTCTGGTCAATGTAGCCCAGCCCCACAGGACGTGGATCTCTGGGTGCCACGGACGAAGTGCCATCGTTGGGCGGTTTTCTCCACTCAGTGGTAGAGGCCGAAGAGCAAGAAGACGTCGCCGGCGCCAACGCCCTGCCTTTCGAGGTGCCCCTGCGCGATGCCGGCCAGGCCGAGCATCCCTCGCCACTGTTGCCAAGCGGCACGGTCTTTGCGTGCCGGTACGCGTTGAAGTTGAGGTCGGGGTCGAGGTGGACGCGTTCCCTTCCGCTGATTCGGCCGCTGGTGATGCCAGTAACGACGGTGGCGATGTCCAGGTCGCCGTGTTGCAGGTCTTCGAACCGTTCGCGGTCTCCGGACGGGATGGGCAACGAGAACATCGAGCCGTCGGGAAGGATGGGGCTGGGACAGCCGCCTGACCCGGAGTCGAAGCCCTTGTGGCTGAGGATCAGCTTCTGCGGCTTCAGAGTTTCATCCCCAAGAATTGGTTGGGCGAAACGGTAGCATCCGCGAGTTGCGGCATCTACCTATGCGGCGGTGAGGCGCCTGTCAGCGTTTTGGTGGCACACCATGTGGGGAGGCCTTGCCCGTAAAATCAAGAGCGTGCCCGTAAAATCAAGAGTTTGCCCGTAAATTCGACGTTTGCCCGAAAACTCCGAGCATGGACGATTTTTGGGCAAGACCTCGGGCAAGGGGAGCGCAACGGGATCCTTCCAATACCGCGGATAAATCTCACAACGCCGAAATGCAGATGGCAGAAAAGCCGGCGGTCAGACATGCCAGCCACACCAACCCAGCGATGATTTTCTGCTGTCGCGGGGTGAGCCGCATTTACGAGCCTGTTTCCGTGATGCGATCTGCCTGGCGGTAACCCTCCAACGTTAATCGGTAGGTATCATCGGCAACGTGCTCCGCCCAGTGGGCAGCGGCTATCTCTCTCGCTGCTTCGCGATACTCGAGCGAGGTGCGGTGACTTGTCCCGCTGTCCGGCATAGTTTCGTCGCCTGCGGTACAAGTCTCGATACCAGTTGGGTCCGCAACCATACCGTGTGGGCCCGACACTTTCGGTAAGTCGAATGTGATCAGCCCTTGTCTGGTTCCGCCTCCCTTTGCGGCTCTCGACAGGATGGCTTTGGCCTTGTCGGACATGTTAGCTCCGAAAGGGTCGAACGGCGATACCATAGCCAGCGCCTCCAGTTGTTTCAGATATCTGAGCCTACAACCCCAAGGCAAGCCTCGACCCCGAGGGTGAGCCATAAGGCAACGCTCAGACGTGGGATAGTATACTATCGCCCTCCTACAATGGACCCGCTGGAAAGGCCGACCAATGCGTGACGGTAACCGTAACTTATCTGACGCATTTCAGCCGCCCGTGACGGTGTCCGAAAACTCCAGCACTTGCCCGAAAACTCCGCTATTTTAACGATTTTACGGGCAAGGCCCATGTGGGGACGGGTTTGGTTGCTTCAGGTGGTTGCCCCCGTGGTTCATTGTGTCCGTTTCGGCGGGTGGTGCCTGCCGGGCGGCGCGCCGAGAGCTGGCCGTATCCGCTTTGGATGCTGTCGCAGGGACGGATGGGGCTTTCGCCCTCCTTCGTCTCGAGTAAAGGCGGAGCCTCAGCAGACAAAGGGTACAGCGGGTGTGCCCCACTTCACTCGGGAAGTCGCAATCTAAGCAGATGCCGAATGATGTTCGCTGGGCCCGAGATAGGGATTGGGTGTTTGGCCGTACCTTTTCGATGGATGGATCGGAAACCTGAGATTCTCGAGCGTCCACTTCTGCCTGTATGCGCTGGAGCAATTCCGCGTCGCTGATTCGCTGGATAGGTTTGGCGCCTTGCGCTCGTCGACGCATTTCCGAGTACGGTCGTAGCGATACGCGGTGTTTTTCAGCGCAATCTGGGCAACGAGTTTGTCCCTCGATTGTTGTGGCTGGGCAGCTTATGCAGAGGCCGTTGTCCTTTTGGCGCTGGCGACGTTCGGCGGCGCGTTTCCGGTCGCGCTCTCGTTTCTCTGCCTCCGTGAGGCGGGGTTTCTTCGGTTTGGTGGCTGTGCGAGTTTTCGGATGTCCTTGGCTGGTGCTGGTCGGCTTGCATGGAACGGAGGTGATTTCTGGGGTACCCTCTGCTGAAGGCGCGTGCAGTGCCGACTCTGGGTCGTGTGAGGAGTGGGTTGCAGCGTTATCACGGTGGGGTTGCCTTACGTTGTTACGACGACCAGATTTGCCTTTGTTGCTTGGCAACGGGACGGTGATCTCGAAAATTCTTTTGGAATACCGTATCGGAACGACGGGTGGACTTTGCAAAGGCCCTGCCCGGTCCGCGCGGCTCACCCGTACCCGTTTTGTCATCGCGAGGAGCGACGCGACGCGGCGATCTCGTTCCCGCATTGGCGTTCCTTGCCCCAACGAGATTGCCACGCTTCGCTCGCAATGACGGTTCCAGAGAAGACGGTACCAGAGAAACTGGGTACGCGTGAGGTCCCAGGGCATTTCCAAAGTAGCTTTTGTCATTGCGAGCGCAGCGCGGCAATCTCGCTCCGGGGCATGACTCATACGGGAAAGCCTTGTTGCATCGACGGGATTGCCACGTCGCTCCGCTCCTCGCAATGACGGGTGGACTTTGGAAAAGGCCCTGGTGAGGTCCGCGCGGGGTTTGACTCCACCCGCCAAGGCTGCTAATCTGGAATCGTTAACAACTGAACCGTAAACGCCTGCCGGTGGCCCGTTAGTAGCGCGATCAATCCCCAGCGCACGACGGGCTGAAAAGGAAATCCGGTGAGAATCCGGTGCGGTCCCGCCACTGTAATTGGCGAGACGCCCTCCCTTTCGCATCCCCGTGGTGCGAACGCAAGCCACTATCCGCCATCGAGCGGACGGGAAGGCGGAGGAGCGTCGTTATCAGCCATCAGCCAGGAGGCCTGCCAGCAGGTGTGTTCCAGCTGCACTTCGTGGAACGAGTGGGCGGAATCCCGGTATACCCAATAGCAAGACCGGTTCCCAGCCGCAGGCTCCGTCGCCCGACCGCAAGAGTGCAGTCGGGTTTTTTTGTTATGACTAATGAACGACCACTCCCTGCGCTGCTCCGGCGGACCGGTTCCTCCTCCATCGGCCCGTCGGGGCGCGCTTTCGTCAATTTGCCTTGCCGTCGCCGCTGGGTGATAATCGACCCAACGCACCCGTCGAACGGCCCGGGCGCTACGCCAATTGAGAGGTGACTGCATGAGCGACGTCATGCTCCGCGAGATACTAGAAGAATGCCGCGACGGGGTCGACGGCATCGGATTCAACGAGGTGGTGGTGATGCTGGAAAGCACGGCCGCCTCCGCCGAGGTCTACATGGACTTCGACGACCTGCGGTTCACTCCGGACGGGCGCATCGTGACCCTCATGGTGCCCGGCGGCACCCACATGCACCTGGACATGTCCAAGATCCGCGAGGCGCAGTTCATCCACACCACCAACGACCAGGGCCTCCCCTCGTACCAGTTGTGGATGCGCGACGGCGACGGCAACCCGGCCATGCGCGTCTACCTGCGCAAGTCGGACGACGACGCCACCAACCCGCCGCGCCACGGCTTCTTCATGGCCCTGCTGGACAAGTACCCCAGCAAGATCGACCTGCCCGCCGAGGCCTATGGCTCGGCCGGCGAGCACCCGTAGAGCCGGTCCTCGTCGGCATAGCGGGTGGGCGAATTTACATTGATGCACAGGATAGACAGGATTGGATGTAGCGTTCTGGATGCGGCGCCGCTCGTGACCATACGATGAACCGAACTTCCGATCAATACCGCATACATCCTGTTTATCCTGTGCATCGATGTGAGAAGAAACGTGGGTACGCATGAGTGACCGCATGAGGTTGACATGACCTCCGCCGTAGTCATCGCCGGCGTCCGCTCCGGCGTCGGCAAGACCACCATTGCCAGCGGCGTCATGGGCGCGCTGGCCCGCCGCGGGATGCGGGTCCAGCCCTTCAAGGCCGGCCCCGACTACATCGACCCCTCGTACCACACCATCGCCTGCGGAGTGCCCTCCCGCAACCTGGACACCTGGCTGCTGCCCCATCCTGTGGTCTCCGAGCTGTTCCACCGGGCGGCCGGCGCGGCGGACATCGCGGTGGTCGAGGGCGTCATGGGCGTGTTTGATGGCCACTCCTCCTTGGATGAGGACGGCTCCACGGCCGAGTTGGCCAAGCTCCTCGACGCCCCGGTGATCCTCATCGCCGACGCCGGCAAGGTCGCCCGCAGCGTGGCCGCCGAGGTGTTGGGCTACCAGCAGTTCGACCCCGACCTGCGCGTGGCCGGCGTGATCCTCAACGGTGTGGGCAGCGAGCGGCACCTGGAGTTCTGCCAACCCCAGATCGAGGCGACCACCGGCCTCCCCGTGGTGGGCTGGCTGCCCCGTCGTGATGACCTGGTGCAGCCCGAGCGCCACCTGGGCCTCATTCCCACCGCCGAGGGCACCGTCATGAACGACTGGTACGACGCCCTCAACGCCCAGATTGAGCAGACCATCGATCTGGACGCCATCGCCCGCATCGCGGCCACCGCCGGCCGGCCCCGGGCGACCGCCGAGGGCGTCTTCCCGGCGACGCCGCAGGCTGCGCGTGCTGCCATCGCCGTGGCCCAGGATCGCGCCTTCTCGTTCTACTACCAGGACTCGCTGGACCTGCTGGCAGCATGGGGCGCGGAGATCGTGCCCTTCTCGCCTCTGGACGACGAGTCGCTGCCCGACGGGGTGGGCGGCGTCTACCTGGGTGGTGGGTTTCCGGAACTGTTCGCCGCAGATCTCTCCGGCAACGCCGGCATGCTGGAATCGATGCGACGAGCCGTTGCGCGCGGCCTGCCCATATACGCCGAGTGCGGCGGCCTGATGTACCTGGGGCGCAGCCTCTCCGACCTGGACGGCCAGCAGTACCCCATGGTCGGCGCAATTCCGGTCGTGTCCTCGATGGAAGGCCGGCGGCTGCACCTGGGCTACCGGGAAGTGTCGGCCTGCGGCGACGGCCCCCTGCTCACCGCCGGCCAGCAGGTGCGCGGGCACGAATTCCACTGGTCGGTGCTGCAGGACCCGCCCGACGCCGCCAGCGCCGCCTACCAGGTGGTCAACCAGGATGGTCGGCCCGAGGGCTTCCGCGCCGGCAGCGTGTGGGCATCCTACATCCACGTGCACCTGGGCAGCCGGCCCGGCCTGGCGAAACGGTTTGTGGATATCTGCGCGGCGGCAAAGGGAGGGTTTTAGATGGCCACCCCGACGACAACTGTGTTGCCTACTCTTCTGCGTACCGTCCGCATGCCTTCGGACTTCGAGGGCTATGTACTGATTCCGCTGGCAGAGTTCGGTCTGTCGCTGGACAGTCCAGATTTGGGCGTCTGGCTGGAAGGATTTGCAGGGCGAAACAAAGACGCAGTGGGCGATTTTGAGATCACCGCCCGTGGCGAGCTGAAAATCATGTCGCCGATAGGAATGCCAGGAGACTGGCACCAGGCTGAGATCATGACCAGCCTGGGAGTGTGGGCGCGAGAAGCAGGCGGTAGAGCGGGTGACCCCACGTCGGCGTTTTGGCTAGTTGATGGCTCTTTACGTGGCCCTGACACTTGGTGGATGTCCGCAGAACGCTGGAACTCGCTGCCAGCAGAGGCACGCAAGCCGTTCCGGGCCGGGGTTCCCGATTTCCTCGTCGAAATAGTGTCGTCGTCCAACCGGGAATCGGAGCTGGAAGATAAGGTGGAAGTGTACTTGCAAGGCGGCGCGCGCCTGGTCTGGGTGATCAACGCCCGCCTGCGTCGCGTCACCGTATACCGCGCCGGCGCGGAGCCGGAGATACTGCAGGACCCGGATATGCTGGGTGGCGGCGACGTGCTGCCCGGCTTCGCCTTCAACGTGCGCGAACGCATTTTCGACAACGTCCCTTGATCTCGATCAGTTTGATGAAAGCAATGCAGGAGGGATGCTCACATGACTACGCAGGAAACGCGCCACGGCCCGCAGTCGGTTCGTGGCCCCCGCATCAACAAGGGCCTGGTGATCGTTAACACCGGCAACGGCAAGGGCAAGACCACCGCCGCCATGGGCGTGCTGATGCGGGCCTGGGGCCGCGACATGAAGGTCGTGATGCTCCAGTTCATCAAGCACACCACCGCCAACTTTGGTGAGCAGCGCGCCGCCGAGAAGATGGGCGTCACCGTCCGCGCCATGGGTGACGGCTTCACCTGGCGCTCCCAGGATCTGGACGCCAGCGCCGATCTGGCCCGCGCCCTGTGGGAGGATGCCAAGGAGGTCATCGCCGCCGGGGAGTTTGACCTGGTGATCCTCGACGAGTTCACCTACCCCATGCACTACGGCTGGCTGCCCGTTGAGGACGTTGTCGACGCCCTCAAAGCCCGCCCCGAGATGCAGCACGTCATCATCACCGGCCGTCACGCTCCGGAGGCCCTGGTCGAGTACGCCGATCTGGTCACCGAGATGAACGTCGTCAAGCACCCCTACGACGCCGGCATCAAGGCCCAGCCCGGCATCGAATTCTGACCTGGGCGCCGCCGCCGCATGGGTGGTCGTCACCGCGAGGAGCGCAGCGACGTGGCGATCCCGTTCCCGTGGCGATGGTTGTTGCCCTGACGAGATTGCCACGCTTCGCTCGCAATGACAGGAGCCGGGAATATTCATGAGCATCTCACCACTGGTTGACCAGACCATCGCCGCCGTCGGCCCGCTGGACGCCGCCGCAGTTGCCGCCGCCGAGGCCCGACAGGGCGTGCTCACCAAGCCGCCGGGGAGCTTGGGCCGGCTGGAAACGCTGTCCATTCAACTGGCGGGCATACTGGGCCAGCCGGTACCGGAAATCACCGGCAAGGCGGTAATCGTGGTGGCCGGCGACCATGGGGTCGCTTCCGAAGGGGTGTCAGCCTATCCTGCCGAGGTCACGCCGCAGATGGTGTTCAACTTCGTGGCCGGTGGCGCGGCCATCAACGCGCTGGCCCGTCACGCCGGCGCAAACATCTCCGTCATCGACGCCGGCGTGGCCGTGGACCTCGACCCGCAGCCCGGCCTCACCATCGCCAAGGTCGGCTATGGCGCCGGCAACATCGCCCGTGGGCCTGCCATGAGCCGGGAGGACGCCGTCCGTTGCCTGGAGATCGGCATCAACGCCGCCAATGAGCAGGCCGACGCCGGCGCCAACCTCATCGCCGGCGGCGACATGGGCATTGGCAACACCACGCCGTCGGCCGCCATCACCGCCGCCGTCACCGGCGCGGACGTGGCAACGGTCACCGGCCGGGGCACCGGCGTGGACGATGCTGGCCTGGAGGGCAAGATCGCCACCATCCGCCGCGCCCTGGAGTCGAACCGGCCCGACGGCGGCGACGGTCTGGACGTGCTCACCAAGGTGGGCGGGTTCGAGATCGGCGTGCTGGCTGGCGTCATGCTGGGCGCAGCCGCGCGCAACTGCGCCGTCGTCGTCGATGGGTTCATCAGCGGCGCGGCGGCCCTCATCGCCTGGCGGCTGTGCCCGAACATCGCCCAACGCTACATCGCCGCGCACCGCTCCGTCGAGCCGGGCCACAACGTCGGCCTGCAGGCAATGGGATTGTCCCCGCTGCTGGACATGGAGATGCGCCTCGGCGAGGGCACCGGCGCGGCCCTGGCCATGCCCATCATTGAGGCCGCGGCCAAAACCCTGGCGGAGATGGCGACCTTCGCCGAGGCCGGCGTCTCCGACCGCGAGGACGGTTAACGAACCGAAACGCCAGCCCGGTTAAGAGCCTCGATTCCTCACGCGTACCCAGTTTCACCGGAACCGTCATTGCGAGCGAAGCGCGGCAATCTCGTTGGGGCACGGAACGCTACTACGGGAACGCGATCGCCACGTCGCTTCGCTCCTCGCGATGACAAAATGGGTACGCGTGAGCCTCGATTCACCGGGATATACATGATCAGCCGGATACACAGGATGTGTTCCCGATCATTCTGCGCATCGCGGTAAATTATGCGCTATCTGTTCGCCTCATTCCTGGTGGCGCTGTCCTTCCTGACGCTGCTGCCGGTCGGGGTGACAAACCCCACCGACGCCGAAATCTCCCGCTCCCGGGGCTGGTACCCCATTGTTGGCCTGCTCTACGGGCTGATGCTGGTGGGGTTGGTCGGGCTGTTCATCCTGGTATCCCCGATCCTCGCCCGCACTCTGCTGGCGGTCGCGCTGCTGGTGATCGTCCCGGCCCTGGTCAACCGGTTCCTGCACCTGGACGGCCTGATGGACTTCTGCGACGCCATGTGGGGCGGTCGCACTGTGGAACGGCGGCTGGAGATCATGCGGGACTCCCGCGTGGGCTCGTTCGCCGTGGCCGGCTGCCTCTGCGTGCTGCTGCTGAAGTTTGCCGCTCTGTACACCCTCGCTCTGTCGGACGCGTTTTTCGTCTCCCTACTGGTCTTCCCGGTGATATCGCGGTGGTCCATGGCGCTGCTGCTGACGGCCTTTCCCTACGGACGCCAACAGGGGATTGGCAGCGCGTTTTTCGCTGGAAACCGCCCCTGGCTGGCGACCGCGCTGGCCCTGCTGACCACGGTCGTCGTGTGCTGGCTGTCGCTGGGCGTGGTGGGCGTATCGGTGCTGGCAATGTCGTCACTGCTGGCCCTGGCATTGGGCCTCTGGACCGCCCGTCGCCTGGGCGGCGGTCTCACCGGCGATTGCTACGGCGCCGCCAATGAGATCATCGAAGCCTTCTCGTTGTCCTGCTTCGCGGTATGGCTCCATTTCGCCGTACCGTCCTATGTCGATACCGGTTACGGGTCCGGCGTCTTCTTCCGCTACCTCAATTGGCTGCCATTGCAGCGCGGCTGGTTCTCGTACAGCGGGATCGGTCTGACCAACTGAACTCTATGGATCCGATAGCCGCCGCGCTCACCGCCCTGCCCATCCCGCTGGACGTGCTGGTTCTCCTGCTGGCGCTCCTGCTGGACCTCACGCTGGGGGAGCCGCCCAACCGCCTGCACCCCACGGTGTGGATCGGCAACACCGTTGCCCTGGCGGAGCGGATTGCGCCCGGCGCGTCGGCAGCGTCGTCGCTGCAACTGGCCTTCGGCGCCGGCATGGCCCTGCTGATCCCGGCAGCCTGGGGCGCGGCGGCATGGGCGCTCGCCTTCGGGTTGATACAATTGCACCCGCTGGCCTATGTCATCGTGGTCGCTGTGCTTCTGAAAACCACCTTCTCGGTGCGGATGCTGCACCGGGTCGCCGCCGGCATCGGCTCGATCCTGACCGCCGGGGACATCGCGGAGGCGCGGCGTCAGATGTCGTCCCTGGTCAGCCGCGACACATCCCAGCTAACCGCCGGCCAGATGGCCGCCGGCGCCATCGAGTCCGTCGCCGAGAACATCACCGACAGCATCGTGGGCCCGCTGCTGGCCTTTGCCCTGTTCGGCCTGCCCGGCGCGGTGGCCTACCGGGCGATCAACACCCTGGACAGCATGGTCGGCTACCACGGCCGCTACGAGTACCTGGGCAAGGCGTCGGCGCGGCTGGATGACCTGGTTAATTTGATACCAGCGCGGATCGCGGCGCTGCTGCTGTGGCTGTCCACCGCCGTGCTGCCCAGCATGGCCGGCGGCCGGGCCTGGCGCATCATGTTCGCCCACCGTGGCCGCACCGAGTCGCCCAACGCCGGCTGGACCATGGCGGCCATGGCCGGCGGCCTGGGCGTCACGCTGGAAAAGGTCGGCCACTACCGCCTCGGCGACCCCGCGCCGGAGCCCGAGGCGCAGCATATCGGACGCGCCACCCGCGCCCTCTACGTCACCACTGCGCTGGCCGCCGCCGCCGCCATCGGCATCGTCTGGCTGCGGTGGGCGTACTGGCCGTAGTGTAAAATGCGGGCAAGGCCATCCAGGACGGCCACAGGGGGTCACCGATGATCGTCATGCGCCACGGAGATCTAATGACGCTCTCCGAGTACCGCCTCACTCCGGAAAATGACGGTGTTTGGGACCTGATTGACGGGGTGCTGGAGAAGCAACCCCTCGCTACCTTGGTACACCAAATGGTCCTGGGCGAATTGTTAACTCGGATCAATGAGTTCACCACTGCAACCGACCCGTCGCTGGGGCTCGGAATCCGCAATATCGGCGTGGCGTTTTCGGAATCCTTCGCGCCTACGCCCGACATCGTCTATGCGCGTCGCGAGCATTTCCACCTGATGCGCGGCAGTTTCATGGAAGGCACCCCCGATTTGTTGGTTGAAGTCCTGTCTCAGGACCGTGACCGGGATCTGGTGAGGAAGCGAGACAGATACGCTGCCGCAGGAGTTCCCGAGTACTGGATAGTTGACCCGGACAACGAGATCATTCTGGTTTTGGAACTGTCTGAAGGCCAGTACGTGGATCGAACGGTGCGCCGCACCGAGGCTCTGACAACGCCCACGATACCGGGCTTTGAATTGTCCTTGGAACGTCTTTTCGGGCACCAGTTCCTCGCGCAGCTCCGCGAAAACGGTTAGGCTCGCAAGGATGGTAGACGAAGCTTCATACCCCAACCCGCCGGCCCGCCCCGTCCACGGCGGCATCAAGGAGGCCGAGCTGCGCGAGCTGGGCCTGCGCCTGGAGGACTGCCTCGACTTCTCCGCCAGCGTGAGCCCCCTGGGGCCGCCGGAAGGTGTCGCCGAAGCCATCGCCGCTGTTGACCTCACCGCCTATCCCGACCCCCACTGCCTGGCGCTCACCGAGGCCATCGCCGCGCACCACGTCGGCGACGGCGTGTCCATCGGCAACGTCATCGTCGGCAACGGGTCCACCGAGATCATCCACCTGCTGACCCGCGTCTGGATCGGCTCGCCGCCGGCAGGCTGCGCTCGGGGCGCGCTGTTGCTGACGCCCACCTACGGCGAGTACGACGGCGCGGTACGCATCTCCGGTGGCAAAGTGAAGACCCTCACCGCAACCCGGTGCAGCGGCGGGTTCGCGTGGGACACGGCAGCCGTCACCGCCGCCATCGCCGCCGAGCGTCCGTCGCTGACCTTCATCTGCAACCCCAACAATCCCACGGGCGTGCTGATGGATCGTGGTCAACTCGCGATGATCGCCGACGCCGTTGCCAGCGTTGGCGGCCTGCTGGTGGTCGACGAGGCCTACATCAACCTGTCCGAGCAACGCGCCGAAGCCGATGTGATTGCACTGGCCGCAGGCCACGGCTCGGTGGTCGCGCTGCGCTCCATGACCAAGGACTACGCGCTGACCACCCTGCGCCTCGGCTACGCGGTGGCCAGTGAGCCGGTCATCGCCCGCCTGGCCGCGCTGCAGCCCGACTGGAGCGTCAACGGCCTGGCCCAGGTAGCGGGTCTGGTGGCCATCGCGGACCCGTCGTACCTGGAGCGGGCGAGAGCGGCAGTGGCTGCCTCCCGCGACTGCATGGTGGAGCGCCTGTCCGATCTGGGCATCCGCTGCTATCCCACGGCGGCCAACTTTGTGCTGGCGCAGGTGGGCGACGCCGGCCGGCTGCGGGACGACCTCGCCCGGCGGGGGCTGTTCGTGCGGGACTGCACGTCCTTCGGCCTGCCCGACTGCATCCGCATCGGCCTGCGCCCGGTGGAAGACTGCGAGAGGTTGGCCGATGCCATCGCCGAAGTGATGGATTCCGGCTCAAGGCCGGAATGACCAAGCGAAGTAGCCGGAATGACTGAGTAAAGCTGCCGTAATGACCAAGTGAAGGGAGCAACATGGGCATCATCTATATCACCAGGCACGGCGAGACCGAGTGGAACGCCGAGGGCCGCATCCAGGGCCACACCGACGTGCCGCTGTCCGACCGGGGACGCGAGCAGGCGCAGATGCTGTCGCGCCGCCTCGCCAAGGTTCAAATCGACGCCACCTATTCGTCCGACCTTGCTCGCGCCGCCGAGACCGCCCGCGTCGCTCTGGGTGAGCGGGACATCCCCATCACCTTCACCGAGGAGCTGCGGGAATACAGCAAGGGCGTCTTTGAGGGCCTGACCGAGGCCGAGTACCGAGAGGCCTACCCCGATCTCTACGAGCCGTCCCTGGAGAACAACCTGGACTTCGCGCCCCCCAACGGCGAGACCATCCGCGACACCAGCGCCCGTCTGGCCCGCATCGTGCAGCGGGTGAAGCACGCGCACCTGGACGAGAACGTCCTCCTCGTCGGCCACGGCGGCAGCCTCCGCGCCGGCATCGTCTCCCTGCTGGATCTCCCCCTGGAGGCCAACTGGAAGTTCGCCATGCACAACTGCTCCCTCACCGTCATCTACACCTACCCCGACAACTGCGTCATGCACCTCTACAACGACACCTCGCACATCAGCGGCGTGGTGCGCGCCTGGGACCGGTAAGCCCACGGGAGCGTGGTCTAGTTGCCTGTGGACCTATCGTTCGCGGGTTCGCCTGGCGAGTTCGCGCGTGAATGTGGCCCCTTGGTAGATTTCATCGAGGGCTTCAACGATTTCAGGAAAATCCTCGGCGAGCCGGGCGCGGCTTGGCTCGGGATCGAGTTCGGTGGTGACCTCAAAGTAGGCGGTTGAGACTACGGCGAAGAATTCCATGACGTTGGCCATCATGTGCGTGCCCGGGTAAATCCCTTCCTCCAACGCTTCAGCGTATAAGCCGTCCCAGGTCTGATGGTCCTGCTCGTTGAAGCAGAGGTTCTGGATGGCGTGAGCGAACTCGTGGGCGGTGCTTAGGGCGATGTATGGATAGCGAGGGTGGTGGTCGTCGAGGTCATCGATGAGCTGCTCTTCGGGCCCGGAGGCTACGGGCTGACCTTTTACGGCGCCCAGTCCGCGGAGTGCGAAAGACTCGTAGGTGCGTCCGGTGAAGTCGGACCTGCCCGCCAGGTAGGCATATTCGGGCAGATCTGTCACGTATCGGTCCTTGGGAATAACCGCCAACTGAGAGCCCGTGCGCGCCATGCACTCCTGGATGTCGCTCCGGCCAGAGAGCATGACGTTGGCGATACCCGCCGCTTTGCGCAGTGCCTCGGGTTGGACGCCCGCTGGCGCTTTGACGATGACCTGTCCGAGGTTGACGTACTGTTCGTAGTAGGCGGGTTGAGTTGCTATGGCGAAGCTTTCGAAGATGCGTTGGCGTTCCTGAGTGTGACCCGCCTCATCGTGCTGGCACGTATAGTGGCGTAGCCTGATGCCCAGCTCGTTGTCCGGCAGGGAATCTGCGATAAGAAAGACCTCCCTTACCGAGACAGCACAATATTGGGGAGCCTCCTGTACGAGGTAGTCTATCGTCGTCGTCTCGTGCTCGCCATCATTTTCGTGGCGGACGTTCTGAATCTGGAAACGCGACGGGGTGCGCCACCAATCCTGGCGAAGGTGTTTTTGGATGTCAGCTGCGAACTGTCGGGTGGAAGTGCCATCGGGAAGCGCGTGTTGGAGTATCTGTACTACGCCCCATGGTTGCTGGCGCTGATATCGGTTGTGGCCGGTCGTGATCCAGGAGTCGGACAGGTCCAGAGCAAATGCGTACTCCTGGTCGCGTGGGTGAATGGGCTGGTCGAGGCCGGGCCTTTCTGGTTGCGTTGACCAGTCTATAGGCTCCGGTTCCGGAGTGGATGTAGGAGATGGCGGGGGAGTGTTGGTTGGTGGCGGCACCGTAGTTGGAGCCGGGGCGGGGCTCGGTTTCGGCGCGCTGGTGGGCGTAGGCACAGGTGTCTGCGTTGCAGTGGGAGGTGGTGTGGAGGTGGGAACGGGCCTGGTTTCGGTCGGAGGTGTGGCCGTCTTGGTCGGAGACGGCGAAGGTGCGACGGGAGTGGTCGTTGCGGTGGCGGCGGTTTGCGGGGTAGGTCCCGGCGATCGCGGGGATGCCTGGGCTGGCTCTCGTGTTACTGCGGACCCCGCTGGCACCTCAGACTCACCTGAGCAGGCTACGCCCAACAGGGTCACCATCAGCAGAACCAGCCTGGCTGTTGAGATTGCGCTGCGCATACTGTTCAAGTGTCTATCCCATCGGCAGTCTCGGGCGACCAGTGGGAGTGTTGATGCAGAGGCTAAACACGCCCTACGTAACCGCCCCGATCGCCGCGTCCAGTATCTCCGCCGCCAGGTCCATCTGCGCCTCCGTGGTGGTGAAGGGCGGGACGAAGCGGAGCACCGAGCCGCGCCGGCGGATGCTCACGATCAGGCCGTTGTCCAGCAGCATGCGGCCGATGCGCTGGCCCTGCTCGTAGGCCGGCTCCCGCGTCTCCCGGTCGGTGACGAACTCGATGCCCTGCAGCAGCCCCCGCCCGCGCACGTCGCCGATGAGCTCGTGCCGCTCCTGCAGCCGTAGCAGGTGACCCTGCCAGTACCGCCCGATGCGGTCGGCCACGTCCACCAGGTTCTCCTCCAGGATGATGTCCAGGCTGGCGATGGCCGCGTTGCAGGTCAGCGGGTCGTTGGAGTGGGAGTGAGCGACGACCAGGCCGGTGTCCACCGCGTTCTCCTCGATCTCGTCGGTGGTGATGGTCGCGCTGATGGCGATGCCGCCGCCGAAGTGCTTCGAGATGGTGAAGATGTCCGGCACCACCCCCTCCTGCTCTGACGCCCACATCGTGCCCAGCTTGGCCAGCCCGGTCTGGGCCTCGTCCAGGATCAGCAGCATGCCCCGCCGTTCGCAGCGCAGCTTCAGCTCCTGCAGCCAGCCCGGGGGCGGCTCGATGACCCCGCCGGCGCTGAACAGCGGCTCGGTGATGACGGCGGCCATGCGCCCGTCGGCCTGGGCGTCCAGCAACTCGAAGCTGGTGTCCAGGCAGGTGTAGTCGCACGCCGATTGGTCCTTGCAGAATGCGCAGCGGTAGCGGTACGGCGCGATGATGGGGTAGTTGCCCGGCGCGTAGGGGCCGTAGCCCTGCCGCCAGCCGGAGAAGGTTACCGCCCGCGCCGCGTCGCTCATGCCGTGGAAGCTGACCACCGGGCTGGCCACCTCGTAGCCGCCGGTGTAACGCTTGGCGATGGCCATGGCGGCTTCGTTGGAGTCGCTGCCGGAGCCCAGGAACATGCTCCGGTTCATGCCCTCCGGCGTGATCTCCGCCAGGCGGCTGGCCAGGATGATCTCCCGGTCGTTGAGGATGGTCATGTGGCTGTGGATCAGCGACTCGGCGCTTTCCTGGAGGGCTTGGACGATGCGGGGGTGGTTGTGCCCCAGCGCGGCGCACATCTGGCCGGAGTTGAAATCGAGGTACTCCTTGCCGTTGACGTCGCGCACCACCGAGCCGCGCCCCCACACGAAAATCGGGCCAGTGACGCCGCTGCGGTCCATCCGGCTGCGGAAGCTGTACCTCCGCGCCAGTTCCAGCAGTTCCTCTTCAGTATGGTTGTCGGGCACGGTGGGCCTCCGGGGATGATGGATACGGGCGATTGTAGTGCGGAGGCCGGCGGTGTCAACCGGGCCAGATTGCCCATGCGTGCCCAGTTTGATGACGGCGGGAGAAAATTTACATCGATAAACAGGATGGACAGGATTTGATTGCTGGACACGCCCCGCACCCTGGGACGGCGCCATAAGCGGAGCGGAGAGCCGGTGTTGTCGACATCTCATCCATTCTGTCCATCGATGGATAAGGCAAACTGGGTACGCGTGAGGGCCAGATTGCACACTCGACCCGGGTCTCGCGCGTCCCCAGTTTCACCAGAACCGTCATTGCGAGCGCAGCGCGGCAATCTCGTTGGGGCAAGGAATGCTACCGCGGGAAGGGGATCGCCACGTCGCTTCGCTCCTCGCGATGACAAAATGGGTACGAGTGAGGGCTCAGATGCCTTGACGCAAGCGCCTTACCGACCCTACCATACCGGTAAGGAGACATCATGATCGTCAAAATCACCTCCAAGCGGCAGGTAACTTTCCCGGCTCGCGTGCTCGACGCTATGGGAGTGAAGCCTGGGGACCAACTGGAACTGACCGAGGGCCCGGACGGTTTCATCCTGCGTCCCCGGCGCATCGACCATTCGCGGCTGGGTACCCTGCGGGACAAGATCGCACCCGGAACACCGCCGTTCGATATCCGGAAATTCCGTGATCAGCCCTATGACACCTCGCTTCGGGATTGATACCTCAGTCCTGGTGAGGCTGGCGGTAGGAGAGCCGGAAAGCGACTTTCGTCATGCTGTGGAAGCGCTCCAGTCTATGGTCGAGAACGAAGGCCGCGAGATCTTTGCGTCCAATCAGGTCATCGGCGAAGCGTACGTTACCATTCAGCACCACTACGGTGTGTCTGACACTGATGCTCGCGCTGCGCTGACGAACGTGCTGACCAGCGGCCTGGTCGCGCCGCTGAACGGTCAAGCCGCAATCCAGGCGCTGCAATCGCCAGATAGTCCCGGCCTGTTCGACCGGCTCATCGCCGACGATTATTCACGCGGTGGGCTGGAAACGCTTACCCTGGACCGTCGGATGGCAAACCTGCCCAATGTGCGCAGATTGTAGAACATCCATAGCTCGCTGACCGGAGAACGAGCGTTCAACCACCCGCACGTTGACGCGTTGATCCACGTCGTAGAGCACGACAGCACGGTCAGGTGCAACCTGGTCGGCAGGGTCCATAAACTTTCTGCAACCAAGGGCGGCGCACCGGGCAGACACGCACGCGCAATCGGCTACCCGTTAGCCCGATGCGAAATCCGGTCCTTGGAGAAGGCGGTAGTGGCAAAGATCATCCGCGCCGCCAAAGTTGCTGCGGATCCCGATCAACCCACGGGATTCGTCGACCGCAGCAACCTGCCGGAAATTTGCCCGTGATGCAGTGATCGTCGCGCGCTATGTGTCAACGGTTGTCACGCGCCGCGCGTACCCAGTTTGTCATCGCGAGGAGCGAAGCGACGTGGCGATCTCGTTCCCATATTAGCGTTCTTTGCTCCAACGAGATTGGCGCGCTGCGCTCGCAATGACGGGTTCCAGTAAAACTGGGTACGCATGAGTTGTCACGCGCCGCGCAATTGCGAACCGCGCGCCCGGCATTCGGCGGCGCAATATCGAGAGTATTGCATGGCGATAAACTTGCAAAACCGTTGGCATGTATCATGGCAAGGACAGTAACAACAATATGATCCCTTGCACATTGTTGTGCAAGCGTTTTCTGAATATGGCATCACACGAGATAGTAGTATAATGACAATAGATACTGTTGCCGTGCTTTACGATACTTGGCCGGCCAGTACGGGGGAAGAATGAATCACCCAAATATCGACCAACTGAGGACACGTCCCCTGGTGGCGGTCGTGATTGTCCTGCTGATGGCGGTGGCGCTGCTGGCGGGCGTCGCGTGCGGCCGGGACGCGGTGGCGCCCGCCGCCACACCCGAGTTCTCCCTGCCTACGGCGTTGCCCAGCCCCGAGGCGGCCCCGGCCGCCGGCGCCGGTTCCGAGGCCACGGCGGCGGCCACGTCAGGCTATTGGGAAGCCCCGCGTACCTGGGAGCCTGAAGACGTGAGTACCCTGGAGCGGGTCACCCAGGAACTGGTCGCTCCCCCCTTCTTCCCGGAGCACGAGCAGGTGTACGACGGCGAACCTCGCGTCGTTGAGGTCCGCATGGAGATCGAGGAGAAGGAGATCGAGGTCGCGCCCGGCGTGTTCATGTGGGCTTTCACTTTTGATGGCTCGGTTCCCGGACCGATGATCGTGGTCCACGAGGGTGACTACGTGGAGCTGACTCTGGTCAACCCGTCCAGCAACGAGCTGCTGCACAACGTGGACTTCCACGCTTCCATTGGCGCGCTGGGCGGCGGGTCGCTGACCAATGTTGGGCCGGGGCAGGAGGTGGTGCTGCGCTTTCGGGCGCTGAAGCCGGGCGTGTACATCTACCACTGCGCCCCCGGCGGCACCATGGTGCCCTGGCACGTCACCCACGGCATGAACGGCGCCGTCATGGTGCTGCCAAAGGGCGGGTTGAAAGACCCCGCCGGCGATCCCATCACCTACGATCGCGCCTACTACGTGGGCGAGCAGGACTACTACATCCCCCGGGATGAGAACGGCGAGTTCAAGCGCTACGACAGCGCCGCCGCGTCAGCCGTGGACGACCTGGAAGCAATGAAGACGCTCGTCCCCACGCACATCGTGTTCAACGGGGTCACCGGCGCGCTGCAGGGCGACGGGCAGTTGACCGCCAACGTGGGCGACAATGTCCTGATCGTCCACTCGCAGGCCAATCGGCAGTCGTATCCCCACCTTATCGGCGGACACGGCGACTACGTCTGGGAGCGGGGCAGCTTCACCGACGCGCCCGAAACCGGGCTGGAGACGTGGGTCATCGCGGCCGGCTCCGCCGGTGCGTCCATCTCCACCATTCGCCAGCCGGGGACCTACGTGTACTTGTCCCACAACCTCATCGAGGCCTTCGCCTTCGACGCCAAGGCCATCCTCGTGGCCGAGGGCGAATGGGACAACGATCTGATGGAGCAGGTCACGCCGCCTGGCCCCATCCAATAGCGCTTCAGAAGCACTCGGCGTGGTCCGTTTCCTTGCCGGATCTGTCATTGCGAGCCCAGCGCGGCAATCCCATTGCCATATCTGTCATTGCGAGCGCAGCGCGGCAATCCCGTTGCCAGATCTGTCATTGCGAGCGCAGTGTGGCAATCTCGTTGCCGGTGGCAACCGCGCTACCTCGACGAGATCGTGGCGTTGATCCGCTCCTCGCGATGCCAAGCTGGCGCGCATAAGCCGGGGAGCGCAGTTGCAATGCGACTGCGCTCCTTGCTATGTATAGAGACAGCGTATACAACACATCGGGCGCACCGCGCACCGAGGAGGCTTTTGGCATGTCCACCACCCCCGTTTACACCTACACCTACGACCACATTCACGTGCGCACGAAGGACCCGGAGGGCATGGCCGGCTTCTTCGAGACCATGTTCGGCGCCAAGGTGCTGCGCCTGACCCAGAGCGACGGCGTGCCCCGCGTCGACCTGGACGTCAACGGACTGGCCATCTTCATCGCCTCAGTGCCGCCCGAGGAGCACATCGATCTGAGCCCGCGCGACCCGCACCTGGGCTTGGACCACTTCGGCTTCCGCGTCGATGACATCGACGGCGCGGTGGAGGATCTGCGCAGCAAGGGCGCGGAGATCTACGTGGAGCCGCGCACCATCCGCCCCGGCGTCCGCATCGCCTTCGTGCGCGGACCCGACGACGTGCGCATCGAAATCCTCCAGCGCGACGGCTCCGGCCTGATGGAAGAGTGATCGCCTGTCTGTTGCCGGCTCGCATGAGTAGCAGCAAACGACCTATAAAGGCGCCGTCCGTTCGGCACAACGGACGGCGCCAGCTATTCCCATTTCGGGCAGGGTATGCGCCCGTGGTGTTGGTGTGGTTCCTCTGCGCCCTCCTGTTGGTGGCCGCATTTGCATGCAGTTCCAATGATGCGGTAGCGCCGCCCCAAAGCGAAACGCCGGCAGACAGCGTCGATGTGACGCTTCCCCGCCATCATGAGCCACCGGTGGTGAACAGCGGCGACGACTATGTCTTCGGCGAGATTATCCGGTCCGGCCAATGCCTCCGGATCACCTACTATGACCAGACGTCCCCCGAGGTATCGCGGGAGGGTTTGCTGGTGGTCTGGCCGCCGGGATTCGGCGCGGTCGTACTCGATGACGCGGCGCAGGTGTTGGATCCGGATGATCAAGTGCGGGCGTCGGTCGGCGATACCGTTCGTCTTTCCGGCCGGAAGATGCGTCAGGATACGGGAGAAGCGCCGGAGTGGGACTGGGATGGTGAACATGTTGCCGATTGTCCCGGGCCTTATTGGCTGGTTGGCGACGAAGTGAGCGCGGGTGTGCTCCGGTATCCCAGTGATGCTGACGATTCCGCAATTTTCTTCCCCAGGATGGCACACCAGCACGGGCCGATAGTGAGCATGGCCGCGTTGCTGGAAGGACGCTTGGAGCTGCACGGCGAATGCCTTCGCGTGGTGACTCCGAGGGAGATGCAGGAGTTCGTGATAGTCTGGCCACCCGGCTTCAGGGTCGAGGCGCAGGACGGCGAGTTGGCGGTGGTCAACGGCGGTGGTTCCGTGATCGTGCGGGTGGGCGGCGCCGTCGCGATGGGGGGAGGCCAGCCACCCAGGAAGATGTTTCCTGAGAGTTCGAGATGCCCGGGGAAAATCTGGAACGCCATGTCGGTGCGCTCCGTTCCTTGACGTACGTGCGCAGCGCGCCCGCTCCCACCTGGGTGCCCATGTCCCCACCCGTCTACGATCACATGGGGTCACACTGGCGTTCGCGTTGATTCATGATACCTTACGGCCCACGCCAATTTCGCCAACTCAAGGATAGGATCATGCCCCGCGCCGCCTTCGTCTACGACGACGCCATGAGCCAGCACGTGCTGCGTCAGGACCACCCCATGCGGCCCATCCGGCTGCGCAACACCTACGAACTGCTGGAAGCCTACGACGCATTCGACGGCGTCGACTCGTTGCTGGTCACGCCTACCCTGGCCGACGAGACCAGCGTGGGCGCGTTCCACTCCCGTGACTACATGGCCGCCGTGCGCACCTTCAGCCTCGGCCTCACCGGGTTCCAGCCCCAGCGCTTCGGGTTCGCCCAGGGCGGCGACAACCCGACCTATCCCGGCATGTACGAGGCCGCGATGCTCAGCACCGGCGCGACCCTCACCGCCGCCCGCATGGTCGCCGACGGCGAGGTCCCGGCCGCGTTCAACATCAGCGGCGGCCTGCACCACGCGGCGGCCCGCAACGCCAGCGGCTTCTGCGTGTTCAACGACCCCGTGGTCGCCATCATGTACCTGCTGCAGCGCGGCCTGCGCGTCGCCTACGTGGACATCGACGCCCACCACGGCGATGGCGTACAGGACGCCTTCTACAACGACCCCCGCGTGCTCACCATCTCGGTCCACGAGTCGGGGCAGTACCTGTTCCCCGGCACCGGCTTCGCCGGCGAGGTCGGCGCGGGCGATGGCGTCGGCTACGCCGTCAATCTGCCCCTGTATCCCTACACCGACGACGAGATCTACCTCGAGGCCTTCGAGGCCGTGGTGCCTCCGCTGCTCGAAGCCTTCGCGCCCGACGTGCTGCTCACCCAGCTCGGCATCGATTCCTACCACACCGACCCGCTCACCCACCTGCAGGTCACCAGCCGAGGGTTCATCGGCGCCGTGACGCGACTTGGCGGGTTGGGTTACCCGTGGCTGGCCACCGGCGGCGGCGGGTACGACATCGGCGCGGTGGCCCGCTGCTGGACCCTGGCCTACGGCGTCATGTGCGGCGCGGACTGGCCCGACCGCATCCCCACACCGGCCATCGAGCGGCTGGGCCGCACCACCCTGCGCGACACCGAGATACCGGAAATCCCCGACCACATCCGCGCCGACGCCCGCGCCCTGGCCACCGAGAGCGTGGCCGCCATCCGGGACGCGGTGTTCCCGGTTCACGGCCTGGAAGCGTAGCCCTCCCGGCCCGGCGGCACGCAGCGCACCGCCGTGGTGATGAACCCGCTGTGGGCCACCATCCGGTGGGCCGGCCGCACGCTGCGCCGCGACACGTTCCAGCCCCGCAGCAGGGTCTCGGCGGTCTCCACCCGAGCGAAGCGGCCGTCGTTGTTCAGGGCCAGCACCACTTCCTGCACCTGCAGAACGGTGGGCAGGAACGACAGCAGGATCCCGCCGGTGACCAGCGCGTTGGCGGCGGCGTCCACCGCGTGCCAGGGCTCGGGCAGGTCCAGTATCACCCGGTCAACGTCCGTGTCGGAGATGCCATCGAAGATGTCGCCCACCGTAACCTCGTGGCGCGAGGTGTCGGGTATCACGGAGCGCACGTTGGACAGCGCCTTGTTCACCACCGCCTCGTTGATCTCGTAGGAGTGGACGCGCCCCATCGGACCAACCGCGCGCAGTAGGGCCGTAGTCAGCGCGCCCGAGCCGAACCCCGCCTCGACCACCATAGCACCGGGAAAGATGTCCGCCATGGACACGATGTTGCCCAGGTCCTTGGCGTAGATCACCTGGGGCCCGCGCGGCATCAGTCGCACGTAGTCGCCCAGCGTGGGCCGGATGCCCAGCATCACGTGGCCGCGACTGGTGGTGTACCAGCCGCCCACGGATTGCCCGATGACGTCGTCATGGGGCAGCCACCCCAGGTGGCAATGGAACTCGCCGCCCGGGTTGAGGGTCTCCTGGTAGGTGCGGCCCTTGCGGTCCAGGAACAGGGCCAGCTCGCCGGCGCGGAAACGGCCGCGGTCACCAGCGTCAACCTCCGTCACCGCCGGGGGCACGGCCCCGTTGCCATCCTGATCGTTGCTGGCGTCATCGTCTGGCGTTGTCATTGGTGTATTATACCGCCGTTATGCAGGAGCGGTTGTTCAGTCTGGAAGAGGCCAACGACCTCGTGCCGTGGCTCGAGGAGCGTTTTGAGGCCATGGCGCCGCTGCGGGCGGAGTTGGTCCGCCAGCAGGAGGAGCTGCTCTCTCTGCTGCGTCGACGCCGCAGCAACGGCCACTCCAGCAGCGAAGAGGACATCGCCGAGACCGAGCGCATCGTCTCTCAACTCACCCAACGCCTGCAGGACGCGGTGCGCGAGATCACCGAGCGGGGCATCCAGGTGCGCGACATCGGCCGCGGCCTGGTCGACTTCCCATCCAACCGTCAGGGCGACGTCGTATACCTCTGCTGGCAGCGCGGCGAGCCCTCCATCGACTGGTGGCACCCCACGGACACCGGCTTCGCGGGCCGCCGGCCACTGTAGCGCGCGGCGGGCTAGCGTCGCCAATGTAAGGTTGGCGGCGAAAGGTTGCATTGGCCTGGTGGCAATGCAAGGAACCTTGCACTGGGGTCGGAGTAGTGCAAGGTTAGAGGCCCAAAGGTTGCATTGGCCTGGTGGCAATGCAAGGAACCTTGCACTGGGGTCGGAGTAGTGCAAGGTTAGAGGCCCAAAGGTTGCATTGGCCTGGTGGCAATGCAAAGAACCTTGCACTGGGGTCGGAGTAGTGCAAGGTTAGAGGCCCAAAGGTTGCATTGGCCTGGTGGCAATGCAAGGAACCTTGCACTGGGGTTGGAGTAGTGCAAGGTTAGAGGCCCAAAGGTTGCATTGGCCTGGTGGCAATGCAAGGAACCTTGCACTGGGGTTGGAGTAGTGCAAGGTTGGAGGCTCAAAGGTTGCACTGTCTGTATGTTAATGCAGGTTTACCGTGCTATCCTTGCATTAATTTGTGAATGCCCACAATCGGTCGACCCGATGCGAGGACAGCGATGCGAGAATCCGATTTCACTGACGCAAGCCCAGGACGGCTGGTAGCAGCGCAAATGCTTGATGGTAGTGACTGGCCGGCATTTGTACCTGATCCATTGCCTCCTGAATTGACTTGGAGCCAAACAACGGTTGGGTTGCTGTCTCAGGCTGACCAGGCATTGAGCCGCCTAAATGGACGCGCATCAAGTATGCCTAATCCGTATTTGTTGATTAGACCGATGACAACGCGCGAGGCGGTGGCGTCGAGCCGAATCGAAGGTACGACTGCTGATTTTCCAGATGTTTATCAGTTTCAGTTGGACGGAATGGCGTCCGATCGGGACGATGCCGAGGAGGTTGATAATCACGTCAGGGCCATGCAGTTGGGTTTGGAGCGTTTGCAACAACTGCCAATGAGCCTGCGGCTAATTCGCGACGTTCATCGAGAACTGATGTCAGGTGTTAGAGGAGGCAACCGCCGTCCGGGAGAGTTTCGCAATGGGCAGGTGGTGATTGGCGGACGACGCGGCATGCAGTACGCGCGATACGTTCCTCCACCACCCGTTGAGATGACAACGGCACTGTACGCGCTGGAAGAGTACATTGTTGCTGATAGCCCGATGCCGATGTTGGTCCAGGCGGCACTAGTACACTACCAGTTCGAGGCCATTCATCCGTTTGAGGACGGCAACGGACGGACTGGCCGAGTCCTTATAACTTTGCTACTTTGCGTACGCGAGTATTTACAGCACCCTTGGTTGTACCTCAGTGACTACTTTTCTAGATATCGTCAGGAATACGTAGACTTACTGCTAGGCGTGAGCTTGCGCGGTGAGTGGGATGCATGGCTTCAGTTTTTTCTGATGGCCGTAGCTGCAGTGGCCAATGACGCACTGGCTCGAATAGAGAATCTGGAGAAGATCAGCTCAGACTACCAGGACAGGGTCAGGGCTCACCGTACCGCTGGCACAGAGTTCCAACTCATCACGTCGCTTTTTGAACAGCCTTATATAACTTCTCCCCGCGTCCAGTCGCTCCTCGGAGTGTCTCACACGTCGGCTCAGGGACATTTGGCGCGCCTTGTTGATACGGAGATACTGACCCCGGTTGAGGGACGCCGCCGCCCCCAGCTTTACGTCGCCCAGGGCATCCTCAACGCTATTGCCGAGGACCCGGACTTCCGCGACTTCTGATCTCCTCCAGCGCCGCCCGTATCTCGTCCGCGTGCACCGCGTAGAAGGTGCCGACCACCTGCACGCCTCCCGGCGTCCGGCGAGCGGCGGCGCGTACCATGCCCACCACTTCGCCGGCGGTGTTCAGCACGGGGCCGCCACTGTCCCCCGGGTCGATGGGCGCGTCCATCTCCAGGTTGCGGCCGTAACTCTGCGCGCCGAAGTTGGTGATCTGCGAAAGGATGCCGGCGTTGGCCTTGGGCGAGCCCACCTCGCCGCTGCCCTTGACCCCGCTGCCCGAGTAGCCCAGGGCCAGCAACTCCGTGGCGATGTCGTGGATGTCCGCGTCGCCCAGGATCAGCGGGGCCGCGCCTGCCGCCAGTTGCGTCCCCGCGATGTCGTACCGGAGCAGTGCGACGTCCCGGCGCTCGTCCCGGCCCGCCACCGTCGCAGCGAAGGCCGGCCCGGCCGCCTGCCGCACGGTTACTCCGTCGCTGCCGGACACCACGTGGGCCGCCGTGACGATCACCCCGGGTTCCAGAAGCCAGCCCGTGCCGTGCTGCCCGTCCTCGGGTTCGATGTAGAACACGGCCGGCCAGACCTGCTGGTAAACCGCGCTGAGACCAGAAGGTGCGCGTTCCGCCAGCGCGGTCGCCACCGTACTCTCGATCCGCGCGTCCAGATCCGCGTCGCTCGGGCCGCAGGCGCCAGCAAGAAGTATGAGGGCAACCGCCAGCGCCCAGGTCCTCATAGCGAGGGCAGCGCGGCAATTCTGATGCGGATAAATGTCAGAATCAGGATTTACGGGATTTTGTGATTTGGTAGGATTGGAGATATCTCCATCACGAAGCGGTCTCAATCCTGATAATCCTCAAATCCGGCAAATCCTGATTCTGACGGTTTCCATTGGATTAGATGAACCGCGCCTGCGCCCGGGCCTCGTCCGCGTAGTCGATGTACACGGTGATGACCTCGCTGAAGAAGTCCACCGCCTCCACGCCCTGCTCCCGCTGCCCCACGCCCGAGGCCTTCAGGCCGCCGAAGGGCAGGTGTACCTCGCCGCCCAGGGTCGGCGCGTTGACGTGGACCATGCCCGCGTCCACCGTGTTGATGTACCGGAAGGCCCGGGGGATGTCCCGGGTGTAAACCGACGACGACAGGCCAAACTTCACGCTGTTGGAGATCTCCACCGCGTGGTCCAGGTCGCGGGCGCGAAACACCGTCAGCACCGGCCCGAAGATCTCCTCCTTGGCGATGCGCATGTCCGGCGTCACTTCGGTGAAGATTGTCGGCTCCACGTACCAGCCCTCGTCGTAGATGCCGCCGGAAAGCGTGCGCCCGCCGAAGGCCACGGTCGCGCCTTCGTCCCGGCCCACGGTGATGTAGTCCGACACCGTGCGCTGCTGCGACTCGCTGGACAGCGGGCTCACATCGATGCCGTCTTCCAGCCCGTCGCCAATGGTCAGCTTCGACGTGCGCTCGATCAGTTCCTCCATGAACTGGTCGTACACCCCGTCCTCGACAATCACCCGGCTGGTGGCGGTGCAACGCTGCCCGGTCGAGCCGAACGCCCCCTGCACGATGCCGCCCAGCGCCTTGTCCAGGTCGGCGTCGGCCAGCAGGATCACGGCGTTCTTGCCGCCCATCTCAGCCTGCACCTTCTTCAGCAGCGACGCGCCGTGGGTGTACAGGTCCGTGCCGATCTCCGTGCTGCCGGTGAAGGAGATGCCGGCCACGTCGGGCGACTCCACCAGCGCGTTGCCCACGCTGCCGCCGGGGCCGGTGATCAGGTTGAGCACGCCGGGAGGCACCCCGGCTTCCTCGAACACCTCGGTCAGCTTCACCGCGCACAGCGGCGTGCTGGAGGCCGGCTTGAAGATGATCGCGTTGCCGCAGATCAGCGCCGGCGCCATCTTCCACGCCGGGATGGCGATGGGGAAGTTCCACGGTGTGATGATGCCGACCACTCCCAGCGGCCGGCGCACCGTGTAGGCCACCGTGTTAGGCAACTCCGACGGCGTGGTGTAGCCGAACATGCGCCGACCCTCGCCGGCGGCGTATTCCATGATGTTCATGGCGCGCTTGACCTCGCCCCGGGCGTCGGGCAGCGGCTTGCCCTCTTCCTCGGTGATGGTCCGGGCGATCTCCTCGCCGCGACGTTCCATGATCTCCAGGGCGCGGAAGAGCACCTGCGCGCGCACCGGCGCCGGAGTGTCCGCCCAGCCGGCGGCGGCTTCCGACGCGGCGGCCACGGCCCGCAGGGTGTCCTCCGGGTTGGACAGCTGGAAGTGCCCCAGCAGCATGTCCTTGTGTGCCGGGTTGTACACGGAGTAGGTGCGGCCGGAGTCGGATGGCGTCCACTGGCCGTTGATGAAATTGTTGTGCGTGCGAACTTCGGTGATGGGCATCGTGGCTGGCGCTCCTGTATCCGTCCTCTTGAGGCGGCTTGCGAGTGCGAATCAGAATACTACCGGGCGCAACTGTCGGCAAGCGGCGTGCTGGACCACTAAATTGGGCCCCGTCCTCTTGCAGCGCCCCGCCATACCACGGTACCCCCGTCGTGGTTCCGTTCGGATTCGGTTCATACGCCGTGTGTCAGTGCCGCAGTCTCCAACCGCCATACCACGGTACCCCTGTCGTGGTTCCGTTCGGATTCGGTTCATACGCCGTGTGTCAGTGCCGCAGTCTCCAACCGCCATACCACGGTACCCCTGTCATTCCGGCGAAAGTAGGAATCCACATGATCGTTGCACACTCACGCGTACCCAGTTTCAGTCGAACTGTCATTGCGAGCGAAGCGTGGCAATCTCGTGATGTCAGCCGGGGTCTCTTGCAGCAACGAGATCGCCACGTCGCTGCGCTCCTCGCGGTGACAAACCGGGTACGCGTGAGGGGTTGCACGGAATGGCCGCAGTCGATAGCGGCGGGTTAGAATGGCATTGGCCGGTATGACCCGCCCGCCACCAGACCTGATTTCAGCAAGGAGAAAACCCATGGCCGCCTATATCATCGCGACGATTGAAGTAACCGATCCCGAGAAGTTCGAGGTCTATCGCGGGCAGGTTCCCGCCACCATCGAGAAGCACGGCGGCCGCTACCTGGCGCGCGGCGGCGACGTGACCGTGGTGGAAGGCGACCAACCGACCCGCCGCACCGTCATCCTCGAGTTCGACAGCCTCGAAAAGGCCAACGGCTGGTACTACTCCGACGACTACGCCGGCCCCAAGGAACTGCGCATCGCCTCCACCATCTCCAACGTGATGATTGTAGAGGGCGTGTAGAAGCCCATGCCAGAGGGCGGGAGTTTGCGAAATGCGCGAAATACGGGAGGACATAGCGAAAGACTGCCTGCTACAGCTTTTGGTCATCGTCGAGCAGGGCGAGCCCGTGGCGATCACGCGTGATGGGCTGGCGGTAGCGCACTTGGTGCCCGCTCACGAGGGTGCGGGCGAGGTCACTCCAGAGGATGCGGAAACCCTCAAACGGCAGAAAGCCCTGGCGGAGAACTTTATCGAGTGGTGCGCTCAGCAGGAACCCATGTCCGATAGTTTGCAGGATATCCTGGGACGGCGGAGCTCTGATCGTACTTGATGGACTCCGCGATCATTCTTGACGCATCGGTCACTGCCGCGTGGGTGCTCGACGATGAAAACTCGCCGTACGCTGACGCGGTGATAGATCGGATTAGATCCGAAGGGGCAACGGTCCCCCAGTTTTGGCATATCGAAATGCGCAACGTGCTGGTGATCGCAGAGCACAGACGCCGGATAAACGCGGACGTCGCCGACGGGCATCTGATCAGACTGCAATCTCTTCCGATAAGGGTCGATCAGGGCCTGGACCTCCCCACCGCCTACTCGCTGGCGAGGACGCATAACCTGACCTTCTACGATGCCATTTACCTCGAAGCTACCCTCAGGAATGACGGCGCGTTGGCGACGTTGGATCGTGCGTTGACCAGAGCGGCGAACGCCGAAGGCCTCTTCTTGGTCGTTTAACGCGAATGGGGCGGGTCTCAAACTCGCCCCATTCGCGTCGTGCCTGTCTGAACCTGCGGCGCTAGCCCTCGAAGTCCACGCCCACGCCCACGATTTCCACCTGCATGGAACGAATGTCTGGCGCGCCCTGGTCGAAAGTCACGCCCACCACCACGTTGATGCCGCGGTCCACCTCGGGGGCGCCGGGAATCTCGAAACTGGCGTCCAGGTTGTCGCCTTTGATGGCCATGCCCAGGTGCTCGGCGATGATCTTCTCGCCGTCGTACACCAGCACCTCGGCCACGTTGGCGTGTGAGCGCGCGCGGAAGGATACCGACACCGACTCGGCCTTGGTCCGGTTGCCGTTCTGCACCGTCGGCGTGGGTATGGCGAAGTGCATCCACGCGTTCTGGCCCTCGCTGCCCTCGATGCGGGCGAATGGCCCACAGTGGCGCACCGCGGTGACACGGTTGAGGTACTCACTGGTCATCGCGGAGCCGTGTACCCAAGATGTGAATTTCTGTCCTGCCATCGTCGTAACCTCCTGCCGCCGGAGCGGTTGGATAGCGCGATTGTCGTTGCTGATCAGAGGGGATTGAATCCCGCTACAGAATACCCGTCGGGTGGTTCGTCCGCAAGGAGTACCGTCCCGAACTCGTACCGGGTTCGCTCTTGACATCGATGGACAGGATTTACAGGATGTTGAAGATATCGCGGACCCGTTCAACCCATGGCCTTGCATGGCACGTCCCGGACTTCGCTACAGCCAGTTGATCCTGTCCATCCTGTCCATCGATGTAACGATCGCATCGGTGGAGGATCAGGTGGCCGATTTTCAGATGCGGGCGAAGCGAAGGGGCTATAGCAACGAGCCCCGGTTGCGCTCCATCTCCAGCAGCCGCGCCTTCACGCCGACGCCCCCGGCGCCGTACCCGTGCAGGCCCCCGTTGCTGCCCACCACCCGGTGGCACGGAATGATCAGCGGGAAAGGATTTTTGGCCATGGCCTGGCCGGCCGCGCGCGATGCCCTGGAGTTCCCGGCAGCCTCCGCCAGCCACTGGTAGGAGCGGGTCTCCCCCGCGGGTATGCCCCGGCAGGCGGCCCACGCCGCTCCGAAGAACGGCGACGCGTTGGACAGGTCCAGTGGGATCGCGTTCAGGGCGTTGACATTGCCCGCGAAGTACTCGTTGAAGGCCGCCAGCGCGTCCACGAAGACCTCGGCGTTTTCATTGGCGTCGTCCATCCCGCCGCCCAGGCCATCCAGAGCCTGTTGCGGTTCCGGCTGCAGGCTGACCCGGAGCAGTCCCTGCGTGGTGCCCAGCAGCGCCAGCCACCCGAAGGGTGTCTCCTCCAGGCAGTAGTGGAGCGTCCCATGTGGTCCCGTGCTTGAACTCACCGTCAGGTCCCTCCGTGATGCGCGGTCACCGTTGCCCGCCGGTCGTCAGACTTCCCGGCGGCGCAGGGCGTACCACGCCAGCGGGCCGCGAACCGTTTTCCACGCCTCGGCCACGTCAGGGTTCGCGTCTGCAGCCAAATGCTCGCGCCCTGCATAAGTGTGCCGGACATAGGCATTGACGATCCGCCCGATATCCTGCGCCTGCTCCGGCACGGCCGCGGCCAGCGTCCCAGCCCACTGGTGTGGCGTCTGGTGCTCCCGCAGCGGAAGCGACGCCAACCGCCCCAGGCGGCGCAGGCGGCGATACGCGCCCGGCACGTCCCGGGGAGGCGCGAACAGCCACCGCCACACTGCCCAGGCGACCAGCGCCAGCGCCACTACGCCAGCCAGCGATCCTGCGATCCAGGGTATCAAACTGCGGGCGGTGGTGCTCCAGCCTTCACCGACCGGGTCGCCGCCCCGCAGGTCGGCATCCTCCAACCCGTCTTCGAAGTCCTCGCATTCCTCTTCGATCTCGCACAGCAGATCCTGCGCGTCGGCGGTGTCACCGGTGGACACCGCCCGTCGGGCCTGCTCCTCCGGCGGTATGGCCACCGGTATCTCCCTGCCGGGAGTGGGCTCAAACGGGATCCAGCCGTAGCCGGGGAAGAAAACCTCGGTCCAGCCGTGGCTGTGGCGGTCCGTGACCACGTAGATGTGGGAACCGTCCGCGAGGTTTCCGGTGGTATAGCCGGTGGTCATGCGCGTCGGAACGCCCAGGCTCCGCATCAGGACGGTCATCGCCGAGCCAAAATACTCGCTGTAGCCCTGGCCGCTCTCGAACAGGAAGTGGTCCACCCCGTCCGAACCGAAGGGAGGGGGATCGATGGCCAGGTTGTAGGTGTAGTTGCTCTTGAGATACTGCTCGATTGCCACCGCCTTGTCGTACGGGTTGTCCTGCGCGCCCGTGATCGACCGCGCCAGTTCCCCGACTCGTGGCGGCATATCGGGAGGCAGTTGCGTGTACCGCGCCCAGAGCCAGGGAGCGTACTCCTCGCCGGCGGTGCGCAACTGTTCCGGCTCCGCGGAGGACACCGAGGCGGTGAGCTGGTAGGGGTCCCCGGCCTCCGCCGCGCCGCCGGCGGCGCGCACGGCCAGCACGTCAGGCTCGGAGGGTACTATCTCGCCGATCACGGCGTTGACCACGCTTCCGGAGGCGTCGCGCTCCACCGATTCCAGCACAAAGGACGTGGGCAGCACGCCCGCAACGGTTTCTGCCGCGGCGAAGGCGTCCGCAGACACGGCGTCGCGCAGGCCGTCCACGGCCAGCTGGAGGGCCGCAGGCAGCAGGTCGGTCTTGCTCTCCAGGTGCGGGTCAATCACGTAGCTTGGGGAATCGAAGGTTTCGACGCGCACGTCCCGGTTGGCGCCGATCACCTGCCCCCCGGCAAAGAGGCTGCGGCTGTCGTAATTGGGAATGATCTCAAAGGTTACGTTGAACCGCTCCTGCTGAGGGTTGGGTGTGCTGTGCTTGGGCTGCCATCCGGGCTCGCGGAGCACGGTGCCGTCGGATAGCCAGCCTTCGTGCGTGTAGGTGGCGTAGGAACGCGCTTTCCAGTACATGGGCACCGGCGAGTTCACCTGCAGCACCGGCGTGTCCGTGGGGTTGATGGTGCCCTGGAAGGCCATGGTGTCGCCCCAGATGCGGTAGGGCAGCGGGCGGCGGGCCGGCAGTCCGGCGAACAGCCGGTTGAAGTCCTCCTCCCACGACACCAGGGGAGCGCGGGTCAGCGAGTAAAAGGCGTTGGCCGGCCCCCACTGGCCACCGACGGGCAGCAGGAACGCGATCACCAGGGCGATGATCGCAACCACCGACGTATCGCTGACGGTCAGGATGCCCAGGTGCCCGTCGTAGACCCGGCCCTCCGCGTCCCACCGTTGCCGGGAACGCATCGACTGGACCCACCCCACCAGCAGCAGGCCGGTGAAAATGTAGATCGCCAGGTAGATGCTGGCGGTGTCCGGCAGGAAGGTCAGGTTGGACATCAGGCCCACCGCTCCCAAGGCGAACACTCCCCAGAAGTTCCGGTAGCGGAAAAACACCCAGCCCGCCAGGTAGCCCGACAGCCAGGCGGCCATCATCAGTCCCACCGCGAAGGGGAGGGGGTCCACGCTGATGCCCTCGGTGCGCGCCGCCAGCAGCCACAATCCCAGCCGCTCGAACAGTTGTCCCGCGGTGGCGACCTGCAGCTCGTCCGGAGCGGCGACCACCATCTGCCAGATGATCACGCCGATGCCGATGAGCAATCCCACGGGCAGCACTGCGGCGGTCCACAGGCGAATGCGCGTCAGCGGAATGGCGGTCAGCACCGCCAGGATCATGACCAGCACCAGCGACGGCGATGGCGCCCAGTCCGCCGCCTCCACCGACCATACAACGATGATCATGTTGAGGAGGAGCAATCCGGCGGCCACCCATCCGTCGGGCGGCCGCAGCGCGGTCAGAACCGATAGCAGCCTGCGGGCCGCGCCGGCTCCGCTCCACGGCGGGTTTGCCCCCGGCGAAGGCTGTGCCGGCGAGGGCTGTGCAATGGGAGGGGCGGGAGCCGTGATGGTAGCCATGAACTGGTAACTTTACGCTGGTTATGGGTACAAACCCAATTGTATCGCTAGGCAACTCGGCCGGCTACTGGCCCGGGGCCGGCGACGGGCGCCGGATCCTCGGGAGCGCTGCTGCTCTCGGGTATCCTCGCTCCGCTGATGGTGAGGGGACGCGACAGGGCATGGTTGATGTCTTCGTCGCGCCGCACCACGTAGATGGGTATGTCGTGCTGGGCCAGGTAATCGGCGACGGCCTGGCCGGTCATGCCGGTGCTCGACTCCCCTCCGGAACCGGTGAACGACGTTGGGTCCACGTAGCACACCGTGACGTTGATCCCCTGCCGGCGCAGGCTCACCAGCGCCGACGTCCACTCCGGACGACGCGAGGCGGTGATGACCATCAGCGTGTTGAACCCCGACAGGTGGGGACGCAGATCGTAGATGAACCGTTCCAGCGACAGCGACCCGTCGGCGCGGATGCCGGCCAGGGTCTCCATCAATATGCCCAGCTGGGCCGGCCTGCGGTCCGGATTCAGCATCCAGAGGTCGGCGGAATTGGCGGCCAGTCCCACGGGGACGGCCGTTTCATCCCAGTGCTGCACCAGCGACGCGGCAACGGTGACGGCCAACTCTTCCGTGTTGTCCGGCGGCTCGCCGACGTGGGATCGACGCTCCATGTCCAGCAGGATCCACGCCTGGGCCGACACCCCGATGTCGAACTCCTTGACCATCAGGCGGTTCATGCGGGCGGTGTACGGCCAGTGGATGCGACGCAGGCTGTCGCCGTGGGCGTAGTCCCGCACCGTGGACGATTCGGGGGTGATCGCCGGCGTGCGCCGGGAGAACACCGAGTCGCTGGGCAGGTTGGCGAAGCGACGGTCCAGGTCGGGCAGGGGCACAGTACGGGGAAGCACCGTGTAGGACTGGTCGTTGAGGAAGGTCCGGCTCAGGCGAAAGAGACCGAAGGGATCACGGGCGGTGACGCGGACCTGCCCGGTGCGATAGATGCCACGCCGGGCAAGATACGTGGCGATGCGGAAGGAGCGCACCTGTCCCTTGACCAGCGCCACGGTGCGCCCGCCCGGCTCCGCCAGGTCGGTGTCCTCCACCACTTCCAGCCACGACTTGGGCAGTCGCGCACGGTTGATCATCTGTATCTGGCCTTCCAGGTAATCGCCGACCCGGCCCCGGGTCCCCAGCCGCGTCAGGCGAACCTCCAGCCCGCGCAGGTTGAGCCAGGCCCAGCCGTAGCCGATGATGACCAGCAGCACCAGTGTGAACAGCAGCCGGTAGAAGAAGGAGAACCCGGTGCCCAGAGAGTAAAACAGCACCGCCAGGATCAGCAGGCTGAACAGTATCTTGCGCCGGTGTTGGATGATTAAAGCTTTGATCATGGTGAACAACCGGTTAGTTGCTCCAGAATTCGGGATTGGTGAACCGCTCGGGAGTATTCCCGTTCATAGCTTCACGGAACTCGTCAACAGTCATACGTAGCTGATCGGCTATGATCTTTCCCATGAACGCGGCATCTAACTCTTTATTGCCGAAAGAGACGAACGTGCGCAAGCCCAAACCGAAATGACGATAGCGCCAGTGGTCGTTTCGTGCCGTTTCGACAAACCCCATGCGCAAAAGTAGATTCCGGAATTCCCGGGGCCGGACACCACCGTAGCGGGGCATCAGACGTCGGCTGGTTCTGGTATGGCCAAGGTCACTTGGTGTACTTGGTACGAAATGCCTTCGTCGGCTAGTTCTCGCATCAAGTCTGCCATTTCTGCTGAAGCGGCCGCATGGTCAGCTAGGCTCTTGCCGTCATCCCAGGGGTGTTGGATCACATCCGTCATCATGGCGGTGATGCTCTCCACCGCTTCCGCTTCCGTGTCCTCCTGCGCTCCAACGCCCAGCACGTACGAACACCAAGCGGAGTAGCACGTAGACCCGTCGGATAACGTTCCTTCCCAGGTAACAACATCGAAGGTGTGCATGTTTTGCTCTCTCTTTAGGGTTTCGGCGCGCTGCCCGCCGACGGGCGGCAAAGCAACGGATTTTCAATGTTGCTCAGTTGTTCCACAGTTCCGGGTTCGTGAACCGCTCGGGAATATCCCCGTTCATAGCTTCGCGGAATTCATCAACGGTCATGCGTAGCTGATTGGTGATGATTTCACCCATCACGCTTGGCCTGACTTCTTTGTTCCCAAAAGAAACTCGGACACGCAGGCCAAGCCCGTGATGGCGGTAATGACGATGATGGTTTCTTCCAATTTCCACGAATCCCATACGCAAAAGCAGTCTGTGCAGACCTGTTGTCCGCACGTTGGCGTATCGAGGCATCAGACCTCGGCCAATTCAGGGTCTGCAACGGATACCTGCCGCACCCAGCAAGGTATCCCCTCAGTTTCGCGTTCGCGGATCATGTCCGCCATCTCTGCTACCGCCGCTTCAGGATCGACCAGGCTCTCAACGAGGTCTTCCGGATCGTTCACGACGTCGGTCATCATCAACGTGACTTCCGTCAGGGCTTCCTCCTCTGTTTCGCCCTGCCCCCACACGCCATACACATACGAGCACCACGCGCCGTATCCCATGGATCCATCGGAGGATGGATCTTCCCAAACCAGTACGTCAAAGGTGTACATCCTTGGATCCCCTCCCAATACGCCAGCTTACCGCGCGCCCGGCACCGGTACGCTGTTCAGCAGTTCGCTCACCATCTGCTCGGCCCGCACCCCGCGCATCCGTGCGGCCGGCGTCAGCACGATGCGGTGGGACAGCACGGCCACCGCCAGTTCCTTGATGTCGTCGGGCAGCACGTAGTCCCGGCCGCGCACCAGCGCCAGCGCCCGCCCGGTGCGGAACAGGCCCAGCGACGCCCGTGGCGATGCTCCCAGCGCGGCGTCGGCGTGTTCCCGCGTGGCCTCCGCCAGCCCTACCAGGTACTCGCGGACCAGGCCGTCGACGTACACTTCCTGCGCTGCCTGCTGCATCCCGATTACCTGCTCCGGCGACGCCACGGGCTCGAGGTCCAGGATCGGATGCGAGTGCTCCTGCTGCGCGATGATCGTGATCTCCTCCTCGAAACGGGGGTAGCCCACGTTGATGCGCATCAGGAACCGGTCCAGCTGCGCCTCGGGCAGCGGGAAGGTGCCCTCGTACTCGATGGAGTTCTGGGTGGCGATGACCAGGAACGGCAGCGACAGCGGGTGCGTCACCCCGTCCACCGTGACCTGGCGCTCTTCCATGGCTTCCAGCAGCGCCGACTGGGTCTTGGGCGTGGCCCGGTTGATCTCGTCGGCCAGCACCAGTTGGGCCGCGATGGGGCCGGACCGGAAGGAGAACTCGCCGGAGGACTGGTTGTACACCGATACCCCGGTCACGTCGCTGGGCAGCAGGTCGGGAGTGAACTGGATGCGGGAAAAGGTGCCGCCAATGGAGGTCGCGAGGGAGCGGGCCAGCATCGTCTTGCCGACGCCCGGTACATCCTCGACGAGGATATGTCCCTCGGCGATCAGGGCGGCCAGCGCCATCTCGATCACGTCGCTCTTGCCGACGATGACCGTGGAGACGTTGTCGGCGATGCGCTGCGCCACGACGGCGGCGTCCAGGATGGCCGGCGCGACCCCGGCCGCGGGAGATACTGCTGTGTTTTGCACGGTACAATCCTGACCAGTTTGGCTGAGTTCGCGCCAGTTTAGCACAGGCGACCCCGCATCTACCCCGGCTTTGTCATTGCGAGCGCAGCGTGGCAATCCCGATGCCGATGCCGATGCTACAATCAACCGATGACCACGCATCTCGACATGACCGACCCGAAGTACGCGGCGGCGGCAAACTTTATCCTGGACCGCTACGAAAGCGAAGGGGCCGAGGCCAATGTCACCTCCGCAGTGCGTGATTTCCTCCTCCTGACGGGGTTGGCCCGTGCCGAAGAGATCGTCGAAGAGAACCCACCCAGCGACGGTAGCCGCCGCGCCGTCGACCTCACCGCGCTCGACACCTTCATCGAGTTCAAAAAGCGCATCGGCACCAACGCCGGTTTCGACCCCGACCCGGCCAACGTCCAGCAGTTGGACGACTACCTGGAACTCTCCAAGTCCGACGGCAAGGGCATCCGCACCGGCATCCTGACCGATGGGAAGTACTGGCTGCTGCGCTGGCCTGAGGCCGGCCCGGTGCGGACCTCGCGTCCCTATGGCTTTGTCCTGGAATCGTCGGGCCAGTGGAATCTGCTTCGCGAATGGCTGCGGGACAGCGCCCTCATTTCGCTGGAAAGCATTCCCGCCGATCGTTCCAGCGTGGAGCAGTACCTGGGTCCCGGCAGCCCCACCTATCAGCGCGACATCGACGTCCTCGCCAGCCTCTACCATCACGCCGCCCAGTACGAGACCGTCAGGGTCAAGCGCCGGCTGTGGGAGAACCTGCTTCGCGCCGCCCTCGGCGAAATCGCCCGCGACCCCGCCGAGCTTGACCACCTGTTCATCCGTCACACCTACCTCAGCCTCGTCATCGGCATGGCCGTCCAGGCCTCCTTCGGCATCGACCTGCGCCAGTTGGCCGAGATCGACCCCTCCGACCTGCTCCAGGGGCGCCGCTTCCGCGACGCCACCGGGCTCAGCGGCATCATCGAGTCTGACTTCTTCGCCTGGCCCGACGAGGTGGGCGGCCACGACCTCCTCAAGGCCCTGGCCCGCCGCGTCGCCCGCTTCGACTGGCAGAACGCGCCGCCCGACATCGCCGCCATTCTCTACGAGGCCGTCATACCGCCCGACGAACGTCGCACCCTGGGCGAGTACTACACCCCCGCCTGGCTGGCCCGGGCCATGGTCACCGAGCTGGTGGATGACCCGTTGCAGCAGCGCGTCCTGGACCCCGCCTGCGGCTCCGGCACCTTCATCGCCGAGGCCGTGCGCCATTTCCTGGAAGCGGCGGGTGTTTTTCGCATGGATGCACTGGATGAACGGGATGATGAAGCCAACCCGTCATTCCTGCGAAGGCAGGAATCCATAGGTCCACGCACAAACGACGGTCTGGATTCCCGCGTTCGCGGGAATGACGGTAGCCGGGACGATGAGCTGAACGGGCCGGCGGGTGGGTGGCTCGAACCCAAAGAACTCCTGGAACCCAAAGAACTCCTGGAACCCAAAGAACTCCTGGAACCCAAAGAACTCCTGGAACCCAAAGAACTCCTGGACCGCCTGCGCGTCGCCGTCACCGGTATCGACGTCCATCCCGTGGCCGTCCACCTTGCCCGCGCCGCCTGGGCCCTGGCCGCCCGGCCCGCCATCGAGGCCGCCGTGCGCGCCGGCTACGACGCCTCCGGATCCGTTCCCGTCTACCTGGGCGACGCCCTGCAACTCCGGTTCAACGCCGGCGACCTCTTCGCCGGCCAGCAGGTCACCATCCAGGTGGATGACGACGCTAACTCCGAGCTGACCTTCCCCATCTCCCTGGTGGACCGCGCCGACACCTTCGACTCCCTCATGAGCCAGGTCGCCGCCGACATCGAGGCCGGCGACGACCCCATGCTCGCGCTGGATGACCACGGCGTCAGCGACGCCAACGAGCGCAATACCCTGGCCGCCACCATCGCCGTCCTGCAACGCCTCCACGACGAGGGCCGCAACCACATCTGGGCCTACTACGCCCGCAACCTCGTCCGACCCGTTGCCCTAGCGCGCACCAAGGTCGACGTGATCATCGGCAACCCGCCGTGGTTGAGCTACCGCAACACCGCTGACATTTTGCGTTCCGAACTGGAAAATCAGAGTAAGAGCCGCTATGGCATTTGGGCAGGAGGTCGGTATGCCAATCGTCAAGACGTGGCAGGCCTGTTCTTTGCCCGCAGCGTTGACCTGTACCTGAAGGACGGCGGCAGGATCGGTATGGTGTTGCCCCACAGCGCGTTGCAAGCGGGACAATATGCCAAGTGGCGCAGCGGGGTATGGGAGCAACGAGGTTTGACTGCTGGAGGCAACCTCAGCAAAAACGTGGAACGCACACTTGGGATTGATTTCTCGCACAAGACCGCTTGGGATCTTGAGCAATTGGAGCCCAATACTTTCTTTCCTGTCGCGTCCTGCGTTGCGTTTTCGAAACGTGTGGGCGAAAACGCCGAAGGAACCCCGCTGGCCGGATTTGTCGAACAGTGGCGAGGGGAAACCGGCAGCTCAGATGTGGTGCGAGTACATACTGATATCGTTGACACTTCGCTGGTAGTCGATTCTCAATACTCTGCTTACTCGCGGCAAGGGGCGACCATAGTGCCGCGGTGCCTCTTTTTCGTTCGCGAAACGAACAGCACCGTCGTTGTACAGGCTGGCCAAACCGTTACTGTCAACCCTAGGCGAGGCTCCCAGGACAAGGCTCCGTGGCGTGACCTCGGCTTATCTTCCATCGCCGAGCAAACCGTCGAGCGCACCCACCTTTACGACGTACATTTGGGCGAGACGTTGGTTCCGTACGCTACCTTGGAACCGCTCAAAGCAATCTTGCCTGTCAAACGGGGGGAAGAAGAGATACCGACCGAAAGCGACGTCACCCGTGATGTCCGCTTGAGTGGCCTCGGACAGCGCATGCGTCGGCGATGGCAGACCGTTGCTAGCACATGGGAGGCTTACAAGAACCCTGCTAACAAGCTCAACTTGTACGAGCGCTTAGACTATCACGGTGGATTATCCGCTCAACTGAATTGGCAAAATCATTCGGCAGGCAGACCAATTCGAGTTGTGCAGAACGAGTCAGGCACTCCGACGGCAGCATTGCTTACGGATAACTCTGCGGTGATTGACACTACCCTGTATTGGATCCCGTGCCGGGATGCCCGAGAAGCAAACTACCTCCTAGCCATCATCAACAGCGATACTTTGGCGGATGCAGTTAACCCACTTACCGTACCGAATTGGTCAGGGAAAACTCGCCACCTGCACAAACACCTCTGGAAATTGCCAATCCCCGAGTTCGACGCCGACAACACGCTCCACGCTCGCATATCCGATGCCGGAGCGCAGGCCGCCGCCGCCGCAGCCGAACGGCTGGAACAACTGCGAGCGGATCGTGGCGACAATCTCACCGTGACCATCGCCCGCCGCGAGCTGCGCAAGTGGCTCCGCAACTCCCCCGAGGGCGCCGCAGTCGAGGAGGCGGTCAAGGACCTGCTGGGCTGAACGGAGGCGCAACGGCCGACGCGGATATGCGTGGCCATGGCATGATACGATTGACAACCAGTCCGCTGGATAACTGATTGTGCCCAGGGCAAAAGAACGCAAACCCCTCATGCACACCCAGTTTCGCTGGAACCGTCATTGCGAGTGAAGCGTGGCAATCTCGTCGGGGCAGGGAACGCCACCACGGGAACGAGATATCCACGTCGCTACGCTTCTCGCGATGACAAACTGGGTACACGTGAGGCGCAAACCCCACTACCTTTGGATCAGTCGGCCGCATTGATGCCGAGCCGACGCAAAACGGTGGGAGGTTACTATGGTCAACGTTGAAATCAATATGCCGGACAACCTTTACGAGCGGCTCTGCAGACTTGCGGGAGCGGGTGACGCTGTGGGCGATTTCGCGTTGGTCGTGATTCAGCAGGAGGTGGAAAGACGGGAACGTAACGAGCGGCGAGAGTTGACCATGGCAGAATGGCAGGCACGCCGCAAGAATCGCCCGGTGCTCCACATCAATTTTGACGCGGCGGCGGCCATTCGGGAGGAACGCGAACAGCGGACACACCCGGCAACGAGCTCTCCACGTCGCGCTTCGTAACTGTCCAGAATTCAGGAAGTTGTCATTGCGAGGCGCTTGCGCCGTGGCAATCTCGACGCCCTGGCAGCAACGTCTTCCCCGAAGGACCCCCCTGCGCTAACGGGATTGCCGCGCTTCGCTCGCAATGACACGTTTCCCGCAACCCTGAACGGTTACGTCGCGTCTTCAGCACCTCACGTGTACCCAGTTTGCCGACTACGGGAGCAAATTTACATCGATGAACAGGACGAATAGGATGCCGACAACACCGGCTCTCCACTCTGCTATTGGCACAGTCCAGGGTGCGCGGTGTTTTCAGCAATCAGTCCAATCCTGTCCATCCTGTCTATCGATGTAAAAGACAAAGCGGGTGCACGTGAGCTACGGCACGGAATGACACCTCCCGCCCAACCCGCTATAATTGCACGGCGTACGTAAACGAACGGCACACTCTTTCACGAGGCAGCGTTGCTATGGAATTCGCATTCACCCCCGAACAGGAAGCCCTGCGCGCCGAAGTCCAGCAATTTATTGCGGAAAACGTAACCCCCGAGATCGTCGCCGAACTCGAGGACACCGGCATCCGCCGGCGTGGGCCCAAGACCCGCGAAATGTACCAGGAAATCGCCAAACGCGGCTGGATCGGCATCTCCTGGCCCAGGGAGTACGGCGGCCAGGCCGGCAGCCGGATCGACCAGTACATCGTCGAGGAAGAGTTCGCCCGCGCTGGTATCACCGTTGGCGGCGCCGGCTCCGGCGCCCCGGCCATCCTGGCCGCCGGCACCGAGGAGCAGAAACAGGAGTTCCTGCCCGGCATCATCCGCGGCGAAATCAGCTTCGCCCTGGGCTTCACCGAGCCCCAGGCGGGCGCAGACCTGGCCGGCCTGCAGTGCCGCGCCGTCCGTGACGGCGACGAGTACGTCATCAACGGCCAGAAGATGTACACCACCGCCGCGCACTATGCCACGCACATCTACCTGATGGCGCGCACCGACCCCGACGCTCCCCGTCATCGCGGCATCAGCATCTTCCTGATCCCCATGGACACGCCCGGCATCACCGTGCGCCCCCTGTGGACCATCCAGAACAACCCGCCGGCGCCCCTGGGCACCACCTACGGCGACAACCGCACCAACGAGACCTTCTTCGAGAACGTTCGGGTCCCCGCGTCCTGCCTGCTGGGCGAGGAGAACCAGGGCTGGTACGTCGGCGCCATGGGCCTGAACCTCGACCGCGTCGGCGCGTCCCGCTACCTGATCTCCATCCAGCGCGATGAGGACATCGTCAACTGGGTCAAGGACAACGACATCGAGGGCTACGCCATGCGCGAAGACCCCGCGCTGCGCGACCGTCTCGCCGATATGTGGATCGAGGGCCAGGTCTGCCGCCTGATGACCCTGCGCAGCATGTCCATCGTGGAGACCGACGGTAACTTCACCTACGAGGGCTCCGCCGAGAAGGTCTTCGCCCCCGAGCACGGCGTCCGCACCACCGAGACCATCGCCCAGATGCTCGGCCCCTACGGCCAGTTGCTCAACGGTTCCGAGGACGCCATCGAGAGCGGCGTGTTCGCCCACAACCTCATGGGCGCCTTCCAGAGCGGCATCAACCACGGCAGCGTCCAGGTCATGCGCGACCAGGTGGCCCGCCGCGGCCTGGGCATGCCCCGCGTCTAGCGATCTCGGGAGTTTCCGCTGTGACGCAACCGCTGGCGGTGGCCGCCGAAACTTGCGACCAATTCCTGCGCCAGGGCCGCGAGTTCCTGGCGCAAGGCGACTTGGCGTCAGCCTCGGCGGCAGGCTGGCGAGCCGCCGTGTTGGCCCTGGAAGACCACTCCGGCAACCCGGTAGCCGACGGCGATTTCAGGGATGCCGCGCGCACCCTGGTGAAGGACCCTCTGGCGAACGCCAACACCGCCGAGTGGGTGGTCAGCGCGATCGCGCTATCGGATAACGTCGATGACGACTGGCTGGACAGGGACGGAGTAGGCCGGCGTCTGGACGACGTGCAGCGGCTGGCCCTGCTGGTCAAGGACATTGCCCAACCGCCGCAGACCGCCGAGGACATCCTCGCCCGCAGCCGCGAATGCCTGGCCAACGGCTATCTGGCCGTCGCGTCCGAAAAAGGCTGGGAGGCGGCCACCCATGCGGCTAAAGCCTACGCCGAAACCATGGGCTTCAACTGCGACGGCGACAACCATTTTGAGCAGGTCACGCGGTCGTTGGAGAAGGATCGATCATTTCCCAAAGAGGTAGCAATTTGGATAGATGGGGCTTCGATGTTGCGCAAGACTGCCTCACTGTGCAGTACGTATCCGCATAGTCTGCACCCTGAAGTGCCTGTCGAGGACAGCCGCCCCGCCGTCAAGTTCTTCCACCCCAGTTGGCTTCATCCCTTTATCCTTGCTGAAGACTTGGACGGTGTAGGTCAACTGGTGGCGGCATTGCGGTCCCGATCCAGTAGATCGAAAGGTGTGATCGGTTAGAATGTCTCAGTTTGGAGCTGATCACGACCGCATCAGTGTTGAGTTCCTGCGCCGCAGTCGTGAGTATCTGGCCCAGGGTGAATTGCTGCAAGCTTCCGAAAAGGGATGGGGCGCCGCAGCCCACGCCGCCAAATCTTACGCCGCCACTCGCCAGTTGCAGTACAACCATCATGAGCAATTGAATGACCTGATCACCGAGATGCGACTGGAAACTCACATTGATCTGGTGCGTGAATGGCACATCAACGCCAACAAACTGCACAGCAATTTTTACGATGACAACCTTGATGCTCTTACAATCGCAATCTACCTTGACGATGTGGCAAAGATCGTAAACCTCATCAGGCAACTGACAGGCCAGCTTCCTGTAGATTGCTGACCCTATCTCTGCAAGACACTTACTGTCCAAACCTACCACCCAACCGAGGCACGATGAACGTACTACCCGCCGAAGAAGAATTGATGGTCAAGAACGCCGCCCGGGAGTTCCTGGACGCGGAATGCCCGCCGAGCCTCGCCCGCGCCATCGAGCAGGACGAGCGCGGCTACTCCGTGGAACTCTGGGAGCAGATGGCCAGCCTGGGCTGGTTCGGCATTTCCCTGCCCGAGGCCTACGGCGGCGGCGGTCTGCCCGTCACCTACCTCGGCCTCATCCTCGAAGAATGCGGACGCGCCATCGCTCCGGTGCCCTTCCACAGCACCGCCACCGCTGCTCTCGCCGTCGTCAACCACGGCTCCGACGAGCAGAAGCAGTCCATCCTGCCCCGCGTCGCCCGCGGCGACCTCATCATGACCTGGGCGTTGCAGGAACAGGACCCGCGCCTGCGCGCCGACGCCGTCCAGTGCCGTGGCGTAGTCGACGGCGACAGCCTGGTCATCAACGGCATCAAGCACTTCGTGGACAACTTCTCCGCCGCCGAACTGGTGGTCATGGCCGTGCGCACCGCGGAACCGACTGACGACAGTGCCGGCATCTCCCTGGTCATCGTGCCCACCAACTCCGCCGGCATCACCGAGACCCGTCTCACCACGCTGGCCAAGGACTCCCAGAGCAAGATCGCTCTGGAGAACGTCCGCATCCCCCTGAGCAACGTCATCGGCGATGTCAGCCAGGGCTGGCCGGCCACTTCCGAGATGCTGGACACCGGCACCGCATTGCTGTGTACCCAGATCATCGGCGCGGCCCGCAAGGATGCCGAGATGGCCATCGAGTACGCCAAGAACCGCGTCGCCTTTGGCCGCCCCCTCGCCGGGTTCCAGTCCATCCAGCACCTCTGCGCCGACATGATCGTCGCCGTGGACGGCGCCCAACTGCTCACCTACGAAGCCCTGTGGAAGCTGGACGCCGGCCTGCCCTACAGCGTCGAGGTGTCCCAGGCCAAGGCCTTCACCAACGACAAATGCCAGGCCACGGTGCGTTCCTCCCAGCAGATCCACGGCGGCATCGGTTTCATGATGGAGTTCGACCTCCACCTCTGGTACCGCCGCGTCGCCGCTTGGACCATGCGCATGGGAACCAGCTTCGAGCACCGCGCCCGGGTCGCCCGCTCCCTGCTGGCCCAGCCCGGCCGGGTGCGCCTGGGCATGGACATCGAAGCCGTCGCCTGAGCCAATGCCACCTGTCATTTCATTGCGAGCGCAGCGCCACCCGTCATTGCGAGCGCAGCGTGGCAATCTCGTCCGTCATTCAAACTACACAGGAGCCTGACAATGCCCGCCGATCCCGTCTGCCCCGTCTGCAAGACCGTAATCAACGAGGACAGCGCCCGCGCCACCACCGGCCAGACCATGCACGGGGCCAACGAGGTTGACCCCGACGCCGGCACCCGCAGCTTCTTCAATGGCGAGTGGTACTATTTCTGCACCCTGCAGTGCCGGACCAGGTTCCTCACCGCGCCCAACACCTACATCGAGGCCTAGCCGCCACTTGTCATCGCCGGCGCGGCACGGCAGTACCGCCGCCTCAGCCGCTCAAATCTCTTTGAACGAAACGATGGGAGGATCATCATGCACGTCGGTCTGGTAATGGAATGCGACTATCGCGAGGGTCGCACCCAGGACGAAGCCTTCGACGAAGCCTTTACCGTGGCTCAGCTTGCCGACGAAAAGGGCATCGACGGCGTCTGGCTGGCCGAGCGCCACTTCGCCGCGCCGGCCACGCCCACCGACCCGGGCGGAGCCGGCATTCCGTCGATCTCGTCGGTTCCCCTGATGATGGCCGGCATCATCGCCGCCCGCACCGAGCGGGTGCGCGTCGGCACCGGCGTCAGCGTCCTGCCCCTGGCCCACCCCATTCGCCTCGCCGAGGAAGCCTCCATCGTGGACAACGTATCCCGCGGCCGCCTGGACTTCGGCATCGGCCGCAGCAGCTTCCCCCGTTCCTACCACGGCTACGACGTGCCCTACGACGAGAGCAGGGAGCGTTTCGCCGAGGCTCTGGAGATCATCCTCAAGGCGTGGAACAACTACCGCTTCGACCACCACGGCCACTACTACAACATGGACGATGTGGTCGTCACGCCGCGACCGTACCAACAGCCCCATCCTCCCATCCGCATCGCCGCCAACTCGGTGGAGACCTTCCGGATCATCGGGGAACTGGGGTTCCCGCTGGTTACGGGAGTGCGTGGCCAGGGCATCTCGCAGGTCGCCAGCAACCTGAAGATCTACCGCGAGACCGCCGCCGCCAGCGGCCATGACGTGGACGACGCCTACGTGCGCATGCCCATCTACGTGGGCGACTCCATGGAAGAGGTTCGCGCGGACACGGAAGAGAGCACCATGCGGGCCTTCCGCCGCACCGCCGACACCTACATCCGCACCGTGGAGGCCGAGGGCGCCAACGCCAGCGAGGAGCGTCGCCAGCGCGCCGAGCAGTTGCTCAACACCACTTACGATGACCTCTTGGTGGATCGGGTCGCCTACGGCACGCCGGAGCAGGTCGCCGAGCGCCTCATCTCCCTCCGCGACGACCTGGGCCTGACCGGCTTCATCATGGAGCCCAACCTGGGCGGAACCGTGCCCGCCGAGCGCGTCCAGAAGTCCATCCGCCTCTACGCCGAAGAGGTCGGCCCCGCCGTGCGGGGGTGATTTCCCGCAACCTCCGGCACAAATGAAAGGCCCCGCCAACCGGTGGGGCCTTTCGTTTTGAGAGAAGGCAGGCGCACTACTATTCCGGTCGTTCTGCGATGGCGCGACGCAATTCCTCCTGTAATTCTGGCACAGTGTCGGTGACTATTCTCCAAACCGTTTCGGATTCCGCACGCCAGGGAATATGCGCGAGAACAACTCGCGTCCGAATTAGCTCGCTCCAGTCAGCATTAGGAATGGTTCTCAATAAACTCGGCCCGGTCTGCTTGGCCATTTCAGCTAGCAAACATATCGCTTGATAAACGGCTAGCCGCGACCTGAGTTCTCCCGCCACGTATTCCGAGGCGTGACGGTGTCGGAGCCAAGCAATAACCTCACACCAATGTTCGAGCTGACGAAGGCGGTCGGATTCGTCAGGGCCGCGTTCATCGGGCGGCGTAGATAACATCACGGGCTTCCATTTCACGCTTGGCCCACCCCACGCCTTTGGCTATGTGCTTTTCCAGGATGTCTTTCTCCTCAATCCAGACGTGGCAGCCCAGCAGGTTGTACAAATCTTCGACCACGTCCATGTGGTGCTTCTTGAAGTACCAGGAACGTTTGCCGGGCCCAAAATCTACGATCAAGTAGAGGTCAATTGACCGGAACGGGTTGTCATCCGGAATGAATGGGAATGGGTTGGGGGGAGGTCTGGTCCGACTCGGATCTATCGCCATCTCCCGCACGCCCCATCGCCGGCAGATGGCAGCGATGGCGTCCAGCGGCAGGTCATCCCGCGTGAGCAGTGGCTTGGGCTCTGGAGAAGTCATCGCAATGCTCCCTCGTTACTCCCAGCATAGCATCCCCGCCTAGCTCCCAATCTCCCCGAGGAACGCCAGCAGGGCGGCGTTCACCTCGTCGGGTTTCTCCTCGTGCAGGAAGTGCCCGCCGCCGGCGATGAATTGCGTCCGCAGGTTCGACGCCGACCGCTGCCACGACGCCTCCGGATCCAGCCCGCTGGCCGCCGACGTGCGTTGCCGCCGCTCGCCCCACAGGTACAGCACCGGAATGTCCAGCACCTGTTCCGCGTCGGCGCGCCAGTCCGGTGGGTCCTCATAGGCCGCGGCCCGGTAGTAGGAGAACCCGCCCCGCAGCGCCCCGGGCTGCGAGTACGCCGTCGCATACACCGCCACCTCCTCGTCCGACATCATGGCCTGGTTCACCGACCAGTTGCGGTAGAAATGACGCAGGTAGGCCTCCTCGTTGCCTCGCACCAGGTGCTCCGCCAGGTCGGGGATCTGGTGGAAGTATGAGTGCCACCGCTCGCGCACACCCTCGGGCGTCTGCGGCCCCAACTGCTCCAGCGGATGCGTTCCGTCCAGCAGGGCCAGCCGGTCCACCTCGGCCTCGTGGTCCAGGCAGTAGCGGTACGAGACCCGCACGCCGATGTCATGCCCCACGATGGCGATCTTGTCGTGTCCCAGGTGCCGCACCAACTCGTAGATGTCGGTGGCCGCCGTCCGCGTCCGGTAGTCCTGCAGGGGCTTCTCCGAGGAACCGAACCCGCGCATGTCGGGCACGATCACCTGGTAGTCCTGCGACAGCACGGGGATCTGCTTGCGCCATGAGAACCACATCTCCGGCCACCCGTGCAGCAGCACCACCGGATACCCGTCGCCCTCGATCACATAGTGGATGTTGACCCCGTTCACTCGCGCCGTGCGGTGCGTGAAATTCCAGTCCCCCATCGCAGCACCTCCGTGGTTCAATCGGCATGGATAAACAGGATGGACGGGATACGGATACTGAATCCAATATCCCGAACATCCTGCTCATCCATGCTGCATTCAGGTTTTGTCGGGCAGTTACAGATTCATCGCGTCCAATCCCACCCGCGACAGGTCCTCATCGGCCTGCCCGCTGGGGTAGCCGCCCACGCCGATGCCGCCCAGGATCACGCCGTCCTTCATGATCACCAGCCCGCCCTGGCCGTAGGTGAACCCGGGGTCGCCCATGTCGGCGATGCCCCGGCCCTGGGCGGCCAACCCGGCGGCGTGCTCACCCGAATCCCGGCCTATGATGGCGGAGGTGTACGCCTTGCGCCGGGCGTGACGGCGGCTGAAGACCCGCAGGTTTTCCATGGTCATATAGGCCAGCATCTCGCCGCCCGCGTCCACGATGGCCATGGCCACCGGCGCGTCGGGAGTCTCGTTGGCCTTGGCCAGCATGGCGTCCATCGCCGCCTTGATCTGCTCGGTGGTGAGTGCCGGTTTCGTAGCCATCAGTACGCCTCCAGAAAATGGTCTTGCAACTCAAAATGCGGCCCGATGATACCATGCGCGCATTTGCAGCCAAAAGCGCCAAATGCCCCATGCTAGGTAAATGAGTACTCCCGAACCAAACTATACCGTCGTTTCTATGGTCAGAATCAGGTCCCACGGCCAATATTTAGGACTAGACGTACTTTGTGCTGTCGCATCCTTGACTGCGGTCATATCCATCCCGAATATTATGTTTGCAAATATTCCTGAAAACACAGCGATAGTACCAACTAAGGGGTATGCCTGACCACAAAAACATTTCGTCGCTCGGTGCGGTTCTCAGCCAAACAACTAGCAATCCCAAGGCGATCGCTATTGTCCCCGTTAACTGCAAATAATCGCCAAAATCGGCTGGTTTCCAATGTACGATGATAACAACTTGGGCAGCAATGGCGGCCAGAATTATCAACCTTAGCGAAAACAGAATTCTTGATACGTACATATTTACCTCCATTGGGTGATGACGAGATGATTGCTGATCTACCAGTGTAAGATCGACATTAACGTCTCGTAACTATGCTTGAGCGTCGCATCGATATGTTGATGTCCTTCTAGTTGGTCATACGATGCCAGTCCCAAGTCTTTGGGTTAGATAGCAACTGCTGTCACACGAGGGGTTATAGTCTGCCTATGGTTCCCACAACAATGGAGTCAAGCCGGGGAAGTTCTCCGAATTTCCCAAGACGGCTACCAGTCAAGTGCTCTGCGCCCTGTAGTAGCCATACCATCGGCTCAGGCACGGATTGGAACAGCATCCATTCGGCCTGCCTCCAGCGCATCGTCTACGAGTTTCTGCCACGTTCGTCGATGCCGATTGCCCCCAACCCCACTCGCGCATATCATCAGGGCACACACCCGCTTGGATGAGGTAACGTGATGGACTATCGACCACTGGGCAGCACCGGCATCAGCGTGTCCGAGATCGGCTTCGGCTGCGGCAACGTCGGCGGCCTGATGATCCGCGGCGAGCACCGCGACCAGGTCAACGCCGTCGCCCGCGCCATGGAACTGGGCATCAACTACTTCGACACCGCCTCCTCCTACGGCGACGGCCAGTCGGAGACCAACCTGGGGCGGGTCCTGAAGGAGCTATCGGCGGACGTCTACGTCGGCACCAAGTTCCGCGTCACCACCCACGAGCCGGGAGGCGTCCGGGGCAACGTAATCGCCGCGGTGGAGGAGAGCCTGACCCGGATGCAGCGGGAGCAGGTCGACCTGATCCAGATGCACAACCACGTCGCGGCGGTGGCTGACGGCGGGTCGGTCTCTCCCGAGGAGACGCTGGGCGAGGTGGCGGACGCGCTGCGGGACCTGCGGGATCAGGGCAAGGTCCGGTACTGGGGCATGACCGCCGTGGGCGAGACCGCCGCCTTGCACCGGGTCATCGACGCCGGTACGCTGAACACCATCCAGTCGGTGTACAACCTGGTCAATCCCAGCGCCGGCGCCGCCGTGCCGGACGGGTTCGACATGCCCGACTATGGCAACCAGATTGAGCGCGCCGCCGCCAACGGCATGGGCGTGCTGGTGATCCGCGTCCTGGCCGCCGGCGCCCTCAGCGGAGAGCCGACGCGGCATCCTGTCGCCGTGCCCAGCGTCGCGCCCATCGGCTCCGGCCGCGACTACGACCAGGACCAATCACGAGGCGAGGGCTTCCGGTTCCTCCAACAGGAGGGTTACGCCGGCAGCCTCGTCGAGGCGTCGCTGCGTTTCGCGCTGACCAATCCCGGCGTCAGCAGCGTGCTGGTGGGGTATTCCAGCATGGAGCACCTGGAGCAGTCCGTCGAGTTTGCCGCCAATGGTCCGCTGCCCGACGACGCCATGGCCCTCCTGCCTGAGGTGTGGGCCGGCTTCACCGGCTGATCCTGCGGCGTGCCACGTCGGGGAGTTGCCGTGCTGACCGGCGTCCTTGGACGGGCGTAACGCGGTTCGCAACAACCGGGCCCGTCTCACGCGTACCCAGTTTCACTGGAACTGTCATTGCGAGCGGAGCGTGGCAATCTCGTGATGGCAACCAGGGTCTCTTTCAGCAACGAGATCGCCACGTGGTTCGACAGGCTCACCATGAGCGGGCTACGCTCCTCGCGATGACAAACTGAGTACGCGTGAGCCGGGCCCGTCCGCGACGACCTGCCGGTTGCCGGTTCCGCCAACGCGGTGCGCGTGCCAGCGTAGCCGCGTCGGTTGAAACAGTTTCCGGGCTCGGCGCCGTTGATACCTCCGGGAGCGCTAACCCCCGGGCGATTGGCTGGTTCCCGCCGACAAATTCCTGGACCCGTCGCGTTGTTGCGAGCAAATTCAGGCCGGATTCGACGGATAACGAGCGCCGGGCTGGACGACTTCGCAAATCGCCCGAAACTCCCTCCCCATTCCCTTGCGCATCGTTGCACCCGGTCGCCAGAATCGGTCAACGTCGCCAGCATCCCGTGCCGGTTCACTCATCCGGCCGCCTGTCGACGCTTCCCATTCCGTACATTTGTCACCTGCTGAGGTTCGACCCATGGCTATCGACGCTCTCTCTGATGGCGGGACCGTGTTCGTGCTGGTCGAACAGCGCCTGGACAGTTCCAATGCCCCGGCATTCAACGAGGAGTTGGAGACTGCCACCGGTTCCGCCAGCCGGGCCGTGGTGATCGATATGCAGGGGCTCGATTACATCAGCAGCGCCGGCCTCCGGGCGATCATGCAGGCAGTGCGCAGGACGCAGCAACAGGGCGGCAGCCTGGCCCTGTGCTCCCTGTCCAGCGACGTGCGCGCCGTGTTCGAGACCAGCGGCTTCGACCAACTGGTCGCGATCCACCCTTCCAGGGCTGACGCCGTCGCCGCCGTAGCCACGGAGGGCTGACCGTTCCGCTCGGCGCGCTCCCGCCGTCGGTTTCCCTACTTCCGTCGGTTTGTCGCTCCTATCTGGCGCCAACGGCAAAGGAAAGCCCGCTGCCAGATGGTCAGCGGACAAACTGTTCAGCGGTATGAGTAGCTCAGTATTGGCGGTTCCGCGTCACCGCTCCAAATCGGCTGCCAGTCGTGCGCTGATTAGTCTGTTCAGGCTGACCCCTTCCTCGGCAGCCTTCATGGCAAGGGACCGGTGCGTTTCCGGCGGCACACGAACCACGAATCGCCCGCTGTAGGCGCGGTCTGCCATGGGCTCCGGGGCCGTTTCACCATTGGCCTCCATATCCGCCACGCAGTCCGCCACCAACTGACGGATGCCGGAGAACGCTTCTTCGTGCGTCGGCGCGAGCCAGCTCAGTGACGTAAACTCGGTGCACAGTCCGACGAACTCTTCGTCCTCAGCGGACCATGTAACCCGGTACGTGTAATGATCAGCCATCATCATTCAGCTTCTCGAGGGCGCGAATGACCTGGCGCACCTGGTACGCCTTGGCCATGCCCTTGTCGTTTTGGATATTCACCCTGGGGTCGCCCGGCCACGGCGTACGGTACACCTGATGGCTCGATCCGCTTTGGCGGGGCTCACCAAAAAAGTGATCGCAAATTCTAACCAATTCATTGAACCTGATCCCTTTGGGATTCCGACGAAGAGACTCGACGATACGGGTTATTTCCATGTAAATATTTCAACCCGGTATGAAATCGGAATAATGGTATCAATAATGATACTGATTGTCAACAGATTGAGGACCATCAATCTTAGGACACGTCTCCCAAGACGTGCACGCCGGGCTGGTGGATCACCTTTCTCAGTCGCTTCAATACCAGCCGTCTACACCAGAGGACCGAGCAGATAGACGGCCTTCATCGTGATACAGCGACGACCGGCTGACGAAAGTCCGACAACTATTTGGCAGCGGACACCCAGGCGTATGGGACGGCCAGGATCTCTCCGGTGCCGGGCGCGGCTGACCCGCCGGCCGCGTTCAGGGCAGCGGTCCCAGTCCCATCCGGATCCGGAACTCTTCGTACACCGCCTCCAGAAAACCGCCGGCGTAGTGCTGATGGCTGAAGGTGATGCCGTGGGCCGAGGCGTCCGATTTCGCCGCTTCGTACAACTGCACCGCCGCCCCGTTGTCGTACGGGAAGGGCATGGGCCCCATGTAGTGCTCGAAGTCGGAAATATCGGCCCAGGCGACCAGGTCGCCCAGCTCCGCGTCGTTCCTCGCCCATTGGCCGCCGTCGTTCTTGCCGCGCATCAGCGACCAGGCGGGCGGGTTCTCCGGCGGTTGCAGGTCTCCACCCGACGCCATCCCTACAGAACCTGTTCCGCCAGGCGCTCCAACTTGTTCAGACCCTCGGCGCCGGTGTCCGGCGGCAGGGCCACCGTCACCCGGTTCGCGCCGGCCTCGCCGTATCCCGCGATGACATCCCGGTCCGGTTGTACGTTGGATACGATGAGCTGGATCGTGCTGGGATCCCTGCCGGCGGCCTCTGCCAGCTCGTCCATGGCGGCGCGGCCGGCCCGCACCTGTTCTTCGGTCACCCGCACCGGCATCCAGCCGTCGCCCCAGGCCACCACGCGCTTGAATACGTTGGCGGCATAGCCTCCCAGCAGCACCGGAGGATGCGGTGTCTGGACCGGCTTCGGCGAGCATTTGACCAGCGGGAAATCGAAGAAGCGTCCGTGGAACTCTGCTTCCTCTTTGGTCCATAGCTCCTTCATCGCAAGGATCGCTTCCCGGGTCTGGCCCCAGCGGTGTTCAAAGTCACCGCCCATGATCTCGGTTTCCTCCCGCAACCAGCCGGCGCCAATGCCGAACAGGAACCGTCCCCCGGAGAACTTGTCCAGGGTTGCGATCTGCTTGGCCTGCATCAACGGGTTGTGTTCCGGCACCAGGCTGATGCTGGTGCCCAGCTTGATCGAACTCGTGGCCGCCGCCGCCATGGCCAGGGCGATGAGCGGATCGCCAATGTCTGCCATGGAAGCCGGTATCGACCCGTCGGGCGTGCCGCCGTACCGGGAGGTCGTATGCACGGGCAGGATGGGGTGCTCCGGAAGCCAGAACGACTCAAACCCCAGTTCCTCCGCGCGTTTCGCCAACTCTGCCGGGTCAACCGAATCGCTCGAAGCCCTGGCGCTCACTCCAATATCCATCTCGATACCTCCCTTTGCGAACTTGGCCTGATGTTACCACCGAACGACACCGGATTCGGCTCCCGCGGCGGCGTACATGACTTCAACCAGAGCCGTCAATAAACGTCGCTGATGCCCTCCGACGTGTCCGGCGCCCAAGCGATGTGCGGCTAGTTGTTCGTCGCCCGGGTGATGGACCTCACGCGTGCCCAGTTTGTCATCGCGAGGAGCGTAGCGACGTGGCGATCTCGTTCCTGAAGGAGACCCTGCTGCCCCGACGAGATTGCCACGCTCCGCTCGCAATGACAGTTCCAGTGAAACTGGGTACGCGTGAGGGCGATGGACACTCGGCTGTCCGACCGGTCGTGCTCCCGGCGCCATGACGCTGCGTAACGGGCGGTACGGCTCAATACTTCCGCAGGGCCGGCGCAGCCACGCCAAGCAACTCCTGCCGCGCAATCGACCATACCCGCGTCAAGGCCTGCTGAACCGCCGCGCAATCCTGGCCGATCATCTTGACGCCCACCCCGTTGTCGTGGGGCAGCATCGAAGCGCCGACGCGAACCTCGGGGCAGGGCTCCAGGTTACGCCTGACCCGGTCCAATATCACACTCGCGCGCCCGCTGTCGCACACGATCAGCAGGGAGCCCAGGGTGCGCGCGGACGCCGCATCTGCAACCCCCTGACCCCCGAAGCCCAGTACGCCGATCCCGGTCAGGTTTCCCGCCTCCGGTTCCAGGTCGAAGGCGTCAAGATAGGCCGGTCGCCCGCTTTGGCCGCGTACCGTGAGCCGGTTGGAGATCCTCTTGAACCGGAAGGACTCCCCCATGGCGACCCTGCCGGGCGTTATCACGTCGCTGAACAGCAGTGCGCCGCCCGGCTCGCAGGCGATCTCAACTGCCTGCTCCAGGCTGGCGTCCCGGTAGGGTATCAACGGGTCCGGCAGATACTCCAGGTACCCGCCCGCCGCGACTTCGAGGCGAACCCGCTGCTCGGCAACGCCCCCGGCCATCGTGTACACCTTCGTCGCGCTCTGGGTGGTCACGTGGGCCCTGGCGCCGGCGCCCACGCTCACCGCGATGCTGTGGCGGTCGTTCTGGAGCAACCCGCCGGTGGGGTTCGCCAGGAAAACGTAGGCCATGTCGGGCACGGCCTCGTCCGGATACAGCGCCTGCTGGACCAGCAGCGGCGGCCTGGTGCGGCTATGCGCCAGCCGGGTCCGCCCTGCCCTCCGTTCCAGCACCAGCTCGATCAGGCCGTTTTGGCCGGCCGAGCCGGCGTCAGCAGACGGCGCCCGGGCCAACAGCATCGAGAATCCGGTCCAGTACCGCGTCCAGCCCCTCACCAGTGCGGCAGTTGGTGAACGCGTAGGGCCGCTCGCCCCGGACGATATCGAGGTCGCGCCGCATCACGTCCAGGTCCGCGCCCACGTAGGGGGCCAGGTCGGTCTTGTTCACCACCAGCAGGTCGGTCTGGGTGATGCCCTGCCCGCGCTTGCGGGGTATCTTGTCGCCCGCCGCCACGTCGATCACGTAGATCTGGTAGTCCGCCAGTGCCGGGCTGAAGGTCAGCGTCAGGTTGTCGCCGCCGCTTTCGATCAGGACGATGTCGGAATCGGGGTAGGCTTCGGTCAACTCCTCAGCCGCCAGCAGGTTGAGGCTGGGGTCCTCCCGCACCGCCGTGTGTGGGCAGGCGCCGGTGGCAACGCCCCGGATGCGCCCGGTGTCGAAGACGCCCTCCAGCGTCCGCGTGACGTGCTCGGCGTCCTCTCGCGTGAAGATGTCATTGGTGATGACTACCGGATGCCGGCCCCGGGCCAGCAGCATCGGCACCAGCCGCTCCACCAGCGTGGTCTTGCCGGAGCCCACCGGCCCGCCGACGCCAATTCGGGGCACACTTCGCATGGTTATTCTCCGGTTGTTTGGGCTGCGGTTAGTAAAAGGTCAGGCCGGCGGAACGGTGTTCCGTCGGCCTCAGAGACGCTCAATCTGGATCGCAGGGTTATCAGACCTGTTTCAGCAGCGTCCCCAGCTTGTCCAGTAAAGCCTGCACGTCGTCCAGGCTCTCGGCGATGTCCTCCTGCGACATCTCGTTTTCGTAGAAGTTCCCGTGCAGGTCGTTGGCCACTGAGAAGAAGCGGTAAACATCCCGATCGCCCGTTTCCGATCGGATCCTGCTGGCGGCTCGGGATAGATGCCGGTGCTTGCCGTGCTCCCACCCGCGCTGCTCGGCGACGGCCTTGAGCATCTGGGCAGCCGCACCCCAGCCCTTTTCGGAGGCCTGCGGCAGGTCGCCGGCGGTCAGCTCCGCCCTGGCTTGGACCAGGAACCTCTGGCTGGCTTGTTGATACGTCTGCGTGGTCATGGTCAATCTTCGGGTGTTCTCTCAGGTTACCAAGTGCGACGCGGCGGTGGCAAGGTCCACCTGCAATTGATCGCGGCGAAGCGGGCCACATCGGGCCGTCGTTCCCCATCACTGCAGCGCCAAAGCGAAGCGCAGCAACGGTGGGTGCCGATTGCGATGTGTTCATTTTGTTCATCCGGGACTGCCAGCTGAGCGACTATGTCGATCGTAGGGTCTCTGGTACTTCCCTGCGGCGTGAGCGTCCGTCAGCTGGCGAACATCCGCACGTCGTCGTGTTCGTGCATCATGGACGCAATGTCGGTCTGCGGAGCGAAGGATGTCATCTCGCGCCAGTCACGATACTGCAACGCCGCCATCGCACCGATTACCGGTTGATGCAGCCCATGCAGGATGCGCTGCGCCTCCGAGTGCGTGATGGGCAGCAGCCGTTGCGCCGCGCCCAGGACGCCCACCGCGAAGCTGTGGCAGTGCATCAGCAGTGCGTTCCCGGCATCGATCCCCACCGCGCCGGCCGCCACTCCCAGCGCGACCGCTCCCGTGCCCGGCGTTTCCCGTTCCGTCACCAGCCGCCGAAACTCGCCGTGAACCGCGCGTCCGGTCTCTCCCAATAGCAACGGCGCCGTTTCGTCCAGGATGCGCCGCCCGGCGTGGCCGGACGCCACCCGCAGTTCCGCCGGCAGCTTCATCGCGTGCAAACGCCAGTCGATTTCCACCAGCGTCGTCAGGTCGCCGTCCCGCGCCGCGGGGTGGGCATTCAGCAACGCGACCCCATCGCACGGCAGGATCGACCAGGTCAGCAGGTTGCGCAGGTACTCCCCCAGGTCGTCGGCGTTACGGACCCAACCCCGCGTCACCATCCCTTCCAACCCTTGCGAGTGGGCATAGGTGCCGGACGGGAAGAACGAGTCGGCAAGCTGCAGGGCGGCCAGATAGCTCGCGCTGGCGTCGGCGCTCATCACGGTTCGCGTCCGCTATACCAGGAAGTGCAGCTGCGCCAGGCTGAGCCGTTCCGCCGGCGGAACCGTGGCGACCTCGCCGTCGACGCGCACCGTGTAGGTGTCCGGGTCGACCTCGATCACCGGCATCCCATCGTTGCGCACCATCTGCCGCTTGGTGATGGTGCGGCAGCCGCGCACCGGCTCGACCCGTCGCGTCAGTCCCAGGTCGCGGTGGACGCCCGCCTCGTAAGCCGCCTGGGACACGAAGGTGAGCGAGGTGCTGGCCACCGCCTTGCCCATCGCGCCGAACATGGGACGGTAAAACGACGGCTCGGCGGTGGGTATCGACCCGTTGGGGTCGCCCATGACCGCCCAGCAGATCATCCCGCCCTTGATGATCATCTTGGGTTTCGCGCCGAAGCTGCCCAGCGGCCACAGCACGATGTCCGCCAGCTTGCCCGGCTCCAGCGAGCCCACCAGGTGCGATATGCCGTGGGTGATGGCCGGGTTGATGGTCAGCTTGGCCAGGTAGCGCAGCGCTCGGAAGTTGTCGTGGTCGGGCGAGTCCTCGGCCAGCTTGCCCTTGAACTGCCGCATCTTGTCGGCGGTCTGGAACAGCCGGGTGAAGTTCTCTCCCACCCGGCCCATGGCCTGCGAGTCCGACGCGTACATGCTGATCACGCCCAGGTCGTGCAGCACATCCTCGGCGGCCATGGTCTCCGGCCGGATGCGGCTCTCGGCAAAGGCCACGTCTTCCGGCACCCGCGGGCTGAGGTGGTGGCACACCATCAGCATGTCCATGTGCTCGGTGAGAGTATTGATGGTGTACGGACGCGTCGGGTTGGTGGATGAGGGCAGCACGTTCAGCTCGGATGCGATGCGGATGATGTCCGGCGCGTGCCCGCCGCCAGCGCCCTCGGTATGGTAGGTGTGGATCGCCCGCCCGCCGATGGCCGCGATGGTGTCCTCAACGAACCCGGCCTCGTTCAGCGTGTCGGTGTGGATCGCCACCGGCACGTCGAACCGGTCCGCCACGGCCAGGCAGCAGTCGATGGCCGCCGGCGTGGTGCCCCAGTCCTCGTGCAGCTTGAGCCCGCTGGCCCCCGCCGCGATCTGCTCCTCCAGCGGAGCGGGATCGCTGGCGTTGCCCTTGCCCAGCAAGCCCCAGTTCATGGGCAACGGCTCGGCGGCTTCGAGCATCCGCGCGATGTTCCAGGGGCCAGGCGTGCAGGTGGTGGCGTTGGTGCCGTCGGCCGGCCCGGTGCCCCCGCCGATCATGGTCGTGATGCCGTTGGACAGCGCGTGGTACACCTGCTGCGGCGCGATCATGTGGATGTGGGAGTCCACGCCTCCAGGAGTGGCGATCAGGTGCTCGCCGGCGATGACCTCGGTGCCCGGGCCAACGACCATGTCGGGATGCACGCCATCCATGACCCCCGGGTTGCCGGACTTGCCCACCGCCACGATGTGCCCGTGGCGCACCCCAATGTCGGCCTTGATGACGCCCAGCACCGGGTCCATGATGATGGCGTTGGTGATGACCAGGTCCAGCGCGCCGTTGCGGTTGGTCGCCTCCGACGCCTGCCCCATGCCGTCCCGCGCCGACTTGCCCCCGCCGAACACCAGCTCGTCGCCGTGCGTGAGCAGGTCCCGCTCGATCTGGCAGACCAGGGAGGTGTCGGCCAGGCGGAACCGGTCTCCCACGGTGGGGCCGTAGAGGTCAACGTACTGCCGGCGGCTGATTCTGGCCATGTCGCTATGCCTCGCTGGTGTCCGTCGGAACCGACGGTGGGTTCAGGAAACCCCGCTTGGCGATGGCTTCCACTGCTTGTGCCCGCACGGCCGGCGAGTCCAGGCTGCCGTCGGTCAGGCCGTTGAGCCCGCGCACCCGGCGCGTCCCGCCAATGGCCACCAGCGTCACGTCCTTGCGGTCGCCCGGCTCGAAGCGCACGGCGGTCCCGGACGGCACGTCCAGCCGCATCCCGAAGGCGGCCTCCCGGTCGAACCGCAGCGCGCGGTTCACCTCGAAGAAGTGGAAGTGCGAGCCCACTTGTATCGCCCGGTCGCCCGTGTTCCACACCGATAGGGTGCGAGTGGGCCGGCCCGCGTTTATCTCAACCGGATCGTCGGCGATGATGTAGTGTTCGCTGGGATTGCTCATCACTGTTTTGCCTTGTCTATTCTGGGACACGTCTCACGCGTACCCAGTTTCACTGGAACTGTCATTGCGAGCGGAGCGTGGCAATCTCGTGATGGCAGTCGGGGTCTCTTTCAGCAACGAGATCGCCACGTCGCTACACTCCTCGCGATGACAAACTGGGTACGCGCGATGTTGCTACACAATGGGGTCATGCACCGACACCAGCTTGGTGCCGTCGGGGAACGTCGCCTCCACCTGCACCATGTCCACCAGCTCGGGCACGCCTTCCATCACGTCCTCCCTCCGCAGCACCTGCCGGCCCAGCTCCATCACCTCGGCGACGGTGCGGCCGTCCCGCGCGCCCTCCAGGATCGACTCGGTGATCAGGGCAATCGACTCGGGCACGTTGAGCTTCAGACCGCGACCCTGCCGTTTGCGCGCCAGGTCGGCCGCGACGTAGATCAGCAGCTTCTCCGATTCCCGTGGAGTGAGCATCATAGGACAAATTCCAAAGGCGGTGTGGTCATCGTTATCGTGGGGAGCGCAACGACGCGGCAGTCTCGTTCCGGAAACAAACCCTCCGGTCTTTGCGAGATTGCCACGCTCCGCTCGCAATGACGGGTTTGCCGGGGCGAGGCGGCGCGTGGCGGGTCACAGCGAGGAAAGGTAGCGGGAGACCTCGTAGTCGGTCACCTCGGAGCGGTACTCGTCCCACTCCAGCTTCTTGTTCTCGATGAGGCTGTTGAACACGTGGTCGCCCAGCGCCTCATAGAGCAGTTCGCTGGTCTCGGCCAGGTTGATCGCCTCTCCCAGGCTGGACGGCAGCGTGCGGATGCCCAGCGACTGCCGACGCTGCGGCGACATCTCCTGCACGTTGCCCACCACCGGAGCCGGCACCTGGTACTGCTCCTCGATGCCCTTGAGCCCCGCGGCCAGCATCGCGCTGAACGCCAGGTACGGGTTGCACGCGGGGTCGGGAGACCGGTACTCGATGCGGATGGACGATTCCTCGCCCCGCTCGTAGCTGGGCACGCGAATGAGATCAGAGCGGTTCACGTGGGTCCACGAAACGTACACCGGCGCCTCGTAGCCAGGGATCAGCCGCTTGTAGGAGTTGACCCACTGGTTGGTCACCAGCGTGATCTCCGGCGCGTGGGCGATCAGCCCGGCGATGAACTGCTTGCCCAACGCCGAGAGGTACTGTTCGTCGTCCGCGCTGTAGAACCGGTTGTCCTCGCCGGAGAACAGCGACTGGTGCAGGTGCAGTCCCGACCCGTTGATGCGCGAAACCGGCTTCGGCATGAACGTGGCGTACACGTTCTGCAGCTGGGCCAGCTCCTTGATCACCAGCTTGGCCGTCATCAGGTTGTCGGCCATGGTCAGCGCGTCGGTGTACTCCAGGTCGATCTCGTGCTGGCTGGGCGCGCCCTCGTGGTGGGAGTACTTGACCGGTATGCCCATCTCGGCAAGGTTGAGCACGGTGTCCCGCCGCAGGTCGGAGGCGGGGTAGCTGGATAGCTGGTCAAAGTAGCCGTCGTGGTCCAGCAGTTCTGGCGCGCCGGCGCTCTTCAGGTAGAAGAATTCCAGCTCCGCGCCCACGTTGTACGTGAACCCCATCTCCGCCGCCTTGTCCAGGTTGCGCCGCAGGACCTGCCGCGGGTCGCCGGGGAAGGTCTGGCCCCGAGGGTGGCGGATGTCGCAGAACATCCGGGCCACGGCGTTCTGGCGCGGTCGCCACGGCAGCAGGTTGAAGGTGGACGGGTCGGGGTGCGCCCGCATATCGCTCTCGTGGTGGCGGGCGAACCCGTCGATGGCCGACCCGTCGAAGCCCACGCCCCGCTCCAGCGCGTCCTCCAGATCGTCGACGGTCACCGCGAATCCCTTCAGCTTGCCCAGGATGTCGGTGAACCACAGGCGGATGAACTTGACGTCGTTTTCCCGCGCGGTCCGCAGTACGAAGTCCCGGGCGGCGGATGTCTCAGTTGTCATGTCTATTCCTCACGTTCGCGTTTTATGCGCCGGTGCCTACACCGCCACGTACTCCCGGACCAGGTTGTGGTCCAGATCCCGTGCGGCGCCTTCCAGCACTATGGCTCCCTTTTCCATCACGTAGCAGTAGTCGGCGATGCCCAGGGCAAAGTCCAGGAACTGCTCGACCAGCAATATCGTCGTCTCGTTCTGCTCCCGCAGCCGGTGCAGCAACTCCTCGATCTCCTGGACGATCGACGGCTGGATCCCCTCGGTGGGCTCGTCCAGCAGCAGCAGGGATGGCTGACGCACCAGCGCCCGGGCCAGGGCCAGTTGCTGCTGCTGCCCGCCGCTCAGCGTGCCGGCGACCTTCTTCGTGTAGGTCTTCAGCGCGGGGAACAGGCCATACATCCTTTCGATGGATTCGGAGCGCCCCTGCTTGCCGGCGAAGGCTTCCAGACCCATCAGCAGGTTCTCGTGCACCGTCAGGTAGGGGAAGATGTGCCGGCCCTGCGGCACGTAGCCGAACCCCGCCTTGGCCCGCTTGTGCGGCGCCCATCGCGTCATGTCCGACTGCCCGAACCGGATCTCGCCGGCCCGGGGGTTCAGCAACCCCATGATCGCCTTGAGCATCGTGGTCTTGCCCACGCCGTTGCGGCCCATGAGGCACACCACCTGCCCTTCCGGCACGTCCAGCGCCACGTCGGTCAGCACCAGGCTCTGCCCGTAGCCCACGGACAGGCCCTTGATGGTCAGGAATGGTTCGGGTTGACGAAACATGGTCATGATGATCTGCCAGTGAAGATCAGTCCGCGGCAACCGGCGCGGCGTGTTCGGCCTCTCGTCGCCCGTTGAGCCGGCCGGCCTGCGGCCGCTGCGACCGGCTGTTGCCCAGGTACGCCCGGATGACCTCCGGGTCCTGCTGCACCTCTTCCATCGTGCCCTCGCTGAGCACCTTGCCCAGGTGCAGCACGGTGACCGTCTGCGCGAACTGCCGCACGAAGTCCATGTCGTGCTCCACCACCAGCACCGACCGCGCGCCGCCGATGGACTGCAGCAGTTCGCCGGTGCGGTCGCGCTCCCGGCGGGTCATGCCGGCCACCGGCTCGTCCAGCAGCAGCAGCTTGGGCTCCTGCACCAGCAGCATGCCGATCTCCAGCCACTGCTTCTCGCCGTGGGACAGCCCGCCCGCGATGTCCTGCGCCCGGTGCTGCAGGCCCACCTCCTCCAGCGTGCTCATGATCCGGTCGCCCTCGCCCCGCCGTGGCTTGCCCAGCAATCGCGTGATCCGGCTGCGGAACCCCAGCGTCACTTCGAGGTTCTGGTACACGGTGAGGCTGGCGAATATCGACGGCGTCTGGAACTTGCGGCCCACGCCCAGCCGAACCAGCTGGTACTCCTGCCGGCGGCTCAGGTCCGTCGTGCCATCGAAGATGATGCGCCCCCGCGTTGGCTTGGACTTGCCCGTGATCACGTCGATCAGCGTCGTCTTGCCTGCGCCGTTGGGCCCGATCAGGAACCGCATCTCCCCGTAGCCGATGGCGAGGTCCAACTCGTTCAGCACCGTGAACCCGTCGAAGCTCACCGTCAGGCCCTCCACGGACAGGATGGGTTTGCTCAGATCCGGCGTCGGGCTGGACCCATTGCGCGAGGCTGAGTTGTTGGTACTGCCAATCATCGTTGTGCTCCAGGAAGCCGGCGTGAGATCGCCCCGCGAACCTGCTCGCGTGACAGCCACCACGGCTTCCGCCAGCCCTCGCCGCGCAGCAGGCCCATGATGCCCGAGGGGAACAGCAGCACCGCCCCGATGAACAGCAGGCCCAGGAAGTACTGCCACATCGCCGGGAACGACTCGCTCAGGCCGCTCTTGGCTCCGTTGACCACCACCGCGCCCAGGATCGCGCCCAGCAGCACGCCGCGTCCGCCCACGGCCACCCAGATGGCGATCTCGATGGATGGCACGATGCCCATCATCGTCGGCGAGATGATGCCCACCTGCGGCGTGAACAGCGCGCCGGCCACGCCGGCAATGCCCGCCGACAGCGAGAATACCAGAGTCTTCAGCACCGCCGGGTCGTAGCCGGAAAAGCGCACGCGGTTCTCGTCGTCGCGCATGGCCACCAGCAGCCGGCCCAGCCGCGAAGAGATCAGCCACCAGCACAGCAGGTAGGCGGCGGTCAGCGCGGTCACGCTGGCGTAGTACAGGATCAGTTGCATCGACGGCGCGTTTAGCGGATAGCCGAAAATCGTCGTGTAGTTGGTGATGCCGTTGGTGCCGCCGGTGTACGCCTGCTGCCCGATGAACAGGATGCTGACGATCAGCGCCAGCGCCTGGGTGATCAGCGCGAAGTACACCCCCGTGATGCGGCTGCGGAACACCAGGTATCCCAGCGCCCCGGCCAGGACCGCCGGAACGATGAAGGTCATGGGTATGGCGAACCAGGCGTACTTGAACGGCGCCCAGAAGAAGGGCAGCTCCGTCAGGCCGCTCCAGAACATGAAGTCGGGCAGCTTTCCGCCGGCCGATTCCAGCTTCAGGTACATTGCCATGGCGTACCCGCCCAGCCCGAAGAACACGCCGTGCCCCAGGCTGAGCATCCCGGCGTAGCCCCAGATCAGGTTCAGGGACAGCGCCAGCATGGCAAAGGTCAGGAACTTGCCCAGCAACGCGATCCGGAAGTCGGACAGCACCGCCGGCGCCGCCAGCAGCACGACCAGCATGATCGCCGGCGCGATCCACGAGCCGATGCGGTCGTTCATCCGCACCGGCGCCGACGCGTTGCGCACCACGGTGATGATCGATGACATGGTCGTCATGGCGCTCTACCGTCCCTTGGCCCGCATCAGGCCGGCCGGCCGCCACTGCAGGAACAGGATCACCATGGCGAACACCAGCACCTTGCCCACCACCGCGGTGGTGCCAAACTCCAGCATGGTGTTCAGCATCCCGATGATCAGCGCCGCCAGGATGGTGCCCGGCACCTGCCCCAGTCCGCCCAGGATCACGACGATGAAGGCGTCCACCACGTAGAACGTGCCCAGCGATGGCCCGATGGGGCCGATCAGCGTCAGCGCGCACCCGGCCACGCCGGCCAGTCCGGAGCCCAGCGCGAAGGTGAAGCTGTCCACCCGCCGGGTCGAGACGCCCAGGCTGGAGGCCATTTCCCGGTTCTGCATCACGCCCCGCATCCGGCGTCCTTCGCTGGAACGGTACATGTAAAAGTAGAGCCCGCCGATGCACGCGGTGACCAGCCCCAGGATGAATACGCGCTTCACGGGCAGCACCAGGTCAGACGTGACCGTGAGCGCGGTGCCCAGCCACGGCGGGGCCACCACCTGCACGTTGGGCGCGCCGAAGATCGTCCGCGCCAGTTGCTGCAGGAACAGGCCGACGCCCCACGTCGCCAGCAGCGTGTCCAGGGGGCGGCGGTACAGGAACCGGATCAGCGCGTTCTCCACCACGTATCCCGCCGCTCCGGCAACCACGAAGGACGCGGGAATGGCGATCAGGAACGTGATACCCGATTGGGCGTCACCGGTGAAGCTGAGCGCCGCCTGCTGCAGCGCGTACGTGGTGTACGCTCCGATCATGATGAACTCGCCGTGGGCCAGGTTGATGACGTTCATCAACCCGAAGGACAGCGCCAGTCCCAGAGCGATCAGCAGCAGGATTGAGCTCAGGCTGAGCCCGTTGAACAGTTGTAGAGCCCAAACTTCCATATTGTGGCCATAAAGGAGTTTGAGGAGGCGGAGGCGCGGATGTTATCCGCAACTGTGGTTCACGGCTACCCGGTTGGTCATTGCGAGCGCAGCGTGGCAATCTCGTTGTGGTCAGGATCGTCGCTACACGAACGGAATCGCCGCATCGCTTCGCTCCGCGCGGTGACAGTTTTGCGGAACTGGGTACGCGTGAGGAGCCTGTGGTTGTGGTCAGAAGCAGGATTCTCAGGATTTGGGGACTTACAGGATTCCAGCCATCCGGGGGCGGATAACACCCAATCCTGTAAATCCTTCAATCCGGCAAATCCTGATTCTGACGGTTGAGACTTACTGGGCCAGCTCCCGGAGGCCGGCGGCCCATTCGTAGCTGTCCAGGTAGGGGTCCGGGACCACCGGCGAGCCGGAGTTCCAGATCTCGTCGATCTGTCCGTCGTCGCGCACCGTGCCGATGCGGACGGTCTTGGACACGTGCTGGTTCTCGTTGTGGATGGTCACCATTCCGCCCGGAGCGGCGAACTGGATGCCCTTGGCGGCTTCCTTGACGGCGGCCACGTCGGTGCTGCCGGCCTTCTCAACGGCGGCCTTCCACAGGTACACGCCGAAGTAGCCTGCCTCGATGGGGTCGTCGGTGACGCGGTTCTCGCCGTACTTGGACTTGAACGCGCTGACGAACTTCACGTTTTCCGGCGTGTCGGTGGTCTGGAAGTAGTTCCACGCCACCAGGTGCCCGGCGATGTTCTCCGCGCCGATGCCGGTGATCTCTTCCTCAGCGACGCTCACCGAGATAGTCGGCAGGTCCTCGGCGGTGATGCCGGCGTCCTTGAGCTGCTTGAAGAAGGCCACGTTGGAGTCGCCGTTCAGCGTGTTGAACACCACGTCGGGATCGGCGGCCTTGATCTTGGTGATCACGGTGCTGTACTCGGTGTGCCCCAGCGGGGTGTATTCCTCGCCCACGGCCTCAAGGCCGGCGGCGGTGAGCTGCTTGTTGATGATCAGGTTCGACGTGCGCGGGAACACGTAGTCGGACCCCAGCAGGTAGAACTTGGTCTTGCCCTCTTCCAACAGGTACTCGATGGCCGGCACAATCTGCTGGTTGGTCGTCGCGCCCGTGTAGAAGATGTTGGGCGACGTCTCCAGGCCCTCGTACTGCACCGGGTAGAACAGCAGCCCGTTGTTGGCCTCGAACACCGGCAGCATCGCCTTTCGGCTGGCGCTGGTCCATCCGCCGAACACCACGGACACCTCGTCCTCCTGGAGCAGCTTGCGCGCCTTCTCGGCGAAGGTCGGCCAGTCGGACGCGCCGTCCTCGATGACGACCTCCAGCTGCTTGCCCATCACGCCGCCCGAGGCGTTGATCTCTTCAATCGCCAGCAGTTCGGCATCATGCACCGCGGTCTCGCTGATCGACATGGTGCCGGACAGGGAGTGCAGTATGCCTACCTTGATCGTGTCGGACTCGGCGGCGGCGGGCTCGCTCGCCGGCTGGGAGGCTGCGCTGGCTGCGGGAGCCGCGGTGGCGGCCGGCGCCGGGGGCGGCTCGGAGCCGCAGGCGGCCAGCATCAGGGGCATGAGAACGGCGGCCACGCCAATGAGCGCGAACCGCATCAGTACAGGCAGTTTGGTTAAACCGGTTAAAGACATCGTGGGTGTTTCCTCCTCTGGGGTGTTTCATCAACGGCAGGTCGCCGCCAACGGTGGTAAAACGACTGCGCCGGACGCGGCGCGCCGGTGTCGATGCCAAATACGCTAGTCCCACGGTGTTACCGGCAAATTGCAACTCTATGACCGTGAAGTTGCGTCGGTGTAAACGACGCGTAACGTCTCCGAACCGCCCCAGCCACGGCAAACCGCGCACCCCAAACCGCTTCCAAACTCCATAAACCACTCTCACGCGTTACGCGTGTGGCGACTGGGAAACGTCAGAATCAGGATTTGCCGGATTTATGGATTATCAGGATTGGAACCGTTTCGTATGGAGATCTCCCAATCCTGTCCAATCACAAAATCCCGTGAATCCTGATTCTGACAATTCACGCAACGTGGGCACTCACCCATACGAAAGCGGGCCGGCTCCAAAGCAGCCGGCCCGCTCTGCCGCACGCCCGTAATCCGCGGCGGCCGCCTATTTCACCCGGCTCAGGTGATGGCCGGCGGGATGGAGATGGGGAAAGGTATGTTGGGGTAGCGTTCCAGCAGCCGGCGCCACGACGCATGTCCCACCGCCTCCGCCCGGCGCACCACGTCCGCCTCGTCGATGGTCAGCACCTTGCTGTCGCGCATAACCCACGCGCCGTCCACCATGACCGAGGTGATGTCGGCCGGCTGCCCGTTGTGCACGAAGGCGGACACGACCCGCAGGGTGGGCACCAGGTGTGGCCGCATCAGGTCCACCACGAACAGGTCGGCCTTCTTGCCCACCTCCAGCCTGCCGGTGATGTCCTCCATCCCCAGCGCCCGCGCTCCGCCCGAGGTGGCCCACTCCAGCACGTCCTCGGGCTGCGGATACACCTCGTCGTTGCGGCGCACGCGCTCCAGGAACAGCCCGGCCCGCATCACCTCCACCATGTCCTCGGCCATGTTGTCCGTCCCCATCCCGATGACGCACCCCGCTGCCTGCAACTCCCGCACCGGCGCGGCCGCGCCCCGGCGGGCGGCGATGGCGGCGTTGTTGGTCACCTTGACCCCCGTCTGGCCCAGCAGCGCGATCTCCGCCGGATTGACGTACCGGCAGTGGGCGGCCAGCAGATCCGGCCCCAGGAAGTCGTTGGCGAAGAGGTAGTGGGTTGGCGATACCCCGCGCGTCCGCATCACCGCCTCGATCTCCTCACGGCTCTGCGACAGGTGGATGGTGTAGCCGACGCCGTGGCGCTCGGCCAATTCCCGGCTGCGCCGCAACAGGTCCGGCGAGCAGGTCTCCGGGGCGTGCGGCGCCGGGAAGCAACTGATCCGTCCCTGCTCCCGCCCGTGCCACGACTCCACCAGGTCGGCGCAGCGCTGCAGGCCGGCGTCGGCGCGGGCCTCGTCGAACCGGTACACCCCGTTCCGGATCTGGGCTTCGTCCACGTCGTTGATGTTTTCCCCCAGAACGAGCCGCAGCCCCGTCCCCGCCAGATCGGCTGCATAGCCGGCAACGTCGGACGAGATTTCCAGCAGACAGGTGACGCCGCTGCGGACCGACTCCAGGACGCCCAGCAGGGCCAGCGTCTGCCGCTCTTCATCGCTGAGCAGCGCCCGGGCCGACACCGGAAAGGTCAGCCGCGTCGGGAACCCGAAGTCCTCCAGTATCCCCCGGTCGCCCGTGGCCAGCAGGTGCGTGTGGCAGTTGATCAGCCCGGGAAAGACCGCCTTGCCCCGTCCGTCCACCACCTCGGCGTCGGGATGCGCCTGCCGCACATCGTCGGTAGGTCCGATGGCCGCGATGCGGTCCTCCACGATGGCAATGCCGGCGTCATGCAGAACGTCCCGTCCCGCGTTGCCGGTCACGATGGTCGCGTTGGCGATAACGGTGGTCATGTCCACTCCACAGAACCCCTTATAACCGGGATTCAAGCCTACACAGTTTGCGGCGGGGAAACGTCAGAATCAGGATTTTCAAGATTTTGGGATTATCAGGATTGGAACCGTTCCCTGGTGGATATCTCCCAATCCTGTCCAATCATAAAATCCCGCAAATCCTTGTATCTTGAAGAAGCCAACGACGCGGCAGACCGTTAGTCCTGGGGCTCGCTGCGCGAAGCCGGGAAGCAGCAAGGTCGCCGCGCCAGGACCTTTCCAAAGTAGCTTTTGTCATTGCGAGCACAGCACGGCAATCTCGCTCCGGGGGCATGACTCATACGGGAAAGCCTTGTTGCATCGACGGGATTGCCACGTCGGTCCGTTCCTCGCAACGACTTTGGAAAGGCCCGGTCGCCGCGTCGTTCGCCCTTGGCTAGCCCGCACAGTTGTGAGGGGCTGACTGACCAGACCCCGTATTGCAAAGCAGGATAGTCCGGGGATGGCCGCGCACGCCAAACCAAAGATGCGCGGAGTGTAAAACATCATGACCACCGCGACAATGACGATCATCGGCATCGACGACTACCTGCGTGCCCGGTTTGTCATCGCGAGGAGCGACGTGGCGAGCTCGTTCCCGGGGTAGCGTTCCTTGCCCCAACGAGATTGCCGCGCGTCGCTCGCAATGACGTCTCCGGGGAAACTGGGTACGCGTGAGACTGCGTTTGCTCCTCGTCGGGACCGGAACCGCTTCCGCAGAGCATATAATCCGGTCTGGCATATCAGATAGACCGGTCACATTTTCAACTTCGGAGAAGCGATATGAGCGCAATCGAAACCTGGGGCGAGATGGTGCGGGTGGAGCACGCCCAGTCCGACCGCATGCGCGGCGTGCGGCCCACCGATACCTGGAGCCAATCCGCCACCCAGTTCAGGGCCGACCCGCACCGCACCGGCGATCACACCGTCGAGGCGCTGCGCTCGCGCGTGCTGCCCGGCGAGACCCTGCTGGATATCGGAGCCGGCGGCGGACGGCTGGCCCTGCCCCTGGCGCTCACCTGCAGCGCGGTCACCGCCGTGGAGCCGTCGCCCAGCATGTGTGCCGTGCTGCGCGAGACCGCCGACGAGTACAGCATCGAGAACGTGTCCATTGTCGAGTCCGGCTGGCTGGACGCGGATGTAGAACCCGCCGACGTGGCCCTGTGCAGCCACGTGGTCTACGTCGTCGAGGACATCGGAGCCTTCGTGCGCAAGATGGACAGCCACGCCCGCCGCCTGGTCATGGCCGTGGTTTTCGAAGCGTCGCCGCTGTCGCAGGTCTACGGGCTGTGGGAGCAGGTCCACGGCGAAATGCGGCACGCGCTGCCGTCGCTGCCCCAGTTCCTGCCGGTGCTGGAGGAGTTAGGCATCCAACCCGACGTGACCGAACTGGACCACCAACCGCCCCGCACATTCGCCAGCGTCGAGGAAGCCCGGGAAGCCGTCGCCCGCTGGCTCTTTATCAACCCAGACACCGACGCCATGACCCGCCTGGATCACATCCTGCAAGACGCCTTGCGCGAGGAGAACGGCGCCTGGCAAATCGAGGGCGCGCAGCCCTCACGCCCGAACATCGTATCGTGGGAAACGGGTCACGCATAGCAGCGATCACTCGTGATGATCAGAGTGACAGATCATCGTCGGCAAATGAAAATCCCCAGCGAGCGCGGCCACGATGTTGGCGTCTTTCGATTCGGAGTAATTTTGATGCGTGTTATCGACGCTGAAGGTACCTTTTGGCTCGCATCGAACCCTGAGAAACGTGTGTTTGGCAGGCTGAGGTTCGATCCACAAAACGGTGCCCGGCTCACTACCCAAGGCACGTTCTTCGACGAAGTGGAGGTCCGGCCCGGAGGAATGCGCCCCAGCAATACGCCGGTCAGGATTTTGGGACTGCTCGGAACAGAGGAAGTTACCTTGGTCAACGGTTCGTGCGTCAATCGCAAAACGCAATTCTCGGCCAGGGAGAACATCGGACCATTCTTCGTGGAAGAGTATTCCATACCTTTCGTTGCTCAGGGAGCCCATTTTCCGGAAACTGAACTCCCCACGTTTGAGACGTTGTCCCTTAGATGCGATTACCTAGAACCGTGGGTGAACGATCAGCTCATATCGCGTGGAACCGTGCAGTCTAGCGACGGTACCAAATTGCAGCTGACCGCAGTTACGAACAAATCCTCTTCGTCGCCTGCAGCATTTGGGGAAGCCCAAGTTTTCTCTTCGATCGCTACGAGCGAAACTTTGTTCGATGCCTCGTTTACGCAGGAATCTCAATTGAACCTGACGTTCCATCCATGCGAAACTTTGGAAGGAGTTTTGTCGTATTGTCGGAGCCTACAGCATTTGTTGACCATCGCGGCGCTTAGACCCTCCAGGATTCTGAGCGTCGGTCTGACCTTTTCATCACGCGATGCCCTTGCTAGTAGTCCAACCACAGATAACTATACAAAGCTTTGTTTCTTGGACCATGCGGCCCGGATCCCTCATGATGGTTACGTGCCCATACCACAGAATATGCTTTTCACCGTTGATCAACTCGGCGGAGCGAATTTTGTAGCCAAGTGGTGCGAAATTGGGGCATTATTCGAGCCTGTAATTGACCAGTTGATGACCCCTTGGTATTCGCCGTGGGCGGATCCTGAGAATGCTTTCTTCAGCGCAGCCGCAGCGGCCGAAACGATGATCAGGATTGATACTGGCCGACAAAATTTCACCTTCAAGATCGAGCTTTCGATCCTCGCGGAAAGTGCCGGGTATGCGTTCCAACAACTAGTTGGCGACGTCGACCAATGGGCTAGCGAGATTGTCAGGGTTAGGAACAACCGTGTTGTGCATCGCGGATTGCACGAAACCGCCGCGATGCCGAACTGGTATACGATGTATCGTACCCTCTATCATTTGGTAATAGTGCACCTTCTGAAAAGGTGCAACGTAGAGGAAATGCGAGTCGATCTGGTGTCGCGTAATCTGGCCACGATAGTATCCGGTCGGTAAGAGTTCAGAGTGGTATCCGCATTTGCAGGCTCCGCTTATTTGTGAACCCGGGTCACAGCGGCACACGGTCGGCCAATTGATACCTTCTCCGGTTGAAATAATGACGCCCGTTGCGCAAACTGCGCCGTGTGGGAGATTCTGGCGCTGACCACACTGCGATTTCCACCGCCCTGACTTACCGGCCGCTAGTCACGGAAATCGCCTCCGACGGCGGCGTGTCATCATCACCAGCGGCCCCCTAATCAAAAACGGCTCCAATTGGAGCCGTCAGAAGTTCGCGCTGGCACCGGCGGAAGGAATCGAACCCTCGTTTTCGGTTTTGGAGACCGATGCGTTACCACTACACCACGCCGGTACGGTCTATCTATTCTAGCAACCGACCCTATCCTGCGCAACACGCGCACCGACCACACTAGGGCCTTTCCAAAGTAGCTTTTGTCATTGCGAGCGCAGCGCGGCAATCTCGCTCCGGGGGCATGACTCATACGGGAAAGCCATGTTGCATCGACGGGATTGCCACGTCGCTCCACTCCTCGCAATGACTTTGGAAAGGCCCTGCGACCACACGCGTACCCGCTTCGTTTGTTACGTCGATAAACAGGATGGACAGGATTTCATTGATTGCTGGAAACGCTCCGCACTCTGGACGGCGCCATAAGCAGGGCGGGGAGCCGGTGATGTCAGCATCCTATTTATCCTGTTCATCGATGTAAATTTGCTCTCTTCGTCGTCAAACTGGGTCAGCATGAGATTGCGCCGGCGCTGTGGCGGGGGCGTCATGCGCTATCGAGACCGCCGCCGGAGCATGCCCCGTCGGCCGGTTCAGCCAGCCCGACCACAGGAACGTGATGAAGACCAGCACCACCAGGGCGATCACCACCGCCAGCGCCAGGCAACCGTATCGCGCCATTGACGGGCGGGGCTACGAGGCCGGTATGACGGGCAGCCGCAGCCGCGACGGATGCTGCTCGTTGTGCACGATGGTCTGCACCACCGGCACGCACTCCGTGGCGGCCCAGGGGTCGCCGCCGGTGTTGAAGTTCCGGTCGAACCGGGGGAAGTTGCTGCTGCTGATCTCCAGCCGGACCCGGTGGCCGGCCTTGAACACGTTGCTGGTTGCCACCAGGTCGATGGTGTACTCCTCCACCGCGCCCGGCGTGATCGGCACCGCGGCGTCCGTGCCCTTCCGGTAACGGCCCCGCATGATCCCGTCGACCAGCGCCCGGGCCGCGCCGCACGGCTCCACGTCCACCAGCTTGGCGGTGAAGTCGGTATCCTCCCCGGTGGTTGACGCGAACAGCGTGACCGTCAACGGACCCGTCACCTCCAGGTCCTCCGTCAAGGGCGGCGTGGTGTAGCACAGCACGTCGCTGCGGTTCTCGATGAACTGCTGGTCGTAGGATCCGCCCGGCACGAAGGACGGCCCACAGCAGAGCGGCCCGCCTCGCGTGGGCACCGGGTCCCGCGGATCGTACAGGAACACGTCCGCCGCCTCGTCGCCCGGGGCGTCGACGGAGAGCCCGCCGTCGCCCGACGACGAGTTGGCCTTGCCGCCGCTGTGCAGGTAGTAGTCGGTGTACTGCGTCCGCGCCAGCGGCCATTCCTGCTCGCTGCGCCACTTGTTGTCGCCCATGACGAAGATGCGCACCGGCGCTTCCTCGTTGGCGCCGTTCGCCTCGCCCTTGAGCCAGTGATCGAACCACCGCAGCTGGATGCCGTCGGTGTCGATGGCCGGCCCGGCCGCGCCCAGCCCGAAGAAGAAGTCGCCGGAGGTCTCGCCGAAGGGGCCGTGATGCCACGGGCCCACGATCAGCCGCTGCCCGTCCCTGGCCGTCGCGTCCTCCGCGTGCTTGCGCATCCCGGCAAAGTTCCGCAGGGTGCCCAGCAGGAAGATGTCGTGCCAGCCGCCGATGTGCAGCGCCGGCGTGGTGATGTGCGGGTAGTGGTCCTCGATGCGCCAGCGCTTCCAGTACTCATCGCTGCTGGAGTGCTTGATCCAGTCGTAGAAGTACCCTGCCAGCGGCTCCTTCAGGTGCGGCAGGTCGACGATGGGCTGGTGGCGGAAGGCGCAATCCAGCTCGTTGAACGCGGCCAGCAGTCCCTCGCGGGTTCCGTCGGGCACGTCGTGGCGGCTGCTGATCGCGCCCATGTTGGCCATGGTGAGCTGCCGCATGGTCCACGACAGGGCAAAGCCCCAGGCCAGCGCGCCGCCCTGGTAGGTCCAGCCCTCGTAGTAGTCCGAGGCGGTGATCCCCGGCGCGATGCAGGTCAGGGCCGGCGGGTTGGTGATGGCGCACAGCCACTGGGTAGCGCCCACGTAGGACCGGCCGAACATGCCCACCTTGCCGGCGCTCCAGGGTTGCTCGGCGCACCAGGCCACCGTGTCATACCCGTCGTTGGGCTCGTCCAGGAAGGGGTAGAACTCGCCCTCCGAGGCAAACCGTCCCCGCGTGTCCTGGATCACCACCGCGTACCCGTGGGACACGGCCCGCATCACGTCCATGCCGCCGCCCACGCCCTGGAACTTGTCATAGGGCGTGCGTTGCAACAGCACGGGCGTCGGGTCGTCCACGTCCGGACGGTACACGTCGGCGTACAGGGTGACGCCGTCCCGCATCCTGACCGGCACGCCGAATTCGCTGCGGAGCTTGGTGTAAGGGCCCATCAACTCAGCTGGCATAACGTCACCTCCAGATTGGCGCCATTATACACAGCGCGACCGGACGCTCACGTCATCGGTCATTGCGAGCGAAGCGCGGCAATCTCGTCGCCGATCAGGGTTTGATGCTGGATGACGCGCTTACTGCGTCCGGAACTGCGGCGCCATCAGCCCCACCTGCAGCGACGGCGGCAGGTTGTTGCGCGTGACCTGCATGCGGCCCTGGGGCTGCAGGCTTCCCTCGGCCACTCCCAGTTCCCGCAGGAACGCCTCCGGACCTTCTGGCTCCACGGCCGAGGGCTCCCGTTCGCCCCGGTAGTGCATCGGGATGAGCCAGCGCGCGTCCAGTTGCTGCGCCGTCTGGTTGATGGCGCGATATGAAAGCAGGTTGTGGTCGGATCCGCCGGCCGGGGCCAGCACCACTTCGGCCGGGCCGATGAGGTCGATCTGCTGCGCCGTCAGCGGCTGGGTGATGTTCCCCAGGTGGCACACGTTGATTCCGTCCAGCGCGATGGCGAACGCCACGTTGCGCTTGCTGCGTGGGGTGTCCTCGGGCAGCGGCGTCATCACCGCGCGGATGGTGATGCCCTGGAACTCATACTCGCCGGGCGTGTCAAACACCCGCGGCTGGCCGTCGACCTCACGTGCGCTGTTGTGCATGGGGTCGTCGTGGCTGACAGTGACCCCCACCGCGTCGACCATCTGCCTCGGGTCGACCTGCACGCCGAGGCCACCGACGCCGGAGGCATAGGGGTCGGTGATGATCGACAGGCCCGCGTTGGTTGACCGCAGCCTGAAACAGGCGTGTCCCAGCCAGTAGATGTCCATGGGTTTCTGAGGCTACTCCGCGCCGTGGTCGGGTTTGGCGGCGAACCGGTCCAGCAGAGCCCATCCTGCGGGCACCGCCAGGCTCGCCACGATGAGCTTTGCCAGGTCGCCGGCGACGAAGGGGAGCAGGCCGCACTGCCACACGTTGGCGCAGCCCCAGGCCTCCGCCACGTTGGCCGGCAGGAACAGGTTCAGCTGGATCAATCCTGGCACGTAGAGCACGGCGTTGCCCAGCAGCATGGCCGCCAGTATCCAGGGGCGCCGGTTCCATCCCCGTTGGCACAGCCAGCCCACCAGCGCGGCCGCCGGTATGAAGCCGACGATGTATCCGCCCGACGGCAGCAGCCAGAACCAGCCGGAGGCTCCGCCGGCGAAGAAGGGCAGGAAGGCTCCCTCTACGGCGTAGAGCGCCAGCGCCAGGCCGCCGCGCCAGCCCCCCAGCATCGCGCCCACCAGCAGAACGGCAAAGGTCTGCCCGGTGATGGGCACGGGCGTGAACCCCAGGGGTATCTTGATCTGCGCGAATAGCGCGACCAGCAGGCTGCCGGCGACGATCAGGGCAACGTCCCTGGCGATGCGTCGCGCGCCGGCCGATTCGGGCAGAATCAGGTCCGCGAGGGTGCCGGGGAGGGGTGGAGAGGGGAGGGAAACAGCGGTTCGCGTTTGCATTTCTCTAATATCGTACCACTTGCCCCACGCCCGTCAAACGAAACGATTTGTGCATCTCATTCAATTTTGCCGCACCTAAGTCCGCTCTACCGGGAGTATTGCAGTCATCATGAGTGCCCGGCCGGTACCGTCACACGTTGCTGGCGCAGATTGCTGTGCGATACGAAGAGTGCGGCATATAATTGCGCGTGTATGTCACACCAGCCAGGTTGAGCAAAGGGCGATAAAGCAATGAGATTTCTGATCAATCGATGGCGTCAGGTCGGCACACGACTCTACCTGGCGCTCGTTTTCGCCGTGGCGCTCACGCTCCTGTCCAGCGCCGTCGGCATCTATTATTTCGAGCGCAGCGGAGACCTCAGTTACCGGATCCGCTCCGAGTCCGCACCGGCCGTCGACGCCGCGTGGGCAGCGGCCCTGTCCGCCGAGAAGCTGCGATCATACGGCCGTGAAGTCATCGCCGGTTCCGGCTCTGCCCCCACCGTCGCCGCCGCCTCTCGGGCGGAAGTGGGAGAACTCCTGACTGAGCTGGAAGATTCGCTGAGCCGGTTGGTTGCGCTGGAGGACATGGAGTTCCTCGCGCTGGCCGTCCAGGACGCCGCATACGGAATGGCCGGCGTAATTGACCGTTTGACAGCCGGCCCCGCCGCGTCGGAGAGGCCGGCCCTGGTGGCCGAGTTCAACGACAGCAGCGATGCGCTGGACCAGTCGGTCGGCCTCCTGGTGGACGGCGCCGGCCAGTACGCCGACGTGAACCTCGATGCAACGGTGGGCAGTTTCGACCAGGGGCGCGTATTGCTGGCGACTATTTGCGCGATCAGCGTGGCGGCCGCCACCCTCACGGCGTGGATCTGGGTGGGCAACGGCGTGTTGCGCCGCCTGTCCCGCGTGTCGGACCGGATGCGCAGCATGGCCCAGGGCGACCTGGATACGCCGGTGCCCGAGGTTAGCCGCGACGAAATCGGTGAGCTCGCGCGGGCCCTGGAGGTCTTCCGACAGCATGCCCGTGAGGTGCAGCGTCTCAACCTGGTGGAACAGCTCTACCAGGAGTTGCGAGAGGCGAACAACGAGCTCCAGACCATGCAGGCGCGGCTGGTGGCGCAGGAGAAGCTGGCGGCGCTGGGTGAACTGGTCTCCGGTGTCGCCCATGAGATCAGCAACCCGCTGAATTTCGTGACGAACTTCACCCAGGGAGCCACCGAGCTCCACAGCGAACTCACCGAGATGCTGGAAACCTACCGCGACGGCATGAAGTCCGAGGACGTTGCCCTGCTGGACGATATCACCAGTGAAATGAGCGACAGCCTGGGACGGGTGATCACCAATGGCGGCCGGGCGTTGGCTATCGTCGAGCGGATGCAGGGCTTGAGCGTGGATACCCGACCACCGGAACTGGCGGACGTGAATGCGGAGTTGCGGGACGCCGTCCTGTCGGGCTGCGGTGACTACGACCTGGCTCCGGCATTTGACCTGGACGGCAACATCGGCTCGAGGCCCATCGTCGTCGATGAATTCAAGGAAGCGGTGGGCAACCTGGTTACCAACGCGTGCTATGCGATGAACCTGAAAAAGACGGAGTTGGGCGACGATTATGCGCCCGCGCTGTCCGTATCAAGTCGCCTGGTGAACGGCGTGGTCGAGATCCGGGTGCGGGACAACGGGCCCGGCATCGCTGACGACGTGCGGGACCGGATCTTCAACCCCTTCTTCACCACGCAGGAGGGCGTGATGGGCGCCGGCCTGGGCCTGACCATCGCCGCCGATGTGGCTCGCCGCGCCGGTGGCGATCTGCAGGTGGACACGGTGCACGGCGATTACGCCGAATTCCTGATGACCGTGCCGGTATCCGAGAACGTGGCAGTCGACCCGGACGATGATGACGATGCCCGGTGCTAGGGCTGCGATGCGCGACACAACGACAGGCTCACGCGTACCCAGTTTACCGAAGAGGGACAACTTGCATGGATACACGGGATGGATAGGGTGGATGAGAGGGACTCGTCAGCTTGTTGAGCATCCCATTGGACCCTATTGTGTGCTCGTTCCATCCACTTTCGCTCTTGACTGATGTAGAGCATCTCATCAGTTCGATCATGTCCATCCTGCGCATCCATGCAAACTTCGCCTGCTCCGGGAAAGCGGGTACGCGTGAGAACGACCGATTGATGCATGCGCGGTGCGGACGCGCTACCTCCAGTCGTGTCCGGAACTGGCGTGAAATTCCATATCGGCCCGCAGCGGCCACGCCCGTTCCACCACGACGTTGAGCGTGTTGTCCCGGCGGGAAACCTCGCCTTCAATGACGACCAGCGGCCGCCGCAGCACGTGCTTGAGCGTCTCCCAGCGCTGCTCCCAAACGGCCACCGGTATCAACCCGAATTCGTCCTCCAGGGTGAGAAACACGGCCCGGGCCAGGGGACGCTGCCGCCTGACGACCCGGCCCGCCACGCGGACCACATCGCCTTCGCGGCAACCCTCCAGGGTGTCGCTGCTATGCACGCCTCTCAGCTCGTGGCGCGCCAGTTCCATGATGTGACCATCCGGGCAGAGGCCCAGCATGTCGTATTCGTCCAGCATCAGCATGGACCGGTTCTTCGACGCCACCGCCGCCGGCGCTTCGGCCACCGCCAGGGGTAACGCCAGCTGGCCGCGGCGCGCGTCCGGCACGTAGCCGGCCCCGATCTGCCACAGCGCGCTGCCCCGGTCGGTGACATCCGGCAGGCTGTCCATTGCGCCGGCGCGGGCCAGGTTCTCCAGGGCCCGGCGCGGCAGGCCGGAGCGCGCCAGCACGTCCGCCAGGCTTCTGAATTCGCCGGCCTCCCGCGCGCGCAGCAGAATCTCCCCCAGGCGCCGGTCCACGCCCTTCACAAAGATCAGCCCCAGCCGCAGGGTGCGTTCGCCCTCGGCGGTGCAGAGCAGATCGGAACGATTGATGTCGGGGTGGGCCACCCGCAGGTTGATCCGGCGGGCGTCCTGCTTCAGCGTGTCCAGGTCCCAGAACCCCATGGGCTGCTCGTTGAAGAGCGCGACGTAGAACTCCAGCGGGTAATGGCGACGCAGCCAGGCCATCTGGTAGGCGGTGAAAGCGAACGCCAGGGCGTGGCCCTCGGGAAACATGTAGTGGGGGTTGAACTTCCCGAAGATCGCCTCGGCCGCTTTTTCGGGAACGCCACGCTCGCGGGCTCCCTGCAGGAACCGCTGCCGGTACTCCGCCACCAGGGCGGCGCCGTTGCGGCGTCCGAAAGCGCGACGCATGCGGTCCGCGTCGGCGGCGGTGAAACCGCCCACGTCCATGCCCAGCTGCACCACCTGGTCCTGGAACATGATTACGCCCAGCGACCTTTCCAGGGCCCCTTGTTCCAGGGGATGAGCATATTCCCAGTCGAACCCCTTGCGCCGGCGCAGAAACTCCGCCACGCCGTCATGCGCTCCCACGCCGGGGCGCACCGCCGCGATCTCCAGGGCCAGCTCGTAGATGTCCTGGGGATGCATCCGCACGATGGTCTGCATCTGTGCTGCCGACTCCACCTGGAAGACACCCACGGTGTCGCCGCGCCCCAGGTCGTCAAAAACGTCCTGCTCCCGATAGTCGATCCGGCTCAGGTCGGGCTCAATGCCGGTGCGGTTCCGGACCAGGCGCACCGCCTGCTGCAACTGGGACAGGGCTCCCAGGGCCAAGAGGTCGATCTTCACCATGCCGGCGTCATCCACGGTCTCCTTGTCCCACTGGCCGATGTAGCGGCCCGCGATGGCGGCCGGCTGCACCGGCATGAAGTCGGTGAGGGCGGTGGAACTCAGCAGCATTCCGCCCGGGTGCTGCGCCACGCCCTTGGGAAAACCCTGCAGGCTGTCGGCAAGGGCGAAGAGGCGGTCCCAACCCGGCCGCTTCACCAGTTCAGCGTAGCCCGGCAGATGGGGAAGTTCCGACACGGAGTTGGAATCCAGCCGGCGGGCCACCGCGCCCACCTCGTCAGGCGGCAATCCCAGGGCCTTGCCCAGGCCCCGCACCACTCCGCGCGCCTTGTACGTGGGGAACATACCCGTCAACACGGCATGGTCCCAACCCCACTCCTCGATGATGCGCAGTATGAGACTTTCACGTATGTCCCGGGGAAAGTCCAGGTCAATATCCGGCATGGATGTGCTCTCGGACGACAGAAAACGGTCCAGCGCCAGGCCGTAATCCAGCGGGTCAACGTGAGACAGGCCAATCAGGTACCCGACCAGCATGGACACCGAGGAGCCGCGCCCCCGCCCCGGAGGGAGCCACTCCAGGGGCGTTTCCTGGTGTCCCCATCCCAGCTCCAGCATGACCTCGCGGGCCAGTTCCACTACCCGGTGATAGACGAGAAAGAACCCCGCCAGGCCATGCTTCCGGATGAGCCCGAATTCCTCATCCAGGCGTTCTCTCACCCGCCGGTCGCCGCCGCCGTAGCGTCGCGCTGCCGACTCCTCGCAGAGCCGCTCCAGCCATGATTGGGCGTCGTAGCCCGGCGGGGTGGGCGCCTCTGGGAAACGATAGCTGCTGGTCACGAAATCCAGCGCGCCGAAATCGGAACACCGCTCCGCCAGGGCAAGTGTGTTGACAAGCGCCTCCGGATATTTGCGGAAGCGTCGTTCCATCACATTTCTTGCTTGCAGATCATAGTTACCGTTGACCTTAAGACTGTTACGTATCTCGCTTAGCGAAGAGTTCAAGCGCATGGCCGTAAGCGAGTCGTGCAGCCGTGCGCGGGAGGCGTCGTGATACCAGGGAGCGCCGGTGGCAACGCAGCCCAGGCCACACCGTTCCGCCAACTGCGACATGCGCTCGTTGCGGGCGGTGTCGCCATGGGCCAGATGCTGTTGCAGCTCCAGAAATACCGAGCCGGCGCCGAACCAGCCGGCGTATCGCTTCGCCCGCTCCTCCGCCACGCTCCAGCGGCCGGCGGAAATGTCCTCCGCTAGCAGGCCATCGGGGTCCCCCAGCAGCACGATGAGACCCTCGGCGTGGGGCTCCAGGAAGCGGACGTCCAGAACCGGCGTGGTGCGTCCGCCCGTCACGTGCGCCAGCGAAATCAATCGACACAGATTGGAGTAACCCGCGCCATTCTCCGCGATAAAGGTCACCGGGCCACTCCGGTCACCCTCGCGTACGGTCAGGTCGGCGCCCAGTATCGCTAGGATGCCGGCGGAGCGGCACTCCTGCACGAAATCCAGCGCGCCGCACAGATTGCTCGTATCGGTCACTCCCAGCGCCGGATACCCGTAACAGCCGGCCCGTTCCACCAGCTCTGCCGGAGACGAAGCCCCAGCGCCGAAGGAATACCAGGAGTGGGCGCGCAGCTCGATGAAGCCGGTGGACAAGTCAGTAACCCTGCTGATACCACTCGCCGGTGGCGAGGTCGCGGTACACCGTGAGCAACTTGCCTCCGTCCACCACCAGGCGCCAGTACCTCCGGCGGGCCGGATCCGGCATCCACCACTCAGTATCCACTTCCCACAGATCAACCACTTTCCGGACGGAATGCGACCCCACTGCCCGCGGCATATTCTGGACCTCGGCAACGGCCACGGAGGCGACCCTGCCCAGCGGCATCAGCTCGGAGCCCAGGGCCCACCGCCGCTCCGGCAAGGGAGATCCGAGAGCCAACGCCACCGGACGGTCAACCCCGTCAATCGTCGGGACGGCAACACCCCGGCGCTCCGCCAGCCACAGGCCCATCTGCCGGCCAGCCAAATGCACCAGGCCGGACACCGTGAGCGACAGGTCCGTCAATGCTGCGCAGGGCCAGCGGCCTTGACCCCGGTTGTCCTGGGCATTCAACCCGGCCAGGATCGTTGACGCCAGACTGTCGGAGGAGCCGGCGGGGGTGCGCAGCCGCCGGTCAAACCGCCAAACGCCATTGGGTGAAAGTTCGCCTTCGATCGATACTTCCGTTATCCCTCTGCCCTGAAGGCCGGGAGCCTTCCAGATGCGTTCGGACAACAGGCGAACCCCGGCTTCCCAACCGGAAACCGTATCCACCGGAAACGGGAACTCCATGCGCTCGTGAAGAACCTCCGGCAGAGCCGCCGGAACCACCGGGTCGTCATCAATGCCCTGGGCCAGTTTCCAGGTACGGTATCCAACGACACCCAGGAAATCCGCCAGGACGTGCGCCGGCATCGCGGCCACGTTGCCCAGGGTTGCGATGCCAAAACCGCGCAACCGCGCCGTGGTGTCCGGGTTCAGCGGAAGCCACGACACCGGCCAGGGCGCCAGCCATCGAGCGACGTTTCCCGGGGCCGTGAACCCCTTGCCGACCTTGGCGCTGGCCGCCGCGCAGTAGGCCGGCAACTTGCCTGACGCCAAACCCAGCCGGGGTTGCAGGCTGGCGTCAACCGCGGACAGGATCGCCGACTCCAGCCCGGATGCTCCACCGTACATGGCCGCCATCCCGGTCAGGTCCAGGTAGAAACGACCGTAACCGTCCGGCTCCACCCGATCCACAACCTGAAACAGCGAGAGTGTCAGGTCATCGTTGAATGACGACAAATATTGGTCATCTATGGTTAAAACCATCGCCTCAGCACACCGGGACAATGCCTCAGACAACGTCTGTCCGGCGCGGACGTCTCCGGCTTCCGGCGAGGCGTCCACCACCAGGCGGCGGCCGGAGTCTCCGGTGGCCACGATCAATGCGCGACCAGCCAGATCAGGCCGTCGCGCCAGTTCGGCCTTTACGGGAAAGTGCGTAACCAGCAGGCATCCGACTGCGGTGTCCATACGCCACAAGATAACAGTACAGACGTTCTTATGGCATGTCCGGATGTCATGAAAATCCCGCGCGTTCGCCACATGAGTTGGCGAGGCGCGCGGGCCAGGTTAGCGTTCAGAGCGCTTGGCGCGTCGTTTTACGTTGCCCGGGCGTTGCCTGGGCGATTTCGCAGCAGCCTGGGGATAAAGAGGGACTTCACCTGTTGAGATTCCGAGGACTGATCGGGCGACCCCGGATAGGAGAGCTCAGAGATGACAACTGCGGGCTGGGCGCCGCTGCCGCTACCACGCCTGTAAATGGCGACGATGAGGTTTCCTCCAATGACGACCACTATGTAGACGAAATTGGACAACGCGACCCAGATAAATCCGAGATGCAACTTCTCCAACAACTCGTCCTGGGTGTATCCCAGCGCGGCGAAATCGATATCCCAGGAATACAGAAGGTTGTGGTCCGGCTGGGGCAGCGAACTGGGCGCCAGGTAGAGCGTCAGGATGCCGGCTCCGCCGAGGGCCGACAGCACGATAATCGCCGTCACCACCGACCAGAGCAGGAACCGCAGGTCGCGTTCACGCGGTGTGATGACCGGGTCGCGCAGCACCAGCAGGGTGATGAACACGACGCCCAGAACAGGCAGGACGACCGTCAGATGTATCCACGATCCAACGTTGGAGATAACCATGACGCAGCAATAAACGAAAGCCAGTGGCAAAAGCGCAACCCATGCCGCCCTTTGCGGAGCTCGTTTCTCGCTGACATTTTTGGAGTACTGCCATTTCCACAAGAAGTCGAACATCAGCCCTGCGATCAGCGCCAGAGCCAGGTTCACCATAAGGGCCAGCAAACAGGGAATCGGCGTACCCGCGAAATCGGCGATGGTGTAGAAACCGTAGTTGTCCATGCGGATCAGGGGCATCTGCAACAAGGGAGTGCTCAGGAGAAAGAACAACGATACGAAGAAGAATTCTCGCAGTTGATCCCCCTTGCGCATCCGGAGAAATCCCTGGGTCAGCACCAGCCCCATGACGATGGCGATGAAGAAGGTCAGGATCCAGTCTGCCGTCCAGCCAAGGGAGGCCAGCACATACCCACCGCCGGCGACGCACAGGCCCGGCAACAGGAAGCGAGAGAGGCAAAAACGGATGGAGTCAGACAGATTGGATGAAGCGATCAATCTGTCCCCGGTGTGCGGGCCGGCGGCGCTGAGATCCGATAACGCATCCGCAGAGTCATCCGCCATGCCAACGTCTGAGAGGTCTGCCGAAGACCCTGGGTGAAGCGCGCCGGATCGATCTCGGCCGTCCAAACCCGCCAGGGTTATCAGTCCTTCGACCTCGACCGATGACAATTCCAGAGCTTTGCCGAACGCTACCAACCGTTGCTGAGTCGGGCGGGTCGCGCCCGACTCCCAGCGGGACACGGTGCTGTGGCTGTAGCGTTCCCCGTACTGACCATCCACATCCGCCATGCGGCCCAGCAACTCTTCCTGAGTAAGCCCCTTACGGCCGTCTGGCTGGGTGAAGGACTCGCGATAGGCCCGCATGAGCATCCCCACCTGGGCGGCTCTCAACCGGCGGTCATCGCGTTCCAATACCATCTTTCTGAACACTATGGCAGCGACATGTGCAAATTGGCTTTTGCACAGACTCTCGGAAATCTCCCGCTTATTATCCCGCACTGCCCAACTAGTGGCAAGTCAAGTTGGCAGGTTGTTCACATCAACATCGTGAAACATCAAGCCACTACTTTGCTCATTCCACACACTTTTTGACGAAGTCGTTCAATTTTGCCTTATGAAACATCACAACACGTCGTATCGTGAACTATTTATCAATCGTTTGCTCTGGATTTCTGTGGCCGTTGTTGTGCCGGCGGCGCTGATTTTATGGCTATGCAGTGTTGCTCCGGCAGAAACCAGTCCGGAGGTGATTGGAGCCGCGACGGTTTGGGACTTGGCGGAGCCGGATGATTTGCTCGCCACCGCTCAGGGTAACGACACCACGGCTTTTCGGGAAGGGGATGCGGGTTTTTCCGCGCATCACCGGGTGCCCGATCATTTCCAGGAAGACGGTCAGGATGACCTCCGCCTCAACGTAATGGCAATCACCGATGCTTTGCTGAAAAAGCCGCACGAAAACGATCACATCCGTCGTGGACCCGGCCGCCACATCGATTCGGGAGCCAATTTCGGCATAGTTGAGCTACTCATGACGGTGACGAGGAACCTCCCCGGCATCGAGTCTCCCCAAGAGGCGCCCAGCCAACAAGTCACAGTGTACTACGATGATCGCGGGTGGGTCGTGGCCTACTTGCCGGCCGACGCGCCGGCCGCCGGCATCTGGCGGTACGATCCGCAGGAGCAAAACCGACAGGTAAACGACCTGGAGCAAAACCTGTTGCTGCTGGCCATCAACGAGGTGTTAGCCGCCGCCAGGCAAGACGTGCCCGAAATCGTCGACGCGGATCAGGACACGGTCGGCTATTACCACTGGCAGCATCCCGATTACAACGCCTTCGTGCTGTTCGGCAATGCGTCGGACGGTAACCCGTCCGACCCGGTCAGGTTCGTGGTACCGCCGACCATCGAAAACATCCTGGCGTCGGCGTCAGTATTGATCACCAGTGCTCCGACGCCAGGCCAATCCCCCGTCACTGCCGAGTTGATGGTGGATGACAGCGCAGTGGTATCGGTACAGCAGCCCACCCGGTTGGCCGTCTCAGGGTTTACTTTGCAACGGACCAGCGACGCCAGTCGGCTCTACGAAGTCACGGTCGTCGTCGATGACGGGGCCAACGCGTCCGGAGCGGTCATGTTGGTGTACACCAAGCCTAGCTCTTGACGTGAGGGACACTTAAAATTTCGGACACTCGCTACTGGGTTCGATCGTGAACGGCGTTCGTCCGCTTGCACTGATCATGGCGGTGGTAACCGCTTGCGTGGCTTTAGCGCCCTTGTGGCCCCACTTCGCCGGCGGTCCAGCCTCTCGGCCCGCCGAGGTTGCGGAAGGCGCGGTCTTGCATCAGGACTGCGCTGATGACGTGAGCATCACGATATCGAGTCAGTGGGGTGTAATTGAGCCAGATACCTATACGCTCAAAACCCCACCGGACTATAAGGCTGGAGACGATATTCGGATTTATTACGACGTTACCAATTCCAGCTGTGACAAACCAGTCGACGTTACGGTCAAATTGCGCGGCTCTGAAAGCGATGCGCCAATTCATAACGCCGACGCGACGGATGACATGGCCTGCTTCGAGGGGTGCACCATCAACGCCGGCGGGACACTATACGGCAACATCGGATGGGACCTGGGCAAACATCCCAACGCCACCGGCGAAAAGGTAGTCGCCACCGTCACAATAACCGCGCCGGACGGTTTTGTTGACGCCGACACGAGCAACAACACCGCCACTTCCGCACAGTCAATAAACATCGTCAACGAGGAACCGGAGCCGGCGCCGGACATTGCCGTCAAGTCAGTCAGCGCATCCAAGACTACCGCCGTAATCGGAGAGACGGTCAATTTCACCGTGTCGGTACAAAACGAGGGCGACGCTGACGCGGAGGCCGACACCACCGTGACGCTGGACCACGGCGCGGATACCACAGCGCTGGATTCGGACACGGTCTCAGCACTCGCCGTCGACGGAGAGAGTTCGGTCACGCTCACGTGGGACACCGACGGGGCGGCGGCGGGAGCGCACAGCCTGCGGGCGCTGGCGCAAACGGAGGGCGACGACAACGCGGACAACGACAGCAAGACGGAGACTGTGACTCTGGTGGAACGGTCGGTGGACGTCGCCGTCAAGTCCGTCACGGCCTCGGCGACTGAAGCGGTGGTCGGGGATACGGTTGACTTCACCGTCACGCTCGAAAACGACGGCAACGTTGCGGCGGTGTTGCCCGACGTTTCGCTGTACGACGCGGACGGCCCAGAAGACGCCGGTCCCCTGGCATCCGTGACCGCCGGCACCATCGCCGTAGGAGACGAAACCACCGCCGCGATCTCCTGGGACACCGACGCAGCGGCAGCCGGTACGTACAGCCTGCGCGTGGTGGCCGCAGTTGACGGCGACGACGATTCAACCAATGACAGCGCGACCGCGTCGTTCACCTTGCACGATCCGGTGGACGTGGAGTTGAGCTTCACCAGTTCACTGGCTTCCTCGGCGGTTCAGGGAAATTCGGTGAGCGTGCTGTTTACCCTGACCAACTCGGGAAAGAACGACACGGGCGAAGTGCTGGTCAATCTGTACGTCGCTGAAGTCGGCCAAGATCAGACGACAGAGGATGCGGCCTCGGACGGAACTGACGGTGCAGAGGAGGAAGATGACGAACCCACCGCGACTGCGACCATTTCGACGCTGGCCGTCAATGGATCGACATCTGGCACGCTGACATGGGACACCACTGACGCCGTATTGGGGAATTATGAGCTGGAGTTAGTTGCCGTGACCGCCGGGGATATAGACGACACGAACAATTCAACGGTGGACTACATCGAAATACGAAACTGGCTCCTGCTCAAAAACGTCTCCCCGACCGACGCCGAGGCCGTGACCGGCGATACCGTCAAGTTCACGGCGCAAGTCGAAAACGTGGGGCAGGAAGAGCTGACAGATTTGACGGTTGGTCTGTACGAAACGAGGGGTAACGAAGCACTCGCTTCCGTGACGATTGACACCGCAGCCGCCGGTGATACGGCTGACGCGGCTTTCCAGTGGGACACGGCCGGCCGGGATGCAGGTCAGGTTCACCTGTTCGTCTCCGTCGGGGCGGACGGCCAAGTTCTCGATGAAGATGACACTCAGAAAACCAGCGTAATTGTTCGCAATCCCATAGTGTTGTCATCGGCAACGCCGGCATCCGAGGACAACGTTGCGGGAATCCCGGTGTCAATCAACGTGGAGGTGCTCAACGAAAGCATTGACGAGGCCACCGGCGTAGAGGTCAAACTGGATGGCGTCGGGAGTTGCGATGATGAGAATAGAAATAAGGAGAAGGACTGCGCAACGCCCGCAGCAATCGCGGCGATCCCGGCCGGCGAGACGGGCGCGGCCGTCCTGGAGTGGCATACCGCTAAAGTCGAGCCCGGCGAGCACGCCCTGAAAATCGTAGCCAGCGTGGACGGCTACAGCAGCGACGCGAACGATGTTCTGCCGCTGACCGTAACTCTCCGGGCGCCGGTGATGGCCGTGGCGCTCACGTCAGCGACGATAAATCGCGACGTGGCCGCCGTCGGTCAATCGGTGGAAGTGACGGCCACCATCGCCAACCATGGCGAGGTTCCCGTGGCGACGCCGGTAGCACTTTATCTGGTTGCAGAGCTGGAACAGACGCCGGAGGTAGCGAGGGAAACGTCGCTACCCATTGAACCCGGAGCCAAAGCAGAGGTGACGCTGCGGTGGGACTCCACAGGGGAAGATACGGGTACGCATACCCTGAAAATCGTCACGGAACTTCCCGAGGACACCACCGGCGATGACAATGAGGATCTTCTGACAGTCGAGCTCTTCCGGTCGGCTTTCGACGGCGCTCACGATGTGGACAGCTGCGTCGAGGATGTCCGGGTGAGAGTCACTGAGATCAAGGACCTGAGCGGTCAAATACGCTCGCCGCCGAACTACCTTGTTGGCGAGCAACTGAAGGCCGCGTACCGGATCTACAATTTCAGTTGCCAGACGGACATCACACTCGCCGTCACGATGAGCGGCCCGGAGGATCATGCGATCAGCGATTCCAGGACGCTCTGCTTTGCGAATTGCGTGGTTCCGTTTGGCGGAAAGGCAGAGGGCGAAATCGCGTGGACAATTCCCACGCTGCCGGCCTTGGGTGACCAGCCGATCAACGCTACAGTCACCATTGTAACGCCGGAAGACTTCGTGGATGTCGACGATGCCAATAACTCAAACACATCAGCAGACCGTATGAATATCGTCCATCCTGAGGATTTGGTGGTGCGCCTCGGGGAACAAAACGACGAAAAGGTCAGCACGCGTCAGTCGTTGACCGGGCCGGAATTCGGGGCAGTGGATGTGCGGCTGGTATCGGTTCATCCGCTACAGGCCACCCTGCCGTTCGCCGCCGCAACCGTCGAGGTGGCTGTTGCGGTGGCAAACGACGGACCGACAACCGAACCGGCAACCGTGCGGTTTGTCTTGAGCCCCACGGACGGAACACAACCGCAGGAACTGTACGGACATACGATGGTCATTCCAACGGGCGAAACCAGGACGGAGACCGTGGCAGTTCCACTGCGGGACGTACTGCCCGGAACTCACAGCATCGAAGTCCTGCTTTCCGCGGCGGTCGACAGGTCCCTGAACAACAACACGCAGGTCATTGAAATCACTCGACGAGAGCCCCTGGTGGATGTCGAGGTGACGGCCGTCTCCATCTCACCCGAAATGCCGTTTCTCGGCGACGCAGCTACTGTTACGCTGACGGTACAGAACAACAGCGATATCGCGCTCCCGCTGACGGTGAATTTATTCCTGGACAACGCGCTCCAGACACCAGCGGAGCAAGACCTCGGAGAACTGGCTGCCAGCGCTCAGTTGGAAAAGGTGATTACCTGGAGGTTGCCCGCATCGGGCAAATACTTGGGGCAGCGCACACTGAAATTGGCGCTGATTTCAACAGAATACGGCCGCGTGGTCGAGGTTAGCCGGGACGTAACACTGCATATCGACGCCGAGATTGTCAGCGTTGACGCTGTGCCTGTAGACACAGCCATGCAGGGTGAAGAGGTCGCCATCGAGGTGGAAGTCAGGAACAACGGGCCGGCCACCGTCAACGTGCCGGTAGCCCTGCACTTCCCGTCGGAAACCAAGGACCCCGAGACACGCAGCCCCAAGGCGCCCGCAGGGACAACCGGGACCGCCTCGTTCACTTGGAAAACCACAAATTATGCTGTTGGCGAGCACATGCTGACCGCGACCGTGCCGGAGCAGCACAACATCGCCAGCGGCGCGACCTCGATGGAGTTGCCGTTCCGTGTCTCTCCGCTGGTGGTCACCGCAACGATCGTGGATGTCTCGGCATACCCCACAACGCCGACGGTAGGCGAACCGGTGACCATCACAGTGACAGTCCGGAACGATGGCCGGATTGCCGCCAACATCCCGGTCACGCTGCACTTCCCTCCGGGTGGCCGGCAGCCTCATAGCAAGAAGCCGCGCCTGGATCCGGGAGAAACCGGGACGGTGGTTTTCGAATGGCTCACCGGCAACTATCAACCGGGGACGCACCAGTTCCTCGTCGAGGTAGCGGCCGTCGACGCTCCGCAGCAGCGCTTCACGATAGACCTGCTGCCGATCGTGGAAAACGTCGCTCTAGTGGGCATGGGCACATTCCCGGTCGAAACCGCGATGGTGGGAGAACCGGTAGAAGTGTGGATCGACGTCCACAACGATGGGCCGGTGGCATTGAACGTTCCGGTTCGGCTCACCTTCCCGTCCGCCAGCGAGAGCCCGGAGGTCCGGTCGCCGCGGGTGGCGCCAGGCGAAACCGCGAGGGTCTGGTTCGAATGGAAAACCTCAAACTACGAACCCGGCATCCACACGCTGCGGGCGGCGATCCTGCTCGCCGGCAACCTCACGCTGGGACGCAGCACCGGGGAAATCAGGTTCACCCTGACGCCCCTGGTGATCAACGCGACAATCGTTGACGTCGCCGTAAATCCGGAGGAGCCGCGGGTAGGGGAACCGGTGACCATCACGGTGACCGTGCGGAATGATGGCCGGATTGCGGCCAACATCCCGGTAACGCTGCACTTCCCTCCGGGCGGCAGGCAGCCTGACAGTAAGAAGCCGCGCGTGGAACCCGGCGCCGTCGGCTCAGTTTCTTTCACTTGGCGCACCAGCCGTTATGAGCCCGGCATGCACGCCTTCCTGGTTGAGGCGCCCGGCGACCCACCGTCGTCGCAACGGTTTGAGATCGGATTGCTCCCGCCCATCGTCGACGTTGCCATCGTCGGCATGGGCTCAGACCCCAGCGAGACGGCAGTGCAGGGCCAGGAAGTGAGCATCTGGGTGGACGTGATCAACAATGGCCCGTCGGCCCTGAGCGTGCCCGTGCAGCTCTCGTTCCCGTCGGGCGACAAGCAGCCGGAACGAAAGTCCTCGCGGATCGAACCGGGAGAAATAGTGCGCATCGAGTTCACCTGGAAGACCTCCAACTACGATCCCGGAACTCACACTCTTACCGCCACGCTCCTGGCGGAGTACAACATCACCGAACTGGACACATACGCAACAATTCAGATCAGGCTCATCTCCGCCCAGTTGATCGCGTCGATAGTGGAAATATCATGGAACCCCGACTCCCCGGTGGTGGGCGAACCGGTGACGATTACGGTGACGGTTCGCAACGACGGTATCGTAGCGGCCAACATCCCGGTCACGCTGCACTTCCCTCCGGGTGGCCGTCAGCCTCATAGCAAGAAGCCGCGGCTGGATCCGGGTGAAACCGGGACGGTGGTTTTCGAATGGCTCACCGGCAACTATCACCCGGGAACGCACCGGTTCCTCGTCGAGGTAGCGGCTGTCGACGGTCCCCAGCAGCGCTTCACCATTGAGCTGCTGCCGATCGTGGAAAACGTCGCTCTAGTGGGTATGGGCACATACCCGGTCGAAACTGCGATGGTGGGCGAGCCGGTAGAAGTGTGGATCGACGTGCGCAACGATGGGCCGGTAGCTGTGCGCGTTCCGGTTCGGCTCACCTTCCCGTCCGCCAGCAAGCGCCCGGAGGTCCGGTCGCCGCGGGTGGCGCCGGGCGAAACCGCGAGGGTCTGGTTCGAATGGAAAACCTCAAACTACGAACCCGGCATCCACACGCTGCGGGCGGCGACCCTGCTCGCCGGCAACCTCACGCTGGGACGCACCACCGGGGAGATCAGGTTCACCCTGACGCCCCTGGTGATCAACGCGACAATCGTTGACGTCGCCGTAAATCCGGAGGAGCCGCGGGTCGGGGAACCGGTGACCATCACGGTGACCGTCCGGAACGATGGCCAGGTTGCGGCCAACATCCCGGTAACGCTGCACTTCCCTCCGGGCGGCAGGCAGCCTGACAGTAAGAAGCCGCGCGTGGAACCCGGCGCCGTCGGCGCAGTTTCTTTCACTTGGCGCACCAGCCGTTATGAGCCCGGCATACACGCCTTCTTGGTTGAGGCGCCCGGCGACCCACCGTCGTCGCAACGGTTTGAGATCGAATTGCTCCCGCCCATCGTCAACGTTGCCATCGTCGGCATGGGCTCAGACCCCAGCGAGACGGCAGTGCAAGGCCAGGAAGTGAAAATCTGGGTGGACGTGATCAACAATGGCCCGTTGGCCCTGAACGTGCCCGTGCAGCTCTCGTTCCCGTCGGGCGACAAGCAGCCGGAACGAAAGTCCTCCCGGATCGAACCGGGAGAAATAGTGCGCATCGAGTTCACCTGGAAGACCTCCAACTACGATCCCGGAACTCACACTCTTACGGCCACGCTCCTGGCGGAGTACAACATCACCGAACTGGACACATCCGCAGCAATTCAGATCAGGCTCATCTCCGCCCAGTTGATCGCGTCGATAGTGGAAATATCATGGAACCCCGACTCCCCGGTGGTAGGCGAACCGGTGCGCATTACGGTGACGGTACGCAACGACGGTATCGTTGCGGCCAACATCCCGGTAACGCTGCACTTTCCTTCAGGGGACAGGCAACCGGAAACGAGGCGGCCGCGCGTAGCGCGTGGGGGCGTCGGCACGGCTTCCTTCACGTGGCGCACCAGCCGCTACGAGCCTGGAGATCACGTCTTCCGAGTGCAGATCCCCGGCATGGCGGGCGCGACAAGAACGTTCGAGATAGGACTGAGGCCGCCCGAAGTCGATTTCGCCATTGCCGGTTTCGAGGCTCCGGATCCATCGCATCCCATAGTGAAGGGCGACTGGGTTGAGATGACTGTAGTGGTACAGAATCAGGGGCCATACGCGGGCCGGGGCACGGTCTACCTGCTCGACAGCGCCAGCCTCGATACGATGTACGAACAAGGCGCAAGCCTGGAACCGGGCGAGTCCAGAGAAGTGGAATTCACCTGGAAGACCCTGCGGTACCCGGTGGGCGGCTACGAATTGCTGGCTCGCGTCGACGCGGAGTATGACACCGACCCCGACAACGATGAGTCGGAGCGGGTACACGTCCACCTGCTGACCGACCGCGACATCACGGTCGGGTTTGGCAACAACGTGCGGCCGGCGGTTTTCTCCGAGCCGACGTCGGGAGCCGACCTGTCGTCGATTCCCCGGTATCGCAACGACATTATGGTCGTCGTCAGGGGGCAAATCCTGATTGATCTGCCGGCTTCTCCGGCCTTGGACTCGCCGATGGGCGTATCGCCGAAGCCAACGGGCGGGAATTACGATCCGCCCCGGATGTACTGGCAATGGCGTTCCGCCCAGCTCTCTCCCTGGGAGTGCGCGCGGTACCAGGGGACCATCGGTGAGAGCCTGCCGCGCGCGGTGCTGTGTCCCCGTGCGCCCAGCGTGGTTCGCTAAGGTTATGGACAAAAACGCGGTCAGCAGATTAGCATCAGCTAAGCGCCGATGGTGAGCAGCGGGAGAAATTTATGCCGGTACGCGACGAAATTCTAGAAGTGGTCCGCGGCGCGGCCAACAGAGCCCTCACCAACTGGAAGGGGGAAAATTCGGCCGGCGGAGCACAGAGACTTTTCGGATACTTCGAGGAGCGTCACCCTGGATACACGGGACGGTACCCAATTCTGGGTCTGTTGCATGAAATAGAATCTGCCGCTCATGCAGGTAACGGCGGCGCGTCAGCAAACCAGGACGGGATCGATCTGCCTCCGGAAAATTCGATCCTGGGTTGGGACGAACATCTTGGCGAATTCACAACACCGATGAGCCATGATTGGGCTCGAGCCATCAAGGAGAGTGCTTCGGACGCCACAGGGAGACACTTCCGCAATGCGACATCCTGCTTTGAGCAAGACAGGCCCTTACAAGGCGCTGAACACCTGGTCAGTGGGGTGATATGTTCAATAGCCGCCATCGCCGCGTTGAAAGGCTGGCCTCACTCTGACCGGGAAGACGACCTCAACGCCGTAGTGGGATTGGCCACTGGGCGACTGCCGCAAAACCCCAATCAGGTCTACACGTTGTTGCAGTCGGCCCCGGCAGAAGGACGGCGCCTGAACAGCGCTTACGCAGCAGCTATGGGACAACCTGATGAGATCAGGTACGGTTTCTTCTACAATGGCGCCGATGGCTACGATAAGGACGCCACGCTCTTTGCTCAAAGAGCCGTCGAGTTGGCTAGGGAGTTGGCCACCGGATTGCCATGACGCTTGACGATCGCCTGCAGACTATCGAGGAATTCGTCAAGCGCTCGGACGACGAATTCGACAACGGCGGCAATGCGATGGTAGCCGCCGAGATTTTATGGGGAGCCCTCGCCCACTGCCTGATCGCATTGGCCGAGATCAACGAATGGCGATGCGAAGGCCACCAGGGATACAGGGAAGTCGCCAGGCGCTTGGACAGTGCCGACCAGCCGGGGCGTTGGAGCTCGGACTTTGCTGCCGGCGAACAATTGCATACGTATTTCTACCAACGGAATCTGCAGCCGGGCGAACTACAGAGCCGTCGCAGCGCTAGCAGGTTCGCAGTGCGCCAACTCGTTCCGACAATAAGACGACAGATCGGGCTGCAGAATCCCTAAGATCTCGTCGGTGCTTTGGGCCAGCGCACCACAGGCTCTAGCCCTACGGCATCACCACTGCGTCGCGCAGCACCTCGACCAGGTGGCGGGCGCGGCGGCCGGCGCCGTGCTCCACCTGCTGGCGGCAGGACACGCCCATGACCGCGACCTCGGCGTCGGGTTTTGCCTCAATGGCCGGGAAGAGGGAGAGGCCGCCGATCTGCATGGAGATGTCGTAGTGCTCCTTCTCGAAGCCGAAGGAGCCGGCCATGCCGCAGCAGCCGGCGTTGATCAGCTCTGCCTGATAGCCCGATGGCAGGTTCAGCACTGCCATCGAGCTGGCGGTGCCGACCATGGCCTTCTGGTGGCAGTGGCCGTGGAACAGCACCTGCTTCTCCAGGTCGGAGAACTCCAGGTCCAGCCGGCCCTCGGATTGGGCGTTGGCGATGAACTCGTCGATGAGGAACGCGTTTTCGGCGACGGTGCGGGCGCGGTCGTCCGCCACGAACTCGGGGTACTCGTCGCGGAGGGTCAGCAGGCAGCTGGGTTCGCAGCCGACGATGGGGATGCCCTGGCTGGCGTAGGCGTGCAGCGCGTCGATGTTGGCGCGGGCCTGGTCGCGCGCCTGATCCAGCAGACCCTTGGAGATCATGGGACGGCCGCAGCAGCCACCGTTGACCAATTCCACCCGGTAGCCGGCGGCTTCCAGCACTTCCACGGCGGCGATGCCGATCTCGGGGTAGTTGTAGTTCATGAAGGTGTCGTTGTAGAGGGCGACCGTGCCGTACTTCGCCTCGCCATGCCCGTTCTGGATGCGCCGGGCGAACCAGTCGGGCAGGGACATTGACGCAAAGGCCGGCTGCTGGCGTTGGGGCGCGATGCCCAGGAACTTTGACGTCAGCGAGCGGCCCAGCGCGGATCCGGCCAGCCAGTTGGTGAGCGGCGCGTAGCGACTGCCCAGCTTGTTCAGCCCGTTGATGTTGGCGAAGAATCGGGAGCGCAGGGGCACGCCGTGTTCCTTGTGGTAGTGGTCCAGGAACTCGTACTTGAGCTTGGCCATGTCCACGCCCGACTCGCACTCGGCCTTGCAGGCCTTGCACTCCAGGCAGAGGTCCAGAGCCTGGTGCAGCCGGTGGTCGGTGATTGAGCTTTCGGCTCCGTCCGGCATGCGGCCGGAGAGGGCGGCGCGCAGCAGGTTGGCGCGTCCGCGCGTGGAGTGCTCCTCGTCGCGGGTGGCCATGAAGGATGGGCACATGCTGCCGTCCAGCTTGCGGCAGGCGCCCATGCCGTTGCACATCTCCACGGCGCCGGCGTAGCCGAAGTCCTGAGAGAAGTCCAGCGTGGTGTCCAGCGCCTCCGGCTGGTAGGCGACGCCGTAGCGCAGGTTCTCGGTCATGGGCGGCGTGTCGATGATCTTGCCGGGGTTCATGATGCCTTGGGGGTCCCAGGTCTGTTTGAGCTCCCGGAAGGCGTTGTAGATCTGGTCGCCGAACATCTTGCGGGTCCAGACACCGCGCACGATGCCGTCGCCGTGCTCGCCGCTCATGGAGCCGCCGAACTCCTTGATGAGGTCGGATACGGCCTCGCCGATGGACACCATCTTGTCGATGCCGTCCTGGTTCTTCAGGCTGACCAGCGGGCGGATGTGCAGGCAGCCCACGGAGGCGTGGCCGTAGTAGCCGGCGGTGGTGCCGTGCTCGGTGACGATCTCGTCGAAGCGGCGGACGAAATCGCCCATGACCGACGGGTCGACAGCGGGATCCTCCACGAAGGGTATGGGCTTGGCGTCGCCGCGGGTGCTCATGAGCAGGCCGAGACCGCCCTTGCGCAGGTTCCAGACAGCGGCCTGCCCGGCGCGGTCCAGGATGTTGACGCAGGCATAGGCGAGACCGATGTCGGCCTTGAGACCGTCCATCTTGGCGGTGAGTTCGCGCTCCGACTCGCCGTAGAACTCGACCACCAGCATGGCCCCGGGGTCGCCTTCGACAAACCCGGGAAGCCGCGCGGTGCCCATGGCCTCGCGGGAGCGGTCGAGCACCATCTTGTCGATGAGCTCGATGGAGGACGGTTCGTGGCGCAGGACGCGGGTGGTGGCCTCGCTGGCGTCGTAGATGGTGCGAAAGTGCAGGACGGAAAGGGATGTCATGGTGGGTCGCTGTACCAGGTTGACCTTGGCCTCGGTGACGACGCACAGGGTGCCCTCGGAACCGACCACCATGCGGGCCAGGTTCACCGGGCCGCCGCGGTGGGCGTCGTCCAGGATGAACTCGTCCAGGTTGTACCCGCTGACGCGGCGCTGGATCTTGGCGTAGGTGCGGTCGATCTCGTCCTTCTGCTCGCGGGCGATGCGCAGGACGCCGCGGTAGATGTCGCCCTCCAGGCCGCCGGCGCTGACACGGGATTCCAGCTCGGCTGGACTGAGTTCGCCGAAGCGGGCGGTGGAGCCATCGGAGAGCACGACGTCCAGCTCCTGGATGTGGTCCAGGGTCTTGCCGTAGATGACGCTGTGCGCGCCGCAGGTATTGTTGCCGATGCCGCCGCCGACGCAGGCCCGGTTGGCCGTGGTGGGATCGGGCGCGTACTGCAGACCGTGGGGACCCATCTGGCGGGTGAGCTGGTCCAGGATGATGCCGGGCTGGACACGGGCCCACTGCTCCTCGGCGTTGACCTCGAGGACGTTGTTCAGATACTTGCTGAAGTCCATGACGATGGCGTGGTTGACGGTCTGGCCGGCCAGGCTGGTGCCGCCGGAACGGGGCAGCACGGGGATGCCCTCGCGGGCGGCGAACTCGACCACGGCCTGCACGTCAGCGGAGGAGCGCGGGATGACAACGCCGATGGGCTCCATCTGGTAGATGCTGGCGTCGGTGCTGTAGAGCAGGCGGGAGTGAGGGTCGAAACGGACCTCGCCATCCACGCGCCGGCTCAATTCGTCGGCGATCTCCTGGCGTTCGCGGCCGCGAATCCTGCGTTCCATTACCGTCGCCATCTGTAGTCCTCCCGGGTGATCCAAACCGTGCTATTGCGTACGATTTGGAGTAGCAAAGCGGGGCGCAAGCGCCTGGTCCGCAGTATAGCACGCGCATTCTGCCCGCCTGGTTCGCGCCGCAGTCAGGCCGTTTCCCGGGGAGAGGGCCGTGTTATATTGGCGCAACCATTCTACCCACCTCATGCGTACCCGGATGCGCACCCGGTTCGTCATTGCGACCCCCGCACTTGATGCGGGGGGTGGCAATCTCGTTGCGGCTAGGATCGTCGCTACATCAACGGGATTGCCACGTCGCCTTGCTCTTCGCATTGACAGGTTTGCGGCAACTCGGTACGCGCGAGATCGACCCACGAAAGGCGGCGATATGTCCACTCAGTCCGGCTCGGGCGAGCAGCAACCGGAAAACCGCATCGGCATGATGATCGAGAAGGTGATGGTCGGCCCGCCCCACGAGGGAGAGGCCGGCCAGGGGCTGATGATCTGCACCAACCGGGGCGACATTCCGGCCATCCTGCACGCGGCCGAGGAGACCACAAAGGCCGTGGTCTGGGTCTGCGGCGCGCGGGGCGGATTCGGCGGGCCGGGCAGCGGGCTGTACGCCGAACTGGCTGAGGAGATGACCGGACAGGGGATCACCTCGCTGCGCATGGACTACCGCTATCCCAACGACGTCCAGCAGTGCGCGCTGGACCTGGTGGCCGGGTGTAACTTCCTGCGGGCCACGGGACACGGGCCGGCCATCGTGGTGGGACATTCCTTCGGGGGCGCCGTGGTGATCGCGGCCGGCGCGGTGAGCGACAACATCGCCGGCGTGGTGTCCCTGTCGCCTCAGACCTACGGGGCGCAGGGCGCGGGGATGATATCGCCCAAGCCTCTGCTGGTGGTACACGGCAAGGCCGATACTCGGCTGCCCTTCTCGTGCGCCGTGGCCATCCACGACTGGGCCAAAGAACCCAAGGAACTGGTGCTGTACGAGGGCGCGGAGCACCGCCTCGACGAATGCCGCGAGGAACTTGGCGACCTGCTGCGCACCTGGATACCCGACCACCTGCCGGCGGCCATCGCCGAATAGACTGGCGAGAACTCAACCCCACCTGTCCAACATCGGAGCAATTCTACATCGATAGACCGGATGAAAAGGATGCCTACGACGTTGCCGGATAGTCCGGCCCATGTCATCGCGGTTGGACCCGGGCATCTACGATCATCCATCTGATCCTGTTCATCCTGTGCATCGATGTCAAACTCACGCCGAACACGGCTGAACGGACTGACACAATGGACTTCATCGACCGCATTGGCTATGACAGCGGCGCGACTCCGCTGGAGGACTCGCTGGCGTTTGCCGCGGAGCACGGCATCCACTACCTGGACTTCTCCGCCGAGACCGGCGCGAACCGGGTGGACAACTGGCCCGACGACCGTCTGCGCGCCGTGCGCACGGTGATGGACCGGAACGAGATCGCGGTCACCGTACACACTGCTTCGTCGGTGAACGTGGCCGAGTTCGCGCCCCACGTCAGCGACGGCGTGGACGCCTACCTGCGCGGCAACATCTACCTGGCCCGCCGCATCACCGCGCATGGCGTGGTCGTGCATGGCGGGATGCACTTCAGCTCGGCCATCGACACACGCATGGAGGCGGCCCGGGACCGATTGCTGCGGGCGGTGGACTACGCCGAGAGCTGCGGGGTTTCGCTCTTCTTCGAGAACCTGAACTGGGAGCCGGACAACGCCGAGGTGCACTACCTGGGGCACACGGTTGAAGAATGCCGGTACTTCTTCGACGCCATCCGGTCGGACCGGTTCGGGTGGGCGTTCACTGTGAACCACGCCAACTTGGTGCCGGAAGGGATCAACGGGTTCATTGACTCCCTGGACGTGGCACGCATCGGGGAGGTGCGCCTGGCCGACAACACGGGCGAGGTGGAGGTCCACTTGCTGCCCGGCCAGGGCAACATCGATTTCCCGGCCACGTTCCGCCGGCTCGAAGACGCGGGCTACCGGGGCTATTACACGATGGCCTTCGGCTCGCTGGACGAAAAACTGGCGGCGTGGGAGCTGTTCCGGGGATACGGCATCTAGGGCGCGTTGACATTTTTCGTCATTCCGGCCTCGAGCCGGAATGACAGTATGCGGTTTCAAAATATCAACACAACCTGACCGCGCCCGCTAATCCAGGAGCGGGGTCTGTCGCAAGGCCCGATCCGCGGGCTGCCCAACGTCGGTGTGCGAGTTTCAACACGGGTTGGCTCCTCGCGCTTCCCCCGTTTGTCATCGCGAGGAGCGCAGCGACGTGGCGATCTCGTTCCCACAGTAGAGTTCCTTGCCCTGGCGAGATTGCCGCGCTGCGCTCGCAGTGACGGTTTTGTGAAGCGAGATTGCCGCGCGTTGCTCGCAATGACGGTTCCGGTGAACGTGGATACGCGTGAGCGGTTGGCTCGGCCGGTAGCGACACAAAACGTCTCCTCCTGTTAGACTGCGCCCGGTAGCGCCAGTTTTGGCGGGTCCGTAAAGTGCCCCGTGGCGGAAACGGACCCCGGAGGGATGAAACGAAATGCTGCAAGCCGACGACCTGCGTCGCACGGCACTGGTTCTAGTGTCCATTGGCCTGGCGTGGAACCTGGTGGAAGCCGGTGTAGCCTTCTGGGCCGGCGCCCGGGTTGGCAGCGTGGCCCTGATTGCCTTCGGCCTGGACAGCGTCATCGAGCTTTTCGCCGGCGGGGTGCTGGTGTGGCGATTGCGACAGGAAGGCGATGAGCATGAGAGCGAGGCGGCGGAAAGACGCGCCCAGAGGCTGATCGCCATCTCCTTCTTTGTGCTGGCAGGCTACGTTGGGCTGCACTCCGCGGCCAGCCTGGCCGGGCTGTTGCCCGAGCCGGAACCGAGCCTGCTGGGCATCGGGATCGCGGTGGCCAGCGCCGTGGTGATGAGCATCCTCTACGTGGCCAAGATGCGGGTTGCCGCACGGATGCAGTCCCGGGCGCTGCGGGCGGAGGCCGTGGAGAGCCTGTTCTGCGACCTACAGGACCTGACCATCCTGGTGGGGCTGGGCTTCAACGCCCTGTTCGCCTGGTGGTGGGCGGACCCGGTTGCGGCGCTGCTGTTGATCCCCTTCTTCGTCAAGGAGGGCATGGAGAACATCTCGGGGCACCACGACCACGCTGACGACGAGCACGAGCACGAGCACGATCACGAGCAGGAGCACGGGCGCGGGCAAGTGGTGGCGCGGGTCTGCGCCTGCCTGAATTGTTTCATCGGCCTGATAACGTGTCGGGCCGCCTGCTGCCGAGCGTAGTCGCTGCCACGGGGTATCGTCTCTCGTGTCGCGCTGAACCACACCGGGCTCTCGTCGCCGCACTCCGGCGCGCGAGCGCGAAGCGGCAGGGCCTGTGCAAAGTTCGTCCTCCCGCTCATTGTGAGCTTGTCGAACCACGACTCCGGCAACGGCAGCATCCTTCGACCGGCTCAGGATGAGCGGAAACCAACGAAGCCCATTGCTTTGCACAGGCCCTGACGAAGCGGTCACTCTGCTAGACAGTGCCCACACCGTCGGATAAGATGGCGCAGATTTTTCACCCCGTTGCCGCGGCGCCATTACCGGCGGCTCCGTGCCAGGTCGGTAATAACAGTCGTACGACGGGGTTTTTGTGTGCGCCTGAAACCCTGAGCTGAGAGAAATCCGACCGACCCATGCTCATCGCCGTCGCATTCGTCCTGATGGGTGTCATGTTCCTGGCCGGCATGTATGTGGCCGGGGCGCTGGGATCGCTGGCGCTGATCCTGCTCAGCCTGTTCTCCGACAACCCCGTCTGGAACATCATGGGCAACCGGGCGTGGGAGACCAACACCAACATCAACCTGGTGGCGATCCCGCTGTTCATCCTGATGGGGGAGATCGTGCTGCGGGGCGGGTTCGCCGACCTGATGTACCGTGCCCTGTCCCGTTGGGTGGACTTCATCCCGGGCGGGCTGATGCACACCAACATCGCCTCGTGTGCGGTGTTCGCAGCATGCGCCGGCTCCAGCATCGCCACGGCGGCGACGGTGAGCCGCGTGGCGTTGCCCTCGTTCCGGGCGCAGGGCTACCAGGAGCGGCTGGTGGTGGGCTCGCTGGCGGCCGGCGGGACGCTGGGCATCCTGATTCCGCCGAGCATCCTGCTGGTGCTGTACGGGCTGACGGTGGGCGAGTCCATCGGGCGGCTGTTCCTTGCGGGGTTCATCCCGGGGATACTGCTGGCGCTGGTGTTCATGCTGATGATCGGCGTGGCGTCGGTGATCTGGCCGGCCATTGCGCCCCGGCAGCAGCAGGGACGGTTCTGGACCTGGGAGGGCTGGACGGAGCGGCTGCTGTTCACCGTGCTGATGATCCCGGTGATGGCGTTGATTTTCATCGTGCTGGGCAGCATCTACTTCGGGTGGGCGACGCCGTCGGAGGCGGCAGGGTTCGGCGTGGCGGGAGCGATGGCGCTGGCGATCATCTACAACTTTGTGCGCCTGTTCGCGGGAGACATCGCGGGGCTGCTGCTGCGGAGCGGCATTGGCGGCCAGTTGTCGCCGGAAGTGCGGGGAACGCTGGAGGGCTGGCGCGAGCAGTACCGGTTCGACGGCCAGAGTCTGCGGAACTACTGCCGGTTCATGGGCGCTATGACGCTGGAGTCGTGCGGTTCGGCGGCGCGCTCGTCGGCGATGATCCTGTTCATTCTCATGGCGGCCTTCACGCTGCAGTTCGCCTTCGCGTACCTGAGGATCTCCATCACCATGGCGGAGTGGGTGGCCAGCTTCAACCTGACCACGGTGCAGTTGGTGCTGTTCCTGGTGGTGTTCTACCTGCTGCTGGGCACGTTCATGGAAGCGTACTCCATGATGCTGACCACGCTGCCGATCATATCCCCGGTGCTGCGGGCCGCCGAGGTGGACCTGCTGTGGTTCGGGATCATCATGATCATCCTGCTGGAGGCCGCGCAGATCAGCCCGCCCCAGGGGCTGAGCCTGTACGTGCTGCAGGGAGCACGCCACGACGTGGCCCAACAGGAGGTGGCTGGAACGGGTCAGGTGGCTAAAACGGGCACCATAAACGACGTGTACATCGGGGTGCTGCCGTTCATGGCCTGCATGGCGGTGGTGATCGGGCTGATCATCGCGTTTCCGGACCTTGCCCTGTGGCTGCCGGACCAGATCAAGGGGCCGCGCTGAAACCCGGGACTGCTAAAATACTCATAGAGGACACGCGAAGCAGAACGTGACAACCACCACGGCAGAAGAAAGGGTCAGAGAGTTATTCGAGGACGCCCGCCATATGCAGGCGCAAGCCCTTGAACGGCTCCAGGCGGGTGACATCAGAGACGCCGCGGAGAAGGCCTGGTGTGCCACCAAGCGGGCCACCGACGGCCTTATCCTCATGCTCACCGGCGAGGAACCCGTGACAACAGCCGCCACGTCGGATGGCCTGGACAATCTGGCACGAGGACAACCTGATACACGTTCGCTACAGGGCCGCTATTATAGCCGGCTCGGGCAATTGCACGGATCCTGCTTTTATGACGGGCGGTGCAACCAGGAAACCGAGCGCCGCATACGCGAGACCGCTCAATACATTGACGATGCCGAGACCCTGGCTAGCGGATAAGCGACGATACGCATCACTACATGGCGCTGTATCGTCCGGCCTCGGACGATACAAACAGGGAAAAGGGTGGCGGGGCAGTGAGGCCTGCGATGGCATCATATGACATCGCCATTATCGGAGCCGGTTCCGCCGGGTTGACGGCGGCGCGATTCGGGACACGGCTGGGAGCGCGGGTGGCGCTCATCGAGGCCAACCGGGTGGGCGGTGACTGCACGTGGACGGGGTGCGTTCCCAGCAAGGCCCTGCTGCACGCCGCGAAGGTGGCGCATACGGTTCGGAACGCAAGCCGGTACGGGATCACCGCCAAAGACCAGCATATCGACTTCGGGGCTGTGATGGGTCGGGTGAAGGGCGCGGTGGATGAGGTGTACGCTCAGGAGTCGCCGGAAACGCTGCGGGCGGAGGGGGTTGACGTGCTGGAGGGGCGGGCCAAGTTCCAGGATGCGCGCACTCTTGCCGTCGGCAATCAGGAGGTCTCGGCGCGGTGCTTTCTGATCTGCACCGGAGCGACGCCGTTTGTGCCGCCGATCCCCGAACTGGAGGACACACCGTACCTGACCTACGAGACGTTCTGGGATCTGGCCGCGCTGCCGGACCGACTGGTCGTCATCGGGGGTGGCCCCATCGGGTGCGAGTTGGCGCAGGCGTGCCAGCGGCTGGGCTCTCGCGTGACCCTGGTGGAAGCGGCGGACCGGCTGCTGCCCAACGACGAACCGGAGGCCGGCCAGGCGGTGGCCCAGGCGCTGCGCCGAGATGGGATCTGTCTGCGGCTCGCTTCGCCCGTGGAGTCGGTGGGACGCAGCGGCCACGGGCCCGGTGTCCTGGTCAGCGCCGGCGGCGAGTCGATCAAAGGCGATGCCGTGCTGGTCGCCGTGGGCCGGCGAGCCCGGGTGGACGGGTTGGGACTGGAGCGGGCAGGGGTCGAACACAGCCCGCGGGGGATCGCGGTGGACGACTATCTGCGGACCAGCGCGAAGCATATCTACGCGGCCGGTGACTGCGCGGGCGGGTTCCAGTTCACGCACTACGCCGGGTTCCAGGGGGCGATGGCGGTGCGGAACATGCTGCTGCCCGGGCGTTCGCGGGCGCGGCCGCAGCATCCGCCGTGGGCCACGTTCACCGACCCGGAGGTGGCGCACGCGGGGTACACGGAGGAGCAGGCGCGGCAGCGGTTCGGCGACAAGGCGCGGGTGTCGATGCTGCCGATGGCGCACGTCGACCGGGCGGTCACCGAGGACGCCACCGAGGGGTTCATCAAGGTGGTGCGGCGGAGCAACGGGGAGACGCTGGGGGCAACGGTGGTCGGTCAACGGGCGGCGGAAACGCTGCAGGCGTGGACCCTGGCCGGCGACAATGGGCTCAAGATGGCGGACGTGGCCCGGACAATGCAGGCGTATCCGTCGCTGGCGACCGGCAACCAGCAACTGGCGTGGGACGCGTACCTGGATGGTCTGACGACGGGGTTTACCGGAAAGGTGGTGCGGTGGTTCGCGGGCTCCGGCAGGAGCTGACGTCGCCAGACGGAAACGAGAAAGGGCGCCGCCCGATGGCCGGCGCCCTTTCTTTTGGCTACCCGATAGGGCCGTGCGGCCTCCCGGTTGCCGAGTTATATGCTCAACAATCGTCGCGCGGCCTCGACCTCAGCAGCACTGAGGATGCGAAAGACGTTGACGCATGTGCGTCGCGGCTAGGGGGTAGCTCCTATCCGGAATTTCTTGGTCCCGCAGACAGTGCAAATCGCCTGGGTTGCGGGGCGGCCGTTCTTCATGGTGACGCCCTGCACATCCTTCGAGTCGGTCTTCGCCTTGCACTTCACGCAATAGATCTGAACTTGAGTCGTCATCGACAATAACCTCCAATGGTTGCTGGGCTCCTATTGTGAGCCCGTGTTGAGTAATACCCTAGCGCCGCAATGGTGTCAATGGAATGGGACGGCGTTTGGGAGACGATTTTGTGCTGCGACCAGTGTAAATGCGCCGTCGAGGCTTCCGGCGATCGGAACGAGGTCGCGGATTGGGTCAAGTGGCGGCTGAACTTACCGTGCGGGTTCGGATCAGGAAATCAGGTTGTTGGCAGTTTGGCGCGCCCGTTGCCGTTTAGAACACCGCAACCGGATTCACTGGAGAGCCGGTGGTGTTCTGGAGGCGCAGCGGGTTGATGCTGACCATGAAGGTCCAGCGGTTGCGCTCGCGGCAGACTTCGGCGACGTCCTCCAAGTTGGCGTTGTCCAGGATCCACAGTCCCATGGCGGTGATGGACACCTGGTGAACCGGGTTGGTGAGCTGGCCCGGATACTGGGGAGGGCTGACGTCGTTGCCGGTGTCGGAGCCGAGGACGGCGATATCGCGTTCCCGGAAGAGGGGCAGGCAGGCGGCCTGGCACGCGGTGGATCCGGCTTCGCGCGGCACGGGGCCCTCGACCATGCGGCGTCGAAGCTGGCCGGTGCGCACGAGGAGCACGTCGCCAGGCTCGATGCGGAAGCCGCAGCGCTCCTCGGCGGCCAGGATGTCATCGGGCATGACCCCTTCGCCGCGCTCCACCCAGTCGGTGCCGCGCACGAAAGGCACATCGACCAGCACGCCGCGGGTGATGAAGCCGTTTTTGGCCTGCTCGACGGAGCACACGGTGGCGCCCAGGCTGGTGGACACCATGTGGGCCGGCTTGCCGTTGTAGGTCTTGCCGTTCCAGAAGAAGTGGGCCAGGCTGTCCACGTGCGTCACGGACACCCCGTGGAAGATCATGCCGATGTAGTCCATGGCCACGGCGGAGGGGCGGTTGGACACCTTGTCTCCGGTGGCCCAGCCCTCGCCGCTCTCGATCATATAGTGCACCGGTGGAGCCGGCACATCCGGAGCCGGGTCCCAGGTCACATCGCGTGACAGGGAGATGCAGAGGCCTTCCTGAACGGTGGCCAGGGCCTGGCGGGTCTTTTCGGGAGTGATCAGGTTGGGCGTGCCGAGCTCGTCGTCGTCACCCCATCTACCCCAGTTGGACAGGCTGTCGAACCAGCCCAACACTTCCTGCTCCGACGGAATACCGTCCTGCGGCATAAGAATTCCCTCCACCTTGTGGGCATAGGTTGCCCGACAAGTGTGACGAATTATGACGCAGGGCGGGATACGACGCAACGGGGAATTTGGCATGGATGCCCAGGATGAACTGGATATAGCCGGATGTTGGCGGGCCAGGTCTCGTGGATTTCCGCTTTGGCGGGAAAGACCGCACGCGTACCCAGTTGCACCGGAACGGTCATTGCGAGCGGAGCGCGGCAATCTCGTGTTGGCAACGGGGTCTCTTCCGGCAACGGGATCGCCACGTCGCTGCGCACCTCGCGATGACAAACCGGGTACGCGTGAGCGAGAAAGACAGGTTGCGGTGAGCGGGATGCCGGTTGGGGAGGCTCCAAGTATCCCGAGAGACGTGTCGCCGTGCGAAATCGATGCAGCCCGAGGCGCCATCGCCTCGGGCTGCCGGTGTGCGTGGTGTCCGTGAATCGGGCCTGTGGCTACGCAGACGCCGGCCCGCCCCAGTGGACCATGGCCTGGATCAGGGCGTCTTCGGGACGCTCCTGGCCGGCCCTGACGTCCTGATGGTATGCCGTTATGTGGACATAGTGAGGTCCGCGGCCGGCAGCCGGGGCTTCATGGCGGACCTGTATGGCGTAGTCAGGAGTGTAGTGCCATAGCGAACCGGCCGGAGATCCGTTCAGCTCCCAGGCCTGGACAGCGTCAAAAAGTTGCCGGCGGGTGACCGGACCCAACGGTTCGCCCTGTACTAACCGGATGTCGTCGGGGCCGATGCTCGAACCGGCGGCGGGACTGGGGACGGAGCGCATCGTGGCTCTCTGCCTGACGATGTCCAGGGCCGCCGCGACGTCCTCAGGGGAAGTGTTGCCGATCTCGGTTTCGATCCAGGCTTCGAGCCTTGCGGCGATTTGGTCGGGTCTCAGCATCATGATGGATACTCCTGGCGGTTGGACGGTGTGGAGAGCCGGGTTCGACGCTTTCAGCAGGGTGATCAGTCGTCGGTGTACCGGCGAAGTGGGCGCACGTAAATTGGAGGTGGAGAGTCAACCCCACCTCCAATTTATCACGCGCGGTTTTTCACCGGCGTTTAGCAGGCGTCGGCGTTGGACGCGCCGGCAGGGTTGGAGATCTGCAGGCGGCGGGTCTGGGCGGCCTCGGCGACGGGGACCGTCACGGTGAGCACGCCGTGCTCGAGGGCGACGGAGGCGTCGTCCAGGTTGAGGTCGCTGGGGAGACGGATGGCGCGGGAGAAGCTGCCGGAGCGGCGCTCGCGCATCAGGTACTCCTCGCCCTCGTGGCTGACCTCCGACTGGCGGGTGGCCTTGACCGAGAGGATCCGGTCAGGGCTGATGGACACGTCCACGTCATCGGCGGCGAAGCCGGGAAGCGACGCGGTGGCGGTGAGCTGCCGGTCGTTGCGGGCCACGTCCATGGGGATGGACCAGGCCTCGCCGGCAGTCTCGACGCCGTCCTCCATGGGGTCACCCCAGCGATGGGCCGCCCACAGGGGGCTGTTGAACAGACGGTTGAAATGGCGCATCTCGCGGAAGGGGTCAAATCGCTGCATGGTCGTCATAATCTATCCTCCAGAGGCATCGGCGCGGTGGCCGAGGGTGTTGTTGGCCGCTGTTTCCGGCCGGTGATGTCATTATACAAACTTGATGGGTTCTTGTCAAGTCTATGGATGGGTTTCAATCAATTTATTGAATATGATCGCATCGTCTGATATGATGGTGACACGATCATTTTAGTGCAGGCAGGAGCCGCAATGGCTGACTACTACGACATACTGGGCGTACCGCGCAGCGCTGACGAAAAGGAGATCCGGCAGGCGTACCGCCGGCTGGCGCGTCAGCATCACCCGGACGTGAATCCCGGGGACGACGCGTCGGCAGAGCGGTTCAAGACCATCAACGCCGCCTACGAGGTGCTGTCGGACGCGGACAAGCGGGAAAAGTACGACCGCTACGGCGACCGCTGGGAGCAGGCGGAGCACTTTGACCGGCAGGGGTTTGATCGCCGGGGGTTTGATCCGCAGGGCGGAGGTGACTTCTCGCAGTTCTTCCGGGGCGGCAACTTCGGCGGCGGGCCGGGCGGGTTCAGCTTCTCCACCGGCGGGGCCACGCTGTCGGACCTGCTGGGCGGGTTCGCTTCGGACATGGGCGGCGGCCGGGGCGAGCGGTTTCGGCCGAAGCCGGCGGACGTGCCGGTGGAGATCACGCTGGAGGAGGCGGACCACGGGACGACCCGCCTGGTCAACCTGCCCGACGGCCGGCGGCTGGAGGTGAAGATTCCGGCCGGCATCGCCGACGGAGGACGGGTGCACATCGCGGCGGGTAACAGCGCCGGCGGCGAGTTCAACCTGCTGGTGACGGCGCTGCCCCACGAGCGGTTCGACCGCAAGGGAGATGACCTGCACACCACGGTGGACGTGCCGCTGGTGGACGCGGTGCTGGGCGGGGTCGCCAAGGTGAGGACGCTGCGCGGGCAGATCGAGCTGACGCTGCCTCCGGAGACGCAGAACGGCCGCCGGTTCCGGCTGGCCGGCCAGGGCATGGCGCGGCTGAACGATCCGGACAAGCGGGGCAACCTGTATGCGGAGGTCAACGTGGTGCTGCCCACCGGGCTCACCGACGAGCAGCGGCACCTCTTCGAGCAGATCCGCGACGGCCAGGCCGCCGCAGAAATGCCCAGCCAGTAAGGAGCAACGACAATGATGCAGGACGGAAACTTCCCGACCGAACCCTGTTTCGTCATCAGCGTGGCCGCGCGCATGGTGGGGCTGCACGCGCAGACCCTGCGCTACTACGAGCGGGTGGGACTGGTGATGCCATCGCGCTCGGGCGGACGGCAGCGGCTGTACTCCATGGCCGACGTGGAGCGGCTGCGGAGGATCAAGACCTTCGTCGACGAGCTGGGCGTGAACCTGGCGGGAGCGGAGGTGGCCCTGAAGCTGATCGACCGGATAACAGAGCTGGAAGGCCAGGTGGAAGCCCTGAGCAACGAAGTGACCCGACTGCGCGCCGCCGACAACGTGACCAGGAACTCGGCCGGCGACGGCAGTCCTCGCAATAATTCGACCCGCAGGAATAACGCAACCAGGAGGTAACCGATATGGTGATGACCGCGGATAAATTCACGAGACAGGCGCAGGAGGCGTTGCAGCGCTCCCAGGAGCTGGTGCGCAACTACCAGCACAGCCAGTGGGACGTGGAGCACGTGCTGCTGGCGCTGGTGGCTCTGGAGGACGGGCTGCCCGAGCGCATCTTCCGGGAGCTGGGCGTTGACGTCGAGGCGGTGAAGAGCCGGCTGCACCAGACGCTGGACTCGGCGCCGAAGGTGGTGTCGGGCACGCAGCAGATCTTCATCACGCCCCGCTTGCAGCGGATGCTGCAGGTGGCGGACGAGGAGGCGCAGCGGCTGAAGGACCAGTTCATCAGCGTGGAGCACCTGCTGGTGGCCGCCGCGCGGGAGAACACCGGCGATTCGGCGCGGCTGTTCCAGGACCTGGGCGTCAATCAGGAGATGATGTACCAGGCCATGCAGAAACTGCGGGGCTCGCACCGCGTGGAGGACCAGAACGCGGAGCAGAAGTACCGCTCGCTGGAGAAGTACAGCGTGGACCTGACCGAGTTGGCGCGGGTCGGCAAGCTGGACCCGGTGGTGGGGCGCGAGCAGGAAATCCGGCAGGTGATGCAGACGCTGACCCGGCGCACCAAGAACAACCCGGTGCTGATCGGCGAGGCCGGCGTGGGCAAGACGGCCATCGCCGAGGGGCTGGCCAGCAAGATCATCTGCGACGACGTGCCGGACTCGCTGCACAACAAGCGGGTGATGGCGCTGGACATGGGCCGGCTGGTGGCCGGGGCCAAGTTCCGCGGCGAGTTCGAGGAGCGGCTGAAGTCGGTCATCGACGAGGTGACGTCGTCCAACGGCGAGGTGATCGTCTTCCTGGACGAGATGCACACGCTGGTGGGCGCGGGAGCCGGCGAGGGCGGTCTGGACGCCAGCAACATGCTCAAGCCGGCCCTGGCCCGGGGCGAGCTGCAGGCCATCGGCTCGACGACGCTGGACGAATACCGCAAGCACATCGAGCGGGACCCGGCGCTGGCGCGGCGGTTCCAGCCGGTGTTTGTCGAAGAACCGACGCCGGAGCAGGCGCTGGACATCCTCATGGCGCTGAAGCCGCGCTACGAGGCCCACCACCGGGTGACGCTCACCGACGGGGCCATCGCGGCGGCGGTGCGGCTGAGCGACCGGTACATCACCGACCGCAAGCTGCCGGACAAGGCCATCGACTTCATGGACGAGGCGGGCAGCAAGGTGCGGATCGACGCCGGGATGCTGCCGCCCAAGTTGCAGGAGATGGAGAACCGGCGGCGGGAGCTGACCGACCTGGAGGAGCGGGCCAACCAGATGTCCGACTACGAGCGGGCGGCCCAGTACCGCACGGAGCGGCTGCGCTTGGAAGAAGAGGTGACCGCCGAGCACGAGGCCATCGAGCACACCACCGGGCCCGACCTGGTGGTCAACGAGAAGGACATCGCCGAGCTGGTGTCCAACTGGACGGGCATCCCGGTGGGACAGCTCATGGAGGGCGAGGCCGAGCGTCTGCTGCACATGGAGGAGCACCTGCACCGGCGGGTCGTCGGGCAGGAAGAGGCGATCAGCGCGGTGGCAGACACCATCCGCCGGGCGCGGTCGGGTCTCAACGACCCCAAGCGTCCCTACGGCAGCTTCATCTTCCTGGGTCCCACGGGCGTGGGCAAGACCGAGCTGAGCCGGGCGCTGGCCGAGTTCCTGTTCAACGACGAGGACAGCATGGTGCGCCTCGACATGTCGGAGTACGGCGAGCGGCACACTGTGTCACGGCTGATCGGCGCGCCTCCCGGCTACGTGGGATATGACGACGCCGGGCAGCTGACCGAGGCGGTGCGGCGGCGGCCCCACCGGGTGATCCTGTTCGACGAGATCGAGAAGGCGCACCCGGACGTGTTCAACCTGCTGCTGCAGATCCTGGAGGACGGACGGCTGACCGACGGGCAGGGTCGCACGGTGGACTTCCGCAACACGGTGATCGTCATGACCAGCAACCTGGGCACGGGTGACCTGGGGCAGCGGCCCTTTGGCCTCAGTCCGACGGCCGACCGGGAGCAGGATGCCGGGAAGGTGTCGGCGGAGCTCTCCCGTTCAGTGCGCGACGCGTTGCAGCGGCAGTTCCGGCCGGAGTTGCTGAACCGCATCGACGAGACCATCGTGTTCCACCCGCTGAGCCGGGCGCAGATCGGCGAGATCGTCGGGCTGATGGTGGGCGAGGTGCAGAAGCGGCTGGCGGAGCGGGACATCACCTGCGAGCTGACCGAGGCCGGCTGCGACTGGCTGGTGAACGAGGGGTTCAACGTGACCTACGGGGCGCGTCCGCTGCGCCGCGCCATCCAGCGGCACCTCGAGAACCGGCTGGCCCAGGGCGTCCTGTCCGGCGAGTTCAACGAGCACGACCACGTCATCGCCGACGTGAACGAAGCGAGGGACGGGCTGGCGCTGCGGGTGGCTGCTCGCACTGAGGCGGAGGATGAAAGGGAGTTGGCGGGCGTGGTGTAGGTTCGCTGCGCTGACTGGCTATTGGGTGCGGCCCTGTCCAGTGGGATGGGGCCGCGCTGTTTTCGGGCGTGTGGTCGGGCTGCATTTGGTAGCTAACCCGCCGGGCTCCATTCGAGCCGAACCTCAAGATCACGCAGCATTTCGAACGTGTTGATGCATGGGATGTCGAACTGGCGGCAGAGGTCGGGGAGCTTTATCGTGCTTTGGGACTGGGGAGCTGAAACCTCGTTGGTAACGACGACTGCGCCGTGGGCCATCGCGTAAGCCGCCAGCCATCCGTCGGCAACACGTGCAAAATCGGCACGAGCGGCGGTGGTGTATTGGGGATTGTCCTGAACCCAATCGATCAACTGACGATACGCGTCGGCGACGGGTTGGGTCCCGCTGGTCTCAGGCGAAGAGCCGATTGCCTGTTCCACCCATTCGACCAGTTCAGCCGGCGAGACGATCTCGACGAACACTCGGTCAATGATCAACAACCTGCCGGTGGCGATATGATGACTCAGTGAGGCCCAGAAGCCGGGGCATATTTCCGGCGCGTAGTAATGGCGATAAGCCGCCACCAGAACATTGGTGTCTGGTACGTATATGCGCCCGGCGGGAACCGTCATAGCGAGATGCCCAGTTTGCTGGGCATGACTTCGAAGGTGTCCCCTTTCAACCCGGTCAGTGCGTACGCTTCACGTTGAGATAGTCGACCGGCCTTCAGAGCGCGTACCACCGACGCGGCGAAGCGCACGCCGATGCGCCAACGTTGGGTATTCCAAAAATTCCCGCCCTCCGAGCTCGCTGAATTGCGATCACCCTGGGTCCTGTTGCTGGCGTAAAAGTCGAAAAATGCCGGCCGGTCGATGAGGCCGAGATCCAGCGCCCGGCGGGCGGCAACGATTCGGCTGACCCTGAAGCGCCGGGCGATATCCTGGAATCGGTCTGCATGTGCGGATACGTGCGGCCATAACGCGCGCAATTCCGCCTCCGGCACAAGGAACTCCGCCGCAATCCCATCACACCGGGTTTCAACCTCGTGATGGGACGGCAACAGGGACTCTGAGGCGGACACTCCTTCCTGGCCAACGAAAAGATGCGCAAGTTCGTGTGCCACCGTGAACATCTGTGCGGCCTTGTAGTCCGCGTTGTTGACGAATATCAGCGGGGCGTACTCGTCAACCAGGGCGAAACCCTGAAACTCGTCGGGGCTGAGCCGGCGGCTGGTGTCGTTACCCACCACGCCGTTGAAAACAACCATCACGCCGGCGGCTTCAATGTGCTCACGAAGCAGGCCGATGGCGTCAGACCACGAATGGGCGTCCGACGCCCAATCTGCTGCAAGCCCCAAAGCGGCACGCATGGCCTGGGCGGCATCAACGCTGCTTGTGCCCGGTCGGTAGGCGCTGACCAACTGCACCGGCTCGGCGCCGGTATCGATCAGTTCGTCCCGCAGCCACGCGCTACGCAGCTGCATGGCGTGGACTGTTTCCAGCAGGTCGACGCTAACCCGAGGCGGTGCGTGGCCGGCGCGCGTTCGGAAATCGGTGATGGGGAGTGGCTCGTCGGGCGGGAAGGACAGGAACAGGAAACCCAAGGGGCTGTGGGTAGCGGCGGCCAGCCGCTCGGCCCACGCCATGCTGATTGCGCCGGAATTCTCCCACTCTTGGACGCGTTCTGCCTTGAGCTTGACTTTGCGGGCCAAGTCTTCGGTGGTGAGGTCGGCGCGTTCACGCGCCCAGCGCAGCACCGAGGGCCGCAATTGCAGGGTTTCGCGCTGGGTGGTCATTTGGTGGGCTCCACTCGGCACGATGTTAGCCAAAGGGCGATTACCAGGTCAAATCAGCGACTAGCGGAACAGGTCTTTATCGGGGTCGCGGACGATGTCGCGGGAGTCGGCGTTTTCCATGGGTTCGTAGGGGTAGCCCTTGACCAGGGCTACCGGGACGCCCAAGAGCTTGCCGGTGACCAGCTCGGCGGTGGCGGCCAGTTCGTCGGCGACGGCGATGGTGGTGGTGTGCAACTCGTTGCCGTGGGGGTCGAACTCGCCGATGTAGCTGATGACGGGGTTGAAGCCGGCCACGCCGATGGACACGTTGATGGCCCCGTTGCGCCAGGGGCGGCCGAAGGTGTCGGATACCAGGACGGCGACGTCCACACCCAGACGCTCACGGATGCTGTCGCGGATGCGGCGGGCCGAGGCGTCGGGGTCCACGGGCAACAGGCAGATGGAGTCGGAGCCGGGGATGTTGGAGGCGTCGATGCCGGCGTTGGCGCAGATGTAACCGTGGTAGGTCTCGCTGATGATGACGCCGCGGTCCATGCGGACGACGCGGCGGCTCTCGCGCAGGATCATCTCGGTGTGGCGCGGGTCGCGGCGGTGCCCCTCGGTGATGGCGATGGCCAGTGGCGAGGCCTCGACCTCGTCGATGGTCATGACGCGGCCCTCGGCCTTGCTGACGATCTTCTGGGTGACCACGACCACGTCGCCGGCCTCGACGGGCGTGCCCTGGGCGTCGGCGGCGTCCATGATCTGGGCGGCCAGGTCGTCACCGGCCTGGACCTCGGGCAGTCCCTCGATTCCTACGGCGCGAATTTCCGGCGGCATGGCGCACCTCCCGTTGTGGCGGTGGGGTGTTGATTACTATTGTGGGATGGTTCCAGTTTATCACCGCGCCGCCAACCGGCATGGCGACGGACGGTGGTAAATCTTACCGGGATAAACAGGATGAACGGGATGGACAGGATACGGTTCGGTTGATCCGCCAATCAATTTTCGGGCCTCACGCGTACCCAGTTTGTCATCGCGAGGAGCGTAGCGACATGGCGATCTCGTTCCCGCAGCAGTGTTCCTTGCCCCAACGAGATTGCCGCGCTTCGCTCGCAATGACGCTCTGATGGCACAACGAGATTGCCGCGCTTCGCTCGCAATGACAGTTCCAGTGAAACTGGGCACGGCGAGATTGCCGCGCTTCGCTCGCAATGACGGTTTGATGGCAAGTGGTTATCCGTGCGCGGCGCTTCTGGCGTAACCCCGACCGCGTGGGTATGATGGCGACACGCGGGACCGTCAGAGTCCGGCAAGCGCAGCAATCGGCTTTGGCGGGGGGCGGATGGAACAACACAGGAACCAACCAGACGATATTTCCGTAAACGGGATACCAGCGAACGGGTCATCGCTCGCCTTTCCGGAGGCGGAGCGGGAGGCGGTGTACCGGGCGATCTACCAGCGGCGCGACATCCGCAACTTCCGCCCCGACCCGATACCCGACGAGGCTCTGGCGCGCATCATCCGGGCGGCGCACCACGGGCCGTCGGTGGGGTTCATGCAGCCGTGGGACTTCATCCTGGTGAAGGACCAGGAACGCCGGCGGCGGATAAAGGACCTTTTTGACCGGGAACGGGCCGCAGCCTCGTGCTTTTTCGACGAGCCGCGCCGGTCGGCATATCTTTCGCTGAAGCTGGAAGGCATTCTCGAAGCGCCGGTGAACCTGTGTGTCACCTGCGACCCGACCCGAGCGGAGGTGGTGCTGGGGCGCAACTCCATGCCGGAGACCGACGTGTATTCCACCTGCTGCGCGGTGCAGAACCTCTGGCTGGCGGCGCGGAGCGAGGGCGTCGGCGCGGGTTGGGTGAGCATTCTCAAGCTGCCGCAGCTGCGGGGGATCCTGGGGATACCGCCGCACATCATCCCGGTGGCCTACCTGTGCCTGGGCTACCCGGTGGAGTTCACCGACGAGCCGGTATTGCAGCGGGCCGGCTGGCGCGACCGGCTGCCCGTGGAGGACCTGCTGCACTTCGATGACTGGAACGGGTCGACGGGCGATGGCGATTGGAAGGGTCTGCGGGATGCGCTGGGGTCCCAAGCCAATCGCGAGGCATGAAGGGCGACGACGGCCGAATCGCAGCGCGGGGCCTCGTGTGTGACGATTTCAGCCGTTAAGATTGTATAATCGGGTCAAAGCAGCCGGCTGAACCGGCAAAGGGTGGCAATTCGACCTTCACCAAGGGAGGGATGAAGAAATGACGCAACAGATGCACGCACAGATGGGCGGAAGCACCGGCGGCGGCGAGGAGCTGATCCCGGCCGGCGCGGTGACCTTCGGGCTCGTGTACCGCACCGATGTGGGAGCCATGAACGACGAGGGCATCTGCATCCACGTCTATGGCAACGACGTTGAGGGCGACGACAAAGAGCTGCTGCGGTTCGACTGCTTCCGCATCGGCCCGCACTACCACTACCGCAACGGCCCCATCGGCCAGAACGACCGGCTGGAGCTGGACTTCACCGCCGAGGGCGACCCGCTGTCGTGGACGCTGGACAAGATCCGCAACCGGCTTCCGATCATGCTGATGCGCTGCCAGGCGGACAGCACGGCGCGCAACGTCGACCAGCGGGACGTTGACGCAGCGATCCCGCACATCATGGCGTGGGCGGAGACCAAGACGCACAACCGCGGATAGCTGCCTGGTTCACACGAACCGGCGTGTAGAAGGTGAGGGCCCGGCGATGCAGACGCCGGGCCCTTGCTTTGACGATTTACGAATGTGGGTACGCGTGGGACCGGACCGCTCTGGACGGTCACGCGCCAGCGGAGTATCTTGCAGGCCACTACACTCACCCGTCCTGAGGTGTCGGCAACATGAGCCAGAGCAACGACTTGGAGCGAATCTACCAGGAGCTGCGCCGGAGGGCGGTGGCCCAGTTCGGCGAGGACCGCGCGGTGGAGCTGGAATCGTACCTGCGAACCGCGGCGGAGCAGGTCCACGCCGTCGAGGGCGCCGAGGTGCATCCGGACCTGGAGCCGCTGAACCAGGAGTAACCGCAACCCGACCCCGAGCACGTACCGGCGCACGAACGAGATTGCCGCGCTGCGCTCGCAATGACATAGGACCTACGCAGTTGGGCGGCATAACAACCGTCATTCCCGCGAAAGCGGGAATCCAGTGACCGAAATCGTTAACAGTGTTCCAGATGCGTTCACAGGAAAGTCTATTGATTCCTGCGAAAGCAGGAATAACGGGTTTGTAATTTCGAGGGCGTAACTCCTATTACAGTTGGATCTGTAGACCGTATCGGCGAACGGCGAAGCACCTGCGGCATCCGTGCTGCATCCTACGAGGTTGAACCATGCCTGAACTTCATGAGCTTTCGGTGGCGGAAGCCGCCGCGCAGATCCGCGAGGGAACCGTGTCGCCGGTGGCGCTGGCGGAGTCACTGCTGGCGCGCATCGACGTGCTGGACGCCGACCTGCAGGCCTGGGTCACCATCGACCGCGACGCCGTGTTGTCGGCGGCCCGAGAGCGCGAGGCGGAAGTCCAACGTGGCGACCCGCTGGGCCCGATCCACGGAGTGCCCGTGGGCCTGAAGGACATCTTCTACACCGAGGGGATGCTGACCGCGTGCGGCTCCAGGGTGTACTCCGACTTCGTGCCGGATTTTGACGCGACCTCGGTGGCCAAGATCAAGGCGGGCGGCGGGATCATCCTGGGCAAGGCGGTCACCACCGAGTTTGCTACCTCCGATCCCTCGCCGACGCGCAACCCCTGGAACCTGGAGCACACGCCGGGAGGGTCCAGCAGCGGATCGTCTGCGGCGGTGGCGGCCCGGATGGTTCCGGCTGCGCTGGGCTCGCAGACGGGCGGGTCGACGTGCCGGCCGGCGGCCTACAACGGAATCGTGGGTGTGAAGCCGACTTACGGACGGATCAGCCGGTACGGTGTGGCGCCGGTTAGCTGGTCGCTGGACCACGTGGGCATCCTGACCCGCACGGTCGCCGATGCCGCGCTGATGCTCACCGTGCTGAGCGGCGAGGACGACAACGATCCCGGCAGCCTGCGCGAACCTGTACCCGACTTCGTGGCGCAGATGGTGGAGTACGACCGGCCGCCGCGCATCGGGCTGGTGCGGCAGTACTACCAGGACTATGCGACGCCCGAGATGTGGGCCCACACGGAGGCAATCGCCAACCAACTGGCCGAAGCGGGAGCTGAAGTCGAGGAGATACCGCTGCCTGATAGCTTCGCCGTGGTGCACAACTTCCAGCGCATCGTGATGAACGTCGAGTGCGCCGGTTTCCACGAGGTGAACCACCGCGTCCGCGCCGCCGACTACGGCCCGCGCATACGCGCCGGCATGGAGATGGGCATGATCATGCCGACTTCGGCGTACCTGAAAGCCCAGCGGCTGCGGCGGCAATTCCGCGCCGACATGAGCGAGATGGTCGCCAAGGTGGATGTGGTGATGACGCCGGCGATACCGGCGCCGGCCCCCCGGGACCTGAACACGACGGGGGATGCGGCGTTCCAGGTGCCGTGGACTGCCGCCGGCCTGCCCACGGTGGTGGTCTCGACCGGCCTGAGCGAGCTGGGCATGCCGATGGCGGTGCAGTTCGGCGGGCCGTGGGCGCAGGAGGGCCGGGTGCTGGGAGCGGCGCAGTGGTGCGAGCGGATAGCGGGGCTGGGGGAGGCGCCGCCCATTGGGCAAGGTTGATGGCTCACGGAGGAGTTCATATGCACGCGGGAAAATTCGCTGATTCCTACGACTACGCTAAGCGCACATTGATCCATGCAATAGCGGACCCAGGTGAATGGATCGTTCACCCGATGTTGTTACGTAGCAAAGGCGGAGGGCCAAAAGGTGGTGGACTCTGCATTCGTAAGTATGCGAATTTTCTTGGATTGCCCTTCTGCGCTGTGCTGCCTGGCAACACACGAACGAGAACCAAAATTGTGGATGACGTAGCCTGTTATCACGATCTCTATCTGTTCTTTGACCCCGACACAGGGATCGCTGAGAAAGGAGACACCGAACACGTAACCATACTCCAGTTGACCCAGATCACCAGAGCAAGGACAGGCAAGATCGTGCTCGTATTTGATCACGCCTTCCCTGATGGAGGCGATCCGAGATACAAGGTCAAGAAGAAATTGGAGTCGATTTGCAAACGCGAAAAATGCAAACCAAATCTGTTTAGCGGTGCCGTCATCGTTCGTGAACATCGCTGCGTTTGCTTCATATGGCTGTCCACAGAAAAGAAAGAAGTAGAACGAGTCAATCAGAAACTGCAGTACAATCTATCCATTCCCAAAGAGAGGCTTGTGACATTTCCGTGATATAAGGGGGCTGGAAGACATCCACGTCTGCCTCCCTTGTGCCCCTGCCGATATCGCCAGGCACACGCTGCCACGGTTTCAGTCGCCAAGTGCAGCACGGTTGCGCGGGGGCGGTGGCGCTGCTAATCTTGCGCCGCTATGTTTTCGATCTTCAAGCGGAACCGGGACGCCGTCAACCGGGAGCAGACCGACGCCGGCGTGAAGCGGAGCCGGGACAGCTGGTTCGGGCGCATCCGGAACCTGTTCGCGTCGCGGGCGTTGGACGACTCGGTGTGGGACGAGATCGAGGAGATACTGATCTCGGCGGACGTCGGGGTGGACACCACCATGACGGTGCTGGACGAACTGCGGGCGGAGGTACGGTCGGGGCGCGTTGCGGACGGCGAGGGCGCGTTTGACCGGCTCAAGGAGCTGATCGCAGCGGAGTTGTCGGCATCGGATAACCCGGATGCCTGGCTGGACGACGATGCCGTGGCGTCTCCCTACGTGATACTGATGTGCGGCGTGAACGGGGTGGGCAAGACCACCAGCATCGCCAAGCTGGCGCACCACTTCACCGGCGCGGGCAAGAAAGTCATCCTGGGCGCGGCCGATACCTTCCGCGCCGCCGCCGAGGAGCAGTTGGAGATCCTGGGCGAACGGGTAGGCGTGGACGTGATCAGCCACCAGCACGGCGCGGATCCCGGGGCGGTGGCCTACGACGCCTGGCAGGCGGCGCGGGCGCGTGGCGCGGATATCCTGATCGTGGACACGGCGGGACGGCTGCACACGCGGCAGAACCTGATGGACGAACTGCGCAAGGTGCGGCGGGTGATCAACGGGCTGGATGAGGCGGCGCCGCACCAGGTGCTGCTCACGCTGGACGCCACCACCGGGCACAACGGCCTGACGCAGGCGCAGGCGTTCACCGACGCCGTGGGCTGCACGGGCATCTTCCTGGCCAAGCTGGACGGCACTGCGCGGGGCGGGATTGTACTGTCGATACGGCGGGCGCTGGGCGTGCCGATCCTGTTCATTGGCACCGGCGAGGGGTTGGACGACATCGCGCCCTTTGATTCTCGCGAGTTCGTGGACGCCATGCTGTCGTCGGCCGCCTGACGACGCGGCCCGACCATAGCCGTGCAGGACGTTCTCGCCTGGCTCATCGCCCTCTGGGCCCTGTCGCTGGTCGGGTTCCCCATCGCATCCACGCTGTGCGGGCTGGGGCGGCTGGCCGATCGCGGGTGGGCGGTATCGCGAGTCCTCGCGCTGCTGGTCCTGGCGTGGGTGACCTGGATAGGCGGCACGATTGGCATCGTGCCCAACTCGGCGGCGGGCATCGGCGCCCTTCTGGTGATCATGGGCATCGCGGCGGCGTGGCTGGCCTACCGGCAGCGCGCCGAACTGGCGGACTTCTTCCGCCGGCGCTGGGCGGTGGTGGCGGTCACCGAGCTGACCTTCCTGGCCATCTTCGCGTTCTGGGCGCTGGTGATCAGCGAGGCGCCGGGGATCAGCCACACCGAAAAGCCGATGGACTTCGGCATCCTCAACGCCGTGGCGAACGCGGACGGCTTTCCGCCGGAAGACCAGTGGCTCTCGGGGCACAGCATCGCCTACTACTACGGCGGGCACTACGTGGCGGCGATGCTGTCGACCCTGACCGGCGTGGCGACGGACAAGGCGTACAACCTGGCCGTGGCCACGATTCCGGCCCTGCTGGCCGCCGGGATACTTGGTTTGGTATACAACGTGCTGCGGCTGGCCGGAGCGCGGGCGTTTCCGGCGTTGGGAGCGGGATTGCTGACAGCGGTGGGCGTGACGATGCTGGGCAACCTGTCCGGCGTGCTGGAGTTGGCCTACGTTAGAGGTGTGGGCGGAGAATGGTTCTGGAATTGGGTGGCGGTAAAGGGACTGGAGGCTCCGGCCGGCGGCGACGGCTGGCTGCCCGACGGGTTCTGGTGGTGGTGGCGCGGGACCCGGGTGATCGACACCCTGACGGAAACGGGGGCGTCGCTGGACTACACCATCACAGAGGTTCCTTTCTTCAGCTTCCTGCTGGGCGACCTGCACGCGCACGTATCCGCGCTGCCCTTCGTGACGCTGGCGCTGACCTTGACGCTGGCGCTGCTGGTGTCGCCCATCGCGCCCGGGCTGCGCTGGCTGCGCCGGCGACCGGGCGAGGCGGTGGCGCTGGCCCTGACCCTGGGTTCGCTGGCGTTCATCAACGCCTGGGACTTCCCGCTGTACCTGGCGATAGTCGCGATGGCGGCGGTGGCGTGCTGGTCGGCGTGGCGGATCAACCGGTCGGAACCGGAGACGAGCAGCAGCAGCGCGGCGTCCACGGCCGCGCTGGGGCGGGCAACGGGGAGGGCCGCGCTGCTGGCCCTCGGGTTGGTGGCGGTGGGGGTCGCGCTGTTTCTGCCCTTTTACCAGTCCTTCGACAGCCAGGCGGGCGGCATCCTGCCCGTCACCGGGCCGGCGACGCGTCCGTTCCTGTTCCTGGTGGTGATGGGAGTGCCGGCGTTCCTGGCCGGGGCGCTGGTGGGCAGATCGCTGCTGGCGCTGGGATCGCCCACATCGGGCAAGCGTCTGCTGGTATGGCCGGTGGCAGCGTTCAGCGCCGCGCCGTTCTTCGTCTGGTTGCTGGCGGTAGCGGCGCTGGTTTCCCTGCGTCCGGAGGAGACCACGCTGGCCGATGGGTTGGTCTGGCACCGGTTGGTGCTTGCGGTTCCCCTGCTGACCATGGGCGGGCTGGCCGCCTACTGCGCCCTGGTGCTGGCGGCCAACCGGCGGCCGATGCAATGGCTGGTGTTTGCGCTGATCCTGGCGGCGGCGGGGTTCTACCTGCTGGCCGGCGCGGAGCTCTTCCGGATCGTGGACCTGTTCGGCAACCGGATGAACACCGTGTTCAAGGTGTACTACCAGGCCTGGGTGCTGCTTGGGATTGCCGGCGGGGTGGGCATCTATTACATTGTGGCCGGTCCATACCGGCTGCGGCCGGGGGACTACCGAGCCCCCCTGTTCCGGGCGTTGGGGATCGCGTGGGCCAGCCTGGCGGTGGGACTCATCATGGCTTCGGCGTACTATCCCGTGGCTGCCGCGCTGGAACGAACGGGGTGGTTCCAGGACGGCGGGGGCATTGGCGATAACACCCTGGCCGGCCTGGAATTCCTGCGACGGAGTGACCCCGGGGAGTACGATGCAATCGTGTGGCTCAACAGCGAAGCCGAACCGGGTCGCATCCTCGAAGCGGTGGGCGATGGTTACAGTAACTACGGACGCATCTCCGGCGCTACGGGCCGGGCGACTGTCCTCGGCTGGGAGGGACACCAACGGCAATGGCGAGGCGACGACAGCGCGTTCGCCGGCCGCAGCCACGACGTGGAGACGATCTACCAGGGAACCGACGGGGCGGAAACCCGGCGCCTGCTGGGAGTCTACGGCGTCCGCTGGCTCATCGTGGGCCCCCGGGAGCGGGACGCCTATGGAGAAGAGGTGGATGAAAGGGTCGAAGAATGGGTCGACAAAGGCTGGCTGGAGCGGGCCTTCTCATCCCATGATGTGGCAATCTACGAAGTAATCGGCAACTGAAACTGCAACACTGGAGGCAATCATGGAATTCAGCGACGTGCGCAACTTTTTCAGCAGCAACCACCGGGGGGTGATCAACACCTTCCGCCGGGACGGATCGGCGCAGACCAGCATCGTGGTGGCCGGGGCGTCGCCCTTCGAGGGAGATGACGGACCGGTGTTTGTCATCGTGCGGGGCACCTCCGCCAAGGCTCGCCACCTCAAGCGGGACAACCGGTGCAACGTTATGGCGGTGGCAGACGACTGGCGGCAGTTCGCCGTGGTGGAAGGGACCGTCACGCTGCACGACTACCAGAATACCGACGCCGAGGAGATGCGGCAGATGCTGCGGACGGCGTTCCGGGCGTGCGGCGACCACGAGCACCCGGACTGGGAGGAATACGACCGGGCGATGGTGCAGCAGGACGCGGTGATCGTGCGCGTGCAGCCGAATCGAGTCTACGGGCTGATACGGTAGTACGACAGGAACCGACCGGGCCGGCCGCCCCGTTGATGGCAGCCGGCCCGTAGCCATTTTGTCACCGCGAGGGGCAAAGGGACGTGGCGATCTCGTAACCCACGCGGCACTCGTTCATCGACGAGATTGCCACGCTGCGCTCGCAATGACATAGGACTTACGCAGTTGGGCAGCCTAACAACCGTCATTCCCGCGAAAGCGGGAATGACGGGTTTGTAATTTCAAGTGCGTAATTCCTCTGACAGTTCCGGCGGATACAGGCGCGATCACCCGTCGATGAAGGCTCGGGTACTCTGCACTCCCGGTGCCACCGCCGTTTTGCAGCGCAATTATGGCTTGGCGCCCACCGCGCAGTGGAAGGGGGTGGAGATGAAGAAGGTGCCGTCGGCCTGGGCCTGCTCCGCTGCCGCCCGCCACTCGTCGGCCTCCTCGGCGTTGAGGGTGGGCAGGATGCCGCCCTGCATGAATTGCAGCCGGTCCGGCTCCGAAAAGGTGCTGATGAAGGGGAACATGCGGGTGTTCTCCAGGCCCAGCCCGGCGAAGCGCTGGTAGAGCGAGGCGTTGTCACAGCCCTGGGGATGGCCCGGGTCGTCGACCCACGGCGGCGACTCGATCCGCGTCTTGAGGTCCGGGCGCAGGGGCAGGTTGACCCAGCGGTTCATGTCGTGGGCGTGGCCCAGCACCGCGATCCGGCCACCGGGCTTCACGACGCGCTTCAACTCCGGCAGCATCAGGTCCGCGTTCACGCGCTGGATAACGGTGCTGGAGAAGACGACGTCGAAGCTGTTGTCGTCGAAAGGCAGGGCCTCGGCGCTGCCCTCGTGGAAGCTCACCAGATCGTCCATGCCCTCGCGCCGGGCAATGTCCGCCGCCTCGCGCAGGAAGTAGGTGTTGACGTCCACGCCGGATACGGGATTCTGGCGGTTGGTGCGGCGGGCCACCCAGCGGCAGAGCACGCCGGTGCCGCACCCGGCCTCCAGGACGCTTTCGCCGGGCTGGATCTGCGCGGCGTCGATCAGGCTGCCCACGGCGGACAGGTAACCGGGAGTGCGGCCCCGACCCTCCAGGCTACCGACCATGCCCAGCACCGGGCCGGTGAGGGTGATGACGCAGTATCGCTCGGTGAAGGCCGCGAGGATTGGATCCCATTGGGCTGGAGCCGCGCCCAGCGGCAGCAGGACCAGCGGCGGGCCGGATCCCTGGACGCGGAAGTAGATGTCGTCGACCTCGCCTTCTTCGATTGAAGGAGACACGCTGGGCAGGCTATTGGCGGAACCCACGCCGGCCAGGAAGTCCAGTACGGCCGGGGCGATCCTTTCGCCCTGCTCGACGCCGATGTCCGCGTAGTTGTTGGGATAGCCGTAGTCGGCCAGGGTGACGCTTGCGGCCGACGGGAGGCCGGCCAGGTTGCGGTCTATGGTTTCGGTGGCGCCGCCGCGGTCGGCGTTGAATACCAGGAGCCGGTCGCCCAATGGTGCCAGCGACTGGGAATCGAATCCCAGGGGGCAGACCAGGGTCATCGAAGCGATGGCGTCCGGAAAATTGACCGTCAGTCCGCGCCAGTCGCCCAGATTGCGGGATGCGAAGTGGGCGCGCTCGATGCCGAGCTGCCGCAACACACCTACTATCCTCTCGTCAACGGGAGCTTCTACCTGTGTCGTCATGCTGTCCTCCCGGCCGGGTCGGCCACTCAGTCTGCTGGCCTCTGATCTGCGTACACAGCCTTTGATCGCGGTCGGCTTATGTACACGCAGGATAGTAGCATTCCTGCGAGTACTCTGCCCCGGCTGAGACTGCCTTCTGTAATTCAAGCGTGACGTTGTGATGCAATAGATAGGCAGAACAGGCAACCCGAAGAGGCGCCTGGGCAGCTTGGCACGGTTTGACAGCTGAGGCGGGGCTTACCTATGATTACGCGGCCGCACTCGGCGGCAATGGTAATGGTCGGCCCGGTTGAGAGAGAAGCATGAACTCGCGAAATGCACAACCGCTCCAAGCCACTTTTATGTCATTGGAAAACGCGCCCCTAGTTGATGCGCCCGAATTACCGCCCGACTTCAAGGTAAACGGTTTCTGGCACGTCAACGGTGAGATAAAAGGAGGGACTCTACGGCGTAAAGGACTAGCAAGTCCGACGGCGTATTTCCTGGTGAACCATCCGCCCTTACCCGCCCAAAAATCCCCATTCAGCGAGCCTACGAAAGTAAAGATCGAAACTCGCGATGGTCTTAACGTGACCGGGTTAGTGCAGGAGTACACAGACCGCAAAGACGCCAGTAAACAAAGTATATGCACTGAATACCAACCCGACGGCAAGCGGTGCGAGAAAAAACGTTTTTGGAAAACTTTGTGCAGAAACCATGCTGAAGCCGCAGGTTACGAAATAACTGACGGCGGGCAAGTCTGCACCGGCAAGAAAGGGAACGGAGAGGCCTGCACCCATCGAGCCAAAGTAAGCGGTTATTGCGCCCAACACGGTGGTGGAAGGGCACCTTTAGAAAAAAAGACGTTCCTTTATGAATTCCCCATCGTGATCATTGAGCTGATAGAGCAACCAGTGAAGAAATCATCGCGGGGAAGGAGAAATGATCATGCCTAGCACCGTGCCGGGCGCACAATCTTATAGGACTATAGAGACAGCATCAAAGCGTACGGGCGAGTTATACGTGATCAAATTGTATAGCGACGCCTCCGCTGTCTGTTCATGCGCTTTTGGAGTGCGCGCCGGAGTCCAGATTGAAGGCAAAACCAGAGCTTGCAAGCATGTCAAAACCGTCTGGCTCGACAATGCCAAGACTGACCAAGAAAACTCAATCCAGATAACTTGCACGACTATCGAACAAGATCGCTGGCAGGTTGCCGCCGACTTTCTGGATTTGCAATTGGATGACTTCATGCGTTATGCCGCCAATGAATTGGCCGAACGCGTCGAGCGTGGCAATTGGTAGTCTATAGAATTTCGAACGTAGCGCTGCCGATGTTGGCGGGATTGTCGATGAGTAACAGAAAGGTACTTTCGTAGAGCACAGGTACACCCAGACGTTCGGCGGTGGCCAGCTTGCTGCCGGCGGACTCACCGGCCACCAGCCAGTTGGTTTTCCGGCTGACTGACGAGGTGGTGGCTCCGCCCAAGGCTTTGACCCGACCCTCTGCTTCGCGACGGGTCATGGAGGCCAGTGTGCCGGTGATAACGAAAGTCTGGCCCTTCCAGGGCTGTGCCGACTCGGCGACCGGGGCCAGTTCTTGCCAGAGTTGTACGTTGGCATCACGCAAGGCAGTAATGGTCTCCCAGTTACGGACGGTCTGTAAGTAGTTGATGATGCTCTCGGCTGTCCGTGGTCCAATACCCTCGATCCCGGCTTCGTCCAATTCCTCGCTACCGGCGTAGGGAAAACCTGAACTATTGCCGATGCCGGCGAGTTCGTCGATCCCGGCTTCGCCCAGTTCATTGATGCTGGCGTAACGTTCAACCAACAACTGGGCAACCTCGGTACCTACGCCTGGGATGCCCAAGGCAGTGAGGATACGCGCCAGCGGGCGTTTCTTGCTGGCCTCAATGTTGTCGAGGATGCGGGTGGCGAGATTATCGCCCATGCGATCCAGTTTTACTAACTGTTCCCGGGTGAGGTGGTAGAGGTCGGAAACATCGGACACCAGGCCTTGGTCAATCAGGATTCGACACCACTGCTCATCAAGACCATCAATGTCCATGGCACCTCGGCTGACGAAGTGCTTCAGGGACTCGAAGAATTGGGCGGGGCAGGCCGAGTTGGGGCAGCGGTGTACGGCATCTCCCATCTCCTTCACGACGGTCGTGCCACACTCCGGGCAGTGCTCGGGCATTCGAAATACCGGGCCGCGCCCTTCCTCGGGCATTTCCGACGGGCCGATAATTTGTGGGATGACATCGCCGGCGCGCTGAATAGTAACCATGTCGCCTACGCGAATGTCCTTTTCGTTAATATCCCCCTCATTGTGCAGGGAGGCGTGCTGGACGGTTGCGCCGCTGACGACGACGGGCTCCAGGATGGCCTGGGGATTGAGGCTGCCGGTGCGGCCGACGTTGATGATGATGTCCAGCAGGCGGGTGTTGGCGCGCTCGGCGGGGAACTTGTAGGCGATGGCCCAGCGGGGTTCGCGGCCGGCAAAGCCGAGGGCGTTCTGCTGGGTCAGGCTGTCGACCTTGACGACCACACCGTCGGCCTCGTAGTTCCAGTCGTGGCGGCGGTGCAGCATCTCGTCATAGAACGCGCAGACCTCATCGACGGTATCGAAGACGCGGTTCGCATCATTGACGCAGAAGCCGTAGGATTGCAGTCGCTCTAGGGCTTCCCAGTGCCCGGCGGGCATGGGCCTGTCGCCGGCGTCGTTGAGGCTGTAGGTCCAGATCTGCATGTTGCGGCTGCGGGTGACCTCGGGATCCAGCTGGCGGATAGTGCCGGCGCCGGTGTTGCGGGGGTTGGCATAGAGGGGTTCGCCGTTGCGGGCGCGCTCCTCGTTCATGCGCTGGAAGCTGTCCAGGGGCAGGTAGACCTCGCCGCGCACCTCCAGGTCGGCCGGGAAGTCACCGTGGAGGGAACGGGGGATGCTCTCGACCTCGCGCAGGTTGGGGGTCACATCCTCGCCGGTCTGGCCGTTGCCGCGGGTGGCGCCGAGGACGAAGGCTCCCTCGCGGTAGACGAGGCGCACGGCGAGGCCGTCGATCTTCAGCTCGGCGACCATGCGGAAGGGCTGGCCGTCCAGCAGGTCGGTGACGCGGCGGTGCCACGCCTCCAGGCCGTCACGGTCGAAGGCGTTGGCGAGGCTCAGCATGGGGATGGGATGCTGGACCTGGGGGAAGCGATCGGAGGCGATGCCGCCGATGATCTGGGTGGGCGAGCTGGCCGAGCGGAGTTCGGGATGGGCGGCCTCGAGGTCGCGCAGTTCCTGCATCAGCGCGTCGTACTGGCTGTCGCTGATGACGGGTGCGTCGTCGTTGTAGTACCGCTCGTTGTGGAACCAGAGCTGGTCGCGGAGCCAGCCAGCCCGCTCTACGGGGTTGCCATCGAGGCCGGGATCGGGTATTGAGGTGCTCATCTGCGATGTCCTGCTGTGGCAAGCCAAGGATTGCCAATAGTATATTCCCGGCGGGCGGGACGATGCACCGTAACCGCGCGCGAGGCCCCCGAATGTGTACCCGCTTTGCCATCGCGAGGAGGCTGACGACGTGGCGATCCGGTTGCCGGCAAAGCGATCGCTCTGGCGACGAGATTGCCGCGCTTCGCTCGCAATGACGGTTCTGAGCAATGGGCGCCCATGAAGCGTGGCCCGCGTTGCTGTTATCCTAGAGACAGGTTTTCCATTACACGTAACCAGGAGGCGACCACCATGTCCGCTGCAGCCGACGGCCTGATTTCGGCCCTGGAGAACAACTTCACCACCATCGACCTGGCGCTGAGAGACCTGGATGAGGAGGAGTTCAAGCGAATCCCCGCCCCGGACTGCAACTCGGTGGCGTGGACGCTCTGGCATCTGTCCCGGGTGATCGATTCGTTCATCCACACCCGCCTGCGGGACCTGCCGCAGCTTTGGGACACGAACAACTGGGCGCAGCACTACGGGATGCCGGCGGACGGCGAGAACCGCGGCCTGGGCTGGACGCACCAGATGGTGTGCGACTGGCAACCGCCGTCCCGCAAGCTGCAGATGGAGTACTTCGAGCAGGTGCGTTCCGCGCTGCGCGAATATCTGCCCGGGCTCACGGACGCCCAGATGCAGCAGGCGAAGCTCATCCCGCCAGTGTCGGAGCCGCGAACAGTGGCGGCGGCGCTGGGTCAGATGACGTGGGACTGCGTATCCCACGGCGGGCAGATCGCCTTCATGCGCGGGATGTACAAGGGGATGGGCTGGCACCGGTAGAGTACCGACCCGGCTTCCTGACGAAATTGTCATTGCGAGCGAAACGCGGCAATCTCGACCCGCAGCTAACACGATTGCGGGAACGGGATTGCCGCGTCGCTACGCTCCTCGCAATGACATAGGAATTACGCACTTGAAATCACAAACCCGTCATTCCTGCGAAAGCAGGAATCCATAGTCTTTCCAGTGAACGAATCTGGAACACCGTTAACGAATTCGGCCACTGGATTCCCGCGAAAGCGGGAATGACGGTTGTTAGGCTGCCCAACTGCGTAAGTCCTATGACTTTGAAGTGGCGCTCCTCGCAGTGACTTTGAAGTGGGGCGCCTCGAAATGATGGGCCTTCTTGCGCCGGAAGTACAAGGGGATGGGCTGGCGCCGGCAGGGCGGCCGGGCAAACCCAGTCTGAATAGCGGCTAGCCCCGCCGGGGGCGGCCGCGGTCGGCGCTGTCGACCATGATGGTGACTGGGCCGTCGTTCTGCAGGCTGACTTGCATGTAGGCCTGGAACTCGCCGGTGGCCACGGTTAGGCCGGTGTCGCGGAACATGGCCACGGCCCGTTCGTAGAGGCGGTTGGCCGTTTCGGGGTCGGCGGCCGCGGTGAAGTCAGGGCGGCGACCGCGGCGGGTGTCGGCGTGCAGGGTGAACTGGGACACCACCAGGAAATCGCCGCCCGTGTCGAGGGCTGAGAGGTTGAAACGTCCCTGATCGTCGGCGAAGATGCGCATGTTGACGATCTTGTCGACGAGGTAGCGCGCGTCGGATTCGTCGTCGCCCTCCGCAACGCCGAGGAGCACCACCAGGCCGGTACCGATGCGTCCCACCTCGGCGTCGTCGATGGTGACGCAGGCGGAAGTCACCCGCTGGATGAGGGCGCGCATGGTGTGGGACGATGGGTTACGGGCGATGCAAAGGCCGCACCCTGGAGCGCGGCCCTTTTGGTGGTATGGCCGAGGGGTTCGATCAGGCCGAATCGCCGGCGGCCGCGGCGGCCGGAGCGGGTGAATCCGAGGAGGATGACCCGGAGTCGCTGGACGAACTGTCCCCACCGCTGCTGCCGTTGGTTGAAGTGGACGCGGGTTCGGTGGTGGACTCTTTGCTGTCTTCCTTCTCGACCGGGCGCTTGGGACGGCCGTAGTCGGTGGTGTAGAAGCCGCTGCCCTTGTAGATCACCGGCACGGCGTGGAACACGCGCTGGCCGGCGCCGCCGCACAATGGGCACTCTCCCTGTCCGGCCTCGCTGAATTTCTGAACCAACTCGAACTCGTTTGAGCACTCCGTACAGCGGTAATCGTAGCGCGGCAAAACTACCCTCCCTGGTATGACGAATGCCGCCGGGCCTGTTCATGCCCCGTGCGGCGCATTCCATTTGTGACGCGGGCGGAGTCTAGCACTGCGCCCGCAACCGGTCAATTTGCGAAAGCTGACCGCGGGTCAGCGTCGCGATGGCCTACCGCCGCTGCCGTCGCCGGCGGCGTGCTGCCCGCTGGGCTGCCAGGCGCTCCTTTTGGGCCTTGGAGCGGAAGAACCGGCGGTCCTTCAGTTCGCGCAGGATGCCGGCGTGCTGCACCGACGCCCGGAATCGATTCACCAGGCTCTCTGGGGTTTCGCCATCTCGCGGCGTTACGTAAGCCATGCAATGCTCCCGATTACGTGTTTCCGAATACTTCCAAGTAGGGCTGACTATAACATGCCCGTGAGGAAGGCCGCAAACGACGGGCGAAGCAGCAACTGTTCAGAGTTGCGGGGAAAGTGTCATTGCGAGCGCAGCGCGGCAATCCCGTTGGCGCAAGGGAGTCCTTCGAGACAAGCGTGGCTGCTACGGCGTCGAGATTGCCACGGCGCAAGCGCCTCGCAATGACAACCTCCTGAATTCTGAACAGTTACGCGAAGCAATCAGGTCTTGTGCAAAGTCGCCTTATAGCCTTTTACCGCTCATCCTGAGATTGTCGTATCATCCTGAGCTTGTCGAAGGATGCTTCCTGCAATTCGGAGGATGGCTCGACAGGCTCACCATGAGCGGATGAAACGACTTTGCACAGGCCCTGTTGGAGCAGTACGCGTGATCGCAGTCAGCCATCCGGCGCGCCGTCGACCGAGGCGATGCGCCCGTCGGCCATCTGGAGGCGGCGGTCGGCCATGTCGGCCAGCAGCAGGTCATGGGTGGCGGTGACGACGGTGACGCCGCGACTGGCGCCGATGTCGCGCATGATGCCGCCGATGGTCTGGCCGGTGACGCTGTCGAGCTCGCCGGTGGGTTCGTCCGCGAAGAGGACGGATGGGTCGGCGACCAGGGCGCGGGCGATGGCGACGCGCTGCTGCTCGCCGCCGGAAAGCTCGTAGGGTCGATGCCCGGAGCGGCCGGTGAGTCCGACCAGATCCAAGGCCTCGTTGGCGCGGCGGCGGCGGTCCCGCCAGGACACGCCGGCGATGTGCAAGGGAAGCTCCACGTTTTCGAAGGCCGACAGCAGGGGGATCAGTCCGAAGGACTGGAACACGAAGCCGATCCGGTCGCGACGGAGTCCGACCAGGTCGCGCTCGGGCATCTGGGAAAGCTCGCGTCCCTCGAACCAGACCTTGCCGGAGCTGGGGCGATCCAGTCCCGCCAGCAGGTTGAGCAGGGTGGTCTTGCCGGAGCCGGAGCGGCCCACGAGGGCAACGAACTCGCCAGGGGCGATATTCACCGTGACCTCGTTGACGGCGCGGACGGCGCTTTCGCCTTCGCCGAACTCGCGGACGACCGAGTCTGCGGCCAGGGCCGCCGTTATTTCTGCCATGGGGTTATTTCTGACATGGAGTCACGTCTGCCATAGGATTACTTCAGCCAAAGGACTGGGGCGCCTCGCGATATCTGCGGCGGAGCGCTTAGTCGTCGGCAATGGTCTCCCACCGCTCCCGGCTGCGATGGGGGGCCGTGGCCGGGCGCAGGGTGATGGAGCCGGTATCCTCGTCCAGGCCGGCGGTGGCCAGTCCCTCCAGGGAAAGCTGCTCCACGTACTCGCGGGGCAGTTGGAGGCGGCCGGCGCGATCAACCACCAGGTACTCCTCCTCCTGGCCTTCGCCGCCGCGATAGGAGGACATGAGATATGACTCGGAGCCGATGCGCCCGTCTCGAATGCGCACCACCCGGTCAACCCAATTGGCGATGCCGGCATAGTGGGTAACGATGATGATGGTGACGCCGAACCGCCGGTTGATGCGCTGGAGCATCCGGAAGACGTCCTCGGCCATGTTGGTGTCCAGCTCGCCGGTGGGCTCGTCGGCCAGGAGCAGCGGCGGGTTGTTGGCGAGGGCAACGGCGATGGCCACGCGCTGCTGTTCGCCGCCGGAAAGCTCGGAGGGGTAGCGGCGGCCCTTGTCGGACATCTGGAGGGCTTCCAGCAGTTCCTCGGCGCGTTCGCGGCGCTGCCGCTTGCCAACGCCGGCGATGGCCTGGGGAAGCTCGATGTTGTCGCGCACGCTCAGGTAGGGCACGAGGTTGCGTCCGGTGGCTTGCCAGACGAACCCGACCTCGCGGCGGCGATAGGCCACCAGGTCCTGGTCGGTGATGTCCAGCAGGTCGCGCTCGCCCACGCGGATGCGGCCGGCCGAGGGCCGTTCGAGTCCGGCGAGGATGTTCAGCAGGGTGGTCTTGCCGGAGCCGCTGGCGCCGACGATGCCGATCAGTTCGCCGGCCCGCACCTCTAGGTCGACGCCGCGCAGGGCGACCACTTCCAGGTCGGCCGGCTTGTAGATCTTGAAGAGGTCGTTGGCCTCGACGTAGGCCGGCGCGATCTCCTCGTCGTCGGCGTCCTGCCACGGCTCGGGCGCCGGGGCCGGCGCGACAGGCCGGGCGCCGTTGTCGGATGCAGGACGTGGCGGCGGCGCTTGGGCCACCGGGACCTCTTCCGGCACGTCCGGAGACGCATCGTCAGCTACCACCGGAGCGTCGGCGATTTCCTCTACGGATGCGGGAGGCGCATCTACTGCGGGCGTCGGAACGGCGTCTGCCACCGCTACGGTTTCCTCCACGGCTTCTGCCGCGGTTTGTTCAGGCGCCAACCGGGCGCGGCGCTCGGGCGGCATGAACTGGCGAGCGTACTCGTCTGCGGCGCTATTTTGAGGAGCTTCGGACATTCTGGACCATCTCAACCGGCGTCTTGCGCGAAATCCACGGCATTATAACGCGCATTGGTGGGGTGTGGCAGCGTTCAAATGGGAAAGGCAAGGCCTTTCACTTCTCCCTGATGTCATTGCGAGCGCAGCGCGGCAATCTCGTTGCGGCCAGGATCGTCGTTACGCCAACGGGATTGCCGCGTCGCTTCGCTCCTCGCAATGACAACCGAAAGATCCTGATGGGAAAGGCCTGGCCTTTCCGAAGTCCACGCCTGCAGCCCTTGCGGTGCAAACTGGCATTACCGCGAAAGCGGTAATCCAGAAGGTCTCGGTTCACGGGAGCCTCTGGATTCCTGCTTTCGCAGGAAAGACGGGGCAACTTTGGAAAGGGCCTATGGGAAAGGGCGAGCCGTTGGGCCCGCCCCTTTCCTGCAGCCTGCCGGAGTATCGACGGGATTACTGCGGCTTGCGGGCCGATACCTTGACGCTGGCGACGTTCAGAGGAACATCGTCCTCGTCGCAGCGGATCGACTCGTCGATGGTGTTGATATCGACGAATCCGGCCGATTCCATGCGGTCCAGGTAGGTGCCACGATACTCGGCGCCGCCGATGCATGAGGCCCAGGACTCGGCGTCGGTCAGGCGGGGGCCATCCTCGCTCAGGGCCAGCATGTCAGAGACGTGGAGACGTCCGCCCGGCGCGAGCACGCGGAATGCTTCCCGGAACACGGCGTCCTTGTCGGGAGACAGGCAGATGACGCAGTTGCTGATCACGACGTTGACGCTGGCGTCGGGCAGGGGAATGTCCTCGAGATGGCCCTGCACGAACTCGACGTTGTTGACACCCATGCGGTCGCGGTTGGCGTTGGCGAGGGCCAGCATCTCGGGGGTCATGTCCAGGCCGAAGACCCGGCCGGACTCGCCCACCTGCTCGGCGGCGATGAAGCAGTCGATGCCACCGCCGGAGCCGAGGTCGAGCACGGTTTCGCCGGGGCGCAGGTCGGCCAGGGCGGTGGGGTTTCCGCAGCCGGCGGAGGCAGCCATCGCCTCCACGGGCAGGCCCTGGAGCTGCGCTTCGTTGTACAGCGCCATGGCATGCTCGGTGTCGGCGGGACTGCAGCAGGCGGCGGCGGTGGTGTCGCCGCAACCGCAGGCTTGCGCGTCGTGGCCGCAATCGTCACCGCCGCAGGTGCCGTGGCCGCAGTTTTCGGCGCCGCAACCCTCGCCCTGGGGCGTGACATCGGTCAACTGGATCACACGCGAGGCGCGCTGGCCATAGTGTTCCTGGACGGCCTGGCGGATTTCGTCGGTCTGATTTGGAGTGGTCGTCATCAGCGCCTCCCGGGTGTTTGGAGTAAGTGCGTGGCTGGGGTAATGCTACGCCGGCTGGGGGCAGGCGTCAAACGGGCGCGGATAGTTCGGGTTATAATTGCCTGGCGTTACGAAAAACAACCTTGGGAGTACATCCTCATGAGAATTACCGGCGGCACCACGCGCGTTCTGCAGACACCGGCGGACAACCCGCTGGTGGTGGGCATCGACCAACCGGGCACCCGCGAATTCGTCACCCTGGAACTGCACACCGACGAGGGGATCAACGGCATCGGCCTGACCTTCTTCGGGGGGCCGCTGGTGCATGCGCTGCGGCGGGCGGTGGACGACCTGGTGCAACTGGCGGTGGGCGAGGATCCGATGAACCCCGAGGCCGTGTGGGGCAAGCTGATGGACGCCTGCGCGTCGGCGGGGCCGGAGGGCATCCTGTCGCTGGGGCTGGCGCCCATCGACATGGCAGTGTGGGACATCAAAGGTAAGGCGCTGGACCAGACCGTGTGCGGCCTGATGGGCGGCTACCGGGACCGCGCGCCCACCTACGCCAGCGGCGCGCTGATGCGGCCGATGGGCCTGGAGTACCTGGCCGAGGCCGGCCCGCGGCTGGTGGAGCAAGGGTTCCGCCAGATGAAGACCCAGATGGGCGCGGAGCCCACCGCCGCCCTGGAGGTGGCGCGGATGCGCACCCTGCGTGATGCCATCGGGCCCGACATCGACCTGATGTGCGACATCAACCAGCTCTGGAACGTGAACCAGGCCATCCAGATCGGCAGCATGGTCGAAGAGTACCACCTGTTCTGGCTGGAGGACGTGGTGGCGCGGGACGATTACCAGGGACTGGCTCGAGTGGCCGACGCGCTGACGACTCCCATCGCCGCCGGCGAGTACGTCTACGGCATCCGGCCCTTCCGGCACATGGTGGAGCAGCGCAGCATCGACATCGTGATGGTGGATCTGCTGCGGGCCGGCGGGATCACGCCCTTCCGCAAGATCGCCGGCATGGCGGAGGCGTTCAACCTGCCGGTGGTGTCCCACCTGATACCCGAGGTGCAGGTACACACGATATCGGCCATACCCAACGGGCTGACGGTGGAGTATATGCCGTGGACGCTGCGCCTCTTCGACGAGACGCCGGACATCGTGGACGGGGACCTGGTGGTGCCCGACCGGCCGGGGCTGGGGCTGTCCTTCAGCCAGGACGCCATCGCCCAGTACCAGGTCGCCTGACCGACCGACAATTTCGCGTGGATGCACAGGATATTCAGGATAGAATAAATTATCCTGTTTATCCTGTTCATCCATGCAATACCTTATTTGCAGCACAATTACTTACGGAGGCTAATCGATGGCTACCTACCAGTTGCGCATCTACACCATCAACCGGGGCATGATGGACTCGTGGCTCGGCCTGTTCAACGAGCACATCAGGCCGCTGCATGACCGCCTGGGGATTCCGGTGGTGTCCAGCTACGTGAACGCCGACCGCACGGAGTTCATCTGGGTGCGCCGGTTCGACAGCGCGGACCAGATCGCGGAGAAGGAAGCGGCCTACTTCGCGTCGCCGGAGCGCTCGGCCCTGGGCGACCGTCCCACCAGCCACATCGCGAAGATGGAAGTGCGGGTGATGGACGGTGTGGAGGAGGCGGCGGCTGCCTGACCCTCAGCCACACGGCAGAGTTCACACGTGCCTCTTTGTCATCGCGAGGAGCGCAGCGACGTGGCGATCTCGTTCCCGCAGCGGTGTTCCTTGCCCCAGCGAGATTGCCGCGCTACGCTCGCAATGACAATTCCAGAGAAAATGGGCATCTGTGAACACGGCGGGGGGCGGATGATCATTCGCCCCTACGCGGGTTGGGACGGCGCCGGCTCGGCGTGGCGTTCGTGCCAGCCCGCGTTGATGTTGCCCCAGTAGTCTTCCCAGTTGCGGCGGGTGTCGGCCTCGGTGGCGCCGCCCCAGTAGCCGGGGGACACCAGGGGCAAGGCCTGTTCGATGCGGATCAGGACCACGGCGCGCACGCTGTCGGCCAGGCCGGTCACGTTGGACGCGCCGTTGCGCATCCGTTCCTTCACCGTGGCCTCAAGCTCGTCGCCGGAGTGGACGGCCACGGCGCCCTTGAACCGGTAGCCCTTGCGGGCGAACTGATCCACGACGTTGATCTCGATGGAGGGGTTGTGCTGCAGGTTACGCATGGTGCCCGGTGAAGCCAGGTCCGTGAACAGGATGTGATCGTCGTCCCAGATCATGGTGGTGGCCTTGGGCGACAGGTTGGGGGTGCCATCCGGGCAGACGGTGGCGACGAAAATGAGCCGCTGTTCGGTCAAGGCTCGTTTCATGTCATCGGTGAGAATTCCCATGCGTGGTGTGCCTCCGGTTGCTACAGTTCCTTGACCATTTCGCGGTGGGAGATGCCGGCTTCCTCGAAGATGTCGCCCACTTCCCGGTAGCCGTGGCCGGCGTAGAAGGACTTGACGTATTCCTGGGCGTGGAGGGTGATCTGCCGGAAGCCCCGGGCGCGGCCCTGGTCTTCCAGGAAGTTCAGCACCTGGCCACCGATGCCGTCGCGTCGCCGGTCCCGCTCCACGGCCATCCGGCCGATGTGTGGCCCCTTGCCGTCGACGTCGGGCAGGAGCCGGCCGGTGCCGATGATGACCCCGTTATGCAGGGCCACGGCGTGGACGGTGCCAGGGTCGGTGTCGGCCTCGTCCACCTCGATGTCGGCGGGGACGCCCTGCTCGCCCACGAAGACGCGGATGCGCAGGCTGAAAGCGCCCTCGAGCTCGGCGGGGGTTTCGATCAGTTTGACGGTGATGTCTGAATTAGACGGCATGTCGAGTGGGCTCACGTCATCTGCTACATTAGTCGGTACACTTCGCTGCGGTGTGCCACTGCCCTAACGATGATACGGCGAGTTTGCCGGTCCAGTATGTACAAAATCCGGTAGTCCCCGACCCTTGACCGGAACAAACCTCTCAGCGGACCCGTCAATGCACGGTGACGAATAATTTCTGCGTCGGCGGCTAATTCATCAAGCTTGTCGCGCACTCGCCTGGCTGGCTCCGTGTCCAAACGCGCTAAATCGTCGGCAGCGCTATCCTCAAATTCTACCGAGTACGGCACTAACCCAACCCCAACCGTCGATACACGTCGGCAGCCGGGATCGTTTTTCTTTCACCGGCGAGGCGTCTTTCCATTTCGGCCACAAATTCTTCGCGGAATTCCAACCCTTCGTCCGGGTCGTCCAGCATCTCGGCGACGACCTCGGCGACGGTCTCGCGGATCAACGCGCGGAATTCGTCTATGGTGAGTTCGCCGATTGTTTGCGCGGCCATGTTTCCTCCGGTCGGGAGTGTTGCGACGGGCAAGGGCTTCATGCAACCGGCGCGGGGTCGAGTCTAACACCGTGCGTTTGACAGCGGCAAACCGGGAAAACGCTACCGCCGCCGGCAGGATCGCCGGCGGCGGTAGAAGAAGTCCAGGATGCCTCGATTGGCGCGGTGTGGTTACCGTACCAGGTTGGGCGTGACTTCAGGGGGAATTCCGCCGGCTTCCATCTCGCGGCCGCGGGATTCCACCTGGGGGATCACCGAGGAGAGGAGGTCCTCGTCCAGGTCAGCGGCGACGCCGGGGTAACCGGCGCGCTCCAGCATGGCCTTGAGCTTGCCGGTCTTGAACTGGTCGAGGCACCAGCCCAGCGGGTCCGGAACCAGGGTCTTGTCCCAGAAGATCCGGTGGTTCTTGTTGCGCGGGCCGTAGTGGTAGTGCGGCTCGTCGCGGAAGCAGTCGAAGGCCAGCAGCTCGGTCTCTTCCGTGAACACGCGGCCGGTGTTGCCGGCGAGGTCGCTGAGGACGTGGATGGCCAGCCCGCCGTCGCCGGAGGCCTGGCGGCGCATCTCGAGGCCAAAGCGGATGTTGCCGGCTTCGATGATGTCAGTGCCGCGGTTGTGCTTGACGGTGTTGCGCTCGGCGGCGAACTTGGCCCGCGCCGTACTGTCCACCTCGGCCAACGCAGCATTGACGGCGTTCATATCCACGGCGCCGGCGGCGTCGGCGTAGCCAGCTGAGGTCAGCATGGCGGCCAGGTTGTTGCGAATGGTCTTCACGGACCAGCCGATGGGGTTGCCGTCGACGGTGTGGTCCATGCGGTACTGGACGTTCTTGCCGTCGGGCGCGTAGACGTAGCTCTTCTCGATGTCGAAGCAGTTGAAGCGCAGAGCGGTCTCGCCACCAACGTCAACCAGGATAACCACGCCCTGGTCGGAGTGGTCCTGGATGTTGCCGTCCCACAACTCGTGCTGGACGATGAAGGTAACGTTGCCGGCCTCAAATCGAGCCCTTCCCGTCTGAGTGGTCATATTCGATTTCCTCCCTTTTCTTGAACGAAAGTAAGGGAAATATAACCGTGCGGTTTCGTGGGTGTCAAACGGGCGCCGCCGCTCACGCGTATCCATTCTGTCATCGTGAGGAGCGATGCGACGTGGCGGTCTCATTCCCGCAGCAGTGTTCGTTGCCCCAGCGAGATTGCCGCGCTTCGCTCGCAATGACAGTACCGGCGAGTTCGCAGTGACAGTGCCGGCGAAGCGGGTACGGGTGAGGGCGCCGCCGGGGATCACATCCCGAGGGCATCACGGATGGCGCGGAGTTGGTTGAGGTGCTCGCCCCAGTGCCGTTCCAGGCCGTCGATGAACGACTGCGCCGTGCGTGGTTCGTGGATCTCGCGGTGCGGCAGGTGGGCCATGGCGGTTCGTTCCTCGAAGTCCCCATCGCCGGCGTTGGCGATGGCGTCCTCGGCGGTTTGCAGGATGGCCAAGGGTCCCGCCAGGGCATCGTCGATTTCGGCGGCAAGGCGATCCGGCGTCATGTTGCTGATGTCGGGCAGGATGGTGACCTCTTCAAGATTGCCGTTCAATACGCCGGCGATAACGCTGCCGATGCCCCCTTCGGGAGTGTCCACCAGGTGGTAAAGGACCTCGCGGGCGCACCATGGATCAGCGTCGGATCCGGAGGCGTCCTTCCAGTCCAGGCAGTAGTCCATGCCGTCCAGAAGCGTGGTCAGTTCCTCGCGGACGCGGCGGACGGTGGCGAGGTTAGTAGCGCGGTCGGCCATATTCGTACTCTCCGGTTGCGTTTTGAGGGGCATCGTCGGCGTCGAGGGTCGGCGCTGGCGGCTTGAGCCGGCCGGCGACCAGCCATATTCCGCTCACGACGAGCCAGGCGAGGAAGGCAATGCCCGACACGCGGTGCATGGCGGTGGCGGCGTCGACCCAGATGAACAGCATGACGACACCGATGACGAGATCAGCGACGGCTGCGCCCTTGAGCAGGCCGCCCACCCGCCACTGTACCGGGGCCAGGGCGATGAGACCTAGGCCGGCCAGGGAGAAGCCGAGCTTGCCGGTGATCCAGCGGGCGGTGTCCAGGCGGCTTGCCAACTCGAACAAGCCGGCGTCATCGAATGCGATTGCGGACGGGCCAATGTTGGTCAGGATGAGGGCGCACACGCCCGATACGACCGTTATGACGCCCGACAACGACAGGGCGGTCGTTGCCAGTTTCGCCGGCGCCGAAAACCAGGGCGTCGTCACGGATCTCAATAGTCCCGCCGCCACCACCAGAAAGATGCCAGAGGCGATGCGGGCCACGGCGCTATAGATGTAGGCCAGCGTATTCTCGTCGATTGCCTCGAGAGACAGGCGCAGGGTCGGCTGGTCGGCATCGGCCATGATCCGGGTGGGCACCATGATCGCGGTGGCCAGGGCGGTGAGCAGGAGGAAGACGCCGGCCAGCCGAGGGCTGGCAGCGTTAAAGGCGGCGATGGACATGTCAATCGGTCACGTGTCAGGCAGTCAGGGGGAGGAGACGGTTGATGAGGGTGTGGGTTTTCGCTACCGCGCTATTCAACAACTCTGGAGGCATATCGTTGTGGTAGAAATGGGCGTGCAATCTCTGGGCTTCGCTGAAGTCGCGCCGGATGGACCCATCGCCCAATTCACTCACCAGGTTACGTACCGTGGCCCGGCGATGTTGATGGTCCTGTATGGGCTCCCGGCGATTCATGGCGATGACTATGACAATCTGAGTGACCGCGCCCCACAGCATTTCGGCGCCGACCATGGATCTACCGGCACCGAAAAAATGATCTGCGAGAGCGATGAATTCCCGCGCGGCCCTGATGCGCTCCTCGGCGGTCATTCGATCCGGCGCGCCGGGCGTCCCAGTATCCTTTCGACAAAGCCCGGAGCAAGATCCCAGTCTTCGATCACTTCGTAGTCTTCAAATATTTTCCATTGGGCGTTGGCTCGGTGACACTCAGCATAGTTCAGCTCCGATTCAGCGGAGGATTCATCTGACTGTTCACGGGCGATCTTGCGCCCGGCCGCGTAAATTTCCTCAAAGGTTGCGTGGGGCCAACCCCTTTCTTCGGCAACGAACTTGATGGCCAACGCGGTGGCGTCCCACATTTTCTGGCTGGCCAAGCAGTAATCCTGCTGGCCCAATGCCAGATCGGCCTCCCAAACTACGCTCTGAACTTTTCGCGCTTGCTTCGGCGATAGCATGGCTCTCTCCGATTTGGATCCACACCCAACCATTATAGCGGCTGCACGGAGCGTCTAGCTGCTGGCAGCGGCCGGCTCGGGGTCGCGGCTTCGGCCGGGGATGGCCAGGGAGGCGAGGAAGCCCACGGCGTAGATGCCGCCGGCGATGAAGAAGCCGTACTGCCAGCCGAGCCACTCGATGGGGCCGAAGATGAACACGGCGGCGACGGCTCCGAACAGCACGTTGTTGCCCCACATCAGGCCGAGGAAACTGGACTCCAGGCGGTAGCGGGCGGCGACGTCGGCCGCGGCTGCCGAGGTGAGGTTGATCACCGTGAAGTGCTGTAAACCGTAGAGGGCGACGCAGACCGTTATCCAGACGGAGTACTGTTGCCCGCCCAGGGGAATGGCGATGGTCAAGACCGTGGCAAAGGCCATCAGGAACACGATGAGCGGTTTGCGTCCCACCCTGTCGGACAGCGCGCCCAACAGCGGGGCGGTCACCATCGCCGGGCCGACCATCAGCGCCAGGTGGGCCGAGGCCTGGAAGGTGTTGATGCCCAGCGCCTGGGTGAGGTACAGCGGCACCAGGAACAGCATGGACCCGTCGGCCATGCCGCGCACCGCGGCCACCGCGAAGATGGCCCACAGGCCCGTCCCCCGGAAGGCTACGTAGGTGCCCTGCCACATGGTCCGCAGCCGTTGCCCCAGATCGACGTTCACGGGCGGCGCGTTGCCGGCGTGGCGCAGCAGTCCGTAGATGACGAAGGTGGCGACGAACATGATGGGCGCGCCAAAGGCCAGTATCCAGCGCCAGCTGACCGGCTCGATGCCCAGTTCCCAACCGACGGCCAGCCCGTCGGCGGCCTCCCAGCGCAATGCGCCGAGCAGCAGGATGCCGGCGATCATCGGGCCCACCACGTCGCCGACGCTGCCGGTGGAGCGGTGCATGGACAGGAACAGACCCCGGCGGGTGGGGAATCTCTGGGCCAGCAGGCCCAATGCGGGGGGATGCCATAAGGCGGCGCCGGACGACGCCAAAGCCAGCGCCATCAGGATCACCCCATATGACGGCGATATCGCGATCAGCAGCAGGCCCACGGCGGTGAGCAGGGCGCTGATGGACAGCACCCACGCGATCCGGTGGTGGAGCAGGTCGGACAGGAACCCACCGGTGACGCTGGTGATGCCCGCCGCGGCCGAGCGCACAGCCACGATGGCCCCCACCTGCAGCGCGCCCAGACCCAGGTCCACAGCCATCACCGTGGTCAGCAGCGGGATGCTGTTGGAGATGAGGTGTTCGAAGCCGTGGGCGCCGATCAGCGTGGACGCCAGTACACGGTTGCCGGTGCGACGGTCACCCGCCGCCGGCGCATCGGGAAGCGTCCCCTGCGCTGCTGCCAATCCGAATTTACCCTGCGGCTAGGCCGGCGACGGGACGGCCTCGGGTTCGCGCGGCTTGCCGGGGATCAGCAGCGAGACGAGGAAGCCGGCGAAGTAGATGGCGGCGGCGATGAAGAAGCCGTACTGCCAGTCGAACCATTCCACCGGACCGAAGATCATGAAGGCGGCGATGGCGCCGAACAGGGTGTTGTTGCCCCACATCAGGCCGAGGAAACTGGACTCCAGCCGACGGCCGGCGGCGATGTCGGCGGCGGCGGCCTGGGTCAGGTTGTTGACCGAGAAGTTCATCATCCCGTAGATGGCGACGAAGACGGTGATCCACGGGCTGTAGCCCTCGCCGCTGACCATGATGATGGCGATGGTGAGCATCGTGGTGACGCCCATGATGAAGATGATCAGGGGGCGGCGGCCGATGCGGTCGGAGAGCGAGCCGATGATCGGGCCGAAGAGGATGCCGGGGAGCACCATGAGCATGACGTGGACGGCGGCCTGGAACTCGCCGACTCCCAGGTGGATCAGATACAGGGGGACCAGGAACACGAGGGACCGGTCGGCCATGCCGCGCACGGCGGAGACGGTGAAGATGGACCACATGCCGGTGCCGCGGAAGGCGTCCTTCATGCCGGCCCAGTTGGTGCGGACGCGGGCGCCGATGTCGACGTTTACCGGCCGCTCGCTGCCGGCGTTGCGCAGCAGGATGAAGATGACCACCGTGGCGATGAACATCACCGGCGTGCTGAACCCCAGGATGTAGCGCCAGTCCACGGTGCCCCAGGGCAAGGGCCACGACACTGCGACCTCGGCATCGCCAACGCCGCCGCTCCAGGTCAAAGCGCCGGCGATGAGCGCGCCTGCGGCCAAGGGGCCGATGACGTCGCCCACGCTGCCGGTGGAACGGTGCATGGATATGAACAGGCCGCGCCGCTCGGGGAAGCGCCGGGCGAGCAGGCCCAGGGCCGGCGGGTGCCACAGCGCGCTGCCCATGGATCCCAGGGCCAGGGCGCAGAGGATCAGGGCGTAGGACGGGGCGATGGACATGAGCAGGTAGCCGGTGCCGATCATCAGCGTGCTGATCGCCAGCACCCAGGCCACCCTATGGTGGAACAGATCGACCAGGAACCCGCCGGCGGTGCTGGTGATGCCGCCGAAGATGGAGCGGATGGCAACCACCGCGCCGACGCTGAGCGCGCCCAGCTCGAACTCGGTGATGATGGCCAGGATGATGATGGGGATGCTGTGGGCGTACAGGTGCTCGAAGGCATGAGCGCCCACCAGCGTTGTCGCCATCACCGAGCCCTTGGTACGGGGCGGCGCATCCTGCGTCGTGGATTGAGAGGGGCTGACGCCGGCTGCCTGTGCCATGTATTGCGCTCCTCAGAAGGTGGCCAGGGGCGGAATTGGGCGCATTATACACTCCAACCCAGATGACGCCACAGCAGTGCTCACGTCGGGCTTGTTTTGCAAGCAAGGTGCAAGCAAAATCCAGCGGCGCTCCGGCAGGAACGGAGTGGCGTCAGCGGCCAAATTGCGCGTTTCTGCAAGCAACGTGCAAGCAAAATCGGGCTGCCTAGAACGGCAAGTTACGTCAAAGCACGCCCCTTCTCTAATCGAACAGAGTGTGTCAAGCCGCGTCAGTTGGTCGCACGGGAGTCATCGGTCCCACTGATGTCATGCTGGACGACTGACAGCGATATGGCGAGGCTGTCCGTGATATCCGGCCTGGTGGCCTCGGCGGCGCCGCGCTCGGCTGCCTTCTCCAGTGAGGATAGTTTTTCACCGGAGGGCGGAGTCGCCATCTGGACGGTCACGACGATTTCAAAGCTGTCACTGTCGTAATAGGTCACGCTGTCCTGTACACCGTCCTCCGCCATCACCGCGAAATGCGCTCCGATTACCGCTTCATCCGCCTCCCGCCTGGTGAACCCCGGGTCTTTGCCTGCTTGTAGGCTGATCGCAACGTGAGGGTTTTCGGACTGGAATTTGTCGATGGCATTCCGGGCGTTGCCGGAGATGGAACCTGAAAACTTGATCCGGGCCGATGACCCGCTGGTGATGGCGACATCAACGACGCTGTCGGGTTCGTCGTCCTCGATGGCCGTTACCATGCTTGAGAAGTCGTCGCCCCAGGCATAACGCGCGATGGACTCATCGAGCGTGATGCCATCCTGGTTCGCGATGAATTGCAGGTCGTTCAACTCGGCGAGGCTGCTGATGCTGGGGTGTTGGCGGACCAGCGCAGCCGCTTCGTGGGGGCTCAACGTCGCCATGTTGTGGTGGCTCACCACCGCCTCGCCGTCACCGTGACCAGTTGACAGCACGGCGATCACGACCACGGCCGCGATCACGCCCAGGACGCCGCCGCCGTAGGCGAGCCACATGTACCAGCGGGTCCAACGATTGTTTGGTGAGCCGCGTCGCTCATTCTCGGTCATCATCTGGAAGCCTCCTACGGAGCCGCGGCCCATACAAAGAGGGAATTTCGCTACTCGAGATTTGACTGACAGGCAGTCAGAACTGGTCAATTTGATGACGAATCTCTTCGCAGAGCACTAGCTATCTTGGAACAAACATCGCGGTGTAACAGATGCCCCTTTTCCCAAGATGCTTCGACCGAAAGCTCGTCACCTGCGAAACTGCCGGCAATGCAAGAGCCACGCGGTCGCCCAACTCAACCTCTCGGCAAAATTGCGCTGCCAAGGCCACCGACCACAACGGAGCGCGATTCAGCATACCGGTCTTACCTGACGAAAACCGAAAGGCGCCACAGATCCGAGCAAATTGGACATGCCGCCATTCCATCAACGGGAAGGGTTCCATCCGGCACTCTATCCTCACACCAGCGCCGGCTTGCGGATCGATGGCTCATGCGTACCAGGTTTGTCCTTAGGAGGAGCGGCGCGACGTGCCGAACTATCGTGCACGCGAGAGCGTCAGTACTCGTAGAACATGTCCTGCAGAGAATCCCTGTCGTTGCTGAGAGACAGGCCGAGCATCAAAAGTATGCGGGCCTTCTGGGGCATGAGGTTGTCGGAAACGATGAAGCCCTGCTCGTCCTTGCGCGGGGTCATCACCACGCGGCCGGCGATGGAGCGGCTGGCGAGGACGACGGGGATACCGCCGGCTACGGCGGCCTCGGCGGCGGAGATGACCGCCGGCGGGAAGGTGCCCGCGCCGAATCCCGCTAACACCAGGCCCGCCGAACCGTGAGCCCTCACCGCGTCGATGAGCATGCCGTCGGCGCCGGCGTAGGCGTGCACGATATCCACCCGGGGCAGGTCGCTCATGCCATCCACGCGGAAGGGCGTCTCAACGGTGTGCTTGCGGACGGGCCGTCGGTAGAACACGACCTGGTGGTCGGAGTCGGCATAGCCCAGGAAGCCCAGTTCGTTGGCCCTGAAGGTCTCCACGCGCAGGGTGTTGGCCTTGTAGACCTCGCGGGCGCAGTGGATCTCGTTGTTGAGGACGGTGAGCACGCCCATGCCGGCGGCCTCGGGCGTGGCGGCGATGCGCACGGCGTCAAACAGGTTGAGGTCGGCGTCGGTGCTGATGGCCGTGGGCGGACGCATGGCGCCGGTGATGACCACGGGCCGCTGGGTCTTGACGGTCAGGTGCAGGAAATAGGCGGTCTCCTCCAGGGTGGCCGTGCCGTGCGTGATGACGATGCCGGCGGTGTCGGGCTCGTCGCGGTCGATGGCGTGGATGCGCTCGGCCAGGGCGATCCAGTTGGCGGGGCCGATGGCGGTGCTGCCGACGCTGACCATGTCCTCGGCGATGATGTTGAAGTGGTCGCCGATCTCCGGTACGCGGGCCAGGTTCTGGTCGATGGTGAGGTGGTCACCGATCTCGGGATACAGGGTGTAGTCCATGCGGTCGGGGCCGACGCCGGCGATGCTGCCGCCGGTGGCGATGATGTGGACGGTGGGATTGGGCATGGGTGGCTCCTTAAGTTAATCAAACAACGATCAAACAAAAATAGGCGGCATTTCAAGTAGGAAAACCGTGATTCCTGCCTTTCCTGCACCCTATTTTGGGCGATGCCATCAAACAATCATCAAAGAACCTGATCGCCTATTTCTCTCCGGCTGGCCCAGTACGGAAGGTACGCTCTGCTGCGAGCGCCGGCATCAGGATTGCCGATGACGATATACCCATCGTCCAATGCCTCTCGGAGGAACCGTGAAGCTGCTGCGGCATTCTGTCTCGCGATACCAAACCGATCTCGGATCGAGGCATTGTTCATGGGCTGGTTGGTGACATAGCGCAAACAGGCGTGCAAGTAACATGCGCGTACCCGTTCCGGTCGGTCCATATCCGACAAAGGCTTGCGTGCGAAAAGAAAAGTGCGTGTAGAACCGGTCGGCGCTTCAAATAGCGGGGGTGGCGATTGATGCAGTTCAACGCTGAGGACTACTTTATCGATGCCGGTGCCGCGTTCTTCGCAAATATCGAACCTCCGCATCAGCGAAGCCAGTGTCTCATTCCGTGATCTTGGAGGCCTGTCGAGAAAACGTTCAACCTCGACCAGTGGCTCACCAGGGTGTGTAATTTCCATGCGGGTATCAAAAATTTCCACCATCGGACCAGTTCCGGTGATTGAGTAATCTTGGTGGATCAGGGCGTTGGCGACGAGTTCGCGTACGGCGATGCGTGGGAACATCGTGACTTCCTCACGCAATGCTCGTTCGATTGTTTCAGTGGCAGGCGCCAAGGCCATGATGTAGTCCACGATTTCATCGAATGAGATAGCGTACCCTGCCATGAACTCGCGTTCGCGTTTGGCTTCGGTACGTCCATTGCCACGATATTGTATGACACGCAGAGTTTTGCGCCGAATATTTGGAAAATTCCGAATATCTCGCGCCAACAGGATCGCTCCCAAATTGCTAATGTTCCAACCACCGGCAGGACAGCGAGCGATCAGATTGTCGCTGCACAGCTTATCTAGGATAGCCACTCGACCGTCCGGCAGTGGCAACTTTAACCGGTTGAAGTATTCCGGATGGTCCAATTTCAGGAGCACATCTTCATCGGTCACTCTTTCTTCAGCAAGTCCGTTCTCGAAGTTGACACGCTCCAAAAGACGCCAGAGGGTTCGCTCCTTCTCAGGGTGGTCTTTGAGCTTCTTGGTAGCACTGCCGATGCGGATATACCTTTCGCCGCCAAACGCGACCGGATGTTGGGCCGTGGCATCAATTTCCAGAATCACGATAGCTTTACCGGAAATCTCGACGCCCCCAAAAGCGAAGTTCAATTGCGGACTGATTCGCCTAAGCAACCAGTTTTCTAGCAACTCACCACCTCTCTTCGAAGCACCGGGAATAAACGTTGTGCCGACGAGGTAGTGGGTTTCATCTTCGATGCCCCACACGATATAAGCCTTGGCCTTCCCACTGAGCACAGCGCCATTGGACAACGCGGCGATATCCGCCCCAATCATCGCTGGATCAGTATTATTTTCCTTGAACTCTACCCATTCGGTCTCGTGTGGCAATTTGCATAGCTCATTTACCAACCCGGTCAAATATTCCTGGTCTCGAACAGCAACCATGATTCAATCATCCCGCGTACGGTGCCCATGCACTGGCCAAAAATCCTTAGAATTATAGCAACTCGATAAACGAGATCATCCTCCCCGTCAACCGACTGCAACGAGCAACGCCGGGGGTCGCGGCTGACGGTAGGGTATAATCGGCGGGACTTATCCGCTCCACGAACATCAGGAGACATTCGATGCCCCCCAAGCAATATGAGAACTCGCCCGGCCTGGTCATTGAAGGGACCAAGCGGTACCACGCTGTCATCAAGACCGACAAGGGCGACATGACTATCGAGCTGCTGTCGGAGGTTGCTCCGAGAGCCGTCAACAACTTCGTCTTCCTGGCGCGGGACGGATTTTACGAAGACAACCAGTTCCACCGGGTCATCAACGGGTTCATGATCCAGGGCGGGTGCCCCAAAGGCGACGGCACTGGCGGGCCCGGCTACCGGTTCAGCGACGAGGAAGTGACGCGCTCCTACACGCGGGGGACCCTGGCCATGGCCAACGCGGGCCCGAACACCAACGGGAGCCAGTGGTTCATCGTCCACGGCGCGAACGCGGGACTGCCGCCCAACTACACCATCTTCGGAATGCTGACCGAGGGCGACGACGTGCTGGAAGCGCTGGCCAACTCGCCGGTGCGGCAGAGCCGCGGCGGCGAGAACTCGCAGCCAACTGAGCGTCTGGCCATCCAGAACATCGAGATCACCGAGACCGACCTGGGCTGATCCGCAACGGCACGGACGTTGAACGATGAGGGCGGGTACGAAACCCACCCTCAATCTTTGGCGTGGTGCGCCCGGTCATCGGGCCCGGGGTTGTGGCCTACGAGTCGCCGGCGGCGGGGGCCGGGGCGGCGACGGGTGCGGCTGCTGCGGGCGTGGTGGGGATGCTCGGTCGCTTGGCGAACAGGAAGAAGACGCCGCCGATGAAGTTGAACGCCGCCAGCACCAGGAAGGCGATGGTGTAGGAGCCCCGCCAGTCGTACATGTAGCCGGCGAAGGGGCTCGAAATCAGGAGCAGCCCGTTCATGGGTATGGTGCTGATGCCCAGGATCTTGCCGAAGTTGCCGCGACCGAAGTACTCGCCGCGTATGGACGTCGTGAGTGGGTTGCGGCCCCCGAAACCAAAGCCGAAGATCACGGCGAAGGTGTAGAACATCCAGAGCTCGGTGCTGAAGGTGAGGAGCAGCACGGCGCCGGCCTGTATCGTGGTGAACACGAACAGCCCATAACGCTTGGGGAAGCGGTCGCCGATGTAGCCGCCCAGGGGCTGGGAGAACATGGACACCATGGTGTAGAGGATCACCACGGTGCCGGCGTATTCCTCGAAGCCCGCGTCCTTGAGCAGCAGGCCGAGGTGGGTGAAGATGGCCAGGATGATCATGCTGGTCATGCCGTGGCCGAGGGCGATGAGCCAGAACGCGGAGGTGCGCACCGCTTGCTGGGCGGTGAGGCCCTGGGGGGCCGGCGGAGTGCGACGTCCGCCGCGCGCCGGCGATGAGGTTTCGGTTCCCTCCGCCTGGAGGCCCATATCCTCCGGCCGGTTACGTATGACGTAGGACAGCGGGAGGGCGGCGACGAGGATCAGGATCGCCAGGATTAACGCGACGTTTTCCCAGCCGATGGCGCGGCCGATACCGAGGGTATGTCCGGTGAAGGGCACGCCGACGCTGCCGTTGATGCCGAGGTCGATGAGGGGGATGACTATGAGCGCGCCGCCGCGGCTCATGAAGTTGGCCCAGCCCATGGCCGAGGCCATGCGGCGGGAGAACCAGTTGTTGATGGTGGTCATCATGGGGACCCAGCTGCCCATGCCCTGGCCGGCCGCCATGACCATGTAGGCGGCGTAGAACATGTACAGGGGCGCCACGGGCCAGAAGCCGGCGTCGATCTGCCAGAAGATCAGGAAGCCGATGCCCAGGATGATGAACCCCATGAACACCATCTTGCGGGCGCCGAGCTTGTCGGTGAGGTAGCCCTCGATGGGCCCCATCAGGCCGCCTTCGATGCGGGTCAAGGTGAGGGCGAGGGAGAGTTGGCCGCGGGGCCAGCCGAAGCTGTTTTCGAGGGCGACGGCCCAAAGGGTCATCGCGTGGAACAGCGGCACCGTGGCTATCGTCATCACGAAGCCGGTGGCGAAGACGATGTACCAGCCGTAGTAAACGTTGCGCGGCCGGAAGCCGAAGCGCGCTCCGCCGGAGGGTGCGTCGTTGCTGGTCATAGCGATTAAGAAAAACGGCGCAACGCGACGATTGCCGTTGCGCGACGGCGGTCATTTTACGCCTTTGATGAATATGCGCACAAGGCATATAGATTGATGGCGATTATCACAAACTTCTATCCGGGAGGTGGCGGGGACCGTCAGGATCAGGATTTACGGGATTTTATGATTTGGCAGGATCGGGAGATATCGATCACAGAACGATTCCAATCCTGCTAATCCTCAAATCTTGAAAATCCTGCTTCTGACGATTTGCGAAAGCGGGCGCGCATGAGCTCGTTTACGCTCACACGTACCCAGTTTGTCATCGCGAGGAGCGTAGTCCGCTCATGGTGAGCTTGTCGAACCACGTGGCGATCTCGTTGCTGAAAGAGACCCTGGTTGCCATCACGGGATTGCCACGTTTCGCTCGCAATGACAACTGAGCCGCAAAGCGGGTACGCGTGAGCTCGCATACGGGATTGCCACGCTGCGCCGTCGGTGCCAAACTTGGGGACAAGTCGACAACGACACCAAACCGTCCCGACGCTCCCAAGACCCGACACTCCTAAGAGAGGTGCAACGTGAGCAGCGCGCAAATCAACGGAATTGACCTGCACTACCAGAGCTACGGCGAGGGCGATGCCATCGTGTTCGCCCACGGCGCCGGCGGCAACCTGCTGAGCTGGTGGCAGCAGATACCCTTCTTCTCGCAGCGGTACCGGTGCGTCACCTTTGACCACCGCGGGTTCGGCCACTCGTACGATGTGCCCGACGGACCGGGAGCCAATTCCTTCGTGGACGACCTGCGGGGGTTGCTGGACCACCTGGGGATCGAATCGGCGCACCTGGTGGCGCAGTCCATGGGCGGCCGGACGATGCTGGGGTTTGCCGTGGCATATCCACGCCGGGTGAAGAGCCTGGTGATGGCCGACACGGTGGGCGGCATGAACGTACCGGAGGTGCTGGAGCAGCAGCGCATCTGGGCGGAGAAGCAGGCATCCAACCCCGCCGCCAGCGGCGATATCGGCTACCGGGCGGTGGCTCCACTATTCGTGCAGCGCAATCCCAACCTGGCAAACCTCTACCTGCAGGTGTCGCGCACCAACCCGCCGCGTCACACGCCGCCGGGCGGCATGGTCGCTGGCCCCAGCGCTGATCAACCGGCGAATCTGAATGTTCCCACCCTGTTCTTCGTGGGCGAGGACGACCAGATCTCGCCGCCGCAGGTGATCGAGGCCGGTGCGCGGGCCATCCCCGGGTCGCGGCTGCTGCGGGTGCCGGAGGCCGGCCACTCGGTCTACTTCGAGAAGCCGGACATCTTCAACTTCGAGGTGCTGCGGTTCATCGAGAGCGCCGTTGCCGCCGGGACGCCGGAGCCGGTGGCAGCTGCGGTCTAGCAGTTGCAGTTGTGAAGGATGGAAACACCTCCAAATCTGCCCGATGACGCATCAGACGTCGAAAGACTACGTGCAGAATTCGATCGAATGCCAAAAACCCGGCATGGAGCCGAGCTCCAAGAAACTCACCCTGAAGTATTGCCGGAATGGGTGATGCGGACCATTGAACAACCATACGAACAATGGGAAGAACATGTAGCGCACCGGAATGAAGTCAGAACTGTCCTGGTTGGACGTGTCCCTGAGTTCGATCAGTGGATCAAAGTCGTGCTTGTAGGCCGTCCGGGGACGGGCGCTCTGCACACCGCTTACCCAGACAGGCAACTAGAGAGAAGATACGGAGGCAGGCCGTGGTCAAATCTACGGTGAATCACCAAGAGAACGAGCCCGAGGTGAAGTATTACGCCGATACCGAGACGCTCTGCATCACCAACGGCAGGCCCTTGGGCGAAGGCGACGACGTTTGCAAGGACGTGGTGGCGTTCTTCGACAAGGAAAACCCGTCCGAAGTGGTCGGGGTGACCATCGAATGCGCCGAAGAGGTGCTGAAGCCCTTCGTCGACGCCATTTTGGCCAAGCACGGCGTAACCAAGGCTGAGACGACCATATGAGTGGGAATGGAGCCAACGTGACCAACGGAGTATCGGTGGAAATCCAGAACGGAATCGCCACGCTGTCCATCGCGGGGCGCACGCACCTGAACCTGCTGGGGCCCGACGTGTTCCGGGAGTTGCGGGAGCGGGTCGAGGAGTGTGGGAACGATGCGACGGTGCGGGCCATCATCTTGCGCGGGGCCGGTGAGCGGGCTTTCTCGGCCGGTGTGGACCTGCGCGAGATGAAGGACCTGACGCCTCTGACGGCGGAGCAGTTCATCCGCAGCCTGCACGGAGCGGCGCGCATCCTGGTGGACGTGCCGGTGCCGGTGGTGGCGGCGATACAGGGGCCGTGCCTGGGCGGCGCGCTGGAGTTGGCGCTGGCCGCCGATATCCGCATCGCGTCGGATGACGCCATCTTCGGGCTGCCGGAGGTGCGGGTGGGTCTGCCCTCGGTGATCGAGGCGTCGCTGCTGCCGCCGACGGTGGGCCTGGGCCGGGCGCGGAAGATGCTGCTCACCGGCGAGACCGTGGACGCCGCCGAGGCGCATCGCATCGGCCTGGTCGATGAGGTGGTTGATCACGAACTGGTACACGAAACGGCGATGGCAACGGCGCGGGAGTTCCTGGGCATGGCCCGGCCCGTGCTGGCATCGCAGAAGGACATCGTCGGCAAGTGGCTGGAGTTGGGCGAGGCGGAGTCGGCGGAGTACACCATCAAGGCCTTCGCCCTGGGGTTCGCCACGCCGTATCCCCATGAGGCGATGACCGCGTTCCTGGAGAAGCGCGCGCCGCGATTTGACTGACAAGATCGTCATTGCGAGCGCAGCGCGGCAATCTCGTCGGACTAACGGACGTTGCTACGCGAGCGAGATCGCCACGTCGCCAACGCTCCTCGCGATGACAAACCACAGAGGCATGAAACCGGACCTCACGCGTACCCAGTTTCACTGGAACTGTCATTGCGAGCGCAGCGCGGCAATCTCGTCGGACTAACGGACGTTGCCACGAGAGCGAGATCGCCGCGCCGCCAACGCTCCTTGCGATGACAAACCGGACAGACATAAAACCGGAGGAGTACACCCAATGACGGAATCCACCGAACTGTTTCACATCATGCGCACCACGCGGGCCATGCGCCGGCTCAAGCCGGACCCGGTGCCCGACGAGCTGATAAATCGCATCCTGCAGGCCGGGCAGTGGGCGGCCAACGGCGGGGCCAACCAGCGCTGGCGGTTCCTGGTGGTCAAGGACCGCAGCATCAAAGAGCAGGTGCAGAAGTGGTACCAGAAGGCCTTTGACGAGGTGGTCGGGCCGCGCTACCTGGGCAGCGAGCCGCCTCCCGGTTCCAGCCCGGGGCGGTACCGCCGGCAGCACGACGCGGTGGAGTACCTCACCGAGCACTACCACGAGGCGCCGGTGTGGATCGTGGCCTGCCAGGACGACGGCGCGGAGACGCCGACGCGTTCGGCCGGCGCGTCCATCTATCCGGCGGTGCAGAACATGCTGCTGGCCGCCCGCGCGTTGGGCCTGGGTTCGACGCTGACCAGCCGGCACCTGCGCCACGAGAAGGAGGTCGAGGAGATCCTGGGCCTGCCGCCCGGTGTCCACTCCTACGCCATCCTGCCCATCGGCTACCCCATGGGCAACTTCGGGCCGGTGCGTCGGGGGCCGCTGTCCGACGTCGTTTACCTGGACAGGTGGGGCGAGACGTACGTGGCAGACTGAATCGGCAGACGCATTGATGCTTGCGACGCGTAGGGGCGAATAATCATTCGCCCCTACGATGCGTGTACCCATCGCATTGGGGGAGGGAACCAATGGCGGATACTTTTCGGGCGGATCACGTGGGGAGCCTGCTGCGGCCGGAGTCGGTACACGAGGCGCGGCGCGCCTTCCGTGAGGGCCGGCTGGACGCGGAGGAACTGCGCGCCGTGGAGGACCGGGCCATCCTGGACGCCATCGAGCGGCAGCGGGCCGCCGGCGTTTCGGTGTACACCGACGGCGAGTTCCGGCGCACCGGGTTCCAGAACGACCTGATCGAGGCGGTGGACGGCTTCGTGATGCCGGAGCAGCCGGCGGTGGTGCGGGTCTGGCAGGGGCCAGGCGGCGTGCCTACGGAGCAGGGGACGCGGCAGGTTGTGGGCGCAAAGCTGCGGCAGGTGCGCGGTTTAACCGAGAACCAGCGGGGGTTCCTGCAGGAGCACGCGCCGGGTCCTGTCAAAATGACGTTGCCCAGTCCCAGCCAGTTTCCGGCGATCAGCTTCCAGCCGGGCGTTTCGGATCAGTTCTATCCCACCCGCTCGGACCTGCTGTGGGAGATCGCCGGGTTCATCAAGGCGGAGATCGCCGCGCTGCTGGATGCCGGGGTTGACTACATCCAGATCGACGCGCCGCGCTACAGCTACTACGTCGATCCGCGCTGGCGGGAGCACCTGCGCGAGCTGGGCGAGGACCCGGACGCGATGTTCGAGGAGGCGGTGAACGCCGACAACTTCTGCCTGGAAGGGGCGCAGCGGCCGGACACGACGATTGCCATGCACATCTGCCGGGGCAACAATCAGAGCAAGTGGTACGCCGAGGGCGGGTACGAGGCCATCGCCGAGCGGCTGTTCGGCTCCCTGGCGGTGGACCGGTTCCTGCTGGAGTACGACACGGAGCGGGCCGGCACCTTCGAGCCGCTGCGCTTCATACCCGAGGACAAGATGGTCGTGCTGGGCCTGGTCAGCAGCAAGGAGTCGGCGGTGGAGTCGCGAGACTACCTGCTGGAGCGCATCGAGGAGGCCAGCGGGTACGTGCCGGTGGATCGGCTGGCCCTCAGCCCGCAGTGCGGCTTCGCCTCAACGGCGGCCGGCAACCTGCTCACCGAGGAAGACCAGTGGCGCAAGCTGGAGCTGGTTGCAGAGGTGGCGGGGGAGGTTTGGGGCGGTTAGTGAGCGTGAATTGCTGACATCCGGTTTTTATGCCCGCGGCCGGCGATGGGTATAATGCGGCGGCAATTTCCAACGGAGGATTTCAGCATGGCCATCCCGTGGATAGAATTCGACGATAGCGCCACTCCTATTCGTATCAGCCTGGAGCCGGGCGACGCGCGCCTCAGCCCATGGGGCGACCACGACACCGTCATCATCCGGAAAATCGGCGAAAAGCAGTTTGATGCTTTGGTGCCGACATGGTCGGTGGCCGAAGATCGGAGTTACGTCATGGCGGCCCGCGTGGGCCGCGCACAGGGAAAGATTGTGGTCTATCTGGCCACTAGCAATGAAGGGCGGCCCGCCTGGCGGCTGACGGAAACCGAATACGCCCAAGTTGCAACGAAAGCGGAGACCAGCTGATGGTGCTGTCGGACGGCGAATTGTTTGAAGCCATCGCCAACGGACATCTGGTGATTGCGCCCTTTGATGATGACAACGTGCAGCCTTCATCTATCGACTTGAGATTGGATCCATTGCTCACTGTCCAGCGTCGCAACCCGGTACCCGGCATGACCCTCCATCCGGATGCGTTGAACGTGGCAGAGCACATAAGCCTCTATGCCGAGGAAAAGGTTGACCTGTCGGGCGGACAGACCTGGAATTTCGAACCCGGTCGCTTCATCATCGGGCAAACCCTGGAGACCGTCGGATTGCCGCTGGATCTGGCCGGCCGGGTGGAGGGAAGAAGTCGCCTCGCCCGCCTCGGTCTCGGCGTACACGTCACCGCGCCGAAAATCGACCCCGGCTTCCGCAACCGGATCACCCTGGAAATGTTCAATCTGGGGCCGTGGACCATCGGCCTGACCGCCAATATGAGGATTTGCTCACTCGTGGTGGAGCGACTGGGCCGAGCCGCCCAGGGTGGTTACCAGGGTGCGTTCCAAGGCAGTTGAACCTGAATTGGCGCTGTTGGAGAAACAAGTAGGGGCGAATAATCATTCGCCCCTACGGTTTTGCCGTATGGCAAGGTCGCCTACAGGAAGGCGAACTGCTCGTAGTCGCCGTGGACTATGGGGATGGGGTCCAGCTCCAGCCAGCGGTTGAGGATGGTGGCGTAGGTGGAGCGGAAGTCGGTGGTGAAGTGCATGTCGCCTTCGGAATGGTCCTCGGGACGCAGCGACGGGTATTCGCCGTAGATGCCGCCGTTGACCGAACCGCCGAGGACGAAGGCCACGCCGCCGGAACCGTGGTCGGTGCCGGTGCCATTGTCCTTGATGCGCCGCCCGAACTCGGAGAAGACCAGGATCAGCGTGTCGTCCAGCATCCCGTGCTCGTCCAGATCGCTGGTGAAGTCGGCGATGGCGGTGGACACGTCGGTCCAGAGCTTGTGGTGAGCGGGAAGCTCGTTGCTGTGGGTGTCGAAACTGCCGTGCATCGTGTAGTAGATGCGGGTGCCCAGGTCGGCGGACATCACCTGCGCCATGTTCCGCAGCGACTGGCTGATGGGGGTGTCGGCGTATTCGACGGTGGACGAGTACAGGCCGGGAGCGCTGCGCAGCCGGTCGGCGCCCTTGAGGGCGTTGGAGCCGGTCTCGGACAGCACCTGGGCGACGATGTCCTTGCTCTCGGTGGGGCCGTAGATGCGGCTGAATGCCTCCAGCGCGTACTGGCGGGACTTCTCGTCCTGGATGTCGGGCATCAGGCCGTAGGTCTCCAGGTTGGCGACGGAGGCGACGGGCACGCCCTTGCACACCATGGACCGGGGGAGGCCGCGGCCGAAGTTGACGCCGGTGAGGACGTTTTCGCCCCGAGCGTCCAGGTCGCGGATGGCCGCGCCCAGCCAGCCCTCAGCGCCGATCTTCTCGGACTCGGCGGTGTACCACACGTCCCGGGAGCGGAAGTGGGAGCGGTTGGGGTTGGGGTAGCCGATGCCGTTGATGATGCCGATATTCCCCTGGTCCCAGAGGTGCTTCATGGGCGCCAGGCTGGGGTTGAAGCCGACCTCGCCGTCCAGATGCAGCACGTCGCCCTCGGGAATGCCGACGTTGTTGCGGAAGTCGTAGTAGAGGGGGTTGTTGTAGGGGATGACGGTGTTCAGGGCGTCGTTGCCGCCCTGGAGTTCAATCACCACCACCGACCTTTCCTTCTTGGTGGAAGTCATCGGGCTATCCTCCTGTTCGGGTTTGCCGGGGCCGTTTTGACTGCGACGGGATTGCCACGCTGCGCTCGCAATGACTAGGCGGAGGCGTGGGCTGGCCGGTACACCTGGATGCGGTGCCGGTTGCTTTCGGTTACGTACAGGTTCCCGTCGCGGTCAAGCTTGATCGACACGGGGGACCAGAAATACTTTTCGATGTGGGAAGATTCCTCGTGGGGCTCGTCCACGAAGTATTCGATTTCGGGTTCGAGGTTGGCCCGGGAGCGGGCTGCGCCTTCCTCGACGTTGATGGCCAGGAAGTTGGCGGCCCAGTCGGACAGGGTGGCCTCGCCGCGCAGTTTCTGGACGAAACTACCATTGGCGTCAAGCACCTGGACCCGTTCGTTGCCCCAGTCGGCCACGTAGATGTTGCCGGACGCGTCGACAGCGACGCCGGAGGGGCGGTGGAACTGCCCATCGCCGCGTCCGCTGGTTCCGAAGGATGCCAGGTGTTCGCCGTCGGAGGAGAACTTCTGGATGCGGTCGTTGCCCCAGTCGGCCACGTAGACGCTGCCGTCGGCGCCGACGGTGATGCCCCAGGGGAGGTTCAACTGGCTGGGGCCGTTGCCCTCGCCTCCGAAGGCGAGCAGGAAGCGGCCGCTGGCGGTGAATTTCTGCACCCGGTGGTTGTAGGTGTCGGCGACGTACAGGTTGTCGTCGGCGTCGAAGGCGAGGCCGGACGGAGTGTCCAGACTGCCCTCAGCGGAACCGTGCTCGCCCCAGTTGGACAGGGGAGCGCCCTCCCGGTCGAACACCGAGATGCGATGCAGGTATTCGTCGCTGACGTAGACCCGACCGAGGCTGTCCAGGGCGCAGGCCGATGGCCAGATGAATTGCCCGAGGGATTCGCCGTAGGATGCGAAGGTGCCGTAGTACTCGCTGTCGATGTCGCAGACGGTGACGCGCACGCCGCGCACGACGCCCTCCAGCGAACGGTTGGCGACGTACATGCGCCCGTCGTCCGCAATGGCGACGTCGGTGGGGCTGTAGAAGCCCCGACCCTCCATGGTCGTCATGCCCACGGTCATGCGGTACTCGAGGAGCTTGATCTCCGGTATGTCTTGGACTGAGGTCATGGTTTGTTCATCCTCCGTCATTGCGAGAAGCGCAGCGACGTGGCAATCTCGTGCTCGTAGCGATGACCGTTGCCGCGCTGCGCTCGCAATGACATCGTCGAGTTACGCCCGCTGGAACTCGTGGCTTGACGCGACCATCTGCAGCACCTCGGCGATGCGCGCGTGGCCGGCGTCGTCGGGAGTACCCACCACGGATGCGAAGTCGACCAGTTCGCGGCGGGTCTCTTCAGACACCTGGATGGCGCCCACCTGGTCGAGGCAGGCGTCGACGAGCATTTCGGGCGAGACGGCCGACGGGGTCTCGGCGATGCGCTCGACCATGGCGCTGACGCCCGGCTTTGCGGTATCGCCGAGCTGCTGGGAGGCGAAGTTGATGCGCTCCACCAGCGAGCCGGTGTCGATCCAGTCGGTGCCTTGGTGCCAACCCTCCACGCTGGGCGGGTTATTGAGGAACTGGCCCATGAAAACGGCCTGCTGGTAGCGGTCGAGGATCTCCTTGCGGGGGCGGTCGAATTCGCCGGTGAGGCGGAGCACGCCGGCCACCAGCTCGACGGGGCTCTTGACCTTGCGGTACCACACCGCTTCGTCCCGGAAGAAGTCGGCGTTGAACAGGGCGCGGAGCATGGCGGCGATGCTGTAGCCGCTGTCGAAGTAGGCCTTGACCAGCAGGTCGATGGCCGCCGGGTCCTGGGGCTCGGTGTAAGGCCACTCGGGGACGGGCGGCTCGTCGGCCACAAAGAAGCTGTACATGTGCCGGGAGATGAACCGGGCGGTGGCCTCCTGCTGGCAGATGATGTCGACGATGTCGTCGCCGTTGAACTGCCCGCGTTGGCCGAGGAACTCCTTCTCGCCGAAGTCGTGGTCCTCGTCCTGGAACTCGAAGTGCCAGGAGATGCGGCCGTAGGGCCAGTCGGAGTCGCGCATGGAGCGCAGTTCCATGTACTCGCGGTTGCCCAGGGTCCAGCCGGTGAAGGCGCGGGCGCACTCCTGGACGTCCTGCTCGGTGTAGCTGCCGACGCCCATGGAGAAGAGCTCGAGCAGTTCGCGGCCGAAGTTCTCGTTGATGGCGTCCTTATGGTTGTCCTGGTTGTCCAGCCAGATGATCATGGCCGGGTCCCGGGACAACTCGAGCAGCAGGTCCTTGAAGCTGCCCATGCCCCGGTAGCGGAACATGCGGACCTGGTCGGAGAGGGCCTTGCCGTGAATGACCTTGGGGTAGCCGGTGGCGAAGATGCCGTGCCAGAACAGGGCGACCTTCTCGCGCAACGGGGTGGTCGTGGTGGCCATGCGGTACAGCCAGTTCTCGCCGGAGCCCAGGGTGCCCATCATGGCGGACAGCTCGGGATGGAAGCGGCGGATAAGGTCGTCGCCCATGCGCTGCTCGCTGCTGTGGTCGAGAAGCCGCTCGACGGTGGCCTCGTAGCCCTGGGCAGCGTAGGCCTCCAACTGCTCGCGGGTGGCGCCGAAACCGGCGCGCCGCATCAGGTGGCCGATCAGTTCTACATCTCGGTTTGCCATGTGTTGCCTCCTCTAGCTGCCCTGTCGCATGAGTTCGGAGACGCGCTCGCCGATCATCATGGTGGTGACGTTGGTGTTGGCGCGGATGCAGTCGGGCATGATGGACGCGTCTACGACGCGCAGGTTCTGCACGCCCTTGACCCGGCCCTGCTGGTCGACCACCGCCATGGGATCGGAGTCGGGGCCCATCTTGCAGGTGCAGGAAATGTGCTGTGCGGTGGAGACGTTGCTGCGGAGCCAGTGGTCCAGCGCCTCATCGGTTGCGAGGTCGGAGTCCAGGGGCTCGGTGCGCTCCTGGATGATGTCGGCGAAGTCGCTGTGGTTGCCCAGTTCTGCGGCGATGCGCACGCCGTCCCGCAGGCGCTTGCGGTCAAACTCTTCCTTCAGGTAGTTGTAGTCCAGGTAGGGCTGCTGGTGCGGGTCCGTGGACTGAAGCTTCAACTCGCCGGCGCCAACGGCAAGGTAGATGGAAACCGAGGCGCGGATGCCCAGGGGTTCCATGCGGTCGCCGCCGCGGATGACCTGCTCGGTGGCAAACGACGAGAAGATCATGATCATGTCGTTGCGCAGATCGGACCCTTCGGCGGTGTATTTCAGGCAGGTCTGGATCCTCGGAGCGAATCCGTCGAGATCGAATCCCGGCTTGGTCCGCCAGGTGACGGGAACGATGGGATGGTCGCGGAGGTTCTGGCCGACGCCGGGGCTGTCGTGAACCACGGGGATGCCGAGGCTGCGCAGGTGGTCGGCGGGACCGATGCCGGAGAGCATGAGGATCTGCGGAGAGGCGATGGCGCCGCCGCTGAGGATGATCTCGTCGGCCTCAACGGTGAAGATCTCGCCGCCGGTTTCGACCATCACGCCGGTGGCCGTATTGCCGTCGAACATGACCCGGTGCACCGTGCAGTTGGGGCGGATGGTGAGGTTGAGGCGGTGCCGGGCCATGTCGAGGTAGCCCAGGGCGGTGCTCCAGCGGATGCCATTGGGGTTGTTGAAAGGCGTGGGGCCGATTCCGGTGGAGTCGGGGCTGTTGTGGTCGTCCGTGTGCGGAAAACCGTAGGCGCGGGCGGCGTTGTAGAACGCTGACTGGGCGGGGAGCCATTCCTCGCGCTTGAAGCGCCGCGCTATGATGGGGCCGTCGTTGCCGTGGAAGTCGTCGGAGAAATCTGTGTCGGTCTCCAGGCGGCGGAAACAACCGACCAGGTTCTGGAAGCTCCACTGGTCGTTGCCCATGGCGGCCCAGCCGTCGTAGTCCTCGGGGACGCCGCGCAGGAACATCTGGCCGTTGATGGCGCTGGAGCCGCCGGTGACCTTGCCGCGAGGCACCATGATCTCGGGGTTCTCGTCGGTGCCGTGCCCGGTGAACTGCCAGTTGTGGTCGCTGGTCATGACGTCGGTGGCGGTGGCGTAGCCGAACTTCACCTCGTCGGGCAGGTGGTCGAAGATGGGGTAGTCCGGCCCGGCCTCGAGGAGCAGCACCGAGGTGTTGGGGTCCTCGCTCAGCCGGGTGGCCATGATGGAGCCGGCCGACCCGGCGCCGATGACGATGTAGTCGTACTTCAAGGCTATCCTCCTAGCTCAGGAGCGTTCGGTTTCAGGAGAATGCGGGAGCAGTCTGGTTGATTTCCGCAATGATACTGGAAAAGGCGGGGCAGTTCCAGATTGGCGGCGCGCTTCAATCTGGGCACAAAGCACTTCTGTATAATTGGGCTGAACGCAATGGCGGATCAAGTTCTGGCGCAACCGGGAGGACCAGCGATGCGGCAAGTAATCCTATATCCCGGCGAGGACGGCTACTGGGTGGTCGAATGCCCCAGTCTGCCCGGCTGCATCAGCCAGGGAGAAACCAGGGAAGCGGCCATTGCCAACATCAAGGAGGCGATTGAGGTTTACATTGCTGCGCTTGAAGAGGACGGACTAGCAGTACCCGAAGAACGCTTTGAGGCGCTGGTCGTCGCCGTATGAACAGGCTGCCCCAAGTTTCAGGGCAGGAGTGTGTAAGGGCACTGGAGAGAATAGGCTTCTACGAAAGGCGGCAACGGGGTAGCCACATCATCCTACGCCGTGACGAACCGTTCGCTCAGCTTGTAGTCCCCGATCATCGAGAACTAGACGCGGGTACGCTACGCGCGATCATCCGGCAATCCGGCCTGAGTGTCGCAGAATTTCGGCAATTGTTGTGACTTCGCAGTCGCCGCACGGCACTCATCACACAAGGGGAAGGACCACCATGCCTCAAACCATCCGACCTGACGACCCCCGGCTGACCTGGCAGGGGGCGATTTCGTTTCACGACACTCCCGAATGGCGGATGCCGTGGCGCATCCCCTACGATGACCGTTCGCTGTTTCCACCCGACGCGTTGCGGGAGCGGGCAGCGATGCCGGCCGGCGTGCGGATTTCATTCAACAGCGACATGGATTCGCTGGCCGGATCGGTGGTTCCGGCGGCGGAGTCCAGCGCGATTGATCTCTACTGCGACGGGAAGTTGCAGGGATCGGCCGCGCTGGAAGGACGGGACGGCTTCCGGTTCGACGGGCTGCCGGCTGGCCAAAAACTGATGGAGCTTTGGCTGCCGCAGCACGGGGAGTTCCGGCTGCGTCACCTGGAAGTGGCTGACGGGGCGGGCCTGGAACCGCACGATGACCGGCGGCCTCGGTGGGTGACCTACGGGAGTTCCATCACCCACTGCCGCACCGCCGCCAGTCCCAGCCTGACCTGGCCGGCCGTGGCCGCTCGGGCCTGTGATCTGAACCTGACCTGCCTGGGCTACGGCGGCGGGTGCCACCTGGAGCCCATGGTTGCCCGGATGATGCGGGACCTGCCGGCCGATTATCTGTCGATGAAGGTTGGGATCAACATGTACACCGCGGCCAGCATCGGGTTGCGGACGTTCATGCCGGCCATCCTCGGCTTCGTGCACATCCTGCGGGAGAAGCATCCGGACACGCCGCTGGTGGTGATTTCGCCGATCTTCTCGACGTGGCGGGAGAACACGGAGAACCCCGTCGGGTTCACCCTGTCGGCGATGCGCGCGGAGGTCGCCGAGGCGACCGCGCTGATGCAGGCGCGCGGCGACCGGAACCTTCATTACTTGGACGGGCTGGAACTGTTCGGGCCGGAGATGGCCCACATGCTGCCCGACGACCTGCATCCCGACGCTGAAGGTTACCAGGCCATGGGGCGGAACTTCGTGGAGAAAGTGGCGGCTACGGTGTTTGGTCGGGCTCCGGTTCCGGCGTAATCCACTCGGAGATGGCGCAGCCGGGCTCGCGCTTGCGGGGGAAATCCCGGCAGACGCGGGGGCGCTGGTCGTAGATGCGGCAACCCGAGGTCGCCGTATCCAGCATGGGGCAGCACTCCCGCTCTTGATCCAGGAAGAGCACGTTGCCGCCGCCGTCGGCAGCGCGGCTGATCCGCGCCTCGGTGCCCAGATCGGCGGCCCGGCGATAGAAGCCGGTGACCTCGTCCGGTTCCAGCCGCAGGATGATGGGGCCACGACAGCACATGGCGTGGCACTCCTTCATGCAGATGCGGCTGGCTTCCTCAGGAGAGAGGGTCAAGTCGGGCACGGCGCGACGCCCTCATGCGTAGCCGGCTGCGCTCGAACCGTCATTGCGAGCGCAGCGTGGCAATCTCGTCGGGGTGGCAGCGTCTCTTTCAGCAACGAGATCACCACGTCGCTGCGCTCCTCGCGATGACAAGCCCGGTATGGGCGAGACGCGATGACAGGCCTGGTAGAGACGAGACGCACCGGCTACTTGCCGTCCTCGATGCTGACCGTGATGATGGCGTTGGCGATCAGGGTGCCGTCGCTGCCGTCCTCGTTGAGCAGCTGGAGGCCGCCCACGACGACATCCACGTTGGCGCGGCCATGGGGCAGCGAGTCGGCGACCTCGTCGGCGTTGACCTTCTCGGGATGGGGCGCGCCGATGGTGACGTTGACCGTCATGTCGTCGGCGGTGGCATCCACCAGGCGGGCAAACCCCAGGCTGCTGTGGTGGATGGCATCGAACACGGCCCGCTTGGCCGCGAGGGTGTAATCCAGGCCATGGACATCCACGCCCATGCCCATTTCGGTAACGCAACGCACGAGAGCCATTTGGTGACCTCCTAACGGTCGACTGGTCTTGCAAGGGGAAGGGGCGGCAGTCCCGAGAAGTCGGTGCCGCCGTTGGGCCATTTAACGGCAGCGCCAGTGGCAAGTCAAGGCGGGGCCGTTGCTCACGCGTACCCAGTTTCATTCGAACTGTCATTGCGAGCGAAGCGTGGCAATCTCGTGATGGCAGCCGGGGTCTCTTTCAGCAAGGAGATCGCCACGTCGCTTCGCTCCTCGCGATGACAACATCGGTACGGGTGAGGGACCCGTTGCTCACGCGTACCGGTTTCACTGGAATCGTCAGAAACAGGATTTTCAAGGTTTGAGGATTGTCAGGATTGGTACCGTTTTGTGAAGGATGTCTCCCAATACTGTCCAATCATAAAATCCCATACATCCTGCTTCTGACGTTCCTCCACCGCAAACCGGGTACGGGTGAGGGGGCCGTTGCTATAATTCACGTCTATGTGTGACCGACGAGGACTCCTGGCCCGATGAACTCCGGCTTGTTTGCGCTGGCGCTGGCAACGGCGGCGTTCGTCCTGTCGGTCGCGGCCGGCGGGTGCGCTGCCTCCGCATCACAGGAAGCAGCGCCGGTGGACACGGTGACCGTGTTCGCCGCGGCTTCACTGGCGGAGCCGTTCCGCGCCGTGGCGGACGCTTTCGAGGCCGGCCAACCCGGCGTCGAGGTGACGTTCAACTTCGCCGGGAGCCAGGCGTTGCGTACCCAGTTGGAACACGGAGCGCGGGCGGACGTTTTCGCCTCGGCGGACTGGGAGCAGATGGCGGCGATCAGGAAAGCCAGCCTGCTGGGGAACACTCCGGAATACTTCGCCACCAACCGGTTGGCGGTGGTCGCCCCGGTCGGATCGAGCGCCGTGGAGAGCCTGGACGACCTGGCGCGCCCGGGGGTGAGCATCGCCATCGCGTCGGCGGAAGCGCCGGCCGGCGCCTACGCGCGGGCGACGCTGGACCTGATGGCGGAGTCGGCAGATTTCCCCGACAACTTCGCTGAGAGCGTGTTGGCCAATGTGGTGACCAACGAGACCAACGTGCTGGCCGTGGCGCAGAAGGTTGCCCTGGGCGAGGTTGACGCCGGCATTGTGTACGAGACGGACGCGAAGACGGGGCAACTCGACGGTTCATTTCGAGTGGTTGAAATTCCGCTGCAATTCAACCCGGCAGCGGAGTATCCCATCGCGGCGCTGGGGGAGGCTGCCAATCCGCAGGTCGCCCTGGATTTCATCGAGTTCGTGCAGGGTGACGACGGGCAGGCCATTCTCCGGGACTACGGCTTTGCGCCGCCGGCCAACGTCGCGTGTCCCTGCCACGACGCGGTGCCCACCGGAAGCGTTGCGCCGTCAACGACACGGTGATCGATGATGGTTCCGTTTGGAATTGCGTGATGTCAATGAGTAGTCCGTCCCGCCGTCTGCGAAACCCATTTGCTATAACCGCTGACCGGCGCATCGTGGGGGTTGATGAAGTTCCGCGCGGGGCAGATTGCGGATGTTTCTGTCTGAATTGTGAGGAACCCCTGATTGCCCGAAAAGGCGACGAGGTTGTTCACCATTTCGCGCATCATTCAGACGGGGGGTGTGGTAGTGGTTCGGAGGAAAGCGCCTTGCATAAGGCGGCAAAAAATGTCCTGGTGTCATCCCCAGGCAAAGGTATTGCGCTAGGGATAGGCGGCTACCGGTGTCGGTTGGACAGCGCAGAACAGGAGAAGACTATCCCCAATTCACCAAGACGGGGGGACGTGCTAGCAATGATCTCCTACACGCGGGGGAAGACGGGACAGTTATATCGGGCGCAGGCTGAATATACCGGCCTGTTGAACATTGAAATCTGTATGTACAATCCGAAAGATGACCAATACGCGCAGGAAATGTCGGATGTGGGAATCCCTGTACACGAAAAACCGCTTAGTCTTGACAGAATTAGGGACATTCAAGCCAACCGACGGGTTACGTTGGTGAGTGCTTTGCGAGCATGTTTACTTTCGGAGAACTCTGGACACTGGCTTTCCGTGGCAGGGCTCCCGTACGAAATAGCGGCGAGCATCGATTGCTACAAAGGCCCACCCCATGCCGCCCTGAACATAGCCAGTTGGTTTTTTCGGAACGGCGATATTGAGATGAGCAAATTCACCTTAATCAGACTTGCCCGTCGAAAAGAGCATTGGGATCTAGATAGCAATCGCAGGTGGACGCGAGGGGCTGCCCTGATTACTGACGCCGACAAAACCCGAACCACGTGCCGGCTGTGCTTGGGGCCGAAAAAAGAGGCTTATGACACCTGCTGGTATTGTTATCGATAGCCAAAGCGAGATCACGCAATTTCAAACGGAATCTCGATGATCCCGAGGTTCCTGCTGGGCACCGGCCGGGCTGACGGCGTACGACACCAGGCGTCCCTGGGAGCGCTGGCGCCGGCGGGCGTGGCCGCGACCGTCGTCTACGTGCTGTTCATCGGGCTGCCCATCGTGGCGCTGCTGGCGCGGGCGGGACAGCAGGAAGGATTCCTGGCCGGACTGACGGGCGAGCTGGTGATGCAGGCACTGCGGCTCACGGTGATCACCAGCATGGTGAGCATGGTGGTGGTCGTGGTGGTGGGCACGCCGTTCGCGTTGCTGCTGGCCCGACGGCGGTCGACCGTGCTGCGGGTGATCGACACCTTCGTGGAGCTGCCCATCGTGCTGCCGCCGGTGGTGGCCGGCGTGGCGATGCTGATGGCCTTCGGGCGCAACGGGCTGCTGGGCCCGGCTCTGGGCGGATTGGGTGTGACCCTGCCGTTCACCACGGCGGCGGTGATCTTCGCGCAGGTGTTCGTGGCGGCGCCCTTCTACATCCGGGCGGCGCGGATCGGGTTTGCCGGCGTGGACCCGACCTACGAGGAAGTGTCGCAGACGCTGGGAGTGTCGCCTTGGGCCACGTTCTGGCGGTTGACGCTGCCGGTGGCGTGGCCGTCGCTGCTGACCGGGCTGACGCTGGCCTGGGCGCGGGCCGTGTCGGAGTTCGGCGCGACCATCATGTTCGCCGGGAACCTGACCGGGCGCACGCAGACCATGCCGCTGGCCATCATGACGGCAATGGAGTCGAGCCTGGGATCGGCGCTGGCGTTGTCGGTGCTGCTGCTGGCGATGTCCGTGCTGGCGTTGGCGGCGCTGAGCGTGCTGTTGCGGCGCACAGGGTCGACGGCATGAGCGATCAAACCGGCAGCAACGGCGCGTCCGGCCACTTTGCGGTGAGCCTGGGCGACTTCCGCACGGAACTTGCCTTCGAGGTTGACGCCGGGCGCATCCTGGTGCTCTTCGGGCCGTCGGGAGCGGGCAAGACCACGGCGTTGCGGACCATCGCCGGCCTGGTGCGGCCCGACGCCGGGCGCATCGACATAGCGGGCCGCACGGTGTACGAGGACGGGAACGGCGCCGGAGCGCGGCCGGTCTGGGTGGAGCCGCATCGACGGGGAGTCGGATACGTCACGCAGCAGAACCACCTGTTCCCGCACCTGACAGTGAGCCAGAATATCGCCTACGGCCTGCGGGACCGGCGAGGCGATCCGGCCCGGCAACGGGTGGCCGAACTGCTGGAACGATTGCGGCTGGACGGGCTCGCGGATCGGCGGGTCTGGCAGCTTTCGGGAGGGCAACAGCAGCGAGCGGCGCTGGCACGGGCGCTGGCGCCGCGGCCGGACCTGCTGCTGCTGGACGAGCCCTTCGCCGCGCTGGACATGGAGTTGCGGCGCGAGCTGGGCTCGGAGTTGCGGGCAACCGTTCGGCAGTTCGACGTGCCGGTGATCCTGGTGACGCACAGCCGGGAAGAGGCCCTGGCATTGGGCGACGAGGTGCAGATCATCGACGGCGGAGTAACCGTGGCGTCGGGGCCGCCGCTCACGGCGCTGGAGCAGCCGGGACGCGGCCGGGTGGCAAGGCTGGTGGGAGTCGAGAACCTGCTGGAGATGCGGGTGACGGCGCGGCTGCCGCAGGACGGCACGATGGTCTGCGCGGCGGCGGAGCGTCAGCTGGAGACGCCGCTGGCGGACGGCTGCGCGGTGGGCGATACGGTGACCGTGGGGATCCGGGCGTCGGACATCATCCTGGCGACGGGCCCGCTGCCGGAGTCGTCGGCGCGGAACACCTGGGCCGGCGTGGTGTCGGCGGTGACGCTGCGGCCGCCGGGTTACGAGGTGACGCTGGACTGCGACGGCGTGCCGCTGCGGTGTCACATCACGGGCACGTCGATGGAGGCGATGGGCATCGGTCCGGGCCTGCCGCTGTGGGCGATTTTCAAGGCGTCGTCGTGCTTCCTGCTGAGTGAGTGAACCCACACACTGGTAAGTTCCCCGGCGAACTGGATGTGGGAGACGCCGTGCAGCATCGGCATGGTGGACAGTCCCCCCGCAGCCACCTTTCGCCAAGCCAGACTATTATGCTGGGATACCGGACCGTATCGTGTTGAACCGGGAAGGATATTCATGATGGACCAGTTTGAGGAAATCATCGGAAAGTTGACCGCGCCGATCAACGATCAACTGCCACGCCCATGGATGACTGAGATGAAAGATCCGCAGGCGGCGGAGGTGTTTATCGTGGGGATGAACCAACGGAATCCGTATCCGGCTAAGGAAATACCTCACTCGCGACATTTGGATGCCCTGTTCAACCGGAATGGCGAAAGTTGCCGCTCTCTCTATGATGAAGTCACCAAGGGAAAGCCATCCCGGACTCGGCGGAATACCGACGGTTTGACGGCTCGCCTAAAGCAACGAAACGTCCATAGCATCCTGGAAACGGACGTGGTTTGCTTCTCCACCCCTCTGGGACGCGATCTTCGGCAGAGCGTCAATGTCGTTGGTGCGAAAAATGGGGAAGAGATTTTCAGATACTTGCTCACCGCGATCGCACCTAAGGCGCTCATCATTCACGGCGCGGGTTCTGTGAAGCGTGCTTCACGCATACTTTCAATGAACGGGTTATGCGTACCCAGTTCCGCCGATGAGATATGCGATGTCCAAACGTCCCAGCATGTGGTTATTCCCATACCAACGCTGGCTCCTCCAGGGTTCAACATGTGGTCATCGTGGTCGGAAGAATATCTCGATCGAGTGGCGGACCGTGTCCATGACTATCTGGCGGCTTGACGAAACAGCCGTGCTCGAAGCGTCCGGAGGCGCCAGGTGACGCGACAACAAGTACGGAAGCACGCATCGCGTGGGATATAATCGACGGGCTGCGACCGGAATTAGCATTCGGGAGGATTACTGGCGATGCCTGGTTACAAGGGGATATTGTTCGACATGGACGGGGTGCTGGTGGACAGCGAGCCGCTGTTCCACAAGGCGGTGAACGTCATGGTGGAACGCTGCGGGGCGGCGCCGATCACGGAAGAGGAGAACAACCGCCACCTGCTGGGCACGACGGTGGAGGAAACCTGGGTCCGGGTCAAGGAGCTGCGCGGCATACCGCAGACTCCGGCCGAGCTTCTGGCCGGCTACAACGAGGTGGTCAAGGACGTGCTGCGCTCCGACCTCGTGGCGCGGCCGGGGGTCAAGGCGCTGATCGCCGAAGCGCAGCGGCGGGGCCTGCCCATCGCGGTGGCGTCGTCATCGCTGCGTGAGTGGGTGAACCTGAAGCTGTCGGTGATCGGGCTGTCCGATGCCTTCCCGGTAAAGCTGGGCGGAGACGACATCGAAAACGGCAAGCCGGCTCCGGACATCTACATCAAGGCGGCGCGGCTGCTGGGCCTGGAGGCTACGGAGTGCGTGGCGATCGAAGACTCGCCCATCGGGCTGGCGGCGGCCAGTGGGTCGGGGGCCTATACCGTCTGCACACTGACCGATTCGACGCGCCACCTGGACCTGTCGGCGGCGGACGTGATCATCGAGAACCTGGAGCACTTCGACTACGGGCTGCTGGCTGAGGGCGGCTAGTCCCGACGCCGGCGCCGGCGATACCCCGGGAGGCCGGGGTAGGTGCCTTCCTGCAGCACCCACTGCAGCCGCTGCATCAGGGCCCGGGCCTCGGCGGCGTCCATAAGGGACACCAGCTCCGCGACCTCGCCGACGGGGGCGATCAGTTGCCCGCAGAGGCCGCGCAGGGGTTCCAGCAGGCGATCGGGAATGGGTTCGTCGGCGAAATCCCAGATGGCGGTGCGGATCTTCGTGTCCGCGTGGAAGGTCAGCCCGTGGTCGATGCCCCAGAGCTTGCCGTCGGAGGCGCGGAGGACGTGCTCCGGCTTGCGGTCGGTGTTGTTGGCAACCAGATCGAAGCAGCAGATGGTGCGCAGTTGGTCGGCGTCGCAGTCGCTGAGTTCCTCGCGGGTTATGGTGTAGTAATTTTCCCGGGGGTTGTGGTCGACGTAAAGCTGGACCGAACCGATGCCGCCCGGGCCATCGCGAATGATGGTGGGCGGGATAAAGTCCCAGCCGAGGATATGGCTGAGCAGGTAGGCGGCGTATTCGCGCTTGTAGAGGGTACCGGAGGGGAAATCCCACAGGGGCCACTCGCCCTGCCGGGGTTTGTAGATGGCCAGGGCGTAGCGATCTTGCAGCGAGATCTCGGCCAGGTACGTGTAGTTGGAACCCTGACGGGTCAGGTCGCAGCTCAGGATCTCCCCGTGCTGCAGGAGGTCAAGGTCGGATGTCCCGTCGGTGACCACGGGAAAAGGCGGCCGGATGGCCGGCTAGCCGGTTTCGAATACGGCGTGGCCGTTGGCGCGGGCGCAGCGGTGGCCGTCGGGATCGATGGGCGCGCCGCACAGGAAGCAGGGGGGTCGGCCGGACGCGCAGATCCGCAGCGCCTGGTCGGCCAGAGTTGACGACTGGGCCATGGTCATCCAGAAACTGACGGAGGTCTGGGCGCCGGCGTCCGGGTCGTCCTCGTCACCCTCGTAGGCGTGGATGACAAAGCAGTTCGCGTCCTTGTCGTATTCCAACTGCATCTGGCGGGCGCGGAAGTCCTGCTCCAGCGGATCGCCCATCCAGGCGGTCTCGCCGGGAGCGCTTTCCTGATCGCCTGCGGATTCGCCCAACTGCTTCACGGCCTGCTGGAGATACAGCGCCAACTGCAATAGCTGCTCTTTTTCGAGCCAGATAAATGACTGGGCCCTTCCGGCCTCCGCAACCAGCCGGAAAGTTCGTTGACCGGGGCGCCCGAAAGTCTCGGCGGAGACGGACTGGGCGGCACCCATCTTATAGCGGACTTCGCGCTCTGCCATGCCGCTATGATAGTCGCCGACTCTTAAGCTGGCAAGTGGCGATGCGTCCCGCTTGCGGTTCCTTTACGGTCAGTCTATCGGCCGAGCCTCCAACCGGTATGTGCCGCGCCAGCCATGCCCCGGCGCCAATGGGACAAGTCCCGCGCCGGCGACCCAGAGACGGCGTCAGCAAGGATCCCGGCGTTTTGGCGATTTCCCCGGCAGGGTGGCCGCCCGCAACGCGGCGGCGCCGGTTCACGCAACCATCCTTGGCCGCAACCGCGACTCCGAGATCGCCCTCTGCTCCGTTGCTTTGGCCATTCGCATCGCCATGTTTACATTTCTGGCCGGAGGCTGGGCACGCGTTTGCACATGAACATCGGCTTGGAGCAATCGGCAGCAACTCAGCGGCAATCGCCGTTTTGCACCGCAAGTCGTGGTTATCTTTGTGCACACGCTCCCCTATGGCCGTGCAAAACTACCAAATGCACAGACTTTGTTGATACCGGAGCCTATCATCCGGGCGTAAGGTCACACTCCCGCGTTCACGGTCGCCCCAAGGGTGTCTGTAGACACATAGCACGTAACGCGCGTGCGCGAACAGGGCCGCCTCGGTTGATATCGATTGTCACTCACGACGATTCTGCCTTACAAATAGCCGCGTGACAGCATTATTTCGTACCATGCACATTGACGCCAAGGCAAAATCGACGTCATGACTGGGATCACTGCCGAATGCCACACAGTATTCCCGGTCAATCGATTGCTCGCTTCCAGGCCACGGACGCAAACGGCGGAGAAACTCGACGGGGCGAAATCGGCGTACAGGCGTGGCAACCGCAATCCAGGAGGAACCCGGATAAATGCACCTTGGCCACAAAAACACGGCGCCATTCGATCTGAAACTGACGCTCTTGCTCAGGAATTCCTGGCGTTTTGCGCTCCTGGGGATTCTGTTCGCGCTGACGTGCTGGGAGGTAAATCCGGGACAAATGCCGACGCCGGGCGACCTCCCCAGCAGGTTTGAATCTTCAACCGTTGTTACAGAGGTGAAAGCGGACCGGGTCAGGTAGGGGCTGTAACGAGAACGTGGCAGGGGAACAACCCAAGCAGCACAGCCATTGTCCCCTGGGGCAGTTGCCACACCGGTCGGTTGCGCGAGGGCCGGCAATCCGCGGCGACCGGGTTGGCTCCGGGACCATGTTGAAACGGGGGTAACCCAGATGCCGGCGCCGGAGTCCCTCCTACACTCGTTGCGCCACGGTTTGCTCGATGCCGGTGGAGGAAGCGACGCGGCGGCGATGGTCTCAGACCGGCCGACGGGGGCTTCCCTAAACAGCAGAAAACCGGTCCCTGCAGGGACCGGTTTTCTGAAAAGTCTTGCCGGGATGTGCGCGCAGCTACGATGTTCGCCGAATGGCGCCGGATCTACAGGCCACCGAGGTAATCGTTGTAGCTGCCGGCGTCGAGCAGCGCTTCCAGCTCAGCCGGATCGCTCATGCGGACGCGCAGCATCCAGCCGTCGCCGAAGGGGTCGGTGTTCACCAGTTCGGGCTCCTGAGCCAGGCGTCCGTTGATTTCGGTGACCTCGCCGCTGACGGGCGAATACAGGTCCGAGACGGCCTTGACGGACTCGATCTCACCCATCTTGGCCATGTGACCGACGGGGGCGCCCGAGTCGGGCAACTCCACGTACACCACGTCGCCCAGTTGGTCCTGCGCATAGTGGGTGATGCCCACCAGGACGGTGCCGGCGGCGGCATCTTCGACCAGGGCCCACTCGTGTTCCCTGGAATATTTGCGGTCTTCGGGATTCACTTTGTCTGATACCTCCCAAGGGTAGGGTAGTCGATGGATCGGTGGCCCGCGGTTCCGCAGAACACGCCGATGCGCGCCGGAGCTAGCTTGGTCGCTGGTAGAAGGGCGGTTCCGTCGTGGTGGCCTGGGACTGGCGCCCGCGAATGTCCACGGTGAGGACCGTGTCGGGGTCAGCGTGGGCGGCGTCCACGAAAGCCATGGCGATGCACTGCTCCAGGGTTGGCGAGTAACTGCCGCTGGCGACGGTTCCGACCACCTGGCCATCGGCCAGCACATCGTAGCCGGCGCGGGGAGCGCTGCGGCCGGGCAGGGTCAGGCCAACCAGGCGGCGTTCGGTCCCGTACACGCGCTGGTGGTCCAGCACGTCGGCGCCGTTGTAGCCGCCGTCGCGCCGCACGAACCGGCCGAAGCCGGCCTCAATGGGCGTGATGGTATCGGACAGTTCGTGGCCATGCAGCGGAAGGCCAGCCTCCAGCCGGAGCACGTCCCGCGCTCCCAGGCCACAGGGAACCACGCCGGCGTCGGTGAGCTTGTTCCAGATGGGAACGACGTCGGCGGACCCGACAGCGAGCTCAAACCCATCCTCTCCGGTGTAGCCGGTGCGCCCGATGAAAACGCGGCGACCGTCGATGTGGCCACGGCCCCAGGCGAACGGGCGCAGTTGGGAAGGAGCGGGGGTGCGGCCCGGGTTGCTTGCCCGACGAGCGCCGGAGGTGAAGTCCTCGCACAGTTGGTCGACCATCCCCACCGCCCTGGGGCCCTGCACGGCAATGAGGCCGGTGAGCATGGTGCGGTCGGTGATATGCACGCCCCGGCCGTCGAAATGCAGGGCGAGCTGGCGGTCGAACCAGCGGGCCACGGCGGGCCGGTTGCCAGCGTTGGGGATGAGCAGGAACTCGTCCTCGGAGAGGCGGTAGAAGATGGTGTCGTCGATGACGCCGCCCTGATCGTTGCAGATGAAGCAGTAGCGGGCGCGACCCACGCGCAGGCCGGATGCGGAACCGGTGAGCAGAATGTCCAGCAGCGCGGCGGCATTGGGGCCGCCGATGTGCAGCCGGCCCATGTGCGAAACGTCGAAAAGGCCGGCCGCGTTGCGCACGGCGGCGACCTCCGCGATGACTCCCTGGTACTGCACGGGCATGTCCCATCCACCGAAGGGCACGATGCGGGCGCCAAGAGCTACGTGGGTGTCGTAGAGCGCGGTGCGGAGATTATCAGCAACAGTGGTATCAGCAGCCATAGGTTATTCAAGCGGCGGTGTGACGTGGGAGAACTCTGAGAATCATCATACCGCCAAGACAGTTGGGGCGCAATGAGGAAAAAGCCGGCGCCAGGGCCTTTCCAAAGTCCACGCTTGCAGCCCTTTCGGTCCAAACTGGCGTTCCCGCGAAAGCGGGAATCCAGAATATCTCTGCTGATGGGAATCTCTGGATTCCTGCTTTCGCAGGTAATGATGGATTAACTTTGGAACAGCCCCAAGCCGGTACGCCGCGCTCTCATCGGGGGCCTCTGCGTGAATTCCACCAGGCATTCGTGTCGGACCTGGAAATTTGGCCGTTGACCATGACGTGTTTCCGCTCAGGCTCCTTCGTGGTGGCACGATGGCCCCGAATCCGGTATTCTGTGCCCCACCATCAATAGAGCAAAATGCCCGGAGGGTTTGTGACCATGACGACCACCGCTGCCCCAACAACCGACGACCTCTGCACCATCGAACAGGAGCCGAGCCGGTTCAACGACGAGTTCGGCGAAATGAGCCCCCGGGCCAAGCTCAAGGTCAAGGGCGAGATGTCCGACTTCGTGCAGAAGTTCATCGCCGCCTCGCCTTTCGTCGTCATGGCATCGTCCGACCCGGACGGCAACTGCGACGCCTCGCCCAAGGGCGGCAAGCCCGGCTTCGTCAAGGTGCTCGACAGCACCCGCCTGCTCATGCCGGACGTCGCCGGCAACCGCCTGTTCCAGTCCTACCAGAACATGGACTCCAACCCTCACGTTGGCCTGCTGTTCATGATTCCCGGCGTCAACGACACTGTCCGCGTCAACGGCACCGTCACCATCGTGAGCAAGGAAGAGCTGGAGCAACAGAAGGTTGAGCTGGAACTCTACTGGACCGACGACAACTCCAAGCATCTCCAGGGTGTCATCATCAACGTCGAAGAGTCCTACGGCCACTGCCCCCGCGCCTACAACTTCGCCAAGCTATGGGACACCGACCAGATCGAGGAAAACCAGACCAACCGCCCCATCCCGCTGCGCCCGTAGCGCGGCACGCACGACGCAAAACTCCGTAGGGGCGAATAATCATTCGCCCCTAACCTTTGCACTGCTTGGACCGTCAGTATCAGGATTTTCGAGATTTTTGGATTTGCAGGATTGAAGCGTTTCAGCGACAAAAGCGTCTCAATCCTGTCAATCCCCAAATCCGGTAAATCCTGATTCTGACAATCTAACCCAACCCGGTCGCCAGTCGGAACACGAACAGCGCCGGCTGAATGAGTATCCGCCCCAGGAAGTTGATGCCAAAGGCGTAGCTCAGGAACAGGTTCACGCCGATCAGCCCCATCAAAGGTATCCAGCCGTACCGCTCGAATTGCAGATATGAACGGTACAGGGAGCCGGGCAGCAGGCCGCCCACCACCTTGCTTCCGTCCAGCGGGGGCAGTGGTATCAGGTTGAATATCCCCAGTATCAGGTTGAAAAATATCGCGAGGAACGCGGCAAAGCCCAGGATGTCGACGATACCGGATATGAACCGCGTGTCAGTGACCACGGGCAGCAGTTCGAACCGGAAGACCAGCCCAAGCACAAACGCCAGCACGAAGTTCGACAGCGGGCCGGCCAGGGCCACCATCGACATCCCCAATCGCCCGTGTCGCAGGTTGTAGGGGTCGACCTGCACCGGCTTGGCCCAGCCAAAGCCCACCACCAGCAGCAGGATGAACCCCAGCAGGTCGATGTGCTTGATTGGGTTGAAGGTCAGCCGCCCCATGCGCCGGGCGGTGTCATCCCCTTCGATGTGAGACGTCAGCGCGTGGCTGAACTCATGGACGGTGAAGCCGATGATCAGGCCAACCAGCCCGATGCCGATCACCAGGACGAACGCCGCCGGGTTCTCCCGCAGCAGGTCGAGGCTCTGAAGGATCACGTCGTTGCGCTTTCCAGGCCGGTCCGGGCCCCGCGACGCGAAGCCGGCTGCGCGCGCGGCATGGCCATCAGGTCCGCCTTGATCGCGGCGAGGCCCTCGGCTCCATGGTCGTTGGCCTCGGCGACGATGGCCACCGCGCCGGCCTGACGCAGCCCGAGCAGTTCGTTGGCGCTGGGCCGCGGCCCCACGCGTACGATCAGAAACTTCTCGGCTCGCCGGGCGGCGTCAGCAACTTGCCCAAGGTCGGGCAGCGTCCACGGGCCGGTCATCGCCGACCGGTCCAGAACCAGGAAATCCAGCGGCGTGCCGGCGAGGATGCGCCACATGTGGCCATCCACGTCGTCCGGTATGCGCGCGCCATGGGTCATCTGTGGGTCGGCCAGGTCGATGGCATCCACCTGTGCGCTGGCGAAGGGAGACACGGTGAAATCGGCGCCCGCTTCGCGCCAGGCTTTCACGACATCCGGTTGCAGCGGCGCCCCGCCGGCTCCCCAGATGCGATCGCCCATCTCCGGTAGCTGGTCCGGAGATAATCCGGGAGCGAAGATCACGCACGCATCTGCGGCCTCCGCCGACGCCGCCAGCGCCGCCTCGACGTCGCCCGAGCAGCGGGCGATGAGCGCCATGCCCGGCAGCCGTGCCGATTGGGCGGAACCAAATCCCAGCGTGGGACCGCTACCCGCTTCAATCCGTTCCAACAGGCTGCGCAACTGCGTCATTCCAAGGCCTCCCTGACGTGAAATAGGGGCGAATGATCATTCGCCCCTACGGTGTCTACTATTGCGATTCTAAAGCGGCTGCCAGACCCGCTTGCCGTCCACGCGGGCGATCTTGCCGATCTGCTTGCCAGGCGGGAAGTGGCCCGCGCAGATCACCCAGTCCCCTTCCTCGGCGGCGTCCAGCAGGCGGCTGCGGGAAGCGGCGGACTGCTCCTTGTCCGTATCAACGCCGGCGCACCAGCTGGGCTCGGAAATCTGGGCGATGGTGTGCAGCACGTCGCCCATGACCACGCCACGCTGGCCGTTGGAGTTGATCAGCACCACCTGGTGGCCCGGAGTGTGGCCCGGAGCCGGCGCGATGGAGATCTCGTCGCTGATGGTGTGTTCCGGCTCCTCCAGGATCTGCTGCAGGCGCAGGCGGCGCAGCGGCATCACCTGGCGGTCGATGTACGGGTACATCTGGCGACCCGCATCCGACGTGAAGTAGTCGTAGTCCGGCCGCGACATGACGTAGCGGGCGCGGCGGAAGTTCGGCGCGGGCATTCCGCCGGAGTAGCGCAGGTTCCAGCCCACGTGGTCGCCGTGCAGGTGCGTGTGGATGATGTAGTTCACCGAGTCGCTGGGGCCCACGTTGGTGTTGTTTACGCCCACGTTGGATTCCAGATGCGGCCGGAGCTCTTCGTACAGGTTCCCGGTGACGTTGCCTCGGTCGGGGTGCGGGCCTGGGCCCATGCCGGTGTCCACCAGGATCACGTGCTCCGAGGTCTTGAGGAGGAACACGCCGTAGTAGAGCTGGAGCTGGCCGTCTTCCAGGGTGTCCTGGTAATCCGCCCAGGCGGAATCAGGGACGTCCGGGAACATCGCCGAGGGCTCGCGCGGCGGCGGCACCATGTCGATTACGGCGGTAACTTCAACGTTGCCGATGGTTGCTTGTTCTGCCATTGGGAATTTCCTCCTGAGTACGCTGCAAGTGGCCCCTGCGGCCTATTCGTCGACTTCAAATGTGACCAATGAGAAGAGGTCATGGTCGGCCAGCGCTTCCCGGCCTCCCAGACCAATCAGTTCAATTACAACGCCGATGCCTGCGGTCGATCCGCCGGCCTTTTCGATCAACTTCGCCGCCGCCTGCAGGCTGCCGCCCGTGGCGACCAGGTCATCGATGATCAGCACCCGGCCTCCCTGCGGCACGTCTTCGGCGTGTACTTCCAGCGAGGCATGCCCGTATTCCAGGCTGTACTCGTAGGAAAGGGTCGCGCCCGGAAGCTTCCCGGCTTTGCGCAGCAGCACCAGCGGCAACCCCATCCGCATTGCCATCGGTGAGGCGAAGATGAACCCACGGGAATCTACGGCGGCCAGACAATCCACATCCATCGCGCCGGCCAGCTTCACCATCTGGTCGATGGTCTCGTTGAACGCGTCCGGCGAGAGCAGCAGCGAGGTGATGTCCTTGAACTGCACCCCATGGATGGGGAAGTCAGGCACGTTGCGGATATGTTCGGCAAGATCGATAGGCATAGGGTTGACACCAGAGCCCGCCGCTCCGTCTATACGATCCGCAGCGAGGCGCAAATTAGTCTATTAGCAGCCGATGGTACAGTCAACCGCCGACGTGCCGGGCTTACCCTCCCGACTGCCGACGGGCCAGTTCGGCTTCCAGTTGACGCACCCGCTCCAGGGCTGCATCCCGCTGCGCCTTGGCTTCCGTCAATTCCGGTAGGTACTCGCCTGTGGTCGGATCCCAGAAGCGAAGACCGCCCTCATACCAACGCAACTCAAGGCCGAGCGCTGCGCTGTAACCGCGGATCACGCCGTCTTCGCCGGTAACCGTCGGAATTGGCTCGTAGATTCCGTCAACCAGCCGGTCGCCCGCCAGCGCCGCGTCGTGATAACGCCCGCCCGTGTGGTCAAACCGCCAGTACTCCACGACTCCATAGCCGGCGTAGATGGCCCGCTTGTCGGTGTAGTCGCGCTGGCCGGTGCTCTTGGACGCCACCTCCAGCACGAAGTCGGGCGGCTTGCCGATTTCGCTGATGGCGTAGCCGTTGGATTCCGTAATCTCCGCCGGAGGAATCTCCAACCCGGTTGCCACCATGCAGTCCGGCTTGGGGGCATTGGGAATATCGCTGGGGGAGTAACAGAGATAGCCCTCGCCTCCGACGAATACGTCGGGCCGGGATCTGAAATGATCTTCAAGGATCACATAGGCACGGCTGATGTAAGGGAATTGCTCCTGCATATCCGGCGAAACTGGCGGGTCCGGCAGCCACGTCAGCCGGGGAAGCTGACCTGCGGAACCGATCTGTGAAGCGGGTTTGGTTGTCATGGTGGGCCTCTCGGCGCGATCAATCACACGGTGGAGACTGGCAAGATTGTAGCACTCCCCGCCGTCTACTCCGAAACCGCGTTTGTCAGGTGTTGCATGCTGAGTACCCTGCGACCCGCTCCCAACCGGATTGCCACCAGGTCGATGCGCCAGTCGGGGTCTGCCCCGGCCTCGTCGCATTGCGCCAGGAAGTCCTGGGCCGCCAGCATGAGATGCCGGGCCTTGGATTCCGTCAGCGATTCCTCCGGCCCACCGTAGGCGCCGCTCCGGCGCGTGCGCACCTCGACGAAGACCCATTCCCGGCCGTCGCGGGCGATCAGGTCGATCTCTCCCCACCGGCAGCGGTAGTTGGTCGCAACGACGCGGTACCCCTTGGCCTCAAGGTGATGGCGCGCCAGCTCCTCGCCGATCGCTCCGATCCGGTGCGAGGATAGCGCGGTATCCGGCCGAGGATCATCGGGCGTCGGCATCGGAGAGCATCCGCGCCTGTCGCAGCGGGCTGAAGGAGCGTCGGTGTATGGGCGACGGCCCCAGCTCAGACAGGCAAAGCAGGTGATGCGTGGTGGCATAGCCCTTATGCCTGGCGAACCCGTAACCGGGGTAGCAACCCTCTGCCCGAACCATCAGATCATCGCGGGCCACCTTCGCCAGGATGCTGGCCGCCGCTATGGACAACGATCTTGCGTCACCCTTGACCACGGTCTGATGCGGCAGCGGACACTCCTTGATGGGCACCCAGTCCATCAGCAGGGCATGGGGCGCCGGCCGCAAACGGTTCACTGCCGCCAGCATCGCTCTGATCACCGCCTGCCCGATGCCGATGCGATCTATGATCTCGGCGGAGATCAGTTCTACCGCGCAAGCCAGGGAGTTCTCTCGTATCAGCGCTGCGGCTTCCGTCCGGCGCCGTTCCGACAGGCGCTTGCTGTCGTCAATCGCCGCCATCCAGGGTTCGTCGCCCGTCAGGCAAGGAGGCAGGATCACTGCGGCGGCGGCAACCGGGCCGGCCAGCGGCCCGCGTCCGGCCTCGTCCACGCCGGCGATCAGGTGATAGCCCTGGAGACGGAAATCCGCTTCCAGGGACAGGTCAGGCATTGACGAGCGCGGGGTCCGCGGTTGCGGCATGCGTCGCCGGCTCATGGCCGGCAATAGCTCCGCCGCCGAGGACGGTATCGCCCTGGTAGAACACCGCCGCCTGCCCCGGCGTGATCGCCCGTTGCGGTTCCCGGAACCGAACCAGCGCCCCGCCACCGACGGCAGTCACCGTCGCCGGAGCCTCCGCGAACTTGTAGCGTATCTTGACCGTCACGTCGGTCGGGCCAGTCGGAGGGACACCAGAGACCCACGACACCGGATCGGCGTACAGCGTGTCCTGGTACAGGTCCGTTTCGGAGCCGATCACCACGTTGCGCGTGTCCGGTTCCAGCCGTATCACGAAGCGCGGCGGCCCGCCGGAAAGCCCGAGGCCGCGTCGCTGCCCCACGGTGAAGTACTGGATGCCCTCGTGCTGACCCAGCACGTTGCCGTCGGCGTCCACGATGTCGCCGGGCCGCTCGTCGGTGCGCTCGCGCAGGAATTCGCGGTAATCGCCGCTGGGAATGAAGCAGATGTCCTGGCTGTCCGGCTTGTCTGCGTTGGGGAACCCGGCCTCCATTGCCAGCCGGCGGATCTCTGCCTTCGGGTAATGACCCACGGGCATCAGCGTCGCCGCCAACTGCTCCTGCCGCATGCCGAAGAGTACGTAGGACTGGTCCTTGTCGGCGTCGACACCGCGCCGCAGCGCCCGGCGATCCGGCCCGTTCGGTTCGATGCGGGCGTAGTGGCCGGTGGCCACGTAAGCCGCCTGCAGCATCTGGGCACGCTGCGCCAGGAAGCTGAACTTGATCTTGTCGTTGCAGGCGATGCATGGGTGCGGCGTCCGCCCGTTCTCGTACTCCCGGCGGAAATAGTCGATGACGAAGGCGCGAAACTCCCGCTGCACGTTCATCACGTAGTGGGGCACGCCCAGGATGCGGCAGACCGCCCGCGCGTCCTCCACGTCATCCAGGGTGCAGCAGCCCCGGTAGTACTCGGGCAAGTCGGCCTGGTCGATGTCGTACAGCTTCATCGTCACGCCGATGACGTCGTAGCCCTCCCGGTGCAGCAGCAAGGCAGCCACCGAAGAGTCGACGCCGCCGCTCATGGCGACGACGGCGCGGTTGGGTATCGTGCGGTTGGAAGCAGCGCTCATACGTCAATTGTCGTCAGAAGCAACCCAGTCGTCAAACGAAATGCCACCCGTATATTCGCCGGGCAGTTCAGCCCATAGAATTTCGACCAGGGGCACAATATCCTCCAACGCCAATTCCGTCTGCAGCCGATCAAGAAAAACTTCGTAAAAGTTGCCGTGCAGAACATCTGCCGAGGTCAAACCACGAATGATGGTGTCCTGATGATCGCTGTATTCGTGGGCCAGTTCGCGGATGACCTCACGCAGCCGATCATGGTCGGAATGCTGCCAACCCCGGTGCGTGGCCACCGCCTTCGTCAACTGGGCCACCGCTCCCCACGCCTTTTCTCCAGCCTGGCACAGATCTCCCTCAGCCAGGTATCCGGGCCACTTTGTCCAGTATTCGCCCGCCTTGGGCAGATGCTTGCGGATAGCAGCATCGCGGCGTTCCGGAGATTGTCGTCGTTGTCGAGGTGGCATCAGGACTTGCGCTCAAATGTCGTCTTGCGACCAGTATTTCAGTAGTATAGCATCGGCCCCGTTCAGCCAGCCGAACCCAACCCTGCATACCACCACGGAGGCAAACCCCATGCCCGTCACCTTCGGATGCTCCCTCCCCAGCCGGGGAGCCATGGCCTCTCCCGACAACCTGCGCAGCCTGGCCCAGCGCGCCGAGGACCTGTCCTTCGACCACGTCTGGGTCAGCGACCACATCATCATCCCCCACGAGGTATCGTCCTTCTATCCCTACGCCGCGGACGGCGTGGCGCCCTTCCAGCGGGACAACACCTACTTCGAGCCGCTGGCCGCCCTGAACTTCCTCGCCGGTTGCACCACCCGCGTCAGGCTGGGCACCCATGTGTTGATCCTCCCCTACCGCAACCCTGTGCTCACCGCCAAGATCCTGGCCACCCTGGACGTGCTCAGCGGCGGCCGCCTGATCCTGGGCGCCGGTGTCGGCTGGATGGAGGAGGAGTTCCAGGCAATGGGGCTCGACACCTACGCCCAGCGCGGCCAGGTCACCGACGAGTACATCCAGATCTTCAAGGAACTCTGGACCTCCGACAACCCCGAGTTCCACGGCGAGCACTACGACGTCAGCGGCGCCGGTTTCCTGCCCAAGCCCGTGCAGAAACCCCACCCGCCCATCTGGATCGGCGGCCACACCAACCCGGCCATCCGCCGCGCCGCCACCCTGGGCGACGGCTGGATGCCCATCGGCCTGCGCCCGCCGGCCATCCTGGAGCCCGAGGAACTGGCCGAGAAGATCGCCCGCCTCCGCCGCGTCAGCGCAAGAGCCGGCCGCGCCGAGGACGCCGTGGACCTGGTCTTCAGCACCGACTGCGTGTTCCACGACGCGCCGCAGTCCGACCGCCGCCTGGTATCCGGCATCCCGGAGCAGATCGCCGCCGACCTGCGCCAGTACCAGGACCTGGGCGTGCAACACTTCATCTTCAGCTTCCCCGCCGAATCCGCCGCCCAGCAGCAGGAAGCCATGGAGCGCTTCTCCCGCGAGGTCATGCCGCTGATCCCCAACGATTAGCAAACGACATTAACGGCGTGTATTGCCTTTCGTGAGGTTGCTTCGGCGTCGCCCAGAACCGGAGCCTCCGGTGTACCTGCCGTTGCCCCTATTGCCCAACTGTAACGCTTTTCGTAAAATGACACTCGGATAACATCCAGGTTCGGCAATCCGGATCCCTGCAGATCGGTCCGTATAAAGGGTCGCAATCGGTCGATGGGAGGACACCATGGGCAAATCATTTGGTCTCCTGTTCGCATCAATCCTGATGGCGCTGGCCCTGGCGTGGGGAGGTGTCGCTTCCGCCGTGAAGGCGGCGGGAGTCGACTCGCCCGCCAATGCGGCGGTTATTTCGCGCGTTGCAGTTGCCGTAGACGAAGAGGAGGGGGATGAGGACGACAGTACTGGTGACGTTCCCCAGACTGATAATGATGGTGTGGACACTCCTTACACCGACGATGATGGGGTGGACACCACCGACAACGACGGCATCAACACCGCCACCACGGATGGCGACGGCGTTCAAACCCCATACACCGACGATGACGGGGTCGACACCACCGATAACGACGGCATCAACACCGCCACCACGGATGGCGACGGCGTTCAGACCCCATACACCGACGATGACGGGGCGAATACCACTGACAACGACGGTATCAACACCACTGCCGGCACGGGTGTTCCGTACACCGACGGTGACGGAGTTGACACCACCGACAATGACGGCATCAATACCCCCTATACCGATGATGACGGGGTGGACACTACCGACAACGACGGGATCAATACTCCCTACACGGACAACGACGGGACGGATACCTCGGATAACGACGGGATCAATACTCCCGCGACCGACAACGACGGGATCAGTACCCACGAAACCGACAATGACGGCATCAATACCCCCTACACCGATGACGACGGAATAGACACTACCGACAATGACGGCATCAACACCGCCACCACAGACGGCGACGGCGTTCAAACCCCATACACCGACGATGACGGGGTGAATACCACTGACAACGACGGTATCAACACCACTGCCGGCACGGGTGTTCCGTACACCGACGATGACGGAATTGACACCACCGACAATGACGGCATCAATACCCCCTACACCGATGACGACGGTATAGACACTACCGACAATGACGGCATCAACACCGCCACCACAGACGGCGACGGGGTTCAAACCCCCTATACCGATAACGACGGGGTGGACACCACCGATAACGACGGCATCAACACCGCCACTACGGATGGCGACGGGGTTCAGACTCCTTACACCGATAACGACCAGGTAGATACCACCGATAACGATGGGATCAACACGGCCTCTACGGATGGCGACGGGATCCAGACCCCCTACACTGACGATGACGGGGTGGACACCACCGACAACGATGGGATTAACACCACTGACGGCACTGGCTCTCCGAATACCGATGGTGACGGGGTGGACACCACCGACAATGACGGGGTCAATACTCCTTACACCGACGACGATGGGATGGATACCTCGGATAACGACGGGGTCAACACTCCCTATACCGATGGTGACGGGGTGGACACCACCGATAACGACGGGATAGATACTCCCTATACCGACAACGATGGCGTGGACACCACCGACCACGACGGCGTCGCGACCCCATACACGGATAACGATGGCGTGGACACCTCCGATAACGACGGCGTCGATACTACGGACAACGACGGTACCGACTCCGACGGCATCGACACTCCAACTCCCACCGACAACGACGGCACCGACTCCGACGGCATCGACACCCCCACTCCCACCGACGGCATCGACACCCCCTCGCCGGACACTCCGACCCCAGACACCCCAACGCCGGACACCCCAACGCCGGACACCCCGACCCCGGACACTCCGGACACTCCGGACACTCCGGACAGCGGCGCCAGCAGCGCCGGCAGTTAGTCGACCGTGATGGTCACGCAGCCCGTCGCATCACTCTACCCTGAGGTCGATTTTCCTGAAGACCCGGGTTTGGGCGAGTTGCCAAAACTCTTCGATCCCAACTGGATCTGGGAGACGTTTTGTCAGCGCTTTGAAGGGCCGGACACCGATCCTGATCGTTTCCGTATCCGCCAGTTCAGCCATACCCTGGGCCGCAGCGCTATCATCAGCTATGAGGTGGAATGGGACCCGGAAGATTATCTGCCTTCACAGCACTTCACCGTAAGCATCCATCGGGACAAACCCATCGAGGTGTTCCAATTCCCTGACGACCCTCTGCTGCCGGGGTTGAAGGAAGCGTCCGACCCGGAGACCGCCCTGCGCCTGCTGAACCGGCACGTTCTGCCCGTTGGGGCGCGACGCGCCAGGGTCGAAGTTATCAGATACCGGTACGGCAGTCGGGCCGTTTTGCGCCACAGCGTGAGCAGGGCCAGATTCTATGCGCGTGTGATGCGCTCCGACGCCACGGCTCCCCTGCTTGCCGCCAGAGAGCCTATTGGACGATCGAGTTTCGTCCTGCCAAGGCTTGCCGGATATTGGTCCGAGGGCAGCGTGATGTGGATGCCGGAAATGCCGGGCAAGAACCTGCGCCGGCACATCCGCCGGGGCAATATGCCAGACCCGGCTCCGTTGTTGGACGGTCTCGAAACCCTATGGGCGCAGTCGGCCACCCCGGACGTCGGACAGCCCTTCGACCTTGCCACAGCATATGGTCGGGCCAAACGCGCCATCCGACACAAGGTCCACTGCGGCGAAACTGCTTTTCAAAGCCTTGACGAGGCCACCCGGACGCTGGATCCGTTCGTGAAGGCGTGGCAGCCCATTGCTCTCGCCCATAACGACTTCTACGACGACCAGTTGCTGGTCTTGCCCGACGGGCGCATGGCCGTTGTGGACTTTGAAGAAACCGGGCCGGGCGACCCGCTGCTGGATGTGGGCAACTTCTTGGCGCACCTGCGATGGCGATCGTGCCTGGGTCGACAGCGCGACAACGATGCCAGCGCCGCCTACCACGACCTCTTGCGCCACGCTGCGCTGCGGCAATTTGGATGGAACCCGGGAGAACTCGCTCAGCGCGAAGCTGTATGCCTGTTCCGGATCTGCACCAATATAATCCGCCATCCTCAATCGGACTGGCGCGACAAGTTGGAGGCGGGCCTTGCGTTGGTGAACGAGACGTTGGGATAGCCCACCCGTTCGTTCATAGAATGCTGACGCGTTTTCAGGCGGAACGGCTCATCTCTACGGGCCGTCCCGCCTTTATAGTTCCGTTGACGCCGTCAACTTCCAGCGACACCCCTCTTTCCTGCCGGCCAACACCCGCTATCGTATAATGCACCCCAACCAAATAATGCACCCCAACCAAACTGCCGGAGCCCAGAAACCCATGGCCACCATCAGACCCTTCCGCGGTTGCCGCTACGATACCAATGCGGTGGGCAACCTTTCCTCCGTCATCTGTCCTCCCTACGACATGATCGGCCCGCAGCTGAAGACCGAGCTGCAGCAGCGCAGCCCCTACAACGCGGTCCATCTGGAGGGCGGCGAGCAACCCGATCCAGTGGACCCCCAGGCCGGTTACCAGCAGGCCGCGGGTTTGTTCCAACGCTGGCTCACCGACGGTGTACTGGGCCGGGACGATACGGCCTCGCTCTACCTGATGCGGCACGCCTACGACTTCGGCGGACGCCGGTATCAGCACCTCGGCCTTTTCGCCGATATCCTGGTGGAAGACTACGACGCCGGGTCAGTCCTGCCCCACGAGTTCACCCGCGAACCGTCGGTGCTGGATCGGGTGGCTCTGCTGGACGCCTGCCAGGCCCAGTTCAGCCCCATCATGTCCCTGTATCGCGACGCCGAAGGCGATCTCCGACGTGTATTCGATGCCATCGTCGCCGAGGCGCCGGACGCGTCCGCAGCCACCCCGGCCGGCGGGAATGCCGAGTTCTGGCGCATCGACGACGCGACAACGCAGTCGAACATCGTCGATGTCTTTGCCGGTCGCCCCATCTTCCTCGCCGATGGTCACCATCGCTACGAGGCCGCGCTCCGGTATCGACGCAGCCGCCCCGACGCAGAACAAGCCGACGACGCAGCCGCCAGCAACTACGTGATGATGACCCTCGTCGAGTTCGACGACCCCGGCCTCCTCCTGCTGCCCTACCACCGCGTCGCCGGCGGCATGTCCCCCGAGCAGCTTGATGCGGTGCGCTCCAAAATAGACGAGTGTTTCGAATCGCGGCCCTTGCACCCCGACATCACACCGCAGGCGGCCGTCGCCGATGTTGCCCGCATCGGCGAAACCTCCCACTGCTTTGCCGTCTTCTGGGCCGACGCCCCGCCCACCATCCACACGCTGCGCCCTGAAATCGACTGGGCCGCGTGGGGACAGCTGGCGGTTTCCGAGGCGTGGGTGCTGCAGGAGATGGTGCTATCCCCCGTGCTGGGCGACACCCTGGGTGATCACATCGATTACAGCCCAGACCATGAGGCCATCGTCCAGCAGGTTCACGTCGGCGAGCAGCAGGCCGCAATCCTGCTCAAACCCTTCCCGCTGGAACCCTTCCGGCAGATCGTCAGCGCCGGCAACCGTCTCCCGCCCAAGTCCACCTTCTTCTACCCCAAGCTCCCCACCGGCTTGGTGATCAACCAGCTCTCCGGCAGCATCTAGCCCGCGAGGTCACGCCATGACGACGACCGCCCTGCCCGTACAAACCGCCACGCCAACCCGCCGCCGGTTCACCGTGGAGGAATACTGTGCCATGGCCGAAGCCGGCATCCTGGCCGCGGATGAACGCCTGGAACTGCTGAGTGGAGAAATATTTCTAATGGCGCCTATCGGAGCGGCTCACGCGGACATCACAGACCTCTTCGATGACTTTTTCAAATCTTCGTTGCGGGGTCGCGCTCGCGTGCGGGTGCAGGGGCCGCTGAGAATCGATGACACCACATTACTGTATCCGGACCTCGCGGTGCTCCGCCTGCGGTCAGACTACCGTCACCGTCTGCCCGGACCGGAGGATGTACTTCTGGTCATCGAGGTATCCGACAGCTCGATACGGCGCGACCGTGAGGCCAAGTTGTCTCGCTACGCCGCGGCCGGCATCCCCGAGGTGTGGATCGCCAACGTGCCCGACTGCCACGTCGAAGCCTTCCACGACCCAGTGGACGGCGTTTACCAGAGCAGCCGCATAGTCCCGGCCGACGGCCGGATCAGCCCCCGGGCCTTCCCCGACGTGGTGCTCACTGTAGGCGACTTCCTGCTCGGCTGACCCAACGGCTCCGGGTGTCCGTGCGCGTTAGGCCGGAACGAATCCGTAAATCCTTGCTATAATATTTGCCGCGTGCGCACGAAACCGTGCTGTTATCCGCCGTCACACGACGAGCCACCGCGACGACGAACGTCGCCCCAACCACCAGTCACAACCCCTGCGTGACTCCCAGGAGCTTTCCCGATGACCTTGACCAAGATTGAGCCCCAGAACCTGCGAACCCCCGGCCCCACTCCCATCCCCGACGACATCGTCGATGAGATGTCCCTCCCCATGATCAACCACCGGGGTCCCGAGTTTAAGGAGCTGATCGAGGCCACCACCGGCGGTCTGAAGCAAGTCTTCATGACCAACAACGACCTCTACATCCTCACCTCCAGCGGCACCGGCGCCCTCGAAGCCGCCGTGGTCAACACCCTGTCCCCCGGCGACAAGGTCATCGCCGCCACCGCCGGCTCCTTCGGAGATCGCTTCGTGCAGATCGCCGAGGGCTACGGCGCCGACGTGATCCGCATGGACTTCGAATGGGGCGACGCCATCGACCCCGAGGCCATACGCGCCGAGCTCCACAAGGACCCCGATATCAAGGCGGTGCTCGTCACTCACAACGAGACCTCCACCGGCGTGACCCACGACCTGGAGTCCATCGCCCGCGTGGTCAAGGGTGAGTTTAACAAGCTCCTGCTGGTGGACGCCGTGAGCAGCCTCGGCTGCATCCCCCTCCCCGTGGACGGCTGGAACTGCGATGTCGTGGCCACCGGCTCCCAGAAGGGCTTCATGATCCCACCGGGCCTGGCCTTCATCAGCATCAGCGCCCGCGGCTGGGAAGCCTACGAAGACGCCAAAATGCCCCGGTTCTACTTCGACCTGATGGCCGCCGAGCGCTCCCTGTCCCGTGGCCAGACCCCGTGGACGCCCAACGTCGCGCTCCTGTACGGCCTGCGACTGGGCCTCGACCACATCATCGGCGAAGGCCTGGAGAACGTGTACGAGCGTCACGCTGAGGTTGCCGACTACTGCCGCGCCGGCGTCAAGGCGTTGGGCCTGGAACTCCTGGCCAACGACGAATCCCGCGCCTCCAACACCGTCACCGGCATCAAGATGCCCGAGGACATCGACGGCGGCCGGCTCATGTCCATGATGCGCGAGGACGAAGGCGTCGTCCTGGCTGGCGGCCAGGGCAAGCTCACCGGCCACTGCTTCCGCATCGGCCACCTGGGCTGGGTGACCAAGGACGACATCACCGAGGTGCTGGAAGCCCTGGAGCGGGTGCTCCCCAAAGTCGGTTTCAAGAGTTAGTCCAAACGCGAAACTCGGCGGGGGCGAATGATCATTCGCCCCCACGTTTATTTACTGCCATGTCATCCATCTCTCAACTGCAACAGGCAATGGCGGCCTTGCGCCTTTCCCTGGCTGAAATCCGCCACAAGGAAGAACAGCTGGACACGAGCATTGCCCAGTTCCGCACCCAGCTGCGCCGGCTACCCCGCCAGACCATCTACGGCCGGGCCCCGCTGGACATGGCCCTGTCGGCCATGGGTGAGGTTGAAGAGCGGCTGCGCGACGCCGAGGAGAACCACCGGCGCCTGCTCACCATCAAGAAGGCGGCGCTGGACGAACTGGCCGCGCTGGAATCGGTCCAGCAGGTCGACAAGGCCCGCAAGGAGTTGGCCCAGCTGAAACAGCAGGCCGGCCGCCAGGAGCCTTCACCGGAAGGCGCGGCGGAGATCCGACGCCTCGAACAGTTCATCGCTGAACACAGCAAGCGCGCTGAGCAGGCGATCACCGCCAGTTTCGAGGAGCGGCGCGGCCAGCGTTAGCGCCGGTCACGGGGCCGATCAGAGACCCGAACAACCACGTTGGCGGCAACGCCAGAAAGGATCGCAGGAGCATCATCGCATGAAAGCATCCTATCTCGGCGCCATGGGATACGCCCACCGGCGGGACTTTCCTCCCACCTGGCCCACGCCGCCATCCTACAGCGACCCCACGACCTCGGTGCAAAGCTACCAGGACGGCATCGAAGAGTGCGAATTCGCCGAGGAAATGGGCTTCGAGTGGGTCAGCTTCTCCGAGCACCACTACTCCGGTCGCATCGCCACCGGCACGCCCGCCGTCATGGCCGCCGCCGTCGCGGAGCGGTGCAAGTCGGTGAAGATCGCCATGCTGGGCCCGCTGCTCCCCCTCAACAACCCCATCCGCGCGGCGGAAGAGCTCACCCTGCTGGACAACATCACCAACGGCCGCCTGGTCATGGGCTTCCTCCGCGGCACCCCCAACGAGGACCAGGTGTACGGCGTCCATCCTTCAGAGGGGCGCGGACGCCTCCTCGAAGGCATGGATCTGATCCTCAAGGCCATGACCGAACCCGAACCCTTCTCCTGGGAGGGCCGCTACTACCAGTACCGCACCGTGGCCGTCTGGCCGCGTCCGGTGCAGCAACCCTTCCCGTCGGCCCTCGTGGCCACACGCAGCGATGACGCGGTGCAATACGCCGCGGAGCACGGATTGGGCCTCGGCGTATCCTTCGTGCCCTGGGAACAGGTGGCGGGCATCACTGAGAAATACCTGAAATGGTGCGACGAAGCTGGCTGGCAGCCGGAACCGGACCAGCTGGTGTTTCGCGGCAGCATTTACCTGGCCGAAACTGACCGCGAAGCCCAGGACTGGTTCAACGCCCAGACCGACCAGGGCCGCGCCCCGGGCATGGCTCTACGCTCCTCGGTGTCCCAGGTGATCCAGGCCTCTCGCTCCGGCCAGGACGTTGACTACCGCAACGTATTCGCCGGCAGCGCCAGCGGCGACATCGTGGGCGGCGCGCCGGGCCTCACCTTCGTCGGCGGGCCCGATACCGTCTTTGAACAGATCAAGGCCTACCACGACCAGTGCGGCACCGGCGTCATTGACCTCTTTTTCCAGCAACCGAGCCTGACTCACCGCGACGTGATGGCCGAGATCGACCTGTTTGGTCGTGAGGTCCTGCCTCGCCTCAAGGAGCTGTAAAAAGTGGCCTCTGACCAGGTGCGCGAAAGCGTCGTTATCCTCGACGGATCAGAAGCGAGGTCCAGCAACTTGCGGGACGGCCTGGCCCAACGCTGGGTGGTGCTGGAACCGCGTTTGGACGACTTTGGCCCCGGCGCCGAAGACCAGGTGGCCGCAGCGGTTGCTCCGCTGGCCTCCGGACCATACGGGCTTGTGGGCGTTTCCGCCGCCGCGACGGTGGCCATCCGCCATGCTCTGCGATCGCCGGAAAGCGTAGCGGCGCTGATCCTGGTGTCACCCATGGCGGTACGGCCCGCCGGATCGCCGGTCGGGGCTACCCACGATCTGGAGGCACAGCTCGACCAAATCCAGTGCCCCACGCTCGCCGTTTTCGGACAGGCGGACGGCACGATTGACCCGGCAGCTCCCAGCATTTACCGGAGCCGCATCCCCAACTGCAACGTCGCTTTCGTGTACGATGCCGGCCACGACATTGCTGCCGAGCGTCCGCAATCTCTGCTCAACCTCGTCACGGACTACCTCGAGAGGCGCGAGACTTTCATCGTGCAGAGCCGCAGCGGCGCCATCAACCCCTGATCTGGGCCGCTATAGGGTCTTTCGGTTCTTCCTGATCCCTCATACCGGCGAAAGCCGGAATCTCGAGTCCTCTACTGCAAAGACCCTCTGGGTTCCCGCGAAAGCGGGAACGACGGGATAAGGATTTTGAATTCTGGAAGGCGCTGTTGGCCGCTAGTTGCCCGACGAGCGCGCCTGCTGCCCTTCCTGCAACTCGTCGATCTGTTCCCGCGTGCGTCCGTAGATCTGCGGCACGTCCCAGCCCTGCAGTCCGGCGTAGGTGTCGATCTGCGAGCGATGGTGCACTTCGTGTTCCACCAGCATCATCAGGATCCGCCAGCCGCTGAGCATTCCGTCGGTGTCGATCATCTTGATCCGCCGCGTCAGCCAGTCCGCGGGTGTGCCATCCAGCCGGCTGCGGAACTCGGTAGCCGAGACCTCCAGCGCCGGGACCCAGTCGTCGATTGACGCCGTGCTGGGAACCTCCCAGTCGTACAACCATCCCTCGTTGCGGTAGGCCCGCGCAAAGTACATCCGCGACTCGCAGATGTGATGCACGATCTGGGCGATGCTCCACGCGTTCTCGCCCTCGCCCGCCGGCGGCGCCCACGATTCCGCCGGAGACGGCAGCGCCTGGATGTCCCGCACGGTGCGGCGGTGTATCCCGTCGAAGTAACGCAGGAATGCCTGTGGGTCGTTCAGCATGGCGTGGCATCTCCTTCAGTTTCATTCTCTTCGCCGTTTCTGCGACCAAGCAGTTCCCGCAGCCGCTCAACCTCCGCAAGAGCGGCGTCGCGCTCTTCCCGGGCTGCGTCCCGCTGATCCTCGGCCGCGATTGCGGCAGCCTGTTCCGCCCGCCAGTTCCGTTGGTACGTTCCATGCGCAGGGTCGAACACCAGCGGCCAGCCGTCATCCCAGCATATGCTTATACCGAGAAGCGGACTATACACCTTGAGGATGCCGTCGGGTTCGCGGGTTTGCGGCAACTCCCGGTAGCTTCCGTCAACCAGTTCACCGCCCCATATGGGCTGCCCGTGATACCGCCCGCCGGTTGGGTCAAAGCGCCAGAATTCTGGGATGCCGATGGCAGCGTAGATGGCAGGTTTACGGTTGATGTCCGCGCTGGCGGTGCTCTCGGACGCGATTTCCATAGCCCAGTCGGGCGGCTTCCCCACCTCCCAGGGCAGGTAGATTTTGCGGGGTCGAATCGCCTCGGCGTCCACGCCAAAGGCCAGATAGATATCGGGCGCCGCCCGCACGTTCAGGTTGCTCGGGTCGTAGCAGATGAAGGTTTCATTATCCAGAAATACGTCGGGGCGCTGATTGAAATCGGTGAAACGGGCGCGGAAGAGGCCAAGGATTTCCGCCAGTTCGAGGTTCTGTTCCATGGCGTCCGGGGTCACATTCTTCTCATTGGGGTCGAATTCCAGGCTGGCGTAGTCAATCTCGCCCTGCCGCCGGTAGGGCAGCATCTTTGCGCCGCTGGGTGTCTTGGGGGCCGCCATCATCGAACTCCCGGCTGGGCCGTTTGTGCCGATAGTGTAGAATCGGCCATCAGAAACCGCAAGCGAGGGTATGGTCATGAAGTATGACGTGATTGTCGTGGGCTCCGGTTCCGCCGGTTCCGTGGTTGCAAGCCGGTTATCCGAAGACCCCAACCGCTCGGTGCTGCTCCTGGAAGCCGGGCAGGACTATCCCGTCGCCGACCACCTCCCCGATGTCGTCCGCGACGGCTACTCCAACGCGGGCGAGCAGCCCGGCTCCCCGGTCTCCTGGAATCTGCACGGCACCATCAACGACCAGCAGGGCGAGATCAACATCGCCCAGGGCAAGGTCATCGGCGGCTCCGGATCCATCAACGGCCAGGTCTACCTGCGCGGCCTGCCCGAGGACTTCGAGCGGTGGGCATCCTTCGGCAATGAGGAGTGGAGCTACCTGAAGGTCCTGCCCTTCTTCCGCAAGGCCGAGACCGACCTGGACATCCAGGACGACTTCCACGGCAGCGAGGGTCCCATCCCCATCATCCGCCGTGAGAACCAACCCTGGCCCGATGTCCAGAAGGCCTTCCACGCCGCCGCCATGGAACGCGGCTACGCGTACAACCCCGATCTCAACGGCCCCGACTCCCCTGGCATCGGCGCCATACCCATGAACAACCAGGCCGGCGTCCGCATGAGCACCGCCATCACGCACCTGAATCCGGTGCGCCACCGCCTCAACCTGACCGTCAAGGGCAACGTCTTCGTCCGGCGCGTCCTCTTCGACGGCAACGACGTCGCCGGCGTCGAGGTCGAGAGCGGCGGTGAGATCTTCACCGTGGAAGGCGACCAAGTGGTGCTCAGCGCCGGCGCGTTGAAGTCGCCCCACATCCGGATGCTGTCCGGCGTCGGCCCAAGGGATCAACTGGCTCAATTCGGCATACCCGTCATCCACGAACTCCCCGGCGTCGGCCAGAACCTCTTCAACCATCCCATGGGCAACGTCTCCTTCCGGGTGAAGGACAACGTCGAGCTTCACGCCAACGCTGGCGCGCTGAGGTTCGGGTTGCGCGTTACCTCAGAAGAACCCTCGTATCCCAGCGACGTCATGCTGCACACCCTGGGTGTGTTCAACGTGATGACCGGCGAGCACCTGCCGGACCGCATCGCTCGCATCGCCTGTGCCCTGGAGCTGCCCGATGGTTCCGGCTGGGTGCGCCTCGCATCGTCCGACCCGACGCAGCAGCCTGACATCAACTACCGCTACCTGCACAACGAGAACGACATGCGCCGCATGCGTGACGCGGTGCGCCTTGCGGCCAACATGCTGGAATCCGAGGCGTATCGCGACGTGATCGATCACCGCACCGCGCCGGCGGATGATGTGCTCACTGACGACGATGCCCTGGACGCCTGGATACGCCAGACCGTCGGCACCTCGCGCCACGTCTCGGGAACCTGCCGCATCGGCCCCGACGGCGACGCCATGGCCGTCACCGATCAGCAGTGCCGCGTTCGCGGAGTGCAGGGCCTGTGGGTCGCCGACTCGTCCATCATGCCCCAGGTCACCCGCGCCAACACCAATGCCACCGCCATCATGATCGGCGAGCGCGTCGCCGACTGGATCGCCACACAATAGGCCCAACGGCATCCCACCGCGAAACGTAGGGGCGAATGATTATTCGCCCCTACCGATTTCATGGGCAACGGCCTTGGCGCCGGCCAAGCCCTACACCGGCGGCCGCAGGTTGTGCTCCGTGGCCTTCTCGTAGGCGTCTCCGATCTGCACCAGCAGCGGCTCGGACAGGTGCTGGCCCACAAACTGGATGCTCATGGGCAGTCCTTCGCTGTTCAGGCCCGCCGGCAGTGAGATCGTCGGCGCGCCGTTGAAATCATAGGGGATGGTGAAACGACCCCAGGTCCACTCGTCGTCGCCCATGGGACCGTAAAGCTCCTCAGGCGTGACCCGGCCGGGCGGAGTTGTCATGGACGGGCAAACCAGCACGTCGATGTCCTCAAATACGCCGGCCAGCGTGCCGTTGCACGCCAGGCGCACCTGATTGGCGGCGGCGAACTCGGCCGCGCTGTACCCGCTGCCCTTTTCCAGCCAGCCGCGGAACCACGGGCCATACTCATCGGCCCGCGAGGGATAGGTGTCCCGGTGAGCCGCTGCGGCCTCAGCGGAACACAACACGCCCCAAGCGCGGGAGAACGGCAGGGTATCCGGCATCTCCACCGTCACCAACTGCGCCCCCATGCTCTCCAGCAGCCTCGCGCCGGCCATTGCGGCCTCGGCCATCCCGTCGTCCACATCGTCGCCGATGTAGCGCTCGTCCACACCGATTCGGATCCCTTCAACGCCTCTGCCCAGGCCCGACAGCATGGCGGGGACCGGAGAGCGCAAGGACGTCGGGTCATTGGGATCGTGGCCGGCAAGGGCCTGCAGCATGATCCCGGCGTCGGCGGCGGAGCGGGTCATGGGACCAACATGGTCCAGCGACTCCGCCAGCGCCAGCACCCCGTGCCGGCTGACCCGGCCCCACGTCGGCTTGATGCCCACGGTGCCGCAGGCCGCCGCCGGAAACCGGATCGACCCGCCCGTGTCGCTGCCCAGCGAGCCGTAGCACAGGCCCGCCGCCGTGGCCACTCCCGATCCACTGGAAGAGGCGCCGGCCCAGCGGTCCGCGCCCCACGGGTTGATGGGGATGTCAAAGGCCGGATTGTACCCGGCCATGGCCCCTTCCGTGAGGTTCAGCTTGCCCAGGATCACCGCGCCGGCATCGTTGAGACGGCGCACCACCGTGCTGTCGAAATCAGGCACCAGGTCCCGGAGTACCTGCGTACCACCCATGGTGACAACACCCGTGGTGAAGCACAGGTCTTTTACTGCAATGGGCACGCCGTGCAGCGTGCCGCGGTAGCGCCGCGAAGCGATTTCCGCCTCCGCGGCCCGCGCCGCCGCCATTGCCTGTTCAGCCATGACGGTCGCGTAGCTCTTCAACTCACCATCCAGCGCGGCGATGCGATTCAACTGGGCTTCGGTCAGTTCAACGGGTGAGATCTCGCGCGACCGGATCCGCTCCGCCACCTCGGTGATGGTCTGGTAGTGCAACGGCGTGTCCGTCATGGCATTGCTCCTTCAGGCTAGGCGGCCGGCTGCACCAGCTCGATCAGCACGTCGTCCGGCCCCTCGATGTACGAAAGCTTGGAACCCGTGGGCGTCTCGGTGATGGGCAGCACCGTGCGGATACCGGCGGCAGTCAGCCGCTCCATCTCCGCCTCGATGTCCTCCACGTCGAACCCGAAGTGCTCCAGCCCCAGCCGGTTCAGCTCGGCGACGGGGCGCTCGTCTGACGATCCCGGCGGCTTCGATGAAACGTTGAGCCGGCAAGCTCCGCCCATCTCCATGCCGATGGTGATGGTGCGCGGCATCACCTCCCGTTCGGATACGATGCGGGCGTTGAAGTGCTTCTCGTACCACGCCGCCGTGGCGTGTGGGTCCGCGGCGCGGATGTGCACGTGGTTGATGCGGTATTCCATGATTGGCCTCCCTTCAGGCGTCGCGTTGGTAGATGTTTAGCATGGTGTCGATGAACGCTTGCGCTTGTTCCCAAGCTTCAGCAAACTCTGCAGGGTTCAGGTTTCCACGATCCGCATGGATGTGGAGTCGGTCGGCGCGTTGCCAATTTTGCATCAGGGTCGGTCCGTTCGGAACCTCTGTTGTGATCTCCCGTAATGCGCTGACCTTGCCGCCAGTAGTACCGGGGTTTTGGTCACGCTGATTGGCCACGGCATTGATGCACTGCTTGGCGGATTCATACAAGAGTGCGGCGGCACAGTCAGCGTCTGAGTCTCGTTGCAGCAGCAACCCGGCTTGACGACGGTAGTTGCGGGCTCTGGCCTCGTGTCTGATGGCTCGCTCACGGTATTGCTCGGAGCGGCTAGAGCTCATGGAGACACTCTTTGATGAACTGCTCCGCCGTTTCGTACGCCAGTTCCAGTTGGTAACTCTCCAGTACTCCCATTTCCGCGTGGTCTTTCAACAAGGAACCCGGAGCCAGGCCACCTCGATAGCGCCACTTGGGCACGGACCCGTCCGCTTCCAGTCCCCTGGCTAGATCGATGAGGTCGCCCTCATCCACACTGCCGAGTTCCACACCGTGAGCGTCGGCCAACGCGATAAAAGTCGCTTGCGTCGCCTGCCACATCAGCCCCGCGGCCTTCCGGTGATTTCCCACCTCTCGCTCTCGCTTGGAAGCATCCACATATTCAAGTGGTGTCATCCCCATCGCCGGCGCGCTCATAATCTCCCTCACGAGACCCTATCGTTCGTCTCGATGGTTCAAACCGATTCTGTTTCTGCATTATAGCAACGCGCCTCACCGTGCGTTCCGGTTGCCCCTGCCCAGCCCCGTTGCTACACTGGCCGCGCATTCAATAACCACCGAAACCACCCGACCCTCCCGGAGGAAAACATGATTTACGAAGTCCGCACCTACGACCTCAAGCCCGGCGCCGTCGCCCAGGCCGAGGAAGCCTTCGCCGAGGCGCTGCCCCATCGGGAGAAGTACTCCCCCATCGCCGCCTTCTGGCACACCGAGATCGGCCCGCTGAACCAGATCATCCACGTCTGGGGCTACGAAAGCGTCGAAGAGCGCAACCAAATCCGCGCCGAGGCCGGCAAGGACCCCAACTGGCCGCCGAAGATCACCCCCGGCAACATCCTCAACATGAACGCCGAGATCTGGAACCCCGCGCCCTTCATGCGCCCCATGGGCGGCGACCAGGCCCTGGGCAACATCTACGAGATGCGCGTCTACACCTACGAGAACGGTTCCATGCCGGAACTGCTGCGCCGCTGGGAAGAATCCCTGCCCTACCGCGAGGAGTTCTCCCCGCTGGCCGCCGGCATGTTCACCGAGTTCGGCGACCTGAATAAGTGGATGCACGTCTGGCCCTACCAGGACCTAAACCACCGCGCCGAGGTCCGCGCCGAGGCCAGCAAGATTCCCCAGTGGCCTTCCGGCGCCCCCGGCCGCGTCAAGCAGGAGACCAAGATCATGGTCCCCGCCAGCTTCTCGCCGATGCACTGACGGCAACCTTGCAGGGGCGAATATCATTCGCCCCTGCAACTGGGCCAGCCTTTTGCCCCCTCCGGCGTCGTGCGACGTCCGCTTCCCATCGCTGTACCGCGCCAACCAGCGAGTATCAACCCTATATGGTCACCACCGACCGCGTATCCGCCATCTTCGCCGACGCCCGCGCCGTCCACGCCGACGCGCTGCGGCTGCTTGAGGCCGGCGACATCCGTGACGCCGCTGAGAAGGCATGGTGCGCCACTAAGCGGGCCACCGATGCGCTGATCCTGGCCCGTACTGGGTCTGAGCCGGAAATATCCTCAGATACCTCCAGGGGCCTGGCGGCGCTGGCCACAGAAGATCAATCTTTCCGTGCCCTACGCAGACGTTTCCACTCCCGACAGAGCGCGCTTCACGGCGACTGCTTTTACTTGGGAATCTGCGAGCCCCTTGACGAAGTGGAGCGGCGCATCCGCCAGACCGCTGACTACATCAACGACGCCGCACGGCTGGCCGGATACTCTGGCGCCGCCTGAACAACGAGACCCACCGGAAGAGGAACCACGACCATGAAACTCCTGACCTACGACAACGGCACCGGTCCCCGCTGCGGCGTCCTCCAGGATGACGCGATCGTGGACGTGGCCGCCCTGATCGGCTCCGATCGTCCACTGGCCGACGTCCGCGCCCTGTTGGACACCGGCGACGGCGCAGTCGACCGCGTGGGCGACGCCCTTGCCGGAAGCGTGGCCGCGCCCACCGTGGCCCTGGCCGACGTGCGCCTGCGCGCCCCGATCCTCCAACCGCCCACGGTGCGCGACTACATCGTCTACGAGGAGCACGCCACGTCCCAGGGCACCCGCCAGATCGACCCGGTCTGGTACCGCATGCCCGTGTTCTACTTCTCCAACCCACTGGTCATCTACGGGCCGGACGAGGATGTGCCCTATCCCGCGGCCTCTGAACAATTGGACTACGAATTGGAAATCGGCTGCATCGTGGGCCAGTCGGGAACCAACGTCGCCGCTTCCGAGGCCCTGCAATATATCGCCGGTTTCTGCATCTTCAACGACTGGAGCGCCCGCGACCTGCAGTTCGACGAGATGACCTTCGGCCTCGGACCCGCCAAGGGCAAGGACTCTGCGTCGTCCATCGGCCCGTGGATCGTGACCACAGACGAGATGATGCCCCACATCAGGGACGGCCGGCTGGACCTCAAGGCCCACGTCAGGGTCAACGGCAACGACTGGCTCCGCGACAGCGAGACCGTCAACGCCTGGTACAGCTGGGGCGAGATCATCGAGCGCGCGGCCAAGGACAGCCGCATCGCTCCCGGCGACGTCATCGGCAGCGGCACCGTGGGCGGCGGCTCCGTCCGCGAGTCCATCCGCAAGGGCTACGAGACCTCCCGCTGGCTGGAACCGGGCGACACCGTGGAACTGGAAGTCGAAAACATCGGCGTCCTCCGCAACACTCTCGCTCCCAAGGTCGGCGCCGACCCCAACTACCCCTACCTGCCCAACAGCCCGACGGCCACGCCCGAACGCGGCACCGCCAGCGACTACCGCTACGAGCGCACGCGCTGACGCCTAACCGCATCAAACAACACGAGGGGCAACCAGTCCGGTTGCCCCTCGTGTTTTGCAGTTGCTGGGGACTTACCTAATCCGGCGGCGCGCCCCACCGGTCATAGCTGCACACCTCGTTCAGCGGCAGCCGCGTCACCGGCCCGAAGTTGCCCCGCGGGTAGCCGAAGGGCATGCAGTACACCACCTGCGCGGTGTCCGGTATGCCGAACAGTTCGTGGACCCGCTCTTCCACCACCGCATGCAGCGTGGCGATGGTGCCGCCGATGCCGAAGGCCCGCGCCGCCAGCAGCATGTTCTGCGCCGCCGGTATCACCGAGCCGGCCGCCTGCGCCCCCTTGGAGGTGGCGCACACCAGCACCATCACCGGCGCGTTGCCGATCTCGTTGGCCAGCCGCATCGCCGAGCGCATCGAGTTGCGCCCCGGCGGTATGTCCTGCGGCCCCATGATGCCAGCGTCAGCCCGCTTGGCCCACCATGCCTCGTGGTACAGGTCACCCAGCTTGCGCCGCGTTTCCTCCTCCTGAACCACGATGAAGTGCCACTGCTGGTTGTTGCCCCCGTTGGGCGCGCGGATGGCGGCTTCCATGATGTCCTGCATCACGTCGGCCGGTATGGGGTCCGTCCTGAACCGGCGGATGGCCCGCTGGGAGAACATCGCTTCGCCCAGGGGAATGACATTCAAACGATCGGCGGTGGTCACGTTGCTACCTCCAGGTTTTGTACAGTGCGCCGATGTTACCACAAGGGTGCCCTGCGGATTGCTATAATCCTTGCGCTTGGCTACCGCAAGCGCAGCTCACCATCCCAATCAGCCTGCCACCCATCAGGAGTGCGCCATGAACCAGCAGAATATCTCGAACGCGGAACAGGCATACCGCAACCTGGGCGTCACTCCCATCATCAACGCCAGCGGATCGGTCACCCGCCTGGGCGGCTCGCGCACCCGCCCCGAGGTCCTCGAGCAGATGGCCGGCACCGCCCGCGTCATGGTCAACATCGACGAGCTGAACCGCAAGGCCGGCGAGGAGATCGCCCGCCTGGTCGGGTCTGAGGCGGCCATGGTCAGCAGCGGCGCCGCCGGCGGACTGCTGCTCCAGGCTGCGGCGTGCATCGCTGGCAACGACCCCGTCAAGATGCAGCGTCTACCTGAGACCGAAGGCATGAAGAACGAGATCATCATGCAGACGACGCACCGCTTCCCCTACGACCACGCCTACCGCGCCGCCGGCGCCAAGATCGTCGAGATCGGCAACTACCTGTTCAACCATCCGTGGGAACTGGAGGGCGCAATCAACGAGCGCACTGCCGCCGTGGCCTACCTGTGCGCCCCCTTCACCAGCAAGCGGGTGATGCCGCTGGCCCAGGTCTGCGAGATCGCCCACGCCCACGACGTGCCCGTCATCGTTGACGCCGCGTCCATGCTACCGCCTCGGGCCAACCTCCAGCGCTACCTGCGGGACGGCGCCGACATGGTGATCTTCAGCGGCGGCAAGGGAGTGCGCGGCCCCCAGGGCACCGGCATCCTCTGCGGCCGCGCCGACCTCATCGACGCCGCCCTGGCCAACGCCAGCCCGGCCCAGTTCATCGGCCGCTCGGCCAAGGTCGCCAAGGAGGAGATCGTCGGCCTGGTCACCGCCCTGTCCATGTTTGTCGACGAGGACGAGGAGGCCGAAATGGCGTGGTACCGCAGCATGGCCCAGCGCGTGGTGGACAGCCTCATCGAGGTGCCCGGCCTCAACATCTCCCTGGAGCACGACGGCGTCGACTACCTGCTGCCCAACGCCGTGCTGCGCCTGGGCGGGGACTGGTCCGGTCCGTCGGCGCAGCAGGTCGCCGCCGCCCTGCAGCAGGGCGACCCGCCCATCTACCTGCAGCAGTTGAGGGCGCCCGACGAGTTGATGGTCGACCCACTAAACGTAACCGAGGACGAAATCGACATCATCATCCGGCGCCTGCGGGAGGCCCTGACGGGGAACAGGTGATCCCTGCAGGATCGCTCCGGCTGGTTATTCGCGCTCTTGGCGGAGTTGGCGCACTAACTCCCGATACTCTTCCAACTCCCGCTCCGCCTCTAGCCGCGCCTGCCGCTCCGCCTCCATCGCGGTCTCCATAGCCAGGCGCACCCCGCGTCGGTCCAGCAGGATCTCGCCGGTATCCGGATCCTGCAGCTCGATCTCGCCGTCGTTCCAGCGCATGTTGAGCCGCAATAGGGGGCTGTAGCTCCATATCACGCCGTCAACGGTGGTATGCACCGGGAACTCCCGATACTCTCCCTGCTCCAGGTACTCGCCGACCAGCGCGCCTCCGTACATCTCGCCGCCGCTGGCATCAAACCGCCAGTACTCGGCGACACCCATTCGCGCGTATAACTCGCGCTTGTCGCCGGTGTCGTTGGACGCGGTTGTTTCCGACGCCACCTCCAGCACGAAGTCGGGCGGCTTGCCCACCTCCCAGATCAGGTAGCCGTTGCGTCGGCGGATGGCGCGGGCATCCACGTCGAAGGCCACGTACACGTCCGGTTGCAGCCGACGGTTTCGGTCACCGGGGTCATAGTAGACGATGGTGTTGGTATCGGCGAAGGTGTCCAGGCGGTCGGTGAGCAGGTCGGCCAGGATCTGCATCACGTAGAGGATGTGGGGGTTCTGCTGCATGGCGTCCGGCATCGGTTCCGGATCGGGCAGCGACGGGGCGTCCGGCCCGAAAAACGGGTCAAGGTTGGGGATTTTGACGCCGTCGGACGGCGCGTAGGGCGTCTTGATGGTCATGGCAATTAACCAATAGCACAATGAACGGGGATCGACCAGTCCGAGAGCGACCTCACGCGTACCCAGTTGCACTCGAACTGTCATTGCGAGCGAAGCGTGGCAATCTCGTGATGGCAGCCGGGGTCTCTTTCAGCAACGAGATCGCCACGTCGCTACGCTCCTCTCGATGACAAACTGGGTACGGGTGAGCGAGAGCGACATGGCGATCCCCAGTCCGAAAACTGCCAACGAGTTGAGCTCGCGCGGCCGAACCTCAGGCCACGGCGGCCTCCTGGAAGTGCGGCATGACCTCCGTGGCGAACAGCTCAATGGAGCGCATCACCTTGTCGTGCGGCAAGCCGGCGAACCCGAAGTTGCCGAAGACGTGGTTGATCCCCGCGGCCTGCACTTCCTTCAACCGTTCGGCGACCACCTCCGGCGTTCCCCGAAGCGGCGGCAGGCCGGCGTGGCCAACGTCGTCCCGTCGTTCCCGATCCGCCTGGCGGTTGGCCCAGTGCTCGTAGCCCTTGGCGATGTTCCCGTTCTTGTCCATGGGCATGCCGATGGGCGCGCCGTTGCTGCCGATGGAGCGCAGCACGCGCGAGGAGAAGTCCTCCAGCCCTACGGGATCCCGCTCCGCCTCTTCCATGGTCGGCGCCACGTAGATCGACTTGGACATCGGAGGGTCCAGGTGAGCGTGGGGATGGCCGTACTCGTCCATCTTCTCCCGCCACAGCTGGATCACCTGCGGAGCCTGTCCCAATATGTCCGTCGGCCCGCCGGTGATGACCTGGATATTCCGGCTGGCGGCGAAGTCGATGCTGGCCGGGCTGGTGCTCACCGCCTGGAACAGCGGCGGATAGGGCTTCTGCACCGGCTTGGGCAGCACCCACACGTCATCGACGTTGGTGTACTTGCCGTGGAAGGTCAGCGTCTCCTCGGTCCACGCCTTGATCATCACGTCGACGGCTTCCTGGAACCGCTCGCGGCTGGTGTCGATGTCGACGCCCACACCGTCAAATTCCTGCTGCTGGTAGCCGGCCCCGATGCCGAAGTTGATGCGGCCTCCGCTGATCACGTCCAGCATGGCCACTTCCTCGGCCACCAGCACGGGATTGTGGAGCGGCAGCACGATCACCGCCGTGCCGATGCGGATCTGCTTGGTGCTCCCGGCCACGGCGCCCAGGAACGACCAGATGCCCGACAGCAGCCCATGGCGCGAGAAGCGGTGTTCGCCCAGCCAGGCCTCATCCAGCCCCGCCTCGTCGGCGAACCGGATCTGCTCCAGGGCGTCGTTCAACGCCTGCGGCGGCGTGAAGTCCTGGTGATAGGGAACAATGGTGAAGATTCCAAACTGCATAACGCGCCTCCTTGCACATTTTGAACTGGCGTTGTTTCTGTTTAGCCTCGCGTCCTTTGCAATAGCAGATAGACGGCCAACCTTCTGCGTTGTGCAGCGGGTGCGTTGCAAAAAGCTGCAATTGACGTTTCTGCACGCTGAATTAGGTCCGATACATCGGACCGCACATAGATTACCCTTGGGTTGTAATCAGCATCAAGCCGGTGTTGCTGCAAATTCCCGAATGCGCTGGCAAAGCTCTGGAACATGGAACCACTGCCCGGCCGGTACGAAGCGAGCCTGTCCCTGGCTTGCCTATGGTCCAGCGCTCGGTAGGTCTGAAGCCAGGTTTGAGCATCGCTCCCTCTCGACGAAGCTCCAATGAGCGCGTCAGCGTTGCTCTGGCAAAGGGCATGGAACATCGCGTAGTAAGCGGTGCTCAAGGCGCGTTTCAGCATGACTTGTCGCGGTCTGCCGGGCGGAGCATCGCCGGTCGTGCCACACAGGATCTTCGCTGCGTCGATCAGATGCTCCCAGTTCATAGATCATATCTCTGCCACGGCAGCATCCGATTGAGTTCCAGCCACTGTGCGTACTCGGCTTTGTCGATGTACGACTCCTTCGGAATGTTATGGAAGTCCAGTTTCAGCAGGATCATCCCCAACTTGGCCGATATCGTGTTGAGCTTGTGCGGGTCAAGCAACTGGCCGGAGTTATCGTAAACCACGACGATCTCCAGGTTGTCTTCCCCGTAGAAATCGAGCGTCGCTTCGACCGTTATGGGGTCGAACGCTACTTCACCCTTGAAAGCTTCCTCCAGGAGAACCTTCAGGTTTTCCTCGGCTGCCTCGACGGTGGATTCCGGTATGGCCATATGGTGTCACCTCACATCTCACCGACGACCATCATCGGCGGGCTTGTAGAACACTGATGTCCTAGTGAGGGCTTGCGCCCGCCACCGGGAGACCTACACGCCCGTCCGCCGCGCGATCATCGCGTCGGCCAGCGGGCTGGCCCCCGATTTCACCGTTATGTTCACCAGCGACGGCCGACCCGAGTTGATGGCCCGCTCCACCGCCGGCGCAACCTCATCCGGCTGCTCCACCAGCTCCGCGTAGCCGCCGATGCCCTCCACCACCTGGTCGTAGCGCACGCCCGGGCGGAGCGCGGTTCCCACGTCCCGCCCGAAGTAGGCCAGCTGGAAGGTGCGGTCGATGCCCCAGTTCCCGTCGTTGCCCATGATGCCGGTGATGTTCAGGTTGTGCCGGATGCAGGTGTCGTACTCCATCGAGTAGAACCCGAAGGAGCCATCGCCCATGAAGGCCAGCACCTTGCTGTCCGGATAGGCCAGCTTGGCGGCCATGGCGTAGGGGATCGCCCCGCCCAGGTGGCTCAGCGGCCCCAGGCGCATGAAGTGCCCGGGCGACCGCGCCGGCAGGTAGCAGCGGCCCCACTGCACGTAGTCGCCGCCGTCCAGGATGATGAACGTGTCCTCGTCCACCAGGTGCTCGATGCGCGTGTACACGTCCAGCGGATGCATCGGCGCCTCATTCGTGGCGTTGCTGCGCAGGCTGTCCAGCCACGCTTCCTGCTCCTGCTTCAGCTCGCTGATCCACGGCCCCAGGCTCCCGTTGTGCTTGGCCGCCCCCGTCAACTGGTCGACGATGGCTCCCAAGTCCCCCAGCAGGCCCACGGCGACGCCGCGGTTGCGCCCGATCTCCGCCTCGGACGGATCGGCCTGGATCAGCTTGGCATCGGCATCGAAGATGCCGCCATAGCGATAGCGATGGTCCAACCGCTTGCCCAGCAGCAGGACAACGTCGGCCTCGCGGAACTTGCGGGCGGTGCGGTTCAGCGCGCCGTCGGCATAGCCGAAGCACAGCGGATGCAGGTCGTCGATGAGACCTCGCGCCTGCTCCACGGTGAAGATGGGCGCGCCCGTGGCCTCGGCCAGCGCCTCCAGCTGCGCCGGCTCAACGGAGTAGCGCGCCGGATTGCCCACGATGATGACGGGACGCTGCGCGTTGGCCATCAGGTTCGCCGCCTGCTCAATCAGCTTGGGGTCGCCCTGGGAACGCCCCATGTTGCGGTACTCCTGGGGCAGGAACGGCGGCAGGTCCTCCTCGCTGATGGGCGCCTCCTGCAGGTCTATGGGCAGGGTCAGGTGCACCGGCCCGGGCCGGCCGCTCATCGCCGTGCGGAACGCCGTGGCGACGAACTCCGGGATGCGGTTCTTGTCGTGGATCATCCACGCTCCCTTTGAAACGGGAGCGGCCATGGCCACCTGGTCGATCTCCTGGAAGGTGGCCTGGCCCTTCTCGGGCAACTCGGCGCAGCCGGCCACGAAGATCACCGGGCTCTCGGACGTGTAGATGGCGGGCAGGCCGGAGATGGCGTTGGCAAACCCGGGGCCGCCCGTGAACAGGGCCACCGCCGGCTGGCCGGTGATGCGCGCGTAGCCGTCGGCCATATGCATCGCCGCGCCCTCGTGCCGCGTGTCGATGAACTCGATGCCCTCATCCGCGGCTGCGTCCACCAGGGGCAAAATCGTGTCCCCGACAATCGTAAAGACCTTCTGCACCCCTTCCTGCTTCAGGCAGCGAATGAACAGATGCCCACCATTCAACTCCGGCATAAAACGAAACTCCTAAGCGTGTCATGACCCGTTCCAAACGGGCCCGGTCATCTTACCATAGCGCCCATCCGACCCCTGTCGACGCCATGCTACAATCGCCTTACCTACCGCCCTCGGCGAGGTCCACCATGACCACCAAACCTACGCCAAAATCTCGTCCTCACAGCGATGGCTACGGGCTCACCGTGCTGCCCGACCCGCCCAAGCCGCCCGATGCCATGAAACAACGCCCCCACATCGCGCGCATGGACCAGGTACTGCGCGCGCATTTCGCTCACCGTCCCAACGTCCTGGTGTCGGGAGAAGGCTACTTGTGCGACGTCGCCGGAAACGCACGTAGTTCGCCGAACCCTGATCTGCTCGTATCCTTCGGACTCGACATTCCTCCCGATGTGATCGAAGACGTGGCCAACGGCTACACCATCTCCGAAGTCGGCAAGCCGCCGGAGTTCGTGCTGGAGGTGGCGTCCGAGACCACGGCCCGCCGCGATGAGACCGTCAAGCGGGACATTTACGCCGGCTTCGGCATCTCGGAATACTGGCGGTTCGACCGCACCGGCGGCCGCTATTACGTTGCCGCGCTGGCCGGCGACATGCTGGTCAACAGCGCGTACCAGCCGATCCCACTGGAGACCGGCGACGACGGCATCATTCGGGGATACAGTCCCGCCCTGGACCTGGAGCTCCACTGGCAAGACCGCCGCCTCCGCTTCTGGAACCCGGCAACACAGATCTACCTGCCCGATTTGATCGAAGCGCTCGGTGCGCTGGCCACCAGCCGAAGCGAATTAGCCGCCGAACGAGCCGCGCGCCAAGCCGCCGAGGAAGAGATAAGACGACTCCGCGCCGAACTGGAACGGCAGAGTGACCGGGGCTGAACTGCGCTGGCGCCTCGGTCACTCTGCCGCGATGACCACCTCACCGCCATCCCGGGCGACCACGCAAACCCGGCTGCCTTCCAGCAACTCCATGCCCAACAGGGGCTGGTCTATGGACTGGAAGACCTCAATTTCATGCAGCCGGCCGTGCCACGATACCGACGTTTCGTAGTAGTCAAATCTTTCCATATTACCGCTGGCGGTGACAGCGTCCCGGTAACCTCCGCCGGCCAATCCAAGCCGCCGGATATCGGCTTCCGGGAGAGTAAGCCAGCCAGTGAACCCGGTGTCCGCGATAACTTCGCACCGTTGCAGTTCGCCATGAGCGTCAATTACAGACACGCTAATCCAGGCTTCCAGCCCGCCGTCAGAGCTCCGCTTAACCGTGCCCTCAATCATAAGGGTCAGTAGTATAGGGTTTGGTCACGACGCTGGGGTGAATCCGGTAAGTCACCGGCACGTCCACCCATTCCTCCCAGGTAAACGCGTCCGGGCGCCGCTTTCGCAGCCGCCTTGCCGCGGTTATGTGCCGGTCGGAAATCTCGTAGTCGCCGCTCTTCACGTCGATGACCACGACCTTGCCCTTGTGCTCCGGCCCCAGGGTAGGGTGTATCTTCTCGCGGTAGATGGCGCGGCCAATGGCCGGCGCGTTGTCCCCGTTGAACTCCATGATTATCGCTCCGCGCCGCATGCCGTTCTGCTTAATGTGAGCCATTCTAGCATGGGGCCGTTCACCGCAATGCTCGCCATCCGCATGGTTGTGCTGATGGAGGAGTAATGAAACACACCCCGATTGACCAGGCTGGGAGGTAGCGCATGCCGGCGGTATTGCCGCAAAATCGGTGAAACTCTGCAATGGATGGACTGGCTCAATACAATACGATATGCTACTGTATCTAGTATATAACTATTATGCAATTACATCATATGGTATGAATCGAAATTGGAGGAAATCATGCCCGTTTATGAGACGTTTGCAAAGCGCAAGCAGAAGGCCGAAAATTCGGGAAAACCTGTAATTTACAGGGACGACATTTTGCCTGAACCGTTCAGGATTCAAGTAGTACATATTTGGCGGAATACAATCGGATATGAGGACGGTTGGTTTGCTGCCGGGATGTTCAACTTGCGTGCGCCATGGGCTAGAATGAACGAGACTCTTGCCACCGAGATGGGATTGTTCACGCTGTGGCAAGAAGGACGTTCTGATCAGGAATGTTGTGAGCAATTTCTGCTGCGTCAAGATAACGTGGATGATGTTCTTAGCCTCATCGAAATCTCATTCCGGCTAGTGGCAGGGCCCGTAAGAGAACACCAACGCAGGGTAGGTAATCAGACAAGATGGCAGCCGGCGGACGATGCCATCGCTGAACTGAACTACCGTTTCCGTGAACATGGGATCGGCTACCAGTACCATGGCGGGCAGATTATTGCCGTCAATTCCCAGTATCTCCATTCTGAAGTTGTCGAGCCAGCCATATCGCTACTGTACGACGCGAATTTTGATGGCGCATTGCAAGAGTTTATGACTGCCCATGAGCACTATCGCAAAGGGAACTACAAAGAGGCCATTGTCAATGCCGGAAGCGCCTTTGAAAGCGCGATGAAAACTATCTGCGACCAACGCGGTTGGACTTACGTCAGAGACACCGCCACGGCGCTGATAGAGGTGCTGTATAACCAAGATCTGATACCATCAGAGATGAAAAACCACTTCACAGGATTGCGTTCCGCATTGGAGGGCGGCGTTCCACCTTTACGGAATCAGGCAGGCCGAGGTGCTCATGGGCAAGGCAGCACGCCTGTAACGGTTCCGGATTATCTATCTGCTTACTGCCTCCACTTGACGGCAGCCAATATCGTCTTTCTTGTGGAAGCACACAACGCTAAGCCGTGAGGTTGCGGTATCTCATCTCTGCGACGGCAGAGCCTGACCAGAGCGGTTACTTTCCCTGCTGGCCACCGTCCCGTCCGCGCTTCGTAAGTGCGCCAGATACCGACGCTCAAATCCAGTGTCAACGCGCGCTATACTCTCCCCCGTGGGCACCCTCTACGTAATCGGCACCCCCATCGGCAACCTGGAGGACCTCACCCTCCGCGCCAGCCGCATCCTGTCCTCCGTGCCGCTGGTCGCCGCGGAGGACACCCGCGTCACCCGCCGCCTGCTGGCCCATCTCGACGCCCACCCGCGGCTGCTCAGCTGTCACGAGCACAACTGGAAGCGGCAACTGCCCCGCCTGTTGGAAGCCCTGGCCGAGGGCGACGTCGCCCTTGCCACGGACGCCGGCTCCCCCGCCGTCAGCGATCCGGGCGCGGGTCTGGTCGCCGCCATCGCCGATGCCGGTCATTCCGTGGTCACCATTCCCGGCGTCTCAGCCGTGACCGCCGCCCTGTCCGTCGCCGGCTTCTCCGCCGACCGCTTCGTCTTCCTGGGCTTCCTGCCCCGCCGGCGTTCCGACCGCTCGGCAAGGCTCGTCGAAGCTGCCCGGTCCGAGCAGACCATCGTCCTGTTCGAATCGCCCCACCGCCTGCGCGCAACGCTGACCGACATCGCCAATTCGCTGCACGACCCACCCGTCGCCGTCTGCCGCGAACTCACCAAGCTGCATGAGGAAATCTGGCGGGGAACGGCCTCCGCTGCCCTCGACCACTTCACCGAGCCGCGCGGCGAATTCACCATCGTCATCGGCCCGGTCAGTCTCGACGACCAAACAGACGCTCCGAGCGAGGAAGAACGAATGGAAGCGGCCCGCCTCGCTCTCACGGACCACCGCACCGCCGGAAAACGGGGGCGCGACGCGGTGGCCGAGGTTGTCGCCTCCACCGGCCTCCCGCGCCGCGCCGTCTATGCCCTGTGGGTCGAGACCGGCGCCTCAACCCTTGCCGAAGGCGATCAACCCTAGGCGCAGACCACCACCGCCTCGCCCAGGCCTTCAATCGAGATCCGGCCCTCCGACGCGAAGCCCAGCGCCGTGGGCGGGATCAGGCTGCCCGTGATCACCGTGTCGCCGGCCTTCAGCGGATGGTTCCGTCTGGACAGTTCATTGGCCAGCCAAACCAGCGGCTCGAAGGGATGGCCCATCACGTCCCGGCCGTAGCCCTCGCCAACCTGCTCGTGGTTGATGCTCATCACGCCCTTGCAGCCCACCAGGTCCAGGTCCCGCCAGTTGGTCACCGGGTCGCCCAGCACCACGCCGGAGTTCAGGATGTTGACCGCCACGCTCATCAGCGTGCGCTCCTCGGTGGTCAGGTCGGCCGGCGTCCGCATGTCGACGATCTCGAAGGCCGTCGCCACCTCGGCAATCGCATCCTCCACCGCGTCGCGCGTGTACGGCGCGCCCGACGCCGGCAGGTCCTTGCCCAGCGTGACGCCCACCTCGAGTTCGATGCCCAGGTTCACGTACTCGGTGAAGTTCAGCACCACCGGCGAGCGCAGGATGGTCTTCTCGAACACGCCGCCCAGCACCGGATGGTCCAGCCCGGCCCGCTCCTGCATCACCGGCGTGGTGTACGCCAGCTTGTAGCCGGCCAGCGGCCCCCACAGGCTCGACAGCATGCAATGCAGCTCAAGCTGTATGGCGTAGGCCTCGTCCAGCGTCTTGGGGAACAGATCGGCCGGCAGGCGCTCGAAGGGCTGCACCTTGCTGTAGCTCTCGAAAATGAACTCGGCGGCCGCGCGGGCCGGTGTCGTGGTTACCATGGTGCGCCTCCAGGTGCGTTAGCCTCGGGTTGGTGTCAAGTTGAGAGTCTCTGGAACCGTTGGGCGTGGTTGCCGCGTCGTTCAGACCGGCAAGTTGATGCCCCATGATAGCAAAAGCCGCCAGCCGCCGGAGTATGAAACCGGCGGCTGGCGACCATGGGATCTTGCGTGAACGGCGAGTGGACTACCGGGCCTCGCTGGCAGCCTCGAACCCGCAGTCGCGGTGCGTGCCGTCGCAGAAGGGTTTGTTGTCCGACTGTCCGCAGCGGCAGAACGATACCCACTGCCCCTCTGGGACGGTGTAGTTGTTGCCATCCTGGTCAACAATCTCGATCTCGCCGATGACCCGCAGCGGGCCGTTGCCCCGAATTTCTACCTTGACATCCGCCATTGTGATTCCTCCTCAAGGTGGCTGACGATTTAGCGACCGGCTATCGGTCCGCCGTGTGCCCAAGTTAGCGGCAAGGACAGTCGGCGGCACGATTATTCACCAAATCGCAATCACGGTCAAATACGTCGCCGGTCTCGCACGTACCCGGTTTGCTGAACTTGTCATTGCGAGCGAAGCGTGGCAATCTCGGGAGGGCAACGGGGGCCGTTTCAGCAACGAGGTCGCCACGTCCCTGCGCTCCTCGCGATGACAAACTGGGCACGCGCGAGGGGCCCTGCTTTTGCCTTCCCACAAACGCGGGGGCGAATGACCATCCGCCCCCGTCAAGTCGCAATGGTGCGCCCCTTACAGGTTCACCACCAGGTTGTCCGGCGCGCGGCAGAGGATGCCCTCCTGCTCTTCGTCGTAGGGGTTCTCCTCGATGTGCGGCGTGTTGGCCGGCACGAAGATGAAGTCACCGGGCCCTGCCTCGATCCACTCCTCGAAGTTCTCGCCGAAATAGACCCGCACGTGCCCCTTGATCACGTAGGCGGCGGTCTCCGCCTCCAGGTGCGTGTGCGGCGGCCCCTTTTCGCGGGGCGCGGCGGTCACCTTGCCCATCCAGATCTTGGTGGTGTCGCCCTTGCCCGGCACGATGGCCGGCTGCCGCACCATCCCCGGCGTCTGGATGGTCTCCGAGGCGTCGCCCACAGTGTGCACCACGTAGGGCTTCATGTCAGTCTGCTGTTCAGTTGTCGTCATCGCTGTTGCTCCTTGATTCGTGTCACGGGACATCCCGCGTATGCGGCGGGTCGACCGGATAGTCCTCCCGCCGCCCGGTATCGCCTTCCTGAATGATAAAGTCGCGACGGTCACGATACAAGCGCGCCCGGTTCAGCACCACCTCTTGCTCATCGTCCTCGCTGTCCAGCACGGACTTGATGGTGTCACTGTCCGCCATGAACCAGTATTTGTGATCCCCGACGAACAGGTAAACGTTGTCCATGACGAAGAACTGGGCCGGCACGCCCTCGCCGTTGCGAAAGCGCTCACACACCGCCTCCAGCAACTCGCGCTGCCCGTCCTTCTGCAGCAGCACATACTCATGCGGCCACGTTTCCCGGTAGGTGACGGCCTCGCGCCAGGGCGCGGCGGCGATCATTTCGGTGAGTTTCATGGGGATGGCTCCAGAGCGTTGGGCTGCAATTCAAGCATCACTTGATCAAGGCACGGCTGAATGACCGATTTGAATTTAAGGATATTCTCGGTCGCCCAACCTCTGATTTCCCTGAGCCTCTCGTCCGAGTCTTCTATCGAGCCGGGTATGGAGATGCCGATTGCGGACATACGTTGCTTATCCCTCCGATCCCACCATACTTCGGCAAGTTCGCTCTCAATGCTCGGCTTGTGCCAGTTGTGAATTGCATCAAGAATCGCCTTGTTGAACTCTTGGCTCTGGGTAGCGATCCACAGGTAAATCGAAAACCACGGGTCGCTGCCGCCCCAGAATCCGCAATGGTACGTAATGCCGTCAAAACCGCCTGGGAACTCTTGGTCGTTGGAGGGCTTGGCCACGTTGCGTTGAGTGATGCCCTGCTCCAACAATTCGGCGACCAACGGTCGGAAGAAATCCAGGTATTTCTGCTTGTCAGCCGGATACTTATAACCTGACCACTCCATGCGTTTGTTTGGCCCAGCAACCAAGTCCAAACGGCGTTCCACCTGGCTGCCATTACGCCAAGCGCTCATTTCCACTCCGTAAATCCGTATACCGTCCGCGTCGTTGAGCCAGTCCATAGTACGGCGGTGCCAATCGGTGATCCTGCCGGCGACCAGTATCAGAATCCTAGCGTCGCTGTGAGACGCGTAGTTGAGCAAACCAGCGAAGTGGTCGTTATCCGACTCTTCCATCTGGTTTTCAATGACTACGTACTCGTCGGTCTCAGACACCTTTGCCAGGACATCAACCCGCATATTGCCGGGTATCGGAGTTTCTTCCTGCACCAACTCCAGTTGAATGCCGACTTCCCGACTTAGCGCGTCCATATTGGCGGCCAACCAGTTGGTAAAGTTCGCTTCCAGCGGCCAGACTTTGCGCACGGGCACACGTTCCAGTTTTCCAAATTCCGGTATCGCCATATCGGCATCTCCCGTAGGGATTACGCCAGTAACAAATCAAGCAACCGCTGGCACTGGCGAAAGTTATTCCTGACTTGGTGGTCTGCGATGTCCAAACCGTAGAAGTACCTGTGCAATGCTTCGGCGGCTCCGAAGTACTGCATCAGATTAATATTGGGAAGCTGGGTGTCGATTTCCGGTACTGCCCTTTGCAGATCTCCGGCAGAAACAAGAAGTAGGGGCGGATAATCATCCGCCCCTACATTTTACCAACGGAGTGCGCCGGCGGAGCTACCCGCCGTTCTGTTCCCACAGCGCTTCCAGCACCGCGCCGGGGTTCATGGGCAGGTTGGTCATCCGCACGCTCGTGGCGTCGTGGATGGCGTTGGCAATGGCGGCCATGGGCGGCACGATGGGCACCTCGCCCACGCCACGCACGCCGTAGGGATGCCCGGGGTTGGGCACCTCCACCACCACCGCGTCGATCATCGGCAGGTCCAGCGCCGTGGGCATCCGGTAGTCCAGGAAGCTGGAGTTCTGCATCTGGGCGTCGTCGTTGAAGAAGTACTCCTCGTTCAGCGCCCAGCCGATGCCCTGCACGGCCCCACCCTGGATCTGCCCTTCCACGTAGGACGGGTGAACGGCGGTGCCCACATCCTGGATCGCCGTGTAGCGCAGGATGTCCACCTTGCCGGTGTCCACGTCCACCGCCACGTCGGCGATGTGCAGCGCGTAGGCGCCGCCCACGCCGGTGGGTGACACGTTGGCCCGCCCCACAATGGGGCCGCCGGTGCCGTTCAGACGTGACGCCAGTTCGCGGAAGGTGAAGCGCAGTTCCGGCTCCGACTTGTGCTGGATCACACCGTTGTCGTACTCGACGTTCTCGGGATCGATGTCCCAGATGCGCGCCGCGCGGTTGATCATCTGCTGTTTCACGTCCTGGGCCGCCTCGTAGGATGCCCAGCCCGTCTTGAAGGCCACGCCGCTGCCGCCGGTCATGGAAGTCCAACCGATGGAGTTGGTGTCGCCCACAGCCGGGGCCACGTCCTCGGCGGCCAGACCCAGCACCTCGGCCACGTGCATCGCCGCCACCGCGCGGGAGCCGCCGATGTCGGGCGAACCCTCAACCAGGCTCACCGTGCCGTCCCCCAGCACGCTGACAATGGCGCTGGCCGGACCGGCGCCGTTGAACCAGAACCCGCCGGCCATGCCGCGGCCCACCTTCTTGCCCTCGGCTTCCGGCGACCGGTCGATGGGAGAATTCCAGTGGTCGTGCTCCCGGGCAGCCTGGACGGTCTCCATCCAGCCGATGCTCCCGAACTGCGGTCCCGTCACCCGGCGATCGCCCTGCTTGGCGCCGTTCAGCGTGCGGAAATCCAGCTTGTCCATGCCGATCTTTTCGCAGATCTCGTCGACCACCGTCTCCACGGCGAAAGCCGCCGCCGGCGAGCCGGGGGCGCGGTATGCCGCAGTCTTGGGGTGGTTCAGCACCACGTCGGCCGCTTCAATTCGCCCGTTGGCGATGTTGTAGCAGGACAGCGCGCACTGCGCGCCCGGGTTCACCGGCGAGCCGGGATACGCGCCGGCCTCGTAGAACAGCGTCACGTCGGCGGCCGTGATCTTGCCGTCGTTGGTGACGCCCATCTTGACCCGCATGTAACCGCCCGAAGTGGGGCCCGTGCCCTCGAACACCTCGGTGCGCGACATCTGGATCTTCACCGGCCGGCCCGTCTTGCGGGACAGCGCGGCCGCCACCGGCTCCAGGTACACCAGCGTCTTGCCGCCGAACCCTCCGCCGATCTCCAGTTGCGTCACCAGCACCTTGGAGACGGGGATCCCCATGATCGTCGCGGTCTGGTCGCGAACGTTGAAATGACCCTGGCTGCTGCACCAGATGTGCAGGGAGTCGTCGGCGTTCCACAGCGCGGTCGCCGCGTGGGGCTCGATGTAGCCCTGGTGCACCGCCTTGGTGCGGAACTCCCGCTCCACCACCAGGTCGGCGGCGGCGAAGCCGGCTTCGATGTCACCCAGTTCGTAGAAGTACCGGTTGGGCACGTTGCCCACCTTGCCGGCGTCGCCCTCGCCCAGCAACCCTCCGGGTCGAACGCTGGGGTCGTTCAGGTTGGCCAGCCGCTCGTGGACCAGCGGCGCGTCGTCGCGCATCGCCTCCAGCACGTCGGTAACCGGCTCCAGCACCTCGTAATCGACCTCGATGAGCGCCAGCGCCAGCTCGGCTTCATGGGCGCTATCGGCAGCCACCGCGGCGATGGCGTGGCCCTTGTACAGGGCCTTCTCCGCCGCCAGGCAGTTGTTGCTCAGGAACTTGGGGTTGATCATCGCCCCTTCGCCCAGGTCCAGTACGCGTCCTCCAGCCTGGGGCAGGTCGGCGGACGTCACCACCGCGTGGACGCCAGGCATGGCCTCCGCCTTGCTGGTATCGATGCTCTTGATTCGCGCGTGGGCGTGCGGGCTCCGCAGCACCTTGCCGAAGAGCATCCCGGGCAGCGACAGGTCCGCGCCGTACTGCGCCCGGCCGGTGACCTTGTCGGTACCGTCGTGCCGGATGGGTCGACTGCCGATGACGCTGTAGCCGTTGGTAGCGGCTGATTGCTGAGTGGTGGTCATGGTTCACCTCGCAAAGTGGGAAGAAATGGCCTTAGCGTGATGGCGCCATCTTACCATAGCGACAAAAACGGAAGGGTGACCGACATAACCACCGCTTACCGTTTGTTGCTACCACAAGGCTCGGATATTATGGCCGCCGAGTCAAATCAAGCGGCACCGGGTCTCGCGAGTCGGCAATGGGTCGCCCAGGCGCCGGCGGCTCAAGAAAGGTGACACTGTCGTAAAAATCGTCCAGCGCTATAAATTTGCCGTTCTCTTCTGCCCACTCCCTCATTCGCCGATTACAACTGCGGCGCCAGGACAACACTTCAATACGCCAGCCTCGCTCGTGCATCAGTTCCATGTCGGCATGAAAGCCAACGCCGTCTTCATAACCGGCGCCGTCTCCGGTCAGCATCACCACAATGCCGGGATCACCGTTGTAACGAAATCCGTCGCGCAGCATCGCGGTTTGCAGTGTTTGGTCCACGCCTTGTTCGCCACCTTGCATTGCGCCCCTTTCCAGCAGCTGAACGGTCACGCCGGCGTTCGCCAATCGGTTCCAGACATAGCGCAGTTCCGGCGGAACGGAGCCGACGGCTAGGGCGCGCTCGATCTCCCTGCCTCCATGGGCCAGTTCCAGCAGATTGTGAAAGTGGATGCGAGTTCGATAACGGGCGGTTTCGCCTTCCCGCTCAATCGCCACTTGCTGCGCGCTAATGAAAATGTTGGAGTTGTCCCAGTAGATGAAAACATTTTCCATTTCAAATTCAATCCTGCCTGTCGTTTTCACTGCAGTATTAATCCTACCATCCGGATGCTCATCAACTCTTCAGACGGCACGGTCGAACGGTGGCATCGTAGCCTGTAGATCCAAATTCGGATTTCTACCAGTCTGAGACCCGGTTCGGCGCAAACGACGCTATAATGTCTCGCGTTGACCGCGCTGCGAAACATTCGCAAACCCCTGCCCCTGGAGGAAAAACCGGACATGAGACCCCTCGAAGGCATCAAGGTACTGGACCTTACCCGCGCGCTGGCTGGCCCATTCTGCGCCACCATGCTCGGCGACTACGGGGCCGACGTCATCAAAATCGAGCGGCCCGGCGCCGGCGACGACACCCGCGGCTGGGGCCCTCCCTTCATCGGCGAGGAATCCGCCTACTTCCTGTCGGTCAACCGCAACAAGCGCAGCCTCACCCTCAATCTGCGCGACGAGAAGGCCCAGCAGATCTTCCTCAAGCTGGCTGCCGACGCCGACGTGATCGTCGAAAACTTCACGCCCGACGTGATGTCCAACTTCAACCTCAGCTACGAGGAAGTGAAGAAGATCAATCCCGGCATCGTCTACTGTTCCATATCCGGTTTTGGCGCCAGTGGACCCTATCGCGACCGGCCTGCCTATGATCAGATCATGCAGGGCGTCAGCGGCCTGATGAGCATCACCGGCGACCTCGGCGGAGACCCCCAAAAGGTCGGCATCGCCGTGTCCGACATCGGCGCCGGCATGTGGGCCGCCTTCGCCGTCATGGCCGCCCTGTTCCACCGGAACTCCCCCGTTGGCAAGGGCGCCGGCCAGTACATCGACCTGTCCATGCTCGATGCCCAGGTCGCGTGGATGACCTACCAGGCCGGCTACTACTTCGCCACAGGCGACGCTCCCCAGCGGCTGGGCGCGGCCCATCCTACGTTGGTGCCCTACCAGGGATTCAAGGGCGGGGACGGCAAGTTCTTCAACGTCGCTGTCGGTTCCGAGCGCCTCTGGGACCGGTTCTGCCAGGGCATCAATCGCACGGACCTGAAAGACCACCCCGATTACGCCACCAACGGCGACCGCGTCAACCACCGCTCCGAGTTGGTTGCGCTTCTGGTGGAACACTTCCAGGCCAAGGATGCCGACGACTGGGTTGCCGACCTGCAGGCCGTCAGCGTCCCCGCGGGTCCCATCAACGACCTGAAGGACGTTTTCAACGACCCGCAGGTGCAGCACCGTGAAATGCTCCTGGAAATGCCCCATCCGACCCTTGGCTCCATCCAGCAGACCGGCCTGCCCATAAAGTTCTCCGACACCCCCGGCGAACTGGAGAAGCATCCGCCGCTCCTGGGTGAGCACAACCAACAGATCCTCAATGACCTGGGATATTCCGATTCCGACATTGACCAGATGGCGACCTCCGGCGTTATTTAGGCGCTGGCAGTCAGTGAGGTAGTCACATGGACTTCGGACTCCAGGATACGGTTGCCCTGGTGGTGGACTCGCACCTTGCGATCGCCACGGCTACCGCCACCGCATTGGCCAAAGAGGGAGCGATCCTTTCGTTGACCGCGCCCGACAATTACCGGATGCGGCACGTCGAGATGGAAATCGCCCGCAAGCACATTCCCCAGGACCGGTTCCGCGCCGTCATCGCCGACCTCGACCGGGAACAGGACATCCACCGCCTGGTGCGCGAGACCCTGCATCGCCAGGGCAACATCGGCGTCATGGTCACCACCGTGCAGGACCAGGGCAACTCGATGGCCAGCGAGTTGGAGGACGAGCAGATCGAGCCCGCCCTGGCTCGCAACTTCATGTCCGCCGTACACCTGACCCGCGAGGTCCTGCCGCACATGCGGCGCTACGGCATGGGCCGCATCATAAACCTCGTCCCGTTCTCCGCCATGGAAGTGTCCCCGCGCAATACCCTGTCTTCCCTCAGCCTCGCCCCGGTGCTGGCGTATTTCAAGGGCCTGGCCTCCGAGTTGGCCCCGCACAACATCACCGTCAACAACGTAATCTACGCCGGCGTGCATTGCGAGGAAATCGACGATCCCGCGGGCGCCCCGGATCATGGAGCGTCGGATGGCGAAGCGGACGGGCAGGCCTGTGCCAATCCAGATCTCGAGGAAATCGCGGCCGAGGCTCCCATGAAACGCATGGGCACTCCCAAGGAGATCGGCGACATCGTTTGCATGATCGCCTCGGACCAGGCGTCCTACCTCACCGGCGCGAACATCATCGTCGACGGCGGCATTCACCACAACTACGCCTGACGCCGGACGTCGCAACGCCTTCCCCTACAGCAGCAGGAGGCCCCAATGGCCAACGCCAGGATGATTGATGACGCCCGAGAGTACCTGCAGGCGGAAAACCTCCCCGGCTGGCTCATCTACGACTACCTCGGCTGCAACCCGGTCCTGGCCCAGGTTGCCACGCCCTCCGGCCACGTTACCCGCCCCGTCTTCCTGTTCGTGCCCGTGGATGGCTCCGCCACGCTGCTCACCCACCACGTGGACGCCGGCAAGTTCGCGGACGCCGGGGACGGAACCGACCTGAAACAGGTGGTGTACAGCAGCCGAGTGACCCTGGAAAGCGCCCTGCAAAAGACGCTATCCGGCTGCGGCCGCGTGGCTATGGAATACTCACCGCGCAACGGCCTGCCCCGCGTCTCACGGGTCGATGCCGGCACCGTCGAACTGGTTCGCAGCATGGGCGCTGACGTGGTGTCTTCCGCTGACCTGATGCAATATGCCACCCAGCGCTGGTCACCTGAACAGTTGGCGGGGCACAAACGGGCCGCCGACAAGCTGGCCCGCATTGTCAACGAGGCCTTCGCCCGCATCGGCCAACGCCTCTCCGACGGCCCCACCGAGTTCGAGATCGCCGAGTTCATCCGCGCCCGCTTCCGCGAGGAGAGCCTGGTCACCGCCGACGGCCCCATCGTTTCCACCAACGCCCATTGCTCAGACCCGCACTACGAACCCGCGGCGGAAGGCAGCAGCGTCATCGCGCCCGGCGACTGGGTCCTCATCGACCTCTGGGCCCGCGAGGACACGCCCGGCAGCGTCTACGCCGACATCACCTGGACCGCCTACGTCGGCGACAACCCGTCCGAAAGGCACCGGCAGATCTTCGACATCGTTCTCGGCGCCCGCGACGCCGCCCTGTCCTTCCTGCAGGACTCCTTCTCTCGCGGCGAGCCCATCCAGGGGTGGCAGGCCGACGATGTGGCCCGCACCTACATCGCCGACCACGGCTTCGGTGACTACTTCACCCACCGCCTGGGTCATAGCATCTACCACACCGTCCACGGCGAGGGCGTAAACCTGGACAACTTCGAGACCCACGACACGCGGCGCGTCATCCCCGGCGTCGGGTTCTCCATCGAACCGGGCATCTACCTGCCCGAATTCGGCGTGCGCTCCGAGATCGACGCCTACATGAGCGAGGGCGGCCCCTACGCCTCGTCGCCCGTGCAGCGGGACATCGTGCTGATTACGGCCCCGTGATCGTCCCCGCGAAGTCCAGCTCCAGCAGGATTTCGTCCTCCACGCTCACCACGATCGCCACCCGGGGCTTGTCCATCCCGAAGTCCTCGAAGGTGAACGTCACGCTGGCAAAGCCGGTGACCGTCCCATCCCCAGGAAACTCGGCCATGGCGTCCCACCTGACCTCGCGGGTCTGATCCTTGACGGTGAGATTACCGGTGATGGTGAACTCCGCCGGCCCGCTGGCATCCGCAATCGACGCTGGCAAACCCACCACCGAAGTTGGCTGGAACACCACCTCCGGCCAGGTGTCCGTGAGCAGGGTGCGGTTGCGCACGTAGCCATCCCGCCGGTTGCTGTCCGTCCGCAGCGTCGCCGCCTGCACCGCGATGCGGCTCCCATCGGCGACCACGTTGCCGTCGTCATCGAACGCGATGCTGCCCGCCACGTCCATCGTCTCACCCGTGGCAATCTTGAAGCCCGTGCTGGCCAGCACTTCCTCCACCTTGTAACGGGCGATGGTGCCTTCGCTCAACGTGAAAACGGTGGCGCCGTCCGGTGCCGCCGTTTCCTGCGCCTGAGCTTCCGTCGGCGCCACCGTGGCAGTCATGGCTTCTGTGGGCGCAACCGTCGGTGCAGCCGCGGGCGCGGTCGTCGGCCCGGCGGTGGGGGCCGCAACGGTCGGTGCGGCGGTCGCGGCGGCAGGAGGAGCCTGCGTAGCTGCTACCGGCGCCGAGGTGGCGGGCGCGGCCGGAGCAGCCGGAGCGGCGGGCGGAGGTTCAGGAGCAGGGCCGCCACATGCGACCATCAGCACCGCCGCCATGAGCATCAGCGCGAGAAGAGCAGAGAAAGAGGGGAAAAAGCGCATCAGTACAAATCTCCTGGAGTTATGGGTGTCAGGGCATTTCAGTGATGGTAGCGTTGCAATTTAGATGGTTTGGTTTCCCAGCATTCCGGCGCAAGAACAGTCTTCCCCGTACTGATACGTGGCCGGAATCCAGTAACCCCTCATATCTAAAAATCCTGTCCATCCCGTGCATCCATGCAAATGAACCACCTGAAACGGAACGCTACCTTCAGTGAGTCTAACATTGCCCGCCTCCTGGGGCGGGGGTACAATCTCGCCAACATTCGTCACCAAGGGAGCAATCCATCATGAAATTCGGCCTGGCCTACGAAATGCAGCGTCCGGAACTGGATGATCACGCCGTCATCGAGGAAACCATCGAGCAGGTCTGTTTGGCCGACGAGATGGGCTTCGATTATGTCTGGTTCGTGGAGCACCATTTCCTCACCACCTTCAGCATGTCGCCCTGCCCCGAGGTGATCTTCGGCGCCCTCAGCCGCCTCACCAAGCGCATCCGCCTGGGCTTCGGCGTCGTCATCCTGCCTTACCATCATCCCGTTCGCGTCGCCGAGCGCGTGGCCATGGTAGACCACCTCACCAACGGCCGCGTTGACATGGGAACCGGCCGCAGCGCCGCTTACGAGCAGACCGGCATGGGCATCGACCCCCGCGACACCCGCGAGATGTGGGAGGAATCCCTCAGGATGATCCCCCAAATCTGGGGCTCCGACTACTTCGAGTGGGAGGGCAGGTTCTGGAACGTCCCGCCGCGCCAGGTACTGCCCAAGCCCTACCAGCAGCCCCATCCGCCCATCTGGGTAGCGGCCCTTCAGCCGGCCACCTACGAGCTGGCCGCCCAGCGCGGCATCGGCGTCATGGCCCTGGGCGTCAGCGCGCCGTCTGTCCTCGAACCGCACATCGCCGCCTACCGCGAAAACATCAAGAACGCCCAGCCTGTGGGCCAGTCCGTCAACAACCAGTGGCTCAGCTCGGTGTTCGGCCTCTGCGGGCCCGACAACTCCGGCACCCGACAGCTCTGCGCCGACTCCCTCAAGACCTTCTTCGGCCCCGGCCGTCCCTACGTCCAGGATCAGAAGGATGTCTACGCCCGCCTGCTCGACCAGTGGGGCGGCATCCCCGAGCACCTGGAGCAGAACTTCTCCCGCTACGTCGACGTGCCGGCAGAAGGGGAAGCAGCGGACGGCGGTGTTGACCTGTCCGGCGGAACCGCCCTGGCCCAGAAGATCTGGGAAGAGTTTGACGCCGACACCCTGGCCGAGCGCGGCGTCATCGTCGCCGGCGATCCCGACAGCTGCATCAGGTCCGCCAAACTCCACGAGGCCACCGGCGTCGACCAATTGCAGTTCCTCATGGCCACCGAAACCGTCGCCCACGACAAGGTCATGGAATCCATAGAAATGTTCGGCAAGCACGTCTTTCCGGCGTTCAAGTAGGTAGTCCGCGGACGCTGGCAACTGCGAAACGTGTGCTAACCTGAATCTACGCTCCCAGGGGCATCGCTCCCGGGAGCCACTCCGCAGACAGGTAACCTCAATTGACCGCGCCAATCCTTGATCTCGACCTCCCGCCCGAGCATCCGCTGCGGCAGATATTGGACTTCATTACGGCCCACCCCGAGGTCCGTCAGCCAGTGCTGCGCGCCCTGCTCACGGAGGACTTTCTGGCGCTACCCGTTCAGGTACAGGAACTGTCCGGCCGAGTGGACGGCGTCGCTGGACAAGTTGAAGAACTGACCCATCGAGTGGACGGTGTCGCCGGACAAGTTGAAAAACTGACCCATCGAGTGGACGGTGTCGCCGGACAAGTTGAAAAACTGACCCATCGAGTGGACGGTGTCGCCGGACAGGTCGACGAACTCCGCGGGGACCTCGGCAGCTTCAAGGAAGAAACGCGCGAGCAGTTTCGAGCGGTGAACACTCGTATCGACGAGACCAACACGCGCATCGACGAAAGCGCTGATTCTGTTGTACGTAGGATGGAGGGTTCTTTGGGACGCTTCAGGGGAGAAACCTACGAAAAACGTTGCTTAGAAAAGATAGACGAACTCCTGGCGAACCACTTCGGTTACGCGCAACCCCTTGACCGGGAGCCAATAAATCGCCAACTGGCTCAGGTCCGCCAGGATGGAACGATCAGTCGCCAGGAATACCTCGACGGTCGCAATGTGGATATCATCGCGCACGACGCATTTGCCTCCGACGGCGAACGTCGATGGGCAGTCGTCGAAGTATCAATCACGTTCAACCGCAATGACCTGGAGAACTCGGCGCGCCGTGCCGCCATCATTGCCCAGGTATTCGGTGTACACACCCGAGCGTTCGTGGTCACCAACAGTCCATGGCCGGATGACGTCAACGCCATCGCGGAGCAGATGGGCGTCACCATAGTCCGCAGTCATGATCCGGTATACGAGGCCCAGCCACTCTAACGCCAACTTTAGGGGCGACCGTTCTGGTCGCCCCCATTCTTTGCCGTCGGTTGCGGATCAGGGCGTCACGCCGTCTACCCCGTCAAATCACTCACCCGCGGCGACACCTCCTCGGCGATCAAGCGCAGGCAGTCCATCTCCCACTGGTGGTCGTCCGGGTCCTGCGTGATGCACAGCAGATGTCCGAACCCGCCGACCTCGTCGTAGAGCTGCCGGATCCGCTGGGCGCACTCGTCCGGATCGCCCACGATCCAGATGTTCTCCATCATGTAGTCAACGGTCAGGTCGTCGTCGCTCATGTTCGGGTCGATCTTGGTCGCCTGGATCAGGCCCGACCCCAGCCGGTTCGGCAGCTGGTGCTGCAGGTAGTTGCGTCCCAGAACCGCGTGGGCCCGCTCCCGCGCCTCTTCGCTGGTCTCGGCCACGAACACGTCCCGCCCGATGCGCCAGTCGGAGCGGCTGGCCTCCCGGCCGGCCTCAGCGGCGGCGTCCTCCACCGTGGTCCAGTGGTCCGCCAGGTACTTGGGGGCCAGGTTGCTGCTGCTCATGGGGATGTAGCCCTCGCGTCCGGCGACGCGGATGCTGCTGCTCCCGATGGACGTTGCGGCCACGCCGATGGGCGGGTGCGGCTGCTGCAGCGGCTTCATGTGCAGCCCGCGCTCCAGCACCGGGTCCAGTTCCGGCGCATCAATGTTAAAAAACTCTCCGTGATACGAGAACTGCCCTTCCGATGCCCACAGACTCAGCACGACGTCCAGCACCTCGGCCGCCCGCCGTCGCACGTCGTCGCCCTGGCTCGGGTCCATGCCGAACAGCTGCAGGTCGGTGGGGATCGCCCGGTGCCCGATGCCCCAGTACAGCCGCCCCCGCGTCAGGTGGTCCAGCATGGCGATGCGGTGCGCCAGCTCGATGGGGTTGTGGATGGGCAGCAGCGTCACGCCCGTGGCCAGCCGGATGTTCTCCGTCATGGCCGAAGCCTTGGCGATCAGCAAATCCGGGAACGGAGCGTTCTCCCAGCGCTCGGTGAGGTGCTCACCGATCCAGGCCTCGTGGAACCCCAGCCGGTCGGCCTCCTGCAGCAGGTCAAGGTCCCGGTCGTAGGAATCGGCATAGGAACGGTGCGGCGGATGCAAGGGCATCATGAACAGGCCGAATTGCATGAGTCAACTCCTTGGTTCGGTTGATGCCGCCAGAATAACCCACCGCGCTACAAGCGGCAAACGTACGTCATGGGAGCCGCTGCACCGGGTAATCGGGAAAGTTCCGGTTCCAAGAGGCGATGTTGAAAACGCCGCAATCGCTGACGATCGACCGCACCCACTCAGAAGGCACTCCCACCGGCAAGGCCTGTTTCAAAGCTGCAGTTCGCCGCGTCAAATGGGCTGTACTCAGCCACCTCAGGGCTACCAACACGTAATAATATGACGGTTTGTCCGCCTTACCAGTCGCCCATTCGTATAGGAATGAGTCGCGATACTTGTACTTCAAATCTTGATCGAGCTCTCCACGCCGGAAAGCTTGAACCGGATCAGCGTTGACTGGAAATGCTCCGGAATCCTCGGGGTCCTTGAATTCAATGAAAAGGTAACGGTCAGGGAGTTCGACTAGAAAATCAACGGCTTTCATGATGGTCAGTCCATGGTCTTCAAACTTCCGCACATCCAGCACGTTGTTGAAGGTGATCTCCAAACCGCCCTCGGTGAACACCGTCATCCGTTCAGACCCCCCAGGCTACGCTCGATTTCTCGGTCGTAAAGGTCATCGAACGCCTCGTCTATCGCGTTGGGGGAGATGTCCAAATAGCGGTTCGTGGTATGACACGCGATCTCGCCATCTTCGTCCCGATACAGCGAGTGGAACGCTACTGCGTTCTCCTCCTTCATCTGCAAGTCAAGCTCCTTCAGGATGACGTAGTTGTGCGTCGCAAAGAAAACCTGCACTCCCGCCCGCTGCAACTCCAGCAGCACCTCGATCACCACGCGGAACATCTTGGGGTTCAGGTTTGCCTCAGGCTCATCCCAGAAAAGCACGGAACCATCCCGCAACGTCCCATTCCGTATCAGCAGCCACAACAACCCCAGCTTGCGCCATCCCTCCGCAAGCAAGCTGAACTCAAGGTCTCCGTGTTCGTTACTTAGAAAAAATTCCTCTCCACTGACCGACACGCTTCCGCCAATGACGTTTTCCAAGTTGTTAAGCATGCGCTCGTGTGCCTTGTCGATAGGCTCGCGCAAGGCGGGAAGATATACGCGTAGGAGGATGTCCTCATAAACCTCCTCAAAGTGAACTTCTCGCGCCGAATATAGGGAAAGGAACCCAGGAGCGTTGGCCAGGACCTCTTTCACGGGAATATAAACGCTTTCAAGGGGCGAATCATCTTCTCCGACTTTTACCCCCGTCGAGCTCGTGCTCCGGTCTTTGAAAGTGGCCTCCAACAATAGGGTCCCTCTGTAAACCTGCACGATGCCTTGGGTTTCTTCATCTCGACGGTGGACTAATCTGCCGCCGGAACGCCCCGAAGGGAGAAACACGCCGATAAGTTTTTGCGCGAAGTTATCACCAGTTTTGAATACATCGCACGCCGCATAGCAAGCCTTCATCAGGTGCGTCTTCCCCGTCCCGTTCGCACCAACCAACGCGTTGATGCCGGGCGAAAACTCCACCTCCAAGTCCTTGAACGCGGTGAAATTCTCCAGCTTTATCTTAGTAACAGGCATGGCGCTTCCTCGTAGTATCGGGGCCCTTTCGATGCTAGTCCTGCCCTCCGCCAACTGTCAAACCGGCCCATGGCGCCCTCAAGACCCCCGTGTATAATCGATTCATCTCCCCAATAAAGACCGCAGGTATCCCCATGCCCCTCTTCAAACGCCGCCCCGGCATCGCAGTCGTCGAAATGCACGGCGTCATCGGCGCCGCCATCAAGGAACCCGACTACTCACGCATCTTCGAGCGCGTCGCCAACAACCGCAAGATCGGCGCCCTCGTTCTCGACATCGACTCCCCCGGCGGTTCGGCCACTGCCAGCGACCTGCTCTACGAGAACGTGCGCCGCGTGGCCCAGCGCAAGCCGGTGGTGGCCTACATTCGGGGCCTGGGCGCGTCTGGGGGCTACTACATCGCCTGCGGAGCCGGCACCATCATGGCCTCCCGAGCCGCCCTGGTGGGCTCCATCGGCGTGATCTACATGCGGCCCATCGTCGAGCAGTTGCTGAGCAAGGTGGGGGTGGAGATCTCGATCTTCAAGGGCGGGCGCCTCAAGGACATGTCCGGCTTCTGGCGCCATCCCACCGACGAGGAAGCCGGCAAGTTCGAAGACCTCATCGCCCAGATCTATTCCCTGTTTGTCTCCGTCGTCTCCGACAGCCGCAACCTGACCACCGAAGAGACCACCGAACTCGCCACCGGCGAGCTTTACACGGCTCCGGTAGCTCGAGACCAGAGGCTCATTGACCGGCTGGGCAACTTCGACGACGCCGTCGCCGAGGCCATGCGACAGAGCGGCGCCCGTCGCAGGATACGCAGGTTCCGCCCCAAGCGTCCGTTCATGGAACGGCTGAGCCCCTTCCGTGGATCCAGCGCTCAGTGGCGTGCCCTGTCCAGCCTGGCCGCGATGGCCTCCGGCGGCATCTACATGATGGAGCCCGGGTTCCTGGGCTACGGGCTGACCCACACCGGCGACGATTGAGCCGCGCTTTACCTCTCGGCCGCCTTGGCCTCCTGCCACAGCGCTTCCTTGTCGTCCAGAGGCAGCGCAGCAAAGTCCTGCTCCCGTTCCGACGCCAGCCGTTCCATTGCCTGATAACGGCTCCGGAACTTGCCGTTGGCTTGCCGCAGCGCGTCCTCCGCGTGGATGCCCGACCAGCGCGCCAGGTTCACCAGCGCGAACAGGACGTCGCCAAACTCGTCCAGCCGTTCCGCCGGCGTCGCGGCCGCCCGAAACTCTCCAATCTCCTCGACCAGTTTGTCCAGCACGCCATCCACATCATCCCAGTCGAACCCGAAGCGCGCCGCCCGATCCTGCATGAGTTGCGCCGCGGTGAGCGCCGGTAGAGCCGTCGGAACGCTGTCCATCGCCGACGGCTCCGGCTTGCCCGCCTCCCTGCGCTCCTCCGCCTTCAACTGCTCCCAGTTGCGCTCCACCTGCCGCGCATCTGACGCGCTGCCGTCGGCGAACACATGGGGATGCCGCCGGATCAGCTTGCGGTTGATGGCGGTCAGCACATCGGCGATGTCGAACTCTCCGGCCTGCCGCGCAATATCGGCGTGAAACGCCACCTGCACCAGGATGTCTCCCAGCTCCTCGGCCAACTCCATCGGCTCGCCGTCGTCGATGGCCTCCAGGGTTTCATAGCATTCTTCCAGCAGGTTGCGCTTCAGCGATTCGTGGGTCTGCTCGGCGTCCCACGGGCAGCCCCCCGGCGCCCGCAGCCGCGCCACCACGTCGATCAGGGACTGGAACTCCCCCATGCGCTCTTCCGGTATCGGCGAATTCGTCGGCGACGTAACATCGTTCTGCATAGTGACGCCAGTATATCCCACCCTCATATCCCACGCTCACGCGTGCCCATCTTTTCATTGCGAGCGAAGCGCGGCAATCTCGTTGGGGCAGGGAACGCTAGCGCGGGAAGGAGATCGCCACGTCGCTTCGCTCCTCGCGATGACCGATTGGGTACGCGTAGCGATCCAGCGTCCCTGGCCATACGTTTGATAAGCCAACCATCCTTCGGGTAATCTGTAACCGGTCGCAGTCCGCCACTGGAGGCTTGCCATGGCAACGAAACCCATCGTCACCGGCACCCGCATGTCCATCGCCGAGTTCCTGGACCTTCCCGACACGGAAGAACGGAACAAAATGGAACTGGACGACGGAGAGCTTTACATCATGCCCAGACCCCGACCTGCCCACCAGTTCATCGCCTTTTGGCTTGGCTGGCATATTGCAAACTATATCGACAGCTTTGCAGAGCCTCCGGCCGAGGTCTGTATGGACCCGGTCACCATTCTGTCACGAGACCCGCGTCGCGTCGTGGTTCCCGACCTCACGGTTATCCTGTCCGAACGTCCCGGTCAAATAGTGGGTGGCTATTTTGAGGGGGTTCCCGACATCACGGTGGAGGTGCTCTCGACTGACCGCAACCGCGACCTCGTTCGCAAGCGCCAGATTTACAGTGAGGCCGGCGTTCCCGAGTACTGGATCTTCGATCCCGTCAACGACACGGCCTTGCTCCTCGAACTGCGCGATGGCGAGTATGTCTCCCGCGCCTTCCTGACCGCTGACGACACCTTGACCACTCCCCTGCTGCCCGGTCTGGCCATTCCTTTGACCGAGTTATTCCACCATCGCCAGCGCCCCACCGATGCCTAGCCGCCGGCTCGTCGCCATCATCCTGACCGCCGCCCGGGTCCTCGCCATCCCCGCCGTTCTCCTGTTCCTCGTCGCCGGCTCCGTGACCTGGGCCGTCAACGACCCGGGGCTCTACCGCAACGGCTTCCAGCGTTATCACACCGCCCAGCGGTCCGGCATCGCTGATCCCGACCTGATCGCCATCGGCGCCGAACTCCGCCGCTACTTCAACACCTCGGTCGAACCCCTGGCGGTGCGCGCGCCCATCTACGGTATCGAGCAGGAGATTTTCAACCAGCGCGAAGTGGCCCACATGTACGACGTCAAGCGCCTGGTGCGCGGCACCTACTGGGTCGCCCTGGGTTCCGCGTTGTGGATACTGTCCACCCTGGCCATCGTAGTCGCCACTGATCGATCAGCGTGGGCCGACCGAGCGGCGCGGCTGGCCATCCGGGGCGGCTCCGTAACCCTGATCGCGGTCTTCCTGGTTGGTCTCGCGGCGGTTGCCAGCTTCGAGCAGCTCTTCTTGCTCTTCCACCGCCTCAGCTTCGCCAACGACCTGTGGATGCTGGACCCGCGCACCGACTACCTGCTGATCCTGTTCCCGGCCGGTTTCTGGTTCGACGCCACCATGCGCGTCGCCCTGACCTCGGTGCTGGGCGCGGTGCTCCTCCTGTCCGCCGGCGTCGCGAGCCTCGGGTATCGCAAGTGGAGCGCAAATCGGAGGCGCGAGCCGGGTCCGCCGCCTGATAAACCAGTCAGCGTTTCAGAATAACTACTCCGGCGCTTCCGGCAACCGCTCCAGCAGCGATTCCAACCCCAGCGACCCGCACATCTCTTCCAGGTCCGGCCGACGCACCCCGGTCCATCGCACCTTTTCCGGTTCGGTTTCATCCAGCGGTACGTCCAGCCTGAGCGTGGCCAGGTCGCGGTAGAGCAGGGCGTCGTCCCATTGCTGCGTGAGCGCCGCCATCAGGTTGCCCGCGCCGCGCACCTTCACGTCCCAGTCCGCCATGTCGGCGGGGATGTCCTCGATGTGCCCGTATCGAGACAGAACCGTGGCGGTGGATCGCGCGCCCCATCGGGGTATGCCGGGGATCCCGTCCGCGGAGTCGCCCACCAGCGCCAGGTAGTCCGCGATGGCCGATGGCGGCACTCCGAACTTGTCCACCACGCCGGCTTCGTCGATGACCTCGCCCTTGCGCCGGTCCAGCATAACCACCCGCTGACCCGACACCACCTGCGACATATCCTTGTCCGGCGAGCACATCACCACCTGCTCCACGTCGGGGATTGCCGCAAAGCGCACTGCAGCGGCGGCGATGGCGTCGTCCGCCTCAAACTCCTCCATGGGCCAGACGGTGATGCCCAGGGCGGCGGTGATCTGCTCGGCCAGCGGAAACTGCGCCAGCAGGTCCGGCTCCACGCCGTCGCCGGTCTTGTAGCCCGCGAACATATCGTTGCGGAAGGACCGGATCACGCTGTCAAACGCCACCGCGATGTGCGTGACGTCAGGCTGGCCCAGCAAGGCCATCAGGGACTGCGCCAACCCGTGGGTCGCCTTGATATCCCGCCCATCCGGAGTGGTGCGGCCCGGGCGCGGCGAGTAGTGCGCCCGAAACAGCTCGAAAGTGCCGTCGACCAGGTGGATCTTCATCTACGCCGGCGCCGCTACTCTGCGTCCGTTTCATATAGCGCGAAGATCCGCTGCCTCACCTCGAACACAAACCCTGCCATCACCGGATCGCCGCTGACGCTCTCCGGGTCTTCCAGCACCGCCACCGCGACTTCAGGGCGGTACACGTACACCCGCCGGCGGTAGGGGTCGATCAGCCACCCCAGCAGCGCCCCGTTGGCCATGTACCGCTCCATCTTGCGCTGCAACGGCGGCAGCCGGTCGGACTCGGACATTATCTCGCCTACGAAAGCCGGACAGACGGTTACGGTCCTGGGCAACACGGGGCCAAGCTCCGCGATTTGCTCCGGCGACAGCCAGGACAGGTCAGGCTCGACACGCGTGCCGTCAGGCAGTCGGACAATCGCGCGCGAACTCAGGGTAAGTCCGCCGTGTTCACGCGACCATATCACCAGGCTCCCGATCCCTTCCGCTTCGGCAATGCCGCCGTGCAAGTTCACCATAGGGTTAATTACCAACTCCCCATCTGCGGTGAGCTCCAGATAAAACCCCCGCCCTTCGTTGGCCCGAGCAAAACCCACGAACCACTGGTCGATCTCGTCGTCGGTGAGCTTACCGGCAACCGACTCCAGGATCGGCTTGATGTTGACCGACAACGGCCCGGCCAACTCAAACTCCTCCGCACTGGAGGGATCTACGGATTGGGTGGTGGTGGCGATAGTCGCCATTTCCCAAGCGCCGGCCTAGTCCAGATACCGATAGCCAGGCAGGGTCAGGAACTCAATGAAATCATCCGACAGCACGATTTCGTCCAGCAACTCCACCGCCTTGTCCAGCGCGCCCGGGTTGTCCTGCCCCCGCTGCTCCACCAGCGCCGCCGCTTCCTGCGCCCTTACCTGGCGATACAGCTCAGCGGTGATGGGGCGGCCGTCGTCCAGCGCGGAGCCGTGGTTCAGCCATTGCCACAGCTGCGAACGGGAGATCTCCGCGGTTGCGACATCCTCCATAAGCCCGTAGATTGCCACTGCGCCGTTGCCCCGAGTCCAGGCGTCGATGTACTGCAACGCCACGCTCACGTTGTTCCGCAGGCCGGCCTCGGTTATCTGTCCTTCCGGCACCGCCAGCAGGTCATCCGGCGCGATCCGCACTTCGGGGATCACCGAGAGTTGGTTCTCCGTTGCAAAAGCCGACTGGAACACGTCCAGCACCGGCTCCACCAACCCGGGGTGGGCGATCCAGGCCCCGTCGAAGCCCTGGTCAGCCTCCCGCTGCTTGTCCGATCGCACCTGCGCGAAGGCTGCCTCGTTGGCCGCAGCGTCATCACGACGCGGAATGAACGCCGACATGCCGCCCAGCGCGTGGGCGCCACGGCGATGGCAGGTGTTCACCAGCAACTGAGCCGCCGACGTGAGGAAGTGCGTCGCCATGGTCACCTGCGCCCGGTCCGGGAACACCATGTCCGACCGCTTGTTGAACACCTTGATGACGCTGAAGATGTAGTCCCACCGGCCCAGGTTCAACCCCGCCGGCCGCTCCCGCAACTCGTACAGGATCTCCTCCATCTCAAAGGCCGCCAGGATGTGCTCTATCAACACCGTCGGACTGATGGTCCCTTGCGGGATGCCCAGCCGCTCCTCGGCGTACCTGAACACGTCGTTCCACAGCCGAGCCTCCAGGTGAGACTGCAACTTGGGCAGGTAGTAGTAGGGACCCGTACCGTGGCTCCGCTGCTCCACGTGGTTGTGATACACCGTCAGGCCGAAATCAAAGAAGCTGCCGGCCACGGGCTCGCCGTCCACCAGCACGTGCCGTTCCATCAGGTGCAGACCCCTCGGCCGCACGCACAGAGTGGCGGTTTCGTCGTTGAGCCGGTATTGGCGTCCGTCGGCCGCCTCGTCCCTGATGGAGCGCTGGTAGGCATCGCGGACATTGACCTGCCCGTCCAGAGTGGGCAGCCATGCCGGGGAGTGCGCGTCCTCGAAGTCGGTCATGTAGACCTGCGCCCCGCAGTTCAGCGCGTTGATCACCATGCGCCGGTTGGACGACGGCCCGGTAATCTCCACCCGCCGGTTGGTCAGGTCCGCCGGCGCCGGCTGCACCCGCCAGTCCCCATCGCGCACGCTCCGCGTTTCCACCAGGAAGTCCGGCGTCTCCCCCGCGTCGATCTCTGCCTGTCGCCGGACGCGAGCCTGCATCAACCGCCGCCGCGGGGTCTCAAAGTTCCGGTGCAACTCGGCAACGAACTCCAGCGCGTCATCCGTCAGCACCCCCGCATATTGGGTGGGCGCCGGCCCGAGGATCTGTACATTGTTGTCTGCCATGTCTAGTCATCCCGATGGGTTGATAAAACCCTTGAAGCATTTAGGAGTCACGCAGTTGGGCAACAAAACAACCGTCATCCCCGCGAAAGCGGGAATCCAGTGGCCGCAATCGTTAACGGTGTTCCAGATTCGTTCACTGTAACGTCTATGGATTCCTGCGAGAGCAGGAATGACGAGTTTGTAATTTCAAATGCGTAACTCCTGTCATTAACAAATGTGATAGTCGATGAGGCCAAGCACCTCGCCCGCAGAGGCGTCACTGGACGGGTCCGAAGCAGCCGAATCGCCTCCATGGTGTCGGCGGGCGGATCCCTGAACGCCTGGGTCCAGTCTAGCCAGCGCGCAGACCCAACTCGCCCAGGCTCCGTCGGGCTGCATCGTCCAGCGACAGCCCGCCGTCCAATCCGGCATCGCACTTCCGTTGCAACTCCCTGAGCTGGTAGGCCACCGGCCGCATCCCTTCGGAGCGGTGACCCGCCGTCTCGGCCAGGGTCTCGTACGCTTGGTCCAGCGACCAGTAGAACGACAGCAGCCACGACAGTTCCCGCTCGTTGGCAGGAGCCGGCGCGTCGCTGATATCCAGGATGGTGTTCACCACCTTGGTATAGCGCAGAATGCCCGCCTTGTCCTGCTGGTCGCGGCCGTAGTAGCGCCGTCGCATCAACTCAACCACCCGCTGCGAGTAGTTGTCCTCTCCGTAGATGTTGACCGGCAGCCAATTCTCGCGCAGGTCAACCACCTCGTTGCCGTCGCCGTCCAGGATGGCAACCGCCACTTCCGAACGCAGCATCCCGTCGTACTCGAACTTGACCGCGTTCCGTAGCAGCGCTTCCTGCAGCATCATGGTCAACTCGCGCGGTATCTTGCGGTAGCGTGAACCGGACGCTTCCTCGTTGCTGTCGGCGCCCACTCCTCCGGTGTTGAAGGCGTAGTACTCCTGCGGCATCCCGCCCCAGGCCAACTGCTGCAGCACGTGGTACAGCAGGTTGGCGTTCTCGTCCTCCAGGCCGATGATGAACGGGTCGGAGAAATACTCCACGTACGGCCGGCCGATCGCGCCGATGGCCGCTCCCATCTGCACCGCCTCGCCATACATCAGCACCCTGATGTACTGCTCAAGGCTCAGCCGGCGCAGGGGCGGTATCACCGTGTTCTGCCGCATCACCTCCTGCCAGAATACCCGGTCCGTGTTTTCCATGGGCACGTGCACCGAGTCATTCAGCCTGCCACCGGTGATTTTCGAAATCAGTCCCGCCGCGCCCTTGCGCTGCAACAGGCCCTGCCGCGACAGGATCATCCGCATGTTGCGCACCGGGTTTTCCAGGTAGTTGGGTTCCTGGCTGTCCACGTGCACCGGCACGTTTTCCAGCGTCTCATCGGGGGACGTGACGCCCGGCGCGCCGCGCAGCACGTCGTACGTGATCGGATCGTCATCCCGCGTCAGGCCGAAGGGCACCGCGTAGAAGTTGTTCTCCGTGCCGTCGATGGCGTGGGAAATCATCGCGCGCCGCCCGCCCCGATTGCTGGGGACGGGATCATCCAGCGGTTGCAGCAGCACGATGTCGTCGTTCATCGGGTAGACCCCTTCCTCGGGGTCGGTGTCCAGCTTCAGCACTCCGGCCAGTTCGCTGTTGGCCAACTCCACCATGATGGTCAGCGTGCTCTTGCCGTGCAGCGACGGCCCCACGGTTACCAGCGCCGTGTTGGCGATGTCGCCGTCCAGCTTGCGCACCCGCGCCATGCTCAGCGCCGCCTGCACCGCCAGGCCGTTGTTCTGCTTCACCTGGTGCATGGCGATGGACAGGGGGCCCATCTTGTGCTCGCCCACGTAGTCGAACCCGAAGTGCAGCGAGAGCCCCCGCGTGGGCGCCTTGAACACCAGCTGCGTGATGCCGGCGTCCCGCAACTGCGCCTTGAGCCCTTCGTCCAGATCCAGGTCGTCCATCCAGTGCGGGACTGAGACCTCCAGGATGTGGGGCTCTTCCTGCCACTGGTCCTGAGGCAACTCGAAGGTGAGCCTCCGCCACATGTACGGAGCCTGCATGTACCTGGTGCCGAACAGCAGTTGTCGCGCATGAAAAGACCGACCTGGCGCGTCGCAAATCTGCCGGTCGGTCTGCACGATGCCCTTCTCCATATCAGGGTCAGGGCTGGCGAAGTGGGCTTCCATCTTCTCGCAAACTCGGTGGAATACCTGGGTGAACAGTCGCTGATTCTCCTCGGAGAACGCCAGCGCGTCCCGGTTGCGGGTGAACCCTTCCACGAAGTACTGCGTCAGGTCCGGCCGGCGCACCACGCCCAACTGGCTGAAAAACGCCAGCCCGCCGTTGTCCAGTCGGAACACCGTCTCGGGCCAGACTTTGCTCGAAGCTCGGCCGGCCGCATTGGCCTCGGCCGCCTCGGTTTCCAGGGCCCGCGCCTCCGCCAAGAGTTTCGAACGCTGTTGCTCCGGAAGGTCCTGGAAGATGGGCATCCGCGCCACGATCCACTCTTCCGACGGATTGTATAAGGGACTGTCGACGCGCTGGCCCCCCCGCGCTATCGCGCATAACCGCGTCAGCGCCGCCTCAAATTCGGGGACAATTGCGGGTCCGGACAGCGGCGACTTGGCATCGGGCCGGTCGGCGGTATTCGCGGTGGGGCTAGTCAAGGTATCTCTCCCAGGGAACGGACTCGACGCGCGTGACGGGGTGAGCCGTCAATCCTCGCGCAAGGCATCAGAACGATAAGCATTCCATCCGGCGGCAATCAGTTCAAAAGAAGGCAATTGGTTTGCAAAATCACGAGCCGCCGGCGCCAGTTTATGAGTGGAAAGCCTGAGAGAATATGCTACCCCTAACCGCAGTGAGTGTCAAAAACCCACGCCGCAATTTCTCACCGATTTCACGCTCCGGCGATGCCGTGTTGCTACAATCCCCGCCGGCCGAGCGATAGTGCCGGACCAGTGGTTTGCATGGGTTCATTCAATAGCAGGTTCCGCCAATATCGCCGCTTGGCGCTCGATCTGTCTGTTCGTTGTCGTGGGCGCGATCATATCGGTGGTCGCGGTTGTCTTTCTGCTCAACCTTGGGCTGACTGACCCCAGTCGCACCAGGGGTGACGTCGGGAGGATCGGCGACGTCGCTGGCATCGTCCAACTTTCTGCTGCCGCGGTCTCATCATCGTGGCCGGCGGGGTATTTGCCTACCGAAAACTGCAACTGTTCCGTGATTTCGAACCGCACCTGACGGTCACCCATTGCTTGAGCCATCGCCCCATCGGAACCCGATATGTACACATTCACATTACCGCCGCCCTCCATAACAGTTCCACGGTCAAAGTGGAAATTCACGAAGCGTTTTTCCGATTGATGCAGGGGGCTCCGTTGATGCAGGTGGCTCCGATGGACGATCACATAGCAGAACGGTTGTATGCGGACGCTTTCGACCAACATACCGGGGATATTTTGGATGTCCAGTGGCCTATGCTCGATGTTCTACCTCGGGCGTCCGGTACAACGGTCTCGACCATTGAGCCAGGAGAGACCCACTATGAGCCGGGCGAATTTATCGTATCCAACGAGGTCACAACCGTTCTCCTTTATTCATACTTTTACAACTCTGCTTACTCCGAAGGTTCGAGATCTGCCTCCGGTTGGGACCGTCACTACCGTGTATGATATCGTGTGAATCGAGCTTGGGATTACGCGGTGTTTCAGGAGGTCCCGATGCCGTCCAAAAATCCAAAGCCGGAGAGCAGGATGGCCGCAGAGGCGCCCGAAACTCGGGGCATAAAACCTCGGCTGTTTGAGGGAATGGAACCCAGGAAAAGTGGTCCCAAAGCTTGGCCTTCCGGTAAACCCCCCGGCGGCAAGTTGCCTCCTGAATCCAAACCTCGCACCTGACGAGTGCATTGAACCCTCACCCAGCGACCGAGGGACAGGATGGCCATGCTGCCTCCGCACCCCACAGACGAACACCTCACCCGCGCCAGAACCCAGCGCGACGCGGAGAACGCTGCCAAAAGCCACCGAGGCCGAGGGGTTACCTTCGGCGATGTTGCACTGCTCTCGGGATTGGGGCTCGCGGTAGTGGCGGTCATCACCTTGGCGGTTCTCGTGCTCATCTGACCGCCTCCGCCCCGAATCTCCTCCATAAACCCTGACGCCGGACATCCAATTGTGCAGACCCGGGCAGCATGGTTCACCGTGCTGCCTTTTTGATGACCCGGCGACACGAGCAAGCTGTCAGGTTCAGGAACCGCAGAACCCAAGCCGCAAAACGGATACAATAGCCTCATCACCAACCGCCCGACGAACCTGCTCGGATCCAACAGGCGAAAAGCCCATAACACTTCTCAGGAGGTGTTCCCATGGCCCCAACCATCAATACCCGCCTCCCCATCGGCGACATCCTTGACCAGCAGACCGACCGCTACCCCGACCGCGAAGCCCTGGTGCATACCGCCGCCGGCGACCGGTTCACCTACCGCCAGTTCCACGCCGAGGTGGAGCGCGTCGCCCGCGGCCTCATGTCCATCGGCATCGAGAAGGGCCAGCACGTCGGCATCTGGGCCACCAACTACACCGAGTGGGTCCTGACCCAGTTCGCCACCGCCAAGATCGGCGCCGTCCTGGTCAACGTCAACCCGGCCTACCGCACCCACGAGTTGGCCTACCTGCTGGAGCAGTCCCAGCTCACCGCCCTGGTTCTCATCGGCCGCTTCCGCACCTCCGACTACGTGGGCATGGTCAACGAGCTCATCCCCGAGTTGCTCGAAACGACGCCGGGCCGGTTGAACTCCGCCAATTTCCCCTTCCTCCGCCACCTCGTATTCATTCCGCCCCACGACGCGCCGGACGCGCCAACGCCCGAGGGCATGTGGCGCTGGAACGACCTGCTCACCCACGCCGAGCAGGTGAGCGCAGCAGACCTCCAGGCCCGCCAGGTCCAGTGCGGCCCCGACGACCCCATCAACATCCAGTACACCTCGGGCACCACCGGCAACCCCAAGGGCGCGACCCTCACCCACCACAACATCCTTTCCAACGCACTCCACGTCGGCGACTGTATGGAGATGGACGAACACGACCGCCTCTGCATCCCCGTGCCCTTCTACCACTGCTTCGGCTGCGTCATGGGCACTCTGAACTGCGTCGTCCACGGCTCCACCATGGTCATTCCCGCCGAGCACTTCGACCCGCTCCAGACTCTCACCGCTATATCCGACGAACGCTGCACCGCCGTCCACGGCGTGCCCACCATGTTCATCGCCCAGCTCAGCCATCCCGACTTCGCCCAGTTTGACCTCGGCTCCCTGCGCACCGGCATCATGGCCGGCTCCCCCTGTCCCATCGAGGTCATGCGCGAGGTCATCGACCGCATGGGCGCCGAACGCGTCACCATCGCCTACGGCCTCACCGAGGCCTCGCCGGTCATCACCCAGACCCTCGCCGACGACAGCATCGAGCGTCGCGTCTCCACCGTGGGCAAGGTCCTGCCTAACGTGGAGGTACGTCTGGTCGACCCCGACACCGACCTCGAAGTGAGCGCCGGCCAGCAGGGCGAGCTCCAGACCCGCAGCAGCATGGTCATGCTGGGCTACTACAACCTGCCCGACGCCACCGCCGACGCCATCGACACCGACGGCTGGCTCCACACCGGCGACCTCGCCACCGTCGATGACGAGGGCTACTACAAGATCACCGGCCGCCTCAAGGACATGATCGTTCGCGGCGGCGAGAACGTCTATCCCCGAGAGATCGAGGAGTTCCTTTACTCCCATCCGGACATCGACGACGTGCAGGTCATCGGCGTCCCCGACCAGCGTTTCGGCGAAGAGGTCATGGCCTGGGTCCGCCTCAAGCCCGACGCCGACGCCACCGAGGACTCAATCCGCGACTTCTGCCGCGGCAAAATCGCCCACTACAAGGTGCCTCGCTACGTCAAGCTCACCGACGAGTTCCCCATGACCGTCACCGGCAAGGTCCAGAAGTTCCTCATGCGCGAGCAGTCCATCGAAGAGCTGGGCCTGCAAGCGGCGGCCAGCGTGGAGACCGCGTGAAGGTCTTGGTCCCGCGGGGTTACGCACGATGTTGATGCACGAGAAAACCCTTGCGTTTCATCCACCCGCGCCTGTGCGTTTACAAACGATCATCCCATTCCGGGGGCTTGTCAAGTGTCGCTCGGGCCGTTAGCTTGAACGAGAAGCCGGAAGATGTCCGCAATCACCAAGAGCAATTCATCGTCTGCCATTTTCCCATACAGATGACCCATCCGATTTGCAGACAACGTACGTACTTGATCAGTCAAGACCCATGAGGGCGACTTGGGCATTTGGACTGACTGGATTCGGCGCGAAGTCGGACGGCTCTCGTGGACTTCACTGGAACTAATCAGCGATACGATGACCAATTGGGAGGCAGCGTTGAAATGGTCGTTGCTAAGGATGAGAGCAGGTCGCGGGTTACCCTGCTCATGGCCCACGACATCGTAATCTCGCTCGATATTTGCTTGCCTGATCTCGCCCCTCAGTAGCAAGGCCATGCTTTGGAGTCCTCTTCCAGACCCGATTCTGCCAACGCAATACCTTCTGATATCTGTGCCGGAGTCATGGTCAAATCTCGGGATGGCTCTTCCGACATCTGTCGGCGCGCAAATTCGAACGAAACCGCAGAGTAGATGACATGACCCAGCCTGCTTACCGCGTAGCACAACGCATCCAACTCGTTTGGAAACTGCGCCAAGGTGATCGGTGCGACTATGCTGCTGGGCGAGATGGCCTCTAGCCAATCAGTAACCACCCGTTCTCGCTCATCCTCGTCGTAGACGTCTGTAACCGACGTCAGAGCCTTTGACAATGAGTCCCGGTCCATGCTGCCAATCCAATCTTGGAGCATTGTTTCCAGTTCATCGACACGCTCGTTCGTGAATCCGTCAGCGGCGAGTTGCGCACGCCAGCCTAGATAGTCAAGATGAGTCAGTTTTTCGATGGTAGGGGCCAGCAGAGCGATTGGATCTAAATCGTCCCTATTCGTGAACATGCTGTCCACGATGGGACGTTCCATGGCCATAGTCATGGTCTCTCCTCCGTCCCGCTAATTGCTACTTCTATGGTACCGCAACACACCGGGTGGCACCCTAGCGTAGCGGGGATTTTATGGGTGCAACCCGTGAATGTCCAGCGCGACCACCACTCGGCACACCACGTGAATGGTACCGCCAAGAGCCCATCACGCAATACGGCGTAGATGAACCCTACTCACGCCGCTAGCAGTACGATCTCGTAACCGCGACACAACCCGGCAGCCCACAAACCGTTCCACCTAGCCTGACACCATGCCGTCTGCAATTGCAATCGCGGCGCGGCGATGTCGCCGTAGCCAATAGGTAGCGCTCAATCGAGCCCCGAAACACAGTCCTCGGGTCGGCGTAAATGATGGAACCATAAGGCCAGTGCCGCTCTACCACGACGTTGCGCCCAACGCAGCCACCAACGCCTCCGCCTCCGCAGGTCCCCGCAGCTCAATCACCCGCAGGTGCGGAAAGTCCCCGCCATCCAGGATCCGCCGGTAATCCTGCCGCACCCGCCGGTAGCTGGTGATGGCCCACAGGATGATCGAGTCGCGGCTGAGGAACGATTGCCTGAAGCCTTCCCGGTTGCCCGAGAACAGCTCCTCCTGGGTAATCACCCGCCTGGTGGTCCGGGAAAGCGCCCGCCACAACACCACGCGGAAGGGATAGTTGAGCCACACGACAGTCGTGGCTCGCCCCCAGACAATGTCCCGCACGGAGCTGTAGTTGCCATCCATAACCCACCGCTCTCCCGCCGCAGCCTCGCCAGCCATCCGCCGGATCTCGTCCACCGGCCGCTCCTGCCACCCCGGCTTCCAGTGAATGGCGTCCAGCTCGGTGTGGGGTGATCCCAGCGCCCGCGACAGCTGCCGCGCCAGCGTCGTCTTGCCGGAGCAACTCGACCCGACCACTGCTACCCGCTCCATCGCCCGATTTACGTCCTCATCCGCCATGATCATTTGAGGGTACCGCCGCATCGAACCTCCGCCACATTAGGTTTGTGATCCTGCGGCAACAGCATCTTCTCCGCAATGATACTCGTCAACTCCGAGCGGTTGACGCTACTCACCCCACCCTAGCCGTATCCCGCCCCGTAATCTACAATGGACATGCTATCTATACCCGGCGCGTCACAATCGACAGAATCTGCGCCGTCATCCTCAGGAGGGACCCGTTTTGAAGGTTAAAGCTGCCGTTTTGTGGGAAGTTGGTCAGCCTCTCGATATCCGCGAGGTCGACCTCGATGAGCCGAAGGCCGGCGAGGTCCTGGTGAAGGTCGGTTCCGCCGGCATCTGCCGCAGCGACCGCCACTTCATGCACGGCGACGCCCCCATCGCCATCCCCGTCGTCCTCGGACACGAGGGCGCCGGAACCGTCGTCCAGACCGGCCCGGGCGTCACCCTCGCCTCTGAGGGGGACCAGGTCATCCTGTCCTTCGTGCCCGCCTGCGGACGCTGTCGCTCCTGCCTCGAGGGCTACAGCAACCTCTGCGACCTCCACGGGGCCACCGGCGCCAACATGCTCGACGGCACCACCCGCCTCCACGCCGAGGGCAAGGACGTCCACCACATGGGCAAGGTGGCCTGCTTCGCCGAGTACGCCGTCATCCCCGAAACCGGCGTGGTGCCTCTCTCCGACTCCATCCCCATGGACAAGGCCGCCATGATCGGCTGCTCCGTCACCACCGGAGTCGGCGCGGCCATCTACAGCGCCGAGATCAAGCCCGGCAGCACCGTCGCCGTCATCGGCTGCGGCGGCGTCGGACTCAACGTCATCATGGGCGCGGCCCTCGCCAACGCCAGCCAGATCATCGCCGTCGACATCCGCGAGGCCCAGCTCGAGTTCGCCATGCGCTTCGGCGCCACCCACACCGTCAACGCCGCCGACCAGGACCCGGTTCGCCAGGTCAAGGACCTCACCGGCGGCCGCGGCGCCGACTACACCTTCGAGGTTTTCGGCAGCGGGGACACCACCAAGGCTGCCTATGACATGGCCGCCAAGCGCGGCATCGTCACCGTCGTCGGTATCGCCCCCTGGGGCCAGGAAGCCGGCATCAACGCCGTCGACCTCGTCCGCAACGAGAAGACCCTGCGCGGCTCCTACTACGGTTCCGCCCGCTCCCGCACCGACATGCCCGTCATGGTCGACCTCTACCAGTCCGGCAAGCTCAACCTCGACGACCTGGTCGTGCGCCACTACACCCTCGACCAGATCAACGAGGCCTACGACGACCTCGACCGCGGCGAAATCGGCCGCGGCGCCATCATGTTCGACTAATGGGTTCTTCGCAGGGGCGGATGATCATTCGCCCCCGCAACCTCCTCCGTCATACGCCCATCATGGCTACGGAAGCGACCCCCGTCACCGCATCGGACCACGCCCGCGCGGCTTGGGACATGCTGGCAGAGTCGGACCGCCAATTCGCCGCGCGACGGCATTTGCAGGCCTCTGCGACACTCTGGAAAGCAACGGCCCACGCGGTGATGGCGGTGGCCGCCCACCGCGGCTGGCCCTGCGACGGCAGCCGCCGGGATCTGAGACTGGCCGTCGAGCGTTTGGGCGAAGAAACGGGGAATGAACTTATACCCTCAAAGTACATCTATGCTGAAACCTTCCGCGAAAACGCGGAAACGGACTTCATGGAATATCGCTCCCTGGCCTATGATGGGGCCAGGGCCCGCGATTTCATCCGTTCCCTTTTGACTATGGCATGCTGACGGATGACCACGCAGCGACTGCTTTGGCCTTCCTGGACGCATCGGACCGAGAATTCGCAGCCGGAGATCAACTGCAAGCATCGGAGAAACTCTGGGGAGCCGCAACTCACGCCCTGATGGCAATTGCCATGCAGGGCGGTCGTCGCCTCGGCAGCCATAACTCGTTCCGCGACACGGCTGAGCAGCTGTCCGACGAACACAGCGACGCGTCAATCGAGTACGGATTTGCCCACGCCGAAAGGTTCCACCGCAACTTTTACCACGCCGACATTGGTGACTACGAACTCGATGTTCTGCGTCGCCGCGTTCACGACTTTGTCCACCGGGTGTTGTCATTGCTCGGTTGAGGAGATGTAGAAATGCCCCGCCTATCCGTCCTGTCAGAAGTCCAGCGCCAGATGCTGCAGTTCTTCCCCTGCATGGAAGCTGACGGCACCCCCTGGTCGCCGCTCTCGAAGCCGTTGAACCAGACCACGGCCGCCATCGTCACCACCGCCGGTCTCCACCTGCGCGACGACAAGCCCTTCAACCGTGACCATCCCGGCGGCGAGTCCACCTACCGCGTCATCCCCAGCGACTCCGACGCCGCCGACATCGTCCAGAGCCACTTCAGCATCGGCTTCGACCGCACCGCCATTTACCGGGACATCAACATCACCTTCCCCATGGATCGCGTGCGCGAACTGGCCGAGCGCGGCGTCATCGGCTCCGTCGCTCCCAATCACTACTCGTTCATGGGCGCCCTTCGCGACTGCACCGTCGTCGCCGAGCAGACCGGACCCGAGGTCGCCCAGCGCCTCAAGGCCGAAGGGGTCGACCTGGTCCTGCTGACCCCCACTTGACCCCTCTGCACCCACGCCGTGAGCGTGCTTGCCCGGGTCTTTGAGGAAGCCGGCCTGACCACCGTTGCCATCGCGCTCGTGCGCGAACACGCCGAGCGCGTCCAGCCGCCCCGTGCCCTGTGGGTGCCCTTTTACTTCGGCTACACCATGGGCAAACCGGACGACCCCGATTACCAGCACCAGGTCCTCGCTGCCGCCCTGGGGACGCTGGACGCCGCCGCCGGCCCAGTCCTCGCCGACTATCCCGAGGATGCCGGCCCATTGGGCATGCCGCAGGCCTCCGAGGTGGCGGCATCGACCAACGGCGACACGGTCAAACCCCTGGACGCTGCCGACGAGATCACCGCCCTGCGCGGCTACTACGAGCGCTGGCAGGAACAGCGCGGCCGCACCGCCGTGGGCGTCACCGGCATCCCCCAGCGACGCTTCCGTGGCATCATTCGCTTCCTGGAAGCCTACGCCGAGCGCGACGACGCCGACATGGACGAGCGTCCCGCCGATGTGTCCGTGCCCCAGTTCGTCCGCTACTGCGCCGACGACCTCAAGGCCTTCTGCTACGAGGCCCGCATGGCCCAGCGTCCCAGCGACACCGAGGCCGACATCCACACCTGGTTCTGGAGCGAGACCGCCGTGGGCTCCCTCATCGACAGCATCACCCAGCGCCTCAACGCCACCGGCGACGCCAAGCTCCAGGCCACGGCCTACGGCCTCTCTCGTTAGCGCAATCTCGATGTCCGGCCTTGCCAACCCGTGGGGCCGGACATCTCCTAAACCTCCGGCCCGTCCCCACCACCGGGCGCGTCGTCGGGAAGCGAAGACCGCGATCGGGATACGGCCGGCCTTGGCACGCTTGAAACCTGCGGCGGCAGCGGCGTCCCGTCCTGCGGGTTCCACCCGTCAGGGAAGTGCAGCGTCCGCACCGGGTAGTTGATCGTGATCCCTTCCTCGGTCAGCCGGGCGTGCAACTGCTTGATCAGCTCGCTGCGCACCTCGAAGCTGGCCAGCCGGTCCTTCGCCTGCACGAACAGCCAGAAGTCCACGTTGCTCTCGCCGAAGTTCTCGTATCCGAAATAGGCCCCGTAATCCAGCACGGCTCCCGGATGTTGGGCCAGTACGTACTCCATAACCTCCTGGCCAACCCCTTCCACCCTTCCCAGGTCGCTCTCGTAGGCCACGCCGCAGGTCAGGTACACGTTCACGTGCTCGTCGGGCTTGCTGTAGTTTGTGATGACGGAATCGGCGAACCGCGAATTGGGGATTATCACCAGGTTGTTGCCCCAGGTGCGTAGCCGGGTGCTCCGCCAGTTCACGTCCACCACGTACCCGCTGACCCCGCCGTCCATGTCAATGTAGTCCCCCGGGTTGACCACGCCCTCGGTGATGACGTAGGTCCCGGCGAACAGGTTGCTCAGCGTCGGCTGTATCGCCAGCGCCACCGCCAGCCCGCCGATGCCCAGCCCCGCGATCAGCGGCGTGATGTTGACGCCCAGCACGTCCAGCGACACCATGACCGCCATCGCCGCCACGACCAGCAGCAGGCTGCGTCGGGCCAGGGGCAACGCCCAGCTGCTCGTATTCGCCGCCGGCGTGCTCGCCAGGTACTCCTGCAGCCAAATCAGACCGCTGGTGCCCATCACGTTGATCATGTACGCGCCCACCGCGATGGCCGCGACGGAGAATACCCGATCCACCACGGTATCGATGGCGTGCGGCAACTCCAGCGGTATCTTGATCGCCAGGTACACCCCCAGCAGGATGATGTACGCCGTCACCGGCCCCTTGGCGTTGGACACCAGGTGGTCGTCCAGCTCTCCCGGGAACACGCTGGTCGCCCTCAGCAGCAGCCGGAACAGGATCCGGCTGAACAGCACCGCGAAAACCACGGCCCCAACCACTATCCCCAGGCTCACCAGCAGGTCATGCCACTCCAGCCCGATGGCCGCCGCCGCCGCGACCACCTCCAGTAGCCAGTTGTTCAGGGTATCTGCCATGACTTGCCTACGTTCGTGCCACCGTGATCAGTTTCGCCGGGAAAATTAGTTAGGAGTCACGCGCTTAAAATTACAAACCCGTCATTCCTGCTTTCGCAGGAATCCATAGACTTTACAGTGAACGAATCGGGAACAACTGTTAACCGATTTTGGCCACTGAATTCCCGCGAAAGCGGGAATGACGGTTGTTATGCTGCCCAACTGCGTAAGTCCTATTAGTTTCTCCGGTCAAGCGCCATCGCTTCGACGATGAGCGGCAACATTTCACCCGCCGGACCCGCAACCACCACATCGGCGGCGGCGGTGAGCTGAGTTGGCTCAGGATTAACCTCGATTATCCTGGCTCCCCGCTCCCGGGCCACCAATGGCAACTGCGCGGCCGGGTTCACCGCTCCAGACGTCCCCACCAGCAGCATCGCGTCGCACCGCTGCGTCTCCGCGAAGCACGAATCCAGCACCGCCCGCGGGATGGGCTCACCGAACATCACCGTGTCCAGCTTGATGACCGCGCCGCATTCTGCGCACAGCGGCGGCACGTCAGTGATCGCGTGCCTCGCCCGTGGACGCCGCCATCCACACCCGATACAGCGCAGGTAGTTGCGATTGCCGTGGATCTCCAGCAGGTTGCGGCTGCCCGCCCGCCCGTGCAGGTCGTCCACGTTCTGCGTGATCACGGCCCGGATGATGCCGGCGCTTTCCAGTTCCGCGATGGCAACGTGACCCGGGTTGGGCTCGGCGTTGTCCACCGCGTCCTTGAGGTCGTAGGTCGGATTTCCCGGCGTCACCTCATCGCTGAGCCGCTTCTCCCACCAGTCCTGCGGGTCCCGTGCGAACACCCGGTACGACAGGTTGCTCGGTTGCCCGTACTTGGTCCACAGCCCATCCGGCCCGCGAAACGAGGGAATGCCGCTCTCCACCGAAAGGCCGGCTCCGGTCAGCGCGACGGCGTACTCGGCGGCCGCCAGGATGGCTGCTGCCTCGGCCACTGGATCCATGCTGGTCATGCCTGATTCGCCTCGCGTGTCACCGCGCCGTCGGCCACGCGGAAGTAAGCGGCGCTATCGCCCAGGGCTGCGCGCACCGGCCCGACATCGGTGGTGGTGACCAGAGTCTGGCGATAGCGGGCGACCTTTTGCAAGACCCTGTCCCGCCGTCGGTCGTCCATTTCCGAAAATACATCATCCAACAGGATGATCGGATCATCGCCACGTACCTCTGCAAGATATTCCGCCTCCGCTAGGCGCAACGCCAGCGCGATGGTCCGCGCCTCGCCCCGGGACGCAAAGGACGACGCATCCAGACCGTTCAGGTACGTCACGAAGTTGTCGCGGTGCGGCCCCACCGCCGTTATCGCGGTGGCCTGCTCCCGCGCCGCGCCGCGTTGCAACTCCTGCCGAAACGCCGCCGCGGTATCCTCCGCGCCCTCCCCGGGCGGCACGCTGGGCAGATAATCCAGCGTCAGCGCCTGTTCCGGTTCGCCCAGTTCGCCGTGCTGCCGACGGGCAAAAGCGGACAGCCGGGCCAGCGCCCGGGATCTCCCGAAGGTCACCGATGACCCCGCCTGGACCAACTGCTCGTCCCAGTACTCCATCTCTTCCGGATCGACGTGTCCCTCCCGCCGCCGGCGCAGCAGGCCGTTCCGGTTCCGCAGGGCGGCCTGGAAGCGTTGCAGCGCCTGCAGATACGACCGGTCTGCCTGGGAGATCAGTACGTCAAGATAGCGCCGGCGATTCGAAGGTGAACCCAGCACCAGGTCCAGATCGTCTACGGAAAAGAGCGACGCCGCAATCCGGCCAACCAGGCCGGCAGCGGTGGCGGGCTGACGGTTGACGCGGATCTGTTTGGAAACCGGGGGCAGCGTGGCCGGCCCGGAGCCGTCTTCCTCCCCACCTTCTGCGCCGGCCCCCCGCACCGTGGGCTGGTATCCGATCACCACCGTGAGCGATTGCCCATCGACACAGGCGGTTCCGGTGATGTAGGCGGCTGCGGCCTCGCGCGCCGCGTCGAAGTTGAGCACCTGGCGCTCGCGCTCCGCCCGGAAGGACCGGCCGATGGCCAGAGTGTAGGCCGCCTCCAGCAGGGAGGTTTTGCCCTGGGCGTTGCCGCCGTGGAACACCGACACCCCCGCCGGCGGCGCGATGTTGGCTTCACGGAAATTGCGGTAGTTGACGAGGCTGAGCCGCGTGATGCTGGCCAAAGGGCGGACCCGGACCGGCTAGTGGTCGGCGAAGACGTAGCGGCCTTCGTGCTTGCCCGCCTTGGCCAGCAGCTTCAGCAGCGTCTGGTCCGCTTCCTGCCCGAATCCGATGGTATGCACGATCAGCGTGGAAACCTTGTCATCCGAACCGAGCAGCGAAAGCAGCTCCGCCTCGGTGGTCACGCTGGGCGAATCGACACAGGCCCGGCCCGGCGCAACTCCCAACTGGTGCGGGCACTCCTGCAGGCTGGCGGGATTGAACGGCACGTAGGCCTCGTCCCCGTTCGCCTCGCTGGACACGCGGCTGCACACCTGTCCCTCCGCCGCGTCGATGTCCGGAGGACATACCGTTGCGCTGGCGGGATCAATCACGCTGAATCCCCCGTCAGAACCGTCGGTCAGCAGCACGATGGCGTTGGACCTGGTGGGGTCGTCAAGTTCTTCCAGCAGGCCGTGGGCATCTTTCACGGCGTCGTGGATGTAGGCCGGCTTGTCATGGGTCTCCATGTCGTTCACGGCGCTCAGCCACGCCGCCACCGCTTCGCCCGATTCTCCAAACGAGGACATCTCCACCAATGGGTCGGTTTCGTCGGTGAAGGTCATCAGGGCCGCGCGGCTGTTCTCCGCCGCCGTTCCGCTGTTCGGGTCCACGTAGGGCAGCACCACGTCCAGCAGCGCCTTTTTCACCACTGGCAGATTGCCCCCGTCCTCGATGCTCCGGCTTACGTCCACCAGGAACACGGTGTTGGTGTTGTCGAAGTACAGCGAGGCCAGGACCTCGTTCAAAGGCGTACCCGTTGGCGCCTCTTCCGACGCCCCGAAGTCCGGCGCCGCTATGTCGATGCCGTTTTCGTCGGTTACCAGCCAGTAGATCCCATACGCTATTGCAGCGAGGATGAGCAGCGCCAGCAGGATACCCAGAACCGCCAGGAGTTTCTTGTAATCGAACCCCCGTCGCGGTTCACCGTAGCTGATGTGGTAGGTCACCACGGCTGGTCACACCCAGATGAGCACGAGCGTCGTTCAGTTGTCCCGAGCGCAGCCTTCGCAGTAACCGTAGAAGTCCACGCGCTGCGACGAGATCTGGAAGTCCGTATTCGCGCCTATCGCCCGCTGCAGGTCGGCCACGCCGTCCTGGCCCACGTCCGCATCCACCACTGCGCCACAGCCCAGGCATACCAGGTTGGCGTGGGGCGAAAGGTTCGCGTCATAGCGGGACTGCTTCTGGAAGGGCAGTTCCCGGACGACGCCCGCCCGCTCCAGCATCGCCAGCGTTGAATACACCGTAGCCAGGGTCACATAGGGGAAGAAATCACGCACTCTCTCGAATATGTCGCGCACCGTAGGGTGGTCCGCCGAGTTGACCACCACCTCAGCGATGGCCAGGCGTTGGGGCGTCAGCCGGATCCCCAGCGGCTTCAAACGTGCGACGAGATGTTCCTGCGTAGTCACAATATCGAACTCGTAGATCGTATGGCTTACCCAGTATAACACCGGACGCTCGGTGTCGTGCGACGGTTGCTCCGCACAATATCACGTCGCTGCCCGCGTACGGCGGGCGCGCACGCTACGCGAAGCGAGTTCGTTGGAACACGCGTGTGGGGGAGGCCATGCAACCTCCCCCACACGCAGTGTCGCAATGGTCCGGCTTAGAGGCGTCCGCCGCCGCCGGACACTCGCTCGTTGACCCCGTAGAACACCGAGTCCAGCTTGTGGAAAACCTGGATCCGGGAGCGCGCCGTCTCCACCACGAAGATGCGACCCTCGTCGTCGCACTCCACGGCAATCGGGCCCCAGAACAGCTTCTCCCGGTCAAGGCCCTGGGAAATCTTGCGCTCCTCCCACATTTCGGGATTCGCGTCCAGCTTGCCCATGCCCCACTGGGATATGGTGCCCTCTCCATAGGTCATCCCGGCGAACGATCCGTCGGGGTGGAAGATCTGCAGCCGGTCGTTGTTCCAGTCGGCCACGTAGATCGAGCCCTCGTTGTCCACCGCCACGTCGGTCGGACGGTTGAACTGGCCGGGGGCATCCCCCGTCTCGCCGAACTGCAACAGGAACTTGCCGTCGGCCGTGAACTTCTGGATGCGGTCGTTGCGCCAGTCGGCGACATAGACGCTCCCGTCCTGGTCAACCTCAATGCCAAACGGCATGTTGAACTGGCCGGGCCCGTCGCCGAACTCACCCCACTGACCGATGTACTCACCGTCGGCGGTGAGCATTTGCACGCGGTGGTTGTTGCAGTCCACCACGTACAGGGTCCCGTTGGGTGCGAACGCCATCCCGGTGGGCTTGTCCCACTGGCCATCGCCGTCGCCCGGGCGCTCCCACTTGGTGAGGTACTCGCCGTCGGGGGAGTAGATGCTGATGCGGTCCAGGTACTCGTCCGCCAGGTACACGTTGCCGTTGGGGCCCACGGTAATCGCGGTCGGCCAGATGATGGCCCCGTCCGTGGACACAGCCTCGCCGTCGCCCTGTTCGAACACGCCCTTGGCAAACTCGCCGATGAACTCCTCGCCCACCGTGCACATGGTGATGCGCTTGCCGTCCGGCCGGTAGTCGTAGGAGCGGTTGGCGACGTACATCACGTCTTCTTCGCCTCGGGCCATTGCTGTGGGGTTGCGGAACCCGGGGCCGGAGAATTCCGCCCGGCCGATGGTGTGGCTGTACTGCAGGTCAATGCCTATGGCGGGCAGCGCCTTGGGGTTGATGGTTGTGGTCATAAAGTATTCCTCCGTTGGAACGGATAACGGGTTCTGCCGTCGGTGTGGGCGAATAACCATTCACCCTGATGCGTCGGCTAGATGATCACGCGTACCCGGTCTCTGTCATTGCGAGCGCAGCGTGGCAATCTCGTTAGTGTAAGGAACACTGCTCCGGTAACGAGATCGCCACGTTGCTGCGCTCCTCGCGATGACAAACTGGGTACACCTGAGGGCTAGATGAAGTTGAACTTCTCGAACGTCCCGTTCACCAGCGGCTGAGCATCCAGACCCATCCAGTTCTCCGCCAGGTCAGTGTAAATGCTGCGGAAGTCGTTGTTGAAATGCAGGTCGCCTTCCAGGAGCTTGTCCTCTTCCAGCGACGGATACTGGCCGTAGAGGCCGCCCTTCACGTTGTCGCCCACCACGAACGCGACGCCGCCGCTGCCGTGGTCGGTGCCGGAGCCGTTGTCGTGCACCCGCCGCCCGAACTCGGTGAACACCAGCAGGGTCACGTTGTCGGAGGCGTTGTGCTCGCGCAGGTCGTCCATGAAGTCGGCAATGGCGTTGGAGGTGTTGCCCCACAGGCTCGCGTGCGCCGCCAGCTCGCCGGCGTGCGTGTCAAAGCTGTTGTAAGGAGCCGTGGTGTACAGGATCCGCGTGCCGAACCCGGCCAGGTGAACCTGGGCGATGTTCTTCATGTATTGGGCCACCACGTCCTGGCCGTACTCAATACTGGAGCTGTACATCTCCGGCGCGGTGCTCAGGATGTCAGCGCCCTTGAGCGCGTCCGTTCCCGTCTGCGACAGGTAGTCCACCACCGCGCTGCGGCCGAGCGTGGGCGAGTACATCTTGGAGAAGATGTCCAGCGCCTCCATCCGTTGATCCTCGGCGTCAATGCCGGTCAGCACGCCGTAGGTGGCCAGGTTGCCCACCGAGGCCACCGGCACGCCCGGGGCGGCCAGCGCCCGCGGCAGCCCGCGACCGAAGTTCACGCCGGTCAGCACGTTTTCCTTGTTGGGGTCAATCTCGCGGATGACGCGACCCAGCCAGCCCTCGGTGCCCTGCTTGTCGGGCTCGCAGGTGTGCCAGATGTCCATGCTGCGGAAGTGGCTGCGGTTGGGGTTGGCATAGCCCACGCCCTGGATGACGGCAACCTTGCCTTCGTCATACAGCCTCTTCAAAGGCCCCATGTTGGGGTTGAGGCCAACAAACCCGTCGAGGTCCAGGGCCTGGCCCTCAGGCACCCGCACCGACGGGCGATTGTCGTAATACAGCGGATCCCCGTGCGGCACCAGCGTGTTCAGCGCGTCGTTGCCGCCGGAAAGCTGGAGCACCACCAGCACCGGATCTTTCTTCGTAGCGGTCATGTTGTTTCTCCTTGTGGTGAGGTCGGAGCACAGCGCCTGGTGATCCTGCAGGGGCGAATAATCATTCGCCCCTACGTTGGCGGCCCTATGCGAACTGGTACTCCTGGGTGCTCACGATCAGTTGCAGGGTCTGGGCGATGGTATCCGAGTATTCGGGCGACCCCGGAGCGGGATTGCCGACGAACGCGACCAACTGCTCCTTGGTCTCGGAAGCCAGCTCGTAGGCTCCCACCATCTCCAGGCATCGGTCAACGATGCCCTCTGCTGTGCTCACCTGCTCGCTGTCCAGCCGGGATACGATCTCGCGAATGCCCGGCAGGCTGGTGTTCCCAACCTGGTCGGCCGCAAAGTTGATCCGCTCCACCAGCGTGCCCGAGTCGATCCACTCGGCGCCGGTGTGCCAGCCCTCCACGGTGGGCGGGTTCATCAGGTCCTGCCCCATGTAGCGGATGGTGTTGGCCAACGGCTGCAGGCCCAGCTTCGGCGACGTGAAGTCCTGCACCAGGCGCATCGTGCCGATCACCACCTCGGTCGGGCTCTTCACCTTCTCGAAGCGGGCGTTCTTGAAGAAGTCGGAGTTGAACATGACCCGCAGCATGGCGGTCAGGTTGTAGCCGGAGTCGAAGTACGTCCGCTCCAGCAGCGCGATGGCTTCGGGGTCCCGCGGCGCCGTATTCTGCCAGGCCGGCACCTGCACCTCGTCGGCCACGAAGAAGTTGTACAGGTGGCGCGAAACGAAGCGGGCCGCTGACTGCTGCCGGGCGATGATTTCAACGATGTCGTCGCCGTTGAAGTTGCCCGTCTCGCCGAGGAACGTCTTCTGGTCGTTGTCGTGGTCGTAGGGGTTGTAGATGAAGTTCGACTCGTACCGCCCGTAGGGGTAACGCGGTACGGCGTTGGTGATGGTCCAGCCGGTGAAGGCGCGGGCCGCTTCCTTCACGTCATCCTCGGAATAGTTGGCCTGGCCGTCCATGCCGACTCCCAGGGAGAACAGCTCCAGCAGCTCGCGGCCCCAGTTCTCGTTGATCGCGCCCTTGTGGCTCATGCAGTTGTCCAGGTAGAACACCATGGCCGGGTCGCGGGACAGGCCCTTCAACAGGACGTCGAAGTTGCCCATGCCCAGGTCGCGGAACATGTCCAGCTGCAGCTGGATCTGCCGCCCGTGCTCGCACTTGGAGTTGCCCGTGCACAGGATCCCGTGCCAGAAGAGGGCCATCTTCTCCTGCAGCGGGCGCTTGGTGTTGATCATCCGGTAGGTGATATACGCCTGGTTAACTTCCAGCGCGTTCATCTCCTTCCAGTCGACGAAGTGCCGCTCCAGGATGTCCATCTCCAGGTCAGGCTGGGCGATGGGGTTGAGCAGTTCTTCGACGGTGGCTTCGTAGCCGTCGGCGGCGCGCTGTTCCAGCTCGGCGTAAGTGGCGCCGAAACCGGCCCGACGCATCAGGTGCGCCATCTGGGCAATTTCCTGGTTGGTGGGCATGGCCTTTACCTCCTGGGTGGTCTGACGGGTTTCATCTCGGCCGAGGCCAATCCACGACGGTCGCTGCACGCGCAACGCATGCAAAACGCGCCCCGGATAACCATTATCGGATGGCCGCATACTACTCGCCGGCCCGTTTGAGTGTCAAGAAAAGCGGGAGCGCGGCCGCGCTCCCTGGGTCGTACGTACCAAGGGTTGTGGCGAGCGTCGCAAAGACGCGCCAGCGGTCCGCGTTAGAAGGGCGGCGAGAACCCGTCCTTCCCCTCGCCCAGTTCTGGGAGCATATCCCGCAGCACTCCGAACACCATCCGGTAGTGCTCCAGATACTCCTCCCTGAAGGACTCCCGATCACAACCCAACTTTTCCGCCATCAAGTCGAAGGCTTTATCCCGGGTCCCTGCCAGGAACTTGCCCCGTTGGAAATGAAAAGGCTGCGCGATGAACTTTCGAACTCCGGTTTCGTTCAATGCGTCCGCAAAAGCATAGGGACTAGTCACCATCAGCAACGGCGTCATGGTGATGCAGGTGTCTATCCCTTCCCTCTGAACATCGCCAATCGCCTGCAATCTCACCATGTTCGAGGGACAAAACGGCTCAAACGTGCGCCGGATGTCCTCATCGTCGGTGGTCACGGTCATGTTGACTTGGACACGCCCGCCCTGCTCCTCAATCTTCTGAAACAGGTCGCAATCCCGCGTCACGGTCGGACTGCGCGTCTGCACGACCAGCTTGGGCTTGTGCCGTTCCGCCATGATCTCCAGAATGCCGCGAGTCAGCTTGATCTCCCGCTCCACCGGCTGATATGGGTCCGTCACGCTGCTCATATAGATGAGTTTGCCGTCCAGCGACCCCGCCTTGCGCTTCGCCATCAACTCAACGGCGTTCTCCTTGACATCAACCCAGTAGCCCCACGAATCGCGACGTTTCACGTCCCGGCTGAAAAACGCCGCATAGCAATAGGTACACCCAAAGGAGCAGCCGCTATACGGGTTCAAGGTGAAGTCATACTCCCCCATGAATCCCGTAGCCCGCGTCAAGATCTCGCGTGCCGGCGCGTAGCAGAGCGCTGTCTCGCCGATCAGGCACGGACGTTCGTCCACCACTTTCGAGCCGTCCTCCTGGAACAATGCGGGCTGTATCGGCGCGGCAGACATGGCAATCAACGTTTGCTATAGCACAAGAAAGCTACGTCGTCGCGAAACCATTCCACTGGGCGAGATGTCAGGAAACTTTCTACGAACTTGGCGTCGTCATTGGCCATTGTCGGCAAATGCGGTTTTACCAGCCGTTCGAAAATCTCCTGCCGATAATTCGTTAAGCCGCCCAACTCTCCGTCAATTTGCTGCTGCATACGTCCAAACTCGTGCGCCTCGTATCTTGACTGGTATTCATCAACCGGTAGTACCGAATTCGTTCGCGATCTACTTTTCGGGTCGTCGTGGCAAGTTGCGAGGACAAAGTTCGGCTGGACGACGTTCACAAGAGAACTCATCGACTCGTGGATCGCTTGCCGATTGTCCTCGTATACACCGTGTGACAAGCTCAAAAACATGGTCGTCCGAGTTGACCGGATTTTCCCGTGAACGGGTCAGAAACGTTATGCGCTTCAATCGACAGCCACCGGACCTTTATGGCTTTACAGGCAGAAGACAAAGCGTGCAACGAGTTGACGTACTCGTCGTTATCCGTCATACGAGCAAAGCAGTCCCACAGTTTTCGTCCCAATTGCAACATTGCCGGGCTGCTGTCCATTGACCAAACATTTATCACCGGTAACGGCTTTGGAGGCACTGGAGCCAGATTCAATACTACGTCCGCCAATGCCAAGGCTGCACCGAACGCCATCGCGCCTGCGCCACAGGCAAAATCCACCACCACCGGGCATTCATCTCTATCTGACAGGCCATTCAGGGCAGCGGGCCAAGCTTTCAAAAGCTGGTAAACCGACTGTACACGCCTGGGTTGATACCAAAGCAGATATAAAACAGACTCCCAGTCGCCGTACTCAAACGATGTCCCTTGACGTAAATCTTGCCCGAAATTCCGCAATGCGCGATGGATGTTCTGTGCAACTTCCTCTCCAGAGCAGTTGTCGCAGAGGCGTTCAAGCTCGGCTCCAGAAACCTGGATAATCGATTCTGAAAAAGCTCGTGTCAGCGCATCGCGGCCAATCAGTTTTGCCGTGCCTTCCATGAGCCGATGTTAGCATATTTGTTCGTACAATGCACTCCTCGTAAGCACCAGACAATGATGGCCACCCATCGGGATGCGAAGCCCACCCGGCTCCCGGGTTGGATCAAACCGCAATCAGCTCGGCTACTCCACCAACCCCGCCACCCGCTCCCCAACCCACTCCTGCACCTCCCCCTCAAACGCCGGCCCCGGCGGTGGTTCGCCATAGCGCGCTTCCTGGTTGTAGCGGGCAGTGTGGTGGAGCCGGTCCACGATGGCGCCCAAGTCCACTTCCGGCGCGTGGGCCTCGTCCTCGGACCGCAGCGGCAGCGTGAACTTGGGGATCCGCTGCCGTACCATGAAGGGGTACAGCAACGCGCCCGGGCTCTCCACGCCCCGGCACTCCAGGATGCGGTAATCGCTGGCCGGCGGCGGCGTTTCCAGCGGCATCGGCTCGCCGCCCCGCAGCAGGTCGATTTCCACCAGGTTGACCAGTCCGGCGACAATCGCCTCGCGCTTGCGGATATATCGGCGGCGACCCTCCCCCGGCCGCTTGTTGGTAGGGGACAGTACCTCAACCACCGTGACCAGCTCCCGCTCTGGAACCGTTTCCACTCGCAGCCAAAGCACACTGACCTCGCGAGGCATTCTCACCCTTACCGACACGGCCTCGGCCGGCGGAGCGGCAATCGCGGCGGCCGTATCCCCGCCGGCCGGCGCAACGACGGGAGATTCCCTGGTCACGAGCGCGTCGGGGATCACGAGGTTCAACTCAGACGTAGCTCCGAAGGGCTCTTCGACCTCCACCCGTCGTTGCAAGGCAATGCGATAATTGTCCGGCAGCTGCGGTCCCAGAACATCGCGCAGCTGTCCAATTAATCCATTGTGAAAATCCGGCCAGAGATCCGGGCTTTCCAAGTAAGGATTCATCCCCGGGAACGGGTTGTCATACTTCATGCCGGCCTATCCCCTCGGGCCGCCGCCATCCCGACCGCCGTGAGCCTACCCGCCCCGTCGCCGCTTGTGCTGCCGCAGGATGCAGTCGTCCATGATCACGCCCAGGCCGGCGTCCCGCGCTCGCTCCGCCGCCGCTTGGTCAACCACCCCGTCCTGCATCCACACGTACCGCGCGCCGATGCTCACCGCGTCGTCCGTGACGGCGCCGGCAAACTCGCTGCGCCGGAACACGTCCACCAGGTCGATGCTCGAGCCCTCGGCCTGCGCCGCCGCCAGCGCTGCGTCCAGGTCGTCATAGGACTGCTCGCCCAGCACGGTCGCGCCCTTCAGCGCCGGGTTGACCGGGATGATCCGGTAGCCCTGCGATTGCATATACGCTGTAACCCCGTGGCTGGCCCGCGCCGGATTGTCCGACAGACCCACCACGGCGATGGTCTTCACGTTGTCCAGAATCTCGTCAATCAAGTCCATAACTTTTCCTCACATCGATATACAGGATGAACAGGATTTCAGGATTGTCATCTGCCAGATCAATCCTGTCCATCCTGTTCATCGATGTAAAGACTGATTTGTGCTCAGCGGCTTGCCGTGCTGTCGCTGGAGGTGATGGTGATGTGCCCCATGTAGCCGTTGGCCGTGGCGCCGTGCCAATGGTTCTCCCCGGCCTTGATCTGGACCACGTCGCCCACGCCCACGTGATGCTCCTCGGACTCGTTGGCCACAATGCCGTTGCCGACCGTGATCACCAGGATCTGGTCGCTGCTGTGCACGTGCCATCCCGTCTGGGCGCCCTTCTCGAAGTTCACCACGCTGGCGTTGAAAAAGTCGCTCTCCCCCTCGGGGATGATCGGCTGGCGGGTGCGATGCACATCCCCGCCGGTCCATCCCGGTACTGCCGCCGCCGTTCCCAGCGGTACATGCTCCACGTTCGCAATCCGTACTACGCGCATCTTGATGCCTCCTGTTGTGTTTGTTGTTGGTTGGATTCGGCGTCAGGGGGCTGATTTGTTGAGTTTCGCTACGGTTACTCAGAACATCTACATCCCTCTCCGTGATGAACCAGTTCATCGTCATCAGTGGCTTCAGTACACGGAACGGCCTGAAGTGTTCCATCCACAACTCCCTCGAAGGCTTCCACAATAGCAGCCACGAAGTCATCATCGATCTCGGCCCCATCTGGCATGATTTTCTCCAGACCGCCTTTTGTCAGCGGAACCGCTCCACCCGTGTCCGGGTCAAAGACTCTGATTTCGTGATCACGACTCATCATCACACCTCTTGGGTAGGCTCAAGGGTTTAGGACATACTGCACTACACTCTATCAGCTCCGACGGTATGCCCTAAACCACTCTGCCCGCCTGCGCAGGGCCTTTCCAAAGTCGTTACCGGCGACAATCAATTGTCAGGATCAGGACTCACTGGATTATCGGATTTTCAGGATTGTGGTCATACTCAGCGCCATCTACTCTCTCACGCGTGCCCAGTTTCACTCGTACTGTCATTGCGAGCGAAGCGTGGCAATCTCGTGATGGCAGCCGGGGTCTCTTGCAGCAACGAGGTCGCCATGTCGCCGCGCTCCTCGCGATGACAAACTGGGTACGCGTGAGCATCTACTCCATCTTGATAATCCCTCAATCCGACAAATCCTGATTCTGACGAAGACTTTGGAAGGTCCCCGCCGCGCTGCCTTCCGTTCCTACTTCACCGGAACCGGAATCCCGGCGACTTTGATCGGCACGCTACCCACGGTGTTCCGGCTGGTGAAGTACAGCGTCTTCCAGTCGGACCCGCCGAAGCACAGGTTCGTCGTCGCCGGCTGCCCGTGCACCACGATGCCCAGCGTCTCGCCGCCCGCGTTCATGATGTGCAGGCCACCGCTGCCGCCGCAGTAGACGTTGCCCTCAACGTCCACTTTCATCCCGTCCGGCACGCCTTCCCGCTCGCCGCGCAGGTCCTTGAACAGGCGGTCCGACGCCAGGGCCACCGACCCGTCGTCCTGCACGTCAAAGGCGCGGATGATGCCCCGACGCGAGTCGTTGATGTAGAGAACCGTCTCGTCCGGATTGAAGGCCAGCCCGTTGGGCACCACGAAGTCAGACACCAGCAGCGTCAGCGTGCCCAGGTCCGGCGAAATGCGGTACACGCCCGAGATGGTCTGCTCCCACTGCTCCCGCGGCCGCCGGAACGTCCACGGATCGGTGAAGTAGATGCTGCCGTCCGACTTGACCACCACGTCGTTGGGGCGGTTCAGCTGCCGGCCCTGGAACTGGTTGGCCAGCACCGTCGTCGACCCGTCGTGCTCCAGCCTGCTGACCCTGCGGCCGTCGTGCTCGGCCGCGATCAGGCGACCCTGCTGGTCGCGGGTCAGCCCGTTGTGCCGGTTCACCGGCTCGGCCTCCACGGTCACGCCCGAGCCGGGGGTGTACCGCATGCGCCGGTTGTTATGGATGTCGCTGAACAGCAGGTAGCCGCCGTCGCTCCACCACAGCGGACCTTCAGCAGGGCCTTCCCCGCCTCCGAACCCAGACCCGTGTTCCTCGATGGGTGCGTCGGTGTCGATGATGGCGTCCAGGGCGGAAGACAACTTTTCGATTGGCATAAGTGCGCCTCCTGTTGTGTCCGGCGTCCGTTCCGGCGGACCGGTGACGTCCGGGATATTGACGTAGCTCGCGGCGCCATTGTATGCCCGCCAATCGGGCCGCGCAAACCACCCGGAAACCCGCGCCCGCGGCTTCACCGCCCCTCGCGTGCCTGGTTCCACCGGAATCGTCATTGCGAGCGAAGCGCGGCAATCTCGTCGGGGCAAGGAACGCTGCTGCGGGAACGACATCGCCCCGTCGCTTCTCTCCTCGCGATGACAAACTGCCCACGCCCGGCGATGACAAAACGCGCACGCCCACGCTCCACCGCCCCACGCGTGCCCGGTTCCACCGGAACCGTCATTGCGAGCGCAACGCGGCAATCTCGTTGGGGCAAGGGACGCTACTGCAGGAACGAGATCGCCGCGTCGCTTCTCTTCTCGCGATGACACAATGCGCACGCCCGGCGATGACACAATGCGCACGCCCGGCGATGACAAAATGCGTACGCCCACGCCTCACCGCCCCTTGCGTTTTCCCGCAGACGCCGGGTGACGACACGATATCTGTCTCCCAATGATGTTGCGCGATTGACACGCGGGATAAGATACTTGCGTTCGCATAAGGTCGGATAATGACTGCATAAGACTTGCCCAAAACGGGACGACGATAACACCACACATGTATTTGGAGCGTGACCCTTGGCTGCATCACCTGTGAACGAACACATCCGTTACGAACCGGACGAACACCCCCCCGCTCTGCTCACCATCGGGGCCGGCTTCCAGGCCGCCCTGCTGATCGTCGGGGGGATAGTGCTGGGCGTCGTCATCGTCTTCCGCATCGCCGATCAGCCCGCAAGCTACATCGCCTGGGGCGTCTTCGCCGCCCTCCTGATCAGCGGCATCACCACCATCCTCCAGTCCGCCCGCCTCTGGCGCATCGGCGCCGGACACATCCTGATGATGGGCACCTCCGGCGCATTCTTCGCCGTGTGCGTCGCCGCGCTGATCCAGGGCGGCCCGGCCCTGATGGCCAGCCTCGTCGTCGTTTCCGCCCTGTTCCAGTTCGCCCTGGCCGCTCGTCTCTCCGTGCTGCGCAGCGTCTTCACTCCGGTGGTTTCCGGCACCGTGATCATGCTCATCGCCGCCACCATCATGCCCATCGTGTTCGACATGCTCAGCGACGCTCCGGAAGGCACCGCCTCCATGGCTCCGCCCCTGGTGGCCGCGGTCACGATTCTGGTCGTCGTCGTCCTCGTCCTGCGCGCCCCGGCGTCATTGCGGTTGTGGTCCCCCGTCGCCGGTATCGTCGTCGGCTGCGCGGTATCCGCCCCCTTCGGCATGTACGACGTGCAGTACGTCAAGGATGCTCCCTGGTTTGGCGTGCCCTTCAGCGCCTGGCCCCGCTTCGACTTCACCCCCGGTGTGGAGTTCTGGGCTCTGCTGCCCGCCTTCATCGTCGTGACCATCGTCGGCGCCATCGAGACCATCGGCGACGGCGTTGCCATCCAGCGGGTCTCCCGCCGACGTCCCCAGGCCACCGACTACCGCGTCGTGCAGGGCGCCCTCAACACCGACGGCGTGGGCAACCTCCTGTCCGGCCTAGCCGGCACGCTGCCCAACACCACCTACTCCACCAGCATTTCCCTCGCTGAGGTCACGGGCATCGCCGCCCGTCGCGTCGGCATCGTGGTCGGCGTCATCTTCATCATCCTGGCATTCTTCCCCAAGGCGACGGCCCTCCTCATCGCCATCCCTTCGCCGGTTGCCGCCGCCTACGTGGGACTACTGATCGCCCTGCTCTTCGTCCAGGGATTGCGCATCATCGTCCAGGATGGGCTGGACCACCGCAAGGCCACCGTGGCCGGCGTCGCCTTCTGGACCGGCGTGGGGTTCCAGAACGGCGTCATCTTCCCGGATCTGCTCGGAGAGGGCTTCCTCGGCGTCCTGCTCGGCAACGGGATGACCTCCGGCGCCATCGTCGCGGTGGCTCTCATGGCCTTCGTCGAGTTCAGCAAGCCCCGTCGCCGCCGCCTGCGCGTGCCGATGAACGACGACACCGCCCAGCAGGTGGACGACTTCCTCCGCGCCTTCGCCTCGCGCATCAACTGGAACGGCGACGCTGCCGACCGCCTCGCCGCCGCCGGCGAGGAGACCCTGGTCATCCTCTCGCAAAGCGACGACGACTCCGAACCGGACGATTCCCCTCGCCGGCTCGCCGTCAGCGCCCGTCGCGAGGGCAACAACGTGGACCTGGAGTTCATCTCATCCCTGGAGGGCGAAAACGTCGAGGACCGGCTCACCTACCTCAGCGCCCTGCCCACGGTGCCCGACGACGGCGAGGTCTCCTACCGCCTCCTGCGCCACTACGCCTCATCCGTCCGCCACCAGAAGTACCACGGCCTCGACGTGGTAACCGTCAGCGTAGCCGCCGCTTGAGCAACGCCGACGCTGCTCACACTCAATGGGCCGCCGTTCCCGGCGGCCACGGGGTTCCCTTCGCTCCATGGTGACGCCGGTCTCTGGCTTGTTTACGCCGGCAGGCAGTTGCGATAATCAGACCCACCGGTTGGCCAATGCAATCACCAATAACGACACCAACATAACGAGCTGAGCCCACCGTCTCGAACCATAAATCGGAGATTGAGTCCGCGCATATGTTGATACACCAATACAGGGCATAACTTATGGAAAGGTCATCAATAAACGAAACATTACGCTACGAACCCAACGAAAACCCTCCCCCATCGCTGCTGATCGGCGCTGGATTCCAGGGTGCCCTGGTCATGATCGGCAGTATTGTCTTCACCGTGGTGATTGTCTTCCGCACCGCGGGGCAACCTGACGATTACATCTCTTGGGGCGTCTTCGCAGCGCTCCTCATCAGCGGCGCCAACACCATCCTGCAAGCGGTGCGGTTCTGGAGGTTCGGCGCCGGCCACGTCCTGGTGATGGGCACCTCCGGCACCTTTATCGGGGTCTGCGTCGCGGCGTTGGTCGAAGTCGGCCCGGCGGTAATGGCCAGCTTGGTCATCGTTTCCTCGTTGATTCAGTTCCTTCTCGCCGACCGCCTGCCCATGCTGCGCCGCATCTTCACGCCCGTGGTCACGGGAACGGTGATCATGCTCATCGCAGCCACGGTCATGCCCATCGTGTATGACATGCTGTCCGAGGCGCCGGCGGGAGCGCCCGGAATGGCCGCACCAGTCGCGGCGGGCACTACCCTGGCGACGATCCTGGCCTTGGCGATCGTCGGCCCAAGGCCGCTGCGCCTCTGGTCTCCGCTGATCGGCGCCGCCGTGGGTTGCGGGGTCGCCGCTTATCTTGGCCTCTACAGCCTCCAGGCCGTCGTGGACGCTCCCTGGTTAGGTGTCCCGTTTGGCTCCTGGCCCGGGGTGGACTTCACCGCTGGCGCCCAGTTCTGGGCCCTTCTGCCCGCCTTCGTCGCCGTGACCATCGTCGGCGCCATTGAGACCGTCGGTGACGGGGTTGCCATACAGAGGGTCTCCCGGCGTAGCCCTGGCGCGCCCGACTACCGCGTCGTGCAGGGTGCGCTCAACGCCGACGGTCTGGGCAACCTGCTCTCCGGAATCGCCGGAACCCTCCCCAACACCACGTACTCCGGCACGATTCCCCTGGTCGAAATCACCGGAATAGCGGCCCGGCGGGTCGGCGTCGCCATCGGCGCAATCCTTCTCGCCCTGGCTTTCTTCCCCAAGGCCACCGCTCTGCTCATCACCATACCCAGTCCGGTGGCCGCCGCATACATCGGCGTCTTCTTCGCATTGCTGTTCGTCCAGGGCATGCGCATCGTCCTGCGCGACGGGCTCGACCATCGCAAGGCCATGATTGTGGGTGTTTCCTTCTGGGTCGGCGTGGGGTTCCAAAATGGCCTTATCTTTCCCGAACTCCTGGGCGAAGGTTTCTGGCACATCCTGCTGGGCGATGCCATGACCGCCGGCGGCATCGTGGCGGTGGCCCTCGCTGCCGTCATCGAGTTGACGCCCAGTAGGGGCCGGCGCATCCGGTTGACTTTGGACGACAGGGCGCCACAGGCGGTTGACGACTTGGTGCGCGGTCTCACTGAGCGACTCGGCTGGAATGTCGCGGCCGCCAACCGCGTGGCCGCCGCCGCAGAGGAAACCCTCGCTATCGTTGCTCGCGCTGACCCCCACGACGGGAAAGAGCCGAAGCGAGTCACCATCCGAGCGCGCCAGCAACCCGACCGGGTTGAGCTGGAATTCGCCGCAACCTTGCACTGCGAAAACGTCGAGGATCGCCTGGCCAACCTCGAGCGTCCGCCGCCCGAACCCAACGAGGCCGAAGTACCCTACCGCCTCCTGCGCCACTACGCCTCATCCGTCCGCCACCAGAAGTACCACGGCCTCGACGTGGTAACCGTCAGCGTAGCCGCGGGGTGAACAACGCCGAAACGGCCGTCATGCTCATGCAGGTCATCCGCGTTGCGTTGAGAGAAAAATCATGCCAGAAAAAGAACGTCATCAGAATTTGAAACGCGAACTGCTCCGATGGATGCAGGATGACGTGCAGCCACAGTTCGGCCGACACATGACAGAGATCGCTTTCCAGTGTAATGACCACATACACTTTTGGAGGCTGCCACCCTGGGCAGCGTTCGTTGATGAAGAGCGCAGGATGCCTCATCCCGATGGCGGGCACTTTCAACCGGACGTGGTGATCTTGGACTATCAGGCTAAACCGATTGGGGTTCTGGAGGTCAAGCACACCAATCGGTCAAACAAGGTAACTAGCGCCGCGCTACGCTTGCAAATCCCGTACTTCCGGTTTGATTGCCCAGCAACCGGTGCTACCGAGCATGAGTTGTGGGTGAGGCAGAACGAAAATCCATGGTTCTCAGAAAACACGACAAGCTTCCACGCCAGTTGGGAAGGCGAAGTACGGGAAGACGGCGAAGTTGTGTACCCTGGACCCATTCGAGTTTCGGGGAATCAACCCGGGCAGGTAATCATGGGCAAAATCGCATGGGCGAATGCAACCAATCTAACCTGCGAAGGAGCGTCTTGGCTGCAGAAACGGGAGGACGGTTGGGGATGGGCTACGCACTATCGGGACAAGCGACTGGAAACCGCTCGAAAGTTAGGGACAAACCTATTGTGGGAAATCGAGACCCGTCGTCAAAACCCTTACCATTGGAATGCTGGCATAGGCGACGTACAGTTGGCGGGGACCATAGGCATTTACCCGTTGAACAAAGACTACGAAACGGGCAAGTATCTACCGGTTGACGTCACCAGCCTGCTGCAAACATGGGGCGAGGAAACGATGTCTATGCACAGAGCACTGACCCGCATGAACGATGGTCAGCAGTCTCGTCCATCCGAAATGTTCGTGGGCGGAAAGGCAACTTAGCAATCGCCGCTTCGCTCGATCTGCCCATCCCATCCATCCATGCCAAAAAACCGCCGACACCCGCACCTCTTGACAATCAAGAACATACGTTCCTATACTGGACACGTCACGTGAAATCCAGTCCAGTCCAAGCCAGAGGTCACTTCGGGTCGTTCACGGCCATCCGTCAGCATCCAAAATCGCAACCCGGTTCCGCCTCCGACCATCGTCCGCCCTATGCTTCAGCGGCGTGGTCGCCAGGGGACCCAGCGATAGCCCGCGCGCTGCGTGCCGGCCGGCCTACCGCCGTCGTCACGGTCCAAGTCGGGTAAAAACCTTGCGTAAACCCCTCGGCCGTGGGGGCTGACACCGACCCGAAATCCTCTGGCAGACCGGAAAGAAACCAACCCTCCGAACCAACCAACCAGGAGCAAGTAAGAAGAACAGCCGCCAAACATCCCTCTTGGAGTGAGCGTCAGTGAACGCAGCCCATCATCTTGACCGCAGTCGCCTCTATTTGGGCTTCGTCACCCAGAACGTCCTGGCCGGCGAGTATGACCGGGCGGCCCGTGCCGTGCATCGGGCGGCGAGTCACGCCGTGACCGCGGCAGCCCTGCATTGGCATCAACGTCACCACAGTTGGCATCGCCTGACCCTTGTGTTGGGCATGCTCGTCCGCGACGGCCGGATCGGCTACCGCCACCTCCGCACCTTTCGGGAGGTACTCCGCCTGCCGGCCCTGCTGGACGAAGCCTCCGGGAACGTCGCCACATTGCGCCGTTTGCTGCGCCGTTTCCGCCGCCGCGTGGACCGCATGCGCCGTGAGATCACCAGGGCCATGCTCGCAGACCCCAACCCACCTAGCCTGGAAGAGATTCTGGCTCAGCTCGCCGTCTCCCAGCCATAGTCCGGGGCGCCGCCAGGCATCGGCGGTTGATGGCATAATGAAGCTGTCGTCGGTCAAAGACCGCCACGGCCCGGGGACATCCTGATGACCACGCTATCGGCAACATATCCAGTCGACCACCGTGCGCTGCCCGTGGCCCTCGCTGCCTTCGATACGTCAGACGCCGAGTTGGTCATACTGTTCGGATCCCGAGCCCGCGGCGACTACCACGAGAAATCGTCAGACATCGACGTCATGCTCGTCCAGGAGCGGGAACCCGATGCCAGCCGCAAAAAAGCCGTTGCCGATATAGTAGCCGCGGCCGCAGCGCAAGCTTACGGGCGCCCGATTCCCGTCGAACTCGTTTGGCGCACGCTGGACGAGTTTCGCTTCAATCGACGCTATGCCAACAGCGTCGAAACCAACGCCGCACGAGATGGAATAGTCATGCCTCGCGACCTGGATAACTACCGTTCCAGCGACTACGAGGATGAACACACCGAATACGCCTACGACTGGTCGAACTACGACGAGCGACTGAGACATGCCGAGACTCACCTGGACGAGTTTATTTTCCTAGCGGAGCACAACCGCAGCGATCTGGCAATTGGACAGCACGCACAGAACGGGCTGGAACACGGGATGAAGGCGCTTTTGGCAGCCGCCGGCGGACAGTACGCCAACACTCACGACATCGGCGTGCTGCTCGGCAACGTCCGGCATTTCGACTCCGCTCTCCGGGACTTCCGACTGGCCATACCTCCGGATGTATACACCGAATACGAAGGCGAGGCGGAATACCGGGCCCGGCGACAGCCTCAACTCACCCAATTCCCTGACTTTGCCGAGAAGACCGCAGCAGACATCACCCGGATCATCGAACGGGCCAAACTGCTCCGCGCCCAAGCCGACGACCGCTCCGTGTGACCGTCGTTATACTGATGAGGAGCGAACGATCACTCGCCCCGCTTACCGTTTACGGTCGCGCACGCGCTTTCCTCAACCGCTTAACCTGGAACTCTCGACACCAGCCCATCCTTGACACCACCAAACCCCAAAACCTACAATGGTAGGCCGTTTGGGAGATTACCGAAATGGATTATGCAATCGTTAAAACCGGCGGCAAGCAGTACCGCGTCTCGCCCGGCGACGTGCTCGACGTCGAGCTGCTGGAAGCCGAAGAGGGCAGCACCACCGCCCTCGATGAGGTTCTCGCCGTCTCCCGGGACGGCCAGATGCGCTTCGGCGCCCCCACCGTGGACGGCGCCCGCGTCATCGCCGAGGTGCAGTCCCACTACAAAGATCGCAAGATCATCGTCTTCAAGTACAAGGCCAAGACCCGGTACCGCCGCAAGAAGGGACACCGGCAGAACTACACTCGCATCCGGATCCAGGATATCGACACCGGAAGCGCGCCTCGAGCCGACGAGCCCCAGGCCGCAACCGAGCCCGAGACAGGAGAATAGCGATATGGCCCACAAGAAGGCCGGCGGCAGCACCAACAACGGCCGCGATAGCAATGCAAAACGCCTCGGCGTCAAGAAGTACGGCGGCGAACGGGTCACCGGCGGCTCCATCATCGTCCGCCAGCGCGGAACCCGCATCCATCCCGGCACCAACGTCGGCTTGGGCAGGGACCACACCCTCTTCGCCAAGATCGACGGCCAGGTGACTTACGAGTGGAAGGCCCGGGGCAAGCGCCGCGTCAGCGTCTACCCGGTCGCCGACGTCGTGTCCGCAGCAGCATAGAGGCAGCGCCATGAAAGCCGAAATCCACCCCCGGTACTTCAGGTCCACGGTCACCTGCTCCTGCGGGAACGTCTTCGTGACCGGCGCCACTAGGCCGGCGATGCGTGTCGAGATCTGCGGCAAATGCCACCCCTTCTACACCGGCGAGCAGCGCATCGTTGACACCCAGGGCCGCATCGAGCGGTTCAGCCGGCGCTTCAACCTCGACGGCTAGCCCACGATCCCAGCAAGAACCTTTGGCGGGAGCCGGTACCGGCTCCCGTTTTGCTATAACCATCTCCCCTGATCAATCCGCGTCCGGCAAATCGGACCGACGCCCACCCGGTGAAACGAACGTCATTGTGAGCGCAGCGTGGCAATCCCGTTATGCTGTCAGCAACCGATCCCCAATCACCGCCGTGCCTGCGAAACCAACCGCCGTGCCACGCTCGTAATCACCCACCCAACCGGGGAGTCGCCCCAATGCCGCGCTACGTGCCCAAAACCGTCCGTGAGTACGGACGCATCTACCTGGCGGAACGCCTGGCCGAGCACGGCTGGCGGTGCTTCATCGCGCGCCGCAGCCCCAATGAGGACGAGGTGATCGCCGGCATCCCTGAGCAGGACCGGGAAGTCCGCCTCAAGTTCCACTCCCAGGAACACAGCCAGGCCGTGCGCTTCTACGACGCCAACGGCCTCGACTGGGACTGGGAGTACCTGGTCATCAGCACCGAAATCCTGGCCGACCTCCCGATAACCTACCTCCTCTCCCGCGACGACGTGCGTGACGAGGGACGGCTGGAGGAGGAATTCGGCGGAGCCATGTGGTTGCAGCCTGACGCCTTCTCCGAAACGGCGTTCCGCGAGGCCTGGCACAAGCTGGATGTCTAGGCGCTCACGCGTACCCATTTTACCGAAGACGGACAATTTGCATGGATAAACGGGATGAATGGGATGGTATAGGGTGGATGAGCGGGACTCGTTAGCTTGTTGAGCATCTTGATTTAACCCTGTTGTTCGCTCCTTCTATCCACTTTCGTTCTGGACTGGTGTAGAGCATCTCATCAATTCGATCCTGTCCATCCTGTGTATCCATGCAAAGTTCCCCGGCTCCGGCAAAGCGGGTACGCTTGAGGGCCAGGCAGTGCTGATATTCGGGAAAACGCCCCATCGTTCCTGCGAAAGCAGGAACCCGGAAATCTTTGGCATCGGAACATTGGCCAGATTCATCATCCATTGACGGACTTGATCCAGCGTTCGCCGGAATGACGCAACATGTCAACACGCCCTGACCCCCCAACCAACTCCCAGTCTGCCGGTCCCCAGGCCGCCCGCCCGCTGTACGGCGGCCAGGCGGTGATCGAGGGCGTCATGATCCGCGGGGTGCGCCACTACAGCCTGGCCGTGCGCCAGCCCGACGGCGACATCTTCTGCGACACCGAGCCGGTCAGCTCCCGCTTTTCCGGACGCATCCGACGCGTCCCCGGCGTGCGAGGCGTCTTGATCCTTGCCGAAACCCTGTGGTACGGCATGAAATCGCTGCAGCGTTCCGCCATCATCGCCGCCGGCGAGGCCGAGGGCGAGGACGGCGGCGACTCGTCCGCCAGCAAGTGGGTCATGGGAATGACCATGGCGGTCGCGCTGGCCCTTGGCATCGGCATCTTCCTCGTCCTGCCGCTGCTGGCCGTCCGCCTCATCGACCCCTACCTCGAGTCCTCCGTGGTGAGCAACCTCATCGAGGGCGTCATCCGGCTGGTCATCCTGGTGGCCTACGTGGCCGGCATCTCCGCCATGAAGGACATTCGCCGCGTTTACGCCTACCACGGCGCCGAGCACATGGCCGTCCACGCCTACGAGGCGGGACAACCCCTCACCGTGGACAACGTACGACAACATCCCACGCCCCACCCCCGTTGCGGCACCGCCTTCCTGCTTACCGTGGCCGTGGTCTCGGTGCTGGTCTTTGCCCTGCTGGGCCGCCCCGACCTCGAATGGCGCATCCTCTCCCGCATCGCGCTCATCCCCGTGGTCGCCGCGGTCAGCTACGAGATCATCCGGTTCTCGGGCGCCCACCGCCAGGCGTGGTTCGGCAAGGCCCTGGCCGCGCCCGGCCTCGCCCTCCAGCTGATCACCACCCGCCAGCCCGACGAGGAGCAGATCCAGGTCGCCATCGCCGCCATGGAAGCCGCCCTGGCCGCCGACGAGCAAACGTCGCCGGACGCCGTTGCGGCCGAGCCGGCAGCCAGCAGACACTGCTGAACGCCCACCGTGAGCGCGAACGGTCATTCACCCCTGCGCGTACGCACCGGCGTTAAATCGGTCAATGCGAGCGAAGCGTGGCAATCTTGTTGGGGCAACGGCCAGCCCACTCTCTCCAGGGCCTTTCCAAAGTAGCTTTAGTCATTGCGAGCGCAGCGCGGCAATCTCGCTCCAGGGGCATGACTCATACGGGAAAGCCTTGTTGCATCGACGGGATTGCCACGTCGCTCCGCTCCTCGCAATGACTTTGGAAAGGCCCTGCACTCTCTCGCGTACCCATTTTCGTAAATCGTCAGAAGCACGATTTACGGGATTTCACGATTTGGCAGGATTGGGCGAGCTCCATCAAAGAACGGTTCCAATCCTGATAATCCCCAAATCTTGAAAATTCTGATTCTGGCGTTTCCCCGCCGCAAACCGGGTGGGCATGAGACCCGGCCGAACGATCACCCATACTGTGATACAGTGGCCCGAACCGGCTGACCGCGCCCCACGCGAAGAGAAAGGTGCACCATGGCTGACGTTCCCGACATGCAGATGATCCCCTACCTCCAGGCCACGGAGCCCCGCAACTTCGTCGAGCAGGGGCTGCAACGCTACAACGAACTGCTGGAACGGCTGGCCGACCAGATGGACGTATTGCTGCTCCGCGCCCAGCAGGGCCAATCCATCGACGCCGACCTCGCCGAGCAACTGACTGGCCTGCGCGAAGCCCTGCGCCCCCGTCACGGCCTGTGCATCGACCGCGCCTGCTTCTCCTGCCGCGTCCACGAAGAGGCCATCAAGGAACACGTCCTGCTGTACGTCGACTGGAAACTCCCCGGCACCGTCCAGCAACTCGAGCGCTTGAAGAACCGCAACTGATCGCTCGTCCCTGCCCGGTTTGTCATCGCGAGGAGCGCAGCGACGTGGCGATCCCGCTGACCGAACCGCGACCCCCTTCAACGCTCACCCCTACCCGGTTTGTCATCGCGAGGAGCCCAGCGACGTGGCGATCTCGTTCACGCAGTAGCGACCCTTGCCCCGACGAGATTGCCGCGCTTAGCTCGCAATGACAGCTTGAGTGAAATCAGAACGTTGCAGCGTCACCCCCGGCTAGCGCGCCAGCGCCACGATATGGAACATGTGGCGGAACAGTTGCCAGGCCCCCCGCAGCAGCGACTTGACATCCCGGTTGGCATCCGGCCGCACGTGCCGGAAGATGTCGGTCTCGGTGTAGTAAACCTCCACCTCCGGCCTCTGTTCCGCCAGCGCGTCGACCAGCCGCTTCGACTCCCCCACCGGTATCAGCGGGTCGCCCACGTCGTGCATGACCCGCATCGCCGTGTTCTCGCCCCACTCTCCCACGTGGTGCGACGGCGCGATGGAATCCACCTCGGCCCGGAAGTCCTCCGTCAACTGCGCGTACCGCCATCTCGCCTGGCCGATGTCGTCCACGCCGGCCAGCAGGGCAAACGCCGCCTCAGTGGATAGTGGAACTCGCTCATCAGCGTCGTACTCGCCGCCGACGGCGATGGCCCGCGCCGCTTCTTGATGCGCCGGGTCGTCGATTGAATCGATGAGCATGTTGTTGTAGACCAGCCGCGTCAGCCGGTCCACTTCCCAAGGCGTAGTCCCGCCTTCGTTGATGGCCTGACCAGCGGCAATTTGCGCCACCAGGTCGGCAGTGTCGTAGTAACCGCCGAAAGCGTTGACGAAGGCAATGTCGTCGGCGATCCGCGGGTCGGCCGCCGCCACCATGGCAAAGGACGCTCCCACCGAGAAACCCGCCAATCCCACGCGCTCCGGGTCTACGTAATCCTCCTCGCGCAGGTGCTGGAAGGCCGCCACCAGGTTGGCAATCTCCCCGACGTCGATCTGCGCCTTCTCGCCCATGGTCGGCGACCAGTAGTACATCACCGCAAAGCCGGTCCGCGCCAGCGCCTGCCCCAAGTTGATCACGTCCGGGTCATCGGCTCCGGCGGCATTGGCTCCCAGGAACACCAGCACGGCGGCGCGCTGCTGCCCGTCGTCGATCACGTAGACGTCGGCCTGCCCGTCGGTCCCGTCATCGCGCCGAAATGATATTTGGCGATGCTCCGGTTCCCGGGCCAGCCACGGTTGAAACTTCACCGGCGACGGCAGCACCTGGGCGGCGAACCCGGCCGTGTGGATGGCGGTGGTCGCCGGCTTGAACAGCGCCAGCACGGCCACGATCACCGCGCCGGCTACGATGGCGATCAGGTACCAGCGATAAGCAATCCGTCCCAGCGTGCGCAACATGGCCCTTGTCTGTTGTGTGGATGCCTCAGCCATGGCAAAAGGGCAACCGCAGTTCCGGAAACCTGACCAAAGCGGAGAAACCTACGCCAGCGACTTATCTCACACTCTCGCTCAGGAACCTTACTCAATCCCTCTGCGCTGGTATCACTTGAACGTAGCCGTCATTGAGCAAATCAGAAGAACTCATCCTTGCCGTGATGTCACTGATGTCACCGATCTCAATCGTCAACGGGTGGTTATCCATCCTGCCTGTTTCGAACGCAAACCGAAATTCTCGTTGGTAGCTATAGTGATCCTGCTTCCGAAATACTGCTTCCATGTTTCGAAATTCGCCATGGAACGTCTCGGGGTCATAGTACTTGACCAATCCGTGTGCGTACCTGTAATCGGTCTCTTGGACCGCTGCATCCATTCTGTTAATGAACTCAGTCACGTCAGTGACCATCACGAGATGCTGGCCAAGGTCTAGACACCCGCGCGGAATGATGAGCTCCTGCCGTAGGTCTTCGGTTGAAAAATACTGCACATCCAACGTGCCCGTATGCCCGGCGACCATACAAAACACATGGACGTCATTCAGCCAGTTCATTTGCACCTGTACCGGGCCGGCCAGACCCGTGACACGAACGCCGGCAATCTGGATGTCTACCTCATCCGGCTGTAACCAGCGGGTTGTACCCTCATCACTATCGGCACGACCGGGGAAACGCTTATCCTCCATCTTTTTGAATTTCCGTAACGTATTGCAGTAGATATTACCCCTGACGAATTGGTCAGCGTGCTCGTCAATTTCGAAGAATTTTGCCAAGTACATTATGGTGCTCAATCGTGTGTCTCCTCGCTGAAATTATTCCTTGCCAATCCTTGCGGGAAGCGAATTGAGGGCTTCGTGGTGAGTACGGTGACTGTGGATAAGTCTAGCATCCTACAGCTGGTTCTAAGGCAAAGCACACCGGTAATGGCACCTACACCCGCACCCGGCTGATCATCGCCGCCGAGATCAGGCGCGTCGCCGCCATGGCCAGGAACACTATCGGCCAGGGGCTGCCCGTCATGTCCAGCAGCACGCTGAAGATCAGGGCCTGAGCCCCGGCGTACAGATAGCCGTGGGCATCCAGCACGCCGGCCCCGGTGCCCGCCATCTTGCGACCCGACAGGTCCACCGAGATGGTGGAGATGAGCGACACCCCCATGCTGACGCCGCCCCACAGCATCAGCGCCGCGCCCAGCCAGGCGTTGGACGGCGGCGCCACGGCGATCGCCACCAGGGCCGCTGCCGACAGGAAGCAGGACGCGATCACCAGCGGCCGGCGTCGGCTCCCCAGCAATCGGTCCGATATGAAGCCGGACATCGGAGGCGCGATCAGGTAGCCCAGGGGCAGCAGGAAGGTGATCAGCACCGTCTGCGTGATGTCCAGCCCGCCGGCCTCGAAGTAGTACAGCGGCACCCATGTGGTCAGCCCGTACCGCGCCACGTTCTCCAGCCCCTTCACGTGGCAGGCCAGCTGGAACCGGGAGTTGGTCAGCAGGTACTTGTACGGGCCCAGCCCCTTTAGCTCTTCCTCGCTCAGCGTCTCCGGCGCCGCTGAAATCTGGTCCTCCTCGATGTACTCGGGCAGTCCCACCTCCCGGGGACGGTCGCGCGTGGCGAAGTAAAAGGCGATTCCCAGCGCCATGATCATCAGCGGCGGGTAGCGAAACGCGGCGCGCCAGCCCCATTCCGCGGCGACCCAGCTGCTCAGCCACCACATCAGCAGCATTGCCCCGCCGGTCATGGTGCCGATGATGCCCATGGCGATGCCGCGCTCGCGCCGGGGCCACCACTGGCTGATCATGCTGATGGCCGGCGACCAGCAGGCCGCGTTGACAAACCCCGCCATCGCCCATGGAATGGCCATGGTGACTGCGGAGGTTCCGAATGAAGTCGCCCAGTTGAACACCGTGGTCAACACGGCGCCCAGCGTCACCCACAACCGCAGCCCGTAGGCCTCCGACAGCCGCCCGTGCACCAGGTCGCCCAGCATGAAACCCCAGAGCAGCATGGCATTGATGATGCCGATCTCGATGTTGGTCAGCTGCAGGTCGTCCTTGATCAAGGGAGACGTGGGCCAGAAATTGAACCTCCCCGTGTAGACGAACAGGTAGAAAGCGCAGAACGAGATCAGCACCTGCCACTTCCACCGGTGATACCGGCGCGGCAGTTGGTCATACGCTACCGGGCCGGAAACCTCGGCGGCCACGGATGATGCAGGGTGATGAGAGGACGGCATTGATCAGGGACTTGAAAACGCGAAACCGCCGCTGCCGATGTTCCAGCAGCGGCGGCGATGCCTCGGGGTTATCTGTCTAGCGCTTGGTGTGGAGCAGTTCCTTGGCCTCGTCCAGCAGCTCTTCGTCGCTGCGGCTGAGGTCCAGCGGGTCGCCGTGGGGCTGGGGAACCGGGAAGCCGGTCTTGTAGTACAGCTCGATGCGGTTGCCCTCGGGATCAAAGAAGTACATTCCGAAGGCGTTGCCGTGGCTGACGATCCGGTCGATGGTCGCGTTCTCCTCGTCCAGGCGCGCCTTGAACTCGCGCATGTCCTGGATGGACGGCACCGCGAAGGAAATCTGCTGGATGACCCTGGCGTCGTCAGAGGTGACGCGGCCTTGCATCAGCACAAACTCATGGTGTTCAGCCACGGGGTCGGAACTCATGAAGACCATGCCACGCTGTTCCAGGTCCTCATCGGCGATCTTCAGTCCGAGCACACGGCTGTAGAAATCGCGCATCTTCATCAGGTCGGTCGCGTAGATGCCTACGTGTCCAAGTCCGCCAATCTGGGCCATATCGTTACCTCCTGGAGGGTCTTGTGTTGTGGCGCAACGGTATTCCAGCCCACCCGGGGATGTCAAGCGTGCGACTGTGCTCACGCGTGCCCAGTTTCGCTCGAACCGTCATTGCGAGCGAAGCGTGGCAATCTGGTGATGGCAGCCGGGGGTCTCTTGCAACAACGAGATCGCCGCATCGCTACGTGCCTCGCGATGACAAACTGGGTGCGCTTGAGCTCGGGAGTCGGCTACCGCAGTTGCACCACCGTGACGCCGCCGGCATTGCCACCCTCGCCCGGCAACGTGGCGGCCACCAGGGGATGGCCGGACAGGTACTCCCGTATCGCCCGACGCAACGCGCCCGTCCCCTTGCCGTGGACGATCTTCAGCGAAGACATCCCTTCCAGCGCGGCATCGTCCAGCAGCGAATCGATCACGTTCAACGCCTCGTCAACCCGGTAACCGTGCAGGTTCACCTCGGGGCTCAGCGTCCGCTTGCCCTCGGGACGTCGATACACCACGCCGGCCTGTTCCGCCACCGGGTGCAGCCGGTCGGCCGGGCGGTCCAGCTGGTAAACCGGCAGCCGGGCCTTCATGCTGCCGATGAGCACCTCGATCTCCTGCTGCTGGTCCGGCGCCGCCACGACCTCAACCGGACGGGACACGCCGCGGATGTACACCCGATCACCCACGCGGAGGTCGTGGTACCACGGCGGCCGCTCCACCGGTATCGGCGCCCAGTCCGGGGAAACCACCTCCCGCTGCGCCTCCGCCAGCTGCTCCCGCTCGGCTCGCAGATCCACCTCGCGAGCCGCGGCGTCGGCGGCCACTGTCGAGCGTTCCAGCGACCGCTCGGCACGGCGGATCCGCCCGGCGAGGTCGACGATCTGCTCGGCGAGCTCGCGGCGGGCATCCTCCACCAGCTGGGCCTTGGTATCCTCCACCATATCCAGTTGCTGCGCGATTTCCTGCTCACGAGCGCGCGCCGCGTTCAACGTCTGCTCCGCCTGCAACCGCAGTTCGGACACCGTCAGCCGTTCCTCCTGGAGTTCCTGCAGCAGTTGGTCCGTGCGGACGTGGCTGGGTTCCAGATGCGATTGGGCGCCGGAGATGACCCCTTCCGGCAGGCCCAACCGGGCGGCGATGGTCAGGGCGTAGCTGCGGCCCGGTATACCGTGGGTGAGCCGGTAGGTGGGTTCCAGCGTGCGCGGGTTCAGGTCCACGCTGGCGTTGACCATCCCGTCCTCCTCCTGTGCCAGCCTTGCCACGTTGCGGTGGTGCGTGGTGGCCACCACCATCGCGCCCAGGTCACGCAGGTGGGACAGCAACGCGATCGCCAGGGCCGACCCTTCCTCCGGATCGGTGGCCGAACCCAGCTCATCGATCAGGATCAGGGAGTGGGACGTTGCCACAGATATGATCCGCCGTATGTTGCTGATATGGCTGCTGAAGGTGGACAGCGACTCGAAGATGCTCTGCTGGTCGCCGATGTCGGCGTATACGCCGTCCATCAGCGGCAGTACGGCGTCGTCCGCTGGCACCTGTAGGCCGGCATGGGCCATCATGGCCAGGAGGCCGACCGTCTTCAACGCAACGGTCTTGCCGCCGGCGTTGGGGCCGGTTATCACCAGCACCGGCCGGCCCTCGGCAATGCTGATCGTAGTGGGCACGACATCGCCTGCCAGCAGAGGGTGCCGCCCCCCGGTGATCTCCATGCGACGCGGCTCGCCGGCATCCAGCAGGGTGGGAGACACGCCCCGTAGCGACGCTGCGTAACGCCCCTTGGCCGCGGCGAGGTCCAGCCGCGCCAGCAGGCTCAGCATCAGGGTTATGTCGTCTGAGTACCGGCCCACCATTTCGGACAACTGGCGCAGCACCCGCTCTTCCTCGCGATGCTCCGCCAGGCGGGTCTCGCGCCAGCGGTTGCCCAGGTCGATGGCCGGCATGGGTTCGATGAACACCGTGGCCCCGCTGTCGGAAACGTCGTGAACGATGCCGGGAGCCTGGCCCTTGAACTCGGTCTTGATCAGCAGGACCATGCGCCCGTTGCGCTCGGTGACGATATCCTCCTGGATGACGCCGGAACGCTGGTACCGGCGCAGCGATCGCTGCATCACGTCGTTGAGGGAAGACCAGGACGAACGGGAATCGCGGCGCAGGCGGGCCAACTCCGGCGACGCTTCATCCAGCACCTCGCCGCCGGGGCCGATGGCGCGGTTGACCGCGCTCTCCAGGTCGGGCAATTCGGGCAGGTTCTGCGCGATCGCCGCCAGCACGGGCAGATCGTCGCGGCGCGCCAGGGAGATGCGGTTCCAGCGCGCGGAGGCGGCCAGCGCACCCACGTGGCGCAGTTCCTCACCGCGCAGCACGCCACCCAGCAGGGCTCGTTGCACCGCCGGGCGCAGGTCTTCCGCAGGGCCGAGTTCCAGGGCGCCGGTGGTATCCAGCAGGCGGCGGGCTTCGGCGGTTTCCTGCTGCCGCACGGCGATGTCGCGCGCGTCTGACGACGGGATCAGTTCGGAGGCCAGCTCGCCGCCCAGGGTGGTGCGGGTCGTCTCAGCCAGGCGGAGCCGGATCTGGTCAAATTCCAGGAGCCCGATGGCGCGCTGAAACCCGACTTCGGGTGGAATGGGTTGGTCCTCCGCCAATGTCATGGTCGCGATTATAGCACCAGCGGCGGATTCCCCTTCTTTATTCGTCCCAGCTGAGAGGGTACAGGCGACACTGGTACAGCATGGCCCCGACCTCGTCCAGGGAGGCGCGGTTGGGCTCGCGCACGTCCAGGCGGCGCTCCAGGATTATCGGGGAAAGGCGGGACAAGGTCGAGGACTCCTTGAGGAAACCGTTCACCGTCGCGGCTTCACCGCCCAGCACGACGTAGTCGAGTTTGTGCATCCAGGGCCGCCACTGCGCATCCAGTATTCCCGACGCCTCAGCGTAAAGCCGGTGGATCTGGTTTTCCCGCACCCGTTGGAACCGGCGCTGGGAGGTTCCTCCAGCGTGATGCTTGCCTTTCACGTAGCGGGTGTCGGTCTTGGATACCGCCAACCGCTGGCCCTCGTAGACCGCGATGGCGTAGCGGCCCAGGCGCACCAGCACGACGCCGATGGTCAGTTCCGCCGACAGCATCGTCCGCAGGGGCCAATCGTAGATGATGTCTCCCGTCCACATGTCGTTCAGCGGGAACGGGGGCAGGACGGCAACGCCGGCGTTGCCAATTCGAAACGCAACGACACCGGTGGGAGACCGCAATACTCGCCCGCCCGCTTGCTCGAGGGTTGTGATCCAGGAGTCCGGGGCCCGGTCCTGTGACAGGGTAGACATCGCGGAGTGGTCGGCCGCCGCCTCGCCGGGAAAGTAAAGGGTCGCCGCTCGGCCAGCGGTCTCCGATCGTAACCGGAGTTCGGTCAGCAAGGCATCCATGCGCTGCACCGTCACCGTCTGTCCGGCGCGAATATTGAGGTCGGCTAGCACATTCTCGCCGCGCATGACTAATGATAACCGATTGAGCGACCGGAACGCGCGGAGGGATGTGCAATAATGCTGCGCCAGCGATAATGCACAGAAACTCGGAGAGGACGTGAAATGGTTTCCCACGATGTACCCACAGATGCCGGTTCAGAGGTCTTGTCCCCGTACGAGCGCCAACAACGGACGTTGCAACGGCTGGACGACGGGCACTCCGCGCTGCTGGACGCACTGGAGGGCCTCAGCGAAACCGACGCGTTCCTCGGTTCACGCTGGTCGGTCTGGGAAGTGATGCAGCACCTGCTCACGGAGAACTTCGTGGAGGCGCTGGAGCAGATCGCCTCGGGCGAGCGGGAGATGTTGCCGGCCTTCGATGCCCGAACCGACCGAATCGCCGCCGACGTGGCCAAGCTGGAAGCCAACTACCAGCGGTTCCGCAAACTGATATCCGGACTGACCGAGGCGCAGCTTGACCTGCCGGCCACCCCATACAACCCGGAAAACAATTATCCCGCCCTGTCCCTGCTGGACCTCATCGAACGAGTGTCGGGGCACGAGGGCAATCACGCCCGGCAGGTGGTGGAAACGCGCAAGTACGTGGCCGCGTTCCGGTCCGCCCAGCGCGCCGTGACCGTGGCGGGGCTGGGCACGGGCAGTCGTGAATCCGTGCCCACCACTGCTCGCGAGCTGCTGTCCAACGCCGACTACGTCGTCGGAACCCAGGCGGCCCTGGCGGTCGCCCGGCCGTGGATACGCTCGGTTGAGCTGGAACTGCGCCCGGACAATCGCGAAGAACTATTCAACCGGCTGGTCCGCGACATCCGCGCCGGCCTGTGGTCCATGGTGGTTACGCTGGGGGATCCTGCGGAATCGGCACCCGGCCTGGTTGCCCGGTTGGAGCAGGCTGTGGGCAAGATTTCGCTGGTCTCAGCGCCCGGTTTCTATCGGCGAGCCCTGGAACTGGTCGACATCTCGCCCCTGGACGCCGTCTGCGCCTCCGCGGAACGCATCGGCAACGCAGCGGGGATGCCGCATGCCGACGGCCGGACGGTGGTGACGCTGGGCGCGGAGGACGCCGGCACGTGGCGCGACGTCGCCGCCGCAATGGCCGGCTCCGGTATCGAGGCCACCCGCACCGGTCGGTTAATCGCGAACCTGTCAGGACAGGCCACCGTCACCGCCGTAACGCTCGGAGACGTGCTGGTAGCGGAGATCGGCGACGTGGCTGCGGAGGTGGATTCGGCCCTGGTGCTGGACCGGGCGTGATCGCCCCGGCCATCGGGGTGCGGCGGGTATAATACCTGGGCAATACCGGATATCAACCGGGTCCGCCGTGCGGCGAACCCAGGACGGAGGAAGAGCAATGGCAGAGCGGATTGGATTTGTCGGGTTGGGTATCATGGGGAAGCCGATGGCGCGGAACCTGATGACGGCGGGCTATGAGCTGAACGTGTACGACATCGTCGGCGAGCCGGTGGAGGAACTGGCCACCGAGGGAGCCTCCGCGGCATCCTCGCCGGCCGGCGCGGCCAGGGGCAGCGTCCGAACCATCACCATGCTGCCCGACTCGGCCGATTCCGAGCGGGCGATCCTGGGACCGGATGGAGTGCTGGAAGGGGCGGAGCCGGGATCCGTGATCATCGACATGAGCAGCATCGCTCCCTCGATGTCCCAGAAGATCGGGGCCGCCTGCGCCGACCGGGGCGTGGAGTTCCTGGACGCTCCGGTGAGCGGCGGCGAGCCAGGCGCCATCGCGGGGACGCTGGCGATCATGGTCGGCGGCGACGAGGACGTCTTCAACGCCTGTGAGCCGATGCTGCAGGTGGTGGGCGGCAACGTGGTGCTCACCGGCGGCGTGGGCGCCGGCAACATCACCAAGCTGGCCAACCAGATCATCGTCGCGGCCAACATCGAAGCGCTCAGCGAGGCCATGGTGCTGTCGCAGAAGGCGGGCGTGGACCCGGAGCGGGTGTTCAACGCCATCCGGGGCGGCCTGGCCGGCAGCGCGGTCATGGAGGCCAAGGGGCCAATGATGCTGGACCGGAACTTCCGCGCCGGCTTCCGCATCCGCCTGCACCAGAAGGACCTGCGCAACGTGCTGCAGACGGCGACCGAACTCAACGTGCCGCTGCCCGTCACCGCGCTCGTGCAGCAGATGCTTGGGTCGCTGGTGAACGACGGGGAGCAGGACGCTGATCACTCGGCCATTCTGCACTTCGTCGAAAAGATGGCCGACGTGGAGGTGAAGCGCGGCGGATAATCCGCCGCACACGCGCCAAATCAGTGGGGGCGGGCGATGGTCCGCCCCTATTCCGTTACTCGAACTTGGCGCGGTTCCAGGCGAGGGCGGCGCGCAGGCCCTGCTCGGCACGGATGCGGGCGAACTCGGCGTGCTCGGGGGTATCGGCCGTGTCGAACTGGGTCATCAGCTCGAGGTTATGGTTCAGGGCCGAAAGGAAACCGGCGGACTCCAGGGCCCGGTTGACGGAGAGTTTGGTGGTCTTGATGCCGATGGCGGGGATGTTGCGGATCTTGTGCGCCACCCGCTGGCACTCGGCGATGAGATCATCGTGGGGCACAACGCGGTTGACCATGCCCAGGCGGGCGGCCTCGTGAGCGTCGACGATGTCCCCGGTGAGCATCATCTCCTTCGCCATCGCCAGGTTGATCGAGTACGGCGTGATCAGAAAGGGAGCGCCGTAGCCGAGGCGGATTTCCGGCTCGCCGAGCATGGCCTGGTCGGAGGCGATCTTGACGTCGCAGACCTGCACCAGTTCGCAGGCGCCGCCCAGGGCGTAGCCGTTGACCGCGGCGATGACCGGCTTACTGAGGTTCCACACCATCAGGAAGGTCTCGATGTTGTACTTGAGGCGGGAGCGACGGCCGTCCACCGATAGAGGCTCGCCGTCAGGTCCGCCGGCCTCCGATTCGATGTCGAAACCGGCGGAGAAGGCCCGGCCCGCGCCGGTTAGGATGATCGCGCGGACGTCAGGGTTGGCCTCGATGCCCTCCAGCGCTTCGCGCAACTCGGCCATGAGGGTCTGGCTCAAAGCGTTGAGCTTGTCCGGGCGGTTCAGGGTCAGATAACCGATGCTGTCCTGCTCGTCGTAAAGCAGGGTCTCAAAAGCCATAACGCGCTCCTCGCTGCCCACGGGTCATGGGCCCGTGCACATAGATCGTTCCTGGCGCAACCACCAACGGGAAGCTACGGTCCGACGATCTCCACCGACTGGATGGTGACCGGGTTCACGGGAGACGAGCCCTCGCCGCCGGCCATGGTGGGCGCGGTGGCAATGGTATCGATGGTCTCCAGTCCGGCCACCGCCTGCCCGAAGATGGTGTAGTTGGGTGGCAGCGGGTAATCGGCGTGCATCAGGAAAAACTGGCTGCCGTTGGTATTCGGGCCGGCGTTGGCCATGGCCATGACGCCCCGCGAATAGGGCCGGTTAACGGACTCGTCGGCGAAACGATAGCCGGGGCCGCCGCCGCCCGTGCCGGTGGGGTCGCCGCCCTGGATCATGAACCCGGGTATGGTGCGGTGGAAGATGACATTGTCGTAGAACCCCTCGCGGGCCAGGAACACAAAGTTGTTGACGGTGTTCGGCGCATCGGAGCTCAGGAGCTCAACAGTGATGGTCCCGGCTGTGGTTTCCAGCACCGCGGTGTAGGAGGCGCCCGGATCGATGGCCATTGCCGGAGGAGAGGACCACTGCTTGATGGAACGTCCCCCGGACACCACCACCTCGGGGGTTTGCGCCGACGATGCGCCGCCCGTCGAGCTGGCGATGCGCGTGGCCGGCGGAATGTCCGTTGCAGAGGCCGAGCCCGCCGGGGCAGTCGTGGGCGCCGCGGGTTCGGGCTGACCCAGGGAAGGCGGGGTGATGAGGTTGCAGGCCGCGAAGCTCAGGAGCGCGATGCCAGCCAGCAGCAGCGCGGACAGGATTTTGGTTCGAGTTATCATGGCACCAGGTCAGTAGGGGCGTGTGATCTTGGCTACCTCTTTCAGCGCGTCCAGCGAAAAATCGGGCGACTGGCAGAGGCTGATGGTCTGCTGCTCGTAATCGGCGATGGTGCTGACCATATCGGGGATACGGTCGGCGAGCTCGAAGGGAATGTTGGTGACGCCATGCTTGTCGCCGTGGAGCAGATCACCGGTCTGGACGGTCAGGCCGCCCACCTCGATGGGGATGCCCATGTCCACCATGTGGACATACGCGTGGGACACGGAGACCTCTTTGGCGAAGAACTGGAACCCCAGGGCGCGGACTTCGTCCAGGTCACGGACGGTGCCATCGGTCGCGACGGCCACGGCGCCCAGGGCCTTGTGAATGTTGGACTGCACCTCTCCCCAATAGGCGCCGAGGGGCGGGTTATCGATGTCGTGCAGCACGATGAATCTGGGCTCGGGCACCGAGACGATCAGATCCCACCAGTCCTCGCGGGCGACACTGCGGCCCTCGGGGCGGTTGGCGGAGATGACGCCGGTAACGGCATAGCCGACCAGGGGTGGGAAGTCCTGGAAAACGGTCTTGATCTCCGGCAGCATGAAGCCGGCATTCTTGGGGCGGAAGTTGAACCCCTCGATGGCGTTGCAGATGCTCGGAGAGTCGATTTTGGACAGAGCCTGCAGGGTGGCATCGCTTACGGTTTGGTACAAAGCGGAACCTCCGGAGATGACTGACACTATGCGCGCCGGCCCACCGCCGGCGCGGCGACAGGATACCACAATTGCCTAACCTCAGCGATGACACCCGCCGCTCACGCGTGCCCAGTTTCACTCGAAGTGTCATTGCGAGCGCAGCGCGGCAATCTCGCTGGGGCCAGCAATGCTACCGCGCCAAGTGTCATTGCGAGCGCAGCGTGGCAATCTCGCTGGGGCCAGGCTACTGCGGGAACGAGATCGCCACGTCGCTCCGCTCCTCGCGATGACAAACCGGGTACGTGTGAGCATCCGCCATCTTTCGATCATCCCAGGCCACTCATCTCAGGCCACGCGAGGGCCGGTGTTATACTGGGAAAATAACCAGAGAGATTGGATATAACGCGTTGGCCGGGGGAAGGTTATGACCGTTCTGGTAACCGGGGCCACGGGGCTGGTGGGAAGACGAGTGGTCCAGCAATTGCTGGAGACCAACCACGAGGTGCGCGTCATGGTGCGCCGCCCGGGCAGTGAGAGTGTGCTCGCCACGCCGCCAACGGACGTTTGCTACGGGGACGTGAGCGACCTCGACGCCCTGGCCGAAGCCTGCCGCGATGCAACGGCCGTGGTCCACTTGGTGGCATTGATACGCGGCGGCCCGAGGCAGTTCGACGCCATCAACCGGCAGGGCGCGGCCAACGTGGTCGAGGCCGCCAAATCAGCCGGCTCAGTCAAACGGTTCATCCACGTGAGTGCATTGGGAGCGGCCAACACGCCGCGGCTCCAGTATCTGCACTCTAAATGGCAGGGCGAGCAGGCAGTTATGGACAGCGGCCTACCCTACGTGATCCTGCGCCCATCGCTGATATTCGGGCCGGGCGACGAGTTCACCACGGCGGTGGCGGCGCTGGTTCGAACCATGCCCATCGTGCCGGTGATCGGTTCCGGCAACAACCGCCTGCAGCCCATCCACGTCGACGACGTCGCGCGATGCATCGCACTTTCGGTCAGCGGCAACACCCGGGGCAACCGCACGATTGAGATCGGTGGGCCGGAGCAGTTGTCCTACAACGAGGTTGTGGGCGTGGTGGCGCGGACGCTGGGCCGCAAGGCCCGCCGGCTGAACGTCCCACTGTGGAAGATGCGGTTGCCGGTAGCCATCATGGAGAAGCTGACCCCCCGGGCGCCCATCAACCGGGCGATGCTGCAACTGGTGACGCTGCGCAATGTCGCCGAGCCGGGCTCGGTGGAGCGCGCCTTCGGCTTCCGGCCCAGACCTCTCGAAGGGAACATCGACCACGTCCGGGACATCACGGCTGGCCAGGCCATCCGCATAAATCTGGGACTGTCCACAGGCAGCTAGCAGGGATCGTGCCAACGAGTTACGAGGAATCGGTCGCCCGGTTGCTGGGCCTGGTCGATCACGAGCGTTCGGTCCCGGCACAGCCGAGGCAGAAGCGGATCTACGACCTGCGGAACGTGGAACGACTGCTGGAGCGGATGGGCAACCCGCACCGGAGGCGGGGAGTGGTGCACGTCGCGGGCACCAAGGGCAAGGGCAGCACCGCGGCTATGGTGGAGTCCATCGCGCGGGCGGCCGGGTATGCCACCGGCTTCTATTCCTCGCCGCATCTGCACTCCTTCTGCGAGCGCATCCGGCGGAATGGCGAGCCGGTGTCCCGGGAGCGGTTCGCGCATCTGACCGACGCGGTCTGGCCGCACCACCTGGACAACGCGGCCGATCCGGAGGCCGGGCCGGCCTCCCTGTTCGAGTACATGACAGCCATGGGTTTCCAGTGCTTCGCCGAGGACTCGGTCGACGTGAGCGCGATCGAGGTCGGACTGGGCGGCCGCCTGGATGCCACCAACGTGGTGACCCCCGAAGTCAGCGTCATTACCCCGGTGAGCCTGGACCACATGGCAATCCTGGGCGACACAATTGGCGAGATCGCGGCGGACAAGGCCGGGATCATCAAGCACGAAACGCCGGTGGTGGTCGGGCCACAGTTCTCCGAGGCCATGGATGCAATCGACCGGGCCGCCACCGAACAGTCCGCGCCGGTGATCCGCGTCGGGGACGACATCACGTGGCGTGTCGAAAAAGCGTCGGCGGATGGCCAACTCCTGGAAATACGAGGCCGGCGGGACACCTACCGGATGCGGCTGCCCCTGCTGGGGGATTTCCAGGGCGCAAACGCCGCCACCGCGACAGGAGCAGCGGAGGCCCTGGCCGACGCGGGATATTCCATAGATCGCCACGCCATCGTCGCCGGGCTGGAGACGGTGCAGTGGCCCGGGCGCATGGAGGTCCTGGGCCGGGAGCCAACCCTGGTGGTGGACGGCGCGCACAATGATCACTCGGTGGCGACGCTGCTGGCTACCCTGGACAGCTACGTTCCGCACCGGAACCTGGTCGTCGTGGCGGGATTCTCCCGGGACAAGCGGGTGGACGCCATGGTCGAACTGCTGGCCGCGCGGGCGCATCGGGTGATCGCCACGCGCTCCCGGCATCCGCGCTCCATGCGGCCCGAAGAGATCGCCGAACAGTTCCGCGCCCGGGGCATTCCGGCGGAGCGCATCGGGATCACTGCGCACACCGGAGACGCGGTGAGCGGTGCCAGGGCATCGGCGAACGATGATGACCTGGTGCTCGTCACCGGATCGCTGTTCGTGGTCGCCGAGGCCCGGGAGGCGGTCCTGGGCATAGAGCCGGAAACCTACCCCGACCTGCTGCCACCCGATTTACGGTAACCGGAACGCGACTGCTACAATTGTCGCCATGATGCACACCGAAAATGGACGACGGCGCGTGGTGGTGACCGGGATGGGGGCGATCACCCCGCTGGGTCTCAGCGCGGACCAGTTCTGGGACAACCTGGTGGCCGGAGTGTCGGGCATCGGCCCCATGACCCTGTGCGACCCCACAGACTATCCCTGCCAGATCGCGGGGCAGGCCGACGACTTCGAAGCCACCGACTACATCGACCGGCGCGAGGCCCGCCGCATGGCCCGGTTCTCGCAGATGGCGGTAGCAGCGGCCCTGCAGGCCGTGAAGAACGCCAATCTGGACATGGAGCAGGAGGACTCGTACCGCGTGGGCGTGCTGCTGGGCAACGGCAACGGTGGCTTCCCCACCCTGGAGGAGAACTGCCGGATCCTGGCCGACCGGGGCGGAATGCGGATGTCGCCGTTCTTTTTCCCCATGGTGCTGCCCAACATGGCGGCAGCCAACGTGAGCCAGTACGTGGGAGCCCGGGGCTACAACTCCACGGCGACCACGGCCTGCGCGGCGTCCAACAACGCCATCGGCGAGGCGCTGCAGGCGATACGACACGGCGTGGCCGACGCCATGGTCACCGGCGGCGCCGAGGCCGGTATCAGCCAGCTTGGGCTGGCCGGATTCGCAGTGATGCGCGCGCTCAGCACGCGCAACGACGACCCGCAGCGGGCCAGCCGGCCCTTCGACGCCGAACGGGACGGGTTCGTGCCGGCAGAAGGGTCGGGCATCCTGATCCTGGAGGAGTTGGAGCGGGCCCGGGCCCGGGGCGCGAACATCATCTGCGAGGTGGTGGGGTTCGGCGCGACGTCGGATGCGGGACACCTGGTACAGCCGCAGGAGACCGGTGAAAGCGCGGCCAGGGCCATGGCCGCAGCGCTGGCGGACGCGGGGCTGGGTATCGGCGATGTTGACTACATCAACGCCCACGGGACGTCGACGCCACTGAACGACGCGGTGGAGACGGTCGCCATCAAGCGGTTATTCGGGGACTCGGCCTACCGTGTCCCCATTAGCAGCACCAAGGGCATGATCGGTCACGCGCTGGGGGCCTCGGGCGCGCTGGAAGCGGTGGCGTGCGTCAAGACCATCACGGACCAGCGCATCCACCCCACGGTGAACCAGGAGTCGCCGGATCCCGACTGCGACCTGGACTATGTGCCCAACGAATCGCGAACGGCCGAAGTAGGGGTGGTCCTGTCCAACGCCTTCGGGTTCGGCGGGCAGAACGCCTGCCTGGTGTTCCGGCGCTGGGAGCAGTGATTTCGCGCCTGGCGCCGGTGAAATAAATCCGCCGGCGCGTTTGGGTGGCGCCGGCGGTAAGATTGTCGGGGTATTTGGCGAAGACTGCAGGCTAGTCGGCGGCAGCTTCCGTGGTTTGTCCGGCGAGCATCTCGTCGAGCATGCGCTGCAAGGCCATGGTGTGGCTGCACACCCGTCGGGTCGCGAAGAAGGCGCACTCGCAGCTCCAGTCTCCGTCGCGGTAGGCGACCCGGTAGGTATTGTGGTTGCCGATGAAGGATGCCTCGAAGGTGTGGATGTTCACCCGCTCCGGCTCCTCGGCATACTTGCGTGCTTTGTCAACCTTGCCGATGTAGCTCGAACTCATTTCAACCCCCGCAGTGTGATGGGACGGGGATGTAACCCCGCCCGGCCTCATATGGTACTGGCAACGGCCGGGACTGGTCAATAAGCGCGGATTCTGACACCTACCCAGTATGTCATCGCGAGGAATGCAGCGACGTGGCGATCTCGTCGCTGGAAGAGACCCCGGCTACCATCACCAGATTGCCACGCTTCGCTCGCCATGACAGTTCGAGTAATACTGGGTGACCGCGCGGAGCAGATAGCGCGTGGTCCACGTCAAGGCGCGTCACTCAGCCCCTGGGTTGGGTTGCGAACGATTGACAGCCGGACTGACGTGATATATATTATCAGATATACAGATAGTAATTATCGATACATGCGATGTGCCCGAAGGGAGATGGGCGCCCGATATAACTTACTGACAAGGAGGATACGATGACTCCGCGGATAACGAAGCGGGACGGACGGCGCGGATACGAGCCGCTGCGATGGATGACATTCAGGACGATAACCCTGTGGACACTGGCGCTGGCGTTGGCCCTGGTTGTAGTCACCAATTTGCAAGTCAGCGGCGTTGACGCTGCAACGCAGCTCCAACACGACCACGAGCCGAGACTGAAGCCACTGGACGACGGCGGCGGATTGGATCCGGTTCATTTCTGTGAGGCCCCTGCCATTTCCGGCGGCCACGGCATGGCCGAAGTATGGTCCGCTGAAATGGAGCACGCCATTGGCCCGGGTTCCGTAATGCCCGACGCCGCAAACGATCCCGAAATGACGGAGGTCTGGTCCTCCGAGATGACGGTGGGCAGGGCCGCCGACTCGGCGAACCCAATACAGGTGTACACCGGCTATTTCCTGCTGGGGTCCGAACACCAGGGAAGCCTGGACGACACGACGTTCGCGGTCAACGGGATGGATTACGAAGTGAGCTCCATTTTCGAGCAGCAGTTCGGCGACAATTTCCGGCAGTTGGTGTTTGAAGCGGGCGAGCCACTGCCGGACGACCTGGTTCTACAAGTCGAAGACGACCAATTCAACGTGTCGGATTCGCGCCGGCTCGGCGCTCGTCGGAACATACATGCCTGGACACTGGAGCAGAGCCTGGGCTGGGAAGAAGGCGCAATCATGCCCATTGCGCTGATGGAGCTGCCGGAGCCCGATCCCAGCCCAGGCCCGATTTGCAACACGGTGGCGCTAGAATAGGCGAAACCGCCGCGCAATCATCGGGCCACGAACGGGCCAACGGACGCTGAATGTCTGTTGGCCCGCTTGGTGTCTCACCCGCCCCTCTGGTCGGGCGCCGCTACCAACCGCCCGGTCGGCGGCATCACTCAACAACCGGCTCCGCGTCCTTCCGCGTGAGGGGTAGCGCCAGGAACATTACCGCCGCCACCGCGAACAGCGCTCCGATGTAGTAGATGGCAGCATCGAATCCGAAGCTCTCGTACAGCGCTCCCGCAATGAGCGGAGACGCCACGGACATCAGGAAGGCGAACGATTGCACCACGCCCAATCCGGTGGACGCCACGTCCCTTCCCACCATGTCGAAGACCGTTGCGGTCAGAATCGGCTGGTCAGGGTAGAGAAACAGCCCCAGCAGCGCGATGACTATGGTGAGTTCGATCCCGGTGTCGAACACCGTCAGGGCGAGCGTCGCCAGGCAGGACCAGACCAGTCCCGGCACCAGCAACTGCTTGCGTCCAAATTGATCGGACAGCGCGCCGGCGGCCGGCTTGGCCACCAGCCCCACGGCGATCAGCATCCCGATGTGGAACCCCCGGGACGCCGGGCCCATATCTAGGTCGTTCCCCAGGTACAGGGGCAGGATAGTGACCAGCGCCACCAGCGCCATGCTGCGCAAACCGCGTACCACGGTCAGTACCCAGAGGGCCGGCGTCTTCAGCAGGCTGCCGGTGGCATCCACGCGTTCCGACAGCGTGACTACGGGTTCGTCCCGGCCTCGACCGATGTTGCGAAGGGACCAGATGGCGCACGCGGCCAGGAAGAACGGAACAATCGCGTACACGCTGAGCAATTCCCGCCAGGTCAAAAACGCCAGCAACGCCCCGGTGGCCACCGGTCCGACCACGTCGCCCACGCTTCCGCCGACGCCGTGGGCGGACAGGGCGATCCCGCGCCGCTCCGGGAAATGGTGCGAAAGCGACGCCGAGGCCGGCAGGTGCCAGATGGAGTGGGAGATCGCCACCACCCCCATGCCAACCAGAAGCAGCGGATACACCGGCGAGACACCCATGGCCAGGCAGCCCAGGGCAGCAACGGCCAGGCACGCTCCCAGGAGCGGTCCCCAATACCGCCGGAGGATGTCGACCACCACGCCGGCGGGCAGGGCAACCAGTCCGGAGGCCAACTCGCGCGCGGACATGATGCCGCCAACACCGACCGTGCTGAGCTGAAAGGTCTGCTGGATCTCAGGCAGCGCAACGACGAAGCTCTGCACTATCCAGTGGAATACCACATGCCCGGTGGCCAGTCCGGGAATTATGATCCGCGCCCCGAGAGCCGGGGCGGGTTCCCCCGGTTGGTGGGCTGTTTCTGGGTTCTGCATGGTCCGGTTGTGCTCCCGCGATGCGAAATGGGCCTCCACTATGGCCCAGACGGTTCACAAGGTTGCCCGACGCTGATCCCGCCCGGGTTTGCGGAAGGGGTTTCCGTGGGGGTGCAGTATAACAACCCGACGACGTTGCGAAATCGCCGGAATATGGAGGCACAACGTGCGACGCGAGGATGCTGCATCGTCGATCTCCGGATGGCGCCACGGGCCCAATAGTGCGGTCTCGAGTCAAGACCGGCGGTAACTGAGACAGCGAAAGCGGCAAGGCATTTCTTGACTTTGACTAGGGCCAACACTACGATATGAATAGGGCAAAAATCCCGAGCTAACGCTCAGACGGACCGAGGAGGATCTGATGCTAGAAATCGTCCTTGCCGTCCTGGCGGCAGCAGGGCTAGCAACAGGGATAGCAGCGGTGGTTTGGCTGCTGCTGTCAACCAAGAAAGGCGGAAACCAACTCGAACGCAGCCGCGAGGAGGCTGCGGACACCCTCACCCAGGCCGAAGAGGAGAAGCGGACCATCCTCCTGCAAGCGCAGGAAGAGGCGCTGAAAATCCGGGAGGCCGGTGACAAAGAGATTACGGAGCAACGGCGCGAGCTCAACCGCATGGAACGCCGTTACATCCAGCGAGAAGAACAGCTTGACCGCAAACTGGAGTCTTTGGACCAGCAAGAAACGGAACTGGAAGAGCGCGAATCGCATGCCAAGTCCGAACTGCAGAAAGCCGAGGACCTGAAAGACCAGCACAACCGGGAGCTGGAACGGATCGCATCGTTGTCCATCGACCAGGCGCGAGACATCGTGCTGAAGCGTGGCGAAGAGGAAGCATCCCACGAACTGGCTCGCCGCTACTATGAGTTGGAGAAGGAACACCAAACCCGGGCGGACGATAACGCCCGACGCATCCTCACCCTCGCCATAAATCGTCTTGCCACCGACGTAGTGTCGGAGAGCACGACAACTGTTGTTTCCCTGCCCAACGATGAGATGAAGGGTCGTCTCATCGGCCGCGAAGGACGTAACATCCGGGCCCTTGAGGCCCATACCGGCGTGGATATCATCGTTGACGACACGCCCGGAATAGTGACGCTGTCCTGCTTCGACCCGGTGCGACGGGAGATCGCCAGGCTGGCGATGACGCAATTGGTGAAGGACGGCCGAATCCAGCCCACCCGCATCGAGGAAGCGGTCAACCGCGCGGAACGTGACATCGAAGAGACGATGTGGCGGGCCGGTGAAGAGGCCACCTTTGAAGTTGGCGTGAGCGGGCTGGACGCCGAGCTGATCAAGCTGCTGGGACGGCTCAAGTATCGCTACAGCTACGGCGAAAACGCGCTCACGCACTCCATCGAGGTGGGGCTGCTGGCAGGAATGCTAGCGTCCGAGGTCGGCGCGAACGTGCAGACGGCGCGTGCCGCTGGCCTGCTCCACGACATCGGCAAAGCGTTGACCCATGAAATACCCGGGCCGCACGCGGAGATCGGCTACGACCTGACCACCCGCAACGGCGTTGGGTCGCTGGTCTGCAATTGCGTGCTGGAGCACCACGACGACGACCACTCCAGCATCGAGTCGTTCCTGGTAGCTGCCGCCGACGGGATCAGCGCCGCCCGCCCTGGCGCGCGCAAGGAATCCATCGAGCAGTACACGAGGCGGCTTCGCGAGTTGGAGGACACCGCCTACAGTTTCGACGGCGTGCAGCGAGCGTTCGCCATCCAGGCGGGCCGTGAGGTTCGCGTGATGGTCAGCCCCACCGACGTGGATGACGTGGCCTGCGCCAGCCTGGCCAGGAACATCGCTGGCAAGGTCTCCAAGGACCTGCAGTTCCCCGGGCAGATCAAGGTTACGGTGATCCGCGAGACCCGCGAGGAAAGCATCGCCAGATAACCACCCAGTTGGGAGTAACGAAGGGACCCAAAGGGGCGACCGTGCGTCGCCCCTTACAGCGTGGCACTTCAGGGATCAAATTATGCGAGTGTTGATGATTGGGGACATAATCGGCAAGCCGGGCCGGAGCGCCCTTTCCCGATTGCTGCCCGCGCTGCGCCGCGAACTCAACATCGACCTGGTCACCGCCAACGCGGAGAATACCGCCGGCGGTTTCGGCCTCACCCTCAAGACCGCCAACGCCCTGTTGCAGGCCGGCGTCGACGTGATGACCTCGGGCAACCACATCTGGGACAAGAAGGACATACTCCCCCACATGGAAGAGTTGCCGCTGCTCCGGCCGGCGAACTACTACGGCGCGCCGGGACGGGGCTGGATGATGTTCGGCGACGTGATGGTGCTGAACCTGCAGGGACGGGTGTTCATGCCGCCTATAGACTGCCCCTTCCGCGAGGCCGACAAGCGGCTGGCGGAGGCGGAAAACGAGCTGGGACACGCGCCAAAAACGGTGGTGGTGGACTTCCACGCCGAGGCAACCTCGGAAAAGCAGGGCTTGGCCTGGTACCTCGACGGCCGCGTCAGCGCGGTGGTGGGCACGCACACCCACGTAGCGACGGCCGACGCGCGCATCATGCCCGGAGGCACTGCCTACGTCAGCGACCTCGGAATGACGGGTCCCCAGGACTCGGTTATTGGCACGGAGGTCGCCCCGGTGCTGGAGCGGTTCAGGACGGGTCTGCCCCAACGGTTCGAACCGGCCAAGGGCGCATGCATCCTGAACTCCGTACTGATCGACATCGACGACGCCACCGGCCACGCCACCGACATCGTGCGCATCGACCGCCGAATAGACGAATAACAACCAAAATATCCATAAATATGGGGAGACCTGATGGCAATTTCTGTTGACCTGCACCTGCACACCACCGCGTCGGATGGACGATTGACGCCCACCGAGTTGGTGGAGCTGACCGCGTCCAAGGGCCTGCGCACGATATCAGTGAGCGATCACGACACGACGGCGGGGTTGGAAGAGGCGCAACGGGCCGTGGACCGCGTCCCCGGTATGCGGCTGATCCCCGGCATCGAGCTCAGTTGCGACGTGCCGGGCGGCGAAGTGCACATGCTCGGCTACTTCATGGACGTGGCCGACGCCGGATTCCAGGAGACGCTGTCCGGGTTCCGCGAGGGCCGGTTGGCGCGCGGCGAAGGCATGGTCCAGAAGCTCGCGGAGTTCGGCCTGCACATCGAATGGGAGCGCGTCCTGGAAATCGCCGGCGACGCCTCGGTGGGACGGCCGCACATCGCTCACGCGCTGGTCGAAAAAGGCTATTTTGCCGAGCCGTCGGACGCTTTCCGGGAATACCTGGGACGGAACGGCAAGGCCTACGTCGAACGGTCCAAACTCACGCCGGCGGACGCGGTGAAACTGCTGAATGACATGGGGGGCGTGGCGGTGTTCGCCCACCCCTGGTTCGAGCGGCGGGGCAACGAGCCCGAGCCGGAACAATCGCTCATCGAGACGGTGGAGGAACTGAAAGCCGCCGGCCTGCACGGGATGGAAGTGCATTACTCGATGTACGACGAGGCGACGGTGGACTGGCTGGCTGACGTGGCGCGAGCATACGACCTGATCCCGTGCGGCGGAAGCGATTATCACCACAGCGGCAACTCGCGCGAGCCGCTGCCCGGCGTCAACGGGCCGCCCATGGAAACGGTGGAGCGACTGGAGGAAGCCGCCCGGCGGCTGGCGTCGCGCCGATAAAGAGCGACCGGCGCTAAACGTGGCAACGGTGGGGTTGCCGACATGTCGGGGGATGCAGCGACGCTGATCGGCCTGTGGGCTGTCGCGTACCTGATTGGAGCCATGCCGATGTCGTATCTGCTGGCGCGAGCGCTGGGAGGAATCGACCTGAGGCAACACGGCAGCGGCAACGTGGGGGCGAGCAATTTCGCCAGCCAGATGGGAAAGAAGTGGTGGTTGCCAATCGCGGCCATCGACATGGGACGGGGCGCCGGGCCGGTCCTGATTGGGCAGTACGCCCTGGGTCTGTCAGACATGGCCTGGTGGCTGGTGTTGACTCCATTGTTCACCATTTTGGGCAACAACTGGTCGCCGTTCCTGCGTTTCACGGGCGGCCGCAGCGTGGGAGCCTGGGCCGGGGGCATCCTGGGCATCGCGCCGCTCTTTTTCGTGGCAGGACTGGTCCTGTACGTATTGGGGTGGCGGGTGACGCGGAGGTCGGCGGAATGGATGCTGGTAGTGATGATCGCGCTGCCATTGCTGGCCCTGGCATGGCCGGAGCGCTGGCTGCTAGTCGGGGCAAAAGAGCAGCTGGCGGTGTTTGCCGCGGGCGGGGCGGTCCTGATCCTGGCCAAGCGGCTCGTTTCCAACGGGCAGTCGGCTCCGGCGGATGTGCCGTGGGGTACGGTCATGCTCAACCGGTTGCTGCGGGACCGGGACATCGCAAACCGGGAAGAATGGCTCGCGCGCACCGCCGAGTACCGCGACGACGGGCTGTAAGGGCGCTTGGGATCCGACGGCTACCACCAGGGAATCGATTGCCGGACGATGCTGCACCGAATCGCCATGCCCGGGACCACACCAAATTCCTGCGCTTTGCTTGCAATGAAACCTTCACGATATTTACCGAGAATCAGGGGATAATAGGGGCATGGTAGAACAGCAGGCAGAATCACAGGCCACGACCTGTCACTGGCACCCGGCGGTGCCCACGGGGCTGTCATGCAGCCAGTGCCAGCGGCCGATATGCACGCAGTGCCTGGTGCAGGCGCCGGTGGGGATCCGTTGCCGGGAGTGCGGCCGGGCGGTGCCTCTGCCGACCTTCGACGTGCGTCCGTCGAACTACGCCAAGGCGGCAGTAGTGGCCGCAGTAATCGGTGTGCTCGGGGTCATCCTGTGGCTCACACTGATTTTCTTCACTGGAACGCGGCTGATATCGTTCCTCGTCACGCCCCTGGTGGTGGGCTATGCGGCGGGAGAGATCATTAGCCGGGTGGTCAACCTGAAACGCAGCAAGGGGCTGATGTACATCGCCGGCGGGACGGTGGTGCTCAGCTCGCTCGTGGCGATGATGCTGACCGGAGGATTGACGCTGAGCCTCTGGGGCATCCTTGCGCTTGTCGGCGGGGTGCTGATCGCCATCGGGCGCGTGAGACTGTAGGGCCAGACGGAAGCCACGCCCCGACAGTAGACGTCGGACTACTTCAGACCGCCGAAGCGTGTTCTGCCCAGAGGCGGCGGACCGTATCGCGGGTGACGCCGGACCGGAAGCCGCGACGCTGCAGGTAGTCCCACATCTTGCGGTGGAAGTCTGCGTAGGGCATTGCGCCTCGAGCGAGCAACCGCTGAGCGCGCCGCTCTGCGGCCCGATAGGCGGCATCGGTCTCGTCCAGGCCGTCCAGAGCGTCCTCGATTATGGGCTCGGCCACGCCCTTGCCACGCAGTTCGCGACGGATCAGCGAAGCCCCGCGCGGCTTGCGCCGGTCCCGGCTATTGCGCCACTGCCGGGCGAACTCGGCATCATCCAGGTACCCGTACCGTTTCAGGGAGTCCAGCGCCTGTTCAACCACGGGCTGTTCGAAATCACGCCCGACGCGCCTTCGGACCTCAGCAACGGTTCGGGGCTTGAAACTGACGTACCGCAGCGCCACCTGCAGCGCGTCAGTGTAGGCATCCGACATGGGCTGCCAGTCCGACCGATCGAGCGTGGAGGCTAACGATTAATTCAGGCTGACCGAGTCGGGGTTCGCGATGTAGGCGGCAGCGTCGGCAGCGGTTCCGTTGAGATGGCCGTTACCCTCTCCGTCGATGGGCTCTTCCTCGGGCACCTCGTCGCCCCGGATGAGGGCCTCGATCGCGTCGGCGATTTCGCCGTGCTCCAGGAGGAAATTCTTGGAGTTTTCACGCCCTTGTCCCAGGCGGGTCTCGCCGTAGGAGTAAAAAGCGCCAGCCTTCTTGATGATGTTCTGGTTCACGCCGATGTCCAGCAGGTCGCCCATCTTGCTGATGCCCTGGTTGAACATGATGTCGAACTCGGCCACGCGGAAGGGAGCTGCGACCTTGTTCTTGACGATGCGTGCGCGCACGCGGCTGCCGATGATCTCCGACCCCTGCTTGAGCGACTCGCTGCGGCGCAGGTCGATACGGACGGAGCTATAGAACTTGAGCGCCCGGCCGCCGGGGGTGACCTCGGGGCTACCGTAGCTGATGCCGATCTTCTCGCGAATCTGGTTGATGAAAACGACCGCGGTGCGGGAACGGTTGATGGTGGCGGTGAGCTTGCGGAGGGCCTGCGACATGAGCCTGGCCTGCATGCCGACGTGGACGTCGCCCATGTCCCCTTCGATCTCGGCCTGCGGAACCAGTGCGGCGACGCTGTCGATGACGACGGCGTCAACGGCGCCGCTGCTGACCAGCTTCTCGGTGATGTCCAGCGCCTGCTCGGCGGAGTCGGGCTGGGAGATCAGCAGGTTGTTCAGGTCAAGGCCACAGCTGGTGGCGTAGTGTGGATCCAGGGCGTGTTCAGCGTCGATGTAGGCGGCGAGGCCGCCCATGCGCTGGGTCTCGGCCATGATGTGGATGGCAAGGGTGGACTTGCCGGCCGATTCCCCGCCGTAGATCTCGGTAACACGGCCGCGGGGCAGGCCGCCGACGCCCAGGGCCATGTCCAGGGACAGTGAGCCGGTGGGAATGACGTTGGTAATGAGGTGGGAGACCTGCTCGTCACCGCGCATCACCGCGCCCTTGCCGTGGTCTTTTTCAATACGGCCCAGGGCGACCTCGAGGGAGGCCAGCTTGTTCTTGTCGAGATTCAGGGTTTCGGGGTTTATTGCCATCGTTAGCCTCCCGCACGGCTGGTTTGCACTTACGGGGAGTTTAGCACGTGCGTTCCATTAATGCAATGGAGCAATGTCGTTATTTTGCCGGGATTTACGGGGCCCACGGCCCCGAGGCTAGAAGTCTCAAAAGCCGCCGTCGAAGCCAATGGTGACGACGCCGTTCTCGACGATGATGGGGGTGATCCGCTCGCCGCCGGAGAGCTCTAGCAAGGCGGGCACCTGGTCGGGCTGCTTGGAGACGTCGATCTCAGTATAGGCCACCCGCTGGCGTCGGTAGTGCATCTTGGCCTGCGCGGAGAAGGGGCAGTCGGGGTGCGTGTAGAGGATGATTTCGGTGTCGTTGGTCGTAGTCAATTTATGCTCCTGTGGATCACTTCGGGCGACCGGACAAGGTGACGCGCCATGAGGATGCCCAATTTTACGCAGGGGTCGGGTATAACGCAACGCGGGGAACACCATGGAGCCACAAGGCGCAACGTGCTAGCAGTACACTTACTCGATGATCTCGTAATCTTGCATCAGCCCGCTCGGCGACGACCCATGGATAATATCGATTGAACCTTCCGAGTACTCGGCGTGATCGATGATCTTGGTCCATCGAGGCATAGGTTCACCTACGTAAGGGTTTGCGAAGAACACTGCGCGCGATTTGTCGACAGACCACGGGTAAGTGCCGTAAAACGTGGCAACGCCTATCACGTGCTGATTCTGTGGGCCCGACGAGTTGAACCAGAAGCCGTCCAACTTACGCCTGCTGTGAGGTTCGGGCAACGGGCTGGTGTCGGCTGGGTTGCTGTGTGCGTAGAATGCGACCCCTATACTGCCAAACAATACTTCATAGAGCCTGTCCAGCCGATGCGAGGTACGTAAGGCGATGATCAGATTGTTGACATCCCGATACCGCTTGGCTTTGTCGTAAAGCCGCTGTTTAGTCTTCCCGATATCGTCGACTACACCAGATTTGGCCGGCCCCATTCCAACAAACGCTCCTTTTCTTGGCCGGGAATCTGGCGAAATCGGCATTAACCTACCAGTGATGGTCCAACCATCGTGCGTGAAGGTCGTAGCCGGCAAAACGTCTAGACTGTATGCATTACGTTCGCACGCGGCATACAAATCCTCGTATTCGGTTTCATTTACGAGCTTCTCGAACGGACGCATGAGTTCACGTTTGCGTGGCACGGAGCGCAGTTTACCTTCCGTGCGAATATGCAGGACAAAATCTGGAGCATATAAGTCGTTGAGGATATCGAGCGCGAGCAATTCATTCCTATCGCGTTCCAAATCTGTGCCTGCTTCAATGTCGACATCTGTTGCCTCAACCACGTACGAGTATTCCGCACCATCGTGAAGCGTCTCGGTGACCGCGAAATCAGGCGTGCGCCCTGCAATGCGAGGCTCTATTGTTACCTGCCCGCCCGCGCCGGTCAAAAATTCGTGGACAAGCAACTCGAAAAACGCGGCTTCAAATTGTCGGTCGTCCTTTCGCGACCCGGCCCCTTCATGTCGCATACGGCGCACAAGTGAAGTCCTGTGCTCCAACGGAAAGTGATCAATCCAGCGCTGGAGCATCTGACGAACCCTTCCATAATCAGGGAGAGCCGAACGGTCGAGGAAAGAATAGATCGATTCTGACCTCCTCGCCAGTCCCGAGTAATTCCTTGGCTTATCATCAAACAACGGAAGGGCACTTGGATGGCGATAACGGTATTCGTCCCGCATCAATTCACCGATATACTTCTTGCACAGATGACATCGTTATGCCTGAGTTCCAACGCACAGCCTGGGTTCGCTAACGTGAGCAAATGACTGATGGCTATCGGCGTCAGACCGGAACGGACTGTGCTTCGAGAACTTCGTTGACGACCGATTCCTGGCTGCGCTCACGGAGCCGGGCCATGCTCTTGAGGATGACGCGGTGCGCCAGGGCGGGGGTCGCCAGGGTCTTGATGTCGTCGGGCGTAACGTACTCCTGGCCGCGGATGCCGGCCAGCGCCTGGGCGCAGCGGTAGAGGCCGAGAGTGGCGCGAGGGCTGGCGCCGAGCTCCACGTCGGGATGCTCGCGGGTGGCGCGTATCACCCGGACCAGGTAATCGCGCAGGACGGGATCGATGTAGACCCGCCGGACCAGCGCCTGGATGTGTAGAACATCGTCAGCGGACGCCACGGGCTGCAGCGAAGTCAGTGGGTCGGCGTCCTCGAAGCGCTCGAGCATGGCGGTCTCGTCATCTTCCGAGGGGTAACCCAGCCGGAGCCGGAGCAGGAAGCGGTCGATCTGGGCCTCGGGCAACGGGAATGTGCCCTCCAGCTCGATGGGGTTCTGGGTCGCCAGAACCAGGAAAGGCGCGGGCAACTGCACGGTGTCCTGGTCAACGGTGACCTGACGTTCGGCCATGGCTTCCAGCAGCGCGGACTGGGTCCTGGGGGTCGCGCGGTTGATCTCGTCGGCCAGAACGACCTGGGAGATGACCGGGCCGGGGCGGAACTCGAACTCGCCGTTGTGCTGGTTGTAGTAGTGGATGCCGGTGATGTCCGACGGCATCAGGTCCGGCGTGAACTGGATGCGGCGAAACTCGCAGTCCAGCGAGTAGGCCAGTGAGCGGGCCAGGGTGGTTTTGCCGATGCCGGGGACGTCCTCAACCAATATGTGCCCGGCGCTGAAGAGGGCGGCCAGCGTGTATTCGATGACCTCATCCTTGCCGACGATGGCCAGCTGGATGTTCTCGCGGATCCGGGCGGCGGTGTCCGCGATCTGCTGTGCCTGGGAGACGGTGATCACGGGGTAGCCTCCACCGTGTCGGAAACCACGCCGGCCAGATACTCCTCGGCTTCGCGCAGGTCCTTGGGGGAGTCCACGCTGCGCCAGAAGGCGTCGGAGGAAACGGCGGACATGCGGCCCCCTGCTGCCAGGGCAGGGAATGTGCTGTTCTCGTGGTCGCCCAACTCGGGCAGCAGGCCACGGATGGCGGGGTGCAGAACGTAGACGCCGCCGTTGATGGCGTAGGGAAGGACCGCCTTTTCGCGGAACTGCTCCACGGTGCCATTCGCGCCGGTGTCCACGATGCCGTAGGGGCTGGTCATTGGGACGGTGAGGATGGTGGCAAGGTGGCCCCGGTTTTGCGTACGACGGGAATGGTAGTCGGCGATGAGCTCGGCCAGCGGCGCATCGGTGATGACATCGCCGTTGGTGGCGATCACCGGGCCATCTTCGCCGGGTAGGGCGGCCAGACCCTGTCGCAGCGCGCCGCCGCGCCCGAGGGGAACATCTTCGTGGCTGTAGTGAGCGCGAATCCCGAGATGACCTCCGTCGCCGAAAAAGTCCCGCACGGCGTCGGCCAGGTGGCCGACCAGGAAAACAACGTCGGTGACGCCGGCTTCGCGTAGCCACTGCACCTGATGCCACAGGATCGGGCGGCCACACAGGGGGATCATGGGCTTGGGCAAAGTGTCGGTCAAGGGACGAAGGCGTTCGCCTTTTCCACCGGCGAGGATGAGAGCGTACATGGCGGGGGTATGCTAATGCGGCAGACGGATGCGGTCAATGGCACGCTCTGCTGCCAATGACCACCTGGCGTATTGATCGGGTAAATCCATTTCGATTGCGACCTGCCCATTCGTTCCCGATGTCACACCAGCAACCGAACGCGCCCCTGCAGTATGCGGGCAGGGGCGCGGCAATGGACTGAATCGGTCGGGTGACCGGATCAACCCTACTCGTAGGCTCTGGGGCGGAACTCTGATGAGCAGAATTGGATCTGTTCCCAGAATCCGGCCGCGTCCCGCTCAACGTTGACCGATTGCAGAAAATCGCGGGTTGGGTCGTCGTAGATGATGCACGGCGCCCACAGGGCAATGTCAGGGAAAGCGAACAAAAGTGCTATCACCAAAGCCATGCAACCCATGAACGGTAAGACTCCGATATACACGTCGGTGATCGTGCTTTCTCGTAAAGCCTCCTGGGCCGCTGCGGTTTGTTCCGCCATCTGCGCGTCAACGTCCTGTCTCACGCCGTGGAGGATATAGAGGTTGATGCCCTCGGGCGGGCTGATCAGGGCAGCCTCCACCAGGATCACCATGATGATGCCGAACCAGACCAGGTCAACGCCAACCGCTTCCAGCGACGGCACCAGAATCGGGATGGTGGTCACCAGCATGGCAAAGCTTTCCATGAAGGTACCCAGCAGCAGGTAGAAGAACACCAGGATGATGACAAACTGGAGGGCGTTGAGATTCAGGCCAGTGATCCACTCCGAGATATCCTGGGAGATGCCGAGGCGCGCAAAGGCGAAGCTGAGGGTGAACGCCGCCATGACGATGAGCATGATCATCGACGAGGTTCGAACGGTGGAGATGATGGCGTCGAACAACATTCCCTGGACCGCAGAACGGGCCTGGTTCCAGCTCTGGTAAGTGGGAGGCGGCAGCCGGTCCTGGCTCCCGATGAAATAGATGGCCAGATACCACGCCGGGAAGAAGATGAAACCCAGCATGACCAGGGTGGCGGACAGACCTGACAGGCGGCCGCGCTGCTGCTGCACGTAGTCGTCCAAAGCAAAGACCACCACCGGAAACAGGATGATACCGACCAGGATAACCGCGGTACGGTTGTCGCTGATCTTGCGGTACAACTCGTTGGCAATGGCGACGACCAGCGCACCGACCACACCGAGGGCGGCGGCTTCGGTCGGCGTGGCCCAGCCGGTGTAAATGGAACCGAGCACGACAAAAATGATGGCCAGCACCGGCACTATGGACATCATTCCGATGAGGGCTTCGAAGAGCATCCGCCGCCACTCGGAAACGGCCTCGCCGTAGGACAGGACGGACCGCCCGCGGCGATAATCGCCCCGGTCGTTGGCGTTTGCAATGCGGGCTTCGGTGGCCTGCTCCTGCAGGAGCGTCGCCATTTGTTCCTGGTCGTAGCGACGGATACCAATCCCGTGGAACCAGGCCCGGTAGAGGCGGCGGACTCCGTCGTCCATTGGCGCAGTGGTTGGAAATATGATCGAGGTGACGATCATCATCAGGATCATAACGAACGCCAGGAGGAAGCCGGGCAGGAAGCCGCCCATGTAGAGGCGGCCGATGGACTCCTCAACCAGCACACCGTAGATGATGAGCCCGATGCTGGGCGGGATCAGGATGCCGAGAGTTCCGCCGGCCGCGAGGGAGCCGATGACGAGGCGCTCGCTGTAGCCGCGCTGTCGGAAGGACGGCAGCGAAACACGGCTGATGGTGGCGGAGGTGGCTACGCTGGAGCCGGAGCACGCAGCGAAGACGGCGCAGGAGGCGATGTTGGTGTGGAGGAGACCACCGGGCAGGAAGACGAGCCAACGGGACAGGGCCCCGTACATGCGCTCGCCCATGCCGGACCGGAGCATCAGCTCGCCCATGAGCAGGAAGAGGGGCACTGCGACCAGTATGAAGTTGGTGTTGCTCTCCCACGCCTTGTTGCCGAGGATGTTCCACAGCGGGGCATCGGAAAATGCCTGCATCATCACCAGGGACAGCACTCCGAGAGCGCCGGCGACGTACAATCCGATGAGGAAGAAAACTCCCATCATGCTGAAAGCGGTGATGATTGCCATGTTTTACGGTCCTCCGTGCAGTGATGGCCGCCCGACGGACGGCTGCTGTGGAGTTTGGAAGGGCTATGGTGGAAGGAGCAGGAGGGCTACACGCCGGAAGCCGCTTCTTGCAGGACCTCGGCGTCAGTTGCCAGATCGGCCACGTCGCCGCCGGAGTTCTTGTGCCAGATCTCCAGCAGGCCGCGCAGGATCATGCTCAGCATCCACTGGAAAGACGTGAAGGCGAGCATGGTGAAGCCGACGGCGACAATCATCTGGAACATCCAGAGTTCGGGCAGGAAGTTGCCGATGAGATAGGTGTTCGCCAGGGCGGGTTCGCACAGGCCTTCGGCGTTGGTGCGGATGCACTTGGACTCGGCAACCTCCTCCCAACTCTTGATGGCCGTGATGAGGCCGAAAAAGCCCACGGACCCGAGGGCCATCCAGTCGGCCGCCGAACGCATATAGGGGTGGATTCGCGAAAAGAGGGGCAACAGAACGTCAATGCGGACGTGGGATCCGGTGCGCAGGGAATAGGAAAACGCCCAGGTTCCCGCGAAAGCCAGGACGTAGCCGCCCACCAGTTCCTGGTTGCCCAGGATGGGGCCGCCCAGCTTCCGCACTATCACCTGGTAGGTGATGTAGATGCCCAGAAGGAGCAGAAGTGTCCCGCAGATGTATCCAAAGCCGCGGTAGACCCAGTCCAGGGCGCCGTCGATTTTATGGATCAATCGGGTCAGGAAAACCGGCGTGGGGGTTGCCGCAGGTTGTGTAGTCAACTGGCGCCTCCGGTAAGCCGGGCGAAAAAGTTAGAAATGCGCCGGCAGATCATTGAAAGCAGGATATTACAAGCGTCAAACAGGCGAAAATACCCACATATGGCACGCAGGATGGGACTATATTGGGCGTCCTGATAAAAGTCAACCGATGCAAAAACCGGTAACCGTTCAGAGTTGCGGAGGACGTGTCATTACGAGCGCAGCGTGGCAATCTCGTTGGCGCCGGGGAGCCCTTCCGGGCAGACCCTGCTGCTACGATATCGAGGTTGCCACGCTTTGCTCACAATGACAGTTCCAGTGAGACTGGGCTCGCGTCCTCACGCGAGCCCAGTCGAAGATCGGGCAAGTATAATTGTCACGGCGTCCCCCGGGCGGGGCAAAACGTAAAGTAGCGATGAGGTGCATGAAATGTCACAGGCGAACAATTTCGGAGTCCTGCTGCCCACGCGGGGCGTGCTGGTATATGCCGGCAGCAACGGCCCCCGGGTCGAGCTGACCTGGCAGATGGCCGAGACTGCCGAGCGCGCCGGCTACGACTCCGTCTGGGTTGGCGACAGCATCACCTCCAAGCCCCGCATGGAGCCGCTCACGGCCATGGCGGCCATCGCCGCCCGCACCAACCGGGTGAAGATCGGCACGGCCGTCCTGCTCAACGCCCTGCGCCATCCGGTGCATCTGGCGCACTCCGCCGCCACCATCGACAACATCTCCGCCGGCCGCACGATCCTGGGTCTGGGTGCCGGACGCGGCAACAACCAGATGTTCATCGACGAGCACGCTGCCGTGGGAGTGCCGATCGAAGAACGCGCTCCCCGCATGGAGGAGAGCATCCGCGTCATGCGCGCGCTGTGGACTGGTGAGCCGGTCACCTCCGACGGCGAGTTCTATCCCCTCGAAAACGTCACGCTGGAACCGGGGCCCGTCCAGTCTTCGATCCCCCTCTGGATTTCCAGCAACTGGGTGCGGCGCGGCCTGGCCCGGGTTGCCGAGCTCGGCGACGCCTGGATCACCAACGTCCCGTCCACGGAACTGTTCGACCGCTGCTGGCAGCGGATCGAGCAGAACGCCGGCGAACTCGGCCGCGATGCGTCCGAGATAGGCCGCTGCCTGTATATCTCGGTGAACCTGAAGGACGACACCGACGCCGCCCTGGCCGAGGGCGACCGGTTCATGCAGGCCTACTACAGCGTGCCCTACGACGTCATCAGCAAGCAGTTGCTGTGCGTCTTCGGCCCGCCCCAGAAGAGCATCGACGCCATCAAGGCCTACCAGGACAGCGGCGCCGACTACTTCATCGTCAGGTTCGCCTCGCCGGACCAGATGGGCCAGATGGCGCGGTTCACCGAGGAAGTCCTGCCCCACGTCTCCTGATGGGCCGGGGCCATGCGTATTCCCATCGCTCCCACCACGCACCAACTCGAGCCCCTGCCGTCATTGCGAGCGAAGCGCGGCAATCTCGTCGACGGGGCAGCCCACGCCCTGGTCCGACCGACGTATCCGGAGGAATGACCGCTCGGGTGAGTTAGGAGGAGACTTGGAATCTAAGCCACAGACCGGGCTATCGAGGACCCTCAAGGTAACGCCGGCAAGAATCGTGGTTGCGTTGCTGTTGGCGTTATTGGCATTGCCGGTGGTTTATCTGGGGATATTGGGAATCTACGCTCTGTTCCTGATAGATGATGCCGTAGCACTATATTTAGTTCCGTCAATCCTTGCGCCGGTCTTTGCGGTATTGAGTGCATTTGGAACACTCTTATATTTCCGGTCTGCGCTGATTACCGCCGCAGCGCTGTCGGTGTTTTATCTGGGCTGGGCTTTCACCCTTTACCCGTTCCCCGGTGTTTTGCCAAGTTCATTCTTCTACTGGGCCAGGGTGACTATGCTTGCGATGATGTGCCTGAATTTGGCTTGGATAGTTTGGACCCTACGCAGGCGCGCGGCCCCGCATCGCTAGTCGGCCAGGCGGTAGATGCCGGATTTCTGCGAGAGCAGGTAGAGTTCGCCCTGGTAGTCCTCGGCGAACGACATGATGCGCCGGCGCGTGTCGGCGAGGCGCTGGTGCTCGATCACCTGGCCGTCCGCATAGCGCAGGCCGAAGACCTCGCCGGTGCAGAAGTCGCCGTACACGTAGACGCCCCGCAGCCACGGTATCGCGGAGCCGCGGTAGACGTAGCCGCCGATCACCGAGCAGGGTTGGCCGTCCAGCGAGTACTCCCACACCGGCGGGACCGTGCCGGTGCGGTCGCAGTCTCTGGCGCTGAAGCAGTGGTTGCCCTCCAACCGGTTCCAGCCGTAGTTGCCGCCCCGTTCGATTAGATCGATTTCCTCCCAGCGGTTCTGGCCCACGTCGCCGGCCCACAGCTCGCCGGTGTCGCGGTCGAAGCTGAACCGCCACGGGTTGCGCAGGCCGTAGGCCCAGATCTCGCCGCGCCCGCCTCCCGACGCCAAGGGGTTGTCCGGCGGGATGGCATAGGGACGCTCCGGAGTGGCCTGGGAAACGTCGATGCGCAGGATGGAGCCGAGTAGCGAGGAAGTGTCCTGGCCGCTGCCCAGCGGGTCGCCGGCGGACCCGCCGTCACCCAGCCCGATGTACAGGTGGCCGTCGGGCCCAAAGGCGATCTGTCCGCCGTTGTGGTTGGCGTAGGGCTGCCCCACCTCCAGGATCACCAGCTCGCTGTCGGGATCGACACGCGATTGATCGGCGGCCAGCGTGAAGCGCGAGACCACCGAGCGGCGGGGGTCGGCTGCGGAGTAGTAGACGTACAGGAACTGTTCGTCGGTGGGGTCCAGCGCCAATCCCAGCAGGCCCTCCTCGGAGCGGCGGCTGCTGACCCGGTCGGTGATGTCCAGAAACTCCGTCGCGGCCGGGACTTCCGAACCCGACGGTTCGAACGCCCAGATCCTGCCGTCCTGTTCGGTCACCAGCAGCCGACCGTCGTGCGCCTGGGCCAGGTTCGTGGGCTCCCGGAACTCGCGGTCGGCCCACAGCGGCTCCAGCTGCAACGTCTCCAGGGGCGGCGCGTCGGTGGACGGTGGGGAAGTAGGCGGAGGCGCGGTCAGCGGCGGTGACGTGAGGGAGACGCGCACCGCGTTGGGCACCGACGCCGACGCCGTCGTGGGTGTCGGTCCCGCCAGCAATGCCGTAGGCTCCGGTGGCGGAGGAGACGGCGCGGCCGTCGGAGTAGGCGTCGGCGGCAACGCCGTCGGCATGCTCTGGCAACCAACGGCCAGCGCCAAGAGCAGGGCCATGAGAACTGTCGCTATTGCTGCCACATTTTCAAGATACTACGTTTCTCACGTCTGCCCACATTGGGTAGTTTGTCAGAATCATCAGGATTATCAGGATCCACGGATTGGGCGGATTGAGACCATTGCGGGCAGAGCGCTCCCAATCCGGATAATCCTCAAATCCTGAAAATCCTGTTTCTGACGATTTGCGAAGGTGGGTCCGCGTGGAGTAACCGAACCCCTTGCCACGAAACCCCGCCTGCCGCCCCGCGGTCAAACTGAGGTCGCGTCGGGTGGCGCCGGCCCCCGCTCCAGCAGTTCCAGCCAGTTCCCGTCGGGGTCCTCCATGTAGCAGCCCTTGCTGGCCGCGGGATACACCGGGTTGGGCCGCGTCGCCGGCGGACTGACGAACCGCGCTCCCCTGGCGCTGAGGTCGGCGTAAAACGCGTCCAGGTCGTCGACTATGATGCCCAGGTGGGTCGCTCCCACCTGGTGGCGCTGCGGCAGCGCGACGGCGTCTCCCGCCGGGCTCAGGTACTGGATCAGCTCCACCGAGTGCCGTTGATCCCCGACCCCCAGGTACACGATGTGCAGCCGCGCGTCGGGATATCCCACGACCTCCGAGATGAAGTCGCCTTCCAGTATCTGGTCCCGCTCGATGCTGAGGCCCAGCAGGTCGCGGTAGAAAGCCAGGGAGCGCTCCATGTCGCTCACCACGAACCCGGTGTGGTTCATCCATTGGACTTCCATATCTGTGAACCTCCCCATGTAGTCAGAAACAGGATTTACCGGTTTGACCTCACTCGCACCCGGATTGATCTCATGCGCACCCGATTTGTCGTTGCGAGCGCAGCGTGGCAATCTCGTCGCGTCCAGCTTCGTCGCCGCACCAACGGGATTGCCGCGTCGCGTCGCTCCTCGCAATGGCAGGTTTGCAGCAACTGAGCACTCGCGACCGGATTAGACTGGCTGATGCGACCCTCGGCCCGATCCTGAAAATCCGCTAATCCGGCGAATCCTGCTTCTGACGATCCTCCCGGCTACCGGCCGTCATTGATGTAATCGGACACCTTCTCGCCGATCATGATGGTCGTGGCGTTGGTGTTGGCCCGGATGCAGTCGGGCATGATCGACGCGTCGGCCACCCGCAGGCCCTCCACGCCCTTGACCTTCAGGTGCTGGTCCACCACCGCCAGGGGATCCGAGTCCGGCCCCATCTTGCATGTGCCCGATATGTGGTGTGATGTTCCCGAGTTCTTGCGCAGCCAGTCGTCCAGCAGCTCGTCGGACGCCAGCTCCTCGTCGGTGGGCATGATCCGTTCCTCCACCAGGTCGGCAAACGGAGGCCGCTCCGCCATCCGGACGCCCAGGCGTATCGCCTCCCGCATCCGGCGCAGGTCCTCCGGCTCCTGGTAGTAGTTGTAGTTCAGGAACGGCTGCACGTGGGGGTCGGTGGACTGCAGCGTCAGCTCGCCCTGCCCCAGCGCCAGTTGCAGGCTCGCGCCCATGCCGATGTAATTGAGGTCCTCGTCGATGACGACGTGGGCCGGGCGGTGCTCGCTGGTCATCAGGTTGGGGCTCAGCTGCATGTCGTTGCGCAGGTTTGATCCTTCCACCGTGTAGCGCAGCCCCACCTGGATCACCGGCGCCTGCACGTCGGGCTTCTCGCCCTTGCCCAGGTACAGCACCGACGCCGCGGGATGGTCGCGCAGGTTCTTGCCCACGCCCGGCGAATCGTGCACCACCGGGATGCCCATGCTGCGCAGGTGCTCCGCCGGACCCACGCCCGACAGCATCAGCAGCTGCGGCGACGCCACGGCCCCGCTGCTGACGATGATCTCGCCGCCCTCGACAGTGAAGACGTCGCCCCCGCTCTCCGCCTCGACCCCCACCGCTCGTGGTGAACCGGTCGGACCAGCCTCGAAGATGATCCGCCGCGCGGTCACGCCGCCCCGTATGGTCAGGTTCAGGCGGTGTCGCGCGATGTCCAGGTAGTTGATCGCCATGCTCATGCGCACGCCGTCGATGGTGTTGCGGGCCCGGGGCGAGACTCCCGTGGACTCGGGGTGGTTCTGGTCCTCGTCCTGGGGAAAGCCCTCGTCAAGGCACGCCCGCTCAAAGGCCACGGCGTGGGGCAGCCACTCGCTGCGGGGAGCGCGCCGCACCGGCACCGGCCCGTCGGAGCCGTGGAAGTCGTCGCCGCCAAAGTCCAGGTCGGTCTCCAGCTTGTTGAAGTAGGGCAGGCATCGGGTGAAACTCCACTCGTCGTTGCCCCACTCGGCCCAGCGGTCGTAGTCCTCGGGGATGCCGCGGAACAGCACCTGCCCGTTCACCGCGCTGGAGCCGCCGGTCGCCTTGCCTCGCGGGATCACCAGGTCGTCCTGCTCCTCCGTTATCCGGGCGGTGTAGCCCCAGTTGTGCGGCCCGTAGGCCGAGAGCCACACGTTGTTCCCCAGCTTCAGGTCGTCGGGCAGTTGCTCAAAGACCGGATAGTCCGGCCCTGCCTCCAGCAGCAGCACGGAACGGTCCGGGTTTTCCGACAGCCGGCTGGCGATGGTGCACCCGGCGGACCCCCCGCCCACCACGATATAGTCGTACCTCATGCTCTGGCCTCCTGCAATGGATATGCTTTACGCGCAGTTACTTGTCGATTGTCGCGTGTCGTAGTCGATTGTTTCGTGTCGTAGTCGATTGTTTCGTGTCGTAATTGAAGCGCAAACCGCCCGGCTGCTCAAGTCACATGACCGGTCGAGCGCCTTTCGTGGCCCCAAATCGCCCGTAGCCTAACACCTCGAGCAGATTGTGTCCCGTGTGCCTTGTCGGCTACTTGCCGGACAGTCCCGGGAGCATTCGCGATCGGCCGCGGCGATTGGACAATGAGAGGCTTCGCTTCTCTCCGGGCGCGCGCGGGTTGTCTCCCAATGGGCAGAGTAGCCGATGAACTCTGCGATCTCGAGGCTCGTCTTTCCGAGTTTGCACCATGCCCAATTTTGCCGACCAAACCATCTTGACCGGGGACAACCTGGGCATCCTTCATAGCATCAAATCCGGATCAGTTGACCTTAACCACCCGGATCCGCCGTTCAACTCAAACAGGAATCGCTACGCTCCTCGAGATGACAAACTGGGTACGGGTGAATCCATGCAGGACTTGACATTGAACCCCGTCGAACAGACGCGCCTCCACGTGCTCAACTCTATTTTAGAACACCAGATACCCGTAGCCCAGGCAGCCGAACTGCTCGGGGTAAGTGAACGCCATTGATGGCAAATCTGGCGGCTTGTCGGAAGGAGGGCGCCGCCGCACTCGTTCACAGAACCCGCAGCCGCAAGCCACGCAACGCTGTTGCTGACAACGAGGCCAAGGGGGTTGGGGAGAAACGGCGGTGATCCGGCTAGCCAGCGCCACCTACGCCGGCGCCAACCACGCTCACCGCTCAGAGTTGCTCATCTCAATCCCAACAACTTAACTCGTCGTTGTAATACTGGGAGTGCGTGTATGTTCACGCCGCACTTCGAGAAGAGCCGTGAACGGAACCTTTTCTGATGGGATATCTCCTGAATTCCGTGGCCAACGCCGTGGTGTGGCAATCTCAGCCCTTCCTCCAGGAACTCCCGTCCAGGAACTCCCGTCAAAAAGGAACTCCCGTCAAATCGGTTGATGCGATACACGACGAGCCGTGACCGGCGCGATTTCCGGAAAACCGGTAGCCGTGCCATCGATACAATCAGGTAACATAGGGCTCCGTAATATCTCCCGCGGGCATGCGATAACCGAGCCGCGGCTCGGTGAAGATGTACTTCGGGTCCGCGGCGGCGTCGCTCAGCTTCCCCCGCAGCCGCTTCACCACCT